>JGI24509J20081_1000002_pt1 | contig 404418 bp, 325 predicted proteins | sample LinPmetageLP29_FD_20081 | JGI IMG/M metagenome (IMG submission 20081) | reverse complement strand
TGAGGCTGATGATCGTGGGATTCTTGTAAGAACTAGAAAGCTAAAGCCGGAAGGGGCATCTGTAAGCCTCTCCGGAAGAACTAAAGGCCGTCATGGCAACAAATAGCAGTTGCAAGGCAAGTCCTAACCTTGGCCCTGACCCGAACTATCCCCGAACTATCCCGATCGAGCTATCCGGGTCGGGCCGCGCCGGCCTTACCACCTTGGCGGGCCCAGTGGGTTACACACCGATTGGGATGGACTCAAGGCCTTCTCAAGGTTCCCGAGACTTTGGTTGCCTCCTGACTTTAAATACCGGTTCCCTGAGAAACATATCACCCTGGTCAAGAGGAGACTGCCGTGCAGGTTGACTTGCTAATTTAGAATGTCTGGTTGTCGGTTCCCTCCGTCAGTTCTATTGTACCGGCTGGAGCAATATAGCTACTAGACAAAGATCCTATCTATGCTGGCGAGGTTATGAAAGATATTGACGCGAAAATCGTGTTTCAAGTTACAAGCGCTGTCGCTATAGTCCAAGGCCATCAAAGCAGCAGTCAAAATCAAAACTCCAGTAATGCGATCATGCACATCCAACACCAGACATGGCGGCAGCCAAGCCTAAGTCAAGTCAAGAAAACTCCGTAAACACTGCCATCCAATGCTCTAATAAAACTCCTTCCTCCGCTAAGTAAAATAAAATCCACATCTACGACTTGTGGGTAATCGCCTTTCTCCGGAGGACACCGAGCTCCTCCAATTTCGCCCATGCCTTTTGCATGTCTGGACTGTCCCCGACCAGGGATGGCCGAAACCCTAGTCCATCAAGGGTATAGAGTGAGCCACTCGTGCCAGCATAGAGTAAAAGCTCCAGGACTCTTCGGCGCAATCGGGTTGCTTGATCCAAATGACCGAGGTACTTCGCATCCGCTGCGGGATCCGCAGGCGGGAGAGTAAATGGGTCGTTGACCTCAACATCTCGCTCATACTTTGCACTGTCCTCCCAAGTGACAGCCTGAGTGATTTGATCATTCTGGTCGAGGTCGGCAAGGGCATCAGGAAGATCTCGCTGATTTTCCTGTCGTCGGATGACTACGTTGTCCTGGTCCCTCGACTTTTTGCGGTCTGCATTGGTTCCATTGCCAGTGAGAGCCGGAGGGTAGAAACCAATTGTCAATGGGTTGCCACGGATATCCAGCTTTCGGAGAGAGCATGGATTTCCGCGGCCGGTTCGACCCAGACGGCTCAGAATTTGACAAATTCGTCTCATTCTGGAGAGCCGGTTTCCAGCGACAGACAGCCTGGAAAGGCATTTCATTCCCACAAGCGGCTCCAGCTCATTGAGCGAGTTGAAGTTCATGTTCAAAACCTTGACATTCGGGAAGTTTGAGGCGAAATCCCCAGGAAGACAACTCAGGGTGCAGGCAGCTAGATCGAGCAGTTGCAGTTGGAGTAGAGGTGCCGATGGCGAGAGACATCCGGATGAAAGCTTGTTTGAAGATAGGAACAATTTCCGAACGTCCTTCACACATCCCAGGTCGAGGTCCAGAGTGAAGTCTGACTCGTTGCCTGAAGGCGAGGACTGCTCTCGCACAGATAGCACCTCGAGGTTATGGCAGTGCTCGAGGCTAGTGACAGTAGACAAGCAGTTCTGGTCGAGGTAGAGAAGGCTCACGGAAGAGAAATTCTTTACATCAAACCGATCCAGTCGGTTTCCGGAAAGCCTGAGGGCGCGTAGGCTAATGAGTGATGCTGGAGCTTCAAACCGTGTGATCTTGTTGGCGCTGAGATCGAGAGTGGTGAGAGACGGAAGCCACTCAATGTTCTGAACCGACGTCAAGCAGTTATGGCTCAAGTCAAGATCACGAAGTCGGGTCCTAGAAAGTCAGTACTCCACATAGCAAAGACGTGACGGGGCAACTTACAGTTCAGCTCCTTCGAAGTCTATATCGGTAATCGAATTGTTACCCAGCTTCAGACTCAGCAGCCCATTTAGATCCATGACACCATTGATGTTGCGGATTTGGTTGTCATTTGCCTTCAATTCTCGAAGATGGATCAAACTAGAGAAACCATCCAGTGTTTCAATGTCGTTGCCAGAAATGTCTAGATACTGTAGGTTGGTCAAGTGACCCCATGGAGTGAGGTTGGAGAGACAGTTCCGCGGGATCTTCAGGGTTCGCAATGTCGAAGGGACACCGCTCAACTGACCGATGTCGTTATCGGACACATCGAGGTCCTCAAGGCGAGGACAGAAGTCGCTCAGCTTGTGCAGAGTGATCAGTCCCTTCTGCCGGAGTACCAAGCGGCGGACATGGTCCCAATAGGGCTCGTAGGGCTCTGCATCGGTGATGTGCTTGATCAGTTCCTCTGTCGCGAGTGCAAAAGTTCCATGAACCTGTCGCAAAGACTTTGGATTTGTCCGTTGAGCCACATAGCTCATTTCGAGGTTTAACGGGTGGTCCGGCTGGTTCACAGAGAATTCAGGAAGCGGACTCAGATGGAAACTGTAGTTCGTCTGCTCGGGACTTTGAATGGGAACCAAGGAATTCTCGGCGCCTTGTCCAACTGGGGTGTGTTGAACAGCCATTGGATCGCTCCTATGAACAATGCTGTGATCTTCGGCGCCTTCTTCATTTCTCTCCTCGATTCGAGAGATGGGACGTCGGATGAATGGCTGACCGGCCACGGAGGTTTCACGGCCAATCGGCGGCATGAATGCCCGTGATGAACTGTGCTGCTGGTCCGCGTGAGTTGGGCTTTCTTCCGGTGAAGTGACTGCATTGGTCGCCTCTTCCTGGACTGGACTCGATTCCGAGGCATCAGGATCATCTCTATACGCGACATGTGACACAAGAGGCGACGAGAAGGTGATAGTCGGAACGCGGGCCTGTTTAGTCCGCGGCTGCAACTCGGGTACAGGAGCCCCTTGTCCAACATTCTCTTCTTGAGTGTCATCCGTGTTCCATGATGTGGCTCTAGTGCCAGACTGAGGAACACTTGATGTGAATCGAGTAACTCTGGGCTGCATAGAGCTTGCGCTTAATGAGGGTCCACCATCCCTTGTGTGAGGTCGAAGATCGGTCTTTCTGGGAGAAGCGCCTGCGTCGAGAGTTCCCGGAGGATGAGCCTCACTCTGATCCGCAGTCAAACTCTTCGCAGGAGAGCCCAATCCATGGACCCTCATCATCTCTTGCAGCTCATCTACGCTCAGATCAGGAATGTCTTGGAAGGGATCATGCTCATCTTCCCGGAAAGACGAACGGACCGGCTCTTCGATGCCATCCTTGACCCATTGATTCCTCGACCGATCGTACGTGAAGCCATTGACTTGTTGCGGAATCAAATGGGATACCAGGTCAGAGGACAACATGCCTTTCGCCTGCGAATTTTGAGACGAGCCGGTTGGCACAGATTGGACGCTGAATCCAGACATCTGCGTGTTGATTGTCATTAGGTCTTGAGCAATGTTTTCCGCCACGTCGTCGATCGAAGCACTGGGCTTGCGCTTTCTCTGTTCGGGGCCAAGTCCGCCAAGTCGGTCCTCCTTATGCATCGAGTAGCCGTTGAATGACATGACCGAGTCGTTGCCATCCTCCCTTTCTTGGTATTTTTTCAGGTGGCTGATAATGAGCGGGTTCAATTCCTTGGGCTCCCGCTGCTTGCGCAGGTCCGTCCCGTCGCGGCTTGGAGGACGAGAAAAGGCTTCCTGAGTGGATTCATCCTCATACAAGCTTAAAGCGCCATCTTCGCTGTCTGGGTCCGACTCCTGAACACTGGTCAGACCAGCAGCCGATCTGCCTTTAGACCGGATCAAGTCCATGATCTTCGTAGCCTCGTTCAAATAATCCTGAGTGGTGATTGACCCTTTTCGAGACGTGTCACTCGCGCCAGTCACCTTGAGCAATGGGATATCTCCTTCGATCGAGAATGAATCTGAATAGTCATGTTCATCGTAGTTGGACTCGGAGAAGTCCCTGGTTGGCGCAATCTTGGCTTCATGGGTCGACCTTATTTGACTGGGAGTAGGTGTTCTAGGTCGTTGCATGGTCGGAGAGGGTCCAGGGGGCGCGAGATAGTCTCCATTTTCAAGGTGCACGCCATGCTGCAACAAGCTTCTCTGCAGAAGAGACATGCTGTCGCCGAATTTCGGAGGGGAGTCGACGTTTTGGAATGAGGGTTCTGGCTCCGCGCTGTCTCGCATTATTGTCCGGCGACGCTTCGGAGTCGGATCGGCTGCACTTTTGGGAACTCGCTTGGTCTCGGGGAAGGCCCTGTTTTCCTTTTTGTTGAGACGTGACAAGGAGGCCTCCCGCGCGTGGTCGAAGTAACTCTGGCGAGTCCATGCCGATGGCTTTCGAGTGAAACCGGAACTCGCAGTCCTGGTCGTCCTGGTGTAGCGGAGAGAGCCTTGCTGGGACGTCCCACGCAAATATCGCTGTCTACCAGATGAGAGCCTCCGCGAGGAGGGTCGAGATCCAAACCCATGTGCCTCATCATAGACCAACTTATTCTCGTAGGGACTGGTATCAGAGAAGTCGAATTGATCAAGTTCTCCATCGCCGAACCGATTCAGTCGAGGACGTGAGATGTTCCGAGACGCTAGTCGCTCGTTGTTCGATGAAATATCACCCAATGGCTCGTGTCTGGAGTTTAAAAAGCTGCGGCTTTCGCCCTTTCGTCGTGCTTCCTCCGAGGGCGAAGGCGGCCCCTCATCCGACCCGTCGCTGAACTCTTCAAATTGACTCATACGCCGCAGAAGCCGGTTGTTTGTGAATGTGTCATGCTCACCAAACAGCTTCAGCGGACTGCCCGATGATGGCATTTTGGGTTCTTTTGTTGTCGCATCCCCCGCCGTTGAAGGGCGCACGTGGGAGGAGGAAGGTCGAGGCAAGGAGGGTGACCCTTTATGCTGAGAAGGGTTGAAGAGAGGAGAACTGCGAATTTTGGTGTTGGCAAGAGTCGCGGGAGACATACGATGTGAGGGAAAGGGCGAAGGAGAGAATCGACGCCGGAAAGCGCGGTTGCCACGGCGGCTACTGAAATCCACCGTCCCCATTGACAGGTCCTGCGGCAAGGAGTGACTCGTCACATCCAGCAGACTATCGTCTTGCGGTGAGCCTTCGGCCCGTGGCTCGCTGTGGTTGTAAAAGAGGAAGCTATCGCTGGCGGGTGAGTCTGGTCGGCTATCGGTATTCATGGACAGACGCTCGAGCTTGCTGGTGACTTGCTTCAAGGCTGATTTGACCACCTCCGACGTAGCTCCGCGCTCCAGTGTATTCGGCCGGGTGAATGTAATGGGTGTAATGCCCTCATTGCGAAGGTCTTCTAGCCCACTGGCCGTTCGCTGCTCGGTTTCTCCCTGTGAAATGTCCTCTTGATCAGGATCCTGGGCTGGAGGTCGCTTGTCCGGCCCAGGTGGTCGATTGACCGTTCCTATTGGCGATCCGACGCCGATGCCCGTTTTATCACCCTCCAAAATATCCGGTTCCTGGTTCTGGGGCTCGTCGGCGTCTTTCCTCATCGCGCTATCTTGACGGGAAGTCGTGTCGGTGAAATCCCACAGTTGGTCATCCTGCTTTGCGAAAGGAATCGAGTCCTGTTGCCCATTCTCAGACCCTGGTGTCGGCGGTTTAAATACGCTTTCGAGGCCCATGGGCGCAAACAGATCCCGTTGGTCGCCCACTCCCATCTCTCCGTGCACCAGTCGCTTCCGCCATTCGGGTGTGCCCGCGCGCTCATCTCGATTCTTCTTCGGTTTGATCTGAACTGTGCTTTGAGAGCCCGATTGGCTGGAAACATTTGACACCGACCGCAGCGGGGAGCGTGTATCCATCGTCTGCGGCTGCTTGCCGGCCGCGGGCCTCGGACTGCGCTTCGGGGAGGACTTCGGGGTGTTTGTTTTGACTTTTGCGGGGGTCGGCGACTCTGTTTTCGAGGGTTTCTTGCGGGTCCGAGGTGTCTTAGGTGTTGGTGGTTCTCTTTTAATGAAATGACATGGCCGAGTCACCTTTTTCGCGTCGCTGGCCGGTGATTGTTGTCCCGCGGATCGACGGGCAGGCACTGGAATGCGACTAGGGGTATCCTGGGAAGTTCGGGGAGAGGAGGGAAGTACGGTCTTGGATGGGCCAGGCGTCACAGGCGTTGTAGGAGAGACAGGCACCGATGGCCAGTCGTCGGATAGGCTATCGAGCCATGGTTCGTTGTTCATTTTCCCGCGTCTTTAAGTTTGTTTTGATCGCGCTTACTCCTCCAATGGACAAAAGACGGGATGAAAAGAATAACAAACAAGGTGTCAGTCCATGCCCAAGAGAACATGCAAAAGCCATCAGATCGAGAGGAACGGGTGGATAGCGAGTGCGGAGCTGCGGTGTTGGTCCGGGCAGTTGACTGCTCCACTGAAGCTCCCTTGTTTATTTTCCTCTACTCCTACGCGCCCGCACTGTGACCCTGGGCCAGATTTGAATTTTCGACTGTGATGTTGACTTCCAAGGCCCTACCGTAATATACTTTGTATTCTCGGTCTACTTGCATATCTATCTATTTATTAGTCAATAGTCTCAGCCTAGAATTCATATAGTCATATACCTGATTAGCTTTCCTTTCGCAGCCCGATGTGTTGTCTAGGTCCCACTGGTTTGAACCATATGCCCCAAAGAACCCTGACCGATATTTCAAGGGATACAATAGTTAGTTATACATCGAATATAGCGTTAGTCATGTTGATGTCTGCTTTCTACGAGCGGAAGAGGGCACTACGCCAAAATTTTGTTAACACAGTCGGCTTTAGTTGCTACGTGATCGCAACGACCCTAATTATTTCCTTAGTGCAAATTAACACATGGCAGAAAAATAAGGGGTGTAAAGGGATTAGAGACCTTTGCGGTGCCACTGTAGATTGCTACGGGACTAGATCAGTAGTTGCGATAGTCAGGTCTCAAGGGTGTTACAAACAATGGTATAAGTGTTAAGTATGTCTGTGCTATAGGAGATTGATAATAGCTCGATAAATTCAACTTCGGTTGTCGAGCGAGGTATCAGACTAGACGCACGGGGATAAAAAGAGGGGAAGATTGAAAGAAAGGTTTAAATATGGAGCTGTAAGTCCGCCTGCGTGCCTGCGACCTAGCCTAAAAAAAGATCCAAAAAGAGAAGCTGTTAGGATAAGCGGTGAAGTGATCAGGGGTTTGGCTTACTGGCCGCTAGTATCGCCGGACGTAATTGGTCCCTTTTTCTCTTTTTCCCTTTTTCCTTAACCTCATTGCTCGGTCGATGCGGCTCATGATGAGCGTCGGCCCCATCCGCTTGCCGCCCTCCTTCGATGGCCAGTGGATATCTACAACAATGGGCGGATGCTTGTTTGGCTCTTTCTTGATCGTATCTAATGGTCATTTTGTTGTTAGCATTTCCTTTCATGGCCACCCCGGAAGTACATTCTTTATTCTGTATCACAACCTCGCAAAACATAAAAAGAACAATGCATCTTTCAACAAATTCCATCCCAGTGATGCCATTCAAAGCACGCGACGACCACTGTATCTTCTAGACGAGAATAATAGTCTCTCGGCAGAGCAACCATGACCATTCTCTCCGACGGATAGTATGTACATAGCCTCTTCAACCGCCTATGGAATGTCTTTTGACCAGTCAAATTAATACAGACACCCAGAAAATGCCTGTACTTGGGCACTTTTTAGAATGCAGGCGGCAATTGGATTATAGTACCTATGGAGTACTTAGGCCTAGAGGCAGCTCATAAATGTTGCGCCAACCATCACTAGTAACCTGAGGGAGGCGTTCAGAAAATTGTTGATCCTTGAGTGTTTGAGCCATTCATAGACACAGAATCTACAGGGATTCTACAAAATGGCGATTTTTAGTTTGCCCTAATGCGGTATGGCCCTGAAGGAGGAAAGCGCTTTCAAACCTGATCAGACCTGGTCTGTTCATTCTGACGCATAAGATAAACCAGGGCACATTTTCGCTTCTCTTCTTTTTCATGGACTCAAGGACCTCCTTTACTATGGAGTGGCAGACATCAGTCTCTCTTGCCTCGGGCTATGACCCAGCTCAGCATGATTCTCAGGAATGTTACGATGTCAGCAGTGCTTGTCTATTTGGCTCCTTATCCAACAGCCATCTCCTAAGCTGTCCTATCGAGGTAATACCTACCGCTCGCATCTGGACCGTACGGTTCTAACAACTGTTTCAGGTTTCGGATGGGACTTTAGATACTTCGAGTCCTTTGAACTCGTCGAGTCAGTATCCCAATCGAGGTCCACCCAACCTTTCAGAAAACATGTTTTCTTGCCCTGGCCTTGACCACGTCGTGAATAGACATGCAATCTGTCTGGAAGCCAGCGAGTCTTATCAAGCCAGCGAAATGTTACCTATTGAACGCCAGGATCCAAAAGAACCCCAAGTCGTCAATACTCTCAGTCTAGTGAAGGTCAAAAATCTCATTTCCTTTGAGACAAGTCTTTTGGAGCAATCGAGTTTAAGCAATGGCAAAAAGTGCCGCCGATGTACACAATGTCAGATCCGAAGGAAGAAGGCAAGTAATTGCACTTCAGAGTTGCGTTAGTTCATATGTTAACCTCAGATGCTGGCGTAGTGCGAGAATTCGGGTACCGCTGAGGATCCGCGTTGTCTCCGATGTTCCCAGCTGAAACTTCCAATCACCTTATGTGTCCGGCAGACTATAACACAATATCAGCCTTTCGAAAAATGTAAGGGATGAGACTGGTCTGTTTGGTAAGATATTGACTGCGATTTCTCACTTATAATTAGGGAAAAATGAAGTCTACGAAAGCCTATTTACTGCGGTCCAGGGCCAGGAAATGTCCCAATCAACTGCAGAAAATTTCGACACTATGCCAATGGACCAAGCCTACGCGTTGTCTGCTGCCAGTTTCAACCGACATATAGACATCAAATCCGTACGTTGAAAAAAGATTCATCCGGCTGGCATTCAGTGATTACAACCGCATATTGTTTGAGGGATCGCAAAATTGATATTGGACCATACATCAATGGATGCATTCCTCATGCATTAGATGAAATATGTGAGAGCGCAAGCCCGGTGTCCATTTTCTTTCGCATTGCTCGGGTTCACGGAGATGTAAGAAACACACTTTCCGGGTTCGATTTATTACTGATATCCTTAGCACCCTCTCATACGGGATTGTCTCGGGATCTATACCTGTCTACGTCTCCTTTTTATAGGTTGGCAAACCCATGGTTGTGAAACTCTCGGTATGGCAGCTGTCCGCGACAGCCAATCGCCATGGAATGGAATTACACTAGTGCCCCGAATGATACAGAATCAGCTGGGACATTTGCTAGAGTTGCAAATGATTGAACTTGACAAGAGAATCCTCTTGGCCCTCTGCAAAGCTCTTGAGACAAGATACCGATCCTCCTGGATTTTTACAAGTCTGGCTTTCTTTATCCTACTGCATGTGCGTGAGCTTGATTCTGCGAGAAACATCTTTTGGGGGCGCTACAAAGACTCTGTATGATTGCATGCTCACGTTGAGATAAAACCTACGCTAACAAAAGCTAGGGTGGCTTCTGGATTCATCCATCCAGACCAAGTAGCCTCATTGAGGAACAAGTTGCTTCTTGCAGTTCCCTGCTGGCTTCTTATCATTCTGTCATTGGATCAACTCCATTGACCATGAACTGGGACAGTCAAAAGTCGAAAGACCTCCTCGACAACGACGAGAGAGCTATCACGTCTATGAAGGTACTGCAGTCCTACGTATTAGCACTGAGTAAGCTTACTCAATTCCGAATCTTTGATGCCACATGTCTCACCAATGAATAGGAAATAACCGGCTGATTGGCCGCAAAGCTTCCAACGTATATGAAGATGGAAACCCAGAGAGTGTGCAGTTAACAATAAGCTCTCTAATGTTCGAAAATGGTGAAAAAGGATGTAAAGTGAGAGACTTTTCTTAGTTACCGCAGCACGGCCAAGGATTGAATCGAAGCAACTTGTGGATATCGAAATGGACTTTTATTCAGTATAGATTAATGAAATTTGAGTTACTTAAAAGAAATTGTCTTCATCCACGGATGTTCGTCTACATTCCAATCGTGATAAAAGCCTTAATCGAGCTCGCTGCCAGCCCGCAGAGGTCCTCTTCGGATATAGTCGGCTGCTGGTCGGTGGAACCAATCACTTCAAAATGCGCGGCTGAACCCTTCAGAATGTCCTTGAAGTGAACAGTTGAAGGCTTCCATGTATGCTTAGCATCCTCCAAAATGGCAGCCCTTTGTGTTTGATCATCAGTGTGCGGAGGACATTCTACATAAAAGACACAATTGCTATTTTGAACCTATCAAATGATGTCAGTGTCACTCGTGCTGTAAGACCTCTCGGATAAAATTACCTTCTTTTCGAATTTTGCCAGCTGTTCTGTGTCATTCGGGAACCCAGAGATAATTGACCATGACTCCCCATCGACGGTTTGGATCTCATTCTCGAGTACTTCAACAATCAGACTAGCCGGCACTTCTAGTCCCTTATCCAGGCAACTCTTAATGATTCCATGATGGCGATATTCGGGATCTTGCGCCTTTCCGTTAATAGTTTTGTTCACATCGATATAAAAAAGCGAAAGCTTTTCCGAAACATGGCTAGCGACCTTTTCGCTGGCCATTGGGTCCCCTGGTAGTCTTTAGCGAGAAAATCCAAATGCGTAATATATCACGGGTATCCCATACCGGCGATGAAAATGATGCGTAGTCGCTTTTCTCGCTTGGCGAGGTGATCTTCCCTTTCCCGGGATAAGGATTCAGCCCACTGGCTTGCTTCTTTGGAATGAATCTTCGCCAAAAGCCCCTGAAACTCGTTGAGATCTTTTTTGCCAAACGTTCGCTGTTCGTATTCGTGTGCCTGGACTAGACACTCGAACTTGTCCATCTCCCGGACCCACTGTGCTTCTGGCGTTTCGCCTTTTTCATATTCCAGCCACAGCCCGCTGATTTCTTCGGCTTTTTCCGAACTGTAGGTTCGGAGCAGATTCCCTAAATATTGGAATCCATTGCGTTCCATATCGTATTTCTGTTCTTGTATTTGTGAGCTTTGCTAAGCTATACCGATATAAGGAAACTCACCTTTTGGAACCTTTGCGAACGTCGGAATATCCCCTATGACTGACTCCCCCAAGTCATGGACCAAAGCCATTTGGACGCATTTCGCCCTATCTAGGTTCAAGTTTTCCTGAAATGGTCAGCTCCTGAAAGTGAGACAGGGGGCTACAAATACCGGAGCGAGCATGGCCAAGATGGCTACTCGAAAGCTATGTGCTGCCACACTCTCAGGGTTCTGAATCGTTCTCAGCCATCCTGTTCGCGGCAAATGCTTTAGTGGCTCTATCGCATGTAGGAATGGCAGAGGTGTGGCTTCCATGGTTAGTGAAAGTATCTTCATGCTATTTTTCAGAAGATGCAGGGCAAGAATACTTTATATATGGTGACAGACTGACTCCACTCTTGATCTACCCCTCTCTCCGCTCAAGTCACGAGCGCCCCTCAGCGGGCAAACACACTTCGATTTTCTACTACAAGATCCTTCACAACACTCTTTGCATGTACTCATTCCTACTCAACCCTTCATTGGCATAACTATTCCAACTCGAAGGGACTGAGCAAGAGAATCGGACGACGGATTTGACATTTGACAAATAATATTGCTTCGGAAGACCGCCGGCGGGTTCCGGGCACTAAAAGTCGCACTTTTCGAAATGTCCCTGTCGATGGCGCAGCACGCTAAAAGTCGCGCTTTTCAACTCGGGTCGGCCTTTTTCTCTGAAGTTGAGTTTTGCAGTATCGGAGCATACCAGAAGAGTATGTCTAAGATGATTAGCGGCATCTATATGCAGGTTTTCCTGCCGCAACGGGATTCTCCAACATGGTAGGTAACATAAGGGGACTGACTATCTTCGCGGTGGCCCCGGTTCCAAAACTACAGACAGCAAAGCATTTGGGGGCTTGGAGGTACCCTAGTCAGAACATGCACAGTGGTCGCATTATCCCTGTACAAAAGAGGAGGTTGAACGCCCGAAAACCATCGTTTCCCGTCTCAGATCGTAGGGATGTGTTAGGGATAGGTCCAAGATGATCCGTGGAGACTACACCTAGGCCTTTTGCCGTAAGGGAATTTTCCAACTCCGTCGCTTCGAAGAAAAGTTCACCCTTCTCCACCACATGACTGAGGCGAATGCTTATCTGCTGTTCGTTGGTACTCCTTAAAAATAGGTACCGCAAAGTGCATATGAGTTATGTCGACCCCGCCAATACCTGACCAACAACTGGAGGCACTGGAGAAGAACAGGATCTACGAAGACTCAGATGGAGATCTCTATTCTGCCGACACTCTAGTCGTGTACCAGCCGAATGGGTATCTGTACCATCTGAAGCTAAGATCTCGTTACTCTTCCTCTTTGAATGCCATGCAGAAGACTTTGAAAATGTTATATAAATCCCTGCATCGGCCTACAATCCATGGTTTTCTTCCGAGTATACGCTATGTAGCACCTAGGTCTATGCCAGCACTTGTGACGCTACCCAACGGTCTATATATCGAAAAGCCTCGATCGATTAACTGGGATCGAACCAGCTAAGGGCCTCGGCAAAATTTGCTTGCGGATTAAGTCTACGATCTCTTAATACAGCACCCGCACCCTAACATTGCCATCTATCTCACTTGTAAAGTTTCTGACGGCACAGTCACGGGCCATTGCCTCGAGAACTACCCTCACATGCTAATGAAAGAGTTCGACCTACGCACCCTTACGAAAAGAATACTAAGAAGCAACGGGGAAAGGGAGGAAAGACTATAGTATAGATAGCTATATTCTTTACCAGGTCAGGGTGGACCAGATGACCAGATGACCTGATAACCTACATAACCACAAGTAGCCTCTATGCCCTCGATGTTTTGGGTGCGTAATCTCTCGTTCAAAGGCTACTCGAAAAAAAGAAGCACTATATACCTGCATCTGAAGATACGGTGAGAGTTGACAAGTCGCAACTCAAGTTTGATCTTTTGCATACAGCATCAAGATAATATTTCCAATTTTACGACATTCATCGTTCTTCGACGTGTACAGCACCATCGACAGGGATATCATGGAGTTCACAACCTCTCAGCGTACAGCACCACCGGCAGGGGTAGCATTGAGTTTACAACCTTTCAGCGAACAGCACCACCGACAGGGATATTATGGAGTTCGCGACTTTTAGCGTAAGCACCACCGGGGGGCGCTTACATACCTTGCAAATCACTTTGGTTCTCAAATATTATATAGCTAAAGGTCGTTACTATCCTCATCCCTTATTTTTTGCTTTCACTTCGGTTTTTCCACCAAGCGATACAATTATCAAAAGTGTCACGAGAAAATGCTATATACCCTTACAGCCCATATTTACCTGATTATACGCCAATAATGAGTTCCCCCTTGCTCCAGTACAGGGCAGAACTTCCGTATCAACGAATTGCCATCGGCACATGCATCAACCTTTATCATGATAATGAATTGAACGCTATTGACCCCAAAATCTACTTGTTCTTCCTAGACGAGGGCAGACTGTGAGCCCATATTCTATTCTAAGGCGTGCATGATAACTGACTTGGGTAGGGTTGAACAATGCCTACCGATTCCCGATGCCGCTTTATTCCTACCACACGAAGCGCTCACCAATCTCAATTTTGGCACCATTTTGCTTGTATCTACAGCAAGGTACAGTGAATTTCCCAAATATTGATTGGTGGGTTTCTTTCTAACTTAGCATGGACTAGGTGCGGCAATTCCCTGAATAATAAACCCACCAAAAAGTACGACCGCGTAATCTTATCACTTGGGATTCTACTCACATACACAGAATCATCATCAAAGGGCCGAACTTGAAGCCAGGTGGCACTCTTTCACAACAATGGAGGTCCGTCTTTACTTTTTGTCGGGGGCCACTGCTCAGAATGCTTTATCACAGCTCAGGAAACAGCATTTTTTCTCCGGACTTCGTTGGGCGTATGCCCTTTTGGGAGTCGATCAGAGGCTATATAGAGCCGGGCGACAGGATTAATTTGGAATGGCTTATTGCATATTGTCGTCGGAAGTTTTACAATAACGCAGAAATAAGTAATCTGCTAACTGCGGAGGATTTACTCGAGCACCTTTCGAGGGACACCAACATCTTTTTATAAGTACGAGGGACAGCCCCTGCACATATGCTTAAATATACTGGAGCTATTCATATATTGCTTTCGCACGATGCAAGAATAGAGGGCTGGAACTGAGGCTAGAATTACGGTATTGATATACAGCCCTGGGTCAGCGTCTTGCACGGTAGACCTTCCAAGTGCTACCTCTACATAAATCTGTTTCTCCCGCCTCTCTCCCATCGTTCCCCTAATTCAAGAGCAAATACCGCTCGATCAAACCTCGATCCCGATATGAGGTCCATCCCTATAGTATTACATGTTAGCCTCAGAAGCGTGGAAAGAGCGGATGTCAACATAGACTTTTTGGCTAGACCCAAGAGCGAGAGGTTTAAGTTGCCAATATGTTCAGATCTCGGTGGATTGGGGGATTTTTCAAAGCGGACTCAAGAAATTCCGCCGCCGCGTTTCACCTATGATGGTTCCGATAACGAAACCAATGAGCAGATCATGGGACCCAGGTTCTGCATCCATGAATGACGCCGAGTTTAGAGTTCATACATACTGTCAAAATAGTACTAGTACACTAGCTACTAAGCTTGAAACAAACCGCCGCGTACTATTAGGTGTTGGCATAGGAACTAATTATGACATACTTCCGTGGCTAGTATTTCGCCTTCGCTCAAGTGCATCTTTCCTCCCTCAACACCTTCCTCTTCATCGCATTTCATCTCAAATATTGTCAGATCAACTTCCTCATGACGCTTATCGATAACTCCAACCTTGACGCACAGGCTATACGCCTCGCCCAACTGGGCAACTTTGCAAAACTACCAACAGAACTACGACTGATGGTATGGGAGTCTCTCTTTCGCCTCCCGCACGCAAATAAATACACCAAACCAAAAGCTAGGACGAACATCTTGTCCATCCTCCGCTGCAACTCTTATCTCCACAACGAGATCTCCTACCTGGTCTACCAAGATATGACACACAGAATTCAAATATACGCCTCAGAGTCAGGAAGCTGGATGGACGTCATAATCTCTTCTAAAAGACTAAATATTGTGCGCGTCCTGACGAAGGACGCGGCTCTTCGAAGACACATTCACAACTTCCCTCACGACCGGTGCCGAGAGAGTCGTCTTCAAGTCGACATACAACACCCACCCAAATCTCGCCTCGAACCCGGCCGAATGATCCAGCTCTGGCAAAGGATCAACAGCTTCGTCGATACTATCAACTCGTCACCACGGATTCCCTATGTATGCGTACAGCTACTAGGAAAGTGGTCCAACTGTAAGAGCATCAGAGACCTGAAATCAATTCATCATTGTCACTACGACCACGACATTGCAATAATACCATTCGCCCGCCTGCCGAAATGGAGTTGCACGATGACAACTGACCTTTGGCCCACCGTTCGCGAGAAGAAATATTCCCTAAGCCATCGCCTCTTCCATCAGCTCTGCGAACCTCACATGGAGGAGCCAGACAGAGAATGCATCATTGACGAGAAACCGAAATCCTCCAACTACGACTCCGAAGTCCACAAGTGGTTCACGGATATCCGGATTTACCTCGATGTCGCACTTGACACCATTCGCGGAGATACAGCAGGTTTACTGCGTGTGGAACGATTCAAGAATTGGTTCGAGGACGGCGACACTTGGAAATCAGCATACGAAGAACAGTTCGACTTTGATCTTCGCAATCACTGGGATGTAGTTTCGAAATACGATCCCTTTCTCAACAAGGCTCGATGGCGTCATGGAATGTTGCTCATAGCGCACCACGCCATCCATGCGCCTATGGACGATAAAGAGCTCATGAATCTTTTCTATAAAGCGCCGAAACGAAAGATCTATACAACATGGGATTCCGCCAGATGGTCTGAAGCGATGCCCCACGGTATTGATATTCCTCAGGGCGACATGCAGCCCGAGTTGTCACATTGGCACATTTACCTCGATTATAAGGCGTGGATCGGAAAGAAGATGATTTCACAGTGATGGATATATGCCCGAGTGAGATGCAGTGTTGATTTTTCAAAGAATATGGAGGCTCTCGGAAGCCGTACAAATGTTTAGTCTCTGAGGGCACTGAGAAGGGGAAGGTTATTGCCCAGCGAAGCAAAAGATGTATACTGCTGTACTGATGTGTTATGGGATCGGCCATGGATATTTTGATATTGAAGTTTGTACTCACGTTCGTGCTTTAAGAATCCGATCTCGATCGTTTCTCAGAAAACGTAGCATTTCTGTAATCCAAAGTTCTACGAAGTAAGGTATTTCTTCGGCGTGACGGTAGGATGTTTATTTACCCCGTATCTAACTCCTATATTCTTGCTCCGTAGATGAATTTTATAATATGACACATAAAAGGCTGAATAGATCCACCAAAATCCTTAAACGATGAGTCTCTCAAACGAATATTTGCCAACTGCCTTGCGACGAAGGTATCCAATCTCACGACTGGTACGGGACTTGGTCTCACCAGTAGACTTGTTGATCTTCCTACGCGACACATCGGCTGAGGCAGGCTTCAACGACAAGGGCAGCATCTTGCCACCAACATCGCCATCATACCCGTCTTCTCCTTCACCAGGGCGGCCGAAGACCACAAGATCAGCTCCGTTGAGCTTCTCATAGCGAACAAGGTTGGATGAAGCCGGAGCCTCGTCATCAATCTTGGTGACGGCGTCTCTAGCAGCAGCCGCCGGAGTAGCCACTTGATCAGCAAATCGGAGGTACTCGCGGAGAATGCCCTTGAGGTAGGCGGCCTCCTCCACCCCGGCAAGTGCGGCGGAGACCTCGGACTTCATGTCGGCAATCAACTCCATTTCACGGCTGGCGGAGGCGATAGCCGAGTCCGAGTCACCATCAAGGTCGTTCATAGAGGGCAAGGCAGAGATCCAGCCAGATGGGCCGACCGCATCCACCGAGGCAGTCATGAGGTCGATGATGGTGTCGAGAGATAGAGAGGGTGTAATTTGGTCGATAGTAATGGGGGTAGGAGGGTTTTCGGTGGAACGAGAGGTGTAACCACCGGTAGCAAGGGAAAGGCGGAGATGATGAACCAAGGAAATAAGCTCTGTCCGGGATAAGTTCGAACGCAGAGACTGAATGACGGCTAACTGAGGCTGTGAGTGGATCTTTTGGATAGAAGTATTCAAGCCAGTGAAGATGTCCTTCAAAGTGACCGTTTCATCCCCTAGATGGCGAGAGAGCTCCTGCGTGGGAGTAGCAATTTCACCACTAGTGATGGCTCGAGCTGTCTCCTCCAGAGCACTCGAGTGTAGGCGTGCCTGGTTCAAGAAGTACTTAAGCGCGTAGGCCAGCTCATCAGAAGAGATAACAGACGGGCCAGCAAGGACCTGATTGACCTGCTTCAGCGAGGGATCAGAATTGATCAGAGCTTGAACAAAAGATCCCGTGACCAACGGCTGAAGAATGCGTGGCTTAGAAGCCCGTCGAAGGGAGATTTCGACATTATCGGGGGACAAATGGCCCAGACGAATGAGCCAATCGCAAGTGGTCCAAGGCCAGAGTACAACGCGTAGTTGAGAAGATGAAGAGGCAGAAACTCCATCCTGGATGTCGGAGTTTTCGACTGCAAACATCTTCGAGAGCAGGAAAAGGATGGACTCTGGGTTGACATATTGTCCCCGAGTAGGAAGCGCCTTGGGCGCATCGGAAGAGCAGAAATAACTCAAAACCGCATTGTCAAACTTCTCCGGGTTTTGAGTCTTGGACGCCTCGTCCACATCCTTTGTTAATTGATTCCACTTCTCTACCTGCTCGGGCGAGGTGAGTCCAAGTGATGTCATGTTCTCAGACCGGTGCTTCTTCGACGCCATGTTCCATTGTGCAGCAGACGAACCGATGCCGCGACCGATAGCATCAATGAGGAGGCCATCACGCGATCGCTTCAGAGAAGGCCCAGACTGGCTATGAAGAGAGGTCAAATCGAAAGCGACAAGGGTATTTCCCTTGGTAGCGACTGCGATGCCAAGCTTTGCAAAATAGCTGATGAAGACGATTGGGGCATCTGTATTGGTGCCGGCTCCAGACAGGACATCACTAGCGGCGATGCTTCGTTGCACAGATTGGTATTGGGTGTCATACACTGCCACCAACGAGTCACTTGCTCCGATAACGCATTGTGGTGAAATGCGCATGACAGACGAGAAGCGCTCATCCAGCACGAATTGCGAGGTCACACAAGGAGAATATTGCGACAGATCGATATTAACAAATCCCTTCTCGCACGACAGCTGGAGTCCTGCAGAGCCCGAGTGGAAGCTCCATTGAAGGCCATCGCTGTTAACTTTGTCGAGTCCAGACGGAGCGGGGACTTTGATTGTCTGAAGGTGTCGAAGTCGTTGGCTTTCCTCATGGCCTCCTGACTTCGCACTAGCAGGGACGGAAAACATATGAACATTAACGTCATTCAACGCAATCTGATCAGCGTTTTTCGGGTGGGACACGATGAGCAGGATGGAGGGCTCGTCGGTTCCGAAGGCCGTGGAGTCTCCTAGGGCCAGAGCAGCCAAATCCTGTCTCCGCTTGAATAGAGTCTTCTTCGCATCTTCAAGATCAAGTAAAAAGCATGAGTGAATAGCATGAGTGGAAGAGCAGACTTTGGAAATTTCGCTGTGCTGGATACTCCAACGCTGAGTTTTCAAATCGGACGAGAATCTGCGCACCCGGCCATCCTGGTGAACGGCAAGAATGTCGAAAGGGTCGGCCTCGCTATCATCTTCGACGGTGAAAGGAACAATGCCCACAAAGTTGATAGGGCTGCTTGAGTCGGTGATGGTGGCGGTAGAGGAAGAGATCACCGGTGCAGTGGAGCCATTGCTAATCTCTTCAACAAAGCATTTGATCTGGCGCTCCGGACGTGTCGCTGCTGCGTATGTCTGTCGCTTGACGGATGATTTCTTAGGTAGTTTGCGGCGGACAGAACAAGGCCGGCAAGAGAAAGCAGACTGCGGCGGGACGGCGTACGAGGTCACAAGCTTGGGCGTTTGCACCTAGAGAGAAAAATGTCAGCCTACATTAAGGTAAACACACGGTGAAGCCTCGTACATTGTATATGTTGATGGCTTCACCATCCACTGCAACTGCGACTTCATAGCGCTTGCGCTTTTTGGCGTCGGCGAGACTGAAGACATCGCCTATGCGAGTTTTCCCCGTAGATGCATGAAGGGGGCGCGGCAATTGCGCCAGAATTGATGGCGACTGCAAATCCATGACGAACAGACAAATCCGTCAAAGCTATGATTTCCACTTCCCTCTCAGAGCCTGATCGGTGAAGCTGCAAACCCGTCCTAACGGGGAAATCTGAAAAATTTTCGGGATAACGACGGGCCGGACCCACCTACGGACTAGTCCCAGATAGGTATAGCGGATAACATGCTGCATGATGTAATCCGGCTGACATAAGCTCTTCAGACGCGCCTCGCGTTGGACGTGTAAAGAGCAGATAACCGCGATAAAGACCGTTTGGGCTTGTCTTTTCTGTCCATTATCGACGACACAGTCTCGGCTTCACTGACTTCTGATGAGTGTCCCTTGATTCCTTCTCCTGCCGCCCATTCCTTGTTGAGCTACTGAGGGTTCAAATCATATGGACACCCTCACATCCAAATCACTAGTAGCCATGGGAGAGGGCGAGCAGCACGCTGTCCACCCTTTCTTTAGACGAGGTATGAAATTTCTCGTCTACCCTTACATCTTCTTCAGTTCACATGGAGATCTCAGACTTAGCAGTATCGGGGAAAACCGACCATCACCTCTCCAATGGCACCGCAGCCCCAACGCCGATCGATGTCTTTTCTTGCGCCAACCGAGAGCAATTGCCCCAATTTCAAGCCTCTGATGCATCTGAAGCTCCAAGGTCTCGGGTCACAACGCCTGTGGCCCAGGACGAAGAGCCCAATGCCAATCGCCGCAAGAGACGCAAGACAGAGAAAGCCAAGCCGGACCAGGAGACGACCGTGAAATCAGGCCTGTCGGGATGGTTGGGAATCGAGGCCCCTGCTCCCACTATAAATACTGAAACCCCTCCCATCGTTACCCGTCATCAGTCGCCTCGATCCCCAACCAACGATAGCGCCCCGGAACAACGCCTAAGCTCCACCGAACAGAACAACAAAAACGCGCATAATGAAGGCAAACGGAAGACCTTGAAGTTGAATGCTAATGGTAGATTGCTGAGTTCACCTCCTCCCAGCTCTACAGGGATAGCGGATACAAAGCAAGCGGGAAGGAAGCGACGAAGAAGGGGAAAAGTCGGCAGCAAACTGGTCATCCTCAAATATAGCACTACGGGAGAGAGGAATACTGGGGATTCGATCAATGAAATTCTCGATGGTCAGAACGTATACAAGGCGGCTCCACCGCGGCCTGCAGCCGTCCCAAAACGGGCCGTGAACGAGCCCGCGAAGGCAACCCATCCTTTCTTCGTGAAGAAAGCGGCGCAGAGCCCCCAAGAGGATGAATCGCCTGCTGTTGGCTCAGGCGCCGAAGCCTCGGGGCCAGTAAAGACCGCTACCCGTTTCAAATCAGAGGCTAAGCGAGAACCACGGCCCTTTCCAGCATTCTCCTCAACATTCAGTCGGAGCAAGCCGAAGTTTCCTGAGCTCATCGAGCCCTTGTGGCCACCAAGGGACCTTGTCCATATCAGATCTGTTGATCCGCAACAGGCTGCCCGCCACCTCTCCCTCGGTACCCTCCGAAATGACCGAAAGAAAGCCAAATCACCAGGTATTGTTGTTGGCGATGATGAGAATGCTCTTTTGGTCAGCACATCCCGTGCACGAAAAGCGGCACAGTCGACCACGGGAGGCCATGACACATCGACTCTACGGTTACCTATTCGGCATATTGCCAGTGGACGGGTTCTGCAGACAGCAATTGATCATCAAATGTCCTGGTCGTTACCAAACTCGCGTTATACGGCCCAATCTATCCCTCCGGTTATATCGGACCTTCGATCGGCTTTGCTATCATCCTTTTCTGCTTTTGATCGCGGGAAGTATGAATCGCAACTCTGGGCTCATAAATACGCACCCAAAAAAGCGGAGGATGTCCTTCAAGTTGGCCGCGAGGCTCAGGTGCTCCGTGACTGGCTCCGTCACCTCAAAATCACGGCAGTCGACACCGGAAAGCCATCAAAAGAAAATGCCTCGTCCAACTCAAACCGGGAGAAGAGAAAAAGGAAGCGGCGGAAGAAGAACGACAAACTTGAAGGGTTCATCGTCTCCAGCGAGGAAGAGGCATCTGAGATGGACAATCTCTCTGGCTCGGATGATGAGCTTGCTGGGGATGTCACGGTTCCTGCTCAACGAACCGTGATTCGATCTGGAGATCTGGCATTTTCTTCATCGCATGGAGAGAAGGGTCGGGTCGCAAATGCAATCCTTTTGAGTGGCCCTTCCGGCTCTGGTAAAACCGCCTCGGTGTACGCAGTAGCTAAAGAACTTGACTTCGAAGTGTTCGAGATCAATGCTGGCAGCCGTCGCAGTGCGAGAGACATGCTGGAAAGGGTCGGCGACATGACGCAGAACCATCTGGTCCATCTCCTGAATGACGCCGATGACTCGCCTGCCAAGCCTCAAGCACCTACGATGGAGGATGACGCGAAACAGAACAAGTTGATGAGCTTTTTCAAGGCACAACCGTCGAACAGCGCCAAGAGCGACAAGAAAAGTGCTCAACCAAGTCCGACAACTGATGCCGATGCAAAGCGGAACCGTCAACAAAAACAATCCTTGATTCTTCTCGAAGAGGTCGATCTGCTTTTTGACGAAGATAAGCAGTTTTGGACGGGCGTTCTTACCCTCGTCAGCCAGTCAAAGCGGCCGATTGTCATGACATGCAACGACGAAAGCTTAGTGCCTATTCATGACATGTCTTTACATGCGATTCTCCGACTCCAGAGACCCCAACGTGATCTCGCCATCGACTATTTATTGCTTGTCGCCGCAAATGAAGGCCATGTACTCAAGCGAGAGGCTGTCAGCAAGCTCTACGATGCGTCGGGCATGGATATTCGAAGGTCTATGATGGACTTGAATTTCTGGTGTCAGATCGGCGTTGGAAGTGAAAAAGCAGGTCTTGATTGGATCCTTTCCCTATGGCCGCCAGAAGCGAATTTGGATCGGAATGGTGACAGGGTCCGAGTTCTCAGTCTCAACACCTACGAGCCATATATGGGCTGGTTCAATCGTGACGTTTTGCTTGGACATGACCCTCTGGAGAATGAAACGGAGACTCTACAAAATACCTTCCATTGGTGGAGACTCGGTATACAAGACTCGGAGGATGCGGCCCGCGGCAGTGCCACTGAGACTATGCCGTACGATCAATACCGGTTGCGATCGAAGATGGAGCAGCTTGATCTGATGAATCGCGAAGCCGACTACCTGGATATGAGAAGCTCCCTTGACCTTCTCTGTTCAGAGTGTCCTTTGGACATGCTACAGGCAAGTAGCCTCTCCTCTCTCCAATAGACATTACAACTAACCATAGCGCAGGATGTTGTCGATACTTCTGCTCCCCCACTACCCGAGGGCCACCGCTCCAATTACGTCGAAGCCTATCCACTCCTACAAGCCGACCTGCGACCCGAACATTCGTCTTTGAGTGAGAAAATTAGTATCACATTCAATGCCCTGATCTCCCGAGCCTTCCGTTCGAAAATCGAAGATTCCGAGACTGCCAGCGTGGCTCGGATTTTCAATGGCTGGACCAAGGCTGGTGCACGTCGGATGCACTTCCCATCTACTCTACCCACTTTCCGGAAAGTATTCGAGCCTATCATGCGTGCAAATTACTCCATGCCCATTCCGTCAGGGCGCTTGGCACCTTCATTTGAAAATAGCCTTGCCCCCATCACCGAAGATATCGCCCCTTACGTCCGTGCTATCATGGTCTTCGATTGTCGATTGAAAGAGTACCGTGACAATCTGCGTGCGCTCTTGACAAGGGAGAAGGGTAGTGGCAAAAAGCGCGGCCGAACCACACGTGCCAGTCGAGCCGCGCTTGAAGGGGGTGATAAGGCTTCCACGCGGAAAGAGAGATGGTTCCCTGATGATACGAATTACTTCTGGGTACAGGGTACGGGCAACTACGAGTGGCAAGATATCTTGTTCCAGATGGGACACTTTCACGTCCAGCCTGCTCCAGAGCCTACCGATGAAACTGCCGGCCATGATCTTGATGAACACCGATCTCAAGGAGAGATTTCATAGTGAAGTAATATAGGCCCCGACTGGCGACAATAAATATTGCCTTCTTTCGCAACTCTTTGCTTAGACCTCCTCTTCAATCCTCTGCCGTTATCCTTGCTCCACGCATGTTTGCTCCATTGCAATAAGTAATGTAGCGGGATCGAGGTCTCCATCCGTAATAAGCTCATCCCTCAGATCTGACACATCACCACCCCAGCATCTGCAATCCCCACGCCTCCATTTCCCACCGCACTTGTAACTTGCCCAAGGTTAGCAGATGTCAGCTTTTGCTCAATTTAACCATTCACATACCAAAATTCTCGCCCACATCTACAAGTAATGTGCTTGCAGCCCACCAGCTTCTCAACCAAAGCATGACAATAATAGCACCGCTGCCACTCGTTCTTCTTCGCCAGCTCCAAAACAGCCTTGAGGCCTTCATCAATCGAACACTGCATGCCACCATGGGTAAAGTCCCGACAGGTCAAGCAAATCTTCGCAGAGCAGTAGGGACACACTTGATATCGTCGCTCTTGTCCCAGATATTTCGGATGAATCCAACGCCCACACGTTGTCCGAGGGCAGTACCAGCGGTCTGCTGGGGGAATTTCCTGCTCTTCCCACATGGCGATATAGCGCTTTTTATCTCGTGGATCCATAACCGACACGATTAGGCTGAGGGGAAGAGGCTCGGAGCAGCATTTTGCTGAGATCTGGGCTAGGCTGTCCAGGGCTATTGACGCCATGCTGCGGAGACAGATGCAGCAGTATTTATGCCCGCAGTCAGCAACTAGTATCTCGCTGGTATCGACTTTTTGGAAGCATCCCGTGCATCTGTCGATGGTTAGTATCTCTGGAATTTGTTGGCATATTCCCACACTAACCGTTCGTCATGATCGGGGCTTACTGTCCGGCATACTTCCTGGTGGTTCTTTTGGTGGACCCTGAACAACCTCCCCAGGTATTCTCGTATTCGTGACATCGAATAAGTTTAGAGGCTGGTAGGCACGTACTGGTAAGTATTGCGGTCAATATATGCTGTGGTTCATGTCCTTGGGACTTCAACAGGCGCTTCAAAGACGGTCTCAAATGGCTAGAAGCAATAGCGATGTGGGTGAAAGGTCTGTTTCTGCGGAACTGCAAATCATCATGGCCGCATCTTTCAGCCTCAGGTTTTCAGACCTTGAGACCAAGGATGGGTAAACACTATTTTCTTCTTGCTGCTGAGCAAGTCTGGGAATGACCACCACATCTTGAAAGGACATGTCGCCCGCCTTCAACCTTCAACTTCTTCAACATAGTGGCAGGATTTAAGAAGGCGAGATGTAAGTTCACAATCATAGGTCTACATTTTTGAATAAAAGAGAAATACGATCAACAAAAGATCAATGATGCAGTAACGAAGAGCGTTCGCAGAATCTATCTCGAAAAGAAGAGAGCGAGTAATCACGTCGTCATGCGAGATCTCATGTATTCTCGCCCGATATTCATTTGGATTGGCCTAGTTAACACCAACACTAACTAACTAACCAAAACCTAGTTTATTACTAATGCTATAAATGCTATCGTTTTGGCCTTCGTAAACTTCCACAAAATCCATGTATCGACGTGAAGCCGGCTTTTCGGTTTCCACAAGCCTCAAGATGCTTTTTGATAGTAAGAATTTCACAGAACTTAATAAGGGATATGTTGGAAAAGCGGTGAGGCCATGACTGGCAGTATCTCACCGCCTCTCCACCTTCTCCAGCTTCCATATAGCTGGGGGTTTATGCATAGCTAGATTCTTCCCTCTTCATGAGTTTTTGCCTTCCTTCGTTTCTTGTTCGTAGGCTTGAGCCATTACTCTCAAGAGGATATACATGAATGCTGCGTCTATCCATATAGCGAGACAATTGAACCTCCCTATAGCGTCTGTTCCCCGTATTTATGTAAAAAAGCAATAGAAGCAAGCATAACAAGAGGAAACATCCAGGTTCATAGGCTGACGAACGGTATGCATATAGTGCCAGTCGTGAATGAGGGCCGAAGTGTTGATGAAGTTAAGGGTAATGCCGTCATGGGTAGTGTAGGCAAAGCTCAACCCGTTCACGGCGGGTTTGGTAGGTGTCAATGCATCGGACGTGCTATGGGCATTGATGACAGCACTAAAACCAATAGAAAAGCTAGCCCCAAAGCACCCCGCGGTAGCGAGCGAGCCTTTGACGAACTATCGGAATGAGGCAGCGTGAGCAACATAGGCTATCAGTAGGCCTACGAATCCCGTGGTTGACGCTGCGAAGCTGAAGGTCCTCTGGCCAATGGCACCTGTTCCGGGCGTTGATCCAAGGAAAATATGAATTGCATGAATTCTTTGAAGGCGAGGACGCATATATAGAAGGAAATTGCCTTGAGGAGAATGCCGATGGATTGTTGAAGTTCGTCGTTCATGATGATGAGAAGACCATAGAGGGACCTTGCTAAAATTTATGTTGGTGATTGACTTGGGATAGCAATAAGTAACTCACAGCTCGGTGTTAAATGAATGCCCACAAGTCAGGGGGTGAAAAGTGGAGTGTATATATGGATGATGACCGGTGCTGGGCGGTATCCGGGCATCTATGAAACAAGTCGGACTGTTCACTCACCTAGGCACAAGCAAAGAAAATATCTTACCCTTACGTTGCCTGATATTTTAGGTTTAGGTCTCTGTCCACCCCACTATTCACGTACCCGCTTGTAAAAGGGGCAGAAGATACTGTATCATCGGGATGGCCGACGATTTCTTATCGAACCACTTAAAGACCCCGTGTTACCCCACCACCCCACGTTAATGAGATAAGTTACAGTGGGGCAAATGTAGATATCCTACTATATTATTGGCTCCGCCTTCACAAGTCGAGGTACCTTCGGGGGAAAACCCTTCAAGTATATGGGGAAAGCATGGGCAATTATAGGTATGTGAGGGGAGGGACGGCGAGGGCGAGATGAGATGGACGAGATAGACGAGTGGGAATGGAGCGGTTTGAATATAATTTGAAACATCAACCAACAATCCTCCGCCACAGCTCCTGACGTAGAGCAGTCACCATATGCTGTGTGCGCTCAACGGCACCTTTGTTCTCAATGGCCCGACGATGAAGATACTGCATACACTCTGTGACCGATCCCCAAGCCATACATTTAAAGACCCTAGGAACCGACATATCTGCCGCAGCGGACTCCTTCATAGCGCGCTCATACCTATGCACCAACTCGCAACCGAGTTCATCTGCCATTCCCTGGAGTTGCCCAAATTCAAGCATAACTGTTGGCTTGCGCGCAAGCAGACGGGTCTGATAAGTGGAGATCGCTTTCGCAGCGCTGGCAGCATTGTGTGTGGCAAGGAAAAGGGCAGCATTGGGGAACTTGAGGCTTCCGGCACTCTCTGGCATTCTTCGACAAAGCATTGTGTCTGCAATCAGGTCGTAAGACTGGTCTGTTTCCTCTTTCGTATCATGGATAAGAGAGCGGGTCTCGTGTTCAATGTAAGCTCCTCGAACCAATTTTATCCCGAGGGACCAGCCCTCCTGTGCAGCCAAGGTGATATGACGATCCAAGTTTGCTTTTGAAGCTTTTAAGTATCCCTGGATGGTGTTGTATACAAGTGGAGTTTCAGATCGGTTATGCTTACGCATAATCTCAATGGCCCAGTTATCAAGGCCGTGCTGGAGGACTTGTTGCTCCGCATCCAACCATAGACGCGATCTCTGTGCCTGCGCAGCAGTACAGATTTCGTCCATAGCCTTGACTATGACTTTGGAGATGGCGCCTCTCTTTACCATGCCGTCAACGGCAATGGGACCGGCGCCTGTGAGCCTATAACGACATTAGACATGAGCACTGGGAATTAAGCATTGGCGGCAGCAGATGCTCACTTCACAGCCAGGTAATCACCCGGTCCAATCATACTAAGAGTGTCGAGAGTTCCATTCTTCCATTCTTCAACCATCTCATAACACTTATCACTGTATGTTGTCGAGCCGCTCTCATCGCGAGCTAATTTCTCATTAGGGTCCAGCACAATCTCTTTTGAGTATCCCAATATGACCCCTTGATAACCGATTTTCTTAATATCTGCAACTTTTTTCGATACTTCTGCTCGATTGGTCCCTGCACAGAAGTGATCGTAGACTGTCCATCGAAGGATCTTATCTAAGATTCGGTTTCGATCTGGGTTCATGATCATGGATTTGGAATTTGTGACGACGTTCAGAACAGCCAGTGCAGGCTTGAGGAATAGTTTCGAGGACATGAGAGAGGTCAAGAGCAAAGAACGCAACAATAGTTTGGTTGGCAGTCTTGCCATGGATGGCACTTCCAGCGAGGGTTTGACTACTGGAGTGGCAACTGCTGCATTATGGAATCGTTGTTTGGCTGAGCGATGCCGCCGGAATACTGTTGCTTGCACTTGCAGAACGCAGAGGTTTGCACGAAAGTGGAGGGAAGTAGATCGAGGAAGCATATTGGTGAGGGCTCACAAGTAAGAGGGCCGGCGATGCGCTCTCTTAATCTTCGTGGGGCCTGACGAGGGTTTGCTGTTGCTTTATTGCTAGCAAAAAACTCTATATAGTACCTTAACTCGCTCTTAGTGATTAGTCTATCTGCTCGTCAGTATCCACCATTGAGTTGTCCGATGGTCAGCCGACTCCAGCCAGTAAATTTCCAATGGTGAGAGGGCATCGGAATGCATTTTACCAGCCAATGCAACTTATTGGAGGGGGTTGCCGTTACCAATAGCTTCCAACGCAGCGGCCCGGTCTTACCCCTCATTCTCTGAGAGCCGGGCCGGTTCGTGCAATTCCGAAGCTATTTGTTGTCACTGTTGCATCTCGTGAGTCCCGTCTATTGCCATAGTCCCTGGTGTATATTAAGCACTCGCGAATGTATTTGATTACGTGTGTGGCTATATTTGAAGGATTGAACGATGAATATGCTCAATATTTGCTCATGTCAACTTGGGTCATGCTCACATCGGCCCTGCGGCAAATAGATGCATTACCCGTAGTGTTACACTGGAGATGGAAGATGAGGGTAAAAGGATGGGTTATTCCGGGGAAACTTCTCATGGCATGACTAAACTTAGCTATCGCATGCAAATTTATTTCTTCCGCCAGTACCGTCAAACATACAAAGTCCAGTATGACGACTATTTACAGGCTAGCACACTCGTCTTCTTTCCTGTCTTCGAGGGCTTGGAGAGCACTTGGAGGAATATTCTTTCCATATACGGACCCCCCAAGTTCCACCCTCTTCGACTATTCAGCGGAATATGCTGGGGCGAGCCGCTTAGTGGCCAACTGAGCAGCAGTTGGCCATGAAGTGCGCGGAAGCACCTGGAACTCGACCAGAAGTCTGTCTTGGGCAGTAACGACCCAGTAGCCCGTGCAGATAGCGGCAAATTGTTTAGACTCAACTGGTATTGAGTTTTCAGCATCGAGCCGCGAGCCGAGGATGGCACAAGAGGAGCCATTACGGAGGATGAGGCGATCATGTGCGGGGTCGAAGTATAGACGGAAATATACGACTAATCAGCCACTGTCGATGTCAAAACTCGGAGAAGAGCATCGGCCAAAGAAACCTCCATTCCTTCCTTCATGGCCAACTGATTCCAAGAATTTCATCTGTCAAAGAACTCCCAATGCCTTCATTCATGAGCAACTGGTACCCGACTCCGACAATAGGTAACCATATGAAGCTTCATACTCCTGAACCGGACTACATGCTAGACAGGGACTGGCGTTGGCCTATCTGGAAATTCGGCTACGATGGTCCCAAAATTCTCTTTACCACCCTATATGCGGAATTCAACTCCCTTAAGTGTGCCATCCAAGACCCTTACGGCTGGCACTCCGACGTCTGCGATGTAGCAAATATCGCCAAGAACAAGGAAGAGTTCCTGACTTTGCTCAAATAGCGACAGAAAGAGCGGTTCGACGAGATCAGAGCGCCCTGGGAAAAGACCACAACGCTGTTAACCGCCGAGCCCGACCGTTGGGATACGCCGCCAGAGAGTGAGGTTTTGTGGGGCTATTTCATACGTCTTGCTCGAAACTTCTCTTATGATTCCCTCGTCGGGTTCTTCAGCCCATACGTCGTTGACTACCACACCCCTAACCCGCCTGTACCGTCAACATCCCTTGAGGCGCGTCCCGACGAACCACAACAGCCTAGCACACAACAGCCAAAGAAGTAAGGTAAGAACGCGCTCATCAGGGGTCTCGAAATCTCGCCCAAAACGGGACGGGGGGGGGGTGAGGTGGTGGTGCAGGACTTACCACGCCTGGTGGTAGGCCGCGAACCCAGGACCATATAACTAGTTGGATGGCCTGCCGCTTGTGATTTAGGATTCTGTTATGTAAGAGCATCAGACTGAGACAGCTAATCAGCAAATATTTGGTTCATTCCGGCATATCCTCATCTTGTTCAATGTAAGCGGAGGAAGCGAGAGCTAGACACTAGGCCATAGGGCATGGACGAAACCTGATATCTACACACTGAAGTCAGCACTACGGCGTCAGCACATAATGTCTTAATTGTAACCCTCGTATTGCTCCATACTTATCACCGAGAGAAAATAGGTGTCAAAGGACTCGCTATAAGCTTACCTATAGCTTCTGCTTCTTGCTCTTCAAACTGCACTGAGCGATGGGTCATCCAACACTTGACTTCAAGATCGTGTGGGGATCTGTGGCTCTATGTAACACTGTCGCACTATAGCTACTCCGTAGTTCACGGCAAAATCAGCCAGGACGGATGAAGGATACGTATAAGTCCTTAGCATGGGATACGAGAATATCATTGAAGTGGATAACCTACAGCTTGAATTCGACAATAGAAGTATAGAAGTGCTCTATAAAATACGATATAGGGTTCCCGACTTGCGTGACCCACGGTACCCGTGCGACCATCCCGACCGAGCGTAGCTCCGCTTGATCGACGACATTCGTCATTGTCGCCCTCGCCTCCACACCGGAGACCTCGAACCTCCAAACATTTCACCGGCGGAGTCATAATGTCTCTGTTCGGAACATCGCCCGAAGAGCCCTCTGCATTGACCTCCACTCAGCGGCCCAAAACCTCGCTCTTCGCAGACGAATTTGGCGGCGGCTCCTCTCTCTTTGCGGATGACGACGACGATAGCTCGTCCCCCTGGAGTCAGAACAACACAGCCAAGAGAACCGCTCGTCGCGATCTCGTCCGTACCTTACTTCCCACCGCCGAGGTCCCCGAGAGCTACGTCGACGCATATGATCTGATACTCAACAGCGGGGATAGGGTCGGCTCCGGCGTCGGACTGACCTCGATTAGGGAGATCCTGTCAAGCAGTGGGCTGAATGCCTCCGATCAAGGCAAGATTTTCAATCTGGTCGTGTCCGGGGACCGCGAGAGCTCCGGTGGGCTAGGTCGCGCCGAATTCAATGTGTTGCTGGCGCTGGTCGGTCTCGGGCAAGAGGGAGAAGACCTATCTTTTGATGCTGTCGATGACCGTCGCAAGAGTGAGTGATTTTCTTGAGATCTGTTACTCTATTCTCCCGTTATTTTACGAGCCTTCATCTAACGAAATCTCCATGTAGATCTTCCACAGCCTAACAGTGGCTTCCTTGACCGGTTACGAACGAACAATGCGTCCTTTGATACCCCCGAGGAGCGACCAATTACGCCCCCACCCCAGACAGCAGCACCGCTACAAGAGCCCAATTCAGCGCGGTCTCGGCGCTCACGACGAGAGTCGTTGGGTCTGGGCGGCGGCTTGGAAGCAGATCCCTGGGCAAGCCCGGACTTGCACCGGAATCACAACCACGAATCTACGACAACCGAAGCACGCGGTGTAAATGGCTTTGGAAGCATGCGCTCTACAAATGCTGCATGGTCTGCTAGGGTGCATGAGGAGACCAGCCAGAGCGAAGCATCACAACAGGAGCATACCAACGGTCGAACGGAGGCAGCTCCGCCTAGTAGCTCCGGGTCTGGCTGGGGAGGAGGTAACATCAGCGGACCGCCTGGAGACGACTCGGTTGGTGCTGGGCAGCGCCCGGCTCTTGGTGGCTTTGGGCTCCCTGGCGATGACCCAGACGGCACCGCTCCACGGCGGCGGTCTCTAGATCTCTCGCGGACAACAAACCCACAGGTTGAAGAAGTCGTCACGATAGCCCTCCTCCCGGAGAAGGAGGGCATCTTCATGTTCCAGCATCGAAACTACGAGGTCAAGTCGGCGCGACGAGGAAGTACAGTCGTGCGGCGCTACAGCGACTTTGTATGGCTTTTAGATTGTCTTCAAAAGCGGTTTCCATTCCGACAATTGCCCCTTCTCCCACCCAAGCGCGTGTCAGGTACGTTCCATGCTAATCGAGGCACTCCAAGCTGCTTGCTCACCCGTTTGAAGTGAATGGTACTCACCTATCAGCGGATTCAACTTCGTTTCTCGAAAAGCGCCGCCGTGGGCTCATTAGGTTTACCAATTCTCTCGTCCGCCACCCCGTCCTTGGCCAGGAGCAGCTGGTGATCATGTTCTTGACCGTGCCCACCGTAAGTTCGCAACGACTAGTTACTTGAGACAGACGTCTGATTTTCGACCAGGAACTATCAGTATGGCGCAAACAGGCCACGATCTCCGTCCAGGACGAATTTGTTGGCCGTGTGCTGCCACCAGACTTGGAGGATACTTTGCCCGCCACACTCGACGAAACTTTTGAAATTGTCCGTGGCGGCGTTCAACGGTCAGCTGAAATCTACATCAACCTGTGTACTCTCCTCGAGCGACTGGCCAAGCGCAACGACGGCTTAGCTGCCGACCACTTGCGGTTCTCCCTGGCTCTGCAATCCTTAACCGAGGTCACCAGAGACACCTACTCGTTTGACACCAATGATATTCCATCTCTGAATACCGGTATCACAGCAACCGCGCGACACCTCTCCGCCAGCCAGAGCTTGCTGGAGGACGAAGCGCGAGCCTGGTCCGACGGTGTCCTCGAGGACCTCAAGCGCCAGCGGGACGTTCTGGTCAGCGTGCGAGAGATGTTTGAGCGGCGGGACCGATACGCCCGGAACAATATCCCACAGCTCGAACGTCGAATTGAGGCCAGTGAGCGCAAGCTACAGGAGCTGCGGGCCCGACCGACCGGGATGGCGAAGCCAGGCGAGATTGAGAAGGTGGAGGATTCTATATTCAAGGTAATACATGCAATCCGATTCAGGGGTCCTTGGTGACTAATCTGGATCGTACAGGACAAGGAGTCGATCGTGCAGCAGCATGCGCGGGGTGTGTTCATCAAGGAGTGCATCCGCGACGAGCTCCTTCACTTCCAGCAGAGCCAGTACCACATCAGTCGCCTGCACCAAGATTGGAGCCAGGAGCGAGTCAAATATTCTGAATTGCAGGCGGACAACTGGCGACGACTGAGCGATGAAGTGGAGGGGATGCCGACCGGAGAGTAAGGTTGGCGCGGGCCGTGTCGTACATACATGCTTACAAGTACTTTTTTCTTTTTCTTTTTGTTCAGGGCGGGATGCTTTTTTCCCTCCATTTAAAACACGCCCATTTTCTCCACAACCCCGGGGCCATTTTCGAGTTTGAATGTCTGGAACCCGGGCTACGTGTTCATCTGAATTCCCAATTCCCCAATTCGCTTTGTTGTAAGAGTGGTATACTTGAATTCCCTACTTTGGCTTCACACATCACACATCACACATAGAGTGCTTCCGTACAAGTATATTTGGAGTAGGATCCCAGGTGAATACATACGATCAGGTACGATGACGTCTGTTCGATCGAGAACAACCTCTGGAAAGTGGAGCTGGGCTGTGGATATCTACCAATCACAAATGCATAAAAAGTGAGGGCCTTGGCAGTTCACAGGGCTGGCTAATCGTTCGGACGAAAACGTGTAAAATACCGGGATCGGCGTGATTTTCACCGACTTTATACCTTTGTTTTCTCTTTTTTCGGTCTTTTATGGTTTTGACTACCCTGGCCCTTAAGCACGAAATCATATTCTTTCGTGGAATCCCAGTTATAACCACAACGGTCGTTGTCCGTTTCTCCGCCAGCCAAGACTTATCCGCCTCCGACGTGGGGCAAAGAAAGTCTGGGCTGACGAATCCCGCGGCTCCAAGAACACCTTCGTTCTAGGCAAACCTCCTCGAGCGCGCCCGCTCATCATCGGCCAAGAGTCCCCACCAAGAACCCTGCGCCCTCCTCAAATCTCTTCGCCTTTTCTTTTCTTTTCCTCACCCGTGGGACTGAGCTGTTTCTTCTGCAGCCAGTGAGAACTCCTTCCCTTAACCTTTCCGCTACTTCGCATCCGCCGCTCGGACAATCAGCTGTCGCTTCTCCTCTCGATCTCTATATTCCCCGTTTCTCAAGGGACTAAGCGTGCCCATCGACGGTACCTGCGCTCAGCCCTACAGGGCTCGACGTCCGACCCTTCTTCATTGCCACCATCGCCAAGGCATGAGGAGCTATACAGATCGGCGTACGAGGCGGAATACCATCGGGTAATCGATTGTTGAGGAACCAGGCCGCGACTCGGCAATAACACAACTCCCCGGGTCTGACGCGCGAGCTCCTACACCATGGCGTGGGATCACCTGGACATCGACAAGCCGCATCTAGCGTACATGATTCTCGGCGGCTTCACGGGCCTGTTCATGCTGTGTTCGCTCTTCGTCAAGGAGAAACTCTACATCGGCGAAGCTACTGTCGCTACTCTGTGCGGTATTATCTTCGGACCCCATGCCGCGAACCTGTTCAATCCCCACGAATGGGGTAATGTCGACAAAATTACACTCGAGTGCTCGCGCATTGTACTTGTCGTGCAATGTTTTGCCGTCGGCGTCGAGTTGCCCAAGGCCTATATGGAGCGACATTGGAAATCTGTCGCGTTGTTGCTGATCCCCGTTATGACCTGGGGCTGGCTGGCTACCAGTCTATTTATCTGGTGGATGGTGCCTCCGCTCAACTGGCTGGAGAGTCTAGTATGTGCTGCCTGTGTTACCGCCACCGATCCTGTTTTGGCATCGTCCGTCGTCGGTAAGGGTAAGTTCGCCAAGCGTGTGCCGAAGCATTTGCGAGATCTCCTGTCCGCCGAGTCTGGTTGCAACGATGGCATGGCCTTCCCATTCATCTACCTCGCATTTTATATTCTGCGCTACCGACCCAATGCCGGAGAGGTGTCGCTGCACTGGTTCTGCATCACCATCCTGTACGAGTGCGTATTCGGCGCCATCTTCGGCTTTACTATTGGCTATTTGGCACGACATGCCATCAAGCTCGCCGAAAGACGGGGTCTGATCGATCGCGAGAGTTTCCTGGTGTTCTACTTCGTTTTGGCCGTTTTCTGTGCCGGATCGGGCAGTCTGCTGGGCATGGACGATCTGCTGATTGGGTTCTCGTGCGGTGTCGGCTTCAGTAACGACGGCTGGTTCACGGAGAAGACCGAGGAGTCGCACGTTTCCAACGTTATTGATCTTTTGCTTAACTTAGCGTACTTCGTTTACTTCGGATCGATCATCCCATGGCAGGATTTCAACTCTCCCGAACTGGGCTTGACGCCATGGCGACTGGTAGTAATTGCGATCTTGGTCATCTTCTTCCGTCGCATTCCAGTCATGCTCATGCTAAAACCATTTATACCAGACGTCAAAACATGGCGTGAGGCTCTCTTCGCTGGCCACTTTGGTCCCATCGGTGTCGGTGCCATTTTTGCTGCAATACTTGCGCGAGCTGAATTGGAAAACGACAGCACGCAGCCTACCCCGGAAAATCGGTTGCCTATACCAGGTGAAAAGAATTATTACGTTATCAGCCTTATCTGGCCCATTACGACCTTCATGGTTATCTCGTCCATTTTAGTGCACGGCTCTTCTATCGCCGTCTTCACTCTTGGAAAGCGCATCAACACCTTGACCGTCACCCTATCCTACACCCAGGCCAACGAGGAGGGACCTTCTTGGATGAACCGTCTGCCGCGTGTCCAGTCCATTGCCAAGGGCTCCATGTCCTTCCGAAAGGCCGACGAACTGGAGGGCTCTTCCGAGGAGAAGTTGCCCGAGTATCCTCCTGGTACATTGCCACCTATTGGCATGCCCGGTAACTTCCTTCGTCGTGTTCGTGATGAGGACAATGAGTCTCAGAATGTCCAACCCGAAACCCGGAAGCCTGGTCGTCGTCAGAGGAGAAAGGGCCGCAAGCATGATGATGCAGGTGGTCCAATTAGCCAGTCCGCTATCATGCCTGCAAGACGTACTGAGAGTGAGACTGAGGGCGAAGCGCCTGCAAGGCGTACTGAGAGCGAAGAGGAGAAGAAGGAGCTGGATGAACGTGATGCTGTCGAACGTGGAGCTTCGCCGCCTAATGCTGAGCGTGACCGCTTTGGCCGTGAGCCAGAGCTGGAGGTGTACCAAGAGGGTCACCATATGGTCATCGAGGATGAGGAGGGCAATGTTATCAAGACTGAGGATACTAGCCACCTGACTCCGGAAGAACAGGCCCAACACATTGAGGACCAGCGCAAGCGTTTCGAACAGGACAAGAGTGGCGAGCTGGCAGCTTCTCGCAGCCAACCTCACAAGAAGGTAGAGGGCGAGGAGGTCCAGAAATCCGTGGAAGAAAATACTGGCCACCCGTTCGAAAAGGCTCGCTCGAAGTTGACCAGCTGGATGGGTCTTGGAAAAGAACAAGCCAAGGAAAAGCCCACGGAGAAGCCAAAGGAAGACAAACCCAAGGCCGAACCTGCCAAGCCCAAGCCTCGTTCTGCGCATGCCTACCAGTTTGGTAACACTATCATCGTGGAAGATGAAGATGGTGAGGTGCTGAAGAAGTACACCATTCCTGACGACAAGCCATCCAAATCCAAGCCCGCCAAACCTGACGAACCGGAAGCTGGACCATCCCGGCCTCCACTCAAGCGCGGTATTAGTCGCATGGGTACTTGGCTCGGCAAGGACGGCAGGGAAGAAGGGGGCAAGTCCTCTCAAGCCGAACAAAAGAAACCTGCACCGAGAAGCGAGACGGATGACTGGGCCACCGATGACGGCTTGCGTTTCACTCTGGCTCAGAACCAGGAGGTTGATTCCCAGGGTATCGGTCACAAGGGTCGTCGTATGAACAAGCAAGAGTTCATCCAGCAGCTCAAGGGTTTGGACTACAAAGCTCGCCGCGATGTGGTGCAGCAGAGCGATGCTCCTGAAATTGTGAAGGAGGCCGCAAACGATGACGCTAAGCAGGAGGAAAAGAAAGAGCGCCGCCTCTCTGCAGCTGCCGCCTCAGCTACCACCGGTGTCATCCCCAAGGAGGCAGCCGAAGACCTCCGGTCCGAATCTGTCACTGAGAGCGGAAGTAGTGAAGACGAGACCGATGACGGCCGTGGGTCAACCCCCAACGTGGCCGACTCGCTCGCCAAGTTCACTCGCGGCAGCTCTGCCCAGGAACGTCGCAGTAACCTCGGCCCTACCGCTCGTACCCGCGACCGCGATCGCCGTGACTCCGACGACGATGGCACCGAGCGTATTCCCCCGTCGCGTCTCCGTCAAGCTGCCGGCCTCGCTTCTCCCCCGCCCGAGGGAGACGATGACACGGGCGAAACACCCGCCGAACGTCGCCGGCGTCTCGCTGCGCTGGGCCAGATCCGAAATGATGAGTCTGGTTCTGAGAGTGACGCCTCTGACAGCGAGGATGAGGGCGAACCCCGCCGGCCTAGCAAGATATCGTTTGCCGATGAGTTGAAGCCCGACCAATCCAACTCCGGTGACCAGTCATCTCGGTCCTGTTCTGGGTCCGGGTCTGCCTCCGGTTCGGGTTCAGGCTCAGGTACTGGACACACTCGCGGCCATCGACCTCGCGTGTCATGGGGTGGAGAAAAGGGCCGTGGCTCCTAGGATTCTCAAGATACCTTTCCTCCTCCACAGGGACGGACTTCCTTTCCGCATTTCTTGCATATCATCCCTAGTCTCGCATACATAACTTAACTGTCACGCAAGATGACAAAGTATACACAACTTTCTGGTCGTGACCCGTGTCCATCATTCGTGTATTTTCGTTTTTTCCCGTCTGTGCATAGTATATTGCTCTAGGAGATAATTATTGCATTGAGCGATTTCCGATTGTTCGATATGAAAGTTCTTTGTTTGATGACTAGTATTGTTAAGAAGAGCGAGATCGTTCATAATGCATTTTGATAGCATAGCTTTTTTTATTCTTTCAATTTACCAATAACTGTTACCATCACTATCACTCTTACTAGGATAAAGAACTGGTTGTCCATTGGAATGGTCTTCGGCCAGAGCCATGACTTTCGAAATTTAATGCAATCTGACGAAGCAGACAGAAATGATCACCTAGCCACAATCAACGCGTCAGACCACCTACCAGGGACAATAACAACCACCGGGAAGACAGTAGAACTGGACACCACCAAACTACCAGGAGAAGAGAAAGGAATATAGAAATACGTTAATCTAGCTATGTCTGAGGGGACCACTAAAGTTGGGGAAGTAGGGCTCTCTTATATCTCCGTAAACTGTCATTCTGGTCCCCACCGCCATCCATGGTCTAGTGGGTTTCGGACTGGTATCCAACCCAGTCATTCCCACTAGGTGTAGGTCCAGTTCGGACCCTGTAGCCGACTCCGTTAAGTCTCATATGCCGAGTGAAGGTACCCGGCTTGATGGAAGGCAGCAGACCCGTACTGACACGGGGGCTGGGTACTTTTTTTTTCGCGATTTTATACTTGCACTTCTAACACTGAATACATCTTGGTCAAATGCAATCAATCAAATTGAGACCTAGGTATCATCGAAACCAACACTATGTAGTTCCACGGATCTCACGACCCCTCTAATCCATTGTCGCTTGCGGTCTCATAACCCCCCTCCCAAAGAACTCACTAATGACACCGAACCGATCCCTCGAGCGTGACAACTCCGCCTTGAACAGATCATGCTGATCGGCCGAGTCAACCTGGCGCTGACGGATAGCACGGAGGGTAGAATTTGTCGGTGCACAGACGGGACACTGTGCATCATCGTCGACGTGGTTGAGACATCGTTCGTGGAATGAGTGACGACAGAGGAAGTGCACGGTGGGCAGGTCGAGTGTGCCGCCACAGGATTGGCAGCGGCGGGATTGAAAGACGATGGGTTGGTTGGCAAGGTTGTCGAGTTCTTCTTTCTTGGTAGCTGTTTCGGATTTGTAGCTTGCGATGAGACGGCGGTTCTAAGAGGGGGATTAGTATCAGGGTAATAGGTGGGTTGAAGAGGACGTACGGTGTTGATCTCTTTACGTTCGCGGTCGATGTTGTCGCTTAGGTACTTCTTGACTCGGCCCATAGTGACCACGGCGTTGTTGCTGAGAGCTTGGATCACCTGCAGTGGAGAGAGAAGGCCATCTTGATCGATACGGCGAAGGACTACGTCCAGCTCATCGCCTGCTTCTTCGAGGATTTGTGGACTTGAAGCAAAGTAGGTCAGGGCATCAACGTAGAGTTGAGGCTCGTCGGGCCCATAGCGTCTCAAGGCTTGGATGGCACCTTGTGTGTCCTTGGCGGATGTGAATGAGCGGAATATGTCCAGACGCAGGCCTTCTTGCTCGCGAACAAGTGTGGAACCTTCCCGGAAGTTGGACAGATCGGAGAGAAGGAGGACGTTGGAAGTGGAAATAGGAATCTAATCATATCAGCTCCAAGAATTCAAGCCACGGGTTGAGATACTCACGTCTTTTCCTTCAATCAGCTTCTTCGCTTTGTTCTCCCATTCCTGCTTCTCGGTCGCGTCTTTCTTTCCCTTGGCTGCGTCGAGGTACATCTCGAAGAGTGTCGTAAAGAGATCAATCTTTGCCTCTCTTTTCAGGTCGGGCTGTTGCACGAGGGTCTCCAAGAAGCTGATGAACTCTTGTGAGTGGTCGACGAATGCAGAAAACGCAGTTCGAGGCTTTGGAACCTCGTATTCCAGTGGGACATCTTCGTGGTTCTCTTCAGCCGTGGCATCCTTGGGAGCTGGGGCTTCGGCTTCGGCACCGCCACCGCCAGTCATATACCGCAAGGGAAGAAGACTAGCAAGACTTTGCATGGTACTTGTTGGTTGAGCTTGGGATTCGGACGGTAGCTCCACATCCGTGTGCGGCCGATACTGCCCTGTATAGTAAGCCTTGAAGAGTTCCGTTGTTCGCTCGGGGCAATGAGCCAGAAGGACCCGGGCATATTTCATCAGATTGTAATAGGCCTTGTGAAATTAGTAACTGAGCCTCCAGGGGGATCCAGCCGTACTTACCGCCTCGGGCTCAAGTCGCCAGATATACTCCACGGCTTCGGCATACTTTTTGGAATCCTCGACGAGAATATCAACCACCATGTCGTTTTCTCCGTGTTTTGTGGCAAGGTATGCTGCTTGCTCAAAGTATCCTCCTTGGCGGCACATTGCAATTGCTGTCTCCAGATCAAATTTGAGCTCACCAGGGGCTTGAATGAATGAGTCCAGCTTGCTAGTATCCTTCAACTTCGCGTAGCAGTTCAGAAGAAGAGTTGTGTGGTCGACCGTAGCACGGCCATGGTCGTGCAGTTCCTCCAGGTACTCGATCAAGTTGTGAATCCGCTGCGTATCCAGATACTGTACCAGAGATTAGTGAATTCATCACCCATCAAACATGCGTTGCTAAACGAACCTTGCGAATGACTTGAGAGGGCTCTGTGTTGTCAATTGCCCGGAGGTACTGCTGCATGGCCGTGTCGTAATCGCCACGCTGATACAGGAAATCCCCATACTTGCGGTAGATGGCGTTCTGTTGCAGTGGGTCGATGCCAATCTTTTGCGCAAGATTGATAGCAAGAATGTAGAGATTGCGTTCATAGAGTATTTCAAGCCGTTGTTGGAGGCTCTTCTCTCGGTATCGAAAGATCTATAACATGTCAGAGAACGCAAATCGCATCCGAAGTTAACTTGCATACCTTTCCTTCAGTCGTGAGCAGGAACAGGTCGCCCCATTCTATGAAAATGTGTTTCATCGGTGCCACCAGCGCCTCGCTGTGAGCAATAAACTTGAGATCGGTATCAAGCAACGTAAACGTCGTTGTGCCGAATACTTCGTCTCCGGGGTTGACACCGTACTTTCGCAACGACTCACGCCTCCCGGATCCTGCTTTCGGTGGACAAACTAGCGCCACGTAGTCACGGAAAGATCTGATGGACGTCTTGGGGCTCTCGAAAGCATAACTCGGCCCGCGACCCCGAGGACCATATGTGTAGACCGCATCCTCTCTGGCGATGAGAATGTCCCCCGTCTCCTGGTCAGGCGTCATACAACCCAGTGCACACCCGGTGTCATCCAATACGCGCGCAGGCTGCCCCTGTCCCCGTCCAGAGATAACCAACGTGAGGATCCGGCTTGTCGTCGAGATATAAAGCACAGTGACAGAACCCTCTTGCGTTTCAAGGCCCGTGATCGGCTCCTCCGACTCGAAAACAATACGCTGGCGTGCGCCACGATCGTTAATCAGGTCGCCCCGTATAATCGTTACAGATCCATTTGCGAAACCAACTGCCACTTGCGAGAGATCGTCGACAACTGCAAAGGCCGAAATCTAATCCAATGTCAGAGCCAGCTTCAATCACACGTTCGTGGGTTGCGCACCGGAAACTGCCGTCGCGCATTCTGCACCGACACTGTTGACAGGCATTGCGGACCACCGCCTTTGTTCTCTGCATTCAGCGCCCAGACCTTTAATACAGGTTCATTCGACAGATCCTCCGAGACAGTGACGAGTAGGGAAGTGCCATCAATCTGTTTCATGTGGGTTATCGAGCCGGTATCGTGGGCCTTGAACGAGCGCGCGACGCGGAAGCCCTGGGTGACGATGTGAACGAAGCCATCGATAGTGCCGAGGAAGAGGTTCGCGGAGCCGGTGCAGAGGCTGGAGAGGTCGCTCTAGTTTAGACAGTGAGTTGCTGGTCTGGATTAGGGCGGAGTCGATCGAGGCCTTACACCTAACAGCGCGGAGCTCTCGTCCGGTATCTTGACAGGCGAGACGTCGATGAAGTTGAACGCTTTCCACTGTTGTTGTTAGCAATGTCCCTGAGAGGGATATGGGCTATTTTACTGATGTCAGAGCCATTTGGACTGGCCATGGGTGATAGGTACGGAGACGGAGCTGCGTTGGAGAAGGCCGAGCTCCTCCCCGCTGACGCCCGGACCACCTGGTTCCTGCGGATCTTCGCCCAGATATCTAGAACTGGAATTTTGACGTAGACATAGATCGGGGAATAGATTATCACTTCTACATTATGTACTATTATCATTGGAAACTTAATATTTACATTCAACATCTATTTGTCAAATGACGCCGTCTTCCAATCTGGAGCTCAAAGCACGCTGTACATGATGAAGATGGGGAATCAAGGCAATCATAAGAATCAACGAAAAGATGCGCATTCGTAACAATGAACAGAGGTATGTAAGATCCTCTACCGGGACATATCAAGATCCAAAGCAGAGTGGGTGTTCTGTGATGACCTTCCTCTTCGACTCTGGCTAGGCGGTCGAATTTCCTTGAGAAAGTCAAAGCTCTGCCCTAACCAGCTGCCCAAATCGGCAATCGCCTGGCTAAGAGGGAAGCTTTCACCATCTTGAAGTCCACCCTGGCCATCCTGGGCCGTTGTCGGTGTGTCTCCACTCAGATCAAAGGGTAAAGCAGTTCCCTGGGTAGTTGATGGATGAGCAGGCGTTTGTTCAGGCAGTCTTCCATCTTCAGGTGGATTGGAGTTTCCAGGGCTTGATTGGGCCGTCTCGTACACATTTTCTGGGGATGGTTAGGGTTCCAATGAGCCAGCTTCCTTATGGGCAATTTCGGGTTCCCGAGGGCTTGTTTTTTGCGGTGAGATTGGACGGTAGGCCTGAGTTTTCTTCTCCGTGCTAAAGGTGAAAGGCGTAGCCGCGTCAATCATGCACTGCGTGCTCATATTCTGCATCCTATCTCTAACAAGTCGCCTAGAGCTTCGCAGTAGAGACTTGTCTCCGGCGTTTGGTAGATAAAACGGTGTCTCTTGTGCCAGGAGTACAGAGTCATCGCCGGAAGGGGACTGTGGCCGTGGTTGAGCTGGTGTTTTGCCGTGTCTCTGTTCAGGACTCTCCAGGTCATCCTGGAATGACTTCTGCGCATGAAGCAAAGCAGCCTGTGTCGACAGCTGTGTGTCGGGACTGGTATCTCTGCTGTGATCGGTATCTGTTCTGGGCATGGCCGTCGAGTGCAATGAAGGCATACGGTCTGACACACCGGGAGGGGGAGGGACTTGTTGCGCAGATGGCAGGTTTTCATAAGTGTTATGTTCAGTTGGGACCTGCGGATATGCTTCTGTAGATTCTGATCCTTCAACATCGGCAAATCTCAGATCCTTTGATCGATGAAAGGATTGACCTGTTTCCTCTGCGCTGTGGTCGGCCAGCGGCTCCTTGGTTGGCTCGGGGGCATCTGGCAAAGGAATATCTTCATATTGCCCATAGAGAGCCTCGGCGGGTGGAGGTGGTTCTGGAGGTCTTTTGCCATGAGACTTTGACTTGGCCTGCTGACTTGAGTCTTGATCCAAACAACGATACTCAAACCGCGGCAGCTGGGATGTCGAGCTGACCACATTAAAAGACGTAGCCGCATATCCAACCTTCTTCGGAGACATTTGCTCCTTACGCGGTGATCTGTTGGCGACTGTAGAAGGCTGATAAGTGACGGGGACCGATGTTTGAGTAGGCCGCGAAGAAGCATGAACTGCGCTGTGTTTCCCGGGTGCAGTAGATGTCTTCGGAGTCTGCAAAGCGGAAAATTCCAAAGCCCGGCCTTCAACTGACCGAGGCACATTCATCCGAAGCTTACTCTCAGCCTGTCTAGATGCAATCTTCGGAGTCGGCGAACTAGGCGGCTCGAATCGCCCAAAATTCATGCGCTTTCGATCTTTTTTCAGCCAATTGGCCGTCCCATTTCCGGCAAAAGATGCGTCGCCTGCTGATGTACTCATGGAAGAAGCGTCTTTCGGCTTCTTCGCTGAGCGGGGTGAAGCTCGATTCTCTTGATCGACTGCTGCATGCTGACGAGGCCTCTTCTGAGCCGAGCCGACGACAGATAAGGGTCTCGCATCCTTGGAGGGAACCACAGTAGACGTCTCGGCAAGAGATGCATCAACCGGTGGACAAGCAGCGGACAAGTCCTCTCCGTACTTCGGATGCCGCGGGTCTGTTTCTTGTACCACAGGCCCCGCCTCTCGTGCGTGACCATCAGGCTTGGCCACTTTTCTCGACTTTGAACCGGCCGCAGTCTTCCGTTTCTTGGACCACGGGTTCTTCCAGCCCTTCTCAAACGGCCCGCGAAGAGATGCAGACAGAATAAACAGAGGCTGTCCTCGAAGGTATGACTCAGCGAGCTTCTCGATTCTCTGCCGTTTTGCAGCGCGGGCAGTATCATCCAGCTCGTCGTCAGAGCCAAGCAGATCGTCCGGATTTATGTCGGAGGCCGGAGGTGAGCATGATTCGAAGGTGATCGGAGAAACGGGCCGCGGGAAGGGCATCGGCGCGAGGTGTTGATGTTGCCGTGTGGTGGGTTCAGACCTGCGGCAGTCGAATACTGCGTCGAAGCAGCGAGAGAGGCATCCAGATTGGGGCTTATCGTCAAGTCTGGTCGAATGGGGGGATCTCAGAGCCAGACGCGAAAAAGCACTCTACGCCCGCGTTCGTGTACTGCCCCAGCAACCGCGGGGGCGATTAGTAATGGTGTCGGGGTCCGCGGCTCACACCAAGCAAAGACGTACAGGGACAGTGTGTGCAATATCACAGCAGAGATAATATACACAGTAAGTTATTTATTTTCCAGGGGACTTGAGAGGCTGCAGCATACGGGAATTATGCAAGAAATGCATCCATACTTCATCTTCTCACCACTAAGCCTCTGCATGATATCTACTTCTCGAGATACATCCAAAACCTCATTTCCAAGAGCAAAAGCAATACCGTAGAGGCCAAACCCTTGACAACGACATTATGTAGAATCAATGCATTCTACCACTGAACTAAGGGTGCTTGAACTCTACTCAGTTCCCCGGAATGTTCTTCAACTTGTATAGCGCAATGTATTCAAGTATATCTTCAAATCGGAGGTTCTCCATCCTCTATCTCATTAGTTAGGCACCTTGGGATGCTACAAAGCCTAAAAAAAAAGGCTACAGTTTTCACAAATATTATTCCCTATCTACCTTGTACGTATCTAGGTAGGGTTTTGCTACTAACGCACTTTATGCAAGTGTACCACTTGATAAAATACGAGAGTATTCGAAGCAGATACAAGTCAAATGTAAATCATATTCACACGAAGTATAAAACACATAATGAAACACAGGCGGGGCAAAATCAGAAAGTTGTAAAAGAAAAGAACCTCGTCAATCAATACAGCAGTAACACCACAAGCAAGAACAGCCCTTTATCATCAGGCGAGTACATAAGGATAAACGCCAACAGTGTGCGGGTAAAGTAACAGATGACATGACATGGCGTTCGTCTATAAGAATCCGATCCGGGGGTATCGAAGCGAGAGTGACCATCAAGGCAAGCCGAGGCGACAAGTGAGAAATGGGAAGAAGCTTTGGATCTTTGATTCATGACATTGCTGCAAAGGTGACCACATGGAAAGAAAGTAAGACAGGGGGTCGTTAAGTGGTCATCATAACGGAATTCTCAGCTCGCTCCTTCATTCGCATGGCCTGGGCCTCTAGGGAGCGCGCCATTAGTTTTGTCACGGGCCAGACTGCAGCGCGATCCAGGAGGCTGGCTGTGGCAATCAGTAATTTACACCCGTATCCGCCTTCCACCACGCTGGGGAGACGTTGCATCACGCGGAGCGCAGACATTGACTGGTTATTCTGCACTTGTCGCTGCATCTTGCTTTCGATGCTGCTTAGGATCTCCTTAATCTTGTCCACTAGTTTGCAATCTTCGTCTTCGAGGAGCATTACCGCCGGTACCTGGGTGAGATCGACCTCGTCACGGCCGAGGATACCGAGATAGGGCCCGACCCGTTCTTGGACGGCCGTTATCCACTCCGAAAGGACCTGCGCGCAGTCAAAGGCACACATCGCACATTGAATAGGGAGTTCCCGTGACGAAAACTCGGCGAATGTGTTGCCGAGCCGGTCCGACATGTTGATCGAATCGGCCGCATAGAATGCGGCTTTTCGCAGGTGCTTTTCACGCTTGGATTGACCAGACTTAAACACACTTGACAAGGACTGCATGGGCTGTTCTTGCGTCGGAGTCTTTGAGATGGCTAGATCGGCCACATCCAGAGCGCTGACGGATTCTCGACGGCCATCGAGGTGGCCGGTTAGGGAGGGATCCACCAGGTCATTCATGATTGTGTCGGCATGTTGGAACATCTCTGTGCCTCGCGCAAGCTCATCTGCCATTCCGTTCCAATCACGTTGCCAAAATGCCTCTTTGCATCGACCGAGGTTGACATACAACCGGACGTATGCCAGATCCAGCAGCGGAATGCTATCTGCAGATAATGGCCCGGCACCAAACGGATTGGGTCGCTCTAGGCTATGGACCGGATTGCTTGCCCACACAGCCTGCCAGGCTCGGAGAGCGGGCTCGATGTGTGATTGCATGGCCTCGGTTTCTTGTGAGGTCCACTGGCGGCCCATATGTCGTTGCCGGGTTTCCCAGATATAGTTGTGTAAAGAGTAGATAAGAACAAGACACCCAAATGTACTAGGCCTGTTGTCTGCGCTTGTCGGGTCGTCCAAACTGCCGCCGAAGAAGAAGAGGTTTCCAGATTGGTTGTGCTGCTCTCGTTGGCTGGCAGTCAGAAGAGAAGTCAAAGCTGCAGAGAACGATTCGGTTTTGACGGAGGCCGTTTGACCTCCCATCTTGATCCATGCTTGAGGCGACTTAGCCGCCCATACATCCTCCTCGCAAGGAAGATCGAGGCGGATTTCTGAGTTGGTCAAAGCCGGGGCATGGTTGTATGCGGACACGAGGAAGCTTGATAGTGCAAAGATGGCGTAAAGCGTGCGCTTGCGTTCTTCAACAATTTTCCAATTCAGCCAATCTCGCCGTTCTTTCGGTTGGCTGAATGATGACGACATCCAATTCTCCGTATCGGATGACTCAGACGCAGTGAATTCGGGGTTGAGGTGATCGTGCGGTATGTTCTTAGCGTCCAGGTGGTGGGTCAAGCCAGCCGCGCGTGCCAAGCTAACCAAAGCGGCGCAGTGGGTACTGGCGATATCCGCAGACGTCTTGTCACCACAGGTATGGCCGTATATCACATTCAACAGCATTGCCTGGACCAGCCAGAGCGGAGTATTTTGCACTAAATTGTCTCGTGCCGAACTGGAACGGCTGAGCGCAGCGGACATGTCGGCCTTGCGTCGTTCTTCAAGGTACAGCTGGATCATCTTTTTCGCGGCTTCGAACAGATCTTTTGACGCGGCAGTATCGAACTCATACAGGGCACCAATAGCAGCCATCGAGAGAATCAGGCAACCGCCGCCTCCTGCGACGCCGGTGGAGCTGAGATTGAGATGTCCGCTAGGGGTGCGCAAGTTACTGGTGTACTCAGGAGCCTGGAAGTTGAGGGTCGGGATGTGCAGAAAAGGCAGATGAGGATGAAAGTAGGTGATGTAGGCGGAAATGTAGCGCTGCATGTCCGAGGTGCTGGGCAGTTGACCGGAGCTGTTGAAGCCGGTCGAGCGGGCGAGCAACTCGCGGCTACTCAACATGCTAGAGGCGGGCTGAGAATATTTGCGATGATTGACGCCAGCGGGTTGCGACATGCTCGCTAATAGAGCCTGTCGTGTGGAGTCTGTAAATGTATCCGTTGAGACTGGGGAATGTTGACTTCGTAGGGCACTATTCGGGAAAGGAACGTTGAGAGGATTAGGAGATTCTCCGTTTGTTGCCATAGAGGATGATAACATACTCTGCGAATGTCCTCCCATAATAGGCTGGCCGATCGATGTCATGGATGGAGGGGTGGCGTAATTATCAGCAAACGGATTATGGGCCATCAGCGACTTGGGCGACACGGTCTCCGGCAGGATCCCCAACTCATTCAACGTCGTCGGCGAAAAGTCGATGGGAAACTGGTTGCTCGAAGCGTGCGCAGGGAAAGGGTTGTGCCAGCCGTTGGAAATCGGAATGCGGTTGGGGCCATCTAGCATGGCCTCGCTGATTCCGCTCTGGCTGCCCGTGCTCATCGCCGAGGGGGACGACCCGTCGATAACCGAGTCATTCCCATTGCCCAAGGCCACCGCCCCATCGAATCCGTTCATCCAGTCAAAGGTCATGTCCTCGTCCACCATGGGATCCGTGGCGGGATGCATGCCATGGGAGTGGCCGAACGGGGAAGTGGCGGTGTCACCAAAGCCCTGGGGAGAACCTGCAAAGTGTAATTGTGCCGGGTTGATGGTGCTACCGTGACCCATCAGCATACCATCAATGCCCATATCAAAGCTGCCGTATACCGGGGCCGTTCGCAGACCACCGGACAGATCCATAGGAAGCCCAGAAGTCTCCAACTTGGCCAGGCTGTTTATCGGCGGGTGGCCAGAACTGAAACCCGTGTAGTCCATGCTCGAGCCTATAGAAGAGCTCAAACTCGGGTGGTAGGCATGGCCCGAGTTATTCGGAGCGGAGGACGGGTTAGCACCGTCGGGAAGTCCCAACGGGTTCCCACCGACATGACTGATAGTGTTTGCTCTGGGTCGCATCGACGAGGCGTTGTTAGCGATAGAGTTTTTGCGCACACGATTGGTACTGCCAGGCGCACCACTCGTGCTCTCTCGACGGCCGTTTCGGGGACGAGATGACGGAGTGGAAGTCATATGCAACTTTTGCTGATGGCGGAGCAACAGATCGCGACGCGCAAAGCATCGAGCGCAGTCGGGGCATTCAAAGGGCTTCTCCTTCGTATGAGAGCGCTCATGGCGCTTCAAGTGCTCCAATCGCGCAAAGGAGCGACCGCAGGTAGTGCAGACGTGGGGCCGAGGCTTGTCCGTCTTGGGAGGTGGGATGTTCCCATTCACAGCCTGGCCACTGGCCTCGACCTGCTTCTTGTTCTCTTTCGCCGGAGCTGCCGATGGAGGTTCAGAATTCATGGACCTGTAAGCATTGCCATTGGATCCGTGGTACTCACCAGGCATATTTCCGGGGATTTCGTTGATGCTGGAGAGATCGAGCACTTTGGGGCTACGGTCACGACTTTGAGCAACCATAGCATCTAAAATCATCCTAGACTGGTGTAATTTACCTTCCCCACGGACTAACAATAGAAATGCCGGTCCTGAATGGGAGGGAGAGGCAGATGGTTCGCAAGTATGCGATGCGGGGGGCCCTTGGAATGCGAAGGCAAATCACTCAGGACACAGACGAAGTTGATGTTGACATAAATTGTGCACTGTTGCATCAATGACTGATGTGATGTCAGCTCGTTTGATGATGCGTAGAGGGACCGGAGTGACCCAGGGTAGCGAGGCTATTCATGAACCTTGGCCGGGACAAGACCCACCGGATGGAAACAAAGGTACAGCAAGTCTATCAGGTTTATCCTTTCCAATGTGTGTTTCGGCCGAGTTCGCTGTGGGAAGGGGAGGGTTTCAACAGGAAATGAGGACCTGCGGCCGGTGAACGGAATAGCGCTTTGTATGGATGTCTATCGGGGGTATCAGGTATCAGCAAGGCAACCAACTTTCACAATTCCACAATTCCACGATTCAGCGGTGCCCTTCGACCGCAAGGTAGAGAGGATCGAACTCACCGGGATGATTGGAAGTTGAAATCTCAAGCTTTCCACGCATCCATAAAGAGAAATGCGAATGCTCGACTTCAGTTCACGGAGAGCATATAAGTGGATATGCCGGAGATAACCGAGATAGCGCGACAATTGCAGATAAGAGTCACCGAGAGCTATCCACACCGGAACAAAAGAGGGTTGGAGGGCTGAAGATACAGTGGTATAGGAGGTAGAGAGAAAGTCAGGAAGTTGAGTTAGGATAGGAAAGGAATTAGAGAAGTTGCCTCCGAATCATGAGGTACGGAGTACCTGGGTCTGGGTATGTACCAGAGTCTGTCGTGGCAGTAGTGGAGGTTACCACACAGTAATCAGCTGGTGTGGACCGATATGTACTGGTGTACTTCAAGCTACGCAGTCCCGAGCCCACTGTGCGCAGGTACCAACCTGTTTACTCCATGTACCTCCCAGTAACCTCCAGTCATCTCCCCTAGAACTACGTACATCCACGGCCCACATGAGGTGACAGGCCTAGAGCATTACAAGACCAGCACAAAGTACAGTATTGGAACCAAGTGGATCTCGCACGGGCAGTCGGCCTACATTGCCAATGGCCAGCCGACGATTACCCAGGGTGATACCGAATGCAGCGTAGATGCAATCTTAGGACCACGCACGGTGCTGCACCGGGCTCTGGTCCCATGCCCACCAGTTCATGGCGCTGGTTATCTCGAAGAGCGATTGGCTGCTCTTTTCAGTTGCTAGCTTGGGTCTAGTGGCGTTACGTTTATGAATGTGGATATTTAGGCCCCGGGACGTGGACTCGAAACAACCATGGGCGATAAGAACAAATAGGCTGGTTTCACTTATTCCGGTGATGGCATGTGGATCGAGTGCATGTACTCCTTTTATCTTAAGGAGACAGGGTAGATGCAAGTAAACTGGAAAGGTCCCATAGTTGTACGACTGTGTGTACAGCATCCTTCGCAGATTACCCCGGAGGCGCTTGGGTATCGTAACTATGGTGGAGCCCGGGGTGAACACCGTCCATTCACCACAGTTGCTCACAACAATGATACGAGATTACAGGGACATCTCGTGACTGGCAAAAGGCTACTCCTCGGGCTCTCCCTACCCGTATTCCCGATACTCTTTGTCTGTTCCGTTCTGTTACCCTATTACTTTGTACCTTGCTACTCTCCTCCACCGAGGTTGGGGTTGTCCCGAAGGATCCGCAAAAGGCCCCAAAATAGAGGGCCATGCGCCATTTTTGTGGGGGAAGCAGTCCAGGTGGTTCGTGTGGGGGATTTCCCTTCCCTCTTGCTAATGAAACTCTACCCAAATGTCCATGATTGGACGATCCAGAAACAGTCCCGGCTTCTCCCATTGCTTGGTGGCGAACTGATGATTTTACCCCGGACAGAGGCTGCTTCTGGTAAAACTTTCTAGAAGTCCCCCGGTTATCCTATGACTTTGCTACGCACGTTGCAGCCACACCGGTTTGAGTTTGGTCGCACGGAACTGGGCAAGCCAGCCGCCCCCAAAGACCAAATAGTGGTGGATGCGGCTGGATCTGGGTCCGAGTCTGGGGTTACTTGGGTTGTGACGATCCTACTTTCATTGCAGATTATAACCTGGGGCAGCATTGACGAGTATAGGGGCTATGCTCGGAAAATCGACTTTATTTTTGTCGCAAATAGACACGGGAACACCCTAGAAAAAGCAAATGACTATGCGGCAATGATCCTGCGTGGCCCTTCTGGAAACCGTCACCTCTTGACCTCTCCGGATGTCGCACGGACATCGCGTTTGCAGAATCCCCGGACCCGAGCAACGCAGACTACGCCGCTAGGCCACTAGGGCAAAGTCTGACGGTCTGCAAAGATGCAGGTGACCGGAGTTGACAAATGAAACAAAACCCCAGCCACCTCTGAGTTGTCTGATCATTGAGTGGCACATTGGGGACTCAAATCGGCATCGGCTTCCGGGACACCTGACCTGAGCGATTTATGCTTAGGTGCGTCTAGATTGTTCTTTCTCTTTTTATCCAGGGTTTCTATAGTTGTACGACTATGAATAGACTTTGCTCATAAGGCATCCACGAATGGCTTGTATACTCATTGTAAAAGTCTACCAATATGCCATGCCGACCCGGATACCTCCCCCTTATCCGGGTCTCAGTCCTAGTAATCCAAAACAGAATGCAGGTACCTCCACGAGCGGCAGAAGCCAATTCCCGCAGAGCTAGCACTAGACCTACTACTGGGCTATCGGTGCGCCACGAGGTCCTGAGCCCTCGACTCCCCTGGCGTATGCAGATAACCATCTGCGTCATTCATCGACTCGACGTTATGCGTAACCGAGCTTTGCGGGTGATCGCTGAGTGAGATGTGCCACTGCTGTCGAATCCCGGGGCGAATTGCAAGCCACGAAACCTTGCTCTTGAGACATGAGATTGTAGGTAGCGAACATAATAATTCTCCGAGGCACGCATCCCAGTCCTGTGTGCCACAGGGGATCGCTAAGTGGCTCGTGCTTGCCACTTGTGCACGATGGCATCAAAGCTTGTCGATGGCGCGACGGTTCGGATATTAGTCCACGGCCTGGATCGGACTTCATCCCGTTCTCCCGCTCCTCCCTTGACTCCACGGAGTCCATGAGTCCGGAACAAATACAGAAAACAGAACGTCAGATGGGGTGGGCGGCTGAATCATGATCTGCTTCGGTGATGGAGAATTGCTTGGCCGTTGATCTCGCTTCGTCCCGCTAGCTCCATACTCCGTAGAGTCTGGCTGATCGCAGTAGTCTGTATCTGACAATTCGCCGTGGCTGGTCCCGGCTCTAGGATTCGCTGGCCCTACGCGCCATTGAATCCACCCGCGATAACACAAGTTGGCAAAGGTCCGCCGATGGCAGAGTGGACGTGGTGGATTTCGGACGATTCCACTCATGTTATACATTCTTGGTGAGTTTTAGATTGCAACGGTCGTTATCGTATCTTGATATGTAGTTGCCTTTTCCCTGTCACACCTTTGAAAAACAGACTTGTGCACCACTTAACTAAACCTTGAAAGCTTTCCTCAAAGCCGAGATCTGCTCCGGAATGGTGCCATAGCTCTTTTCCGGAGCAATAAATCAACTGACTACTATTAATTTGAAACACTCCGTCGAGTCTAGACAGCAAGCCATAGAGTGGAGCGGGAATGTTTTCAACCGTTTAATCTCGTCTCTACAGCTCTTTGAGCGACACGGCGACACGGCGACACGGCGACACGGGATTTCATCGTGAGCGTGGCCCCGAAACCTAATAAGCTCCGATTATTCGTTGCACGATCGACCTCGCCATACGGCAAAAGCTAAGCCCGACGATACTACATCGCCTGCAGATTGCCACTATTCCTGACATAGGAGCTGGAAAGGTAATCCCGGTGGACCAGCACTATTTGACTTTAGAGCTCGGGAGCGCTCGCAGTCCCTGCGCCGGCGACCAAGAAGATGTATGCACGGTCGAATAAAAAGCGCAGTTATTCCTACTACACAAGGGCATTACCATACCTGCATGATCATCCGCTGGTGGCGAGACAAAACGCACTTGGGCTGGCGATTGGGGATCTGCAAGCAAAGCCCACCATCTCGGCAGTCAATGTAGCGCTAAGATCAGAGACCCAGCAGAAGTTGAAGACTATATTTAGTCTCATACTACAGAGTACGAAACACAGTACGGAGAACAATTTATGAAGGCTCCACGCTGTAGTAAATCGACACCAAGTGGACCTGACGCCCGTGCCTTACCGGTGACCAGATAAAGGATGGATGGAAGTCGGGATATCGCGACATCGCCCGATAGAAGCACGCCGCCCGAGCTAAATGCCAACTAATATAATTCTACTGATTCTATCGAGACTCACCGGAGAAAGTCCGAATCAAACTCTACTGCACTATGCAAACGACGAGAGCATGATCTGATGTGATGGATTGGCGGCATGCATTAGCGGAATTCGAGACTGTAGCCTTTTCCCGGACGGATCGCCTTGAACACTATTACCTAGCATACAAGTAAAAAGTTGTAGATAATGTAGGTACGGCATACTCCGTAGTCAGAAGCGGTCCCTTGCTGTACGCACCATCTCAACCTGCTACACATGTACATTGCAAACCAATCCATGCATGTCATACCTCGGCCAAACCACAGTCAACAAAAAGTGGAACTCGCACAGACAGCACAAGCACAGCCCACTACACTAGTCCTAACACTTCCTCATGGCGCCACGTCCAGATCCAGAGCGATCGCCTCGATTGTCCTACCAGTGTCGACTTTGCACATACACCTGCGCTCTTACTGGCCCATGCTCTCAGCACAAGGAATCCACAGACTGCTGCACGATGTCGGAATTGAATGCCTCCAGCTTGCATGGTCGCACCCGAGTCGGTCCCAGTCTGGCGCCAATCCAATCTCGTATGGTCATAGGTAGTCTCGACGCGCAGTCACGCCGGCTGCGGCGCATCCCGCTGGAGTACAGTTTCGCGGGTGCGTTACGGGCCTGGTGCGTGTGGGAGAGCTGTTGCTTTGCGTACAGTATTGGGGCCGGAGTGCCGTATGCCGGTAGTACTTGCTCTGTACTTAGCCGGAGCTTGGGGTATACTTCTAAGATCCCCTAGTCGGAGGGCAGCTTCCCACGCTAGCTGGCGAATGCTGTGCATTTGCAGATGTACCCTCCCCTTTGACGATAACCGATAGCCGTCAGGGTGGGCGAGTCGCGAATCTTGGCCGAGGCTGATTGCTTTGGGGAGGGCGGAACTGGTTCCTTTATTCCGCTGTCTTTGCGTTGGCTCGTTAGTATAAACTGACTTGGATAATGAGCGCCTAGGATCTCAAGAAGACAGTAACTCTTGTGGACCTGAAGAGCTGGAGAAACACAGGCTAGAAGGAACTCAACATTGCCATTAGTAAATGCACGTCTAATCTATCTACCCCAAATATGTAAAGCGAGATTTTTGTTCTTCGCCCCATCCTCACAGGGCTACAACTCCGATTCCGATATAGACGAGCAAATTCACTGTACTCGAATGGTATATGAGCAGGACATCACACATGAAATTCTTTTGGGGTCGAGGCGAGCTCGATCTGCTCATTAGACACTGATGGTCTTGAAGACACTGCAAAAGTATATATGGTTAGCATTGTACACACACGGAGTAAATTCACCTAATAAGATGTCATACCTGAATCCACTGCCACCGGTAGCCATCAGCGTGCCCGGCATCTGCGCTTGCCAGTGCACTTCCTTGACAGACTCCATATAATGCACGAACAGCAGCTGCGGTGGGATGTCCGCCATGCCCGCCTGTCGGCTTTCCTCGTCGTCCAGCTCCACCGCCAGATCCCACAGGGTGACGGTGTTGTCAGCCGAACCGACGGCAACGACACTGTCGTCGCTAGGGTGCCACTCGATACTGGTGATGGGCTCCTTGTGGAAGTCAAAGGAAGCAACAGGCGATGCGCTGATCTGACCCGCATTGTTCGGCTTCCAGTGCCGCAAGTCCCACACGGCCCACTGACCGTCGTCGGCACCAGTCGCCAGCAGGTGGAAGGTCTGCTTGGCCCAGCTCATGACGTTGACGTCGGTCTTGGAGATCTGGACATCCACGGCGGGCTTGCGGGACTTGGACCGCACATCCCACACCTTCACGCTGCCATCGCTGCTCGCGGAAGCGAACACATTCTTCTCATTGGGGGACCACTGCAGCTCCTCCACAGAAGACTGGTGGCCGGTAAATGGCCGGTTGTCAGTCACCCAGCCGCCACCCTCGGTGCGGGTGGTCACGTAGATGAGACCGTCATTGTCACCGGTCAATAGTTTGCCAAGCGGCTGAAGGGGAGACCAATCCAGAGCATAGCCTTCGGACTTGTGCATGCGGAGAGTAGAAAGAGGTTTGGAAGCAGAGGGAGGGAGAACGGTGCCGGGCACGTCGAAGCTGGAAAGGTGCGCGGTAACGTCGTGGATAAGAACTTGCGAGTTCTCGAGCATGGTAGCCGTGAGCGTTTGCGGGGGTTTAGAGTAGTCCGCAGACTGCGAAGGGGTCTGGTGGCTGCGAATTCGGTTCGTTGTCGAGCCAAGCGGGATCGACTTGTGTTCCAGGATGGGCTCTCCCATATCGTCGTCGGAGTCGGACTCATCGTCCTCGTCCTCATTCTCACGCTCCATCTTGCTCAACCCGCTCATTTTGAGGACCATCAACTCGTTGTCCTTGGCTCTTTTGCCCTCCGCCTGGGTACCGGCAACGGCGTACACTGTCGCGGGGAAGGTCTTGCGATTGTCGCCGAGAGAATCGCGGATAATGTCAAATGAAAGGCACGGCCATGGAGTGCTGAGGGTGTGAAGCATGTCATAGGTGGACGGATCGGGGGAGAGTGTCTCGCCGGGTGCCAATTTTGTCCGACCAGGAATGAAAGTCTGCTTGTCGACATCCATCGCCTCTATTCAATATACCGTTAGTAGGGCTGCTGCACGCCAATCGGTCTGTAATTTTTCAGAACACACCTCTCTCTTCTTCCTCGCGCTCTGCATCAGGGCGACCGTCAACACCGGCCTCCAAAATCTCGTCTTCGCTCTCGAATTCATCCTCGAACTCGTCCTCGAACTCCCCCACCTCGTCCGGGGTGGCATCAGCCATGGGGCGATCGCCGGCTTTGAGGGCAGCCGACTGCTCCTCCGGGTCCGCAGCTCTCTTGGACATGGTGTATAGTTAAAGAGCTGAAGCGGGTGTTCAGTCGAATGGCGATAAGAAACTTTTTTCGGTTTGGGCACGCAGACCCACACTAAACCTATCGTGGACTAGCGCAGATCCCGCAGTGCAGCGATGTTGTCGACAAGAGCTGAAGCGTCTCGCAAAACCGGCTGCTGCGCTTTTCTCTTGTATTCCTGCGTTTGACTTGTTTCGTTTGTGCTGTCACCCACTCAGCGCATCTCTTATTTTGTCCTGTCTTTCTCCCGTCGAATCTGCATCACTGTCCGGCGACTGTTTACCGTCAACGGGTGGTCGGCGAACTCGTCAACCAAACCTGATTGTCATACTACCTCCGATTCGTCCAGTATCTAGCCTGGAGTGGAAGATCATTGCCGTGCATAACGTCCGACTGGACATTTCTGTTCTGCGATCGCCTTCGGAATTGGTCGGTAACATATCACACAAGGATCTCCTTTCCCCGCAAGCGCTGACTGAGATGGTTCCAATAGGGTGCGCCTACGAAGAATCTCCCACGACACAACACCCAACTACTACCATGGATCCGTTGCAGCAGCCCGTCGCGGATTCTCCTGCTGTTGCGGAGCCAGATCAGCCTCCTGTGGAGGAACAGGCACCCGAAGTGTCGGAGCCTCAAGTCCCGTTCGAACAGCCTCTGGAGCACCCTCCAGAGCAGCCGGCACCCGTCAGCGTCAATGTTGGAGAGTCAGTTCCCGAGCGGGCTGGCTCCCGTGTAGGCATTGATAACGGTTACAGCAGTGACTCAAAGGCGTACTACCACTCTCGATCCACTGATTTTCACCACGCCGCCCCCGAATATGCTCCTCATGATACAGATCAATCTGCTCGCCTTGCCTCATCCCCACCCGCTGGCCAACAGCCTCAGTTGCAGCCCTCATCACGCCCTAGCTCCAGCTTCTCGAGTGGCCCAGAGAAGTACGGTCTTTCTCAACAGCAGCCGTCTGAAGTCGCTCAGCGACAGGTGGCACAGTCTCAATCTGCGAAGAACAGCGTTGTGATCAAGGTTGGCATGGTCGGGGATGCTCAGATCGGCAAGACCAGTCTCATGGTGAAGTACGTCGAAGGGAGTTGGGATGAGGATTACATTCAGACACTGGGTATGTGTGAACGGATCCTGATAAGCTCGTATGCTTTCTGACCATGATGCGCAGGTGTCAACTTCATGGAGAAAACCATCTCTATTCGCAACACAGAAATCACTTTCTCCATCTGGGATCTGGGTGGTCAGCGCGAGTTTGTGAACATGTTGCCTCTCGTCTGCAACGACGCCGTGGCTATTCTATTCATGTTTGATCTCACCCGCAAGAGCACATTGAACTCCATCAAGGAATGGTACCGTCAGGGCCGGGGCTTTAACAAGACGGCCATTCCATTTCTGGTCGGCACAAAGTATGACCACTTTGTCAACTTTCCTCGGGAGGACCAAGAGGAGATCTCCCTTCAGGCCAAGCGATTTGCCAAGGCAATGAAGGCCAGCCTGATCTTCAGCAGTACCAGCCATAGCATCAACGTGCAGAAGGTGAGTGCTTTTCTTGTTTGTCCTTTGTTCTTTCAACCCATCTGCTAACCTCTCAACAGATCTTCAAGATCGTTTTAGCCAAGGCATTTGACCTCAAGTGCACCATCCCCGAGATCGAGAATGTTGGTGAGCCTCTGCTGCTATACAAGTCCGTCTAGGACTGGCTTGTATTGACGATTATGTACATTGGGATGAAGTGATGCTCTTGATGATCGATCCTGACTCCTGGCCTCCTGAGGCACTCTTCTCACGTTTCCGTGAATTCTTTTTCTTTCCCCCAATATGTATTCCATGTTTCCTATGTCTCCGGTGCCGTCCTGGCCTTCATTGATCATGATTAGGTTTTGATGCCTAAAGATCTCCAGTGGAACCGTGATTTATTTCTTTTTCTTTTGTGCATTGACTTTCTTTCCGGGGTCATTCCCTGTAGTACCTACATCTTTTTCTTGTGTTTATGACTTTTCCCTAGACAGTGGCTCCTCTAGCCGCCTCGGGGCGTTTGGGAGTCCGAAGGAGGTGACGTGGTGGAAGTGAAAATATTGAAACAATAACTTCAAGACAACTTCCAAGGTTGTCACTATGTACCTGAGTCCACAGTTGTAAATCTAGATCTAATCCATGGTTCTATGCGAAGCGGGACCCCGTTTGGGCCCAGACCCCTCTTCACTTGAGCCGCCTCTTCCCACTACCTTCTTATCTGCGCATTCGGGCTGTGTCGGGGCTCATTCTCGTTTGAGCTTGCTACTGATCTCCTCGTATAAAGTAGTGGCGACGCTCATTTTTGGCCCGAAGGCTCTGCTTTGCACCCGGCCCCCGCCAAGCCACCAAGTGGTGTGCATGACTGTCGCTACGTCTTATCTGTTTCAATATTCCCATCTCTTCTCTCCAAGCTTGCGAGGAAATTCGATAGACGCCATGACTGAGGAGCCGCAGCTGGGTTCTATCCAACAGCGGATTGCCGCCCTTAAGCAGGCCCAGGCGGCCCATCCCTCTGGCCCTGAACCACCAATATTCCGCCCCAACATCGACCGCAGCAGATCGGCCAACAATCCTCCTTCCTACAATGTGACAGGCTCCGTCCTGGACGGCGCATCGATAGGAAATGAGCCTGCAGGCGAGCGGACATCAAGACCAGTCCCGCGACCGCCTCCGACGCCGTCGCCAAAGCCCGAAGTGAAACCCAAAAAGCCCCCTCCGCCCTTGCCTACGCGCAGATCGGATCGCCAGCCTCCTCCGACACCAGCCCGCCCGGAGACTCGTCCCGCACTGCCACCCCGCAAACCTACCCATCCTCCGCGGAGGCCTTCCGCGGAGTCGATAACATCCGATGTATCACACTCAACGGCGGCGACAAGCGTGCGCGGTGCCTCGACCACCTCCGTCAATTCTAATGGCAACGGCCGCATTAAGGCGCCCGCCTGGGGAGAAATGGAGCTGCCGGCACTGCCTCCCAGACGTCCCAAGGAAGATTTTGCCGACTTGAGGCCGCCTCCACGCTCAGAGTCCAAGTCGTCCGAGTCCAAACCGAGCATTAGTGGCTTTGGCTTGAGAAACGGCTTGAGTTCGAAGATATCATCCTTGCGGGGCAAGGATACGGAGTCTTCCTCCTCTCCGTCTCGGCTATCCTTACCGTCTCGTACAAAATCTTCCACCGATACATACTCTGCGCCGCAGGTACCCTCGCGCCGGCCCTCGGCCCAGGATGCGCAGTACAATGGGGCAGCAGACGAAGCAGGCCCCAGATTGCCGCCGCGGCGACTGCCTCAGACCCCATCTCACTCGGATCTTCGTGATGCTCGACAGTCGGGGTTTTCTGTGAGAGCAAGTGGCACACCAGGAAATGGAATGCCGCCGCCAGTGCCGACGGGGACTCGTCCCGACCTTTCCAAGCTTCAAGCGACCAAGCCGCGCTTTGGTGGCTCAACATCTCCTGCTAAGTTACCTGCTGGAACATCCAACACAGAATGCTTGGTCTGCAGGGACTTCTCAGCCCCAGACCAACGTGCTGCACAATATCCCCGTACTTCTCTTCCAACACATGATTTAGGATGGTTGGCGAATGAGCTGACTGCCCCATTCCCTTCGTTGACTGACAAGGCTCGAGTTATCTTCACGTGGCTGCATCACAACATTTGTTACGACGTCTATGCCTTTTTCAATAATTGCGTGAAGCCCTCAACTCCAGCCAGCACTCTAGCCTCTGGCTTGGCAGTTTGCGAAGGCTTCGCTGGCTTATTTACAGCCCTGGCTACCAAAGCTGGTTTGGAATCCATTGTGATTTCAGGCCACGGCAAAGGATTTGGCCATGAGGAACTCCCCCCAGGCTCCCCAGTCCCACCCTTCAGCACCGGCCATGCTTGGAACGCGGTCAAGATTGACGGCGGGCGCTGGAAGCTGATCGACCCCTGCTGGGGTGCTGGCCACATTCAAGGTGCCGGACAACCCTACATGCAAGTCTTCGATCCAATCCACTTTACCATGTCGAATGACGTCTTTGGGTTGAAACACTTCCCGCAAAACAAAGAACACTTCTTCCGCGAGGACGGCCGCGCGCAGATCAGTTGGGAGGAGTATATGCGGGTGAACCCTGACAACCCCTCCGGCGGCTCGCCCGTCAGAATGTACTGCGGTGTCGGGAACAACGACATCGGTAAAAGTACACTCTATCCCTCTGACGGCCGCATTTCCGTATATAACACACCAGATCCCGTCCTCTTTCAGTTTGGACTACTATGCGAACACTGGACACTCGCGCGGCACAGCCGTCAAAAACCTGGTCTTTTCCTGCTGTGCATCCATGGCGTGGATGGCCGCAAGGATGAACGCCTACTGTTTAACCATATTCCGGGCTCTGGACCCGGTGGCGGCGGCGAGTTCTGGTATGTGGATGTTCCTGACGCGCGTATTCTGGGTGCACCAGGCCAGAAGGTCTTGCTTGCTGTCATGACTAAATTTGGGGATCGGGAGGACTGCCGTGGGCTTACGGCTGAGGAGTATAGGGCGCAGTTGGGTAGAGTTGTCATGTCCTGGGCTTACGTTGCTGAGTGGGAGTTGGTTGCATAGTAATAATGACTTGTGGGAATTGTTTCATTTTTGGCGTTGATGATAGCGATATTCTTAGTGCATTATTTGATATCACGAATGCTTTCATTTTGGCTTTGGGTTTTTGACGTTGCATTGACTCGTAACCATTTTCTTGCAGGTTTCCATGAGATCCTTGAGGGGTTCGTCCAATACGGTCCCGTGCCCGAGAAGAGAGGTAGAGGGCGATATGATCGGTATAAGCGCCGCGCCATGACAGTCCAAACCATCATTATCGAAAATACTATCCCTCCCACTAGAGACTCACACATCTTCATTGCCCATGGGTATTCATACAACGAGATGGTTGCAGGGACTTTGACTTTGGTACCAACGAAGCTTGTGAACCAAGTAAAAGGTACCCAAAGCCTCGCATACATGAAGCGAAGGCTGATACTATCGTCAATACGTAAAGAAGAAAGCGATGAAACAACGGAGGTCTGTAACTATAAAATGGAGTTGCCGGCCTCAAGCATCAAAGTCTCCCTGAAAAGCGCGCGTCTAACCCGTCGATCGTTCTCGACACTATCATCTTTATCACAAACACTCGTTCTATTTCCAGATTATTGCAATCGACGTGGACTATTCACTGCGACCATCATGGCATACTCACGAGAAAGAGGGCTTGGAAAGCGCAGCTATCGACTTCGAAGCGCGTCCGCTCAGCATCAACCTGGTCGGCGGCGCCAGAAATATTTGCTCCATATACGTTCAGCGAATCGAAAGCGTTTCCTTGTTGCGAGAGGAAAACATCAGCCGGGACAAGCGGATTCGAGGCGCTCAGTTCCTCTTGACGAGTCAGACGATGACAGTGAGATCGACGATGTTGATGAGCCGAATACCAAACGTTTCAACTTACTTGTCAATGGAATGAACAGCGCGGAGGGCGCTTTGAAATGGAAAGCAAAGGAGCTTACGGAGATGCACGAATTCTGGCGCCAGAGGCAGGGACGCACGCGAACGCGTAGCCAAGGTACGTGAAATTCCAGTAGAGTCTCTACGACCCAAGTTTGCATTATCCCTCTTACTCGCGTTCTCAGCGCAACGACAACCGTCTACCGTGCTAGAGCCCGTCCATTGGCACCAGGAACCGGCCACCTTCTGGAAATATTGCGCGAAGATGGCCAAGGCACAAGCCTCGACTGTGTCTGCGATCAAGGAGAAAATGGAACAGATATCCCTTCTATTGAAGGCGCCTCTACCGAAAGTTCCACTATCCCAAAAGGTTGCCATGCTAGAGGAGATAGTCATCGACCACGGCAGCGGATACATTTTCCTGGAGATGGAGAAAATAAAACAAAATGCCGTTAACCAAGAACTCAGAGTGGATATGCTGCTCGATTCTGTTAGAAGAACGGAAAGGGGCTACAATAGGGCGACCATCTAACATTAGGTAGCGAGCCTGAATGTGAAACCACAGAATCTAGGGTGGATACCGCCTATACCGACCATTGCTACCGTGCACGTCCATGTCGTGCATGGCAAAGTAGAGGACTAGTGCCTAGAAGGAACCAGAAGGTACAAGATTTGAGGCGCCAGCCCAAAAAAGCCTCAACCGTACGGGAGGCGTCCTAAGGTTTTCAGACGCAGCGCCGATTGCATTACAGAAAAGTCTTGTTGGCCAGTAGCGTCGGTCAAATAGCGGTCGAACCTGTGACATCAGGTCAGGTCCGTGCCATCAGCAGCAATAGTTTCAAACATTGCTTTAAGCGACACTCGCTTCCGTACCCAATTTTATTTTCCCCGCCTTATAGTGAAATGTGGAGGAAACATGTCTGGGGAATACATCCCGGTGTACGGATTAGGATGCGGGCACCCCAACCTCCGCATAGAGATCAGGGGATGCATTGGAGATGGAACGAGCCGACAAAATCCCTGAAAAAGTGCGCTAAGACATAGATAGACCCACATAGTATACAGGAAGAGGAAGGAGCAATTCACTGAGACCACGGAAAACTACCCGGCCACGCGGGATTGAGGGGAACTAGGCCCGAGTGCGCGATGTACCCGAGTCCACTTCGGCATGCGCCGACCACTCATGCCGTTTATCTGCCCAGTGCGTCCCTTTCTACCCTGTTCCGGACAAATGCCCGCCCTTTGGGGACCCCGGACTGGGTTTGCGAGAGCAGAGTTTTCTGTACGGAGTACGCCGTATCAGGTCTGAGAGTGGGTAATTGTATTAGAGACAAATTAGACCTGTCCATGTCTCCGTAGCTGACATAACAATTAGGGTAGGAATAGAGTGGCACGATTAACACAGAAACCCCATTTTTTACCCAGTTCTAAAGTGGAACTGGCCTTGTTCACGCCCTGACAGCCCCGGAGGCCATCGATCATAATCCACCAGATCTATATCTCTATATACTTTCCACCTATTCATTCCGTAAAGAAGCCCGTTTCCGAGAAAACCAAGCCGACAATTGCAGGGATCCCGCCGACGCCGAACGCGGCCTTACAGCGCGGCATCACATTCCAGTACGGCACCAAACCATTTCTGATCTAGAACAACCACCTCGTGGCCCAATTCCCCGGATCCTTTCAGCGATCGCAATGGTTAAACCAATAAAACACAATTATGTGGGCATATTCCACCAATCAATTCTTATACAGCCGGTGTTGGAAACGTTGCACTCGTCTTGTACTTCGTATATTCCCCATTCACCCTGCACCCTGCACCCTCCACCTCAATCCACCCCAGACTGAGATTAACCGAAATGAGTCTGACCACGGGATCCCAATTTTCCCGGTGGAGCCATCATGTATGGTTTTGGCCGGGGCCCCGTGGAATTCTCTGGCGTATACTCCGTAGAGCAGATCTATTTAAGTCCTCCCTGTTCCGGCGTGACTGTTGATCTTCTTTTTCCCGTTCCCATTTCCCTTTAGATCACTGTCAAACTGTCGACCGTTCACCATGGTCGCCGTGGGCAACATCTACGTGATCGCGGCCGTCGCCGTCATTGGCGGCGGTCTGTTCGGGTTTGATATTTCGTCCATGTCTGCTATTATCAGCACACCTGCTTACAAGTGCTACTTTAACCAGGGTCCCTGGGGCCCGCCCTTCAACGATATGGACAAGTGCTCCGGTCCCAGTTCCCTCAACCAGGGTGGTATTACTGCTGCCATGCCTGCTGGTTCCTGGCTCGGTGCTTTGATTTCTGGTATTATCTCTGATCGTCTTGGTCGCAAGTATTCTATCATGGTTGGATGCATCATCTGGTACGTTCATCCCCCAATCAGAACTATATCCGTTCGCATGTCACTAATTCTTCGTTACTTGCTAGGTGTATCGGTTCCGCTATCATCTGTGCTTCTCAGAACGTTGGCATGCTCGCCGCCGGCCGTGTCATCAACGGTCTCTGCGTCGGCATTGAGTCTGCCCAAGTCCCTGTCTACATCTCCGAAATCTCCCCTCCCTCCAAGCGTGGCCGTCTCGTCGGCTCCCAGCAGTGGGCTATCACCTGGGGTATTCTGATCATGTACTACATTTCCTTCGGCTGCTCCTACATCGGCGGCCAGACCTCCTCCACCTACAGCACCTCCGTCTTCCGTATTCCCTGGGGTATCCAGATGGTGCCTGCTATCCTGCTCTTCTTCGGAATGACCGTTCTTCCCGAGTCTCCTCGCTGGCTGGCCCGTAAGGACCGCTGGGAAGAGTGTCGCGCCGTGCTGACCCTCGTCCACGGCAAGGGAGACCCTAACAGCCCCTTCGTCAACTCTGAGATGCAGGAGATTGGTGAAATGTGCGAGTTCGAGCGCCAGCACGCCGATGTTACCTATTGGGAGCTATTCAATCCCAAGATGATCCACCGTACACTAGTTGGTCTGTGGTGCCAGATCTGGTCCCAGCTTACTGGTATGAACGTGATGATGTACTACATCACCTACGTCTTCAACATGGCCGGCTACTCTGGCAACGGCGCCCTCCTCGCCTCCTCCATTCAGTACATCATCAACGTGGTGTGCACCGTGCCCGCCCTGATCTGGGTTGACCGCTGGGGACGTCGTCCCACGCTGCTGATCGGTGCCGCCCTCATGATGATCTGGATGTACGCCAACGCAGGTATCATGGCTATGTACGGCGAGGTCGTGCCCGGTGGTATCGACCATGTTCCCGAAGAGTCCATGCGTTTGTCCGGTGCTCCCGCCAAAGGTCTAATTGCCTGCACGTACCTGTTCGTCGCCTCCTACGCCCCGACCTGGGGCCCCGTTTCCTGGGTGTATCCGCCCGAGCTGTACCCTCTCCGCGTTCGTGGCAAGGCCGTCGCTCTCGCTACTTCTGCCAATTGGGCCTTTAACACCGCTCTGGGTCTGTTCACCCCAGTCGCCTTTGCCACTATCCGCTGGCAGACTTATATCATCTTTGGCGTGTTCTTGACTGTCATGTTCTTGCACGTCTTCTTCCTGTTCCCCGAGACTGCTGGTAAGACTCTCGAGGAGATTGAGTTGATCTTTGAGGACCCCGACGGTATCCCGTACATTGGTACCGCTGCTTGGAAGACTACCCACGACACCAAGCGCACTGTCGCTGCTGAGGCTGGTGACGTCGAGGTTCTCGGTGAGAAGCTGGCTGTGGGGGGTAAGTCCGTTGTCTCTCACGACGAGGTTACTGTGTAAATGGTGCTGGATGAGGCGTTCAGTGTGATTATGATTATGATTGAGTGTTGAGTTTGTTTATGATGGAGTGAACGACTGCGTCGTCCCATTAAGCACTCGATGATGTCATGTATAAAGAATCTCATGAGATAACATCTCGAGATAAGAAGTTACTTTTAATCAATCAATACCCCAGGGAGGTTCCAAAAAGTATGGACGATTGCAGGTAGTCCTGAGTAGCTCCGGATAGTTTAGGGTACTCTGACGGAGGACTTTGGAAATGCCCGGGGGCTCCGTGAGGCTCAATCCGCTCGACATTGGAGTAGACATTGTTCTGTGTCCAATTGCCATAACACTTCCATACATAGGTATACGAAGTAGCTGCCAAAACAGCTGTCTCTATTTACTGCATACTCGCAACGATAACTAGAGTAGGACGACTTCAAAATCTATCTCAAGTGACGTAATTGAACTTACTGTACCTCTATATGTACTCAACGTAGCAACAGGGAAAGCGTCGGTAGCTAGGATAGGAGATATCCATCTGCAGAAGTAGTTCCGAGAATCCGGTACGTAAAGGAGCTGGGTGCCTGAATTGGTAGCTTGAATAGCTCTGGATTAGAGCTATCGCGATCAGGTACAGAGTTTCCACTGTGGGACTTGGAACTGGGACTTGGGACTCGCTCCTTGTGTACCCCGAGTAACAGACGAGGTTGCTCGGACCAGTATGTTTTGCAATGTAAGCGGGTGAATTGTACACTGTTGTTCATGTGTTCATCGGTAGAGTATTCCGTACTCGGTACCGGAGACCGAGGCATCATCATGCCAAGACGATAGCGGAAGGCTCATGGGTGGCTGAATACGAGTGGAGTCATTACCCCCTGGGATCGGGGAGAAAAAAAAGTGATCACCGATGAAACTCTTCCATTTGGAGCATTAGCATCTCTCTAGTTACTCTCTCTCTCTCCTTCCGTCATCTTTTTCCTTCCCTTATGCTCCGGTGCACGTGAGTGATCTACAACTTTTCTGCCGTTCTTCGATCTCTCCGAACTTGAACTTCGACTTCGACCTCGACCTCGACCTCGACTTACACGTACTTTCGTACTCGTACCGTTCACGCCATGGTTCGTCCGCGCGGAAGGTCAAATCTGGGCGTGGACATCCGGGGCGACACCAGCGCCCCCGCGATGTCCACCATGAACGAAGTCAGCCCGATTGAGCCTTCCTCCCCCAGCCTGAGTAAGGTACGTAGTCGATTTCCCTCTCGAGCGTACACTCTAACCCTCCGGCGCATCAGCAATTGGACAAGCAGGCCAAGGCACATTCCAAGAAGCGCCGCAATCGCTCGCTTCTTCACCGGTTCGCAGATACCTGCATCCGCTACACCTGGCTGCTCCCGCTGCTCGTCATGACCTTCCTACTGTCGCTGTACGCCGTCAACCCGACCCCGTCGAACCCCATGCACAGCGCGATCTTCCTGTCCTACCCCCAACCGCCCAAGACCCCGGGCGGTCCCGTCATGTATGGCAAGGGCAAAAAGGACATCGCCTTCGTCGCCTTCTACACAGTGGTGCTGTCCTTTACGCGTGAGTTCATCATGCAGCAGATTATCCGCCCGTTGGCGGTATACTGCGGCATCCGCGGCAAAGGCAAGACGGCGCGCTTTATGGAACAGGTGTACACAGCCATCTACTTCGGCATTTTTGGACCCTTTGGTCTATACGTCATGAAGCGATCGGATATCTGGTACTTCAACACCACCGCCATGTTCGAGGGCTTCCCGCACCGCGAGCACGAGGGTGTATTCAAAGCCTACTATCTGCTCGAGGCCAGCTACTGGGCCCAGCAGGCCATTGTGCTTCTGCTGCAGCTAGAGAAACCGCGCAAGGATTTCAAGGAATTGGTCGGACATCACATTATCACCCTGGCGCTGATTGCGCTCAGCTACCGATTCCATTTCACCTACATGGGTCTTGCGGTGTATATCACCCACGACGTTTCCGATTTCTTCCTGGCAGTATGTTGGTCTTATTGTGGGATCGGACGGAAGACTGAGCTAACATTTGTGGAACAGACCTCCAAAACCCTCAACTATCTCGATGCGTACATTACCGTTCCCTACTTCGGAGTGTTTGTCGGCATGTGGATTTACCTCCGCCATGTTCTGAACCTGAAGATCCTTTGGGCCGTTCTGACCGAGTTCCGCACCGTTGGTCCCTTCGAGCTGAACTGGGAGACCCAGCAGTACAAGTGCTGGATCAGTCAGTACATTACTTTTGCTCTGCTGGCTAGTCTGCAGGCCGTCAACCTCTTCTGGCTGTTCCTGATCCTGCGCATTCTTGCCAACTACATTTTCAACAGCGTTACCAAGGACGAGCGCAGCGAAGACGAGGATGAAGAAGAGGAGCTCGAGGCTGACACAACCAAGGCTACCCTCGCCTCTGGTGTTGAGGTCAACCAGGAGAACCAGGCTCCCCAGGTTCTCGTCAATGGCGAACCTGCCACCGAGCAGCGTAGCCTGCGCACACGCAGCAAAAGGGACTCATAAGTCCATCCCGGCCACTGGCCCCCGACTAGACCAGTGATGTGAACTGGATCTTTTTTTCGGAGGAAAAGAGACCCCACTTTTCAATTTTGTCGCAACACGGTTCCATATATGGCGCGTGTGAAGCTGCCTGTTTATAATTATGCATGAAAGGGAATTGGATGATTCAGGCATGGTGTTTGACCCTTTGGAGCGTGTCTTTTCCCAGTGTTTCTCGCTGTCTCATACAAGGGTTTGCTGGATTCGTTGGGATGGTAGGTATGCGCTGGTGGATGTGCGAATGTCTGTTTTTCTTTTTGATTTATTTGCACAGTCTGCCTACTTATTCGGCTCTTGTTATTTATCATTGCATTTTTTTTTTTCTTTCTATTTTCTTTGTGTTCGAATTCTGTGGAGACCCGCTGGGATCGTGTTAGCTACCCTTTGGGATCCGTAAGAGGTTGATGCGCTGATATGAATATATCGATGATCTCCATGTGGATCTTTCTGATCTGTAGGTAGCTTGGTGTATAGAATATATCGGAGGAAATAAGCCTCCAGATCTGCCATGTACGTAGGTAATGCTGTGATGGGACTATACTCTCAAAGGTTTTTGCATGTACGGGATTCGTAGCTCATCAAGCAGTCGCTTTTAAGAGTTCTATTCTCCTACTGATCAATTCGAAAGTCTCGGTATCTTCAATACCTTCAAAAATAAGCCAGCGTGTCGTTACACTACGTCGTGGCCTTTTACCTCCTCCCTCTCTCTCTCTCTCTCTATCTCTCTCTATTTCCAGAATGGCTATTCATTTTTAACTAGTCCGTATTGGGCCATCTTTCCGCTAGTCTTGCATCTATCAATGTAGCTTCGCCGATTCGTCGTAGATCACGGTAATTGCAACTTTTAGCTGTCTTTCTATAACTAAACGGGAACAGAATAACCAATAACTATTGCTTTCAATATTAATGATGAATTAGAGGTTCAACATCAATGGATTTGCAACTAGGATACAATCTGAGTACAAAGCGTGAATGTGGTTTTTCTCTCTTATCTCTAGGCGAATGACTTGTTTTCACCTAGTCCCTGGAACGGAAGACCAGATCAAACGCAGGCACCTTTGCCACAAAAAAAATCCCTGAATCCTTTAGAGTTCTCAGAAAGACCCATCACATCCTTATCAGCACCAGGAGGAAATTCGAAAGAGAACTTCTTCACGATGTAATACGTCAATAGCCTCATTTCCAGAAACGCGAGATTCTTACCCACGCATGAGTAGGATCCGATGAGGAATGGACTAAAGGCATTTTTGTTATGAATTAACTCTGGCTGAGAAGACCATCTCTCAGGGATGAATTCTTCCGCCTGTTCAAACCATCGGGGATCTGTATATAAAATGAGAACCAAAAACATAAGATAGTAATCATCGACGGGGGATGAGGATAGCATACCGCGGTGCATTGTATAGCAAGGGGTTGAGATGATGGTGTCTCCCGGAATATATCTTCTGCACACCATCCTATCCAGTTAGACCGTCTTCCACTCACAAATGGCAACCTTAGAAACAGCATGAACAGCCATAGGATACACTGTAACAAGCCTATGAAGGGCTGTTGCTTGGCGAAGAGATTGAAAATAAAATGGTCTCCAGCCGTATTAACCATGTTGAAGGACTTTCCAAAGACTAGGTCACCCACCACATCGAAGCCAAAATAGCTAACCCAATTTAGGATATTCACTGGCTCCCGACCCTTGCTGACAGCTGTGTGATCAAATTGGAGCAATGTGTCATAACCCTAGGCTGGTATTCATCCATCGCTAAATAATACCATCAGAATTCTGGTCACTAATAATAAAAAGTCGAGAGAGGAGTGGATTGCTTATACACACCATTTGAAGTGAATGCTTTACCCCAGATTCGCCTTCGCTGGGAATGAAAGGCTTTATCCCGAGTTGTTTTGAGAGACCGAGATAGCAAAGTTATGTCATAAAACGGCCCTTTCATGCATACCGTGGCTGGACCATGAAGGTCCGTAAAAGCGTCTGCATCGCAGATCGATATTTCACGTAGCCCTTTTCGTTTTTAGATTTTATATCAGCAGCTAGGCCAAAGGAATAATCACCGGCATTGGAATTGGCCTCGTCTTCAATACACCATTAATCGCTCTTCAAGCGAATATCAATACCTCATAATTTATCCGCCCTTTTCTGACTCCTTGGGTTCCGAAGCAATAGACTCGACAACTGTAGAGAATATAGCTTAGTTACTTATAAGGTCCCTAATCCGGCGATATATATTCCTCTATACAATTGTCTTCGATTATAGTAAAGTCTATAGCCAAGATCAATATAGGTTATAGGCGGTGGAAGATATTTTATGGCTAAAAGCTGGGGTGGGACCAGCCTTTTGACCTGCTAGTGTACTACGATCAAGTAATGGCAAGGCCAAGCTGGATGTGCTGGATATTAGACATTGACTTCATGATCCTAGAGGTACATGTACAAGATTCGCCAAATCTAGAGGGGGATGATCCGGAGCCATTCGTGGTTTATTTCTCGGACTTTTCGGGCTTGCTCTCGCCATTACCCTCACTCTTGCCGGTGTCTTTGTTATCGTCGGACTATAGATGCGTTAGCTCAGTGACGATGCAGAGTCAATTGTGACATACCTTGTCTGAGTCACCAGAGGCTTCTTCCTTGGGCTTTTCGGTACCTTCTTTCTTGTCTTCTTTGGACTCTTCCTTGGGTTGCTCCTCCTTAGACTCCTTGGAACCCTCCTTGGAATCCGTGGACTCCTCAGCAGACTTCTTCTCCTCGCCTGCCTTGTCCTCGTCCTTCTTCTCGTCCTTCTTCTCCTCTTCCTTGGGCTTGTCCTCTTCCTTGGGCTTGTCCTCTTCCTTGGGTTTCTCCTCTTCCTGGGGTTTCTCCTCTTCCTTGGGTTTCTCCTCTTCCTTGGGTTTCTCCTCTTCCTTGGGCTTCTCCTCTTCCTGGGGTTTCTCCTCTGACTCCTTCACATCCCTCTCTTCACCAGCGTCAGAGTCAGAAGGTGCTTCCTTCTCCTCATGTTCTTCCTTGTGATCGCCATGAGCATCGTCGGAACCATGACCATGGGGCTTCGAGTCGGAACCGGATGGCCAAAGATAGAAAACCATGGGACCGGTAAAACCAGCCGACCCGAGCAGCCTATAGCAAAACAGATTAGTAAGAATATCCCATTGAACGAAGCATGAAAAGAAGTACAAGAACATACCATGGCAGGTCGCTCGTCTTGTGCTCCTCATGGCCCTTTCCACTGGAATAGAACCTCCTCCCGAGGACCTGACCGGAGCGCCTCACGAAAGGAGCAGCGCGAAAGGCCTGAGCTGCATTGGCAGCACGCAATACGGAACGACGCACAAAGACCATGGTGCGAATGGAAAGGTATAGGGAATTGGGCAGGCGTGATATGGTATACGGTAAAAAAGGAGGAGTAGAAAAGGAGTTAAGAGCTTCCAGCACTACATCGTAAGACTTGGTCCCAGCCACTTCCGATGGTCTGTGCGGCTGCTACGGTGATGTAATACGATCTGTGGCCCTGGATTTACTTTACTTTATTTCACCTGGCGCATTATGTATGCTAGGAAAGGTATTGGCTGGTAGGATCATAGATTGCTTTGACCTTTCTAAAGATGTAATCTCCCTGTCTCCTTCCTTACACGGGTGTTCATACTGTACATACCTCGTGGAGGCGGGCGGAGCTCCGATCAGATTAGATCGACATCACGAGTGATGTTCGTAATCTTCGTCATGTTCGCACAAAACATCAATTGACCTCCATTTCGAATAATCTGCGTCCTATTTTCATTGCGACCATCCGAATCAAAGTCTTGGTCATTTCCGGATAATTGTCTTAACAGCCCTAGAAAACTGGTGTTCTGCCTCAGGCGACACGGCATTCAGGCAGAAACCAACTTACACCTCAGGCCACTCACCCCACGTTTCTCGCAGCTATCAGCCTCGTCAGTGATAGCGGATCTTACCTTTCTTGAGCTCATCCCTCCAGCCCTTCTACATCATCTCATCGGCCACATCGCCTCTGAAAAGGCTCGGTCACAGCCATGGCAGATCGCCACCTTATCCAACAGAACATCGTCAGCCTGCTGAGCAAGCTCGACGACCCCGATGCCGACTTGCGATACATGTCCCTCAATGATCTGTTCGGCATCCTGAATAACCCTGCCTCCTCTTTTCTCACGAGTGATCCACGGTCATCGACCAAACTGGCTGATGGCCTCCTCAAGGCGTTGGATGACCAGCACGGCGATGTGCAAAACCAAGCGTTGAAATGGTACGCGACAGCCCTGCTCTGACCTCGGCAGACGACTAATGTAGACAACAGTCTCGGCCCCCTGGCTATTCGATTGCCGTTCGAAGCGCTCACGGCCTTGCTCGAAAAATTGACCCACCTCACATCCTCCCAGACGGTAGACGCTTCCGTCCCAAACACCGCCCTTCGTACCATTGTCGATACGCTTCCTCGTCCTCAAGCTGGACAGCCCGCGACCCCGGCTGCAACGTCCGCATACACAGCAGTGTCGAAGGTCCTCATCCCCAGACTGACGGGCCCAACTCAATCAGGCTCTGGCAGACGCTCCTCCGTTGTGAGGGGTATGTTGGAGAAGGACCCGTCCAAAGGCTTCAGCAGCGACGCCCTCGATGTGCTCATCAAAGTGGTTACATGTTTCGGACCGCTGCTTCAGGAGACGGAACTCGAGGCCTTGACAGAGCCCGTCATGGCCATTATTCATAATGACACTGCCGGGACCGTGGTCACCAAGCGCGCCCTAGCAGGTATCTCGGCACTGGTGCTTTTTTACTCCGATCACCAGCTCAACGCCTTCGTGAAGCGTCTCACAGATACTTTGTCATCGCCCAACATCTCCACTGTTCACAGGCGGCATCTGATTGCGGCAATCGGTACTGTTGCTCGAAGTGCCCCGGTCAAGTTTGGCCCGTATCTGGACAGTTTGGTGCCCTTTGTCTTCTCCGCCGTTGGGGAGGATGGTGTTACAGGAAACTGAGTCATCTCCCCTATTTCCCCGGTCTGCGAGTAGCCATTGCAGACTCGCAGTGCCTGGCATCAAGTGTCCCTAATTGAAACCCCACCCGCGATCCAGGGCAGCATATGCGGGTGTTAGTTACTTCGCTGATATGACGCACATCGTGCAGTCTGGCTTGTCAAGGCACGAGTGTCAACTGGAAAATGTATAGGGCACAAAAGATGACCAGTTTGACTGAATTTAACGATACCCACGTTGACCTTTCACATGAACCACGTGTATAGCATGGAACATAGTTAACATTGAGGGACGAGCCTTCCCTACGACTTAGCTTTGAACTCGCTAATGCAACTTTGCTTCCTCACTGCTTCCTTCAAAATGTGCAACGTGCTTTCCTTCACTAGAGATCCCCTTGTTTTTCTCTCTTCTCTAACTTGTCCGACTTCTCCATCCTTCCCATCTCTCTGATCAGTCTGCATAGCCCAGCTTATCATACATATTATCGCCCGTTATCCCCCGTGAACATACCCCGAGATGCGGCTATATCAGTTCCTCGTTTCTGTTACTTTCCTCATCGGCATCGCTCATTGCTTCTTCTTCGAGTTTGTCAATCCCGCTCCCTTTGGCACTGCCCTCGACCAGTCCGAGTCGGCTCCTGAAGAGCAGTCCGAACCCGTGTCGGCCATTGAAGAATCTGCGGCGGCAGTACTTGAAGCCCAGGTTGAGGACATACAGGCCCGGCGAGACGTCACCAAGAATCTCAACTACAAATGCGGGCCCAAATGGGGCAAATGCCCTGAGGACACCTGCTGCTCCGGTTCTGGTAAGTCCCTGGCCAGACCTACTCACAATGTATTGACAAGAACCGGGTATCAGGTTACTGTGGCACATCCAAGCTGCACTGCCGCTCCCCTGACTGCATGATCGACTTCGGTAATTGTGATGCTCACAAAGCACCCAAAGGGCCACCCACCAGCGAAATTCCTCGCCCTCACATCGGTCAAGTCCCGTACGGTCCAAAGGAGATCCGCCATTGCACTGTCCCAGGAACGGTCGCTTTGACCTTCGATGATGGGCCAACTCGGTATACTGGCGATCTTCTTGATCTGCTCGACAAGTATGCAGCTCCAGCCACTTTCTTCATCACGGGCGTGAACAACGGGAAAGGCCAGATTGATGATGACTCTCTGCCTTGGGCGCCTCTCATCGAACGTATGCAGCTCAGTGGTCACCAGATTGCCAGTCACACCTGGTCCCACGAGAATCTGACTAAAATCACCCCTTCCCAACGCCGTGAGCAGATGGAGAAGAACGAAGGCGCCCTGCGGAATATCATTGGAAGCTTTCCGACTTACATGCGCCCTCCGTACTCGAGCTGTGTTGCCGACTCTGGATGCGGCCAGGCCCTGGGTGACCTGGGATATCACATTACTCTCTACGATATTGACACAGACGACTGGAAAAATGACGATCCAAATCTCATTCAACGATCCAAAGACGTTTTTGACCAAGCCCTTTCCGGTGGGAACCCTGCGACCAACTCTTGGCTGGTAATCGGTCACGATGCCCACGAGCAAACCGTCCACAATCTCACAGAGCATATGCTGAAAACAATGAGCCGGCTTGGGTATCGTCCCGTCACTGTCGGCGAATGCCTTGAAGATCCACGCGACAATTGGTACCGCAAAGATAATCGATGGGCCGCTCACAAGGGCACGAAGAAAAGCCCCAAGAAGGCCGTGCCTCAGCAGGTCTCCGTCGATGGCACCTGTGGTGCAAACTATACATGCCTTGGCTCCAGCTTCGGTATATGCTGCAGCAACGGCCATATCTGTGGAAACAGTACCTCTCACTGCGGCGTCGGCTGTCTGCGAGACTCTGGGTACTGCACCGTCGAGACTCCCTCCAACGGCGACGCATGGGACCCCACGTCCCCAGGCAAAAGTGGCAAGTCCGAGGGATACTCTGAGCTCCGCACGGTTGGTACCGCAGCTGTAACATCCCTTCTTTTGGCTCTGGTGGTCGCCATGTGGATGTGATTGGGTTTTTGAATGTCCAGTGTCCGTTACTTGGTACTACACTATAGTGGTTTTGCAGAGGCCCCGAGTATGTATTTATATCCACCCACTGCCTCTTTCCTTGTCACTCATTGCTAGGTATTTCCTATTGATCGCCTGGGCAGAACTCCTTTGTGACATAGCTCGCCTAAATGGATTTCTTGACGGTTGAATTCGATTGTTCCTCCAAATAGTAGATGCTGTAATTCTCCAAGCCGACATTGAACCCTGAGAATACCTTCATTAAGGACAAGTTGCGTGACCATGCAAAGCTATGTATGCATAATACCAATGCCATAGACATCAAATCAAACCATTTCATGCAAAACAAGGGGGTATAAAAATAATCAAAACGCACCAAAGAAATCCTTGCCAGTCGATATAAAAAAGATGACCTCGCATCACTTCCGTACAACCTTTAACAGAGGTGCAATTCGTGCCCTTTTACTCAATCCCACGCGGTATGGCACCTTACTCGTCGACAAGATCGGACTATGTGCGCCTGGCTTGGTCTTTGAGTTTGGTTGAGGCGTCTGTGGAAGAGGCTCTTGTTCTCTGATCGTATCTGGTTGGGGTGTTTGTTCTGCGCTTTTGGCTGGGTGTTCTTGATCAGGGATTGGAGGGTCGGGGGTCTGTTCTGCTTTCTCGATAGGGGTGTCGGTAACTGCAGGGGTATCTGGAGCTTGATTCTTTGATGTCTCTGCTTCGACGGTGGTTTGCTCGGATGTCTTCTTTCGCTTGCGTCCTCGTTTCTTGGGTGCTTGTTCTTCGGGTTGGTTTGATTGGGTATTTTCGGTGGTTAGGGTTTCTGTGAGGGGTGTATCTGGTTTGGTGGGTTCGGGAACGGGCTTCGTGCCATTTTGGCTGTTGGCTTCCGTCTGAATGGGCCTTGAGTCTATCCAGATGACATCGTCGTCGTCCATCGGGGGACTCTTCTGCATTAATGCATCCGCGGTCTTGCTTCTTCTGACTTTCTTCTTCTTGGTCTCTTTCGTAACGGCCTTTACAGGTCCTTCGGGTTGGGGGATAACCCCCTCAGCAGTAGGGGTTTCGGCATCCGCAACCACTGTATTGTTCATTGCAGCATCTCCATTAGCTGCAGACTTGGGAGGTCGTCCTGGCTTCCGCTTCTCAGGCTTGCTCTGCGTAGTCTCAGATGCTCCGACGATGGCGAGCTCATCATCGTCGTCGTTCTCCAGCACTGACTGCTTTTTTGGCGGACCACGCTTCTGCACAGTAGTCACCTCCACGGACACGGCGGGCAAAGAAAGCTCATCGCGTGCATCGGCCTCAGAATATCGTGGAGACATAAGGCCCGATACGACATTGTCGCTCTTCGCGCGGTTCAGTCCCGGCGACGCCACAGATGACAGTGGCTCCGTGTCGTGAGGAGAATACGGCTGTGACTGCAGAGACTTGGACCTCTGGGTGGCCTTCTGTGAAGGATGTGCACGCGAGCCATCGGTTGTGTGGATGGTCGTAGGGTATGAAATGATCTCCCCGTACACCCCAAGTGGAGAGTCGACGGTGGTCGACGCCGCAGGTGTACTGTACTCGTAGCCATGTGCTTGGACCGACTGGATCGACGGGACAAGCTGGGTCGCCTCGTATGAAGGGTAGATCACCTTCTTCACAGAGTTAGATGTGTCATTGGTGATTTGGCCGGTCTGTTGGTATGGGTATTTTGGCATGATAGGGAATGAACCGGGCTGAGAGATCTCGCTCGAGTAGGTGGCTGTTGAGGGAAGACGCTGGGCGACACTTGAGGCCTCGTCGTCAAAGAGCCGCTGCTGCGCGAGCCCAATCTCCGTCATCATTGCACCTGTGCCTAGGCGTGTTAGCTTAAACGTCGAGACTTGGTGACGGCACGCACCAATTGATCCACCCCCGCCTTCACCAGTGGATGGAATCCACCTTTCCTCGCGTCGCTGCTGAGAGGAATTGAGTGCCACGTGCGGAAACTCTTGGGATTGTAGGAAATGGTCGAAATTGACGTTCAATTGTGGCTCTATGTTGGCATCGTGGTGCTCGATTGGGTAGTGTGCTTGTGCTTGATGATCCGCGCCGAGGTCATATTGTTGCTGGACGGCGGCCTCATGGCCCTGAGGCAGATGAATGGAGATCGGGATCTCCTCCTCAGCGAGAGGCTCTTCCTCATCAGAGTCCTGGATCACTCGGTCCCAGCTCATTGAAGTGTCGTCGTGGATGCGCAGTTGGAAAAAGGCGGGCTTATCGACGCGTTGCGATGAGACACGAAGGCACGTGATGATAAGCAGCGTACGAACTATGAAGCGCAAGAAAAGCACGAAACAGAATTTAGAAGTCTTCGTTGAATTTTGATAAAATATACACGTTGCAGATGCTGCACACTGTTGATATGCAAAACTCGATATCGAACAAGAATATCTTAGAAAGAAACACAATGCTAATGCACGATACGGGATGACAGGTAATAGGGCAGATTTGTCACATCAAAAACTGCCAATGGAAGAAAGAACGCCGGACTCGTCACAATGGCATTCACGGTGCAATCCCCAGCACTCCATAGGCATATCGAACACCAACAGAGCCGACAAAACAAGAATAGAATACCAACGATGCCGGCAACACAAATGCAATAAAAAGATACAAAGACATAGTCATAAGTCACCGGGTATCTCAAGCGATAGACGCAAATGCATCGACACGCAAAATCACAGCACACCTCCTGGTAAATTGATTTGGCCCTGTCGTCCACCGTCAATTCCAGCGCTGTTGGGCGCTGAACCGGGTGGGTATAAGGCGGGATTGTCCGGATGGATTTTTCGTAGCATGAACATCGGCTTCCGGCCTTCTTTCTCGAGTTGTTTGAAGAGTAAAAGAGGTTTCTCATCCAATTCTAGGCACCGTTCCTGGTCACCATAAACAATGTAGAGCGCGTAGTTCTTCGGGTCGGAGTGGATGTTATATTTCTTCAAAGCAGCAGGGAGGACCTTGTAACACGGGTCTTCCCAAGACACGCGGAATGACTTGAAAATTTCCACACTGGCGGGCTCGCCTGTGTTGCGATTTTCCGTGCGCGACGCAGAAGATGGTGTTTCTGTTCGCGATGGCTGCTGGCTAGGAGTGAGTCGATCCGCTTTGGACGAGGCTCTTGGTAGCTCCTCCGTGTGATCGTGTCTGGAGCTGGAGTTGGGTTGAGAGTAAGATCGTGGGTTGAGTGTCTGGTGCTGAGAAGAGATGTGGGCGTTCGGAGAAGTTGGTGATGGGACGCCAGGTGAGTGTTGTGAAGCAGCCAAAGCAGCAGCAGATGGATCCAAACTGGCTCCTTCGGGATACTTCCGTCCCTCATAGACAGAAGGAGGAATATGTGTCGGCGAGTTGCTTTTAGGTGTCGTACCTCCACCATATGTACGCTTGGAGAAAGCCCGACTCAGCTTTGATGTGGGATTATCAGCGATAGTGAACTGGGAGGGTGACGTGAGAGTTGAACCGTCGTAATAGGTGTCCGAAGACTCTCGCAGGGAAGAGGGCGGGGGAAGCGGCTGAGATCGATCTTTGGCAATTTTGATAACGGGCAGAATTTCCTCCCTTAATCGCCGGTAGTCCTCTGCAAGGCGGCGCATTTCCGTCTGTACTGCAATGATGGTTTCATCTCGACGCTGAATCGATTGAATGAGACGGGCAAGATCGTCTTGTGACGCAGTTTCGTTCATGCTTTGGTCGGCCGCTTCGTGGAAGTGTTAGCTCGAAATGAATTAATTAGATGGATGGAGTGGACGTACATAAGGGGATATAATGGTCGACATCTAGGGGAACTCGTTGTCGGGTCTTGATCTCGTAGACGCTTTTCAAGATCGTCAACCGATGCCCGACACTGTTGATGCCCATTTCCTTCAGTTCATCATGCTTGAGCGCGATGAGTGCTTCACCCACGATTCCATTCTCTGCGAAGTGACTGTCAGAACCAAGATATGCCACAGTAACAAATTCCAACTTACCTCGGAAGAGTCCACAGTACTGGAGGAGGCCGAGCGACGTCAGAAACTCGATACATTCATCTGCTGTCCATTCCGAGATGATTGATCGCGGGGTGCGCGGGTCGTCGCTGGGGTAGCCGAACTTGGTCGGAGTGTGCTCAGAGGAAGGTACGTCGGAGTCAATGGGAGAGGCCTCGAATTCCGTTTGGAGGTGCGGCGAAGTGATCACGCTGCGCTCGTACTCGTCGTCCGCATCGGAGTCGGCGTGGTAGGAGGTGTGAAGCATGGTGGCAGTGGTTTTCAAAGGCGGGCTGTTATGCACAAAATATGGAGTACGCTCGATGTGCACCAGCGCCGCCGTCAGAGGAGAGGGGGTTGTCTGACAGGGCTGACAGAAACCGCTTGGTAAATATGCGTCGGCCGGGTCAAGCTCATGAGAACGCGGTGGGGGGAATGCGGAAGAAGACTCGAGGTTGTCAAGCAAGCATAGATGGCGGCGTCTGCTGAAAGGCCGAACGTCTGTACCACCCGATGCAACTATCGAGGGTTGTTAGGCCCGTTGGACGATAGGCGCCGGAGGATGAAAACGAGAGTAGACGCGGGAGAAAGAGCGGGGAAGCTTTTCCAGGGCGCGGGCGGTTATGTATGGCTTCGGGGAATCTGGAAGAGCACACCAAGAAAGCTGCAAGACAAGATACCGAGTAGGATGTGCTGACAGGCGACGGCGGTCGTAGATACACAAGCGGACTGATATTGTGGTGGACGATGAGCGTCGCAAATGGAACGCATCAATGGTGTGCACGTGACTGGTCTGGACTCGGGCACACCTGAATGCTTTTCCACTTTTCTTTTTGTATACTACAACAGTAATCAAGCTTGACAAGCAGGCCCTGCTTTTTATATAAACGCGCATTGGTTATTACTGCATTCTTCAGTACATACTAACTTCCCCTAGAACGAACCCGTTATGTCTTAGATCCCCATGGACGATCAGCAGAATAGAACGTGGTGCCTTGAATGCCCCACCTGCTTGTGTTGAAACTGGAGAATGCTTCTAGACTCTCTGCTCAAATTGCATTTTGTTTCAGTGAGAGAGCGGTCGCGGGCCTGACCTCCGAAGCTCTAAACACATTCGAAGCCAGATGGTGCGAGTTAAAATGTACGAACTATTCGAAAATAAAACTGACCTCTGGGTTCTAAAACGCGCCTATAGATAGTTAACTGTTAGCTACCAAACTGAATAACTAACACCAAATGACTAGCTATCTAGGTGCCTAATTGACTGCTGCATGCCATCCAGACTCGTTAATATTCCAAGCTCTCACAATCTTCAGCACATGCTAACATTTTGTGGCTCTTCATAGTCTGGAGCTAGAAGATTTAGCAATGAGTCATCGCTCATACTTTTTGCTTAGAGTTATAAAATGCTAAGCTGGCCTCGTCAGGTTCTTTGTGTCCCGCAAAGTAAATTGATCAAGGTTGATACGTTCTAGAGTCGCCTATAAATCGCAATGAGAGAGCATAGCTATGCATTGATGACCATATTTGAATGCAGCATGTGTTACTCCATTACTACGTCCCATGTCTTAACGGTGTCAATGACATATGGGCCCAAAGTTGTCATCAATAATAATAGCCTTCTTATAGAGCTAAGCCATTATAGTGGTTAGGGTCAGTTTTTTGGCTCCTAGGAAGCCATTGATCCACATATGAAGCCTGCAACCCAGTATATACACGATAGGCAAATTATCACACAGGAAATGGTTCAATCTATAGAGAAGAAGTCGAAAGTAGAGCAAGGAGAGAGTCCAGGGCTGATGAGATTATGTCAGCGCACTCCTTGTCGCCTCCGCGCCGATTGGCCTGAACATCATGGGCCTTTGACCTTCACTTTTCTGCAATTGACTGTCCTCTGACTATTGTGCATGCCGTATTCCTCCGGGTGTGCAATGGATACGTCTCTTTAACCCGGTGTCTGTTCTCCTGGCCGACACTAAATAGTCTCCTCAGCTCCCGTCGACCACCTTAAACCTCCGCAACGGTGCCGATTTGCGCCCGCGCGACCACAGCTCATTCCTTCGGCTATAAGGAACCCATTTTGGTGAGTATTCGTTGTGACTATAGACCTAGTCTCTGTATTCCCTCATTCTATCATCTCGCATTGGCGTCGTTGCTGCAGCGCTAACCGGAATCGCCGCCGCATTGACAGGCCGGACCGCGGAACCATCGTCATTTTCTATATCCACCTTTACATGAGCTGCGACTCTCCCTCGTCAGCGCCAGTAATCATAATCAGTTTATTCTTCGACAGCGACAGTTCACACCTGGGGCAGGTTCCCCTTTCCTTTCTGTTGCCTACCGTCGCAAAACCCTGTTCGATTACCACCGGCGCATGCGACAGACCGCAACCCTCCAACTCGAGATCGCTGGGACACGCAGATCCGATCTGAGTTCCTGTGGCACATTTCCTGGCCACGGGATATTCCAGTCTGTGCCTTCTGCGGCAATTGCTGTCGGTCCCAGGACTCGTTTGCAGCGTGAACCCTGCCGAAGCCCTCCACCATGCCATCCTCCACCCCCGCCGGTGCCTCCTCTACGCCCGATGCCCTCGAGTCCGACCTTCTGACGAAACTCGCTGCTACATCTGCACTTGAAGAGCTACAAGAGACACTTATGGGCTCATTACACCGTGCAGGATGGACCGAAAAGATTACCAGCCTGGCGACTGAACTCCTCCGCGCTGGCCGCTGCGAGACATTCGACGATGTGATGGAAGCCGTCGTGGCCTCGGCCGAGGGAAGATTTCATCCTGCGCTGGGATCAAAGCACTTTGGAGAACAGAATGGAGAAGCGACCCCAAACGGCACGAAAGAAGGCAATGCCAATGGAACCAGCAACGGCGGCAGTGCGGGATCCAGTAATACAGACAACACCCCATACGACCCTTTGAAATATATTGAAGAGGTCGATGTGCGCATCCCGGACACGGTGGTGGACGAGGGCGTCCGCGGTCTCAAGGATATATTGAGGGAAATGGTCGACATGGAAGATGAGGGTGCTCCGAATGGAGACAAGAAGTAACGAACCTGCATGGCGGCGATTCATTTCTGTACTGGTTTGTTTTCCGTGGAGTCTTGATATGGTTTCGGTAATGGCTATGGCATCTGATTTGGCATATGCCTGTCCATAATCCTGGGTATGCGTGCATGATGGGCGCTCTCGCATCGAACTCTGAATAGAAAATTGCATTGCTTTGGGATTTGGGTTATGATTATGTTCCTCATCTGTAACCTTGGAATCCACCGAATTATATTCCAACCAAAAGAGTTGCAGTATCAATGATGTAGTGTGCACTCATACCCTGCCCAGGTGGCGCTGGTCTTAAGCTTAAGCACTATTTGTTCTATGCTTAGGAATATGGATAACTCGAAGCATGGAAATGTGAGGCATCTATCTTGCCTTGAAGTATCAAAAGATTGTATATGATGCTGTTTGCTCGTGATTACCGAGAGAACGATGTCGACACTCCGGCAACCGGCATGAACTGGCCACTGCTGCATTCTTATCGTCATTTCGACCACCATCTGTCAAGCCTTCCCATCCTTGTCTTGAAACCATAGAGAAATGAATCATCGCCATGTAGGTTCTTCACTTCTTGTCTTAATCCTAGGCACCCTATTCGAACAGATCTTCACAGAGATAACCTGCGCTTTATGTTGGGCACTTGTATGACGCGGCACCACAGAGGAATGGCCGTGATATGAGAACTGAATGGGGTATCGTAATCTTATTGATGCTAGAGCATAAACTGGAGGACGTTCGCTCTGAGGATTCTGGCTCTGAGCTTTTCATGGATATTCGAATGCCTCGACCAAACAATTCCTGTGTTCGGCATAGTGTCACAGAAGAGACATCTCAAAAACTAGAGCATCCTGCTTGGAAGAAGAAAACAGCCGCGAGGTGGAAGACTTCAAGACCTACAATGTCTTCAAGAAGGACATGACAGAAACTTGCCGCCATCTGGCTGAGCAACTCAAGACCTAGTCTGTCTACAGGAACTGAATGATCTGCCCGAGAGGTGTCTTGGATATTATTTGAACGAGGATGATTATGCACATAGTAGAATACAACCTAGCCAGGCCAGTAACTGTATTTTCCCAGTTGCCTATGTATATGCGCCAGTGTATGTGGGGTCCACAAAATATGAGGGATACGATTGGCTTGTATGCGGTGGATCAAGAGGCTCAAGTGGGTCCGACAATGTCTCAAGATCGGGAGTTGCCGCAGTGGATTGCACACAATGATTTGCGCGCTCTTATGTACTCGGGCAGATCTCGGTGGCAACGACGGCGCAACATCATATGCAAAGATTGGCTAGAGGTGAGAAACAGTGCGCAATGGTCGTCAAGGACTTCCGCTAGGTCACATTTAGTCCTTTAACAGACACATATATAGCTGATTTCGAAAATTACGGAGAGAGTAATGAAGTGGAAGGGAGTGACGGGACCGAATTGATTGATGTCTCCTATCTCTGCCTCTCTATATCGTTCTCCCAGTGGTGTCTATGCACGTTGACCTTATTATCATTTACGGCAAAAGCATCTAGCAATTCACTAAAAAGATTAAATCAACGAACACTAGCTATAACTTGCTGTCACCCGCATAGTTAAAAACAGATATTTGCAAAGGAAAAGAATGAGAAGATAGCACTCCCTATACCGCATTTGATGAAATAGCCAATATAATCTCTTCACATAGGTACTGTACTGAGCGAAGCCTTGCTAGAAGACTTTGGCCTGTATGAGCCAGCGCCTCATTTGGATCGGCCAAAACAGAAGCATATCCATCCTCAGAGAGAACATCATCGATATTCAAGCGGCGAATACTTATTTCGGCTGTTCTAACCCGATCTGTACTATTCTGTTAGAAAGGGCACAAAGATATTCTGACCAGTAGAAAACCTGGCAATCGCACTGACCTAGCGCCTTTTCCAATGCGTGGTACTTATATATTTCATGAAGAAGCTTTTCGACTTGCTTCATTTCAGGCATTGTTTCCGGTGCGATGATTTTCACATTGGAAGGGCGCAACACTTCTTCTTCAAGGTCTTCTTAGTATCCGCGGTCATATATTATCTCTTTGCATAATATGGAGTTATTGGTAGACCTACCGTTAGGAAAGGCAAATTGCAAACACCAGGAGAAGATATTGTAAATCGCCGCACCTCTATGTTCAATAAAGGATCCAGGGCCAATAAGTGATGTAAAGTAGATAGCAAGAGGGAATCTCCAGCTGGGTTCAAGATATTGTACAATCTCTTTGACGGCCTCTAAACGATCACCTATCTCTGCCGAAGATGAGATTTGTGGGTTGATAGATGGCCAAATAGTTTCACGGAGACGAATGACTTCTTGTACCCATATCGGTCTCCCATTATTGAAGGGTAGATCGTGGATTTCACGAAAATGAGGTTGTAGGCGGCCCAATCGATCACTTTCAAAGAGGGACTGGGCGGAGATTATCTCGCATTTGCCCTCAATCTTCAGTGATCCTTGTGAAAGGTATTCTCCAAAATAGTATTTAGTTTCGTTGCGAAGATAGCGTAAGTTTTCCAAGTTCTTGTTCGCTGGGTGATCGTCGGATTCCCAGAAAGTATCAATTAGATCCAAATCGCAAAGAAATGTGCCTTCAGGGAACTTTGTCGTATCGATCACATATAGCTTGATCTGCCCTAAACCCGATCCATCTTCGGGGCTCAGATGCCGGTAGTAAATATACTGGATTGCAAAGAGCAACGAGCTAGTCCATGAAACAAAATTGTCCTTCAGGTCGTCCTTTGCCCACCATCGAAGGTGCAAGTTGAGTGTTTGAGCTATAGTCGTCCGCTTCTCACTATTCAAGTTTAAAAATATATCTTCCCTAGAGGAGCCCCAATTCTGGTAGGCCGACTCGGAACGCACCCATGTCTCATCTGTCGTTCCGTCGGAATGCGGGGAGACGACCCGAAATAGGTAACGGGGAATCTTATCTAAAGCCCTCTGCGCCAATCCGCTATCTGCTTGAGGTCTAAATAGCAATTGCTCCGACTCCCCAGGTGGAGGACTCAAGTGAGCGTTTTTCACAGCCTCAGTCAGATTTTCCATTCTGAGCCTGGCGATGCTTTATTGCGGTTGATAGAGAATATGGGGCAAAGATTGGCCGGAAATGGTACAAGCTTTCGTGAAGTATCTTCCGATGAATGCAGCTTTGATGTAATGAAAAAGACAAGAAAAGAAAAGAGAAAGAGAAGAAGAGAAAGGAAGAGAAAAAAAAGGCAGGTTGCCAGGCGGGGTCGATGTCAGATGACTCAGTCCTACACCCTTCTATCCTTTACAGTATCTTACAATGACCCATCGTACCCTGCAGCCCAATATTCTATAAAATACGATATGGCCAAGCTAAATTTGTTCCATGTCGAGTAGCATCAAATACTTCCACCGTAGTGGTGCTACGTTCTAGACCATATCCCACAATCAATAAGACTTGATCTCAAAAGGCCCAACCGAAGGGTTAGACAAGGCCCAGGAAATCCCCTCACTCATGACCTGATCCCAGTATTTACTCGCCGATAATTTGTCGCCATACCGTCTGAATCCATGCGGTACACCACGGAAGACATGAACATCAGTCGGGACGCTAAGCAACTATTTGTTAGTGATTATGCCTCCATCAACATATCGAAGAAAACTCACCCATTGTCATTGAGATGCTTGGCATAGAAAAGACCCTCGTCGCGAAGTGGATCATTACCCGCAATACCAAAGGTTGTAGGTGGCAGTGCCTTGACTTCCTCCGCGGTTGCATTTCCAGGATTCATCCGACGGTCGTTATCCGCACCCGGAGCGCCAAGCACACCAAGCAGATCCATGAACAAATTAATCCGATCAACAGGCAGTATTGGCGCGTTGGCACATTGCTTGTAACTTGACAGTTCGGGACTCTTCAGCAGGTCCAGCCTCGGAGCATAGTAATCACCCAGCACCAGACAAGGGATCATTAACACCTGCCCTCTGATCTTGGGACAAGCCGCTAGGCGCTTATCATCGCCGCGAAGTTGAGCAAGGGCGAGCGAGGCAGTCAATTGCCCGCCGGCTGAAATGCCGCCCACGACGACTTGGTCGCTGAGGCCGCCAATCTCGGCGATGTGGTCGTGCACCCAGACAAAGGCGTCTTCGACATCGTTCCATGCGGTTGGATATCGGTATTCTGGAGAGTGGCGGTAGTTTAAATTGAACACGATGATGGGTTGGCCTTTCTCTACCCGCGAGGTGACGATTCGAGAGCAGATTGCGTCTTCGGATGAGAGGGTTCCAAACATGTAGCCACCACCGTGAAGATGGATATAGACAGGGAGACGTTCAGACGGGTCGACGCCTATGGGGCGATAGGTGCGCGCTTCAAGCTTGAAGCCATCGCGAGCAGTTATAGAATAATCTTTGAGCTGAACCTTTTCACTTAGGCCTGCCTCAATAAAACTGGGTAAGTAAGTTATCTGCATTAGAATGTAAGCACTGACCTTTCATGCCCTGAGCTGCGAGGTCCTCGCGGGTCTTGTTGACGATCTGCTTCAGCTCTTCAGCCGAGACGTCGGGGACACTGGGCAAGCTCGGCTCAAGGGCAACCCAGTCAGCGCTGGGCCCAGCATATTCAGTAAAGTCGGCCATTGTTTGTACAGCAGTTGTTTTGTGATAGCTGTGAGCAGCTCGAGGATTCCCCACACGCAGGCCCCTCGGCTGTGAGCCGGTCGGTACCCCGCATGTGCGGATCAAACGGAATTCCCCCATCTCGGCGTTCACTGCGAATGCGCCTGGTTGTTAATTTGACGAGGGAGGATTTCGAGATAAACTCCCAAGACCGGATGAAATATCAAGCAACCTCAGCTTGTCAATGAAGTTGACAGCATTGGCAGCGTCCCGATTTATAAGAGGTGGCCTTTCCACCCGTAACTTTTTGGGGACATTTTGTGTCTATAGCAATGATGCGGCTAAGGCGACCTGCCGTAGTATCAGCCACCACCATGACTGTTCATCAAGAGAAAGCTTACCAGCATGATATCAACCGTTCCAGCCAGCTGTATATTCATTTACCCCCTTTGGCGGTGGCGATCGACATTGATTAGAGCAGCCAACATAGATGGCTGGCAATATCAAGCAAATAGAAACTGCAAGGTAGGCAATCGTGGCACAGAAGGTTAGTGATAAAACGTGCACCTAACTATGGACCCGATCATGATTTCAGAGATCGTGGAAACCTGAAAGATTAGGCATGAATTGGTTTACTCCCAAAATATATGAACCAATCATATTCGGCTGGTGACATACCTCCTTCCTCGATATATGCATACTAACCACCTCTTGTCAATTTTTACTGTCTTGCCTTGTTGTTTTCATTCACCCTTCCAAGGTTGCCGTCGATTGAATAATTTATGCCATATTATCTTTTACAAAGAGTGCCCTTGACACTTAGGCCGGCAGTGTCGTCGAGACCATTTCTGCTGCGCCCCGAATTCCCAGGAAGGATGTTTTCCGCTGTTCCTCAACAAGTGGCTGCAAACACCAGCCAAAGCGGTGCCTCTTATCGATCTCTGGTATTATCCTCGAGTCAAGATGACCCAGATATCCGCCAGAGGTACCGGCCATTCATCCTTAGCGACGAAACCGACGGCTGGGTGAACAACTTAGACTTGGCCACTGTATTGGATATGGCCGAACAAAACCTACGGGTTACAAATGAGAGGTTGAAAGTTTTGGTACTTTACGGCAGTCTCCGGAGAAGGTCATATTCGCGGCTAGTGGCATTTGAAGCTTCCCGTATCCTTTTCCGGCTCGGATGTGATGTATGCGTCTTCGACCCTGAAGGACTTCCTGTGAAGAACGATCATGATACCAACTCTTCTAAAGTACAGGAGCTCCGGAAGCTCAGTCTGTGGAGTGATGGACATGTCTGGGTTTCACCTGAACAACACGGCAATTTAGTGAGTAGACACTCATGAGAGTCCAAACATCCAGTGCGACAATTACTAACGTATGCTTTCCCCCACAACACTAGACCGCTGTCTTCAAAAATCAGATTGATTGGATTCCTTTGACTACAGGAAGTGTCCGTCCGACCCAAGGCCGAACGCTGGCCATTGCCCAGGTGTGTGGTGGGTCGCAATCGTTCAACGCCGTCAATTCTTTGCGCATCTTGGGTCGGTGGATGCGCATGTTTACTATTCCGAATCAGTCCTCAATCCCTAGGGCATATACCCAATTTCCCGATGAAGGTCATCCGGGAGATCAACGGCTCATGCCTAGTGGCAACCGAGATCGTCTCGTGGATTGCATGGAGGAATTTGTCAAATACACGATTCTGATGCGGCCTCATATCGGTCTTTTTGGTGATCGCTTCAGCGAACGGGAGGAGAGGAAAGCAAAGGAGGCAAAGATGAGTTCCGCTACAGCCTGATGAAAGATATAGAACATCACCAGAAATGCGAGCCTAGCTTCTTGGTTTGTGTCGCTCTAAACGGTCGTCTGGAAGTAGTCTTGGAAAGTGCTAGGGGTGGGATTAAGGATTCCTCAAAAAAGAGCCCAAATAGGTAGAATGTGTTTCTGTATGTAAGATAGCAACAAAGGATGTTTAGTCCCTCTTCAGCCCCAATAGTGTCTTTGGACTTCATAAAATGGAGCTAGCTCAAGAATAGTCGGGCCAAATTTGAGAATTGCGAGAATCAGAGGAACCATCAGGGCGATCATAACACCGTAAAGAGACTTGTGCTTCCAGGGAGACCTTTCTTGAGGTTTAAAGGTATATCTCTCAATAGGAATCCGCTCCAGGCCATATCTGCGGACGTTCATGTGCCAGGAAATATAGCCATACTTGAAGCTTGTCCAAAGCTGAGCGGCCGCCCGAAGGTGTTGATGAGCTTGATTCTTTTGATTCTCAGCGCTGGTGGTGATATCATCTGTGGCGGCTGAAAAGTCTTGGATATCCGTCCGAATGCACTTTGTGAAAGCGTGATCCAGCGCCAGGGCTATTTTCTGCGCTTCTTCCAGCGTCTCACACAATGTGTCACGGAATGTCCAAAGCTCGTTCTGCTTTGATTTGTAATTGGTCGGCCTGCCTGCTTGCCGTTTGGATTGAGTCTTCATTGCCAAATAATTCCATGTTTCTCCGGCCATAACCTCTTTCGGGCTAGATAGCAAATCGTTGATATGGGTAATGAACCTGACGAGATCAGGTATGACCGTGATCCAAAAGCGCAAGGGGACTTCTTCGTTTCGAGAAACTTTGAAAATTGGGACAAGGTACACCAGTGACACACCAGTTGTGTTGCGGAAATAGGTAGGGAAAGATTCCACTGAACACGCTTCTGAGGGTGGATGGGAAAGCCCATGGTTGCCGAGATGGACGGGTAATTCATGCTCTAGACGAAGCTCCTGAGCGCAGGCATCTATAAATGCCATGTAATTGTTCGCCACCAGGCTGCCAACAAGTGGATTTTGCGACCCAAAGTATTCGGCACCCATTTTCAGACCTTTGGTAAGGGCAGTGCACCAGCCGTTCACTTCAGGCAGGTTCTGGAAATGGTTGAATGAGAAGGAGGATAAACTTTTACGCTCATCTGGATCCAAAACGCTATTGTCATCGGTGGCTATAATGACAGTGGTCAAAATAGCCATGACGAGCTTAGTTTCATATCCACAGAGAGTGTAAAAGTATTCCGCGCACTCCGCAGAGATGTCTATGATCGCTTGCAGCCCTTGTCGTTTGCCAGGAAACGTATGCATGAGGTGTTCTTCGGACCAATCTTGAAGACCTTGTCGAAGTCTCTGCTCAGTTGGTCTAGAGTGGTGTTGGTATCCAATATCTTCCAGAAACAAAGAAAGGATGTTGCGTAGACATTGAGCAACATTTGTCCTGTCTTGTTGGCTTAAGCTTCGTCCGTCATGGAAATTGAGGCAATCAAATTCCGAACTCGACAGAGTATAGGCAAAGTCGACCGTCATTTTGAAGTTGAGATGAAAGAGATGTGCAGTGGGCGCGTGGTGTGTAAGATAGATGAAGATGGATTTTCGCCTTTCCGGGAAGTAACTGACCAGTATACTTCAGGAGCATGAAAGCGCACAGATATATATGTTTATATAGCTTTGTTAGGCACCCACTACCTGGTCTTATCTGCGCCTTAATTATAAACGTTCACTGAAGAGGCAGGAAGTTATTCGGACTTATCTCACGTTTCACGCACTGAATAGTGTACCACACCGCGAGCTGTCCAATAATCATCCCCAGACTATTCGACGAAAAGCCCGAAGAGGAGTTGCCAAGCACAATCGCGAGCAGAGATGCATTAGTGGTATGCTCTCGGGCTCTTAATGGCCTTGAATTGGCTTAGGTAGGTCAACGTTCGCTGACTTTTGTATGGCCGGTAATGTAGTTAGTATACAATGGTGCAAGCAGGAAGCAGTGGAGGCTTAGGAAGTGCAGATACGAAGCGGGTCGGGAGTACGCGCTGTGTACCCGGTCACTCTGCATACCATAGTTGACTATGTATTTCCTATTTCCTGTCTTAGCTGCCGCCGCTTGATGAGATTCAGAGAGGTTCACTGAGTAAATTTCAGTCTGCGCTCAGACTCACTGAGCTACTCGCTATTGATCAAAGGTGTCAGCCACCGTACTTTTATCTTGCGACATACTTTTTGACCTTGCCCTCTCAAAAATAACGCATTGAAGCACGATGAATAAGGAAAGTGGTTAATTCAGTTTCAAGGTTATACATTACCTAGCTGGGCTAAGTACTGCCTAGCTGGGCTAAGTACTGCCTAGCTGGGCTAAGTACTGATCTACTGGTAGGGTCGACGGGCAATGTTATTCGAATCTATTTGTATACACCCAGCCTATCATTTCCTTGTGGCCGCCACTTCTTGCAATGCCCCGTCTTTATGTCATGATCTGACCTTGGGAGATATGACTTAAGAAGAGTAAGGGGACTAACCGGATCAGGACTAGTTCCCTTCATAGTGTATATGATTCATTTTTTATACTAGCACATAATACACGTAATACTAACAGAAAACTTTGAGAATAATATATAAATACAACAAATAAAGAGCTTACTAATTAGAGATTTAAAATTAACAAGGCCCAAGGACTATATCGACTTGAATGTTGCGGGATTCGATAATCAAACCCCGACCGTTTTACTAGCACTGTCGACGCCTTCTTCAACGCAGGTCACCGAGTCCCCCGCATATAACTGTGTTACTGGAGATCGGTTGCCAAAGACAGATGTACGTACCGTATGATTGATAACCCAGATGTGCTGGTCTTCGTTGTCGAGGACAAATAAACAGCGTCCTTGATCAAACGTCAACGTATTCCAGGGTAATTTATAACTACGTTAATGTTATTCTATAGTTATAATAATAGTAGTCGACTATATAGATATAACGTAAATAGTCGGCAGCAGCAATCCCTTCCGGTGGCATATGCTTGCGCACCGATGCCATGCCTATATGCATTCGATCCCATTCACGGTTAGAGTCAATCATGCACACCTACGTTGCAAAACAGTAGAGGCTTAGGAGTAGATACGAAGCGGTTACGAATATCTAGGGGTATTAAGAAATTTGCCTTTTTTAGGTTATCGCGGCCCACTGTTCTACATGCTGGTCTAGATCGTCCATAAAGGTAGAGATCGTCGTGGACGTAGTCTGTGCACGGAGATGACACCACAGCGACGGGTCTAGACAATTCCACACCATAAGCAGTTGCTGATAGACCGTGGCACGGACGCGCTGGCGTCGCCGACCAGACCCCGAGCCGCGGCGATGGGGGACTTTCCGGTGCAAACATCGGGCCATCTGAAAGACGACTCCGGGGCCATTAGGCGAGCCATGGCTGTAGATGGGCTTGAATGTTTTCTCCAACAGAGAGAACCAGCCGACCTCGAGTGGTAGATGATCAAGTTCGGCGCGGTCGTCTATATTTCCTGTCTTTGTGGTTGCTATAACACTTAGCCTAGTCTACGTTAAATACTTTATACTCGAAAGATAAAGTAAATAGTCGACAGCAGCAATCCCTTCTGGTGACATATACTTGCGCACTGATGCCAGGCCTATACGCATTCGATTCCATTCACGGTAAAAGTCAATAATACACAGCTACGTTGCATAGGTGATCGTTCGTATTCTGCCCGACCCTCTCAATTGAACGTAGTTGCACCTTCCTTCTACATTCGTGGGTGTCTGTTAACTCGAGAGCTCTTGGTCACACTGACACTTCTAGCCGGATCCATTTATAGTCGGAGATTGTCAAGTAATTTAGTTATTGCTACAGTGAGCTATCAGCAGTACTTTGGACGACTTCATTGTCTCTTCCCTTCCGAGGTCATTTTAAAGCTATTCCTGACGAATCAACTTCTAGTGGTTACTCAATAGACAGCATGTGCATCCAGTAATTGTCCGCTTCATCGATGCTCAAAGTAATTGCATTGGGATTACCTCTGGTTCGTAAACAAACTAAAGCATGCTACTATAATGTTATCTATAATGTCTTCTTCCATCCTCTTAGGAACTACCCTGGCCCGCAAATTTTCGATGCGGGCCGACTTCCAATTGTCTATGCACACATAACTGGCCAGTCTGCCCTTTGGGAATTGCATCTTCATGGGAAATACGGCCCCGTTGTACGTATGGCTCCAGACGAGTTGAGTTACTCGGATGCAAGCTCTTGGAGAGATATCTACGCAAGCCACCCAGTCGGTATGGCGCGTGATCCAGCTTTTTATCAGGCTGTCGACGATCCGAAAGCTGTCCCTTCACTGTTGAATGCTAGCAATAAGGACCGTGCAAGGATTCGTCGCGCCTATGCGAAAGCATTCTCCAAATAGGCTATTACCGTACAGGAGCCGCTGATCGTTAAACATGTGACTCATCTGATAAAAGAGGTGTACAAGAAACAGCATCAACCTATCAATTTAGTTGAGATGTTCAATTCTACATTGATTGATAGATATAATGGCCGATTTGCAATTTGGGGGATTCCTCCATTTATTCGATGATCCAACTCACCATTCATGGGCCAAGAGTCACATCGGCTTGATACAAAACACTGAAATACTGGCGACTCTTGCGGAACTTCCTATTATCAAAGCGATCTGCCAGTTAACACTTCCCCACCTAGTCGAACGGGCGAGAGCCATTTGATACGAACAACCTTGGAACCTTGGACTAAGTACAGATGCTTACGACAGGAAAGGTCATGAAAACCTTTGAATGCTCGCATAAAAAGGCTTCAAGTATGAAGTCAATAGTTATTTAGGCATGGTATGTAATATCGGAGAATGATATATAAAAGCAAGAAGAAACCAAGCATCCAAATTGCTATGCATGTCAATGGTGTTGAATCCCAGTGTTATTTCGCTATGGAAGGGAGAAAAAGCACACCACCCGACGTCCCAAACGCCAATTAATATCGTGGAGAATCCGTAGATCCATGGAATAAACGCCATCAAAATGCTGGAGTATGGTGTCGTAGCAGTCATTGTACATCGCCGTCGGAGTCAGATGTCACCATGGGCTGTTTATCCTTCTTATAAAGTGCACCGAGGGTATTTTGCACTTCATGTTTCGCGACCGCCTCGATGTCTGCGCGGGCCTCGGGGCCGAGGGTCTCGGCTGTTCCGACGCGCTCGTATAATTTACGGGATAGGGTGCGGTTGATCTCGGTGAATTGGTCTTTGGAGATGCTCTTGGCCCGGTAATGTGGCTTGAGCGCTGCGCCGACCATCTTCTGGATGTCGGATTTGACGGCTAGCGAAGGGCCGACGCGGGTGGGGGAAGTATCCGGGGAGCGCGAATGTCCCAGGTGCACGGCTCGTCGAGGGATACGAGACTGTGGACGACCGGCGTCCCGGTGGGCTGCTGGGGTCTCCTTACTCGGCGAGGAAGCTGGGCTCCTGGAAAATGATACTTCTGGGGAAAATGGAGGCGAGGAGGGTTCAGCTGGAGAAGAGAGTTGAAGTGGGGAGATAGGTCGACTGCGAGAGAAAGGAGGTGGGGTCGCGGAGGATATTCGTGGAGATGAGTGGTTGGAGGAAACGGGCGAGATAGATGGAGAAGATGGGCCTGGCGTGGCATGGTCGGTAGGAGCTATGGATGTGGCAGCCGACGCTCCATGTGAGGTTGCGCGGTCCGTATTTGACGAGTCTTCGACCTCCTTCAAGAGAGAGGACAAGAAGCTTGGCTCGCCTACAGTCTCCCCGTTCGCAAGGCGCGCGCTTGAGCTCGCAGCTCGGGAGGATTCTCCATGCTGCTGGGCGATGGCAGCCAGTTCTTGAGGTCGCCTAGTGCGCGGACGCTTGAGCTTGCGCTCTGGCTCGGTCGGCTCTGGCGACGGGGACATTGTGGGCTCCTTGCGCTTTCGAGCCGCGTTGGGGTTGTTCTCAATCTCCCGAGCTCTCTCAAAGGCATTCCATGCTCGCATTTCCTCCAAGGACTCGGGCTCGGGCGTCGGCTCCCTGGGTACTCGCGGCCGCGACGGGCGGGTCGGTTCAATGTCGAATAGAGACGCTGTGTCCCGGAATCTACTACCACCGCCTTGTCGCTCGGCGACCTCGAAACGACGCTGCCATTCCCGGAACTCGCGCTGGTTGGCCTCCTCCCGACGGCGTTGCTGCATAGCACGCTGCACCGATCGGTCATCATCGAATGGGAAATCCAGATCGAGATTAAGATTATCCCAGACGGACTGCCATACCCGAGCCCAGTGAAGCGAATTTATATTGTTCGAGGTTTGCGCACGCCGCCGTTGAGCACGAGTACGGCGACTCCGTCGCTCGGTTGCTCGAGGAGACCGTGCAGGGCCGAGGGCAAGTCGAGATTCGCATTGTGCGCAATACCACGGGCCGGACGGTATCTCATCCAAACCAACACAGTATATATGCGAAGGGGCATCGCAGCCGTCGCACAGAAGGAGGACATCCTCGTTATCTGCTTCGCCACATATCGTACACGGTTGGAGGTCGGCGAGGTCGTCTTCGGCATATTCGATGACCATTGAAGGGTCGACATCGGCGACCTGGGTTCTGTCCTGAACGGGATATGATGACACCACGGGGCCTATATGAATCACGCACAATAGTCGGTAAGGTAAAGAACTCTCAAGCGAACGCCGTAGATAATCCACCGAAACTAGGGGAGTACATACCACCAAGCCGGTCCGTCAACTCGACCATGTTGAAGTTGCGGCGACATATCGGACAGCTATTGGCCCGCTCCACCCATGGCTTCAAGCAGTTATTATGTAGGATATGTCCGCAAGGAAGCAACTGGGCGATCTGGCTATCTTCCTCGGCGAGCCTATCGGTAACCTTGATGGATGCATCATGGGTATCGGTGCTTGGCACGGGCTCGACAGCGAGGGGATCACCGGCGCTTTCGCCAAGGTCTCCTAAACAGACAATACAAGTGTCGGACATGGACGGGATAAAAGCCAGGAGTGGACGGCGGCATAGAGTCGAGGAGGAATATGTATGAAGGAGAGATGTGGGGAGTCGAGAAGCCGGGCCTTTTGAAGGTGGGTCGGATTTCCGGTCTAACGCAAACAGGGAGGCAACGTGACGGAGGCGAATCAGCTGCGAATGAGAGCGCCCGGAAAATCGTATTATAGTTTCTAAATAAATTAGTGACTGGGATGCTGGGATGCTCGGGTGCTGGCTGGGATGCATCGTATATCGCAAATGCCCTTGCTGCAAAGCGTTTCCACCTGCGACCCGAGATGGACCTGATCACGAAAGGGACAAATTGTACAGTTGCGTTGCTAGTGTCCACATTCTTCGAGGTCCCGGGCCCTATCGAAGGTCATGCAGCTGAGGAACTTTATTTGCTTCAGGTGGGATTCAATGTCACCCACTCGGTACCCCCGGGCTAAGAAACTTCTCAGTATGAATCGTACTCATGGGTACTCGCATAAAGTAGACACGAAAGTGATGGGATAGTCGTTCAGTATCATTTCAATATCGAACGTTGGCCAGTTCAGCAGGGTCCCGGTCATCTATGATTACTTCTCTGCCAGTGTGCAACCACTGGTGAGACAATTCAACCAGTTGGCATCCAAGGCCGGTATTTACGGGAAAGGGTCACGGCGACAAGAGCAATTGGGCTGGACGAGCAGAATTCGACACTGAATACCAGTCCAGGGTTGCGACCTTCACACGAATTACGGGATAGTTGGAAATCGAGTTGATGCAAAATCTTCAGATTCCGAAAGTTTTCAATTTTTGGTATTCAGACGTGACCGTAGAAGAAAAAGGAAACCACATGATCGCGTTTAAACCTCAGCGATCTCACGGAGACGACGGATGGTGGAGCGGGTGGCAGCGGCGGCGGGGGTCCTGTAGCAGTGTCCATGTTAGAGTTTTATCTCAGTATGTGGCCAAACCTGGGTCGGGACGTGTGTCCTGTCCAGGTCGGCGTCGTGGTTTCAGTGGGCGCTTACGAGACGGTGTAGGCACCACCGGCAACGGTCTTGTTGCAGCCCTTGCACTCCCAGATACCAACAGACTGGCGCTTGACGGTGTTCTTTCCGCAGAAGGTGCAGACGTAGCGGGCGTGCTGGGTGATTTCCATCTTCTTCACCTGCTTACGCAGGGAGGCACCGTATCTGTTGGGAGTTGGTCAATATTCGATTCTTTCTGGTCGGGCGCTTCTCGTTCGAGCTTCATGGTCGTTCGAGGGCGTGTTCGAGGAATGGGCGCGATGCATACCTGGTACCATATTTACCGGTGATACCGACCTCTGTGGGAAACGTTAGCGACGGGAATTCACAGAAATCGAAAGGGAAAGGCTGGTCTGTTTGAACAGTCCCAGTGTTGGAACATACTCTTGGTGCGCTTGGTCATCTTGTCTGAGTGCGGCTGTAGATGATGAAGATAGAAAGCGAGGTCGAAGGACGCTTCGGAAAGAGTGGTTGTGGGTGGGCTCGCTTAGGGCTCGAGGCCTTGGCAGTGTGTGTGGTCACCTGATCGTTTATGTCAGTGCATTCATGTGGATATGATTACTCATCCGTGCACGTGCCTTTGCGGGACTCGGTTTCTCGGTGGCGACTGTTCGTCACTACTCGTAGATGTGCTACGAGTATCAGCTGGTGTTCTTGGTGCACGATGTATTGGTTGCAATTACGTAAAATTCTACTTGCTCGTTGGATAGTATGCTCATTATCTCCTAGTTTCGACCAGCTCAGATCGACCCTCGCAACATGACGACTCGCATTGAACAAAGCCGTCGGCGACGGTCACGTGCCACATATGCTGAATTGGCTACCAGAATATTCGACGTGTACTGCTTTTTGCATAGTAGAAGCTAATAAAATAAGTTTAAAGCGATGTTTTTAGGAACATATTGGCAAACAGTTATAAAAATAAATTGAGAGACAATTTACAAGAGGTTCAAAATCACGTGTCGTCACATTCATCTCGATCAACAACTCGGCCTGTCTAGATCTCCCCACTGTGTACGACCTGCCAGGCATCTCTCAGCTGCTGCTTAAAAAGACGAATCCCCGGAGCCATCATTTCGGACCACAGTGCGGAAAGATTGTGATCTGCGCAGAGCTTCCGCCATACAGTCAATCAATCAAAAGGTGCATCTGAGACTGCAACCCACCATGGCCGAAATGCCCAACGGACAGTATGACCTGGTCCTCCTGGGCCCTACCGGCTACACCGGTCGGCTATGTGCTCAGCACATTGTCAAGAATCATCCCACCAGTTTGAAATGGGCCATCGCTGGCCGTTCAGCAACGAAGATGGATCCCATTGCTCAGGAGCTAAAGGAGCTTAACCCGGACCGTGTCCAGCCAGGTATGGACCTGCTCGGTCTACTTTTGACACTATTATTTCTAAGATTTGGTGCTTCTCACTAACATGGGGTATTACTACATAGATGTCCTGGTGGTCCAGCTTAATTTGGAAGAGCTCAATGAGTTGGCTCAGAAGACCAAAATCATCATCAACTGCGTCGGCCCCTACTACTTGTACTCAACCCCCGTTGTGGAGGCTTGTGCTACCAATGGGACTCACTACCTAGATGTGTAAGTGGTCCATTCTACGATGTCATGACTGCGACTAACTTAAACCCTGCAGAACCGGAGAAACACCTTGGATCAAGCAGCTCATTGAGAAGTACCATGAAACGGCCAAGAGCAACGGTGCAATTGTACGCTTTACCCAGGCCAATTCTCATTCTGAAGTTAACCTTGCTTAGATCATGCCTTCGGTTGGTGTTGAAAGTGCCCCTGCTGATATGCTGGCCTGGGCCCTGGTCAAGCGCATTCGGTCTGACTACTCCTCCGGGACCCGGTGTATCGAAAGCTGCATCAAGGAGATGAAGTAAGTATTTCACCTTCATACCTTGACTGCTCCAAGTCGCATTATTAATCAATCTTGACAGGTCCGCCGGCCCCAGCGGTGGCACCCTCGCCACGATCCTGGGCATATTTGACTCGCTTCCTCTCTCCCAGCTGCTCAAGTCCGCCGATACTTTCTCCCTGGCCGCTTCCGCCCCGCCCAAGGACATCCCTGGTGACTCCATTCTCCAGAAGCTTCTGGGCGTGCGCTCAATCAGAGACCTGGGTGCAGTGACCACCTCGCCCAACGGGTTCGCCGACATGACCATCGTGCACCGTAGCAGCACTCTGATGCCCGAGTTCTACGGAAAACGGTTCTTCTTCCATCAGTTCCTCTACGTACGCAACACTTTGATCGGTGCCCTCGTGCACATCGGCCTCATCTTCGCTCTGGTTCTGCTAATGATCCCGCCCGTGCGCTGGGTGCTGCGTAAATTTATCTTTGCGCCTGGAAAGGGCCCGAGCATACAGGCGTCCCAGAATGATCGCCTTGAGTACCACGCCGTCGCCACTGCTGATCAGAGTGACCCTTCTCCCATTCGTGTCTTCGGCACCCTTACCTTTGAGGGAAGTATGTACGTGCTTACTGGCCTGCTCGTTAGCGAGGCCGCTATGGTCATTCTGCGGGAAGAGGAGAAGGTGAAAAAGACCTCGCGTTGTGGTATCGTCACCCCTGCTACCCTGGGCCAGGACTACATCGATCGTCTGAGCAATGTCGGGGTCAACATCGAGACCCGTGTTTTCCAGTACTAACCTGGGGAAAATTCCTATCTGCACTAGGCTGGTCCATACAGATGACTAAAAGGCGATGACTGGTAGTCCTTTTTCGATTAGTTCCTTGTTCGGGTCTTCGTCTTCCATGATTATCTGTCTACGAATGACGAATACCTGTTGTAATCTCGTGCTCTGACTCATAGCTAGCTTAACACACAAAGTAGTGCCCCACAGAATTAAAGCTTGCCTGTGAGTCCTCCCTCCGTAAAAGCGACATCCTTCAACCAAGTCGCAATAATTTCGTTCACTTCCTCGGGCTTCTCCCACAGTGCCCAGTGGGAGGTGTTGACCTGCTTCAAAGTCAATTTGGGGATGTGTCTAGCCGTTGATTTACCCAGGTGAGGCGGGAGAGCCTCATCCCTGAGAGCTTGAATAAACAGCACCGGGACCTCAATACGTCGATTGAAAATAGCCTGCTCTTCCTCGTGGTTGATCTTGCGCGTCCGATACCAATTGACTTTACAGATTAGCATATAACACTGGATAAAAATGCGGGGCAGTGGTATCATACGCGGGCCATGGATGCCGTTGCGCGCAAACTCGGTGGAATAGTAATCCAGCTCCTAGGAATCGTCAGTTTCGAATTACCTGATGGAGTAGTAGTTAAAGAAGTAGAAGCTAACTCACCTCCTCGCTCAGCAACCGCGACGGCTTCAGGTATGGCAATCTATCCAGCAGAACGCCCTTCTCGACATCGAAGCCGAATTCGCGCCCGTCCGTCCGGCCACCGTACAACGCAGATAGAAATTGGTGAATTTCACCCTTGGAGCGGATAACTTTCTCCAAATTCCCGCGCGCAAATTGCATCTGATATGCAAAATGCGGCGCAGCATTGCCCACTAGTTCCTCAAGAGATATGTACTTTTCCGTAGGCCGAGCGTAGGGCACACAGACTGTGAAGAGTTGGCTGATGATGTCTGGATGCCAGAGCGCGATGCGGTAGGCGAGGGCGGCACCCCTTTGACGTCGTGGGTTAGCTTTTTATGTATAGCTCGAGCTCGGCGTAAATGAGGAGATCCTACCAGTCATGTCCTCCTAGGATAACCTTTGATTCTCCGAGATGATTGACCAAGGCCTTGATATCGTCCGCACAGCGTTTGTGCGAGTAGTAAATAATCTCTTCAGGGGCGTCCTGGTGCATGCAGTGTTAGATGCATTCAAGACGAGCCGAGGTTGATAGGTTCACCGTCCGGCCGTATCCCAGGCAGTCGGGAGCTACCACTCTCAGTCCCATGTTGACCAGCATGGGGATCTGATACCGCCACCCCATCGAGATATCGGGAAAGCCGTGGATCTAAGGGTTTGTCAGCTCAAACCTCCGTTTGAATATGGCTGCCACTTACCAAGAAGATCGTAGCTCGGTATTTTCCTGATTCAGGTTGGCTGAGAAGGTAGGCTGAGCATTACACATAGTTAGCTGCTGCGGGTTCTCGATCTCCAGATGTCCAGGAGATGAGTGGCTATCCACGGCTAGAGATACTGACAATATTTGTGACCGTTGACCATTGCAGATTGGTACTGGACCCGTGTGTCCCCAGAAACACGGATCTTGTCGACCGGCATGATGCTGGAGCAATTATTGGTCGCTACTTATGGATTCTCTTCTGATGAATGTGAATACCCAGGGGCGATTTTCCGAGATCAGGTGAAATGGGATGTTCCTCCGTGCGCAGAACAACCTTGGAAGGTCGATACATATCAAGCAGTCAGATCGTCCCCACAAGACCGATTCACCTCGGCAATGCAACGAACGTGATTATTAAACTGGGAAGTCCGGTTCAGCCTTGAAATAGGAAAATAGCTTCGAACAACAGGTAGATCTACACAGAGCAAAGCTCCTAGCGACGTTGTGGCAGACCAAAACCCCGCATGGACGATCCTCGGTGAAACCATGGAAGCTCCAGCTGCAACCCAACTTCAGTAAGACATAATAAGGTTTCCTTACGGAGTAATCACGAACTATTCACTAAAAGCAAAAGACAAAACCGCTAATATATCACAGTATCCTCCTTATCCTCCACTACCTCACCTCCGTCGTCATGATGGGCATCTGACTGCTGATGGGCAGCCTCGTCGGCCCCGTTAGCAGGCGTATCCGTCCTAACTGTTTCTGAGCTTTGCTCAGTGTTAGTCTGCGCACCCACCATATCCGTTGTCTCCTGAGGTTCCCTTGATTCTGACTGTGGTTCCGGTGCCGAGGATTGATCCAAACGTGACTCGGGCTGCTGTTCGGATGTGTCTTGTTGCTTTGGTTGTTCTTCTGTAGATGCTGGCTTTAGATCCTCGCGCACAAAGGCCTCGGGCGGGTATCGAGATTCGAAGTCGGCAACCTCGCGGGCAACTGTTGCTTCGGCATCCTTTACCTGTTCCCGGATCATTGCGTCGTCGCCGGGCCTTAATTGCCATGGCTTGTAGTACTGGATCAACCGTCAGCTATTGAATCACACGACCGTCTTGAGGATTCGCATACCAGTGCAGGTTCTGTCCGTGTCTTTAAGAAATGTGCCATAGCCACCAAGTTAGAATGGCGTGTCTGCATCTGTAGATCGATATGTCAGACCATGCTGCATATCTTCCCAAGTGTCTGGTAAACCTACAGCCTCTCGTTCATAGAACGGCGTCTCTCTCCTCCGAATCGCATCCCGTCGCTCCTTACGACGCTTCTTGAGCCCATCGTATTCATCATCCTGCGATTTCAATTTTTCCTGCTGCTTCTTTTCAATATCTGCGCGCCGCTTCTGTGCCGCCGAGGTTGAGCCCTGAGAGAGGGTGCCGAGCAATCCGCCGAAGAGCCGTTGCCCACGCTTGCGCTCGTCTTCTCGGCCCCGTCGGACAGGCCTCTTTTCAGTGGGCTGCTCCGGCTCTGGCGCTGGTGAGGACGGGCGCCGGGGCTGGGACTGCGGAGAACCCTCATGCTGCGCGCCGAGCCGGCGACGTTTGGGTTCGTGCTCCGTGACGGAGGACTTGCGCCGCTTCGCGGGGTGATCCGGAGATTGTAGTAGACTATCCTGGTCTGGAACCGCGACTGCGGAGGCAAGAGTCCTGTAAAGCATCGGAAAGCCTATGTTAGCGCAACTCGGGGGTGAATCGGGAAAGCTGCTGTACCCTTCAGACATATTGAGCTGCAGGCGATACTCGCTCGGGGCCTTCGAGAACTTCAAAGTTTCAGTAAGCGGTGCCTGTGATCTGGCCTGTTCCACCAATAAATCGAATCATTCGGCTGGAGGTCGACATTGGCAATACTCGGGGCGGCTTGGGGAACGTGCACGGACCATATTCTGCCAGCTTCTTCCTCTCGCGTTCCTTTCCTTCTTACCTACAGCTACCTACTACCTGACACTTCTCCCTCCTTCACATCCACCCACCATGTCTCGCCATCACCCCGATCTCGTCATGTGCCGCAAGCAGCCCGGCATCTCCATCGGCCGCCTTTGCGACAAGTGCGACGGCAAATGCCCCGTGTGCGACTCCTATGTGCGCCCTACGACTCTGGTGCGGATCTGTGACGAATGCGCCTTTGGCAACTACCAGAACAAATGTATCGTCTGCGGTGGCGAGGGTATCAGTGACGCCTTCTACTGCTTCGAATGCACGCGCCTTGAGAAGGACCGAGACGGCTGTCCCAAGATTATCAATCTCGGAAGTTCGAGGACGGATTTATTCTACCAGAAGAAAAGTTTTCGAAATCAATGACCGCTATTTGTGCCTCCTCTGTGACTGGCTTGGTGTTCTATTTCATCCGGTGGAGAGGGGATTTGGCAGGCCTGCCGGTCTTACAAACGTCCAGTCTCGTGGCCATGTTTCTCCGACAAGAAACGTGTTACGCTTTTCAATACATCATGGCTTGGCAGGCTATCTAAGGCTGTTATAAATACGTGTTGGAGACCTGTATCGAGTGATTTACCGGCCAGGACGACGGGGTCTAGCAAATCCACGCGCAGGACCCTGCTCCCGTGGCGGGTTGACTTCTTCCTGCAGCCGGTCCCCAGTGATTTCATCCGGACCAGAGGCCTCAAGCTGTCATCCAAGAATTAGCGATTACATCTCCCACAACTACCAGCGAACATACCTTCTTCTCGATCTTCAGTCCTTCCCCTTCAGCAACCGCGATAACACTTCTCCGCGAGCTGGCGTGCAGCATACGCTCCTTGATTGAAGACCCGGTGGGACATGTGTACACGAAAACAACGACACTTGAGCCGGGGTAGTGGTAAAAGGAATACCGGGGCGAGGACGAGGAGATATGGGTGGCGACAGAGCCCGGGTCGACACCGGATTGGGAGTCGGCGAGCTTGATGGTCTCCGTGGGAATGTCAACTGTCTGTATCGGAAGTGGGTTAGCTCTGAAATCAAACTCATACATGCACCAATTCATTGCAACGTAGAGCAACAACACTGGGGACATGTCCATACCAGCTGCACCAGACCACCTTCCTGTAGTTCTTTCAAAGCTGTCTTCGCAGCATCCTCGACAGGCATGGTGACTCTCATGCCGGACCCAGAACCCGGTCCAAAGGTCCCGCCAATACCAATGTCACTTCGGGGAGTCCCACTACGTGCCTCAGCCTCAGCCCTCCGAACAGCCTCCAACTCCCTCTCCTTCTCACCCATGAGTTCCTCTCGACCAATACCTGCAGCTGCACCATCGCGCTCCTTCCATGCATTCTCGCCAATAATCTCATCCTCTTCCGTGGCGAACACCGACGAACCGAACTTCTCAGTGCCAAGCTCACGGGTCAGCGTCGTGCGAGTCGACGCAAAGAGCATCTTTGGGCGCACGGGCGCATTGGACGGGATATAGGTTAGAGCGATGAGGGAGGACGAGGTGGAGGTGGGACGACGGAGCAGGAGGTAGATCGGGGTCTTGGGCTGCAGAATAGACGAGAGTTGTGGCAGCGAGGCGAAGAATGCATCTGGGCCAGAAGAGGCACCGGCGAAGGGGAGCGGGTCGAGCGGTGTCAGGCTCTCAGACGTGATGGTCACCGGGAGACAGAAGCTGGAAGTGTCGGAGGTGAAGCGGTTGAAGGCATCTTGCAGCTCCGAGGAGACTGGTTATCGTGTAAGCGCTGGTAAAATTGGAGGGCCAATGGGTGGATTGAATGGAATGGATTGCATATTGTAGTGCATTGGACGTACCTGAGATTCCCGACTGCATGATGCCGGTACTGTGCTGGGATCCTGGGCTGATCAAGTGGTTGTTTAGGAGAGAGGGGAAGCGGTGAGGGGACTCGAGGGGTCATCTCTTTACTTCTGCAGTCAACCTATCACTGTCTCATACTGGAGATGTCTGGAGCCCTGGTGGGGAAATTGAATCGCCCGATACAGTAGTTAACTGACTATGTCCAACCCCCTTTACTACACCCTACAGCAGGGAAACCCCCACAGGGACTACAAGAAATAAGATGAATCCAACCAAGTGAAGTGATATACAAGAAACATATATACAGAAACCGTTGCGACCGGCTTGCCTCGACCGGCGGTCCTCAAACTCTCCGCGAACAGACAAAAGGAAACGCAACGCCCACCATGCTGTGGTATGGTATCACAATGATTTCCAAAAGACGAAGCAGACCTTTTACTCCTGGAACTTGTCACCACCCATAAGGGGCCAGTTGGACGCCTCCAGCTTGCCCTTGAGGAACTCGTACACGGTGAATGTCACGGCCTGACCGGGAGCCACACGCATAACACGAGGCGTGATACCCTTGTAGAAAGCGCTGGCACCCTCCTGCTTGAACATATCCTTGGCAATAACCATGATACGAGTGACGGCGGACTGGCCGGGCTCGGCGCGGGTCTTTTGGAGACGAGTCTTGATGGTGTCGATGGGGGCGTTGGAGAAGGGACCGACGGCTCCGGAGATGAGACCGATAAAGGTGGTTTGGTATGAGGGCAGCTGGGCGTCCGCATACTGGGGCTGCAGGCGCTGCAGGTAAGCCTTCAACTCAGTGTACGCGGTGAAGTTGGCGGCTTGGTTGGTTCCCTGTCGGAGCGCAGTGAGAGACACTCCGCGGTACAGAGTGCTGAAACCCTCCTCCTTGATCACGGTGAAGAGAGCGTGAGGAGCACTGCGGTACTTGGGGGCGTCGAGGGGATCGGCCAGACTGTGGTGTTGCGCCTGTAGGCGAATCTTCACAACCTCCATAGGGTTGACAACAGCCACGGCCTCAGTTACACCGGCGGCCAGACCGGCTGGGCGATATTAGCCAAGTAGACAGGGAAAGAAGAGGTTTGGCTGCTTGACTTACCCAGGAAAGTGGCCTTGCTGGTGACATGGCCCGTCTCTTTATCCGCCAACAGGCTCTTGTAGTATTCGTACGAGGTGAACCGGATGGCCATCTTGGGGATAATACCTCCCAACACAGCACCCAGACCCTTGTACAGACCCAGAGCAGTCTCCTTCTTCACGATCTCGACACCGGTAGTGACGAAGCCGCGAGGCTTAGCCTATACATAGCAACATGGTCAGCAACGGCGTCGGAGCGAAGAGATAGCCATGATTCTACTCACACCGGGAGCCCGGGCTCTCCGCGAGAGCTGCATCCGGACCTTGATAGTGTCCAGAGGATGACACACGAGAGCTTCCATCATACCGGCACCACCACCCGCTGTGTCGCAGTTAGCATCGAACCCGGACGCGCGGTTGAATATAGTGCAATCTACCAATCAAGTTTACGGCGGGCGACGCCCTCCTGTTGTTACCTCCCTGTGCAGTCTTGGCCGACATGGTGAATCTTTTTCAATCGAAGAATGGTATATAGTTTGCACACTGCCTGTTCATCCAAAGATGTGACGATCTTTCGCTATAGGGTTCCCGTCCAACGCGAAGTTCAATTGACCGAGAGAAGCCGGAAATCGCGGAGTGACTCGGAAATATACAAAATTCCGGTGAGGAGAGCTGAAAGTTGGAGAAAGATGATCGAAAAACGAAAAAGGGAAATTTGAGTTGAAAAAAATGTCAATTGCACAAGGTTTCAATGACCTCAAGAAGTCCCGAGGATAAATGCGTCGGTTCAAGTGGCGGCTCCCAAGCTCTGTGGGGAACACAGCTATAACGGGGAAGCGGAGGAGCTGGACGAGCGGAAGTCTATACTTCTTTACCGCCGAGACTTAGCCCACAGTCGACACAAAAGGGGGAAAGGGGGGGGGGAAAGTAAAGAGCTAGAAAGAACTAGAGATAAACCGAGGGAGAACCGGCATATGTTATAAATCTCAGACACCCGTTCCGATGAAGAATGTAGCTCTAGGACAATCCCGAGGCCTTCGGGAACAAGGGCGGATGACCCTTTCCTACGGCCCTTAACTGCGGCATCTCTAATATGATCCTCCCAGATCTCCAATTATCTGTCTTCACATGCCGCTGCAAGGGTTTCCCAAGTGTCACTGTCGTCATCGGTAGATCTTAGAAAAAGTATAGATTGCGAACGTTGATACTAGACAAGAAGTTCTACGCCCTCGCCGACTACATGCGAGTACAGAGAATAATGAATGACCCCACAGCATTGAATTTGCAAATAAATCAACCCGGCGCTGATCTCTCTGCGAAACCGCAGGTTCATAGCGACGTAGCGAATTCCGCCCCATGACGCCTGCACTGGGTATATCCGGGAGAATTCGGACCAGCACCAAAGCTCCTCTCAGCCGAGGTCCGTTTTGCGCGCAGAGTACAGTAATCTTAAAAGCCCAGGTCATTCTTCAGCTGTGATGAGTCAGAGGCTTGGAAATTAAGCTACTCTAGTTCCCTTTCACCCCTGATCGTAGCCCATGTCATCCGACTAAAGTCCGGGGTCGTGGTGAATGTCCCCGGGTGGCGACTGATGATTTGCCGCCAGGTTGGTTGTAGGGTGCGGGGATCTGGAGTACCGAGTATGGACTCAGAGACGTCGCTATTGCCCTTCCAGTATATTCTGAGCACTGTTTCTGACTCAAAGGGCTGAAGAACTTGAGGATAGATTGCGTCATTCTGCACGCGCGTGCGAAGTGGATGCTCCCGACTGTCGGCTTAGCTGGTCGGGTAGCCAGGACTCTCGGGTAGCCGATTTCGGCGTTGAATCACCTTCTGGGCCGAGTAGTTTAGTTTTGGCTTATCAGATCATGGGGTGCTCTTCAATCTGCAGGAAGGAACGGCGAGGCACTTGCTGGAAATAATAGTTGCAGGGTAAAGGAATCGCAGTGATCTCCGCGATAAACAAATCGGAGGAACCCCGATCACGCGGTTTCTGCCCAAAATGCCTGGAGGACACCCCTACTGTTCAACCCGAACTCGCGATTTTCAGGGCTCCCAGGGTCTCCTAGACAGCTGTATTGCATCTCCATGTGTCTCTAGCTAGACATCATGGAAGAAACCACGGTCGCAGCGGCCCCGGGGCAGCGTCGCGCCCCTGGCCGGTGGCAGCCGGTGTCAAAGCGAGTGTTGATGTTGATTCTGCACCAGTGGCTGCTGATCGGAATCGGGGTCGTCTGCGTGCTGGCATATTTCTTCCCTCAGGTCGCCAAGCATGGAGGAATCATCAGAAGCGAATACAGTATCTTATACGGAGTCATCGCCATCATCTTCCTCATCTCCGGTCTCAGCATTCCACGTCAGAAGCTCTTCGCGCAGCTCTTGAACTGGCGACTGCATATCGTGGTGCAGGCGATATCCTTTCTATTCATCCCGGCCCTCATTTTGGCCATCGTTCACATAATATTGGCAGGGGACCCGAGCGGACACATTGATCGAGCAGTATTGGCGGGTTATATCTTCACAGCGTGTATCCCCACGACCATTGCCTCCAATGTGGTGATGACAAGGGCCGCTGGTGGTGACGATGCGGCGGCGCTGGTGGAAGTGTTGATTGCCAATATCCTCGGGCCATTCATCACTACCGCTTGGACAGTGAGTCTGATTCCGAAGACGGCCGAGTTTGATCCGTGGAGATATGGTGGTGGGAATATGAGCAGCATGTACAAGAACGTGTTTCAGCAACTCGGGCTGAGTGTGCTGCTGCCACTCTTCGTGGGACAGTTGGTACGATGGACCTGGCCTGATCGCACGGCCTGGGTGTTGCAAAAGACCAAACTTCCCAAATGGGGGTCTGTCGGTATGCTGCTATTGATTTGGTAAGTCACTTGGAAGTGGCCTCTGATCTCCCGTTATAACCATCGAAAATACTAGGACCACGTTCTCGTCTTGTTTCGCCACAGGGGCTCTTCAGACCATGTCAGCCCAAAGCGTCATCTTCGTTGTGCTTTTCAACATCGGACTTTACATGACTCTGACCGTCGTATGTTTCTTCAGCGCACGACCTCCCCGATTCCTCTCTTCTCGTGGCTGGTCAGAACCAATCTTCAAGCCCATGTCACCGGAACAGGCGATTGCCGTTTGCTTTTGCGGCCCAGCGAAGAGCACGGCGCTGGGCATTCCATTGCTATATGCCATGTGGGAACCGGTCGATTTATACACAAAGGCGAAGACTTCAGTGCCGGTGTTGCTGTACACCACGGAGCAGATCGCTGTCGCGCATTTCTTTGTTCAGGTGTTCAAGCGATGGCATGTCCGAGTAGTGGAAAAGCAAGATGTGGAGCATGGCCGAGACGATGGGGACAATATCGGCATGACGGAGACATCAGCAGAGACCAATGTCATTGTAGATGAAATGAGCGCGCGAATGCCTGATGCGCCTAAGTTATGAATTCTATGACTTACGACCTGGCATTTCCACTGTTTCTCGCTTTTTTATGTACATGAGTAAAATCGGACTTAACGTGTTCAGTGGAGACGCTCGTACGAATACAGTGCATATATTTCATCGGGCATGACAAAACTACCAAGCCTTGGACAAGCCTTTCGAAACCTTCCACAAATTGAATGGGCTGATATTTGGAATGGACTCATAGGTTGATAAGAATAATAACTAGTCTTGGACACCTTGAATCAGGTTCTTGATTCCTTCCCCCCTTGCTGTCTTCTCCCATTCTACAGAAGCATCTTCAAATGGCACGGAACTGCTGATCAATTCCCTGGCCGAGATTTTCCCTGAGCCAATGAGCTCAAGCGCGATCTCATAATCACCTTGCGCATATCGGAAAGATGTCTTCAAGACTATTTCCTTTTCACTCATGGCCAGGATAGGAATGCTCTGAATCGGCTTCCCCATACCAATCTGGACGAATATAGCACCAGGACCGCACATATAAAGACCGATTTGAGCAGAGGACTCCACTCCAGTGCATTCCACAACCACGTCAACGCCACTCGTGATACCCATCTCTTTCTGAAAGCTCGCTGCCTCTTTCTCCGGGGTAGAATGCATATTCGGAACAAATGTAGTGTGATCCACGAATGACTTTGCAAGGTCGAGCTTGGTCTGATTGATATCCGAAATGAAAACAACCCGGGCGCCGAACGCTTTCGCAGCAGCAGCAGCCATCAAACCGATCGTTCCAGAGCCCTGAACTAGGACACTTTGACCGGGCCTTAGTTCAGAAAGCCGGACACCATGCAGTAACGCTCAAAGGCTCGATCAGCACAGCTTCTTGCAAGGTCATTGAGTCCGAGATCTTGTAGACGTAGTCTTCGGGAATTCTAAAGAGCCGACATAACGTGCCGTTCGTGAGAGGAGGATCTGCGGCGAATTTCATGTCAGGGCAGATGTTGTATCTCCCTTCTTTGCACTGCTTGCATCGCCGACAGGGAAATCCTGGTTCCAAGGCGACACGGTCACCCGGCTTGACGCTTGAAACTGCCGCTCCAACGGAATCGACGACTCCTGAGGCTTCGTGACCCATTACGAGCGGCATTTTATCTGAGACTTTGCGGGTGATACCTGCATGATGCCAGAAGTGGACCTAGAAAGCCGTTGGGAATATCAAAATGCATCGGAAGCAAGGAAAGGGGAAGAAATCGGAAGAACCCCAAATAGACAAGCTCGGAACAATCGCGGGGTAGAGTGTACCAGGTACCCGAGAAACAGCCACCTACGTACCTGGGCAACCTAGGTATATAATGTTTTAATGGCCTATATAGATGGGAAAGAAAAACGTTAGCCCATGAGATGAATAAAGTTAGTAGAATTAGTAACTAGTTAACTGACAGAGACACAGACAAATTTCGAAAGCGTTGGGGAGGGGCATTTTCACATGCAAATGAGTATGTAGTGGGGTTAACAGTGATCCACATCGGAGAAAGATGGAGTTGATCTTTTCATCTCTCTTTTCTCTACGGGAATAATAGCATAGCATTGACTACTGAATACCTATCAAGAGGATTGTCCGCCACTCAGAAACTATACATGAGCAGCGATCGGAGGGATCTGATCGATGCAAGGCAGGTGCCCATTGGCACTTGGCGGATGCAGGATTGATTGGCCCTGATAAGAGGAGACGATCCAAATGAACTCTATGAGGTTCCAAAGGTTCTCTTGCTAAACGAGATGGAGTCTAGCTCAATATTTAGTCTCCATTCTGCCTGCTTTTATGGGTAGGAATCAAGAATGATCACATGTGCCACTTTTCCTGTTTAATATTTCTCCCATCGCGTCATCTCTAGCTTTTATAGCATCACGCAGAATTCCATACTCAGAATTTCCATTGCGGCTGTACATTCAAGTCTGTGAACTAGCCGACCTACTTTCCCTCGTTCCGGAACTCTCGAGATGCCTATCATCGATACCAGGCTGGACCTGCCATCGCTGTTCAAAAAGCAGGTCCAGGCAACACCCGATGCCGTTGCCTTGGAGGATGAGCGAACCATATACACCTATGCGGAGCTAGACAAGGAAGTCGAAGCTCTTGCCCTTCGTCTGCGTCATCGCGGGGTCGGCAGGGACACGCTGGTCGGAGTGCTTCTGCCTCGTAGCGCGCACTACGTGATTGCGTGCCTGGCAGCTCTTCGTGCTGGTGGTGCATTCTTAGTCTTGGAGCTCGCATATCCCCCGGGACTGCTGGCTGATGTCATTGACGATGCTAAACCAGCCGTTGTCATTACCCACCAGACAGAGGCCACCAAGGTGAAAGCCGAGTGCCCTATCATCCTCTTGGACGAATCGACTCCCGAAGAAATCGACAATACCACAGAACTGTCCCAACTACCCCCACTGCCAGCGGAAGATGACCTTGATCGCCTGGCATTTGTGTCCTACTCCTCTGGCACAACTGGCAAACCCAAGGGAATCGCTAACCCCCAGAGAGCCCCTGTGCTTTCATATGACTTGAGATTCGCCGTACAAGATCTCCAGCCCGGTGACCGGGTAGCTTGCAATGTATTCTTTATTTGGGAGATGCTGCGTCCGCTATTCAGAGGTGCCACGGTCATTTGCGTCCCCGACGAAGTCAGCTATGATCCTGCGGCCCTGGTCGACCTGCTTGAATCTAGAAAGGTCACGGAAACTCTCATGACACCCACTCTACTGGCTACGGTTCTTGCGCGCTATCCAGACCTTGCCACTCGTTTGCCCAATTTGCGAACCCTCTGGCTCAATGGCGAAGTGGTGACCGCCGATCTCGCCCGCCGCGGCATCGGTACTATGCCCCATACCCGCTTACTCAACTGCTACAGTGCATGCGAGACCCATGAGATTGCGTGCGGAGATATTCGTGATATGCTCACTGCAGAGTCCCACTACAGCCCGGTCGGTTTGCCGCTCGTTCAGACGTACATTCTCGACGCGAACGAAGAGGAAGTGGAAGCGGGAACTGCAGGTGAGTTGTTTGTTGGAGGAGATTTGCTGGCTCGGGGATACCTCAACCTCCCCGAAACGACTGCCAAGGCCTTTATTCCTAACAAATTCGACAAAAAACCTGGTGCTCTCATGTATAGGACCGGCGACTTGGCACGCAAGCTGCCGTCGGGGCATCTCGAGATTACTGGCCGAGTGGGCGCCATGATCAAGATTCGTGGGTATTCAGTTGTTCCAGCCAAGGTTGAGAGTGAGATTTACCAGCACTTGGCTGTCAGCCATTGTGCCGTCACTGCTTACGGCGATGGCCTGGATCGCCAGCTCTGCGCTTACGTGGTGGCCGCCGAGAAAGATGCATCAGACTCTCGACCACTGGTTGAGGTCAACGAGTCTGGGCACAGTCCATCTAGCCGTCGCATCCTCGAGCCCCATCTCGCCCATTACATGATTCCGTCCCTCTGGGTGGTCATGAAGGAGTTGCCCACCCACGGGGTCTCTGGCAAGGTCGACCTCAAGAGTCTTACTCCACCTCGTACCCCTAGCCCCAACAGCACCGAGCGTGTGGAGAAAGACCCAATTGGCATCGATGATATCGCGGCCATTTGGGCCAACGTATTGAAGACTACAAAGTCCAACTTGAAGCCCGAAGACAACTTCTTTGACCTTGGCGGACACTCTCTGTCACTGGCAGACCTCGCTGGCCGACTGTCTCGTCATTTTGGTTTCCGTGTTCCCATTCCCCGACTGGCAGAGAATGTTACACTCTCTGGCCATCTGAACACCGTGCGTGCGGTCAGAGATGGCCACACTGCTGCAGTGCAAGCGGATCTTCCCGCCGTGTTGCTCGCCGATGCCACTCTTGATGACGATATCAAGCCTCTTCCAAATGCTACCCTCAAGTCTGTCGCTTCGGCTGATACCGTGCTGTTGACCGGCGTAACTGGATTCCTAGGTGCTTTCTTGCTCAGTGACTTGCTGGAAAGCACCTCGGCCAAGATCATCTGTATGGTTCGCTTCAAGGATCCCGAAGATGACGACCAGGCTGGAGGCGTGGCTCGTCTTCGCCGCAACCTTCTCGACTTTGGCCTCTGGCACGACTCGATCATGGAGCGTGTCGAGATCCTTCCGGGTAATCTGTCAACACGTCACTTCGGTTTGTCGCCGGAAACATATGACGAACTTGTCGGTCGCGTTCAAGTCATCGTCCATGCCGCGGCTACTGTCAACCTTGTATACCCCTATGCGGCGCTGCGCGCTCCCAACGTCGGCGGCACCCGGGAGATTCTTCGCCTTGCATCCAAGGGCGGTGCGACTGTTCAATACGTCTCCACAAACGGCGTTTTGCCGCCTTCTGGAGAAAAGGGTTGGCCCGAGAGCACCATCCTCGACGTCAAGGATGTCCCCACAAAACTCCTTGACGGCTACGGTCAAACCAAGTGGGTCGCCGAGCAGCTCGTCCTCAAGGCTGGTGAGCGCGGATTGCCCGTGAAGATTCACCGTTGCGGTACCATCAGCGGTCACAGCGTCACTGGTTCGGCCAATGCGTGGGATTTGCTGACCGCGCTGATCGTCGAGTCCATCAGACTTGGTTATGCCCCAGACGTTGAAGGCTGGCGGGCTGAGATGACCCCTGTCGACTTCGTCAGCAAGAGTATTGTTCACCTCGCCACACAAACGCAGACAGACCAAACAATGTTCCACCTGGGAGACCCCGACCCGGTTAACATTCAATCTGTCTTTGAGGACCTAAACACGCTTGGCTATCCCACCAAGCCACTCGCATGGGATGAGTGGGTGTCTCTGTGGTCCGAGAAGCGCGGCTCGGCCAAGGGTGGAGATGGTTCGTTCACCGTTGACATTCTCCGCAGTGGCATGCCGACTGTGGAGTTCCTGCGTGGCATTGTCGTTCTGGACAACTCCCTGACTAGACCTTTCCGATCGGCGGTCGAGCGTCCCAAGGTGGATGCCCGGCTACTCGAGACATACACTCGACACTGGTTTGCACGAGGATGGCTTCCCCGGCCACCGACCCGTCAACAAGCTTTGGCTCCCAAGCCCACCACCCGAGGACCGCTCAGTGGAAAAGTCGCCGTCATCACTGGCGCCTCATCGGGCATCGGCGCGGCCGTCGCGGCGGCACTAGCAAAGGCAGGCTGTGCTGTTGCATTGGGTGCTCGTCGCCTGGACGCATTGGAATCTGTCAAACGCCAGGTTGACATCCATGGCGTCAAATGCGTCATCCGATCCACCGATGTCACCAGCAAGACTCAGACCGAAGACCTCGTCAAGGCAGCTAGTGACGAGCTCGGTCCCGTGGATATCCTGGTTTCATGTGCAGGCGTGATGTACTTTGAGATGATGAAAAACACCAACTTTGACGAGTGGGAACGCACCGTCGACGTCAACTGCAAGGGTCTCCTGAACGCCCTCGGAACCACCGTGCCCGGCATGCTCGAGCGCGGCCGAGGTCACATCGTGGCTATTTCCTCCGATGCCGGACGCAAAGTCTTCCCCGGTCTGGGCGTCTACTCGGCCAGTAAGTTCTTCGTCGAGGCCGCGCTTCAGGCACTGCGTCTGGAGACGGCTGGTTCTGGTTTGCGCGTGACTGCCATTCAGCCTGGTAACACGGCGACTCCGCTGCTGAATATGTCGACGGATACGGAAGCCGTTAAGAAGTTCGGAGAGCCGTCTGGTGCGAAGATTCTTGAGCCGTCTGATGTGGCGAACTCGATTGTTCATGCCCTGTGCCAGCCGGAGTATGTCTCTGTGAATGAGATTCTGGTTGAGCCGCGTGATGAGCCTATTTAATACCTCCAGCGCCTGTATTGGATCTACTAGCTAAACAAGTATAGATAGCATTACTGAATATTTTATGCTCTGTTTCATATCTTCTCGTATAACGATTTATACCTCGTTCACTGTGTGTGACTGGATCGTCTTCCGATCAGAATCAGACGGCCCGGCCCTTCCAATTTGATCTTGTGATGCACCAGATACACTGTCCTTTCTACCTACATCCTGACCATCCAATTCCTCCCGAAAAGCATCACGCTTCAGCAACAAGTATCGCACATCGATGAACCGTAGAGCACATGTCATAACAATGACAAGAACAAGTAACGCCGACGCCGACTGCCATCCATATCTATAATACGGCGCCTGCTTCGCAGGCCACACCAGAACCTGCGACCAAGCCGAGATAGCATAATATCCAGCAACCGAGACACCAACAACAAGCGAGCGAGCTTCAGGATCCTGCGGAATCAAATCAGAAAGCCAGGCAAAAATAAGCGGTGCCGTGCCGAGACAGATAAACGAGATGAAATAAGACGCGTACGCAGCCGAAAGCGCCACCTCATCTGGGTGAGAAGTCCAGATACTCATGATAACGCACGGAACGATTCCGATAGTCGCCTGCACCACGATAAGAGTCCAGCGTGTGCGCAGGAAATCGGATAAAAGAGCCCAGATCCACACGAAAACGACATTGATAGCTGAGCCACCGATTGGAATGGCGTTTACAGCGGATGTATTCCATCGTCGACTGCCATCTGGGTTTAGGAGGGATTTTAAGAATAGTGGGAAATAGACGTAGCCGTAGGTGCCGAGTACGGAGGCGGCGTATAGGATTGCAATGAAGTAGATTACCCAGGAGGAGAATGTTCGCTTTGCACCGGTCCATGTTACTCGCTTCGGTTCGGCTCGACCGTTACGAGCGAGTCGCGATAGTGAAATGTCGCCGTGGATCTTCTCGAACCAGAATGCGCGCGGGTTGGGGTTGTTGGGAAGGTCTGGTATCATGAAGAAGCCTGCAAAGGCCCAGATGACTGTGATTATGGCGTTGATTACGAAGAGCCATCGCCATCCTGCTAGACCGGCGTGGCCATCCATAGTGCTGGAGATGGATGCTTGCATGAAGCCGGCGAATAATGTTCCCATTCCTTGACAGGAGTGATAGAATCCCATGCGCTTGGCTAGTTCTGTTGGCGTGTACCAGTACACTGCCAATGTTAGCTAGACCGTGGCATGTCCGGATGTGCGTTCCACTCACTGAGCAAAGTCATGAACCCCGGCCATGCTGAACTCTCGCATAAACCGAGGAACACGCGCAAAACATAGACTTGTTTGGCACTGGTTGTCATGGCCATCAGACCAGTCATTAGGCCCCAGATCAATTCCAGACCGGGTAGCCAATAGCTGGGGCGAACGTAGGTCATGATAATCTGAGAAGGGATCAACATGATACAGTAAGCGACGTTAAAGTAGGTCGTAAATCTAGATGGAGTTAGGATGCGTTACTGTACGTGGAAGGCAACTGACAGATTCAACTCGTTGCCGTAAAGATGGAGATCCTCCTGCATGCCTGAGACGTAGGCATTGTTGATATTTTGCTGATCGAGGTACTTGATGATCTGGGACAAGCAACCGAATGTTAAGAAGAAAGTATCAAGACGTCGCACGAGGGCTCTTTCCTGGAGAGACCTCTCAAAGGGGGGTGTCGAATGCCTGCGAAATAGGTTGAAGGAACTCATGGTGTGAGAGGACCAACGAGGAAGTAAACCAACGGCAGAGATGAGATCTTTCAGCAAGAAGTCACGATAAATACTGAGACTTGTAAGGTTATCTCGATAGCAGCAACATGCAGGGAGACCACGACATACAGATCCCGTGCAGATCGAGCAGATCGAGGGTACAAGATGCATAAGCTTGTACACCTGGCAACGTCGGAATGATAGGTCAACCCCGCCTTGGCAGACATTCATTGAGAGATTACCCTGTTTGAGCATATGGCGATATCGCTCATGAGTAGCGAAATCCGAGATGCCCGATGTTTAACCTTGGAAATGATCGCGTAGATAGGAAACGTTCCCCGCACCTATGCAGCACCTCATGAGATCTCTGCATTGACACACATATAGACACCTGACCAGCTACCTACGTATCTCGTATTTCAGTGTCACTCACTTTCAACATGTCCAATGTCGGCTCAAGCAGAAGCTTGCCAAACCCAAACCCCTGTCTCAGTTATTGGCAACGAACGACTCGAGGATTTCCCCATCTATTCGCAAATCAAAACCATCCCGTGCCCTCGACATCCAAATATGTCATTATCGGGTCGGGCATCTCCGGTGGCCTCACTGCATTCTCCCTACTAGAAGCCGGCGTGAAAGCAGAAGATCTCGTCATCCTCGAAGCACGCGAAGCAGCGAGCGGGGCGAGTTCACGCAACGCAGGCCACATTCGACCTGACGCTTTTCGAGGGTTCAGTGCCTATGCCAAGGTTCATGGACCGGAACAAGCTCTTAAAATTATTACAAACGAGCGTCTCGTGTTGGAAAAGGTCGACGAGTTCGTTAAGAAACATAATGTGCAGTGTGATTTCCATCTGACAACGACCTTTGATGTCTGCATGACCGAGGAGTTTGCAAAGTATGAGGCCGAGAGTTTTGAAGCCTATAAACTCGCAGGGGGCGACATCTCCCACATCAAATTATACGAAGGAAAAGAGGCTCAAACAAAGACGGGGATTCCTGGGGCAGTCGCTGCATACGAATGGGCTGCAGGCTCCAGCCATCCAGCCAAGCTGGCACAATTCCTTCTACAATCAGTGATAGAGAAGGGGACGAAGCTATTCACATTTTGCCCAGGCACAGAAATGAAACGAAACGGCGATAGTTGGGATATACACACACCTCGTGGAATCGTGACAGCAGAGAAGATCATTCATTGTACAAACGCCCACGCAGCCCAGCTTCTCCCTCACTTAGAGGCCTATTTCCGACCCAACCGTGCCCAAGCACACACTTTGGTCCCGACACCGGCATACGCAGCAGAAAATACCCTCCAGCAGACATTCTCCTTGCGCTATAGCCTCTACCATTTCTACTCGGTGATTCAGCGACAAGGCGACGGAACACTTGTTCTTGGAGTATCCCGAACAAACCCGACCTTGAGTGCCGAGACTTTAGCCAGTCGCTTGAGCACGGACGATACCTGCTACAATGAGGAAATAGCCGAAGATGCACTACGCAGCTTCGATCAGCTTTTCCCGGACTTTCTTTCCAAGAATGCTCGTCATGGAGAGGGTCTGCAAGATGTCTGGACTGGCATTATTGCTATGACTACGGACTCTGTGCCATTTGTTGGAGATCTGGGGGATAATCAATATATATGTGCTGGTTTTAATGGTCATGGAATGGCTCGCATCTTTACCTGCGCGCCTGGGGTTGCGAAGCTCGTGCTTGGGGGTCATTGGAGTGAGACTGGGCTGCCTGAGTGCTTTGAGCTGAATCAGGAAAGACTTGGGCAGTTATCTACAGAGCAGCTGCCTTTGATATGGTGATGAGATTTGCATTGCTTGTGGTGTATACCAGGTATTGATAGGTAGTGGTTAGAAGCTAGAGGGATTGGAGTATCTATCGGAGCATATTTCGTTGCACCGATGAGCTCATCATATAATTACCTAGGTAGTCACCGTAATTTAGTGAAACATAATTCCATAACACTTCCCAGGGCGACGCTGATAATGTAAGACCAACTTGAACTTGGGATCACTCAACCTGCCAAGCATGGGTCGGGTGAATGGTCTTGATAGGCCAGAGAACAAAACTAGATTCATTCGTATACCTCGGCCAATCAGGAGTATTCATAGATCCTATAACTAGTATCAAGTCAACGGGGTCATAGACTGACTACGGTTGGCTTTCGGCATTCGGTCTTCGGATGGTTCTTCGGGTGACTCTTCGGGTGGTCGCTATTTGCCACTCGGCATCTCTCGGGTGAATACAGCCATCTCAGTCAGCTTAATTGAAAGTCTGGTAAAGGCAAATTCGTACCATGGGAGACACGCTCATTACAAAGCTGTTCAGAGTTTGTTCAGAACGGTGTTCAGAAATTTATCCAGTTGTTCAAAATGCCAAATAATCCATGTTCAAGTTTATTCATTGTCTATATCATGATGTATGTCTATGTCTATAACGAAATCAAATGTCATAAAACTCCCAAGCATAACCTGTATGCGGCCACAGAATGAACATATCTTTTGCAATCACCAAACTTTTTGAAGAGAAGAAGTAGTGTACCCAGACACTAGCGTCTGACAAGAACACCGGACAAAGCAGGGATATAAAAGAAAGAAATTGCTTAGCCCAGAGTCACGACGTAGGTAGCGCTAGTCGAGCAGGAAAGGGTGTTGACATCGTCAGGGTGCTGGTAAGAGTCGGCACAGTTGGCATCACCGGCAGCGCAGGTGGCAGACTTGCAGCTGGAGTCACTGGGAGTGACGGAGAAGCCGTTCTTGATGAAGTCGGAAGAGGGATCCATGTTGATGGAAGACAGGTCCCAGAAGAGGGTGTCGGAGTTGACGGTGTACTCGAACTGGAGGACACTGTCGGTGTCACTCTGGGTGGTGGAAAGTTTGATGGAGACACCACCACCGTTGGAGTTGTCCTGCCAGCCCTCGCTGTGAGTACCACCACCGCTGTTGAGGGTCTTCATGCTGCCGGGGTCGGCAGCGGTGGTCCAGAGGTAGACATCGGAGCCCATGTTGTTGACGAACTGGACACTGCCGGAGCCGGAGTCACGGGCACTGTGAGGCAGAGCAGCAGCAGTAGCAGCGAGGATGCTGGTGATGAAGACGTTGGAGAAGAACATTTTGAAGTAGTCGAAAGGACTGTATAAGTTGGACAAAAAAGTCGTGGAGAAAGATAGACCAAAGATTGTCAAGGGAATGTGAGGATCTGAAAGAGAGTGATCAGATCGTAGGAAGAGAGAGAGAAATAGAGTCAAAAGGACTGTAGTAATTGATGAGAAGGACACCAGGACATGAGATCGTGAACTATTTATCCATTCTGGTGGAGTTGTAGTTGTGGCGAAGGTCTGGACTCCAATCCAGACCAGTTCATTCAGTTGTATGGAAATCGATTGAGATCCAGATGAGACGTTCGACGACTTCGTGGGGTTCGCCAATAATCTCGAAGATGGTGGATCCGGAATCCATCCGATGGTCTCGAACACCTTCGCCATCGCCGGATTTGGATCAACTCTAACTTTTGGATTTTTCCATCCTTCCATATAGCACGAGTGGTACTGAATATCGTTCGTCGGGACCTGGAAGCACACGAGGATTTCAGAGACTTTGACATCAGAGGCTTGTCCCCTTGTTCCTTTCTTTGGTTCGACGCGTGTGAGTTTGCGCTGGTTCCTTCGAATGGATTTCAAACTTTCAGTCCCTGAAGGAACTGCAGGAACGCAGGGGCAGAACCAAACGTGCGGAACTAAAGGTCCACGGGTTCCAGAAAAGGATTGGAACTTGGTGCGCGGAAAAGGCATCCTCTTACGGTTGTCTCGTGGTATTCGGAGTTTTATATTTGCTGATTGGTGGAACTGGACATTTCTAGGGTGGTATGTAGTTACCAATAGGGATCTAGGAAATCTACAAAATGCAGAACAAAGCTTTAACCTGAATGTGGTGTCCAATAATATGGAATATCGAGTTTGGCGTTTCCCATCGTACACCGACGTGCTTCCGATATCTTTCACTGGAAGCCAAGGCAACCCACATTGAACCCCAGAGCATTCGGTCTAGACCCTGACCATAAACGCACCATCTAGAAGCCTGGCGACATTGTTAGAATCCTTAGTCAACTATGCCAAGAAGATAGAGAGTATATCCCCTTGCACTACCTGCAGCCTCGCACTCTACAGTCCGACAACGGAGCCACATAACTGCCCAGAGGAAACCAAATGAAAATAGTGAAACAAAAAAAGACAACCTTGGAAGATCATCGCAATCATCTCCCCTCTTCCCCCTCCACAGCTATCTCCAACCTCTTCAAAAGCCAATAAGCTCTCTAGCTATAAGCATCAGCCGCTACACCCCACCAAATCCCCTCCGATCTCGGCCTCACTTACAACCACCAGTCAACCTATATAAATCCCAAAAACAAACACAAAACCCATCCCAGTCATAATCAATCATACATCCTCTCTGACAATCCACTCAAAATGTCGAAATCCGAAACAGCAACCTACACCCACGGCCACCACGCCTCAGTAGTCCGCTCCCACAGCTGGCGCACAGCAAGCAACTCCATCGCCTTCCTCCTCCCGCATATAAAACCACACATGAAAATCCTAGATATCGGCTGCGGTCCCGGAACCATAACCGTGGACCTGGCATCCTACATACCGGATGGCCACATCACCGGCCTCGAGCGCGCAGGCAATATCCTCCCTTCAGCACGATCCCTAGCTCAAGAAAAGGGCGTTACGAATATCGATTTCGTCGAGGGAGATGCCAACGCCCTAGACTACGAAGATGGCGTTTTCGACGTGGTCTTCTGTCATCAGGTTCTTCAGCATGTGGGGGATCCGGTGGGATTGCTGAAGGAGATGAAAAGGGTTACGAAACGTGGTGGGATTGTCGCGGCGCGGGAATCGGATTATGGGGTTTTTGTTTGGTATCCTGAACTCCCTGGGTTGAGGGAGTGGCAGGGTTTGTATGATCGGGTGGCGAGGATGAATGGAGGGGAACCGAATGCGGGGAGGATGTTGCATGCTTGGGCGAAGAAGGCGGGGTTGAGGGATCCAGAGTGTTCTTGTACTTCGTGGTGTTATGCGGATAAAGGGGATACGAAGTGGTGGAGTGAGAGTTGGGTTGATAGGTCGCTTTATTCTTCTTTTGCTACGACGGCGTTGGAGAATGGGATGGCGAGTGAAGAGGATTTGAAGAGGGTTTCGGAGGCTTGGAAGGAGTGGGGGGAGCATGAGGATGCTTGGATTTCTATTCCTAGTGCTGAGATTTTGTGTTTTAGGGAGTAGATTTTGACTGGCATGGAAATATGGATATTATTGATTGATTTGGCTTCGTTATAGAGTAGAAGATGCAAGTGTAGAATATATACGCCTTTCGGTGATGCAAGTTATCGTGTCGCTTGAATATACAGTTGGGATCGGCCGCCTCCATGTGTACCCTGCCCTGCCTTTAAACGCCAATGGACTATGAATAATGGAAAAGATGATAGGCTGTAAAGTGGAAAAGAGAGCGGGTCCGTGATCGGCGTGGCCAATATGACAGCACCTCAGTGGATGAGTCGGGGAACATCGTTCAAACAATATCTGCATTTTGAACCATATTGTTCAATCGCAAGGTTCCAATGACAGCATTGGAGAGGATTGCCACCTTGTCGGCGTCCTGTCGCTCAGAATGGCGGAACGTATTCATAGCGACTCCAGTTCTCAGCGACCCACCACTGTGCAACGTGCGCTGCATCTTTAATCCATTGAGCGGCTTCTTCGCTATGTTCCTTTGCCACCTGCTCTAGTAATGGAAGCAATGTGAAAGACTGAAGGGTATGCTCCTCGTGCGGGTCGAGATCGACATCAGAGAAGCGCCACTCCACATCGGGGACCATTGGAATGACAAGGCGATAGGGCTTGGGAGCAGATCTCAATGCTAGCCAGGTGGCTCCGGTGTTCATGACGGTGAACTGCCAGTCGAGCTTGCCGTCTTTCTCCGGGACAAGTTCACGGATCATCGATTGTCCTTCGTACAGAGGGAGGAGATCCTTGATGACGTGGGTTGCCTTTTCGTCCAGGGATGCAGACTCGACCAAGAGATCCAAGATTGTCGGTACAATCTGAAGTGAGCTGACACGACCATCGATATTGATCGGCGGGAGCTGCGGGTGAGAAAAGACCATAGGCACGTGGAAATTGGCGACATGCGGATTGTCATACGGCGTGACGCCTCCGTCCTCGATGAGAGAGATACCGTGGTCGCCCACCATGACTATCAACGTCTCGTTGGCAACACCGACTTCCTCGAGCACCTCGGTCACTTCTCCGAGCCATCTGTCCGCAACGCCGATGGTGTTGAGGTATCGGTTGACTTTCTTGTTGTGATTGAAGATAGTGGAGTGGATCAGCTCGTCATAGTCTTGGCCCTTTGGCATATCCCACGGGTGGTGCGTTTGTCCGGTCAGGTGAGTAATGAACAGCCGTTCGTGGTGCTTTTCGGCGCGCTTGAGGATTTTGGAGAAATAATGTCGCAACTCGTGCTCCGGGTAGCCCCAGAAGTTGAACTTCTCGGGGGTCTCGCCTCCCTTGTTCTTCCAGTCCTTGGTGATCGTCCTGTCGGTAACCTTGTCCTGGAAGCCCATTGCTGGGATGAGAAGGTTCTGGTTGTCGTAATTGTCGTCGATGCTCTGCATAAAAGTCGAGTGCCAGGGCCATGTGGTGTAGTCGTCCGAAGTGTTTGTCCCTTTAGTATTGTTCGAGAGCGAGTTCAATGCGCTCAACAGCTGTGGCATGCAAGGCTCGTATATGTGATGTAGGTACTCGCGGTTGAAATCCACAACCAAAGGTGCAATACCACACGTGCTAGCCAAGATACTCTTGAGGGTGAATGTGCCGCCGGTATATGCATTCGTCATGTGGAGGCCACCATAGGGCTCAACCTCGTATTGATTGAAGCCAGAAGAAGTGCCGGTGAATCTTTCGGCATTGCGGGTCAAATTAGCGAGCCTCTCTTCAACATCATCGGGGATGTGGCCGGAGAAGGATTCACGAATGAGATCGCCAAGATAGGACTCCTTGCGCATTGGGAAGACATCGGCTCTGGTACTTTCTAGCTTGAACAGGAATACATGTTTAATGTTAATCTTTCCTTTGGTCAAGGCGTCGCGCAATGGGTCGAGAATGTCTCGATCAAGGTTGCTGATTTTTAGAGGGTCTTTGTTCGGATCGTAATGCAACGACTCGCTGCTGTTCGATCCTGTATACCAGTCCCGGAATCCGGCCAATTTCTTCTCTGATAGCCAGTCCAACTCTGACGGCGTACCCAGGGCTGTGTGGTTGTAAAGCCAACTATAGTCGCCTTCCAAGGGTGGGAGATCGACAGAAGATGTCTGCTGATGAACCGCGGGTTTTTCGAAGGGAGTGACGATCACTGTCTGTGAGAGGAACGCGTATGCAGTATCCGACGGACGAACGCAGCGCAGCAGAATGACAAAGACGACCAGCGAGCCCACTAATATGCGTAGCAATAAAGAAGATCGGGCCTCGTGTGACGTCTGAGGCACTTGGTTCCGACCCAACATGGACTCAGCTTCGTTGCTCTCCTCATCCCAATCCTGAGGAGCAAGCTGTTCATAGCTCTTGGGGCCGGCATCCGCCTTTCCTTTCCAGCAACGGAGGGGGTTCACGGTCGATTGTAGAATGTGCACGGGGACTCGTGCTCCGTCGTATAGGTAAGGACTTGATAGCCAGGCAACGGCGCTGAAGATGATTTCCACAATTATCATTCCCGTCAAGCCGGTCAACAGGGTTTTGACCGCAGCGGGGTCGCGGTGAAAGTAGTGTGCTTGTCGCCAATGGATTTCGGCGCCAGTTTGGAAAAAGAAGGAGATGTTGGCCGCAGCCAGGCCGGAGATGGCTAAACTACTAAATATGATCGTCAGTATAGTTCGTCGTCGATCATTCCGATTGCTCGCTTACCCGGGGATAGCCATGCATGCACCCAGCACGCGCATCCATCTCCGGCTGAAATCGTGAGTAAGGAAGAGAGCGACGAGAATGCAAACAACATCTTGCAAAAAGAAAGTCGGGCCCCAGAGGAATAACCGGCCGATGGATAAGGAGTTGAGATGAGAGTAAACGTGGAGTAGTTTGGCACTGATCACGCCGATAAATAGCAGACCGAAGAAATACTTGCGCGAAGCCGGCCAATACACATCAAACCACAAACTCGGGGAGAGAAGAATGTGGAGCAAGTTCTTGCAGCTCCAAGTGTTGAGCTTCATGACGAAGTTTAGACGAGAGATGGAGACAACCCATTCCTCGAGGAAAGAATCCACGACAAAGAAGAAGTGACTTGGGGGAAATGAAAAGGAAGTCAAGGATACGAAGCGGCTGCCTTCGGATGCGCCATTAAGTGTAAAATGACTTTCCACGTTCAATATTCAATATTCCCCTTCGCAAGGCTGTCGCACAATTTCTCTTCTCCAATCAGAGGATCGGGCTAAAATGAGCTTGGCGATTCCCTGGAATTTGCACTATTTCAAATTGGTGGATCAATCCCCACTTAGCGCATAAAGTGTCCAATTATCGAATAGAAATGACCGGAATCTGTGGACTTTCCCTGAATCGACGAGCTTGTCATAATTTTTATGTCCAATAGCTATGCTCCACGCAGATGGATGCCCCTAGACCCCTTAGTCTCGTCGCCCCGTTTCTCCTCATGTAGAACAAATATGGGCTCTTTTCTATTATATGGAAAAGCAGAAATATGAACCGATTGGTTGGAAGTCAGAGTCAAAGTGTTGAGAGTTCAAGCTAAGACATTCTCAAACGACGGGGATTATGAGGCTCGTGTACCTCGTGCGATGTGTTGCCTTGTCGGGGTCCCCGATCACGTCAGTTTCGGACCAATCTGCGTAGTCCAATAGCACTACTCAGGAACTTGGACCCTGCATATACGGACCCTACTCAGCCTTAGCACTGCCATCACTTGGATAGGGTCCATACCCCGCCCCGGGCTGAACAGGCCTTTCCCATCTCACAATAATGGCCCTGACCTGTCACGGCGGCGGATTCCAGTGGGGCCGGTTCTTCACTGCCTCACCCGCTGCTACTCTACGTGCAATCTCTACCAAAACCAACTTGACAGTACATATTGTGCAAGGTATTTTATTCGTTCAGGGTCATAAACTCTGCTAAGCAAGAGGAAATACATACTCGCTAAGCAATTTTTGGGCCCGGACCTTCAGATGTGGGTCCTTAGGCAACAGCATAGGAGACTATGGAGACTCCACTCAGTAGTCCGAGTCCAAACTCTGGTACTGGCTCGTAAATTGCTTTCGCACGTACTCCATGTATGCCTTCCACTTGTGCAGTTCGTTGGACGCCTCGGCATTGGGGAATGCCTTGCTGAGTTCCTTGGTGATCTTGAGAATGCCCAGCGACGCTTCCTGTGCCTTCTCCAGCTCCTGCTTGACGGCGTTGTCCTTTGGCTTGAACGAGAGCACACTGGTGTAGCGCTCCGACAAGAGATCCAGACGACGCTCCGTCTCCTCCGGGGCAATGGTGATGAGCTTGGATGTCATCAGATTACTGATGGCGCGGATATCCTGCTCGTCTTCGATGCCAGCCAGAACTCGATCGTACAGTTCGGCAATGTGCGTGCGGGAGAAGGATGTGTCGAGAGACGCGTAGAGAGTTTCGTAGGCACTCTGGGATCAACAAGTTAGCACCAGGAAAAAGCAAATTCGATGTGGAGGGTTTCTTACCTTGCGCAGATCGAGTCCGTCATCCACTCTGTGTTTAAACGGACCCATTTGCACCTCGCGGATCAACTCCGGCTTGATCTGAGTATCACCGAAAACAGCCGGGAGCAGTTCGTCCAGGTGAGGGAGAAGCAGATTCATCTTGTTGTGGATGGCAGAGTTCAGCGTCGTCAATGCAAGTCGGTGGTTGCCCAGGTCGCTGTCGGCAAGCATGTTGGTCAGAAGGGGGACCATCAAGGGGCGGAGGACGTCGTTGTAGGCATCGCTTGGATCGGCTAGCGTGTACCGGAATGCCGAAATTACCACGCCGCGGATGACAGTGTCTTGATTGGAGAGATACTCCTGGAAATGAGGGATGTAGGCCACCGGATCGATCAGAGCAAGACGCCCAACACACTCCGCACCAACGGCCCGGTTATCCTCTTCCTGCGAAACGACGAGGAGAGACTGCCATAGCTTGAGGGCGGAGGGCGCAAGGTCAGGACGCACCACTTCAGGGTGCTGGAGTAACTCGCGCACCGAGTGAAGGAGCAGATAGCTCTGAGCGTTAGACTCGGTCAGGCCATTCAGCAGAATAGGCAGGTAGGCCTTGACATTTCCAGCGGCTGCATTTCCGAGGGCCGTGGCAGCCGCCAAGCGGACATGATCAGAGGGAGAGGTGAAGTGGGCAATGAACAAGTCGGGGGTGAGAGAGCACTCGGCACCCATCCGCAATCCGATCTCGCCAAGGATTGCCAGGGCAAGGCATTTGCGGCTGTCGTCCTTGGCAGATTTTAACTCCTTGGAGAAAGCATCCATCGTGACTCCGAGGTTTGGTCCGCCATGCACCAGAAGGGTGCCAATGGCCCGACCCACGACAGACGAGTCGCCAGTAATGCCAACGTCCTGCAGCAAGTTTTGCATTAGCTGGGCACCGACACCTTCCTCGCCAATGACCTTCACGAGAAGGAGCAGCGCCTTCAGGACAGTTCCAACCAGAGGCTGCTTTACGATGGAGCAGATCGACGAGATCAAGGCATCGTTGACCAGGGCTTTGGAGTTGCCGGGGATAAGCTTAGCGAGAATTATCAAGGTAGGAGTAAGCAAGTGGAAGTCGGGAGCCGCCAGCAGAGGCAATAAGGCATTCTCTAGGATAGTCATGGTGTTGGCATTGAGGTGTGAGCGAGTGTTGGGGTTCATGGCAATGCTGCGAAGGGCCTCCAAGCATGAGCCTCGCAAAGCACGGTCAGCCTTTCGGAGGTTAGAGCCAAGCTCCAAAGTCACTTCATTGACCCATTCATCCGTCACGTCCTGTTTGCGGTCGGCCAGGACCACAACATCGTCGATGGCACGGACGGCCGACAGACGGGTTGTCTCGTTCTTGGCACGGTCAGACAGAATGGAAATGCCCTGCGACCTACGATCGGCCGAGAGATACTGAGTGCCTCGTTCACCGGATGTGCGTGCGAGGATGACACCGAATACGTGAATGGCTCGCTGCCGGACTTCCAGGTCAGCGCTGGTGTCGGTGATGCGGGCAAGAACCACATCGTAGAGCTTCTCTAGCTGCATTGCCATATCAGAGGCATTGGTTGAGGCCCGAGGTGGAGTGAGGGCCTTGACAATCTGCTCAACGGCACCGAGGGCCTCGCTGCTAACCTTGTAATTACGCTCATTCACCGCACTGACGACACCGGGGATGAGCGCAATCAAGAAGGGAAGAAGAGCATTGGACAGATGGGTCTCCGCAATGACAGAGATCAGGCCCAGAGTCTCAATCTGCAGGGTGTTCGCACTGACAGCGGCACCCGAATGGGCCGCCGAGCTGCCCGAGAGGGACGATGTCTTGAGAGCATCCACGATGAGGTCTTCGATCTGCTGAAGGTGGTCCGCCAGTCCTCCGTAGCGAACCAACGAAAGGCTTTTCAACAGAATAATGGCAGCTTGCCGCAGAGGCGTCGAGGCTTGCTTCCAGGCCTTCACGAGGCTCTGCACGATCAAAGGCACGGAACGGGCCAAGTCGGCTTCGGGGCCGGACTTTGGAGTGGAGGGAACAACGGGGGAGTCGATCGCAGAGGATGTCCCGACACCGGGCTCAAAGTCGACCATGCTAGCATCGCTGTCCTGGCGTCTCCTCTTGCGGGAGTTCTTGGATCCACCGACCGCTTCCAGGAAGCCATTCGAGGTAACAATTACCGAGCCTTCACTAGTCTTGCGAACGAGGGCAGTCAAGGTCGACACCACCTCCAGCTTGACGCTTTCCTCTCTTTCGCGGCCGATGCGGGAGATCAGGGCGGGGGCAATCTGCTGGTACAAAGTGACATCGTCTATGGCGCGGCTCCGACCGTAGGTGGAAACGAGGGAGTAAAGAAGCTTGGCTGAGCACCGGCGAACCTTCCAACTCATGTCATCAACGTCACTGTATCCATCTTCCTCCTCAAAATCTTCGAATTCGTCGTCGTCAATGTCCGGTTCCTCGGTGGCATCGTCCTCACTACCGTCGTCCTGAGTGCCGCCCATCTCCTCGTCATCCTCTGCTTCGGCGACATTTGGATCGTATCTCAGGAATCGAAGGGCTGCACTGGTGGTATTGGCCAGATATGGCTGCATCTGCTGGTTGCAGGAGCTGATCAAGGACTCGAGGGTGACCAGAGCGGTCTCGCGGAGCTCATCGGCCTGAGGGTCATGGTCCTCATCGTGCGAGTATACCGACATGATGCTTGTGACGGACTCGAACAAGGCAATAGGCAGTCGGAATGCGTGGAATCAGCTCGAGTCAAAGAAAGCTGGAGGTGAAAGCGTGGGGCAGCTCTGGCGGAACAAAGTGGGTCCGACTCCGCGCAAAAAGTGAAAGTGTTCACCGTAAAAAGTCGAGCAGGTCAAATGAGGGTTGAGCGCTCTTTTTGGAGGCGAGTAGTGCTTGAAGACCGCCTTGTTTGCGTGCTTTGGCTCGCTTCTTGCTGTCGGCGTTTTCCTCAGCCTTGCTGGATTGGGGGTTTGCCGACGGATGCTGGGAAGGAGCTTTCGTAGAGCTCGTTGAACTTGTAGATGCAGATGCAGATGTAGATGTAGGAATAGAAGATGAGACTGCCGTAGGAAAACGTGACGGAGTCTTTGCGATGGGTTTCCTGCGTGGAATCACTGTGCGTTGTAGGCAGCGCAGACACTTGTACACCTTCGCGCCGGAGCCTAGCGCAGACTTTTTTCTCTGCCTAACATCAACTATTTTAGTAGATTGGGGCTGTCTAATACTACCGCAGGATCCACAGTGATGCTTCTGTTGTCGCACATTGAGCGACCTGTGGTCGTCGTGAAGGACACGAGTATGCGCATCCAGCAGATGCGCAGCCGTAGACGGGCTATACGACCCCAACAACTGAGCAGCCTCGCCAAGGAAACGCAATTGAGGAGACTCAACAGGAGGCATTGTTGAGCAGGGTAGTCAATCGAACAATAGACCCAAAGGAGAGACAATAGAGCACAATAGTGGGAGTAGGCAAAGTGCAAAAAGGTGAGGGCAAATTTGCCTGGAAAGAATCCCGCACGACAACTCCCTTCAACTCCAGACTCACCTCTCACTTTCATCTCACCACCATCAACCTTCCTTTTTCCTACTTTCATACTTTCTTTTTCTTTCATCTCTCTCCCCCACTTGCCATGGTTTTATCTACTCTACTGTGACCGTCCGCATACCATCCTCTCTATTGCGTCTGGGCATATCTTCGATCTCCGCATCACCCTCATCTTCAACGTCGACCTCGACTCATCTCACCAGCCCTCATCATGTCCGAAACCCTAAACCCCCCTCGTCTCGCAGTCGTGGGCTGTGTAAGTCCCCACTCTCAACCACTGACCCAGCCTGACATGTCCGGCCTGGCCGTGGTCTTAGTTCTGAACTCCGATGCTGACTTCCATACAGGCCCACGGCTCACTTGATCAGATCTACGCTGCTGTAAAGGTGGAGTGTGAAAAGCGGGGCTGGGATACTGTAGATGCAGTGATTCTCGGCGGCGACACTCAGGTATTTCATCTCACTTGTTTGACTGACCCTCATCTAATATAAACAGACCTTGCGCAACTCAAACGACGCTACTTGCATCTCCATGCCCGCCAAGTACAGAAAACTTGGTGACTTCCCTTTTTACTACTCTGGCCAACGAGTTGCCCCTTACCTTACAATTTTTGTAAGCGGAAACCATGAGTGCAGCAATTATCTCTATGAGCTGTACTATGGAGGTTGGGCATGCCATAACATCTTCTTCATGGGTGCGGCAAATGTTCTTCGTCTCGGTCCTCTTCGCATCTCTGGAATGTCTGGCATCTGGAAAGGCTACGATTACCGCAAGCCTCACTACGAGCGTTTGCCGTACAATGACGATGAACTGCACAGCGTCTACCACGTCCGCGAGCTTGACATCCGCAAGCTCCTTCAAGTCCGCACCCAAGTGGATGTCGGTCTGAGTCATGACTGGATTCGCGGTATTGAATTCTATGGCAACGCAGACGACCTCTTCCGCAAGAAGAGAGGCTTCCGCGAGGATGCGCTACACGGCCGCTTGGGCAATGCCGCTGCCCGTGAAGTCGTGGAGCGCCTACGACCCGCCTACTGGTTCTCCGCCCATCTTCATGTCATGTTTGCCGCAGCTATGCCTCATGGCAACGTTTCCCTGCGTAAGACTGAGCTTTCCGCCGACCAGCCTGCAGAGTGGGCTGTTGAGATCGCTGGCCCGGTGACACCTCCATCTCCTTCTCTTGCTCAAGAGAAGAAGAACGACGTCAGCCCCAAGGGGTCACTGAATACTGGACCGAGGGTCTCCCCTCTTGCGACTGGTGACGAGATGACACGTCTTGCCGCATGGAATACCTTTCAATCCGTTGCAAACAAGGCTGAGGGCGAGTCTGCCCTCAGCTTGCGGGAAAGACTGCAGCAAGGCGAGCATGACAATATTCGGATGCACACGAATCACGAGTGGAAGCGTCTGTCCACTCACGAGGATACTCGTCATTTTGATGATGCCGTGGTGCACCACGAATCTTTCGGTGCCCCAAAGAAGCTGAAGGTCGAGAACGATGAAGAGATACAACTGGATTTGAGTGACGATGATCACGATTCCACATCCACCGCCCCTGTTCCCCAGGGCATGCTCGGTTCGCCCAAGCCTGCGAAGGTCCAGAATAATGAAGAAATCGATCTGGAGTCTGGTGATGAGAGCATGGGTTCCCCTTCGGCCAACGCATCCGTGAATATGTCTACGACTATCGATGGCGTTGGCGATTCGAGATCCCTTGTGGACCAGGCAATTCGCAATAAGCTTCCCGCCAGTCTTTCTCGCCCTGTTTTTCCAACGGCTCAAGAAGCCAAGAAGACTTTCCCTGCAACCATTCACAATAAGATCACCCGCTTCCTTGCTCTTGACAAGCCAGGCAATCGTGATCCCTACCTGAAGCTCATCGAGGTGCATCCTATCTCCGACCAGGAGAATGTCCAATGTCAGCGCCCTTACCGTCTGCAATATGACAAGGAGTGGCTTGCAATCACCCGTGTTTTTGCCTCTGATCTGCACCTCGGCGATCCATCCGTTCCCATCCCTGCCGACTTGGGTGAAGAGGAATACCTGAAGAGGATTCTGGAAGAGGAGGACTGGGTCGAGGAGAACCTGGTCAAGAAAGGTCTTATGGATGTGCCGTTCAACTTCCAGCGCAGTGCGCCGAAGTACGACCCTGCCATCCCGCTCTCCACTACGGAGCAGCCAATGGAGTACTCAAATCTCCAGACCTCCGAGTTCACCGAGTTGCTGCAGATCCCGAACAAGTTTGAAGTCTCTGATGAAGAGCGTCTGGCCAGACACAGTGCCGGACCTCGCCCTATGGCCCCTGGACACTTTCACGGTGGGCGTGGAAATTCGTTTTGGCGTGGCCCTGGCCGTGGTCGCGGCGGACGTGGAGGAGGACGAGGCGGACGCAGCGGGCGTGGTCGTGGTCGTGGCCGCGGCCAGTGAGTTTGGAAAAAGAGATGGCGGAAAGCCACTGAGTTTGGAAGGGCGAGATCGCGGAAACTAATCTTTTCTAACAACCAACATTTAAAGCACTATCATGTAACAGATGATAAGTAGCTGAATGATATCGTTACGACCGCACCTTCTTTTCCCGTAAGCAGAAAGCACTGTTTGAACATATCTTCCATTCCTTCCTGTAGGCTATTGGATTTGAAAAGCATCTCGAGACAAGCAGCATTGACCTGAGAGTGCCCCATTGACCTGAGAGTGCCCCATTGACCTGAGAGTGCCCATGGCGAGAACCGCCAGGAAAGCGCGTCGACTCGCCAACATTTCGTAGTGTTTGATTCAAGGGGGAGCCCTGGAAGGGGTCTAGCAGCAAGAAAACTTATATACACTGATGACCCCGCCACAGAGCTACTCTATCTCCTCGATCTTTGGCCTTGTCGAATCCCCTCGCCCAGCCATGGGATTGACAGACAACCCAGCAAGCCGATCTCCAATTTCTAGCCGCGGCTGGTTATCTCCCTGGGCGCCAATTCCCCACATCAACGACTTCTCTAGCCATGCCTCCAAGCTCTCAATGAGTGCACGCAGATGTCCACGCACAACAGAGTCTGTCTCGATGCTTTCGACGAATCCAAGCGTGCGCAGCATGGAAGGAATGTTCCCAACGGTAGATGGGCCACGGGATTGGTCCGGTGGACCCAGGCTATACGTGTCGTCTGCTAGGGAGAAGCCAAAGCCAACATCCTTGCCATGTCGTTTTTCACGTTCCGTGTCCAGTGCTTTCAGGATGTCGAGGATGAGGATCACACTTGCGCGACGGAGGATTGCGCTCTCGGGAGCGGGTTCGAGGGTGAGTGTCGCGAGGGCAAGGTCCACGGCTGATGAAACGATGGCTGGGCCGAGACCCAGGATGTTGGTTTGGACTGCCGAGGCAAGAATTGAAAGAGCTGATGCACGCACACGAAGGTCGTCGGGCTCGTCATCTGTTGATGCACCGGCTGCCCATGCTGCGACAATATTGGCAGCATGTGCTGCCTGTTCAGGAGACTCTGTTCCAGAGTCCTCGTCCAGTTCATCTTCAACCTTTGGTTGAGGTTGGGTTGTCGGGATTGACCAGCCAGCAGGCAAAGTAGGTTGTTTTTGCTTGTGCTCATCCCGCTCCTTCTGGCGCTGCTCTTTTTCTAGCTGCTTCTTGCGACTCTTCTGTGCTTCCGGTCGACGTCCTCGCCGTCCTGCCAGGGCCACCATACCCTCGCCAAGGATTTTCGCAGTCTCTCCGGTCAACGCGTCACCCAGGTCTTGGACGGTGCGCAGCAGAGATTCGCCAACTCTGAGACGTGAGTCTAGGGATCTCTGTTCGTTCTTGTCAACATAACTGTCCACTAAGGTCTTCACCACTGTCCGTGGGTGCCGCGATGCCAGTGTGCCAATTAGTTTGATCGCATTAAGGTAGATGAACTCCTCGTTGGCAGTTGACTCGGAGATATCAGTAATGATGGATAGAAGAAGTGTCAAAGTTGACGGAATATCGAGTACAGGTGATGAGCTCATGATCAATTTGGACAGCAGTGAGAAACCTTCGGCCTGTACGGGTGGCAAATCTGAATTCAGGTTCACCAAGGCTTGACGATGCGTTTCAAGGTCGGAGATATGCGGAGGGGTTAGTTTAGAATCGTCGTGCTCTGGAGATGTAAGTTGGATCTCGAGCAGCATAGACGAGGTTGTTGCCGGCTTGGACAAAGCCGCTGGAAGAAGAGGGATTAGTTGATCGAGATGACTCTTGACCGAGTCGAGCAGTGGCTTGTTTTCTTGAGAGATCGAGAACTCGGGAGACGCTAGCACAGTTGATAACAGGCTGAATGCGGTTGACAGAGACTCTGACGCTTCCTTGTCGGAAGTATCCTCTTGCTCGTCCTGCCTCGAGACGATACTAGACAGTGAAGAGAGCGATACTTTTCCAGACTTCTGGTCGCGTTTCCGAGCTCCAGTATTTAATCGATGTAGCTCTCCGTCAATGATTTGCTTGATGAGCTCCAAGACTCGCATTGGACGACGAGACAACGTGTCTTTAAAATTGTCAAGCAGCTTTTCTGCCACTTTGGCACTGACCAGCTTTTGGAACATGTTTTCAGATTCGCCAAGCTTCCGCGGTTTGCCAGTTTTATCGATGTTTTGAGGTTGTGCCAGCCAGCGCTCACTCACGTGGAGGAAAATATCACCAGTGCGTTCCTCGCTGCTGGGATCAGTGCCCAGCAGGCTGACATAAAGCTCGGCCCGGCTTTGGAGCGAATCCATCAATTCGATGACATTTGACTGACTGCCCTCCGAGTCCATGCGCCTTGCCAATGCGACGCACTCCTGCGTGTCTGTGACGTATGTCCATGTTGAGCCGCCGTCCCAGAGAAGATGGTCGACGAGCTTCTGAAGCGGTTGCACGCCCACCGATATGCCGAAATATGTCTGCAGCAACGCCATGACTCTTTCGTGATACTTTGGAAGTTCGTGCTCTTTGGAATAGCAAGCCAGGCCCCATAGTGGGAGAAGAATCGGATAGACGATCCTCTTAACGAGGCCAGGATTTGGATGCTGCAGTACCAGGCTTTTTAGCCTGTCGATTGCCAGGTTGACCATACTGCCCTGCACAAGGGTGTCCCTTGATGTCTCTCCTGTGCTAATAGGATTGGATCCTTCGTTATCTGAGTACTTGGTCATCCATCGTCTTGAAGCATCATTCAGCTCCGTAGTCAATGCCCCAAAGATAGGCTCGACGAAGATCGAGTGACCTACCGCCCCAGGAGCACCATACGCGCGTTTTCCCAAAATACCGTTGCCAATGACGTAAGATGCAGTCTTTTTCAGATCCGGGTCCTCTCCATCAAGCAGTGTGAGCAGTTGAGGAGCTATAGCTGTCAAGTACGACGTCGGCTCAATGCCCTGCGGCACGGAGGAAAGGAGCCGTGAGATCTGCATGATGGCTTGCACTGTAAAATGCGGCCCGGCTGATAGTTCGGTTTGAGCTTCTTGCCCCAGCGAAGGTGCAAACTGCGAGGCAATGAACATGATCGTCTGCAAGACACCACCAGGACGAAGTGGTACTCGAGAAATCTGGCTCGAAATCGCAGACTTAAACCAAGGTACAGTGTCTGACTGCAAAAAATTGGACAGTGTGGGCAGCAACACTGCACTCGGAGTCCTTGACTATGTCAACACATGCAGACAGTGGAACTGGTATTGAAACATACTGATCAATGATCTTGGCGAGTCCCTCTCGGAACTTGGTCTGGTCCGAATACAGGGATATGTTTGGGTTGAATGCGAGATCGGCTGTGCCGCTGATAATATCACTCAAAATGCGGCCCCGGATGACTGGCTGGATGCTTGATCTGGGATCCAAGATGATGTTCAAAATTACATCCATGATATGCCGAAGAAGTATCTCATTCTGAGGAACGCTGCTAGTCGGCGCATGAGTCTGTTTCGCAATAACACCGGCCGGTAATACCGAGATCACTCTTTGCTGTAGGGGAATGCCAACTCCCGATGACAGCGACGGGTAGATCCCTTCTAGAGAGATCAAGTCCAGCAATGCATGAAGGATCCGGCGTCGCTTTGCATCTTCAAAACCCGCTTCTTCTCCAGAATATGCAGCTTGTTGAGACTCGGACTGACTTTCCGCCGGTGTGACAAAAGCCGTGTGGATCCGATTCAAGATGTCCAACGCCTTGTCGATGACAGTAGTTCTGGTATCACCATGATCAATTTCCGAGGCGTCTGAGACTTGGCTCAATATCTCTAGAAGGGACAATCCCTGGGACTTATGGATTTCCTCTTGAACACAGTTAGCTTGGGGAGATGAAAATACAAGTAGTTGAAAGTGGCATGCCTCGATTAAGCACCGGGTTCAAAAAGTCACCGGCTGCATCGAATGCATCCTGGATATGTTTGAAATCCCCCATCATAAATGTTCAGAGACGAGCATCATCACTAGACTAGTTTGAAGAGACTCTTCCACCAAGACCAGTACTGTTCAAGATTATCCCACTCGCAGAGGCGAAAGAAGCAGGCGGTGAAGTAATTACGTGATACAATCAACGCGTAGGTCACGTGACACCGTGAGTCGCGCCGGCATTTGAAGTGCATACTGCACGCCTTTGAGCTTCTCTTCCTTCTCCCAACTGCAATTGTTTTATTTACCTCCTTCGAACACGTCCATGAATTCAAATCGTGATGGCCATGTTCATCCAATCAATCATTTCGAATCTCGCTTGGTCCACAAGGCCACCATTGAACCGAAGGTTTGTTTACACGCGTCGGAGTCCCGCTGTTCGTCTTGCTCGAATGTGGAGCCCCCCAGTCTCTTGCCTTCCGAGGCACCCTGTACAGCGATTCCCTCTTTCGATCCGACGTTCATTGCTGCTTTCGATGGCAGCCCTTTACTTTTATGTTTCGTCGATCCCGTCGATGGAGTGTAATTGTCTCGGGCGTGATGATGTCGCGGTCTAACCCTAAGCCCCTACCTTGTCGGACTGTCTTGCGACAAAGTCTCACGGGGAAAGCATGCCGGATACTATGACTAGTCAAATCGGTCTATGATGGACCGAGGGTACGAAAGTTGTTCGATTTGTCCAGAGCCTCGCGGCGCAAAAGACGGTTTACTATGCAATGAGTCCTCACGGATCACGCGTCGGTTTTCCTATGCTGGACGCTGCATGCTAGTCATAATCGGATGGTCGACCTATGCTGTGAACGGCTCGAATTTCAAGAGAAAAAGCGGGTGGAGCTCGTCGGGCACCTCAGTATCAGAGGTTGCCTTTGGGAGGATCACCACGACAGTGCTGCGGATAGGGATTGAATGTGACGTTCGAGTTCGAATACCCCGGGACATCATCTTTGTTGGTCAGGGATTCGGCGCCTTGAACACAACAGCTACCATTACACACAGCCGCGATTCCAGCAATCTAGGAGAATCCACTCGCCGGAATCAATGTTATTTCCCTGAAACTGCCCAGGCAGCTTTCATAGATAATATTGTCGCGAGGTTCTTCTGATTGCTGCCATCATGGCTCTTTGATACGTCGAGCGTATCAAAGTCTCTGGTCTGTTGTCACGTTCCGGTTGGCAATGCTTCTCCCCAATCAAGACTGGTGCTTTTCGATCTTGTTTGTTTGCATCTCTTTCTTCGACACCGTTTGCGACAGCTGTCTGCCGTCCCGCACTTGCTCCCACAATGGAGATGCCTGGGCATCTAGCCCCTGCTTTTCACCTCTTGGATTCTTGCTGTTTCGTTGCCTTCAAGCCAGCTAGGCACCTCGAATCGCGGCATCCGCCATTGATTCGGCATCTATTGATGGTCCAGACTACCCGTGCTAACCATCTCTTTGCAATGTATTTTGCAAATCGATCGATGGGCGCCGACTACACTAACAATGACCACCAATCATTGTTCCTCTCCTCGGAGAGAAGGAAGCGATTTTTTCAGGATGTTCTTTGTGCGCTTCACGACACGCCCTCCCGTGATATTTTCGAATGGATTAGGAGTGGAAACAAAAACTCGTCCCAGAGGATACTGTACCACGCACAAGAGACCGGCTTCATGTTCTGGACAAGACGTCCGTGCGAATTCTTGCGAGTTGAGCAATTCTGAGGAAATGGTGGCCTTGCAAGCTTGATTTGATTGATTGACTGACATGGCCCGATCTCGATTTTTTTTTTTTTTTTTTCTAACGATGTGCGGGAGTGTGGACATTGCAAATTGCGTTCATTCGGCTTCGCTCTGCTCCCAGCCATTTCTCAACTCCCGTCTCGCTATTTTCCGTTTGTCCAACCTCAATGGGTCGCGGTTGTCCTGGCTGAAGTCAACGGTTATCCTTTTCCTCGATTGCTCCTTCACCCGTTCTCGTTGTCTGGCTAATCTTGACTGTTGGGTTCTCGGTCGTTCAACATGTATGCATCATGCGGGAAGCATTGTGGGACCTCTCTCGAGTGAGGATCAAAGCTTTGGCTTGTCCACGCTATTTGCCGCGCTACGTGTTGACGGTCGGGCCTCGCTCTCTTGGTTAACTAAGGATGAGTCCTGGAGCGACGAGTTGGATTTCTTGTGCCTTTTGCTGTCACGGAGCAGCTGAGGGATCTTTTGGAATTGGGCTTTCTCGAATTGGTGTTCGACAGGGAGCGGAATGTGCTGGACAGGCGTGTGCGGGTGAACCGCCGTTTCCTTCTGCTTCGGTGGTTGGAAGCGGCTCCTTTTTTTCTTATAAGTGTCCCCATTGTGACTTCGGTTGTGAAACGGCGGCTAACTACCACTCCAGAACACTTCAGCCAGGGTTCCCTGGCTTACAATGACCAACCTGGCCTACCTTCTTCGGCTCCCTGGATCAGCCTTTTTACAAAATATCAACGCAACCATCGCATTCAACGACCAGTCTAAAACACTTGGAATTCCCAATGGGAAAGCGTCTATTCGAAAGCCTCAGAACTCCAGCATGTCCACCCAAAATACCCCATCTGACTGAGCGATTTGTGAACACAAATGTCGACTGTCACAGATGACATTGATGCATGGCTGTTATAGATGCATGGTTTGTATGGTTTGCATTGATGCGCGGCTGACAAGGATGCATCTCTGCATGGAATCTCTTGGACATCTCTGGTTTGCACTCATGGGATCCCCTCTCTATATCCTATCGTCCTCCAATATCTCTGTCTCTCTCTCTATTTATAATTTCCATTCAATAACGCTGAGTCTATGAGAACCGCAATAGTATAGTGCAGGTAATGTCGAATTTAAGACAGTTGCAGTTAGATGCCAAGTATAAAAGTGGATGAAAGGCACAGCTGACTCAGCTGCATAAACCCCTCTAAGCCCCGCCACGCAGAACGAAAAGGAATGTTCCGGGAGAACTTTTTTGGCGATAAGACTTTCGGCTTACTTTGTTCCCACACCTGATCTGCTCGACTTCTGCTTTGACTACAGCGAGCTTCAGACATTTTTACTTGCTAGTCATCCCTCATTGTCTATCAAACTCTCAAAATGTCTGTCGAGGAGATCAACAAGGCCGCGGACGAGATGCTTGACAGCCAGATGTTCCAGAAGCCTAGTGATCTGGTTGAGCGCGATGATGACACCGGTCTCATGCAGGTTGAGAGTTTGTGTATGAACTGCCACGAGAATGTGAGTCTTGTCCCATGCATAATCCCACGGCTCCGCGGCACTGACGCTTGAGCAAATCTATAAGTTTTATACTGACATCGCTCGCAGGGTGAAACCCGACTGCTGCTCATCCGCATCCCCTACTTCCGCGATGTCGTCCTTGAGTCATTCGAATGCCCGCACTGCAACTTCAAGAACAACTCCATTAAGTCGGCTGGTCAGATCCAGGAGAAGGGTTGCTCCTATACGGTCATCATCGAGAACGAGAAGGACATGCAGAAGCAGGTGGTTAAAAGCGATGTCTCCACCTTCAGAATTGATACTCTGGGCATTGAAGCGCCGCCTGGTAACGGTCAATTGACGAATGTCGAGGGATTGATTCAGCGGATTCATGAAGGTTTGGCCAGCGATCAACCCGCCCGCAAGGCTCAGGCCCCAGAGCTCCACGATGCCCTCGAGCCGATTATCAATAAGCTGAAGGACATTCTGGACGGAAACGGCTTCCCATTCACCATTAGCTTGGACGACTACACCGGGAACAGCTGGATCGCCCCCTCCATTGGAACAGACCACGCTAAGAAGTATCAACGCCGCGAGTATTTCCGTACACACGAGCAAAACGAAGAATTGGGCATTTCCAACGACCCCAACGCCTCCCAATATGAGGCTGCCACCGCCGAGACGGGTGATGAGGGCTTCGAGTCTGAGATTGTCAACAACCAGGTCTACACTCTTCCCGCTGAGTGCCCCGCCTGCTACAGGCCATGCGTCGTTAACTGCAAGTCTGTGGACATTCCCCACTTCAAGCAAGTTCTGCTATTCAGTACCGTTTGCGGTGGTGAAGTTCCTGGAGAAGGAGGGAAATGGATCAAGATGGATGGCTGTGGCTACAGGAATAGCGACATAAAGACCGGTGGCGAGGTCCCAGAGAAGGGCAAGCGGATCAAGTTGTCCGTGGAGAATGTGGTCGACTTGAGCAGAGACATTCTCAAGTCAGACACATGCTGTCTGTCTAGCGAGGAGCTCGATCTGACGGTGCAGAGCGGAAGTCTCGGTGGAAGATTCACCACCGTCGAGGGATTGCTCACAGAGGTCAGAGATCAACTGCACGATCATATTTTCGACGCCGTTGGATCCGGTGCAGGAGACAGCATGGCGACCGATGAGAAAAACAAGTGGGACAGCTTCTTTGACAAGCTGGACGACGCCATCAGTGGCAAGATAAAGTTCACCATCACGCTGGAGGACCCTATGGCCAGCAGCTACGTCCAGGATCTGTGTGCTCCTGCAAAGGATGAGCAGATCTTCATTGAAGAATACACTCGTACTGAAGAGGAGGAGGAAGAGCTTGGTCTGAAGGACATGAAGACGGAGGGCTACGAAGAGGACCATGCCAAGGAGATGGCTGAGAAGGCTGCGGTTGAGAGGGCTGAGGCCGAAGAACAGTCGTGAGTATATTCACTTGGTTGACCTTGATGATTTGATATCCATATCCATTCATGATGCGAACGTTTTTCCTTTATTTTTGTCCAATGTTGCATGATGGCGCCTTCTAAGTTTGGGATGTGTACAATGATTCTTACTCTATAGATATCCGGTGGCGATGGGGATTGTTTACGGAGTCATGAAAAAAAGTTGTCTGTCTGATACCAAAGTGTTGCATCTGTAGTTTGATCTGGCCGCTATGCTACACAAGAGCCAGCGTCATATGGAACTGGTCTTATGTAGGTCTCAAGGTTTAGGGAATAGTGTCTTTTAAGGACAGGAACCTTGAAAGTAAGGGATTGCCGGTCCGGTTGAGAGATAGCAGCGTAGGAACATCTAGTCCTATGTACGCGAATTGCCATTTCGTGGTTGCAACCGCGCGCTGGTTCTATCGTAAGGCGTTACAGCCATGTTGCTGTGGTTCGGTATATTGGCGTCAAGCATTTGAACAAAGACATGAAGAGTCGCGCTTGTCCAATAGGGCTTGTTGAGTTTCGATGTTCGAGATCAGCCCATTCAGGCCGAAATGATCTGCCAACGAGCTCACTTCGCAAAGGGGTTCGCATGAATTGTGACGCGGTTGATGCGAAGTGCCTCAAATGCATCCCCTTCCTTGGGTTGAGAGACCTTGCCCTTCTTGTCAACCTTGACGTTGGCCTTCTCCAGCTTCGAAAGCACGTCACCACCTTCATCCTGGGCACTCAAGTTCAACACCTTCCCAAAGACCGTACTTGCACCATCAAGATGCGGCGCCGGGGCAAAGGTAATGAAAAATTGGCTGCCGTTTACGATTGCGCCAGTCGCATTCTGCGAGCCCGGGGCCGTCCTATCCTTGACGGGGCGAGAGGCCATAGAGAGAATGCCGCGCGCATTGTGTTTTAGGGCCGGGAGACGAATTTCCTGGTTCAGTGAGGATGGGTGATATATGGAGGTGCCGCCCTTGGGGATCTCGAAAGGAAGCATCGATTTTGTGGAGGTCGAGGGCTTTGCGGCTGGGCCGAGGGAGATATCGCCGCCTTGGATCATAAAGCCGGGGATGAGACGATGGAATGGTGTGTCATTGTATGCGCCACATGCGCACAGGGCGAGGAAGTTCTCTGCAGTTTGGGGGACTGCTTCGCAGAAGAGCTCGACCTTGAGGTCGCCGTGGGTAGTATGGAGCTACATCGCAATGGTTAGCATATTGTGGGGAACCAGGTATCACAGCGAAGCTCGGAAGCTTCCAGGCAGCGAAAACGTACTGTGACAGACATAGCTGTAGGGATCGCTCAGTATTTTGAGGTCAATGAACACGACGTGAGAGAAGCAAATGTCGGGACCGATGCGGTCGATATCACGCTTAGTCAGGACTTGCGGACTCGCAACTGTTTACAGCTGAAGCAACTTCAATTCAAGGGAGACAACAGTGTCCAATCTGGAACGAGCTGAAATCTGTCGCAGAGCTCAGCTCATCGACGATATCTCGGCCTCTTGATTCGCCATCACAGCTTCCTTTTGTTCAAGCTAGGCTTGTCTGAAGCACAGCATCGACAATGAACAATCGACCAGTCGAGCAAGCCTTGGGGAACCTGCTCCCTACTCATGCCAATGATCTACCGCAGGAGCTTCTCAGTCTGGCCCTGAATCTCGTGGCCCAATCACGGAGCTTCTCAAGCAGTCTGAAGCCCGAAGAAGAAATCGCCCGGCCATATGCCTGTGCCGAGATCGCCTGCAGGAGGTATGCCCATCTCTGAGCAATTCAATACCCACAGTCGTTACTGTTACTGACTTGTGAACCTACAGGTTAAGTCGAGCTCTCAAACTTCCCCCGCTACTCGGCCATGCCCCATGTCCTCCACGCGTATACAAGAAGCTCTACTCTTACCTCGACCGATCTCTCGGGACTGGTTCTGGAGGAATCAAGCGCTCAGCAAGTGTCTCCGGGACACCGACTCGCAGTAACTCTACGCAGACCACACCCACCAAGACGGCTAGAGACACCCCTTCGAAGGCAGCTCTTCCGCCCCGAGGCCTCCAAAATACACCTTCCAAATCCACACCGTTGAAGCGGAGTGTGAGTGTTGCCGCCAGGCTTGGCTCGCCGTCAAAATCCGCGCGAAAATCCATTCAAGACCATACCCATACTAGGGGTATCGCTGGGTCGACGAATATCCCCGACGCCCCTGCATGGGCAATGACCGCCATCCGCACAGTATGCAAGACACTTTCGACCCCAGCTCCGCGGACAAACACCTGGTCCAGGCCTCCTATCTCACGAACTCTGCCCCCTCATATATTTTCTGGCGTCTCGTCCATTCTCTACTTAACATCGAGCATGTCCCGTGACGAAAAAGGGTTTGACGATGAGACCCTGGACTTCTTAGACCCGATCGTGACTATCGGTGACAATGATGCTGAATTTAAAGATCTGGTCTTTGCCATGGTGATCGCTGTCTACTTTATCGCTCTGGCTCGTCGGCGAAACCCGGCGCCTTCTGAGGACGGCGAGGCGGATAGCGAGGCACAGAAGATGGACAAGAAGACGTTTACCGAGATGCGCCAGACTGCCTTGACTTGTCTCGGTCTTCCTACTGATAGACGGCATCGTGATGATGTCGATCAATGGATTGCCCTGATCATGGAACACGGCTGGGCTAATGGTCAGGAGTGGTTCGAAAATATCCCGCTCGCTGGAGAGTTGGATGGCGAGGATGAGGAGGGCAACTCGTACCGCAATCTTGATGAGGAAGATGCCGCCTTTCGAGGTGTGAAGTTGCCCAAGCGCCATGACGGCCCGGGTAATTCCAAGTCCCGTTCGTCAAAGCCAGATGTTTCCCACGGTGGTCTGCTACCTGGTCTGGGAACTATGATGCAGGATCGCGTGGACTGGCTGAGTGAGGATCGCCGGGAAGACTTTGTCGAGTGGAAAGCAGACATTATGTCCCGCCTCGGGTCTGCAGCTGCATGATTGACTACATGTCAGCATGGGATACTGGACGGAGCAGCTGGCGTTAGAAACTATTTAGATACCCTTGCAATGGAAATGGAATGAAATCTTCGAGATCATAGAATGCATCTTGTTTAAAGGTGCCAAAATATGCTCCGATCTGTCTAAAAAATTCCCAATCCTGCTCGAAATACAGAGTCTATCTGCTATATCCATTATGAACCGCCTTTTCTAATCCGTACTCGCAAGCTTCCAGAGCCACTGCGAGTACGGGACGACGCCGTGATACCAAATGCATATCAATACCAAATGCTTCTAGTTCTGTGGTGTGGGACGCTCTCGTTCTGCTCTTCTTCCAAGCTCTTCATCGTATCATATAAGAAGAAATCGATCAGGATCGCGTTGATCCCGTAAGTTTTCCGAGGCTTTTCATCAGTGGGCTCTTCCCGGCCTTCGACATGATCACTCTCGTCCGACTCCAAGTGCGAGCCCTTTTTGCCAGCACTTTTCACCTCCGGATGCCGCTTCTCGATCTCGCGCTTGATAAGCTCTACACACCAGATGCTCGTACCACGCAGCTCAATTTCCCAGGTCGAGCCTGGCGTGAGAGGCTTTAGGCTGCGGATGTGAGCGTCCAATGGAGGTGAGTAGCGGAGACAGCCGAGTTGGTTCAGCATCTGGGGAATCCGGTAGTCTGCGAACATGGTGATCTTATCGATGTCGTGGAACTCGCCGAAGTCTTCGCCGTTGAAGCACGCCCACAGATCTGCGACGAGAATCTGGGCGCGTTTGAGGAATCGTACTCTTTTTCCGTTGAAGCTTATCTCGTCGCGGAAGCAGGCAAAGTTTTCGGCTACCAGGTTGACCAGGCCTGCAGCGGAGTAGTTGGCGTCGTCGATGCAGTTAACAAAGCTGCCTTCGAACTCCTAGGGATCGATCAGCAACGCACTCGGAGAAAAGGGTGACATGAGACACACATTACATAGAACATCTCCGGCCTCACGTAGGCACTGCACTCGCTCTTGGAAAAGAGGGATCTCCTCTTCTGTTGCGGAGCGAAAGACGTGTCTCAGGAGCTCATCCGTGCATTCATCCTCATTCACCCAAAAGCTCGGTGTGGTAATTGGAATATCTGCGAGGTAACGTGTCAGCTCGGACATCCGAGATCCAAACAGCAACAGAATGTGACATACCTTCATCCAAGGCTCTTTGCAGAGCAGCGACCAAGCTCCAGTAGCCGGTCCACTTCCTCCCACGATACTCGATACAGAATCGCTTCGACTCATCCTTTTCCTCGGACCAGAAACTAAAGTTCAGTAGATCCATAGTGAAGATAAAGTCGACGGTGCTCTCGGTTTTCTCCTGCGGATGCAGCTCATGTTCCGACCATGTCTGCGTTGAGTACGCCTTCTTCTGCATCAACCGCCAAATAGTCTCAGCCGCTTCCTTGACATGAGTCGGACTCAGGGCGACATCAATTGAGTTATCAAATGTGTACTGCGCGCCCTCGAGCACCTTTGTCTCTGGGGGAGCAGCCTTGTTCGGTTTTCCACCCAGTCCAAGGTGCTGGCGAAGCAGTTCGACGAGTTCAGGGTCAGCTTCATCTGAGCCCCGTCGGTCGGAGTCGGATTCCAGTGATGGCATGCTCAATGGCTGTGCTGTATGCAAAAGTAAAGTAGAGGTGAGTATATCCCCTGGTCCGTGGGGCTCGATGTGAGAGGGACCGGATCCAGTGCTGGGGGAGTGGCCACGCAGTATTTCAGCCCACACCGACGGTATGAATTTAGGACTAGACGACCAGAATAATCCAATCAGGGATGACCTGGTCTTCAATCATGCACAATGCAAAGTGGAAGGGTTTCTCGCCACGGAGAAAATTCAATGGTTTTTGGATAGAGACTCGTGTTATGTAAGCAGGGGCGACCTCCTTTGCTCGATTTTTGGGTGTTGATCTCCATTATAGTGGCTAGTTGTAGTTAGATGATAGTTGACTTGCTTCTAGTTAGTCCTCTGTGCTTGATATCTGTCGCTGGTAGAATGTTGATGCGACGAAAATAAGCTACAGCCGCATAAGGGTCAGTTATCCGCAAGCCTCGTGAATATACCTTTGAGTAATATTGCATTATGCATAATCAAGTACACAGTCCTAGAGACAGTGTTTGAGATCCACGTAAATCAGAAAATAGACTTAAAGTACGTAACTCGTTTTATTGACAAATCACCTTATATCATGGGCCAGCGCAAAGCAGCAGAAGTGTATGCAAGGCAATGCGCGGTGCCTATATGCGTACCTAAGTAGTCTACTAGGATATCTGGAAAGACATTTGAAGAGATATCTACCTACGATGGGATTTATTATGAAATAGGAGAAAGGTAGAGGGGGTTTCCTCTGATACATCTAGGCAGTACCCTAGTTAGTTTTACTGTGAATAGTAGTATACTCCTGGCAAGGTGACCCCGGCGAGACAACAAACACAGAGGATGCCTTCATTTTACGGTTATATGTAGCTTTTCTTAGTTATAGGAGGCTATTGATAGTTGATAAGCTTTTGTAATGTGCTTTTTCCTAGTGGCCGCTATGCACCCCTGGAAATGCGGCAAACAGACCGTATGGAATGCACAGACAATCTCATTACCCATGTTATGGCAATCGTGCAGGATGCTGATTGTCCTTTGTAAAGGAAAATTAAAGAATGAAGTATCTTAAGGTGGTCGTAGATCCTAGTTGAGGCTCCACCTCCCTGCCGTCATCGACCTCGTCCCTCATCTCGGTTTCTCTTTCCGGAATCTCGCGCGCAACAACTTTCATTCGCAACTCCCTCCTTCACCCTCCTCCATCCCCACTTCCTTTTGTTCTGTATCCTCATTACCGATATGGGCCGATAGGCTCATCCCTCCTTACGCTGTTCTATTCCAAGCCATCTCTCCGCTCGCTACCATGCATCAGAGCTCCATTAAGCGCTCCCTCGGAGTGGAGCTCACCAAGAGCATCAAACAGGTATGGACACTCGGACAGTGGTGGAAACCCCTCTAGACATCAAATTGAGCGCTGCGATCCAATTCTGACCTCTTTTCTTCCGTTCTTCTAGTCGCGCGTCCTGCTCGTTGGAGCAGGCGGCATCGGATGCGAGCTGCTCAAAAACCTCGTTCTCACCGGCTTCGGAGAGATTCACATCATCGATCTCGATACAATCGACCTCAGTAACCTCAACCGCCAATTCCTCTTTCGCCATGAACACATCAAAAAACCAAAGGCCCTGGTCCGTCTACCCTGCATCCCGCGATCTCGGCCCTCCCTTGCGAAACCGCCGCCAGTCGCGGCTCTGCGCAATCCCCACGGCTACAACGAGACTGTGTTCTGACAATGAATATTCTATATCTAGGTTGCGAAGGAGGTTGCGCATCGGTTCCAGCCTGGCGCAAAGCTGGAAGCCTACCATGCGAATATTACGGACTCGCAGTTCAATGTCGACTGGTTTGGAAGCTTCAATATTGTCTTCAATGCACTAGATAACCTGGCCGCACGACGACACGTGAACGCGCAGTGTCTTGCCGCGGGAGTGCCTCTGGTCGAGAGCGGCACCACCGGCTTCAACGGCCAGGTGCAGGTCATTGAGAAGGTAAGCACCATGACGGGTTTACTGTTCCAAATTCTGACCATGTTGACTCCACCAGGGTAAAGCGGAATGTTATGATTGCAACGAAAAAGAGGCTCCGAAATCCTTTGCCATCTGCACGATCCGCAGCAACCCGACAGAGCCCATCCACTGTATTGTATGGGCCAAGAGCTACCTGATCCCGTACGTCGCATTGATAGCTCGCGCCATTCATAGTTAACATCGGTTTAGGGAGCTATTTGGTCAAAGTGAAGACAACCCGGCGGAACTGGACACCACCGAGGATGCGGACAATGGTCAGTTTTGGTGACAGGATTGTGTTGACGGCAACTGGCGATACTGACGGTTGAATAGCCAACGAGATTGAAGAGCTGCGCAAGGAAGCAAAGGCTCTAAGCGAAATTCGGAATTCCATGGGCTCCAGTGATTTCGCCAGGAAGGTCTTCGAGAACGTATTCAGAGATGACATTGAGCGACTACGTGAGGTAGAGGATATGTGGAAAGTGCGTGCGAAACCAGACGTACTGGACTATGATAATCTCCAAGAGGAATCTGCATCCGTGAAGTCCACAGTGTCTATCGATGACCAGAGTGTATGGACACTCGCCGAGGCTTTCTACGTGTTCAAAGACAGGTGAGGAGCGCTATGCACTCCACAGTGTGTGACTTGGCTGACTGAAGCGAAGTGCGGATCGACTCGCTAGACGTCTGATGGAGATGTCGAAAACATCACCAGGTGACGCACCCATCATCACATTTGATAAAGATGACGTGGACACATTGGACTTTGTGACCGCAACTGCCAACTTGCGGGCCATTTCCTTCCACCTGGAACCGAAATCCAAGTTTGATACCAAGCGTAGGTCCCATATTTTGATCCTGTTGGAACAGGCGGTTGACCTTCTATAGAAATGGCCGGTAACATTATTCCTGCCATTGCTACCACAAACGCCATGACAGCAAGTCTGTGCGTTCTTCAGGCTTTCAAGGTCCTCCAAGGCAATCTCGCGAATGCCAAGATGGTACTGATTGCCTATTACCCTGGGTTACTGTCAACTATTGACTCAATTTGCAGGTCTTCCTCGAGCGATCCGGTGCACGAGCTATCAACTCCTATTCTTTGAATCCTCCCAAACCCGACTGTGCAGTCTGCTCTTTCGCGCAGGTTCGGGTATCATTCGACCCAGAACATGCCACGCTAGGAGACCTTGTTGGTCTTCTTCGTGAGGAGCTGGGCTATAGCGGGGAGTTCTCTATAAGGAATGATTACAGGTTGATCTATGATGTTGAGGAGAGTCAGTTGTCATCGAAGCTTTCAGACAAGGGAATCACGAACTGGGCTTCCCTCACTGTCGTAGATGATGATGACGTGGATAAGGATCCTCGTGTCAACTTACAGCTCATCATCAGTGCAAGGTACGTTCTGTATACCCACGCCTTGAACATATACTAATTGGAATTTGTAGAACTGAGCCCTCTTCAGAGGAATCGAAGCCCGTTGTCTTACAGGGCAGCATCCCAGATATCCCGCGGAAGCCCAAGACGGCTCCGGTACCGCCGGCCGAGGACGTTCCTATTACTAACGGCACGTCTGTCACAGGCAAGCGCAAGCGTGAGGGTCAGGACGAGGACGGAGACGAGCCCATGACTAATGGCCATGTTACCAAGAAGGCCGCTGGGGAGTCGTCTAAAAGCAATGGCGGCGAGCTGATCATCCTGGATGATGATGACGAGGGTCCTATTTTGCTTGACGATTAGAACGAAAACACGGCAGATGGGTGGGTACGTTCCTTGGGCTCTTCAAATAGAGATGCACACGATTTGATTACGTTTTGCTGCCCTATGTTATCTGTACCATAGCAAATACACCACAAGCTACTTCGAATTGAGACAATAATCTACGATTGCAGATTCATCTTATGCTCAGGTATCACGGGGCGCGAGTCCCAAAACAGATTGTGAAGTCGATAATATGAGTACAAGGTGGTCATGTGGTAACTAAGGTGGTCATGTGGTAACTAAGATGGCCATTTAAACTGCACTGAGTCCACCATCTAGATTGAGAATGCAGTTATTTGCATATTCATTCGTTGCCAGGAAGACAGCCGCGTCTGCAATCTCACTGGCTTCTCCAAATCGATGAAGAGGGATCATGGCTTTAAGTCTGTCGACTTCGCCGGGCGTAAAGTCTAAACTCTGTCAGTCTTCCATTCCTCAAAGGGTATGGTACATCCACCTACCTGCAATCATCGGGGTTTCGATGTACCCCGGCACGATGGCATTCGATCGGATCACCACACCCTTTGGCGATGCGGATGCCTCAACAGCTAATGACCGTGTCAGACCCAAGAGACCAGCCTTGGATGCAGCGTACGGAACAGCACCGGTTCCAGCCTTCAGTGCGAGTAAGGAAGAGATATTGATGATACACTTGGATGGTGTTATAGTATCCTCTGTGGAATTGCGATTGCGCACTCTGTTGCGAATAGTTGCGCGCACCAGTGCTCGAGAGGTAAGCATTGCGCCTTCGAGATTTGTGCGTAGGATCTGGGCGATATCTTCTAGTTCAGACTTGGGAAGGATGTTATTGATGGAGATACCAGCTGCATTCACGAGGACATCCACATTGGCCTAGGGGTTGTTAGGTTCATGCCTTCGAGATATCAGAGGAGACATACCATTTCTTTCTCCAACTCATGCTTCCATGATCCAATATCACCTACATCACCGACAAGCAGACGCACTTTGTTCGATGTGGCTGTGGCGATACCTCCATGACCCTCTGATGAAGAAAGACGCCCAGCTGCAGCTTGAAGACGGTCCTGCGACCTGCCGACTAGGATGATGGATGTAGCTCCTTCTTGCAGGAATCTTTCTGCAATGGCAAAGCCGATGCCCGATGTGCCACCTGTGACCATGCACGTGCGGCCGGATAGGCGATTGCTTGAACGAGAAGGAGTCGTAGTATTATTGGTCTTTTGAAAGTAATATCGATTGGTTCCTGAACTCGCGCGGAATCCAGATCTGATGTCATAGCTGGGACGCGTGAGAAGAGATGCTGCTGGCACTCGCAGACGAACTCTCGAGGCAATAGAGACAGCCATTGCCTATTAATTTGTCGATCTGAGCCAGACACACTTGTAATATAAGAAGAGTATATGCCGTGCAAAAGGAAAAGAGCATCGGGGAGTGCTTATCGTTATCGGCATAGCACGGGCCACACGGATGCCTTCGATTCAAGTCTCAACTCCGTCATCCGCGTACTCGACTACCTTCACGCGACGTGTCCTTCACCATGGCTGACTCGGCCTCTGAATACGTGACGTTAGTCTCAGGTGATGGCTTTGAGTTCATCCTGCCACGCAGTACTGCTTGCATCTCCGGCACCATTCGGCGCATGCTAGACCCTGCGAGTACGTGAATCTGCTCGATTGCTTGGACTCTCCGCTGATTGATCTGGTGGTATATAGGCAAATTCTCAGAGGCACTGACCGGTCGCTGTGTCCTGGAGACCTTGACGTATGTCATGCCTCGACCTATTTCGGTTCCTTGATGCGGACTTCTAACACTAACTCCCTCTGTAGTGGCGTCGTCCTCGAGAAAGTCTGCGAATACTTCCTTTACAATGAAAAGCACAAGGATCAGGCCAATGTCCCAGATATGGATGTCCCGCCCGAGCTGTGCTTGGAGCTGCTGATGGCGGCCGACTACTTGGATACCTGATCTCCCGCGTAGGTGCACTTGGCCCTTGTCCCATCCAAAGGCGCTAAACTCTAACAGTGGATATACGATAGTATGCTTCCATATTTTCGCAATGACTTACGGCGCAACGAGATGATCAAAATATTACGGACTTTATGGGGAGTTTTTGACCTTGACACACGGACTGGACCACGGCACTTTTGCTTGCTGTGGAATGTACAATTTACTCAATAGAAAGCATCATATTCACCACTTTACTCGCTCTCAGTTGGGGGCAACGGTCAAGCCAAGCCATCGAAGCATCATTCATTCGACCTGTTAACACTGTGGACGAATGATCTAAAACAGATGGCAGATCAAAACACAATCCAGATGGCAAGCCTATACTTATTCTCAAATGGGTCACGGCTTTAGCATCAAGAAGTTATACTTTGTTAGTACCTTAAGAATGTAAGGTACTGGAAGTAGATCTCTTGCACTGTCTATTCCTTTCACGGGACTATAGATAGTTAGATGCTTTTACGGATTACACAACCTAAGCCCGGCGCATAGGGTAGGTATAATACAGACCTCAGGCTAGATGAATCAAGTGTCATAAGCATACATTGTATGTCCTTTTGATTTCTTTGCTTCTCTGTGGATATCTCTCTGGATATATTCCTAGATCGGTCAAAATGCCGGCTCTCGGTATGTGCTGACTCAGCCGGATGGTGAGCCCGGTCGTCCTCGACGATTATCGCCCTTTACTTTCCCCTCTTTGACGAGATGAAAGTCCCAGGAGCTGTGCTCACTGTGACCTGTTTATTATTTTATACTCGATTTCTTCGACCACGTTAGTTCATAGCCTCGGTTTTGCGATATCGAGCGTGGCGTGGGGGTGTCCCCATTGCACCTTCCCCGGATCGTTGATAGTGATTCCTGATAGAGGGACGTTCGATGCCCACCATGTCTGGTGTTGTGGGCCCATCAACCATGCCGAGCACTTCCGAGTCTCTTGCCCAGAGCATCAACACGACCGTCTCCGCGACTTCTAGAAACTCCATTCTCCCGTCCTCGCCGCTCGAGCTTCTTACTTTCCCTATTCGCGCCTTACACCGTGCCGAGACCTTCGCCTTCAGTACGGTCCCTCGACATGTTGCAAGACTCGCCGGGCTCCAAGACGTTACCGTGAACTTGTGGAACGGGCCTGCGCCGACGGCAAGTGATATAGGGCTGACCGGCGAGGCAGTGGCAGCGACGGCCAACATGGCGCGTGAGGGTGTTGCTCAGGCGGTCGGGCAAGGCGACAGCTGGTATGTGACCGAATTTCTGCAGGCAGTGCGGAAAGTCGGGGGATTCTTTGGCTATTTGACAAGCGTTTGGTCTTTCGCCTGCCTGGTCGAGGCTCTCATCCTCAACCGCATCACTATTTATGCATCCACCCGGCGCCACCTTAGACTAGGATGGGAAAGGCGACTAGCTCTACGCATCATTCCGATCATCCTTTTCCTTTCACAGATACTTTCCCTGTTGCGCGGCATCCGTTGCCAGACTTCGCCAGATTACTCCTCCATGCGGTATGGAAAACCAGGGAAATCAATGATCTTCGACTATGCTAGTGGCGGAGGTACTCTTCACTCGCTTTCATCCACTCTCTTACTATGGGAGTCCGATGAGAAAGCTTGCAGTGCCGTGAAAATGGGAGTGACAGCTAGCGATTCCGATATTCCGTTCGGCTCATTTTCTCTCCTGTGGCCAGTCTTCCTATTGCTTTGTCTAAGTCATTTTGTCGAGACACTTTCCTGTGCTCTACAGGGTCGGCCCGTCATGACGGAGACTGGCATGTCCATCTTCGAGCACTCCCTGGCGTTTGCTGAAGCCGAGAGTATGATCGCTAGATCAATTGGACTTGGGCTCTTCGGTCTCCCCAAGCAAAGCCCTCTCAGCGGCGGTCGGTCGGAAGATAGCTCATCACCTCTCCACCTTCTCACAAGGGCGCAAGTCCTCGAGAAAATGAACGTTACCCCGGAGCTCCTGCTCATTGTCCTGATTTCATGCCTGAACAGCCTCTCCTCGCACATACTCGACGTCTTTGGAAAGCAGAGTCGATACCGTCTCTTCAACACTGCTCTTTGGGGGTTCTGCTTCATGGCTGCCATGTCATGGGGGTTGGAAAGTGGCCCCCCAGTAAGCATGGAGACTGGAGTTCTCCGATTTCCCACAGTTTGCATTGTCGGATTCATCCCTCATCTTCTCGTCCTCTGCGGCATCCTTGCGTGTTTCGCTATCTACGGACTGGCTTTGGTCATCACCGCATTTTCCTTGCCCTTTGAGGAAGGCCAGCCTGCTTCTCTTCGGGAACGCTTCGCGTTAGCTCACGAGAACATGCAAGGTTCCAACCAGATCCGTAACATCCGTATCAACAGACACGACGATTTCTACACTACTTTACTTCGGATCGGGTATGTCGCATTGACCGCCGCGAGCGAAGCAGTCTTCTTGAATGAAGGCAAGGCTGTCGTTGCGTGGCATATGACCTGGCTCGAAAAAGATCGACTTGCTGAGATCGAAGCTTCTCGTCGGAGAAACCCGTCTCACAGGAACTGGTCAAACCGGGCTGAAGGGTCTCCCTTGGAAGCCGTGGGCTTTGCCAGCTTTGATTTGCCAGAGCAGTCTGCCATATGGGAGAGTGGATACAACCGGGAGAAGAAGCTGGAAAAGCCCAAGAATGGATCCCGGCAGATGCGGTCTGAAGCTGAGCTTGGTGGTGTCGGCGCTGTTCGGGCATCAGTCCGTTTATGGCATGGTATCTCTTTCCTTCGCTCTATCTTCTGGCTCGTTGTCCGGTGGATTGCGTACGGTTTCAACCGCGCCCTGGATCGTCTGGGTGTCAACTACCGGCCTCGGTGGCTAAAGCGCTTCGTTGGAAAGAAGAAGGACAAAGCCAGGCCTGGAAGCGGGTCTCCAGGGTCGTTAGACTTTTGGATTCTTACTGACGAGGGCGAACTTGAACTTCCAGAGAATCACGAGTTCGACGTTGAGGTGGAAATGCGGAAACGGGAACATTCTAGCCAACAGGACTGGGAGGGACCAGATGAACGCCGCATGGACGAGAAGCTATATGCGTGGTGGAGGGCAGGTGGCTCTTGGGGTAACCAGGACAACACGCCTGATTACAGCCCTCCCAGCGAAGATGACGATACGACGAGTGTGATTTCTATGTCCACAAATGCTTCGGAGGCGGAGTGGGAGGACTATGCATCGGATGGTCGTCGCACTCCAACACAGTCGGACCCATATCCTCAACTTTCTCGGGAGAGCACACCTCAACAAGATGCCCTCATGGACATGAGTACTTTTGCCCGTCTGCTCGACCCTCGCGATCGCGAAGCTAGAGAAGAAGCACGCATCCTTGCAGCCCACCTCAATCCAGGCGACGGACCCGGTCGAATAATGACTCGCAGTCAGTACCAGCAGAAAGTAGAGCGGGAGAGATCCCGTGTCCTACTGTCTTCCCGTTTGCACCATCCGACAGTCACACATTCTCACACGGAGCCGCGGAAACCCACTGCCGAGGAAGAGACCGAGATGCTTGAAAAGCTGATCCTTTCCTGCCGCGCCGACTTTGAGAGACCTTCCAGCTCTGACCCGAATACCTGGGAGTCCGGCGCCATGGGTCTAGGAGAGAACGGCCCACCATGCGTCGTCTGCCAAACAAGCCCACGATCCATCATCACCTGGCCCTGTCGCTGTCTCTGCATCTGCGAAGACTGCCGTGTCAGTCTGGCCATGAACAACTTTGGCAGCTGTGTCACTTGTCGACAGGAAGTCGGTGGGTTCATGCGGCTATGGGTTCCCTAATGGCATAACATGTTTAGTTTGCATTCGCTCGAGTTTCAGACCTTCATGCTCTATATCGGTCCCCAGCGTGTAACATAGTAATCCACATTTCGAATGAGCCGTGTCGGGCAGTTTATGGCGGACGGGGCCGTGACCCCGGATATACGTCTTTCTTTCTTGTACAGATCTTATTTAGCCATGTTTAGTACTTTGCATAATCAAGACTGCCTGTTCAGCCCACCTCTACCTAGGTACTTTGATTGATTAACCTGGAACATGTACCCGTGGACGTAGAATGCTTCTGTCCTGGTGTGGCAATTTCAGTCTCGCTTCTTCGCCGTCTATAGGTTCGCTAGCTTCTCCAAGGGTTTCAAGGCCAAGTCACGAGCGACTAGTCACAAATCCGTAAACAACTTTCATTAAGATCATTCAAAGTACCTGGAAGCCACTGGCATTGTACCTACTCTGCCCTTTCCAAAGGGCGATACACAGCCTCCCACATTTGTGCCCTCACCCATTCCCTCAACTCAGCATCATCTGCAGGGATACCCTCTTCCTGTGCAAGCCCCTCCTTGACAGAACATCTGATCACCGCAGCAGCAATATCCACACTAATGTCCCGTACATCCTCGACATCTGGCAACAAGGGCCGCTTGGGATCTTCAAGAGCGGGTGATCGTGCCTTGAGCGCTTCAGTGGCTGCTACAAGCATCTTCTTTGAGACGAGGCGGCTTCGCGATAGAACTGCTCCAAGGCCGATTCCAGGGAAGCAAGTTGAGTTGTTGCACTCGGCTGTTATGTACATTAGCCCGTCTCCTTGTTGATGCTTCGAGTGGTTTCTTACCAATCGCGTATTTGGTGCCGCCGTATTCCACAGGAGGGAATGGACTGCCAGTGGCGATGAGGGCTCGTCCATCTGTCCATTTGTAGAGATCGGTTGGTTGAGCTTCGTGTAGGCGTGTAGGATTGCTCAGAGGGAAGACGATGGGGCGTTCAACATGCTTTGCCATCTCTCGAATAATCTCCTCGGTGAATGCATTGGGCTTTGTGGATGTTCCGATAAGAACATGCGGTTTGACATGCTGTACTACTGAGGATAGATCACGCTGTTGTCCTTGTGGCCATTCGCTGTCTTCTCTTGCGAAGGGTACTTGGCCTGGAGTCAAGCTGTCCCCGAGCGATTTCACTAAGAGACCTGGTTTGTCAATACACCTAGATCAAATACCTTGTCAATATAGATACCTAGGTAACGATTCAAGGTCTCGGCATACCATATCTGCTTCGATGCCTCGGATTTTGACTTCTTTGTCTCCGTCGCGATAGTCTCGGCAAGCTGGTCTGCGATGCCGGTACCAGCGGTTCCCGAGCCGAAGACCACGACGCGGACCTCATCCAACTTGACATTGCTGACATGCAAGGCTGCCATCATTGCTGCCAGTGTCACACAGCCAGTGCCTTGGATATCGTCATTGAAACAGGGAATCTCCGACTGATACCTATCAAGGATTCTCCTTGCATTGCTGAGACCAAAGTCCTCACTGTGCATGTTAGACTCACTCAAGCTCATCTATCAAGGGTAATAGCATGGACTCACAAATGGATGTAGGCGTTTGGGAACCGCTTCCGCGCAGTCTTGACAAAGTTGTCCACGAATTCATCATATTGCTCCCCACTCGCACGGGGCTGTCGCAAACCCAGATAAAGGTCGTCGTTGAGAAGCTCTTGATTCTGCAATCACGACTCTATTAGCGGAGGTTTCATCACGACACCAGAAATACATACATTTGTCCCACAATCCAGCACCACTGGCAACTGGCGTGATGGATGAATACCGGCACAGAGAGTAGTGATGATTAACTTGGCCACTGAGATAAGAATGGCACCGACGCCTTGATCGCCAATACCCAGGATCTAAAATAATGTCAGTGTTTGTTATCTTCGGACCAGCAGACTGCCTCACCTCTTCACCATCACTGACAACAATGTAATCAACATCATCAGGACTTGCAAAATTAGAAAGGCATCTATCAATGGAACCCTGATCTCTGATATTCAAGAAACACCCCTCGGGTCGTCGAAACAATCGGGAGTAGTCCTGTATAGCATCACCTTCAGTGGGGGTGTAGATGATGGGAAACATCTCCTTGAGATGAGATTGAAGTAGCTATTCTCATGGAATTAGTCTCGCTGCTTTATCTGTGCGAATTCAACGTACCTTGTAGTACAGCACTTCATTCTGCGCCTTCATGCTTGCCATGAAGGTATTCTTGGCCAAGTCACTGTCCCTGCTGCTGTACTGCTGATAAGCCCGATCCACCTGCTCATCCAGAGTCTGGATATTAGGTGGTAGCAGTCCATGGAGCTTGAAAGCCGTTCGCTCGTTGTCGGGAAAGGCAGAGCCTTTGTTGAACCGCGACGAATGGAGAACAGCTGGGCCCTGGCCTTGGTTTAGCCTCTTTTTCTCATGCGATGGATCATATCACCGAGACTCACTTTTAACGGACACTTCAGGGGTCCAGACATCGCTCGTGGTAAATGGTTGAACTTGGTGGCTGCAGACATGATGTTGGTGTAGCGGATGAGATAAGATAGAGGATGCGGGGAAAGAATGGAGGTCAGCAACGGGTTCTATGGAAAACAGTGTCAATTATGTATCTCAGTCGAAGCATCGCGAGAGATCCTGGCACGTTACATGTGGATCTTGATGCGCTGATGTCATTCCGTTTTGTAGTGGGTCCATACATTTAGCACTGTGTTTGTAGATGATAAGCTCCTAGTGTATAATAGTACAGAATATGCAATTATCCATTTCCAAGGTGATCTGATACTGGGTACATTAGTAGTTTTAACAGAATGACCACAAATAATTACCACTCCATTCAGTATCAACCAGTATTTGTATTAAATGCTCAACTATGTATACAAATTGCACTATATCATCCTTCCACCATGAGTGAGCATTGTACCATTGTTACATCAAAGGCAACGGCACCGATCGCTGGCTACTCGCTGGATGACCCGGTTTCAATAAACCCAAGCCAAGCCAACGTCAACACCAACGCGGCGGCAATGATGCCACATTAGATTAACTACATTTACAGAACATAGGCAGCGGCAGCGGCAATAGCAGCAGCACAGGCCATGTTGCCCTTGATGCCAACAGCGCCGTTGAAGGCGGGCGAGGTGGTGGCAGCAGAGCTGGAACCGGTCTGGGTGACTAGAGGGGTCGAGGTACCAGCTGGGGTAGAGCCGGAGCCGCCGGCGCTAGCAGAAGAAGAGCCAACAGGGGAGGAGCTGGTGGCAGTCATGGAAGCACTGCTCGATGAGGAGCCAGTGGCGGAGGCGGAGAAAGACTCGACGGTGCTGGTGCTGGTGCTGCCGGTCTCGGTAGCGGTAGCGGTAGCGCTGGTCTCGGCGGGAGTGCTGCTGCTCTCGGTAGTGGTGGTGTCAGCAGCGGTGGTAGGCTCAATCGAAGGAACCGAAATTGGGTGGCCGGCGGAAGAGCACTGGGCGACGACGACGCTGGACACGGCTGCAGCAATGGTTAGTGGGCTTGTGGTAAGTGGGTATTGATGGAACATACAGATCTGGTCCGCGACGGGGCAGGCCTTCTGGACGCAGGGAGTGATAGTGCTGACCAGAGCAGGTTTCTGGCAGTGGCAGGCAAAGTCGGTCAGGGTGGAGCATCCATCAGAGGTAAGAGCAGAGACGAAGCAGTTAAGCTGGAGGCCATGTCAGTTCTGGATACGGGAGGTGACTGGAAGGATACCAACCGAGCAGGCGGGAACATTGGGAAGCTGAGCGTTGGCCAGGCCGGCAGCAACGAGTGCAATAAGAGCGGTAGAGAATTGCATTTTGCCGAGTATATGTGAGTGGTGTCGGAAACGACCGAGGAATGAGCGAAGCGTGTGGTTGAAGAGAGGAAAAGCTCAGGTTGAACAGGACATAGATGAGCCTTTATAAGCTTCACTCTCCAACTCTGTCACGGTCACACTAAACATTGCCCTCATCACATGTCTCTTCTAGCCCACCTGGCGTCGAGACTCGGCCATGGCCGCGGTTGACTCAGATCTTTCATGAGCGGGCTGGGGTCCCCGTAAGCTCATTACGGAGCCAAGATCGAATGGCTGACACCGGATCCTGCAGACCTGCAGTCGATTGACCAGAGACATAGCTTAATTGTCATGTTTTGATAATTGAAATGAACTACGTACGGCACCATGCCAAGCCGGGGTAGGTGATGCCAAAGAGGCAAAAAGGATGTCACCAAGCATGAAATGGCGCAGTTTGTGTAGCTGGACAATCATTTCCACTGTTTCAAGCCCGCCAACCAGACCCATCGAGAAGGTTATCGAAGGTCGAGATGCATCCGACAGACAAGATGTGGAGTTGCACATGTACAGCAAATCGAAACGGTGCAGATCCCCAGTCAGGACCAGGATAAAGATCCCTGTACGTAATGTGCATTGGAGGCACAGGTACATCCAGCAGTGTGCAGCACCCAGGTGCAACGTAGGCCATAGTGAGGCAACGGGATTGCTCAGTCACAAAGAGCAGTGAGATCAGCCATAGTAATAGTATTCGAGAAGCTTTCAGAATGTGGGCGTGGGCTGCCAGGCACCGTATTTGCGTACATGGTATTGCGGAATCCCCAGGTCGAAGGCAAATCTGGGGAAGTCAGTGGATGGCTTGACGTAGCGTTGCATTAGACTATCCAAAACAAGGACTTGATCCGATGCCTGGTCAAGCCCATCAGCGCCATCGCCATTTCTATTGTCGAGTGGCACAGAAATTATCAGACAAAGCGGTCCAAGCCCAGGCCGCGTATGCACTAGCAATTTGTGGGAGTGAGTATTTCCAGGGACGTGTCAGGATTATGTATCCGGATGTCCGGGGATGGGGATGTGGATCTTTGACTCCCCGGAAATATCGCTAGGTTCTCCTATTACCCCACGGCCTCTCTAGATTATCATTCGATCTACTGCGTACCTGCATGGCTGTCGTCATCGCGGGCTGAATTATGAGTTTATAACTCCTGAGTTCGGGCCGTTGTTGGATTGTGTACCGTGCGACCAAGAGTGACAGGGCTCGTATAGCCACTGGATCCAACCAAGTGAGACACGGTGGCGGAAATGCGGGAGAGAGGATCCAATTGGGGTTAGGTCTTAATGTAGGTAATTTAGATCGAAGTCAATGGGCCATCTGGGCTGATAATGTTACCGATGTCCCCATTTTAATCGTCCTCTTACAAAAATGGCAGTCCTTAAGAGGCACTGGATTTCATTGTGCACAATTTACCATGTGTTCCCTGAACGCCCCCTCCTATGGCTAGAGTTATTTGCATTGTTTACTGCTTTTCAGGGCTGTTTTGGCCGGCGATATGGCTATTTACCGCTTTTGTGCCCGCTGTTCACGTCTGTCGCTATATTCAAAACCCCTTACTCATTTCAAGGTTGAGAATCAAATATAGATGAAATGCAGATCGTGAGGGACTTCAACGTTGAAGGTGCCTCGGCAATGCATATCCGAGCGGATACGATTGAACCGGTCCCGAGATCCAGGTGAACCGCCTGGCAGAGCACACGTACGAACCATCAAACCCACATCCGTACTAACACATAGGGCAAGTCCGCTAAAAACAGCTAGGACCAAAAGACATATTCGTTTCTCATTACTAAAACTACAATTGCCGAAGCCATAAATGCAAACATACGGTGCTCTGGTGTTATGAGAGCAATTCATCCATACGTGCCCGCTCCTTCACATCTTTCTTGAGTAGAACGGCGAGAACCTCGATGGGTGGATTGAGCTTCAGCATGTTGGCACGGCGCCAGCGCTTGAGCCGGGCGATGCCGATGCAGGGCTGGCGAGTCATTAGCATGTCCACGATAAGTGGCAAGGACCTGGGACATACCCCGTATTGGCTGCAAAGGTCAAAGTGGCGCAGGATCTTCTCTTCGAGGGAAAGGTCGTTCTGGTGGACTGTAGGAGTGAAGTCAGCCGGTGACCAGTGACATGTTTACCGCAGTTTATATTCACCTCGAGGGGCCTTGCGACTGCGCTCCTCCTTGTTCCAGTATTTCTGTAGATCAGGCCTGCTGAGCTTCAGGGCCCGCTTGTCTTCGGCGGATTGTGGCTCTTCGTGTTCCTTCGCGGCCTGCTCTCGCACCACCAGCTCGGCGACGTGCGGTTTGGTCGGCTCGGAAGCAAGTACTTGCTGGGGTTCAGGAGTGCCCGACACAGAGTTGTCAGTGGGTAGCGGAGAATCAAGGCTCTTTCCCTTGTGGAGAGTCGCGGGTGTGTTCGAGGGCTTGGTTACTCGGGACTGGTTGCCGAACGAGAGTGTCGACTGTCCGCCACCAGCAGCACGGCGACGAGGAGGCATGGTTATGAGGAGTAGTGTGGTGGCTTTCAAGATTGAAGAACAGTGGTGGAGGTTGGGGAAGTGGGTTGGTGGAGCGGCGATGTCATTGTGGTTGGTGTTGCCAGGTGCAACCAAAAAGCTTGCCCGCTGGCTCTCACATTTGGCGCCCACGGTACTATACTTTTGTTGGACTTTGACCGGTGAGATCGATATTTACGGAGTATCCTCCGAGGTTGTTAATTGAATGCTATGTAGTTACTACCCTAGGAGCTAGTAACTAGACTAGACCATTGCGGAATAGGCGCATTCTAGCGCTAATGCTTCTTAGATGTAAAATGAGCATGTGAGAGACTAAACCGATGTAATAATGCATTGATAGTTTCAAACCGGCCCAAGAAACATGTGTAGATCATGGAGCTAACACGGTGATGCAATCGAAACTCAACTTTCGAGTGGGCTCGGATGGGGCTGGTTCACCCTTAGCTAAGTTATTCCGTACACCACTCTCACACCCTCACATCCTCATATCTTCACATCCCGCCCACATCCTAAAGCCTTGGCTTCTATTTTGAATTTTCTTATCCCTTCTTTCGTCAGCTTTCGTGTGTTATGAACCGTGCGACAAGGTCCCCGTTGAGGTCGCAGGTTCTCCACAACTTCCCCCTCCGCATGTCCATGGTGGTGCGGAAACTGCGCTATCGAGATGGCCGCCTTCGTGCGCATTTCAGGTCCGGCAAATGGCAATTTCCTGATCGGATACCCGGGTATCTCAGCCACGATGGTAAGCGCTCATCGTACACCCATGCTAGCACCGGGCTCGATCCCCTCTTCTCGGAATCGCAGTTCAAGTGACTGACTCTTCCCAGCCCCGAGTCGAGGGTAAAGTTGAGATCAGGCCGAGTGTCGGCATATCAGCGCCCGTCAATGTATCCCTGGTGACAATCTCCCTCCTGCGTCGCGAAACCATCCATCCGTCGGCCGACTCCGTCACAAAGAAGCGCCTTGCTCCGCCTCGCAAGGAGATCACGGATATCGTGGGCAAGGAGATGTTGTTATTTCGATGTCCCTCTGGAAAGGAATACGAGGAGGTCATTGCGATGGATTTGCCGTTCGTGCTTTTTATCCCCTTCGGCCGTGGCGGACGTGATGCCTCTCGACGAGTACCCCCAGCAAGCCTACAACTACCGAGCCGCACCGCCGAGACATACTACGAGATGGTGGTGATGGTCCAACAAGGGCAGTCTGAACAGCGAAAGTACACGTTTCCGGTTCCAATTGCCCGCTACGACACATTGTCCACATTCGGCATGTATAATCGCCCAGAGTCCGCAGAGCGGGTATCAGATCATCTAGTGACATTGGCCATATCCCTCCCACGGTGGTCCTACGGGCCCCTGGATCCCGTCAGTGTATATGTCAAATTGTCGCCAAACCAGGATTGGATGGGCAAAGCCCGGAAAGTGACCATCAGCAAGATCACGATTGGGATTGACGAGGAAATCATCTACAACCACGAGGGCGATGAACCCCAGCGCAAGGTCAAGACGTTGACCAAGAAGACAGAAACAGTGGGCGTCAAGCTGCCCCAATCAGGATATCTCACCAATCTTGGACTGGTCTTTCCTGCCAAAGACCTGCGAGATTCCGAAGGGATCTTGCCACGCAGTCGTACAGCATTTCCAATGTATGGTGTGAGCGGATTCACGACTACCGCGAGTCTTTATAAAATCGAATATTACCTCACAGTCCGAGTGAGTACCTTTCAATCTCGGGCAGGATCTCGAATGCTAACGCGTGTGACAGGCGCATCTGACATCAGCGAGAGACATCACTATCCGGCAACCGATCGTGGTATGTCCACTTGATCACGCCGGGTGCAAAGAAGAGATGGAAGCCATTGAGCAAGCTGCACGAGATGCAGCCCATGTGAATCCCGACAGCCCGATGCTACCACTACCGTCAATCATACGGCCCAGTGACCCCAATGCCCTCAATTACCTCGGTGTGGCTCTGGTTGGCAACCAGAAGAAGCCACTCATTGACTGAGACGCATACGAAGCTATCGGAGCTTTTCCTCGAACGTACAACTCACGTATGGGAGAAGTACATCTAATTGATCTTAATCTCCCGAGCCGATTGAAAGGGAACCAGGGTCCGGAGACCCGGAAAGCACACCTTATCATGTCATGTTTTACGATTGCATAGATCTTGGAGTTGGTTGCATGGCACGGACATTTGTTCGCTTGTCCATATTTGGGGCGGGGTGTTGGGGCTTTTTCTTGGGGTGGACTGTCTCGACTCAAATGCCTTCCTCTTACTACTTTTCTATGACAGACCACGGTCTGCTCCGCAGATACCTACGTGGCGTCCCCCTTCCGTTTTAGTGCTCAGACCGCGCCGCTTTTTGCTCACTGAGTATAACTGACGCCTCTGGGCGGTCTGATCTACTTACTGAATATTACCAGATACCTACTTGGTTAACTAGCTGAGTAGTCTGATCCACTTAACTGCTGATCCTCCTCCGATTGCCCTAATTCGCTTACTGAGCAGAACCTAAGCGTCGGGGTTTGCCCCGGGGTAGTCTGCGAAAGGACCTCAGTAAAATGCACTATGCCACCTTCCTTTAATAAATTCCCCCCGTTATCTTATCAAAAACACTGGCATTATCAATATAACTATTTATCCGTAATGTTACTGCAGTTAATTGCGCTATAATAAGCCTGCTACTTGGTTAAACAATCAGTGTATTCTCTACTATATGCTCCTCGAAACACTCCTCTAGTACATTCATGATTTCCTAATAACAAGTCGGCCGACTAGAAACACCGCAGCTGACATTCCAGCCTGCCTTTCTTTAGACTCCGCAACCTCAATCCAACCCCAAATGTGGTTTTTGGATAGTAGGACTGTCAATTTTAAGCTTTAGAAAGTCTTCTGAAATGAAAATAAAATGGGAACTTTCTGTCAGTCTGAATGGTGAAGATTGCGAAGCAGATGGTTCTCGCGAGAGAAGTAATTACTGATCAGTTCTTGGTCGAGACCTAGGTGTCCATCCATATCCATTGGATCTCTGGGGTTTCTGGGAACATTCATGTAACGATTTATAACATAGATACGATGATTAGATCCTGATTCCTGTTCTAACATAAGCTAATTTAAACGCAAAAATTTGACAACTCGATTTTCTCAAATGAAATTTCTATTCTAGAACGGGAGCGTCCAATCCTTAGCTAAGACCATATTGCGCCTCTCTCAGAGACCTTTTCCCCGACCCCACCCCCGGCACCTTGCTTGTAAAGGTATCATGGGCTTTCGGCCTCCGCAGTCCTTACAATTTCCCAATAAGGGGGCGTCAACGTGTTCATCGAGAACTTTCTTGACAAATTCCGGCACTTAAGCGGCGATTGAGTCATACTTCTCGCGGATGGATGAGTCTTGTAGGTAGGACTCAAAGTAGTCCCTGAATAACCTAACAACAAGCTTTCCGAGGCCTATGTTCTGACAAAAGGGGGTTAGAAGACATCCGGTATTGAATCAAGAAATTCCCCTGGGTCGAGATTATTTTTAAGCCTAGAAACATTTTGCCGCGGCAATGTGGCAAAGCTCAGGTAAACAGTATTTATCGCCAAAGCGAACAATCTGGCATATATTTGAAGAACTGAAATTAAGAGCGGTTGTCTAGTTGGCGAATCATATGCTGGAGATTCATTAAGAGACTCCGAATGGTCACCCATATATAAGTGATTGAGCATCTTCCTAACGACATTAACTAGAGACAGATTGGATAGCCTACAGAAAAGAGTAAAGTAAAAATAAAGTAAAAATAAAGTAACTAAGAGATATAGCATAATAGCGGCTATCCCGCCCGACAAGGTGTTGGCGGTATATAAAACTGCGACTCTATAACTTCCTAGGAACGATACCCCTATAATTCAGATATCGCTCGACACATAATCCCACAAAGATTGGCCAATATGTTCTTTCTCCCAGATTCTTGGCTAAGATCGAACCAGTGCGTAGAGCTCACTTTTATCATATGTGTCGGTGTAGGAGTCTCAAAATCCTTGATATATTCATCACTAATGTCTATTTCAAGGAAGCACATGTAGTGTTGCGTAGCATTGATAACTATGACTCTGCCGGGATGTCAGTCTATAGTTCAATGGAAAATATGTGGATGACGAAGACACTTAAGTTCGTTATCTACAGGATTTGAAGTCAGCTCACCTCCTCTGTTGCGACTTGTCGGCTAATTTGATCGCCAGCGCTTCGCAAACCATCTGTGCAAACGCTTCATCAGAGATGACGGGCCGCCCATCATCGTCTAGACGCTGAAATTGGTTTTTCGCTTCCAAAATTGCTACATGGTTATTCGCAAGCATAAAACCTCCATCAGGTTTTAGTTGTCGCAAACAAAGCCCACCGCCGTCGATGGCAACTATCCTCCGTTTACCTTCCTGCGTGACAGCGGCGAGTCTTGTCTTAGCGTCTCGAAACTCGACAACGGTCGACTCCGATGCTGAGTTCTGAGGCGGGGCAAAATATAAGATATGCCGAATAACGCATGAAGCGAGTCGTAGAGTGTCGTCTTCGGGTATTATACTCATATAGTGTGCATCGCGGTCGACATAACCCACAGAGGACCCTTGGGAGCCATCATTGGAACCATCGTATGGTGGACTGCTAGAGCCAATTTGGATCCGGCTAGAGCTGATGAAGCCTGGCTGGGACGTGGGCTTCCTGGGACGCTTTGGCTGCCTCGCTTCAGAATCACTGCTCGGTTCAGAGTCACTGCTCGGTTCAGATTCGTCTTGCTGCATAGTGAATACGTCTCGAATGCGGCGATCCTGGCTACCTTTGAACATGGCCATTGCTGCCCATATTTGAGCTAGAGAGATGCCATAACCGGATCGTCGTACTAAATAGTGCTCACTCTGAGCCATCAGTGCTGAATCGGGACCTTGCAAAAATGCTCTGATTTCATCCGGTGGAGATTCCAGATCAGACTGCAGGTGTTCTTTGTGTTCTGATAAGATGGGAAGCACGTCGTGCAGGGGCGGCCGCCGTACCACGCGACATGCGAGCAAATGAGGCCGTCCCCAGGAACTGGCGGCTACATATCGTAGTTCTGAAAATGTCTTTCCATTCTCGGCTCGGAAACGAGCTTTGAAGGCAGCATCAGATGTGACTGTACGAAATTAAGGATCAGGAGCCATGGCTATAGTTATATAGAGGAAGCATGAAAGAGGTTGACATTATTGGGAACCCCGCTAGATAAGTAGTTTGATTCATGGTTGCTGCCCATTGACTCGCAAAGGAGGGTTGTGCCCAACTGCCCAACTTCCTTTGAAAGTGGGCGGTCAGAGGTGCCGCGCTACCCGGGCGGTGAAAATAATCTGGCATTACATCTCTCATATCTCTCTTTCAAAACATCTCATCATCACCAATGCTGTCACTTAACATGGCGCCCGATTCTAGGCCGAAATCATTCCGAGATATCATGCGAGGCCATAGTGGCTTCCTCGTACATCCCGTTCAATGGACTTCACGTCATCTTGATCTGGTACGGTGTCGATTCGAAGATGTCGCGACTACCCCTGTCTACACAGAAACGACTGGTAACGACTACAAGGACAAGGATGAGGACGATGGGAAGTCTTGCCTAAAGCGACCAAGGAGTGATGCGGAAGAAATCGCTATGAATATTTACTTTGCCGCGAAGCGTCGTCATCTCGTCAACATTTTGGTAGGCGAGGGGCGCCCATTTGCATACTTTAGGTAAGAGCTACAGTCTGACACAATTGCCGACATATCCATAGGAGTGACTGACGACATCGCTAAGCAGCAAGGGTCCTCGATTCTATTTTCAGGGTCGACAGGTTCACCGACCGGAGTATGTCGTATTTCGTCGTCGTGAAGAATCCATCGATCAGACACATAATAGCTCGCCCCCGTTGGCAGGCTATGTACATTACACAGACGTCCACGGGGATCGTAGGGACCGGTTTGAGGCTTATCGCCTAGGTCCACGGCGAACAAACGATGTCTGCCACAGCATATGTATGAAGCGACTAGCTCAGACAACCCCGAAAGAATGGACCGAAGACCCATATTTTGTGTGTCACTTATTAGCTCTTGCACAGCTTCAAGAGCGCAAGCTCAAATTACTAAAGCCAATCGCTTACACAGTATGTTTCTGGCCTGTTCCATATTTTACCTGTGGATTGGGCTCCAGCTGATTTGCTTCTAGTCGCGTCTTCTCGTGACCCACATTCGGGAACATGAACACATGCTTTTTTACGAGGCTGAAATCACCGCAGAGCTCCTGAACGGGCTCAAGAATCCAATGAAATCAACAACCCCCATGGAGTGGCCTACAATTCGGAGGAAAAAGCTCCCATACAAACCTTATGATACCTTCGCTGACCGACTTGTGGCCGAGCTAGCGGCGCCCAGTCCCTTGCTCTCCCGCAGTCCCTTGTGCTTATCAGATAATGTGACCGGCGTCATTGAGCACGGTAGAAAACGGCCACATGAACAAGAAGATAGCGAATCACGCAAGATGACAAGAGGACAAGACGACGCGAATCTCTGAGAGATGAGCGGGGGATTCGCAGGGAAACTGGGAGCAAAGGCGTTGACTGATTGTTAAGGAGTTTGGATGGTAAATGTTCGGTGCGTCTCATAATTCGTATCAACCTTTTACAGTCGCGGATGAGTGACGAGGGCATAGTACGGTATTCTCAAACAACTTATGTATAATTACCTTGGATACATGGTCCTTGTTATCTGTCAACTAGGCTCGATCCCTCAAAACGAAGCATATTCTTGAGATACCTGAAAGGATTTCTTGGGGAGGCGAATCCCTTCCGCCCCCCTAATCAAGCGATTGCTACCTTATAGTTATCCAATCTGTCCGCAAATTGAGTTGGCTCAGCATTCCCATGGGCTTGATTTTCTCAACGTCGCCGAAGACACTCCGACTTTAACTGACTGATTGGACTCCAGCCGTTCCCAAATCGTCTTGAATGCCGACATCCAGTCCTATTCCACTCTATAAATCAGGAGATATCACGGAGATACAACCCATTATCAGTCCGATATGTTTCGTCTCTGTTATCGTTGATCCATGGAAACATTGTCACAAAGCATGCAATCTTCCTATTCCCCGATCTTCAAAAATCCCATCGCGGCACTTAGCATATCCGAATCAACCACCTGTGCCTGAGTACGTGCTTTCTCATTTTCAATATCCAGTAGACAATCTTTCAGTATCCCGAGAATGGCTCGGTACTGGTGCGAGGACGGCCCAAAAGTGTCTAGGGCGTTCTGGAGGCTGTTTGAGACCTAGATACACGTTATGTCCTATTCATATGGAGAATCAAAGCACGTACCTTACGCAAAGTCTCATTATAGTCCACGATATTCGTCATCGCCCTGTGTTTTAGATTAAGTTGAAAGGAGAAAAGTGCGGCCCAATGTGGGCGCTCTTATCGATAAGCCCCGATCCTCGATTTTTCTCCGCGACGGACTTCGATGGACTTTGATTTTGTGATCAACTACCCTCATAGCATCCTACAATGGCCGACGCAGACGAAGAAGCTATTCGTGCCACTTCAACAGAGGCCCCGCAGATTGAGACCGACCTGTCTGACGAGACCCAGGACTTTCGCCTGCTGAATCACCTCAACTTGTACCTACTCAAAGCTGCCGCTCTCCTACTTTGACTAATCTGTGCCTAGCCTGTCCGACACATCCTCCTCCAGTCTTCCCCGCCGCGGCGAAAAAGACTTCGAGCCCAATCCGACCGAGTTTCAAGCCGATGTCCTCTCCGCCTCGCGTCAGGCGATGCACAATGCGCTCGCCCATCCGCGCATCCACCACCCCAAGACCCAGGTAATCGGCGTGTATGCACCGGATGGACCTGCACCTCCACCCCAGGTTAAGGTTGATGAAAAGGGCACGGGCGTCTCAGGGGATCACTGCGTCTATGTTCCTATCCCGAAAGGACAGTATTTCAAGACAATGGGTCAGGCAGATCGGTGGAACCGCGTGTGGCTGCGTCCAGAGGAGGCGCTGTACTTGATTGAACGGGGGAGTCTGGATATGAAATGGCCGAGAGAGTTGACTGGTATCGATGAGGACGATGTGAACGAGCCGGCTATCCCAATGAGTGTCCAGGCGGCGTATGCATGCCTGCTCAGCCGTAGTGGCCTGACACTGGAGCGGTATACCGTTTTCACTGGATTGAGACGACTGGGCTATGCGATCACGCGAGCGCCGGGCTGGGATGATAATGCCCAGGCGGAAGACTCGAAGAATGAGTCCAATCAGAGCGCTTATACCCAGCCCCAACAACGTGGACCGGGTCTTGCTGGTATCGTTGGACGCTGTTTCAGCTGGCTGCATGATCCTTTCGGTACGAGTTCTACGGCGGCTGGTCCCGTCGTGGGATGCGGCATGCATCGAAACTATGGTAAGCTTCATACTATGTTCATCCATTCTGTGTTTTTTCCCCTGCTAATTATTCACAGCCGATATATACCGCAAGCTCGCCATCATACCTTGGTACGACCCTGCAGCAGCTGAGACAAGAGACCCTCTCGACACAGATGTGCCCTTCCGAGTTATCTTCCATGTCTACAAGCCCTCGACCCCCATCAAAAAGTCCGCCTGGCCGGCCCCAGACTTTCGTATTGCCGTGGTCAACACCCGCGAGCAGACCTCAATCCCCACATTGGCACAGCTCGGCGCGCTGCTGGAAAGCACGCCGCTGGACCCGCCGCGAGGTGAGAAAATGGACCGATTGATGTACATGCGGCTGCGACACGGCTACCGCAACGTCGTCCTCGCGGTCGTTGACCAGGGCGTCACAAGTTTCTTACGCGTTAGTGATGCTGCGTTCGGAAAGGAGAAGCTATATGAGAACAAGGGTGGCCCGACTGGTCCAAAGCGCCATGGAAATTTCCGGCCGAAGAAGCGGTGATTGTTCTGGGCTCTTCAGATTTGACAATCAAGCCATACAAGTCTCTGGTAGCAGACTCCATCAAACACTCGAGCCTAGGGATTGGCATAAAGAGGCCGTCCCATACCTCTCAAACTAAATATCGAGTTGTCAGCTCGTGTGACATCCCTATTCAGTGTCACTTCTAGCTGGTACGAACATGGATCCAGTACACAGGTATCGGGAAGAATGGATCCACTGCAAGATGTCGTCCACGGAATACTGGTATGTTAAGTATGTATAACTCTTGTGGCCTACTGGCGCTCATTATGTAGGAACCTCTGAGGTCTATTTAACTGTATGCCTAGCCACAGAGAGCCAATAGGAATAAATAGTAACGTTTTATCTTATTGTAGATACGCTAGTGCCGTAAGCACCTAACTGACGACCATTAACTAGGTGACAGCTGCGAAATAAATAGAAAGAATACGGCAGATGATAGTGTGTGTTGCAGTAAGATGATAGCAAAATATGTAGGAACCTTATCTAATAAAGGATACTTTGTGTTCCAAGGCTAGAATGACCTCTAGTCAGTTTGAAACATGCCTATGATCATAAATTTCTTAGTTTATGAAGCTAGAACTTCACAAGAACATTGTATCAACGATCCGAACTATTCCCCACGTCGGACGCTTAGTCACGTCACCGCCTACTGCACGTACCAAACACTGAAGAATAAAGGACGGTCTCAAATACGGCATACGCAAGAAACAGAGTGGAACACATTCGGGACCTATTGGATTTCGTCACTTTAGCCCCATCTTCCCTCAAACACAAACACGCCTTCAGTGAAAACCAACCATGGCTCAATCATTCCACGGCGGGCCGACATCGAAGGAACGCAAGTATGATCGCCAGCTACGGCTCTGGGCTGCCAGCGGCCAGCAAGCCCTGGAAGACTCTCGTGTCTTGCTTGTCAACTCTGATGGCCCACTAGGTGCCAATAGCACTGACGTCCCCGGTGTGGTCGGTGTGGAAGCGCTTAAGAACCTCGTGTTACCAGGCATCGGTGCATTCACCATCGTGGACCCGGCGACAGTCACTGAAGCTGATCTGGGCGTGAACTTCTTTCTGGAGGAAGAGTCACTTGGCAAGTCCCGTGCGGAGGAGACTTGTCGCTTGCTTAGAGAGTTGAATCCAGATGTGCAGGGATGGTGGAACACCATGGTAACGTCACTAGCCTTACCATTGAAACATCTCTAATATTGATTGTTTAGCCTATTGCCGATCTACTCCAAGCTCCAGACTTTTTGCCCCAGCACAATCTGGTGATCGTTTCTGGTCCAACCAAGCGCTCTTCGCTGGACCCGCTCATTCAGCAAGCTCAGGGACTGGGAATTCCTATCCTCTACACCCACTCTGTCGGGTTCTTTGCTACTTTCTCCCTTCAACTGCCTGCGGAGTTCCCCATAGTAGAGACCCATCCAGATCCAGACACTACGCAGGACCTACGACTTCTGAATCCCTGGCCGGAGCTTGTAGCTGCCGCAGCGGCTCTGGGTAATCTGGATGACATGGACGATCACCAGCACGGACATGTTCCGTACATCCTGCTCCTGCTTCACTTCCTTGAGCAGTGGAAGCAATCTCACGGAGGAAATGCGCCTAGCAACTACAAGGAGAAAACCGAGTTCCGAGAATTCGTACGGTCCAAAGCACGCACCAACAATGCAGAAGGCGGCGAAGAAAACTTCGACGAAGCAGTAGCAGCCGTCCTGAAAACCATCTCCCCATTCAGCCTGCGCAGCACCGTCCGCGAGATCTTCGAGCTGGAACAATGTCAGAACCTTAACAGCGCGTCAGTGGATTTCTGGATCATCGCACACGCCATTCACTTCTTTTACAACACCCACGGAGTCCTGCCACTGCCCGGTTCCTTACCTGATATGAAAGCTCAGTCAGCAGACTACGTCTCGCTGCAGAATATCTACAAGGCCAAAGCTCGGCGTGATGTGGAGGAAGTCACTTCCACGGTGCGACAGCTAGAGACTCAGCTCGAGCGACGAGTTCCCCCAATCCCCGACCGTGATATTGAAGCGTTTTGTAAAAATGCCGCACATATCAAAGTTGTACACGGTCGACAAATCCCCCAGATCAGCAGCAACAGCGACCCGGTGACATTGAGAGCAATCCGAAGCCAGCTTGAAATCCCAGAATCCTTGGTCTCCATATTCATCGCGACTCAGATTCTCGATGGAGTGGTGGATGAAATCCAAAATGAGTCGAAAAATCAGCGCTCCATTAACGATGATGCCTTATGGAAGAGCCACACAGAGCGGATCCTGGCCCTGTTGACACGGGACGACCCGACACCGCTGGACTCCGAAGCCCGAGATAACATCGACAAAGCCATTCAAGAACTACGTCGTGCCGAAGGTGGTGAACTGCACAATATAGCCTCGCTGGCGGGTGGTTTGGTTGCGCAGGAGTCGCTGAAGGTGATTACGAAACAGTACGGCCCGCTGGATAATACATGTGTGTTTGATGGGGCGCGCAGTCGGAGTGAGATGTACAGGCTGTGAGCTTTGTGGTTGCTAAAACATATCGTTATAAAGGAGGCGGACAATATGTGCTGTTCACGACTTACGAATTTAGGGGGTACTATCTGTTAGATCGAGGATGCCCTACAATGAAATGAATTGAATGTGCGGTTGCGGATTCCATTTATGCTATAATTAGAGAGGAAAGATCCCAAAAGTACATTTAATCAAGCGGCATGGCAGTTTCGCAGCTTTGTGTTTGCTGAAAACAGCTCTGCTTTCCACCATACCAGCAACAATCAAGTCATACTAGATACTAGGTTTGAGCTCGTATACAAGCGGATTGTTGATACTGGCATCGCTAGTTATGCTTTTGAATTCAGACAAAGAAAGGCGTGGTCTATACTGCGTCTGTATGAAGCATTGCTATAAATCGGAATACGTATAGTTAGGGCTCCAAAGCAATGATTTGGCATTTTGATTGGTATAGAGAGCCTTCCATATCAATTACATAGCCTTTTCATCAAGTACTTTACCAATTGTTCTTTTATAATAAATGCCACATCGGTAATAAGAACTAGCTACCTTAGAAAGGATACCATTAATTGCGCGTAATCCTTCCCGATTCTCTCCTACGCGGCCTTCCCGTGTACGAAAACCCCACTATGAACGGGCAGGCTTTTCTGACGCGCACTAAACCATCGGGAACTAAAGGTCAGACACATTGGCTGCATGAAATGCGATCTTCATATGCTCACCGGCAGCGGGAAAGGGCTTGCATAAGATTTGCGTAGGTAGGAGGGAACGCAGTCATTTAATCCCTGTTTACTTGAATACCTAGGTAGTAAAATAGTTGCGTATAGTCTATAGTCAAAAACCATCAAATTTCTATAGATAGCCTCTATTAACTCTCTAGCATTCCAAGTCCAGGCAGATAAATCCCGGAACTAACAACCCCACACTCACGACCACGCCAATGACGCTATAGTACAGACTTTCGACTTGTCAACGCTCGGAACTTAAAAGGAACTTGGGAATGGGTCGACTTTTCTGTTTCCTTTCGCCCCGCTCTCTTTTACCTCCGCGCCTCCGTCTTTCCCGTCTCCCTCTCTCACCCCTCCCCCGACGATCCAATATGTCCACCGTATCCGACATCGAAGCCGCCAAGCGTGCCGCCGCAAAGGCCGCCGTTGCAAACCACTACCCTAAGGATGCCCGCTGGGTCGGTATTGGCAGCGGCACGACTATTGTCTACGTCGTCGAGGCCATTAAAGCCCTCGGGGTCGACACCTCCATCACCCGCTACGTGCCGACGGGCTACCAGTCCCGCCGACTGATTGTCAACGCCGGTCTAACGGCCGTCGAGTTCGATGCTATCCCCGCGGGCACCATTCTGGATGTGGCCTTTGACGGCGCGGACGAGGTCGACGATGACCTGAACTGCATCAAGGGTGGCGGCGCCTGCCTCTTCCAGGAAAAGCTTGTCGCCATGCAGTCGAAGCAGTTCATCTGTGTTGCTGGTGCGCATTCTCTCGTCGACCCAAAAAGGTAGAGAACACAAGCCACTAACTCATGTTTTTGCAGATTCGCGCAAACTCCAGTCTCGCCTTCTCGACAACTGGAAATACATCCCGGTTGAAGTCGCCCCCATTGCCGCCTACCGCGTTTTGCGCATGTTGACAGAGCTTGGCGCCGTCGACCCGGTCCTTCGACAAAACATGGACGCTAAGGAGGGTCCTCTCAAGACCGACCAGGGCTTTTTCCTCATTGACGCGCCCTTCCCGCCTATGCTCCTCAAGTCGGATGTGCGGGGTGGAAAGGTTTCCGGCAAGGCCGGCGTGTGGGAGGTGGCAGAACTTGCGACCGAGATCAAGGCCATTTCTGGTGTCCTGGAGGTGGGCATTTTCAGCGGCCTGACTGGTCCCCAGGCCGCTGCTGCTGGAGGTATTGGTGGACAACGTCCTGTCGCGGTGTACTTTGGTATGCCTGACGGTACGGTGTCGGTGCGCAAGGCCACTGCTTAATTGCGAGGGGTCTTGACCAATTGACGACGTAAATAACTTTAGATGATACCACATACGCTTCCCTATACGAGACTAGAAATGAGAGAACCTTTATTCTTGGATTGTGCCTCTACATGGGACATTTGCATATTGGTCATTCATTAAATTCGGTAAATGGTATTAATGAGACTGCTGGCTAACATATGTACCTGCGGGCTTATTTCACGCCTTTGCCCTTGGCCTCGGTCTCGCCCAATTCGCGCACAAAGATCTTTACTACTCCCTCCGGTACGTCGTCCTGGCCATCCTCAAAGCCGGGACTGATCCCAATAGCCAGATACTTGCCGTTCCCGCTGAATCCAAGGGCTGCTACACTGGAGGGATACTTCTGGTATTGACGAATACGACGCTTCGCAATTCCATCCCACAGCGCGACCACGCCGTCTCCACCACCAGAGGCGAAAGTGCCGTGCACGGGGTGAAACGCTAGCGCGTTGACGGGGTAGACAACGTCGACGCCATCCTCGGCCGTCTGACGGTGACACTTGAAAGCGTACTTGCGGGCCTGGGATTCAGGCGAAGGATCGAACCACTCCACTGCCACACGGCCCTCGATGCTGGAAGATGCGTATCCAGCATCATCTGGCATGCAGGCGACACACCGTGTCATGAACTTGAGACTGCTCTCGCGTCGTTGCCAGGGCTCAACCTCCACCTTATTTCCGTCGGTGCTTTCGCTCTCCGCTTGCGCTGTAAAAAGGGCGAGCGCCTTCAAATCGTAAATGTGGAGGGAGCGAGACGCCATGGCCACGACCAGCTTGGTCGCTGTAAGAGAGATGGAGAAGGGCTTTGAGGGGAGTGGAATAATAGCGGGGGCGGAGCTGGTGCCGGCGTCTGGTCGGTGGACGTGAAGGGTAGAATCCCACGAGGCGGAGATAATGAGCTTGTGCTCCGGGCTGTAGACCACATTGCGCACGCCAGCTTCGTGGCTGCTCAGGACGGTCTGCTCAGATGTGTTGAGGTCAATCCTACTTGTGTCAGTATATACGACTACAGTCGGAGCTATCGCGCCAGCACTCACTTCCGGACATCCCAGTCCAATCCAGCCGTGTAGATCTCATTCTCATTGTCGCCGAAGCACACATCCAGAACCGGTGCGCGGTGCTCAAACTTCTGCAGCAACTTGCCCTCGCCTACTGTGCCGTTCTCATCACGCAGATCGTACAGATATACGTTCTTGTCCCATGACGAAACAACAATGCGTGTCGAGTTGGGGTCAGGCGAGAACTTCAAAGCGGAGATGGCGTCTGTGGGCGGTGAAGCTACTGCGAATTGATCTATCACAGGTCAGTGCAAGATCGATTGGTCAAAGAATATCAACTTACGTGACGACATTGCGGCGGACAAGATGATGTTTGCAGATCGGAGATCCAGACGGAGCTCCTATGAGGGCCTTTTCTGCCACGATATACCGCCATACTGTTCCCCGCGGCTTCGATAAGAAAAAAGGTCACCACTTCGAAGCTTCAACATCGCCATCACAATGCCCTTTGCGCAGCTGGTAATCGGCCCTCCGGGTGCAGGCAAGTCTACATATTGCAATGGCATGCATCAGTTCCTTGGTGCTATTGGTCGCAAATGCTCCATCGTCAATCTCGACCCCGCCAATGACAAGACCTCGTACCCGTGTGCGCTGGACGTGCGCGATCTAGTGACGCTGGAGGAGATTATGGATGAGGATAAGCTAGGGCCGAACGGAGCTACCCTATATGCGCTTGAGGAGCTGGAGGAGAACTATTCCTGGTTAGAGGATGGGTTGAAAGAGCTTGGAGGTTTGTCGATGCTCCCAGAAGAAACGAGCGCGGATGGACTGACATACTTGGTTGTTATATAGAGGACTATGTTCTATTCGACTGCCCCGGCCAAGTCGAGCTTTTTACACACCACTCATCACTACGGAATATCTTCTTCAAGATCCAGAAATTGGGCTACCGAGTTCGTCGTCATCGTCCTCGAATCTCAATCAACCATAGCTAACCAACCCTCAAATAGCTAATAGTTATCCACCTCGTCGACTCATACACCCTCACGCTCCCTTCTATGTATATTTCCGCTCTCCTCCTATCCCTCCGCGCCATGCTTCAACTCGACCTTCCGCATCTGAACGTCCTAACCAAAATCGACAACCTATCCAACTACGCCGACCTCCCCTTCAACCTGGACTTTTATACCGAAGTCCAAGACCTTTCATATCTCCTTCCACATCTGGAAGCTGAGTCATCGCGGCTTACGAACTCGAAATTCGGCGCATTGAATCAAACTATCATCGATCTGGTCGAGGAATTCGGTCTCGTTGCCTTCGAGACGTTAGCCGTCGAGGATAAGAAGAGTATGATGAACCTTCTCAGAGCCATTGACCGTGCGTCCGGGTATGCATTCGGTTCAGCTGAGGGTGCCAATGATTCTATCTGGCAGGTTGCCGTGAGAGAAGGAATGGGTGTTACCGATGTACGGGATGTACAAGAGCGATGGCTGGACAGAAAGGATGAATATGACAAACTCGAGAGAGAGGAGTTAGAAGAAGTGGCCAAGATGCACGAAGAGGCAAGCAAAGCTGCAATGAACGAGGACGCTGCGAACGAAGACGAAGACGAGGAAATAGAGAACTGCGGTCCGCTGCCGGATAGCGGAGTGACCGTTCGACGAAAAGCATGAATAAAAAGAGAATCAAATCAATGTATTATATATCGTTCAAAATCATGGGGTATCATAATTTCAGTTCAATCCAGGCCACCCAATATCTCAGGGCTATTCTCAATCCTCGTCAATAAGCATTCCCTCATCTTCACTCTCATCCATCACACTCTTCGCCGAAACAGCACTCTGTTCCTTCTCATCCACAGCATTTAACAAATCGCCCAAAACACCCTTCTCCTCAATACCCCGCACGCGCACAATCTCCCTCCTAGCACGTCTAATAGCTTCCTCTTCAGCCTTTCGCATCGTTCCAGACACACGCAGCACACGGAACACACACGGCCTCTCGCGACCCCCATTCGATCGTCGGACTCCAGCGCCGGAGCCGTCAACGGCTGGGACGTGGGTCATGTATGTAAGTGCGGACCAGACGAGACGAAATGAAGCGCGGGGGCAGCGGATTATGGCGGTTGATGTTGCCGGGGAAAGGTATTTAACTGCGGTGTGTTAGTGAATTGCTTCGAATGGGGTGAATAATGGTCGCGTACTATGGATTCCCGTGGCTGAGGCGCCACCTAGTTTACCGACTCCCCAGTCGCCGTACATCTCGCCCACTTCTTCGCGGACCATTTTGGCGAGGAGGCCTGGTGTGAGCGCGTCGGAGGTCGGGGAGTGAATGGATAGTTGGGTGGCTTGAGGGCTAGCAGATTTGGCGGATGGCCATGTTGATGGATCCGGATATAGGATGTCCACCAGGAGGTAGCGGTTCTTGAGGCGGACCATATTGTGGGTGTGTTGAGGTGTGAAGTTGATGAAGGTAAAGCGTGGGAGAAAAGAAGTTGGAGTTTGCGATAAGCGATGGGGCTCTTATCAGAAGAACTAGCAACGTTATCGAGTATCACGAAGATACTTCTACTTCTCCTGATTAAGATTGATCAAAATTGATATCATGCAATGGGCACGTTCATTAGTCCCAGTTCTAGTCATCTAAACAAATTAAACATTTGATCCGTAGTCGGGCGTTGCACCGCTTTTGTTCATGAGATACACAAAACTGCCAAACAGAAACAAGGATCGACCATCCAAACTCCACCACCCCCGCACATGGAGGGCGGACTGTATGCTACCAGCTGTCCAAAAGAGAAAATCACAGGTTAACCTCGACACGGCCCTCGGCGCCGCCCTTCTGGAGGGTGGGCAGAAGGTAGGTGATGTCGTCCCAGGGGTGACGGTACAGACCGGTGCGCAGGCGCTTCTGATCGAGATAGTGGGCAATCAGACCGATGCTGCGACCCAGAACGAACAGGCCATTGAGAACGCCCATGCGCATGTAGTCCTCGACCTCCTCGGCGGAGAAAGCACCGCAGTTGCGGAGCAGGTCAACGAAGCAGACAGCAACGCAACCATCGACGTTCAGGATCAGGTTGTCCTTCTTGGAGGTGGTTACGGTCTCGACAGCAATGGCGTAGTCGAGCAGCTTGGTGCTGGGGAAGTTCTTCTTAACGAACTCCTTGACGAGCTCGACACGCAGGTCGGGGTTGTTGCGGGACTTGACCTTGTGGCCGATACCGGGGATCAGCTTGTTCTCCTTGCGCATGATGTCCACGAAGTCACGGGGGCTCAGGCCCTTGTCGAAGGCCTTGGTGAACTCCTCGGCGGCACCGTCCAGCGCACCACCGAAACGCGAACCAATGGTCAGCAGACCCGAGACCAGGGCGGAGATGAGGTCCTTGCCCGCACGAGTAGTGATGATGGTGTTCATGGCACCGGAGACGGCGGGACCGTGGTCAGCAGTGAGCATGAGAACCATCTCGAGGAACTTGCTAGCGTAGCGAGGGAGGCGGCGGCGGAACCACAGCAGCGACATTACACCGCCAATGCCAATGTCCTCCTTGAAGACATCGGAAATGGGCATACCGGCATACAGCAGCTCCTGGCCACGGTCGTCGGAGATGGTGGAGATGAAGGCAGCGGGCTTACGGATGAGACCGAGCTCCTGGGCCCACGAGTAGTCAATGGGAATCTTGGGGACAATTGGCTCAGGAGCGGGCTTGATAGAACCCTTAGCGACCTCCTCATCGTAGACCTTCTTGAGCATCTGGGGCAGGTCCTCGAAGGTCTCGGGCACGTGGATGCCAGCCTCACGCATGGCCTTGTTCTTGTAGACGGCAGTCTCCATCTGGGAGTTGGCAGAGGCACCGGCGTGACCGAACTGAACCTCAGTCTTGAACATGCTGGCGCAGGTACCGATGGCCCAGGCGACGACAGGCTTGGTGATGGTGCCGTTCTTGATAGCCTCGATCACACGGTACTCCTCAACACCGCCGACCTCACCGAGGAGGACCAGGATCTTGCACTCAGGCTCGGCCTGGTAACGGAGCATGTGGTCAATGAAGGTGGTACCGGGGTAACGGTCACCACCAATGGCAACACCCTCGTAGACACCGTCGGTGTTTTGGGAGATAATGTTGTTCAACTCGTTGGACATACCACCGGACTTGGAGACGTAGCCGACGGAACCCTTGCGGTACAGCTTGGAGGCGACGATGTTGTCCATCATACCACCAGTGTTACCGATTTTGTAAGCACCGGGCTTGATACCACCGACGGTGGCGGGACCGATGATGGTGATGCCCTTCTCCTTGGCAGTGACCATGATCTCACGGGCACGGCGCTCAGGGACACCCTCAGCAATAATGGCAATGGAGCGGATCTGGGGGCAGTTCATCAACTCCATCGTGGAGCTGTACACGGAGCGGGAAGAGGCAAAGTTGACGACGGTGTCGACGTCGGGGTGCTTGGCCATGGCCTTCTCAACATCCTGGTAGACGGGCAGGAGGGTCTCGCTGGTGCCCCAGTACATCTTGCTGACGAACTGACCGCCGAAGGTATAGATGATACCGGCCACAGAGGGGGTGGAACGCTTGCAAATGAAGTCAAAGTCGAGCATGCCCTGCACAGCTCGGGGTTGCATGCCACTGCGGAATTGGTCAACTTGCGTTCGTGCATGGTACGGTGCAGTCGAGTACTCACTATACGAAGCATCGTGTCTTGTTGTGGAAAAGGGAGTGGTTGGAAGGAGAGAGGGCACGGCTAGGAGGGTTGAAGCGGGTGATGTTGTCGTTGGCCGACTGGATGCCGTTGCCGGCAGGAGTAATAGAGGGCATGATGAATCTATTCCAGTTAGAATTTGGTTGGAGTGAGGTTTGGATACCATAGGCACCTTAAGAAGGGAGGAACCACACCTGTGTGAAATGACAGCCGCTCAATGGAAGATGAAGAAGGAGAAGAGGAATCCAAGGAATTGATGAGAGCAGAGAAAAGGGCGCGGGGCAACGAGTACTCGCAGGTACGGTGTACAGCTCCTCCCGTTTTTTCAGCGCTAACGAGTGTTGAGCTCCGTGGTCCCCAAAGTACCGGGTACCGCCGATACCAGTTTACTCCACTTTGCTGATCACTTGGTACGGAGTATCCACGTTACATACAGAGTCGGCTATAGCTATCATCGACCTTTTTCCTTATTTTACTTGCTTTAAAAAAGAAAGACATATATCTAGCTCTATATCTAATACATCAATTGACCCAATTGACTATTCCAAATATACCCATCAAATTACAACTAGTCAATTTCGGCGTGTTTTCTAATAGGTCCCTCGGGGTCCGAACTATAAAATACCCTAAAAAAGAAGTTCTGGGAGCTACTGTGTAGATCGGATTCCGGCACCCAACAAAACAAGTGTACAGATGGCTACTGCGTGGATCTGAGTACTCGGTACGGAGTACTCCATACTACTCCCTACTTGTACAAGTAAGGAGAAAAGTACCTGGTGCCTGTAGCAAGCTAACGTCCCCAACGAGACCAACCCCACCTTTTTCAGTTCCACTTTCATCGTCTCAACCAGTGGAGCTCCCCTCAGTTGTACGCTGTAATCTCCAGCACAACTTTTTTTCTGTACGCTGTACACTCCAGTCTTCCTGCCAATATTCTTCTTGTCTTCTTCCTCTTCAACCTTTTCTTCTCTTCCCATCTTCTCTCCCTTCACATCATCCACACATCATGTCCGCCAAGTCCATTCTCGAGGCCGACGGCAAGGCCATCCTTAACTACCATCTCACCCGTGCCCCCGTCATCAAGCCTACTCCCCTTCCTTCCTCCTCTACACACAACCCTCCCGCTCGTCTCGCCTCACTTCACTTCCCCGATGACAAGGCTGTCAAGGATGTCCTCGACCAGGCCGAGATCAACTACCCTTGGCTCTTGACCCCCGGCGCCAAGTTCGTCGCGAAGCCGGATCAATTGATCAAGCGCCGAGGCAAGAGCGGCCTCCTTGCCTTGAACAAGACCTGGGCTGAGGCCCGCGAGTGGATTGAGGCCCGTGCCGCCAAGGATGTCCAGGTTGAGACCGTCACCGGTGTCCTGCGTCAGTTCCTGGTTGAGCCCTTCGTGCCTCACCCCCAGGAGACCGAGTACTACATTAACATCCACTCCGTCCGCGAGGTAAGTTCAGAGCCTCAATTTTGATACCAATCGCGAGCAGCCTCTAACGATTTCCAGGGTGACTGGATTCTCTTCACCCACGAGGGTGGTGTCGACGTCGGTGATGTTGACGCCAAGGCTGAGAAGCTGCTCATCCCCGTGAACCTCAAGAACTACCCCTCCAACGAGGAGATTGCCTCCACACTGCTGGCCAAGGTGCCCAAGGGTGTCCACAACGTCCTGGTGGACTTCATCTCCCGCCTGTACGCCGTCTACGTTGACTGCCAGTTCACCTACCTCGAGATTAACCCTCTCGTGGTCATCCCCAACGCCGATGCCACCTCCGCCGAGGTTCACTTCCTCGACCTCGCGGCTAAGCTCGATCAAACTGCCGAGTTCGAGTGCGGCACTAAGTGGGCCGTCGCCCGCAGTCCTGCCGCGCTGGGCCTGCCCACCCTGGCTTCCACCAACGGCAAGGTCAACATTGACGCTGGTCCGCCAATGGAGTTCCCCGCCCCCTTCGGTCGTGAGCTGAGCAAGGAGGAGAAGTTCATCTCCGACATGGATGCCAAGACCGGTGCCTCCCTCAAGCTGACCGTTCTGAACGCCAACGGCCGTGTCTGGACCCTGGTTGCTGGTGGTGGTGCCTCCGTCGTCTATGCCGACGCCATTGCCTCCGCCGGCTTCGTTAGCGAGCTGGCCAACTACGGCGAGTACTCCGGTGCTCCCACCGAGACTCAGACCTACAACTACGCCCGCACCGTGCTTGACCTGATGCTGCGCGCCCCTACCCACCCCGACGGCAAAGTCCTCTTTATCGGTGGTGGTATTGCCAACTTTACCAACGTTGCCAGCACCTTCAAGGGTGTCATTCGCGCCATTCGCGACGTTGCCCCCGTTCTCCAGGAGCACAAGGTCCAGATCTGGGTCCGCCGTGCCGGCCCCAACTACCAGGAGGGTCTGAAGAACATCAAGTCCGCCGGTGTCGAGCTGGGTCTGGACATGCACGTGTACGGCCCCGAGATGCACGTCAGCGGTATCGTGCCTCTGGCCCTGCAGGGCAAGAAGACCGACGTCAAGGAATTCGGCGCATAAATGAAATGATTTGGTTTTGGCTTTTTGTTTCTGCAGCGTCCCCGTCCGTTGCATGGGTTTGTGGTATAATGCATGGCATGATATGATTTGGTCCCGAGTCTTCAAAATAGATTGCTCGGGTCCGTTTTTTGCTGGTCGAGGATATGGCGTTTCTTCCTGCCCGGCCGAAAAGACCGGATGCTTGGTGCCGACGTACAGTACTATGATTAGATTTCCTTTATATTCACCTACCGGGGGATAGAGATCGTGAGGTCCCCATCGGATAATATCAGTGATGATACGACAAGTGATTTCCATAATCAAGTAAGCAAGTAATCGCGTAAATAAGTAAATAAGTAGACTAGAGTAGGGCTTACTGTCTATCAAGCGTCGAGTCCATGATCAGGTCGAGGTGAGATGTGTATAGTTCCACGTGACCAAAATTACAAGTCCGTCACAAAAACGCTCCACACAAGCTCCCAGATGGATCTCTGTACCCCGGATTGACAGGGGAGCTCTTAGCTTCCGTGATCTGGATCTTCAGGAAAGGACCCCAGGACGATAAAGTAGGGACCGTGCTGGAACTGGGGTAGCTGGCTGTTGAACCGAGGGTGGCAGGGGCACGCTTCCGCTGCTCCGAGGTTGGGTCCGGACGAACGGGTCTGAGAGGTCGTCTTTCCTTATACGGTAGTGAAGATGTCCTCATTAGTGACGGTTGTTTTGGAAGGATGGATTCCAGAATGTGATATAGACCAGCATTTTTGGAAGTTTTGCTTTTCTGGTTTCTCGATGTCTTTCTAGCGGTTGGAGTTTCCGTCGTTTTGATGGCTATTGATCTACTGCGCACTGCCCCGGTTTCCCAGAAGTCCATCTTGAGGAGCTTCTCTTCTTTTTGTTGTTGATTTTATTTGCAGTATACTGTCGGCTCTTCCTACCTTGAGCCTCCAGGTAATAACCTCATGTTAGTATCACTGAGTTGACCGCTCGGATGAGACACCAATCTCGTGACAGCCGATGTCTCTGCGAGAATAGGAATGTCACGATGAGTAAGTACAGAGTTCATGAGATGTCAATATAAGCTTATCACAGCAACCTCGAAGCAAACGGAGGCGGGATGTATGGTTTGATAGACAAATGCTTCGGGGCGTAACTCATCGGCCAAAGCAAACTTGACGGATATTGAAACGTTTCTAGGAGTATCGTAATACGGCAAAGCCTCCTACTTTACTATTGGCCTATTAAATCTCGCATTTAGGAGAATCCTTCGTCCGCTCAAAAGGTAAATATAAGAGCCTTGTAGAGAGGGTAGACAGGCATATAGTCTCGCTGCAACAGTAAACACACCCTAGCTCCCAAAACGCGCGAGTATATCATCACTCGGAGGAAGGTGAGAGAGAACACTTGATTGTCGTGGAGGGTGTGGAAGGCGGGTACGATGCTGGGGGTTCGAGGTTGGACCTTGAGCTAGACAAGCGATGAGCTTGGGAATCAACCAATTCAAGTATCACTTACGGCTCTTTGCATTCCAGACAGGTCTTCCCGTAGGAGGAGCCATCGTACCGGGGTCATTCTGTTCTCCTGCTCTCCTGGAACTACCAGTGCCACTCCGCTGATATCGATGTAGTCGCTCGATCCCTTCCGGGCTCATAGGGTACGAAGGGGTCTTTGGGGTGCGCACTTGGTTGCGTGTCTTGGAAGGTATTGGACGTGAATCGAGAGCGGGTTGAATGGTAGGAATAATGCTGTCCTTTCGTGACGAGAGATTGTTCAAGGTCTGGGATACCGTGTCCGAAGCCGCAGTCTGCATCTCGCTTCGCATGGCACGCGCTTTGAGAAGGTTGTATAGGTTTGTCACTTGTGACAGCTTTTTGGACTTTTCTCGGTTCAGATCAGCCAGTTCCTGGTTTTTCTTTTCGAGCTGTTCATTCGCAGATTGCATGTCTGTCTCAAAGGTCAGCCAAGACTCGGAACTCTGGGTTCAATGTTGCTGACCGGATATCTTGCTGTGAAGAGTCGACATCTCCGAGTTGGCGTTGTGAATGACCTTGTCCATTTGGGTGTTCAGGCTGGCGTATTTCTCGGTGACACTTTTCCCCAGGAATTCTTGGTAGAATCTAGACCCCGGTTATTACACATTGGCACGATCTACTGGCTTGCGCACGTCCCAGTAGAAGAGCATGGTACGTACATCTCCTGTGTGCTCTGGTATGCCCAAAATCCCAATGCTCTACCGGCGCATTCCATGACGGTATTGGGATCGAGCCCGCTCAGCACGCTGGTCTTGTAGTCCTCCGTGGGGTTCAAGATTGTCGACACGGCGTCATCAGGGTTGGATAGAAGCGATTGGCATGCAGGGCATCGGCGGCCGCCTGCGGGTGGGTGTGAAAGCCCGAGGCCGTCTGCACATCCAAGGCAGAATATATGTCTGGCCCATCAGTCTTGCCCAACGGCTGTTCAAAATGGACATGACTTACGAGCAGGTCGTTACCACTGCTCTCTCTTTTAGCTGCACCCGGCATTTTAAGGAATTGCATCGCAGGTGGAAATCCATGGTGTATGAAGGGGAGGTTGGTGGATGAAGATGGGAGGAGTTGGTGGTCACCTGAGATACTTGCCTCGACCACCAAAGATCGAATTCCGCATTGGTCTAGTTTCATCGCTGCGCTTATAATCACATTGAAGTCCAAATATAATATCCGCTAAAAGAAGAACGTATTCCCGGACGCATCACGCCGTGTTGAAGTCATCTTCTCTTCAAACTCTTTCCCTGGCTCGTACTCATTCCAGAGACTTGCAGGGTAGATATGTTTGTTCTTTTCGTACCAACGGCGGTCTACCACTTTGGTCTCGCTAGAATCTTTGTCTGCGCCTTCCAATTGATCGTCATTGGTTAAGGGGTCATCGGATGTTTCTGAAGGTCTATCCGAATAATCAAAGAGCAGCCCGCCAGATTTGGAGAAGCTCGATACTCTATTGGCAATGAAATAGTAAAACTCATAGTGCTGGCAACGCGTTAGCTTGAACGGTGGTCCGTATGTCACGAAGAACTTACATGTGGAACGATCACGTCGCCTTTGACCAGCATCAGGTCATCAACACTGACTCGAGCCCATTCACGACGAGTGTCTTTTCGCGCCTTCGAAGCTCCATTGGCGCCGCCAACTCCCAACTCAGCGCCAACCTTGCGACACCGGTCCAGAAACAACCATACTGGATCTCCCTTCTTGACTTTGACTGATCCAGCTGGTATGCTTGTTCCGTCAAAGAATACAAATGGAATCACAATCTCAGTATTCCTAACCGCTTCCTGCATCGCCAAGAATTCCTTGCGGAGTGTGTCGCGAGCCTGCGCCTCCGCTTCCATCGCAGCCTTGGTCATCGCCTTCGGAGGAGGGGGCGCATTCGGGTTGGCTTTTATGCGACGGGCTGCCGATGTAGCACGCTCTTCATTGGGTGTCCTCGAGCCTGATCGCGATACGCTTGAGTCGCGCGGAGTGGCAGCAGACTCTTCACCGGTGTCCTCATTATCATCACCAAAAGAAAGCTTGCTCTTGGTGAAGGGCTTCTTTTTCTTCTTTTTGGGTGGCCCATCGCTTCGGGATGTCGACGACCTGTGCTGCAATCAGCTTAGACACTCGAGGAAGAAATGTGGTCCTTGGACTTACCCGTCAGTCACATCGCCTGTGGAGGGAGTTGCGCTTTTTGAATTACCGGATGCCAGTCGTCCCAGCGACTTGTCATGCGCCTCGCGCGACGTTTGCTCCAGAACCTCTGCGCGCCGCTTGCGAAAGTCGGACAGATGCACGAGACCGACAGTTTGCGACTTGAGCATCTCCTCCGCGGAGAGGCTCTGACCTGTGAAGGACCGCGGCGTGGAAGTCTCGCTATCTTTCTCGGAGGCCATCTTTTGCACTGGGAAAAGCTTCGATTAGGTTGTCCGAGAGTAAATGTTAAACAATCGGAATCCTGACGTCTTTTGGCACTCGGCACGTGACTCGATGGGATATGGGGCGAATGGGTCAGGAAGAGCTCTGAAACTCATAGAATTAGAGGCCTCGTGGGTTTAAGATAGTACATTGTCATTTCCCCAATGTGGCTTTGCAAGGGGATCTCGATTGAATTGTGATAATCACCTTTAGAAGTCCAATGGCCGTTTACTGCCACGGGAGTGCAAACAGCTCAAACGGCTGGCTCATTTGCGGACATCGATCCTGTTGCTACACTTTTCTACAACACTTATATGAGATTAAAACCTCAGAACCATGGACGAAGAAGAAGACGACTTTTATGACCCCACCGACTCAGTGCCGGTTAACCATGCGCACAACAATGCCCAGAATGCAGCTCCAGCTCAACCGCAGGAGAACGAGGACATGGGCGATGAGGAAGAGGTCGAGGTAGAGGATGACGATGTTGGCATCCCTCCCCTTTATGTCGCGATGCCATTTACTGATAACTGCTAGGATGATTTCAACATTATCACAGAAGCGCCGGCTGGTGCGCCTCCAGAGATGTAAGTCATGATGCTCCTACGCGCATGGTTCTGTTTGGCTGATCATTGAAGCTCCCATCCACGCCCTGCGACCTTGCGACAAGAAACACAACGACCCTCCTCAGCAGACTCTTCGATAGTTTCCAAATCTGCAACTCCCTCCGCTACTCCTAACCTCGATGCGCCGACTCCTGTCGCAGGCGCAACGGCCGCGGCTGCGAAACCAGCCGGCCACCAGAAGCCAGGCTCTGCATACCCGGCCATTCATACCTCCACCATCGATGTTAATGACAATCCCGTCCACCCCACGACTGGCAAGCCCATTATGGCCAGTGACATGGACAATGACTTCCCCACGGACGATAAGCCCTGGCGACGCCCCGGGTCCGATGTCTCAGACTTCTTTAACTACGGGTTTGACGAGTTTACATGGGTCAGCTACTGCTTGAAGCAGCGGGAGGTGCGGAAGGAGGTTGACGACCAGAGGAGACAAATGGACGACATGCAATCATTCCTGGGTATGGGAATGCCCCCAATGCCGGGCGCGCCACCTGGGCCCGGAGCACCAAGTAATGGCCCGCCAGCCATGCCCGGTATGCCCGGTATACCGGACATGAACCCGGATATGATGCAGGGCATGCTGGCGAGCATGATGTCCCAGGGATTGGACCCGTCCTCGATGGACCCGATGGCGTTCATGCAGCACGCCCAAACTATGATGGGAGGACAGCCCGGTGGCGGCCAGCAAGGACAGCCCGGATTTGGGGGACAAGGAACAGGACAAGGATTCGGTCCAGGTGGTCAGGGCCAGATGGGATACGGAGGCTACGACCAGCGCGGGAATTATGGAGGCCGGGGGCGTGGGAGGAGATGGTAGCCCTGGTGTCAATTTTACAAGTCTCGAGTCATTTTGAATTCCCAGTGGGTTTGGATAATGTAGCGTTTTATTGCAAATGGAATGAGGAACTCAACGAACTCGGTGTTCGGCATTGTAGGTGTATCTAGAAGCTCCAGCCGGGAGAAGGGAGGTGTACAGAGGAGGTTATCTCCTAGTATGCCTATTCACGAATTGGAAAATAATGTAGAGTGAAAGGGAATTACTCATATGAGACTGGTGAAAGCTTCGCTGTCATCCGAATTGACCATGGAACCGTAAAAAGGAGTGTAGACACAGAAAGAAGCCGAAAGTCGGGTTTGCCCTCGGCGAAGCTGCAGTCTTGGCATTCTGGAAATTTCTCGGTGCAAAGTCCAGATCTTCCCCCAGACGCTTCCTTCTTCCTTTCTTTATCCCACGCTCATCCCCAACTCTTGGCCTTTTAGACCTCCAACTCCATCACAATGGTATGTTCCTTTTGCTATTACACTTTTACGGCGTAATGCAACCCAGCCAAGCTACGCGTTACGTTCGCGGAGCTGGTGTTCCGTACGCCTTTGCCCTCCACTTTTCTTTCTCGCAATCATTCAACCACTCTCTCTGTCTGCGCTATATACTAACTCCTTTCGCAATAGTCTATCCTCCGCAACGTCAAGAACCTCGCTCCCCTTCTGGACCGCGTTCTGGTCCAGCGCATCAAGCCCGAGGCCAAGACCGCCTCCGGCATCTTCCTCCCTGAGAGCAGCGTTAAGGAGCAGAACGAGGCCAAGGTTCTCGCCGTTGGTCCCGGTACCTTTGACAAGGATGGCAAGCGCCTCCCCATGGGCGTTACCTCCGGTGACAAGGTTCTGATTCCTCAGGTACGTCGCTCTTGAATACTCCGCGCTCTTCCGCGTCGCATTGCCATTGGCAATACCAACCTCTCTCATCTCTGATTGCACATTGATACTGATTTTATTTGCTGTATAGTTCGGTGGCAGCTCCATCAAGGTCGGCGAGGAGGAGTACACCCTGTTCCGGGACTCTGAGATCCTGGCCAAGATCAACGAGTAAATGCAGTGACAATTGTCTCTCGTCTCGTCTCTCGTCTCTCGTCTTCCCCCGACCCCGGCCATTCCATCCATGTACCATCTTCTCGGCTGTAAAATTGCCGAAAGGATGAAGGATATACGGCATGTACTATACCGAAGCGAAGTCACGAGCTCGACCATTTCAACCATCTCAAACAGGAAAAAATCTCCAAATAATACCTCTACTTTGCATACTGAGTTTTGAAGCGCTGGATTGGTCTTGGTCTTGCATGTCTTTCTACTGTATTTTTAAATCGAGTAATTCGATATGATCTCCTCTCTTCATGATAATCCAGTTTCCCTCAATCTTTGAATCTCTGTAACATTGCCTTCGGTATCAGACAGAGAGGTGGTAAGTCTCCCTCAGTACTCCTTAACGCCCTCCCTTTTCTCAATAGCCGCCCCGACTCTCCGCAGGACTCGCTCACCGAGGAGATTTCCGAATTGACATTGGCGCTCTTTAGAGCCCATCTCAATAAACGTACCCGGTTCGACACCCATATCTAAGACCAGACGAGCGGCAAAGGGGTTAAGACCATACCCACGAAGTATAATTTCCCACCGCGTCTCAGAATCCTGCAACCGAATCGCCCGCACCATTGACGAAAGTTCAGCATGACCCAGATACATGACCCAGTCTGTGACTGCCCCGTCAGTTTCAGAGACAATCAAAGGAATGATACTCGTCTCTTCAGAAAGAGAGGCACAAAATGATTCTAGCGAAGTAATAGCGTCCTGGATCTGTTCGTCTGCCTTGGATGAATGCACACAAATGAAGATGTATACTCTCTCGTACCGGGGTGCGGTTAGGTATATGCGTTCTGTAATCGGGGATACTATATCTTCCCGTGAAGCTTTGTGTCCGGGGAGATATTTCTGGGTCAGCATGTGTGCGGATGTTAAGATGATTCCTGTTTTGGGTGAGACGATGATGTCGGCTTCCGGTGATTTTGGATCGTAGTCTCGGTATATGAGCTGGGAATTGTGCTTGCTGTCGAGATGTCGGACGTGTGATAGACAAGATTTCAAGAGCTCGGTCGAGAGAAAGCATACGATCTCTTCAGATGCGATGTCTTGGCTGGGGGTAACTGGTGGTGCTGTGATGTTGAGAATGATCTCCGGGGATGTAGATGCAGCCTGGGGTGATTCATCTTCTTGTGGTTTCTTGGGTGGTTCTTCTTTGGCGAAGTGGGGACTATTGGGAAGCGCAGGGATCATAACGCCTCTTGTTGATAGGAATGAAGATAGGTTGCCCAGGCCTGGCAAAGGGACAAGCTGTACGGATGACGGGGACTTTCTCTCCTCGATTAGGTCAGACCTTTGGAGTGTATCATTGGAATGACGGACTGGTCCCTGTTCTGGTCAGCATCCATAGTTGGCTTTTGTGGGAGAGACTGCATACATTGTGCTTCCCAGTTACACTATCAAACCGCAATTGAGTCTCTTCCGGAAACAGCACGCTATCCCGTTGAAGGTCAGCGTCAAAAGCGATGGATTCTCTACCGCAGTCCAGCCTCTCCTCCACTATACTAGCCCTGGCACTATCAGCCAGCTCTTGCAAGCTCTCGGTCGTGTCTTCTTCATGAACTGCAGCAGTTTCATCCCGGACATCGACCATATCACTGTCCAGTGGCCCCTGAGACTTTACCGAGTTGCGTATTTCTCGGTCCTCTGTGAGAAGTGGATACTCGACGTTCGGAACGCAACCGTGTCGAAGAGGCGGTAATACCGCATTCCAGTCGGTTTCCACTTCTTTGTCCTGCATGATGGTACAGAGAAGTCGTCCCTCTTCAGTGCTTACAGAGAGCTTCTGTGATTCAAAGTCGTTGACGAATTGTCCATCAAAAGCAAGGCATTCGGGATCTCCCTCCAGATAACTTCCGATTTCATCGCTTTCTTTGCCGGTGGGGTCTCTGTTGAGACATGCGCCGACCGGGGTTGCGAGCGCGTCTTCGGCAATGCCGTGTTTGAGCGCATATTCGAGGAGAAAGTCATGCGCATCAGACGGGGAATTCATGTGAGGGGAACTCTGAGACATTTTGATAAGAGTGGGAAGATTGGAGGAAGGAAAGTCGAAGACTAAGATAATTGAAGAGGTGATGGAAGAGGTGGGGGATGATCGTTGTTATAGATGTAGTTTCATTGATATGATTGTTTCATTGATAATACCCAAACGCCTGCAGACTCGCTGACTGCTTATTACCATGCCGATATACTTTAGAAAAGGCGCTCCAATGCAAAATATCCCATGGCCATCAATCGTTATAGTTTGACTGTCGCGATCCGTCCTTGTTGACGGCCGGCAATCCATACAATGCGTTTAGCTCCTCTTCTTGCGACTTGCCCGACTCCTCGAGCACAGGACGCTCAGCCTGGCAGCAAACTCGCACCGCATGTCTCCGGTGGGGAGTGAATCCATAGGAAGCAGTGTGTGTCTAAAGCAGGTGAAGTCAGTATTCGCCCTAATATGGTTCTTGCAAGTTCACATACAGTTGTGCGGTTGTCCCAGAGAGCAACGTCGTCTTTGTCCCATTGGAACCGGGCATGCATCTCTTGAGTGGTGGCCACCACGTCGGTGAGGTACCGGATAATGGCATCGCTCTCGCCCTTGGGGATGCCGACGATCTTAGTGACGAATCCGGGGTTGAAGAACAGCGAGTTCCAACCAGTAACCGGGTTCGTTCGAATGAGAGGGTGCGCAGTGGTGACGGGATCACGGCGGACTGGCCGGCCAATGGCTCGCGAGTCGTTGGCCTGCATATCCGCAGAGTGCAGGGCGGTCAAGCCCTTGAGATAGGTCTGCATGTGCGGCGAAAGAACGTCATACGCAGCGTATTGTGAGGACCAAAGGGTGTCGCCACCGCCGCCGGTAGGCGGACCGGTCAAGAGCTTCAAGGAGGTGTAGGATGGTGGTTGCACTTCATAAGTAACATCTGAGTGCCACAGGAAGCTTGGGCTGAACAAAGCACGGTTATCGCCAGAGTTGTCACCGGTGAAGACAACATGGACATCTTCCAGTCCCTTCTTTCGAGGAACAGAGGTAGTTGCATGCTACAAAACAATCAGAACGTGCTTTCATCAATGCCACTGTGATAACATACCTTGTGGAGAGTGCCAAAGTATTGTCCGAGTTTCCGCTGAGCTTCAATATCAAATGACTTTTGTGAGCGGAAGAAAACAACTCCGCGGTACGCAATGAGACGGGCCAGATCATCCTTCTGAGCATCTGTGAGTTTGGAAAGGTCGACGCCATGGATCTCAGTGCCAATCTTGGGGTTGTAGTCAAAGACAGCCGTGGCATCCGCTAGCAGGTTGCGAAACTTAGGATCTCCTCGAAGGCCGCGATCTGAATAGGGTACATCTCCAATGGGGCCCCAATGAATGTCGGGGAACGAAGGAAGTAGATCCTCGTGGGGATAGTCGACGTGCTGTTCAACTTTGGTCTGCCCAGGGACATAGCCAAACTTGTTATCACCGGCGACCACCTTCTCGGGAATAGAAGATTTCGCAAAGGTAGATGGAACAGCCGAAGCAATGGGCTCTTCGAGTGAGGGTGCCATGGTTTATGGTAGTAGAAAATGACTGAATAGACGATAGACAAGGTTTTAGACCGAAGATTACAGACTTTATATAGACATAGGCCGGTAGCAAGCGCTACATACTGTGGGCCCCGGGAGCATGAGTCAACCCCAGACGGTTCGCAGATCTTGCGTGATTGTAAATCGCCAGTGGTGCCCGGATGTGACGGGAATCGCGTCATCGGCCACGATTATTACCCAAACATCGAGGGTAAATGAGGGAAAGGGCAGGAGGGTATGGCCCGGAACTCACGCTTCATCACTGACCATCAGGGGAGTGTTTTTCTCCTGCCTGCGCGGTTGAGGAATCACGCCATTTTTGTGACGTTGATGGCAAGATTTGCCATCAACGTCGAATGACGAACTTGAGACTTCTTTTGAGCGGGATGACATTCTCACCGCTTCTTTAGATAGATCGTCAACATATCTTAGGAGATAAATGGCGGTGTACATACGCAATCGCAGCGATTTGAAGTAAAGTCGAGGTCGATTTAAGCAGTGGGCAAGGTTGTACGCTAACTTCTTAAGGCGGCGATCACGCAAGAGTGGCGGCTTCTTTGCAACGGATCTCAGTTTGGTCTCGACCTAGGTTTTGTTTTCTTCTATTTCTATTTCTATTTGTTCCATTTTGTATGTTCGATTTCGCGACATCCGGAGTCGAAACGTCAATGTACTTTGGCTTTGAGGTTGGAGTCCTTAGTCATTTCATAGTTCACTGTGCATCACTGTCTACAGCATACTAGGTATCACGAATAGAAGTATCAATATTTCACCACATATCATAGCCGAGGCCAGCCCATTGCATTAGTGTACGTTAGTTAAATCCCTAGTCTATCAGCGACGGACAGTGGTCCGAGGGACATCTCTTGCACCTGCTCCTGCACACCTCCCAGCCGAGCTGCAACTCCCATGATACCAGCCTCGACATCTCCCAGCACCGCAGCCAAATCGTTCACGGCCGATTTGGGTGCCGCGGAACCTGCACCATCACGAGACTTGGAGCTGACGAACTCGCTAATTTGGCGGTTCAATGTAAGCTCGACTCCATGCAGGTGGTCCTCAATCTCCTTGATATTGCCTTTGTATCGTTCAAGAACGGCGCTCATCTCATCCGAGCGCTGTGAAAAATAGTCCACTAGGTTGACCGGTACGCCATTGACGGACGTAGCAGTGGACGGGTCGCCCTCCACGTCGTCGGGAAGGGCAAGAGTATTCTTGCGAGTCGAGCGCAGAGATCGTCGGTCCACCTTTTGATCCGGCACCGACCACCAGCCACCGCTACTGGCGGACTGGTACTGTAGGGGTAGCTTGAGGGTATCGATGGCACGGAACGCGACCTGTGCCTCGGCTGCATCACGTCCGACCAAGCCACGCAGGTGGTCGATATCGCCGGCGTCGTTCTCCAGTGCATGTTGGATAGTCTCCAGCTTGCCCTGCACAAACTCCACATCGTTGGGGATGGTCGAGCCCTGCTTTTCAATCGTGGGAAGCATATCCGCAACCTCGTGACACACCTTCATCTGGTTCAGGATGTAGTTGTCGATAATCTCGATATGGTTTCGAATTTCATCCGCACAGCTCTCGAACTTGGTGGTTGGTAACAAGTTGCTGACATCGACCTTCACGCCAGGCACCACGTTGCCTGTCGTGGTACTCTGCTGCAGTGGTTGCTGCGGCCCTGCGGCTGCGCCTTGGTTGCCGAACAGGGAGAGTGTGGGTTTCTGGGCTTGTTGTTGCTGCTGGGGCTGTTGTTGTGTACTTTGTGCGCCGCCGCTATATGATAGAATGAATCGGTTAGAAGTGCTATAGCAAAGAAGGGACACTGCGTTTCACTCACAATAGACCACCAGTGGTCGAGCCACCGAGACCACCAAAGGCAGACTTCTGCTGCGTCTGTGTTGTAGTGCTCGCTCCAAGCCCCCCGCCGAAAAGACCTCCGGAGGTTCCACTTTGCGTGGTGCCAGTCCCTGCTGTCCCGAACAAGCCACCCGACTGAGGCTGTGACGTTGTATTGGTCGAGTTTCCGAAGAGGCCACTGCCAGTTGTCCCACTCTGCTGCTGCTGACCACCCAGACCGGAGAACATGTTTGATCCGGTGTTTTGCGACTGCTGTGTATTTCCACCACCCAGGCCTCCAAAGAGGCTACCTGCTGGTTTGGATTGCGGTGTCGAGCTGGTATTTCCGAAGAGGCCGCCAGAAGTTCCCGTCGTGCCAGGTGTAGATGAGGTCTGTGTGTTGGCGCCGCCACTATCCAAGGAAAAGAGTCCGTTAGCTTATCGTCCAAGGTTGGCGCAACTGGTACAACTCGAACCTCCCTGCGCACTACGACCAATCACGGCGCCAGCAATGACGCAGCAAGGGTGATGATCCACGTCTAGTCAAAGAAAAGGACAGGCAATGCTGAGCTTTGACAAGCTCTGGGAGCTCGAGGAGGTTGGGGGGGCAGGGGTAGGGAGCTCAATCAATGGGCACTCACAATAAAGAATTGGCAGAACCGGTATTAATGGACAGACCGCCTGTAGACGGAGCAGAAGTCTTCGGGGCAAACATTATGATCGGAATGTACCTGCCTTGAATTCCCCAAACAAATCTTGGAAGTCGCGTTTGTCCGATAATATTTGCGGGTTCGGGGTGTAGTTTATCCGACCCCGACATCAACGCCGTGTCCACGACTTTGCCCTAACTACTTTATACTACGAGATCTGCTTCACTGTTTTCTCTATTTATTATTGCTGAAAATGCCTGGGCTATGAGCTGGATATCTAATAAATCTATACAGAAGTATTCTGGGAACTCATCTGGGCAGTATCACAAGGAAAAACAGAAGGACCTCCAGATAGATACCAAACACAAAGTCAGGCCTGGCACATATAACTAGCGAGGCATCCGGGATCAGGCTCAGGTATATTTAACAAAGCATCCAGAGGAATATACGGTCATACAGAAAGGGAGTCGCTGGATAATCAGGGAGCAAGCCTTGGCAAAAGTCCTACCATCTGATCTTCCAGGTGGCTTGGATCAAGACTGGTCGCCTGTTTAAATGCATTGAGGCGACAATCTTGGACTCATCCACTGAGGACTCCCCTGATCTCTATTTCTTGCAATCATGACCGTCGACTGGTCACCAATTTGTGTGGCCTCAACGGCCTTGGGCCCATCGGCGGAGCCAATTCCTGATATTTCATCTCCCAACCGCGGAGATATTGAATCTCCTTCATCACAAGAGGAGAGCCTTTCTTCCTACTCTCATGGGGAGTCTGCATCTCCATCTTCCTCGCATGCTCACCCCCAGGAGAATCTTTCCGCTCACCATTTCAAAGGTGTTGAATGGTAAGTCCCGCTCACATACCCCAATGGCATGCAACTCACGGAGCTTTTGACAGGACTCCAGATGGCACCACACTCCTTGCTGAATCGGCCGATCATCAGTTCAGAACCTTCATTCTGTAAGCTATACTCTTTGCATTTTCCTAGGCCCGGCTTGCTCATCATATGTCAGGCCTCCGGATCTGTTAGAAAGAGGGTCACCACATCGCCTCTCTCCTTACTCGACACTTACTTCGGCCGAGCCAACATATGCCTCGGCTATATACCCTTTCTTCAATCTCCAAGATCCATCCACTTGTCTCTTTCTTTCCTCGGTTCGTGATCATCCCATTCGATTGGCATCAGCACTGGCTCCGACGTCGGTTGCGAGCTATTCCTTGGTAAATCCAACTACCGAGGCATTCATCACGCCGCACTCCATCCTATATCCCTCCACGCTTGGGGGAACTCATTTCTTGACAGGCTCAGATAGCATGATCTGTCTCTTCGACGTCTCTCGGTCGGGTAGCGACGGCCCTGTGTCATGGATGCCGACCATTCCTAGTAAGCGCAAGCAGATTGTGGGTGGGGGTATTGGTATGAAGGGTATCGTATCCGCCATGGCCATCAATCCCACTGGGGATGGCATTCTTGCCGCTGGCACTTTCACAAGACACGTTGGGCTCTACAGCTCCAACGGCTCTGGAGAGCTGCTGGGAACCTTCAGCATTGCAAAGACCGAGGCCAACCGGGAAATCGGGGGCAAGGGTGTCACTCAACTCGCGTGGAGTCCCTGTGGGCGGTACCTATACATTGCCGAGCGCAAGAGTGATGGCGTTCTTGTGTATGATATCCGCGTGACCGGACAGATGCTCGGGTATCTGCGAGGGCGCAACGCCATGACGAACCAGCGCATGAAGATCGACGTTGTCTCTGCTGGTGCAGAGGGCTCTCATGAGGTCTGGGCGGGTGGTACAGATGGCCTCATGAGGGTCTGGAAGAACCCTGCGTACACTGTGGGGGCTCAAGATCCAGATTGGGAAGTCAGGGTACACGACGGTATGTTTCTGGACCTCGCTGCTTGGTAATATGAATGGCTGACGTGTTGTAGATGCTGTGACAAGCACAGCATTTCATGCCACGGGGAGCGTTGTAGCCACCTGCTCAGGTCAACGGCGGGAGGAAGATGGTGAACGGCCAGACAATAGCATCAAAGTCTGGTCGATGCCTTTCTTGAACTCGGATTGAGGGCATGTTGCCAAGGCCGCAATAACAACCACTTGCTGGACACCTTTCTCTACATATTTTTAGCCGCATTCAAAGAACCGCTGTGAACAACGGCCTCTTTGAGCTGACGCCAATTTTGATCTCGAGGCCGGCCAAGGTCATTGCTCGAATCATTCTGGTCGGGTCAGTCGTCAAGCAGTACGACTAGATGACTTGACGGCATCCTCCACTTCCTCACAAGATCCTATGGCCTTTGACCTGAAACAAATGTATCCTCGGAACTCTTGATCCGAGTTGGATCGTCAAGAACAAAGTCCCTATCGACTATCTTCACTCGCTGTCTTGCGAATATATAAACGCTGCCGAACCAACAGTTGAGATTACAGGCCGGAATGAAGAAAATTGGCTGGGAGCTGGTATGGAAACGAAACTTGTATGAATTGATGTGTAACTTTTCTTTGTCGAAGAAGGGATATTTATATCTCCCTGCCTAGAGCAATTTTCTATGAGAAACGCACATAAAACAGACTTCTCTGCCCGATGGTCCCCCAAGCTGCGCGGCGGCATCACAGCTCGCCACCGTAGTCGTTTGGTAGGTTATTTGAGGGTCTCTGGACTGATTTATGCGCTGTGGAGCCGCATGATAGTCGTTAGGACTAGGTTGATAATTGATGCGCTGTAGAGCCGCATGCTTTGGCTTCGTAGTTATTGTTCTCCGGCGGTCGATGCCGGCGGAATCATTCCACTTGTAGGAAGCCGGTGTGGGTGACGATGATGCCATCCCTGTCGCTCTTCTCTTCTATTTGCGCCACCCCTGGACCCTCGTCGGCTGATGATGTAGCCGCTCGTGCTGCCATAGGGATGATGCGCGCGCCCTTGTAGTCGCCGGCGCTGTCCTGGAATGTCCTGGATTAGTCGCTCGCTCCCTTTAGGTCGTCGGCGCCCTTTCTGGTACTCGGTATGACCTCGCGGACGCCTAGTAAGAAATGTCGACCCTTTATGGTGCCGGTCGCGGAGGTTCTGCCGTTCTTGTATAAGGTGAACCCTGTGCGTTTGAAACACGTCTCGTAGCCCCTCTTGGCTAGTTTGGGGATGCTGACGACGTTAAACGGTACATCTGGCACGTATACGACGTCTTGGAGCCGCATATTTAGGCCGGCCCTAGTGCTATTATCGAGAATCATCTCGATATCACCGATGATGCAATCGACGTCGTAGTCAGTTAGGTCCGTCCTTATCGTCTTCTGGACGGTTTTGGTGGTCCCCGGAACAAAATAGTCAGTCGATGTGACTATATGGTCGCTACAGGCCGTAGCTGCCATCCAACGTAGAATATTGGGCGTTGTGTCCGTAGAAAGATCGGTGATCTTGGTAACCAGGTCGAAATTAACGAATGTGCTGCCGGTCTCAACGACCGTATTGTCGTTGGTCTCGCGTGCCTGCGCCTGCGGCTGCTGCCGAGACCTAGCGGCCCCTCCTCTACGACCTCGGAGGCGCCGGGGCGCTAGCTGGGGATGCTTCTTCCAGCATTGGTCGACGTTGTGACCGGATTTTCCGCAGTGCTCGCAGCTAGTCTGGATACCGTTCTGGGAGGTGTTGAAGATATGTTTAAGACGATCCTCCTCTTCTGCCGTAGGGGGAGAATACATATAATTCAGCTCATCCCAGATGTACCTAGGATCCATGTAATAGCATCCTAGGCTTTGGTTGATGATGTCCGATATTGTGGCAAGGAGCACCCGTGATGCGTGAATATTGATTGAATCCCACATCAAACGTAGTTTATGGCCTCGCGGGGGCTTCTGGGTCCTGCCGTCGAGCAGGCCCATTAGGCCTTCTCCCGCCAAGATGGGGCAGATGCTATCCTTCCACTGGCGGTAAGTGGAGAGTCCGATGAGCTTCTTGACGCGTGAGGCTTCTGCGGAAGCTCGTTCCTTAGATTTGTATACGTGCTTGATGGCCTGTTTGCTATAGATGGGGATATCTGGACTGATAGCTGTGCCGAAATGGGCACTGGATGCTGTGGCGGGATGATCATCGCTATCGTCGTCCCCAGAGGACGATTCATCGTCAGAACAATCGTTTTCTGTCTTGATAGGCTGCTGCAGATGCTGTTGCGCGCCATATTGAACTGTCGGCCGCGACGGATGCGCGCCGTATGGTTTGGTTGGCTGCTGCGGCTGAGGCGGCGCTTCCGAAGCCTCGCGTGGGATCTGCGCGGAATCTTCTTTTTTTTCAGGCAACTTCTCCGCAGTCGTCCTCGACGCTGTCTGCGGAGGGGAGGTTGCGAAGGCGCCAGGGATCAATGGATCCGAGCCGCTCTTCACGGTGTTTCCGATCGATGGTGTCATAGCGAAATCGGACCGACGACTAGGTCTGGTTCGGGGAACGGAATTAGGCAAAAATCCGGCATCCAGTGATGACAGCAGGGCTCATAATTAAGAGAGAACAAGGATTATCAAAGGAGCTGATATGGAACAGGGAGTGAGATGTATCTTTTCTATGGATCAGAGGGGATTATTTATCCCCCTGATTTGGAGTCGCTTATCTATGTAAAACGTCACAAAAAACTTCTCTGTTTGCTGGTTCTCGGTCTCTTAAGTGGGTGACTGCATTGAGTCGGATCAGTCCTATACAGGACTGGCGCCGGTGATACCGGAAGACCCATGGATGCCTCATCCCGAGACATCTGCATGGCCCAACACCCCTTGCTTTCCCCAGAACATCCAAGGAACCAGCACTGAGCTCGGCCAGGGTCGGTTTCAACAATCGCTTGGCTTCCCATGGGAAGGATCACGCAGGGCCAGTCAATCAGTTTGCATGTCGCGGATCTCAAATGCGGAAACCCGTGCCATAGCACCCCCGATGTTATTCCGAAGGAGGAACCGTGAGCTTAAGGTTCCAAGGTTTCAGGAAATGTAAGGTACCCTGGGTTGAAGGGCACTAACCTCTACCTACATGCTTGCTCATCCCTTAAATCAGATGCGGGATTTGAACTGTATGTATAGGTTCTAGAGCACGCATGACAAGACATTTTTGGCGACGGGAAGAAATCATCGGGGTATGGGGGGTATATTTTTCTCCCGTAATTCATGTGTTTACGCGGTAGCTAAACTGTGGGCGTACCCGGGCCAGGGTCGATACCAAACGGCTCTCACGCCATGTGCCCTGGGCAAGTGAATGAGATCTCTATCGACAGTCACAATATCCCGTTCGTTCGTACCGGGTGTTGCTGGTCGCAGAAAGAGCGCCTGGAACGGAATACCGAAAGGAGCCCACATGGATATTATCTGAGGCTTTATCTACTCTAAGGATCATTTACTATGATCTGATGCCACATCTGCCAACTCACGGAATCTGAATGCCATATCGTGCAAAGGGAAAGTCCTCCAAAGTATTGTAAAGCTTTCCCCATCCATCGCCCAGGACACCAACCTTTCCAGCACCCTGAACACGCCATTCCTGCAATTGCCCTGCCTCTTTTTCCCATTCCGTCTTCTCCTCTTCTTTGTGTGAGCCAGTCAGTCCAGCGAGTACTTCTTCCTCGCGGCCCTTGTACGCCTCAAGAAGACCAGGGTGAGGGCACCAGACGACCTGCATACCGGCCCGACGACCAGCCTCAACGCCAGGAACCGCATCCTCAAAGACCAGGCATTCTTCCGGCTTGATCTCGGGTTGACCCTTGCTGCGCAAGTCCTCATTGATGGTCTCCAGCGCGAGCAGGTAGATATCTGGCAGGGGCTTTCCTCTTCCCTTTCCAATCCGCGGGTCATCCCCAAGAACACGGTGGGCTTGGGGGAATGCCGCAAATAGATCAGTCAGATGGTCGGTTTTCAGCTTGAAATTCCTGCTGTTGGAGGATGTTGCCAATGCGATATAGCAGGGCTGGTCTGTGGATTGGGTTGATACAAGGCTGGATAGTAAAGCGGGAACTCCTGGTAGTGGTTCACACAGCGGGAAGTACTTGGCTTGTAGAGAAGATTGCTTAGCAGCGGTTTCCTCGGGAGTAATGGGCAATTTCGCCCAGTCGTGGAAGATTTTGCTAGCCTGCAGGAAGTGTTACTATTGGGTCCTTGACATGAAAGTAAAATGGGATATATACGTACCTCGGGCTGGGGGCGTCCCTGCAATTGAGCCTTGATTGACCAGGGCAGGTTAGGCTTGCCATACATCTGAAGGACCTCGTTGGTGATCATGGTGTACTTGTCCTCTGAGTCAATCAGCAGGCCATCCATGTCGAAGAGACATGCCCGAATACGGGGAGTTCTGCCACATCTGTCAGTTAAATGCTACTCGTAGCAAGATGCATCCGCTCACTCCTTGTTTTGCTCCATGATTGTGTGTTGTCTATTTACAGTGTGGAAACGAGGGGAGACAAAACGTCTGTTCGATAAGAACGCGGGGGTTGCTTATCGCGCATCCCGTGATCGATGGCATTCAACGTCTTCTTTCTTCGACGCAAAGCAATATGTCTAGCGCCGGCGATTCGCGTCCAGCTTCGAAGCGTGAAGAGAAGGATTCTCATCTTGATGGCGATGCGGATAGCGATGAGGAGGTTTTCCACGATGCGCGGTTTCCCGCAGAGGAGGAAGCCGTAAGTTGTCGCCATCTCCGGCTGCGCGAGACTGAGCTAATCTTCGTGAAATGTGTCATAGAGCCTTCTGAAGGAAGCACAAGAGATCAAAGCCGAGGCGAACAAGCTGTTCAGCGCAGGATGCTACGACCAGGCTATCTCCACCTACGACCGAGCCCTCGCCTCATGTCCGAACTACCTTGACTATGATGTCGCAGTGCTCCGAAGCAACATTGCCGCCACCTACTTGAAACTGGAGGATTGGAAGTCAGCAGTTGATTCAGCAACGATGGCAATTGACCGCTTGGACAAGATCATTCCACCAACCACCGAAAAGAAGGACCAGAGCGATTCGACCGAACAGCCGCCGTCAGGAAGCAACACACAAAACGACGATGCCGTCATTGAACTCACCGGAGAGGATGACGAGGCAGAAGAAAAGGAACTCAAGCGCTTGAAAGAACAGGATGAGCAACGCAACAACGTCTTACGGATTCGAGCCAAGGCTCTTATCCGACGGGCGAAGGCCAAATCACAAATAGGCGGCTGGGCCAGCTTACAGGGCGCTGCGGAAGATTACCAGACTCTTGCTGCTATGGAAAATCTGCCAGCGGCTGATCAACGGATTGTGCAACGGGCTCTCCTGGAGCTGCCGGATCGGATCAAGGAAGCCCGTGAAAAGGAGATGGCCGAGATGATGTCGAAATTGAAAGGCGTAAGTGGACTCCCTGGTTCTCTCCTATTCATAACAACTAACAGACGTCCAGTTGGGCAATGGTATTTTGAAACCATTCGGTCTATCGACGGACAACTTCAAGTTTGTCCAAGATCCCAAGACTGGAGGCTACTCGATGAACTTCCAGTCTTGAAAATATTCTTACAACCTCAGGAGAGATATTGCATTGAAAGCGGGCATTCTATCATGATCTTTAAACACATCCAAGTCCTTTCAGCATGAGGCAAGCTTACAGTGTCCTAGTCCGACACAATCAACAATGGACACGTCGGTGGCAATCTCTGCTCGTTTATGATAGTTGAAGTGGATCCTCATCATATGGCTTGTAGATTGTTAAACACCATCTACCTAGGTACGTTGGAACGACATGATGTAGATAATATACAAAGTTCAATACGCGCGGATCAACGCGCCATGGCATGTCTCGTGCAACACAGAATTGAAAGGCAAAGGGTATGAGGGTGATCCAAACTCCCGAAAAATGCCCAGGCTGAGAGAAAACGGCAAAAAGAAAAAGAAAACACAGTATCAATAATTTGCGGGTCAATGATCACCTTGGTGACGCAGGATGGCTGGTTGGTCCGGCGAGGTACTCCTCTGGTACTTTGGGCACGCGTGGAGAATTGGCTGTTTGGACTATAGCGCGATGCTGTGCACGTAGATGATCACGCTGCCGTTCCTTTTCTCTGTTGGCCGCGCCGCCGGTGAGTCGGCGCATGCCGCTGCGAATCATGGACTCAAGTGAGTGAGGACTATCGGTTGCACTGCGGACCATTGGTGGCATTGGCGGGTGTGGCCGTCTGGACGTAGCTCGCTCATCCATATCCGAGTGTGCTTCGTCGATCTCGTCATCGGACATGAAGGCGGACTCATTCAGGCCCACGAGTGGGGTGCCGTGTGGCGCCAAGGTCTGTGTTTGAACATACAGATTATTGGCAGGCGAAGTGACGGACCGAGTATGTGAGGCTGGTCGCAGAGTCTGAGTCGAGCTGTGAGGTGTTGCGTTCACCGGTGATGGTATACCGGGTCCGTCAAAACGAAAGTTTGCTGTGCGGGATTCGGCAAGACCGTTTTGAAATGACGACGTAGAGCCCGTTCGAGCAAGTGACTTGCGCAAAATAGGCGCGGTTTGCTGATCGTACAGATGGGCATTGGTGTCGATGTAGTTTCCAGTAAAGCCTCGTATCATTGGTGGTGCAACCGGGTTGAGCGTAGGTATGGTGTCATCTGTTTCATCATCAAAGAAATCATCCAAGCTGTCGAGTTTTTGAACCATGTCACCCATGTTGCCATCGTTCTGCGTGTCGACCGACCTCATGGTATCGGCTCTCATCGGGAAGAACGAGTCAGTGTACTCCTCTGCGCGGAACTCCACATTGGGTGTAATGGCGTCTCGGACAGTCAAATTGTCAGCCTCTGCACACGTGTAGAACACCGCATGCACATTGTTGCGAGTCATGCTTGACTGAGTCGCAGGCATAGGCACAGACCAACCCGAAGGCTCGGGGATGCCGTAGAGACTTTGAATCCGCTCGTACTCCTTGCGAATAGCACGAGATGAGGTGGCTGATGCCATGCTCATGCGTAGGTGATGACGCTCCATCGGGTTGCCGGCAACAGTCATAATGTGATCCAAGACCTCAAGAGCCTGGGGGCAGAGGTTGGTCTGGAGAAGCCGCAGCAATGGGGAAATCAGATCCGGGCCATGACAAGTGACCTCATTCCGGCGCATGTCAACCTCGGGGATCAAGACGCATAGGATCTTCATTGTCTTGATTCGGAACCAGTCGGTTGTATTGGTGAGAAGTCCCATCAGGAAGATTAAGCACTGGAAATCCAGCTGCGGGAAGTAGTATGACTTGATCTCGGTGACGATATGGTCCAAAAAGACACCCTCGGCCTTGTACTGTTGGTTTGCAAAGCCAAAGATCGACGCTGCAAGTCGGGGGCATCCCTCGTTCTCTGCCACGCGGGCCAGCAAACTGGCATGCATGATGGGCTTCTGGTTCGTGAACCCTTGGTCAAAGCACTGGAGGAAATGAGGCAGATTCGCCAGGATGGTAAATAATTGTCGCGTTCCATCTCCAAGAAGTTCGTTGTTTGGAAGTCCGCTCAAACGATGGAGGACATCCAGAGTGCGCTCGAACGATTCAGATGACTTGAGGCCCTTGAACACCAGATCCTGGAGACCATCAAATCCACCTTCCCACTTGGGTGGCTGACCCTCAATGAGTTGCGTCACCACCATAGGATCACCGAGGTCTAGCCGGTCAAGGAACTTCTCGAGCATACCTAAGCTCTCGATGAATTCGCTTTCGTGGATGGTGTTAAGACAGGCGCATGTTGTCCAGAAAAGTTGAGGGTAGTCTAGGAGATCAGATTGCGCCAGAGAGCTGATTATAATCCTCAGCGTGGTGAGAATCTCCATTGAGAAGGTTTGGTAGTCCGTCTCTTCGTCTGCAATGGTGTTGGACAGTCGGGCAAGCATGTCTGCCAGCATCCGAGAATCAAGCGAGGTCGAGATACACCGGAAGACCTGGAATGAGCGGCATGCCAGGTGCCGCACGGGGCACGAAGTCGCCCAATTCAATGCTTCCTTGGCCCAGAGATCACCAATGCCCTGATAGCCAAAGCTGAAGAACCTGATCACGTCACGGGTCACTACGCCCATAGATTGGGGCACCTTGCGATCATCATCTTCCTCTTCCTTGCCATGATTCTCTTCGTATTCCCAGACAACCGCCGGGTCACTTTTACGAATCGACTCGACAAAGTCTTCAATCGCCTGTCGAGTCCCAGCAGGGGCGTCGTCTTCCAGCTTGGCTGCGACTAGCTCGTGGAGAAGATGGACCAGCATCTCTCGCGCCTGCTCTTGAACAGTCACAGTGTAATGGTCCCAGAGAATGAGAACGACATGGAGGAGTTTGATAACATCATCCACAGCCAAAGTAACAGGAGCAACCATGAGGTCGACAAGGAAAATGAGAGCCACTTGTCCCAGCGACAGACCAGCTTGTTTGTTTCCTACTGGGAGAACCGTACCCAGATCGGCAACATATGGAAGGCTCTTCATATCTGGGGGAGGCGGCGTGAGGTCTTTCCGCTCTTGTACCATGTTCTTGGGCATGACCTGCATGAGGAAGAACTCGATCACCTTTGACCCTGCGGGGGTTCCAGCGAGGAAAACGACAATCTGCTTGGCGTACTCGACAAAATTCTGCTCCTTGCGCTCCAAGCAAAGGCTAATGATGAAGTCGAGGACAAGCTGGACATTGCCACCATGAGGTCCTGTCGCCAGTGCTTGCCACAGTGCCTGGACCTGATTGGGGAGGATAGTGCTGCAGCGGATAGTGATCTCGAAGAGATTTGTGAGAAGCATGTAGGATCTGGCTGTCGGGCCACCATTGGGATCCAGCTGCAACTCCATGGTCTGGACCCATGGCAAAATGGCAGCTACCATATTGCGCTGGCTGTCTGGGCGCAGGCTGCGGAAGTGCAGAGCGAACTCGGAGAATAGAGTGAATGCCAGATCCGAATGCTGGCTTGCTAGTCGCTTGGAAATGTCAAACTGAGCAAGCTTATAGACTGCGGTGGTCTTATCTGAGATACTAATATCGAAGTCTTGGAGACGGGAGCTCTTCTGTTGGCGCTCCTCCAACTTCCTAAGGAGCTTAGCAGACTTCATCCGGATTTCGCGCTTCGGATTGCCGAGAGTCACTAAGACAGCGCCTAAGATCCTCCGGAATTCGAGTGGATAATCCGGATGCTCCAGGAGCACCTCTGTCACCACTTCGAAATAACTCTCAATCGCCTTGGGTCGCTCGGTGACATAGCACATCTCAATCGAGCGCTCCATCAGGTATGTGTGTTCCTTGTTGTAGATGATGAGATTTTTCAAGGCGCGACGGCCAATTGAATGCCATTTATCACTGACAGTGCTGAAGATGATATCGATCCACGAGAGCATTCGAACAACATCGAACTGGAGCACCGATCCACTTTCAGTGGTGATGCTGATAGGACCAGCACAAAGAGAGGCCATGGCACTCAGTGCTGCCGCTCGGAGGTTCTTCTTTTCGATCTCCAAGGCAGCCGCAGCATTTCTCATTTCACCACCTTCGTGCGGCTGAGCCGTTGCAAACTTGCGCATGTTATCTTCTCTCTGGGAAATCTGTGCCTGGTTGGGGGAGTAGCCGCACCAGTCCTCCATGAGAGAGAATGCAGATTTGCGTGACTCGAAAGGGATCCAGCGCGAAGGGTCTTTTGTGCGGTTGACCCCTTCGAAGATCTCTTCCATCAACCCACAAAAATGAAACCGCAAGCGCTGGAATTCCCAGTCGTTTTGGACCTCTGCATCACTCAGAAAGATCCGGATATCCCTGGCATAGGTGATGAGGTTATTGACGACCCAGTCATCATTGTAAACCTCGGGTTCTCGCAGGAAGTGAGAAGTGAGCTTATAGACATGTGTCACCTCCGTACGCAGCCGCTCCGTATCTCTGTTACGGAGGGGGCTGCTAGGGGTGCGATGGTGGGCACCAATGCGAATCTTGGCCTCTTCGTTGCAGGTGGTGACCGCATACTGCAGTGACTCCAGCATCGTACGATAGAGGTTCTTATGGATAGATCCCAAGGCCACCACAATGGCATTTCGAATGGAGTCGCGCTCAGCAGAAAGAAGAGGAATGACAAAGGCAAAGAGACTGCGGGCAGAGCTGATCTTGTCTTGAGATTGAGGTCCCTTGGAAGCCTTGCGCGCATGTTGGGCATTTGCCAACTGGCTTTGAGATTGAGCACCGACACTAGTGACAGTCGTGCAGGCCATCACAAGGTAAAGCTTCCATTGCTCGACTAGGATCTCCGCTGTCATATTGCTCCGACCCACAGGACGGTGTTGGTGAATATCCACTGGGGAAGAATACTGAGGCCTTGTCTTTTCCGCAAGGGAGGTAATAGTCTTGTGCATCTGCAGAAGACGTGCGCAGACGATCTCCCGGCCGAGAGTCACAGCGAAAGGACAAGTCTCGAAGCTGACCCGAATGATGTTAGGGAAGACCTTGGCCCACAATGTTGAGTCGTAGGAAACCTCGCTGCTGCATAGTTCGATAAGCGTATTCTGAGATGCGCTCCTTCGCTTGCCCTTTTGAATACGGCTCCTCTCCGCGACTGTGAGCTGCTCATCGTTCACATCCAAAATCTGCTGAGAATCCGCCTCGAGAATTCTAATAATTCTCGTATTCTCCTTTCCGAGCGCACTGTCAAATTCAGTGATCAATCGCAATACGTTGATAGCAAATGCCCGGACTCTTCTCGACTGAGAGCACAGGAAGAAAAGTCCATGCGATTCAATCTCCTCCACATGAGCAAGAACCGTTGACAGATCCAGGTGCAGAGCTCGACTACCAGAGACAGACTTTTCAAGCTGATCTGAGGCAACCTCCTTGGTTTTCTGTTTGATTTCGTCAATCCAGATGCATAACAGCTCGACGTAGAGCCTCAAAGTGGATTCGATGTGGCCAGGCCCGAGCATCCCCTCATCAGACATGGTAGAATATCGCGCATCGAAGTTGAAGATGAATCTCGCAAAGCCAATGGTCACCTGTTGGGCATGCGATTGCCGGGCAATTGCTTTTAGCGATTCCGCCGAGGAGATTGCAATGTTTGATTTGACATGCGCAGTTCCCGTACAGAGAAGATTGATCAACGAGTTGAATGGGATATGGTCGGAAAGACAGCGAGGCAAAGCCTGGACCGCCACGTGAAGGAGGTCGTAGAAGCCTTGCTTCTGTTCCAGTGTGTTGATGTGATCATCACGCCGCCCAAAGCCGAAGGCATCCGTAATAGGGGTCTTCGGGGTCGCTCCCCCAAATTTCTCATCAAGAACCGCCTGCCCACCAAAGGTATTGTCACACAGGATGGTAATTTTTCCAAGAACCTCACAGAAACGGAGATAGTATTCCTTAACGTTGTCGCTTAGTCTGGACATGTTGACAGGACTCGATTCTGCGGGGTCGGGCTTCTGAGACGCAGTTGCCGCCTTGTGTTCGGCAAGCAACTGCGGGCGATGGAAGTACACAGGGGTTGATGAATCCATAAATGGATTGGGTAGCGAGCCTGTAGGGAACGGAGGACAGAGTTGATCGCTCGTCTCCAAATCGGACATGGTAGCAAGGAAAGCTCGGATGCCAATGACCATCTTCTCCGGCTCCATCTGTTCGATCTTCAACTCACGACCAGAGAGGAACATATCTGAGTTTATCAGAGGGAATATAATGGTCCTGAAGCAGACGTCGGGATGCTTAAATCCAATCATTCGAATCAGTTGGATCAATGGATCAGCAAAGGCCGGTTCGGCGCTGAGATACGTCCTCTTTCCGGTGGGAAGCGCAATCTTGGCCACTTCCTCTACCTTGCGAAGGGTCGTTGTCGGGGAGTCTGAATAGCGGAAGAAGTAGGTCCAGACAAGACGGCAGATGGCTTGCAAAGCTGGAGCACGAGTAGGTCGATCCTTGAGTCGAGCAGGCAAGCTCGAGATCATTGAGAGCCATTGCGTAGAAAAGGTTTCCTTGTTGGAAATGCATAATAACAACACATTCAGCGAGAAAGCAGCAGCCCAATGACGGGGCTTGGTGAGCAGCTGTGCCAATCGTGACTGTACCAACTCAAGGAAGTCTTTCCACCGAGGGAGTGAAAGGTCCACAGACGGATTGGCCGCCACGGGAAGTAGCAGCTTCTCAATCACATAGCAGTAGGCCTGTTTGATTTTTTGGCCATGGGCATTGACAAACAGGCGAGCCAAAGACCGCATGAAGTCGCATGACTTGCTCCAAGTGTCTGGGCCCATGGGAAGGCGCAAGTACCTCATGCCGAGGATCAACAGCTCTGCCTTTGCATCGCCCTCGCGCGACGGACCCCGCGCGAGTTCATTCTTCTGATACTGATCAAGCTCCGAAAGGAAGCGGTTTGCGACACTGGAGAAGTTCTGTTCGCTCATGATCCCAAGCAATTCACCATAAATCCTCCAATTTGCCATTCGAAGTGGCGATGCAGAGATCTGATCGGGATCAACAGTTTTCATCTGACCGAACACGATATCTTCCAGACGATCTGCCATATCCAACGTAATTGATGCCAGACTGCTCTGATTGAAGATCTCAATCAGGACTCTGCAGACTAAGTATACAGAGACGGTCGCTCGTCGTTCTACCAGCACGACATCATCGTGGCGACCAAGTAACGTTTGATGTGCTGGCCGCTCTGTGGATACAGACGGATCCGCATGTGGTTGCGTTGGTTCCGTGTTACGGCGCATGAGTACACCATTCTCCGTGAACACTGGCTTTGGTGGTTCGTTCGTCATCTGTCTAGCAGTGATGGCCGCATCTCCCTTGGCTTTCCGCCAGACCATAATGGTGTCAATCAGAGGTTTCGGTTTCTGCCTGGCGATATGCCCCAAAGCCGAGATCAACTGGTCGAAATTCGGGTCCGCTCCAGGTCCACAGACTTCCTCTACGGGAGCCTCCGAGTCACCCAGCTTCAATATGGCCTGGTTGATCTTACTGTCTGCTTGTCCAACGAACTGTCTTCTTATCAGCACTCGTAGCCAGGGTTTTGTCCTGGGGTCCGCCGAAGTCTTACCGAGTTGAACAGATGATGCAGCGCGTACTCTCCAACCGTCTTGGACTCGGAATGGTGCTTCGAGTGCGATCGACTATGTGATCGCTCTCGCCGTGACATACCCCCCGAATTCATGCGCTTATGTACTACGCTGGCTGTACTGCCGTTCAAGACATCGTCGATGTCACTGTCCTGTATGGTGCCCAGCGTCCCTTGTATGCCGTGGTTCACCCCCATTCCGGCGGGGTTCTGGAAGTTTGCATGCGCATCGAGCTGGTCCAGCTTAGTCGGAAGGCCGGCTTCGTCGAATCCACCGCGGCCGAGGGATGCGATCAGCTCGGGGCTTAGCGGACTGGCGGATGCGGTTGAGCCAGCCATGCTTGGGTTACGCGAGTGCTGCATGCCATGAACGATCGAGGTCTGGCGGTGATGGCCGTAGGAGTTCGACGGTCGTCTTTCCAATCCCACGTCATACCCTGCAGGTCGCCCGGCTGAGACGTCAGGGCTCTTCGACCCGGAGTGGCCACGACGGGCTTGTAGGGTAGGGGCGAGAGTGGAAGGGTCGGCAGCTCGCCCTCGGGCAGCGGAAGACTCGCGACTATGCATTGGGGTGGACTGAGCGGTACGGGTGCCGCGCCGTTCGGACGGGGACGTGAGGTTATGGTGCGACGCGGATTTAAGATCATCAGGGATGAGGGGCAGCATTGATGGCTGGCCGGAGCCAGCTGGCTTGACTGGATGTGAAGCCACTGCCCCAGGAAAACGGCGTCAGGTAGGGTCGCAAGGGACCGGGAGTCGCGGAGACCGACTTACTCTTGGGTTAAGAGCTCACTGCCGAGTAAACCTCATGCAGGCTGCCGTGTTCAAAGAGTCAGCAGTAGAGAGTAAGCAGCACATTGCGGCTCAGTCCATTTAAGGGGTAGACCTGAGGTCGTGGTATGAGGTCCGGACTGAAGAAGGCGAGCTTCATGTTTATTCGGGCGCCCGGGGACCACTTTTTTCTCCTTGCTCTCCAGTTACATTATTACTAGGGGGTTCTTTTTTTCGATTTATTACATAGCTTTCTTTTCACTTTAACTTCACTTTTGAAATGAAACAGAGCTCAGTTCTCAGGGAAGTAGCAATCACTTCCGAGCTGGAACATTTTTCATTGTACGCCCAATGTAGTTGGGCGCTTGTGTTGGCTTTGTGTTCCTGGTCCGAGTGACTGAGCATTCTAGTCAGCATTTAGCCTATCCCATGCAACATGAAGTACCTAGGTGGACTATTCTATTCGATTCCTGTAAGAGATATTTTATAGCGAATTGGCAATACATATAGGAAAATACGGGCTAGTGGCAAACTTCAATGCAGCTGTATGCGGGATCGAGGAACAGGGAATTGCACGAACATCAATTGTAATCAGTTATCTGATAATGTTTCGGGTGGCGGGGTCACCTAAGACAAGAAGTCCTGACATAACTAGTTACCTAGGTATCCAGCTTAGATCTACATGCTGGGCAGTTGTGTCCTTTTCACGACCAAGGCAGATACGGATATCAGCCACAGACAATTATATATCGTTTACAATTATTCAAGATGTGATGTGGCTTCAGTGTATCCGGCTGGCTGGTTATATTGAGACACCATGTTCCACACAAAGGGCATCAAACGGCGGTGTCCGAAGAATGTCCCCCGCCTCGATGGTACACATACTGCCCCAGATAGGGCTAACACTTTGTCTCTCCAAGGTCCAAAGGTTACCAACGGCAATCACATGCAATTCCCCGCCGATCCCCTCGTCATGTCGCGTGTTCCAGGATCCATAGACCCCTGATCGACCTCGCTTGTATTCGCTGCCTTTGCACGGGGATTCGCAATTTACGATGAACGTGCCGAGTCGGGGTTCAGTGGGAAATAGGGAAGCTCTCGTGGGGAGCAGCCTCTCCCCGGAGACAAGGCTTCCCCACAGAACACGCTACCGCAACGCCAATGTAGGTAAGTTCCCCCTATGTAACTACTAGTAACACTCGTAGGACGTCCCCCGCCAGGTGGGGGTAGACGTGCTATGAGTACCTGGCAATTCCCGTTTCTACTGGTCTCCAACAACTCCCGATGGAGACCTATCGGCGTTTTGGGGTTGGTGAAGATACATAATTATCTAGATCTCCTGAAAGAGATCATATCTGAGCAGGTAGAAGACACTCAATACCGAGCCTCCAGACATCCCATCACCACCTAGGACCTCGGGAATAGACAAACTGCACAAGGCGGACTTTGGCCACTCTCCATAGTTGAGCGGTGAAGCGGGCTGGTGTCGGCGTGGGCGACACTCGATTTCCCGGATGGGCCTGCCGAACGGTGTTTATCCGAGGGACTACCAAGAATGGGGTCACACATATCATCTGTCATAGAGTGCACGCCCTTTCTAAGGTGGAACACCGTAGTCGAGCCGATTTCCCTTTCCGAAAGAACCCTTCCCCCACATAGATATAATAAACCTCCACCCCAACCGAGGACAATCCGTTTGTTATAAAGGTTAGCATCCATGGATGTCTAGGTACAGGTGATTTGCGGGGATTCTAAGCTTCCTTCTTCTATACCTCGACACTCTCTATACCGCCTGCGCATACTTGTGGACAGCCCTGGAGTGGACACTTCCTAGGTACGTGTCTACGGAGTACCTCAAGACTTCATTGTTGATCCAGTTGGGGTCTCGGCAGATGAAAGATCCACTTTGGTCTGACCGGAGCTCGGATCGCGATAAGACCACTTTGTTCTTTCCTTCATACCTGTGAATAGGGGTCTCCCAAGGTTCTTTTTTAGGACTGAGGATCGGAAGATTTAGAAGATCTGAGGGCGTTTTTTAACTCGTCTTCTTTTCTTCCCGTCGGATCGACTCTCCCATTTACAGAGTTTTCCTCTCCCCGCTTTTCGCTCGGGATATTCTCCGCCATTACTCCCCGTACGGGTCCGCGGACTCAACCCAATATGGCGCAACTCGACACTCTCGACCTGGTCGTCCTGGTGGCTCTCTTGGTGGGTAGCGTTGCCTACTTCACCAAGGGAACCTACTGGGCCGTCCCCAAGGACCCCTATGCCTCCTCCGCCACCGCGATGAACGGAGCCGTTAAGAGCGGCAAGACCCGCAACATTGTCGAGAAGATGGACGAGACGGGCAAGAACTGTGTGATCTTCTATGGCTCGCAGACTGGTACCGCCGAGGACTACGCCTCGCGTCTGGCCAAGGAGGGTTCCCAGCGCTTCGGTCTGAAGACTATGGTGGCCGATATTGAGGACTATGACTACGAAAACCTGGATACTTTCCCCGATGATAAGGTCGCCTTCTTCGTTCTGGCCACCTACGGCGAGGGTGAGCCCACCGATAATGCTGTGGAGTTCTATCAGTTCCTGACTGGCGACGACGTGGCTTTTGAGAGCGGCGCCTCCGGTGATGACCAGCCTCTGTCATCCCTGAAGTATGTCGCATTCGGTCTTGGAAACAACACGTACGAGCACTATAATGCCATGGTCCGCCAGGTCGATGCCGCTCTTACTAAACTGGGTGCGAAGCGCATTGGATCCGCCGGTGAAGGTGACGACGGTGCTGGTACCATGGAGGAGGACTTCCTTGCCTGGAAGGAACCCATGTGGGCCGCTCTGACCGAGGCCATGGGTCTGCAGGAGCGCGAAGCCGTCTACGAGCCCGTCTTTAGTGTTTCCGAGGATGAGGAGACCTCCGCCGAGGACGAAACTGTGTACCTGGGAGAGCCCACTGCTGCCCACCGCGAAAATCGCGCCAAGGGCCCCTTCTCTGCGCACAACCCGTTCATTGCTCCGATCGCCGAATCCCATGAATTGTTCACTGTCAAAGACCGCAACTGTCTGCACATGGAAATCAGCATCGCTGGTAGCAACTTGAGCTACCAGACCGGTGACCACATTGCTGTTTGGCCTACCAACGCCGGTGTTGAGGTTGACCGTTTCCTCGAGGTCTTCGGTCTCGAGGAGAAGCGCCACACCGTGATCAATATCAAGGGTATCGACGTTACTGCCAAGGTTCCCATCCCGACTCCCACCACTTACGATGCTGCGGTTCGCTACTACATGGAAGTCTGTGCTCCCGTGTCCCGCCAGTTCGTCTCGACTCTCGCTGCATTTTCCCCAGATGACGCCAGCAAGAATGAGATTGTTCGCCTGGGTAATGACAAGGACTACTTCCATGAGAAGATTACCAACCAATGCTTCAACATTGCCCAGGCCCTGCAGAGCATTACCTCCAAGAAGTTCACGAGTGTCCCGTTCCCTTTGCTCATCGAAGGCCTCAACAAGCTCCAGCCCCGTTACTACTCCATCTCTTCATCTTCCCTGGTTCAGAAGGATAAGATCAGCATCACTGCTGTTGTCGAGTCCGTTCGTCTGCCCGGTGCTTCGCACATGGTGAAGGGTGTGACCACCAACTACCTCCTGGCTCTTAAGCAGAAGCAGAATGGCGACCCCTCTCCCGATCCTCATGGTCTCACTTACTCGATCACTGGTCCTCGCAACAAGTATGATGGTATCCACCTCCCGGTTCACGTCCGCCACTCCAACTTCAAGCTGCCTTCCGATCCCTCCAAGCCGATCATCATGGTTGGTCCCGGTACCGGTGTTGCTCCTTTCCGTGGTTTCATCCAGGAGCGTGCTGCTCTGGCGGCCAAGGGCGAGAAGGTTGGCACTACGCTCCTGTTCTTCGGATGCCGTAAGCGTGACGAGGACTTCCTCTACTCGGATGAATTTGAGGTATGACATAGCCTTCTCGATATCTACTAGACCCACTATGCTGACAGCTTTTCAACAGACCTATCAAGCCCAGATGGGCGACGCCCTGAAAATCATTACTGCCTTCTCCCGCGAAGGCCCTCAGAAGGTGTACGTCCAACACCGCCTGAAGGAGAATGCCGAGCTTGTCAGCGACCTGCTCAAGCAAAAGGCCAACTTCTACGTCTGCGGTGATGCCGCTAACATGGCCCGGGAGGTTAACTTGGTGCTCGGCCACATCATCGCCCAGCAGCGGGGACTGCCCGCAGAGAAGGGCGAGGAGATGGTTAAGCACATGCGGAGTAGCGGCAGCTACCAGGAGGACGTTTGGTCATGAGTGATGAACTTTTCCTTTTACCTTACCTGTTTTCCCCGTCATATCATCTCGTGTCCAGGTGACCCAGCATATATATTATCGGCCTGTTTTGTCGAATCCCTAGGTGGGTCATATATGCCTAGCAATTTTTTTTTTTTTTTTTTTCGGCCTCGTCTTGTGATTTTTATGAGGCTTTTTTGTTGCGCAGGAGCACTGCTTGGACGGGGCGAATGATGATTCTGTAGAATTGGCGATTTAAGAAGAATTAACTCAAAATATCAAATTGATTCAAAAGTAATTAGAATATGACTAGGTAAAACTTCGAAAGGTTGGAAAAATATAATAAGTGCAGTAAGTAGCTTTACGTGAAGATGAACCTGTTTTCGGCTGTAAGCGCGGATTTAATCGTTCTTGGCATCGACCTCTCAACCTCCAACTCGGCAACAGCTCAATCCTCGCGGTTGAGAAATGCATCAACTACGAACCCGGCATTGAATCATTCTTCTTTCGTACCGGCCATCATCGACTGGTATCTTCTCGACCTTGCAGCTCCTCCCCGCAGTGGACCTGTGACACCGCAAAGCAAGCTCCGCCTGACGGAATTGTGAAATATCTCTAACGGTTCGCGGCCTGTTGAACCAGCATAATGGCCTACGTGGTGCCCATACACCGCGCCAGTGGCATTCGCCATGCAGTCAAACTGAATTTTATGAATGCAGAGGATGACTGTTTGGTTGTCGCGTGAGTACGCCAACCGGTACTCGGAGATTGCGGGGCGGCACAGCTTGAGCATAGCTTCGTACTACCGGACAACAAGAGCTAACACGAGGATCATAATCTAGGAAAGCAAACCGCCTCGAGTTCTACACCCTCACCCCCGATGGAATGACCCTTGCAGCCACCCGCGCGCTCTTCGCGCAGGTGACGATGCTCGCCCGCCTACCCGCTCCGGCCAATTCGCCGACTGACCACCTCTTCGTGGGTACCGACCAGCATAATTACTTCACGCTAGTATGGAACGCCGAGAAAAATGATATCCAGACTGCGCGCTCCTACCAGGACATTTCAGACCCGGCCTCTCGGGAGGCACAGACAGAACCAAGGTGCCTCATTGACCCGAGCGGGCGTTTTATGACGCTGGAGATTTACGAAGGCGTCATCGTCGTCATTCCGATTGTGGAGCCGAGCAAGAAGAAACGGCCCTGGAATGCACCTCCGCAGCGTGAAGCCCGGCAGGTCGGTGAACTGGGGGATCCCACTGCATCGCGCATCGATGAGCTGTTTGTTCGATCATCGGCATTCCTGCATTCCGGGTCAAATCAGCCCTGGCTGGCACTGCTGTATGAGGATAATCAGAAAAAGGTCCGGCTGCGGATCCGAGAGTTGGAGTATACCCGGGCCACATCGAGCGCCTCTGCGGATGCTACGTTCAAGGAGGTGCAGGAGAAGAAACTCGACGGGGGAGTGTTCGCACATGAACTCGATTTGGGATCTTCACATCTGATTCCCATCCCGGCACCACTGGGTATGTTATTCCTCTTGAGTTTGTAGTCTTGATCTTCGATTGTTGATTGCTTCACCAGGTGGTCTCATTGTTCTGGGAGAAACGTCAATCAAATACATTGACGATAATGCGAATGATATGATCTCGCGTGATCTCGATGAAGCAACCGTCTTCGTGGCCTGGGAGAAGGTCGACAGTCAACGATGGCTACTGGCGGATGACTACGGACGGATATTCTTCCTCATGATCCTTTTGAATAACGATGGCAACGTTGAGGACTGGAAGCTCGACTACCTTGGCACTACATCGCGAGCGACAGTGCTTGTCTATCTTGGTGGGGGAATTCTTTTTGTTGGGTCGCACCAGGGCGATTCGCAGGTTCTCCGGATCGACAATGGCGGGTTTGAGGTTATCCAGACATTGTCTAACATCGCTCCCGTCCTAGATTTCACTTTGATGGACCTGGGCAACCGCACCAGTGAGAGTCATACACACGAGTTCTCGACCGGGCAAGCTCGGATCGTGACCGGTTCAGGTGCATTCGATGACGGTACTTTGCGCAGCGTGCGAAGCGGTGTCGGTATGGAAGAGCTGGGTATTTTGGGAGAGATGGATCATATCACAGACCTCTGGGGTCTGCAATCCAACAGTACAGGCGAATTCCTCGATACGCTCCTCGTGACATTCGTGAATGAGACGCGCGTTTTCCGCTTCAGCGGTGATGGAGAAGTCGAGGAGTTGGAGGACTTTTTGGGCCTTGCTCTAACTGAAAACACTCTCTTGGCGGCAAACCTTCCGGGTGGTCGGATATTGCAGGTCACAGAGAAACGAGCTATGATAGCTGACCTCGAAAGTGGGATGGTCACTTTTGAGTGGGCTCCACCAACGCAAAAGGCGATCACTGCTGCCTCGGCCAATGATGATAACCTCGCACTGGTTATCGGCGGTCAGGTTCTAGCATCCTTCAACATTCAGAGTGATGCGAAGCTCATCACTCAGAAAGACCTCGGCGCAGACCAGCAGATTTCGGGTGTGACTGTCCCATATAAGCCGGCAGGAGTTTGTATCGCCGGATTCCCTCAGTTAGCAAAGGTGTCGATCCTAGCTATCAATGACTTTGCAGAAATCCAGAGCAAGTCATTAGGCCCGGCAGGAGAGGCATTCCCTCGATCCGTTCTCGTGGCGGAAGTTCTTGCCGACAGCCCTCCCAACCTCTTTATTTCTATGGCCGACGGAAGCGTCATTACATTTTCATTGGATCCCCAAGATTATTCACTAACAGGCATGAACAAGTTGATCCTTGGGTCTGAACAGCCAACATTCAAAAAGCTACCTCGAGGAGATGGCTTGTTCAACGTCTTCGCTACCTGCGAGAACCCCAGTCTTATCTACGGCTCCGAAGGCCGGATTATATACTCTGCAGTCAATTCCGAAGGTGCATCTCGCATATGTCATCTGAATGCAGAAGCATATCCCGAATCCATCGCCGTGGCCACTGCGAAAGAGCTCAAGATTGCCATGGTGGACAAGGAGCGCACTACACAGATCCAAACACTACCGATGGGATCAACTGTGCGTCGCGTTGCCTACTCCCCATCAGAAAAGGCGTTTGGTCTTGGTACGATCGACCGAAAGCTGGAAGACGGTGTCGAAATCGTGAAGAGCCATTTCGTCCTTGCTGATGAGATCATGTTCCGGCGCCTGGATACGGTGGAGCTCAATCCGGACGAACTGGTCGAGAGTGTGATTCGTGGTGAGTTCTCGATCGGCAAGGGTGAGATTAAAGATCGGTTCATTGTTGGTACGGCATACTTGGATGAGGATAAAGAAGGGTCAATCCGCGGGCGGATTCTAGTGTTGGAGGTGGACCATGGGCGCAAGCTAACCCAGGTCGCGGAAATGCCGGTTATGGGGGCATGTCGAGCATTAGCCATGATGGGTGACCTAATTGTCGCGGCATTGGTCAAGACTGTAAGTTATAGATCGTGCTGCGTCCTTGCTATTTACTTACTTTGCCTCCCAGGTCGTCGTCTACAAGACAATTGATAACAACTCTGGAGCGCTCAAGCTCGAGAAACTCGCCACTTATCGGACATCTACTGCGCCTATCGATGTCACCGTTGTCGACGACATGATCGTGGTTGCTGATCTCATGAAGAGTGTTTGCATCGTGAGATACGTCCCTGGTGAGGACGGGGTCAAGGATGAACTGCAGGAGATCGGCCGCCACTTTCAAACAGTCTGGAGCACGGCTGTCGCCTGTGTCGACAAAGACACGTTCCTTCTCAGCGAAGCCGAGGGTAACTTGATCGTCCTGTCTCGCAACACCAACGGTGTCACTGAGCAAGACAGACACCGTCTTGTCCCCACGAGCGAGATCGCTCTTGGGGAGATGGTCAACCGCATCCGTCCGATTCACATTCCGCAGCTCGCCAGCGTCACGGTGACCCCGCGAGCGTTCATGGCAACGGTATGTGATACATCTCAAATATCTCTTTACAATTGCTCACTATTCACAGGTTGAGGGATCCATCTATCTCTTCGCACTCATCAATCCTGAGCACCAGGACTTCCTGATGACCCTCCAGAACGCCATCGCCAGCAGGGTGGACTCGCTGGGCGACCTACCCTTTGACAAGTTCCGTGCATTCCGTACGCTTGTTCGCTCCGCAGACGCGCCGTATCGGTTCGTTGACGGCGAGCTTATCGAACAATTCTTGATCTGCGATCCGAGCTTGCAAGAGGACATCGTGGCAGAGGTGGGCTCGAATGATGTGGAGGAGGTGAAAAGAATAATCGAGGCACTGCGGCGGCTGCATTGATTTCGGTTTTGATCGGGGTTCAATGAGTCTTACTAGATACTGCGACATTGCGTTTTTCTATTACGACCAGATCATGTGTTTACAAGGACAAATAAAGTGGAAATGGATTTCCTTTCGAATTTGTCTGGAGATATACTCGGGATTGTATGCTCTGATATTCATGGACTCCGTAGAATTAGAAAATGTACAGCGTTACATGGTAGAGTACATATTAGCAACAGTCACGATTCGATAATTCGATACCTGGGTATTCAGCAACACCCGTCAGCAACATAGGAAGGCTACTATTTGGACTTCTTCTCATCCTCCGACTCGCTCCAGTCCAGCAGCTCCATAATCTGTTCCTCAGTGAAGGTCTCAGCCTTGGGGCCCTCCTTCTTCTGCAGGTTCTTGATGTATCTCTTTTGGCGCTTGCGAGCCATCTTATTCCACTCAGGGACATCCTCAGCATACTCGTCCTCCTCATCGTCCTCGAGCTCGTCATCCGTGTTCTCCACTTCGCCTAGCACCTTGCCCGAGTCGCCGCCACGCAGCGAGTTGGCAGACTTCTTGGCCTTCTTTCCGCCGAGCTTGGCCTTTTCCGCCTCCTTCTTCTCCTTTTCCTGTTGGCGTTGGCGGTCGTGCAGGTACTTGAAGAACTTCTCAATGTACGGGCGGATGAGGACGTAGAAGACCACACTTAGAATGACCTTGGTCCAGCGATTCAGGCTGACTTCGGCGAACGAGTTGTAGAAGTTCGTGAAGAAGCGGCGCACAGCGGCATTGAGAGTGTTGAAAATCTCGATGAAAAACTCGCTGGCAGCCTCGGCGGCTCTCTCGCCGAGGTCCTGGGTGTTTGTGTCGGCCATTTTGCGTCGAGTTGTTTTTGTAGTTGGTGGGGACGCGGAAGGCCCGGAGGAGGCAGATGTGAGAGAAATGAAATTATAGGTTGGATATGGTGGAAAGGGGGTTGAGGAGGAGGGACGTAGTAGAGTGGAAGCAATTGAGAAGCTCCCCGCACTTGGACAGTGAAACGATGAAGCTGTCCTGACGCCCTGAACCTGAAGAAAAGGAAGAGTAGAGAAGTTCCGAGATAATTTAAGGCATGGATCAACTTTTATCCGTAGACGCGTTCGGGGCCAATCATATCAATGTTGTTGAAGGTATGGGACGCGCTCCTTCCAAACACTTCACATTCAGTAGAAACATGGAAACTGATGAAGTTGGACTTGAAGAGGTGACCCTTCCCCGATAATCAGGAGTTTCAGTCGCTAACACCAACACTACAGCGCCTAAAGTCTGCCCTATGGCTGTCCACCGGCAAGATCGTGGACGAGGAAACCATCAAACTGGGCGTCAATGCTACGCCGCAGTTCATCGGTGCTCTTACAGAGATGGTGTGGGCTCAAATTGGTAGGTGTCTTCCTCATCGTGAAGGGTTCGCACTTGTCGGTTCTCGCTGGCAATGTCTCGCCATGTCTTGCGTCAACTTCCCATCACTCCAGTAACTGACGATCTCGCAGAAACGGTCAGTCAGGATTTAGAATCCTTCGCCAAGTGAGTTTTATCCCAGCATCGCATCAATAGGAACACAGAATCCTAGTGGTTTCATCATCTGGATACCGGTTCCGTAGCTGATCGGCATTACCGCATTAGGCATGCCGGGCGTTCAACTGTCAATGTCACTGACGTGATGCTACTTGCTCGCCGCAACGAGGGGCTGGAATCGATTCTTCGTGCATTTGTGGAACAGCAACGTGAAGAGACCTCGTGAATGGGTGGGCTGGCACCGAGCTCCTGCCATCACAGCCTTATACTCCCCTGCATTACCGCTCATTGACGGGTTCTTGACCAGCTCAATCTCTGGCTGTCTGGGGAACCAGCCCCAGTCAGTTCGTGATCTATGACAACCAAATTTGGACATCCCTGTCGGCTACGTCACTCATGTGCAAGCGGCATGCCGTACAAGGCTTAGACGAGTCATCTGGTGTGTTTCGATCATGTTTCGAAGCTTCGACTAGAAGCTGGCTACATTAGATCTTGCTCTTGCACATCCGGTTCTGTGTGACGCAATGCTCCGCGATATCCTATCCTTTGGTTCACACTGGCCAAACAGCTTATCTGCCTATTTCCTTAGGATGGGGCTAAGCTGGGGCAATGCATTACTTTTCCTTTTGTGGACCCAGCAAATTGGCAGCGTTTGTAGGGTCCAAGATATCAACCTTGGCTCTACCCTGCTTCCTATACCCTTGGCCGCGCAAAAAGCTGGCAGCTGCAATCGCGATAGATGACGTTGAATGAATTCATCGTACTACACGAAGCACTCTCACTGGTTGGCTGTAGTCCGATTAGTCCTTGTAATCCTGATAGTTGACATGTTCTGCTTTCATCTAGTCATATCCTCGAGCATATATCAAGGTAGGATGGTCCATCCTAAACCCGTCAGCAATAGTATAAAGCGCCCTTTCCACTGGCAGCACCCACGGATGCCTATACAACAAAATTTACAGTTGACAAGCCCATACAGCCAATACAGTCAAACTCAGTCAACATGTTGAACACCACCACCCACTCGGAGGACACTCTGCATACAACGCTCAAGAGCGCACCGTTGATGCAGTCTGTCCGTTTCCACGGACCAAGAGATATTCGCGTGGACGAAGTTGAGGAACCAGTATGTGGCAAAGGTCAAGTTAAGGTTGGTATTTCATGAATCCGAGCATAGTGGATATGGTATTGAGACAAAGAAAGATGAGACCGGCCTACGTTGGAATCTGCGGAAGTGGTAGGTTCTCACATTCCCTATACTCTTCAAGACGGTCTAATACTCATTAGATCTACACGAATACATCGGCGGCCCAGTTCTGATCCCACAGAAGCCCCATTGCATCACAGGCTCGACATATCCGGCCTTTATAGGCCATGAATTTGGCGGCATCATTGAGGAAGTGGGTGACGACGTAACACACGTTTCTCCCGGCCAGCGTGCCGTTGTACGTCCGACTATTTTCGACGGGACATGTAGTGCCTGCAAGCAAGGCTATTACCACTGCTGCGAGAATATCGGATTCATTGGATTGAGTGGTAAGATCTGCGCAAGCAATCCAATCTTGCAGAGAAATAGATATTAACTACATCAACGCAGGTTTCGGCGGTGGAATGTCCAGAAAGATTGTGGCACCCGCCAACCACTTCTATCCGATCCCAGATAACGTCTCCCTTGAAGCTGCAGCCTTGATCGAACCACTCGCTGTCGCCTGGCACGCAGTGAACCTGTCACCGTTTAAAGTCGGCGACAATGTGCTGGTGGTCGGCGGTGGCCCGATCGGGATCGGCGCTGTGCAGGTACTGAAGCTGCAAGGCGCGGGAAATATCATGGTGGCTGAATTGATGGAAAACCGCAAGAAGTTCTGCAGGGACTATGGCGCCTCGCACATTCTCGACCCGCGCGAGGGAGATGTCGCGCAGCGCGTGCGTGAGATCACGGATGGTGTTGGTGCGGATGTTATTTTCGATACAGCCGGTGTGGAGAAAGCGCTGATTGGGGCTATACCAGCCTGTCGAGCGCAGGGAACAATTGTCAATATCGCAGTTTGGGAGGCGGCGCCGTGCATTCCGGTCAATCAGTTGATGTACCGTGAGATCCGGTATATGGGTGCAGCGCTGTATGATGAGATGTCATTTCTGGATACGATCCGGGCAGTGAACTACGGTGAGAAAGTGCCTTTTCTGGGGGGGGTGTCTTGGGGTTCTGAATAAATGCTAATCTAGGAGTCTCAGGCCAACTCGAACCAGAAGGCATGATCACCTCGCGCATCACCTTGGATGAAGTGGTAGAGAAAGGATTCGAGGCACTGCTCAAGCACCGAGATCAGCACTGCAAGATAGTGGTGGATGTGCAGGCATAGATGATCTACCTCAAGGCAGCATCATTAAAGTTGTAAAGAACTAGTCCATAAAAGGGGACAGTCCACGGGTGTGGCTGAGGCTCCAATAATGGGCTTTCAGGCAGATCTCTTTCCTTTTTCGTTCACATGCAGCGTCGGACGGGATGGTGACCAATTATAATCGAGAAAACGGGTAAAGTGGAGATCCCAATGCCAAGCATGACGTCATTCCTGGGTAGCTCAGCCACTCAACGCTGCCATGAACCAAGGATCGACTGTTTCCGTGTCCACAGATCTTCCAACTATTGCGTCTCCAATGGATCCAGGGCCTGCTTAGTTCCTTATAACCCCCGTGTTAGCCCTGAATCCTGTTCTCTCAGGGTTTTCAACTTCTCTCTCCTCCTATACAACATATATCGTCACCATGGGAGTTGGCGGAGTAATTTTACGATTTTTTGCACTCGCTCTACGCGTGTTGCAGTTGCTCGATTCCGCCGTCATTCTCGGTATCTTCTCCTATTATCTCGCCATCCTGGCCCAGCATGACCTTCCCATCGCTACGTGGCTCAAGGCCGTCGAGGGTCTGTCTGGTGCTGCCACTCTATACGGCTTACTCGGCGCTATTTTCGTCTGCTGCCTCGGTGGTGTCGCCTTCTTCGCTTTCCTGGCCGTCGTCCTCGATGTCTGCTTTGTTGGTGCCATGATCGCCATAGCCGTCCTGACTCGCCACGGTGTCGGCCAGTGCACCGGTGTCCTCGACACACCTCTGGGCGTTGGTAACGCCAGTGACTCCAAGGCCAACCTGAGCTTCGGTATGGCCTGCAAGCTGGAGAAGGTCTCTTTTGCAGTTTCCATCATTGGAATGTGAGTGTTTGCCATTTTACCGCATCCGGAACATACACTAACGCCACACCTTAGCTTCTTCTTCTTGATCTCCATCGCGTTCCAGATCGCTCTCGCCCACCACCACAAGCGCGAGAAGCGCTTCGGTCCCTCCCCCTCGAACAATTACACCTGGGGTAGCCGCCGCAAGTTCTGGAGCCGCAAGAAGAACAACCCCGACGTGACTGGCGCTGACGCCCTGCCTGGCCATCCCACCCCCGGTGATGTCGAGATGGATGCCGAGACTAAGCAGGCTCCTCAGAAGGGTGTGTTCAGCTCCCTCGGTCGTAATAACAAGACCAACGTCACCACCGCCGGCGGTGCCAACGGTTACGGCTATGGTAATTCTGCCTACACTGGCAACTACTAAGCCTAGCTAGCATTTGACCTGATTGGCTATGACATACATGGAGGGACATCCTTCCCGATGTTGGATATTGGTTTGGGCTGGTACCTACTCTGGTGCTGGCGGACGATTATATGACCTTTTTGCTTTGAAGCAGAGATACCATGTTTGCTTGAGATTGACATGTACAAATATCGTGGTCATAGCTGTGAACCCGCATTTACTCGCGGTTCAAGGATATAATGATAATGTTGGAAAGCAGTAAACAAATATAAAGTTTGAAGTGTATTGTTCCTGAAGCTAAAATACAAAAAAAAACCCACCAGGGCACGACCTTCCGCATGCGGCGAAACATTAGACACCCGACAATCATTATGAATATCGATCAAACATTAAGACATCAGCATCGACATGGACATCAATGGGTCATTGCCAACACCTAAACACCAAACCCGAGGGTGAAGACATAACATGTGGGAAATGAGTCAAGTATCTTCTCGAAAAGAAGGTGAAGGGAAATAGAGCTGGGAATTTACCAATGAGGTCCAGCAGGTCCAGCAGGTTCAGCAGCAACCATCTGGCCGAAACGGCAGGTCATGCCAGCGGCAACGGAGCCCATGAAGATGGGCCGGCCGTTGGAGCACATGGCCCAGGACCCGCCGTCGGGGGCACACAGAATCTCACCATCTCGGCAGGTGAAGAAGCTGACGTAGTTGGAGAAAGCGTTGTTGGTGGAGGCCTCGGTGGAAAGAACACGGGGGTCAGAGCTGGGGGTGCCAAAGACAGAGGCAATCTTGGACATAGCCTGGTCACCCTTGTCACTGCGAGTAGCGTTGGGCTTTTTGTGGTCGGGGGCAGGAGAGTTCTGGGAGTTCTTCGAGGCCTTGGTGTCCTTGCTATCCTTGGCATCCTTGCTGTCCGTAGAGCCAGAGTTGGAGGAGTTGGAGGCACTCGCGTCGAGGAAGGGAGCGCTACCAGAGCAGTTGTAGCCCTTGCCGGAAGCCGTGCCCACAACGTTCTCACCGGGCTTGGGGAAGTTGACGGCTTCACCCTCGATGGTCACACACTTGCCCTCCTGGTCAACATTGGCGACGAACATTGCGGGGAGACTGTCAAAGCTGGTGGCCTTGCTCTGGGTCTCCATCCCCGTCATGTCACGTTGCTCCTTGTTAGGGTGGGCGTTGGGATGGGCAGCGTGCTCCATCGGAGGGTGCGCGATGTGAGCCTCGTGGGCGTGCTCCTTCTGCTGCATGTCGTTCACCTTCTTGCCCTCGGCCTTGGGATGAGCAGGGTGAGCAGGGGCCACAGCCGGAAGCTCTTTGCCCTTGGAGTCGCCGCCGATGGTGACGAACGCGCAGTTCATGTACATCTCGCGGTTGCCAACCTTGTTGAACCAGGTCCAAGCCAGGAGAGCCTCGCCATTGGGAGCATCGGAGGGAACCGTGAACTTGTACTTCTTGGCGATCGGACAATCGCCCAGCATGGACTCAATGACCTTGAATGTTTTGCCCCGGTCGTAGGTCAGAGAAATCTGGCAAGAACCGCCATCGTGAGTGGCACTGCCCTCAAGGGCCATCTCGTACTCCTGACCGGGCTGGTAGGTGGCCTGAGAGTCGAAGTCGTCGTTGGCATAGCCCTTGCAAGGGTAGTCACTACCCGAGCTCGATAGTGGATTGGTGTAGGAGTAGTCCTTCTGGCCCTTGGCATCCTTGTTCAGAGGGCTGCGGATGGGATAGGGCTTGGACAATTGCATGTGCGCCGTGGCTCCCGTGGCTAGCAAGCCTGCGATGAGAGTAATTCCCTTCATCTTGGTGTAGAATATCTGTGACCTGTTAGTATTCTGGATACCGACATCAAGTTGATGGGGTGTCTACTCACAGTTTTAACAGGCAAAGGGTATAAAAATCAACAATCTGCAGACAAGCTATCAGCCACGAGAATAAAGATCTTGGCTCCAAGGGACAGGAAACTAAAAGGACAAGATCATGTATAAATATTTACCTTTGTTTGTTAGCATTCTCCAGCGTTGCCCAGAGGAATGATGAATGCCATCATTCTATGGAGTCCGCGACGACGAACAAGCAATGAGCCTGGTCAACGCGAAGAATGCTGCCAGTCGTACTTTCTCGCCTTGGGAAAGATAAAATCCCGCATCAATTCATCATGGACAGCATCAGTAGGGCCAGTTATGCCCATCCACGGTTGTTATCTTTCAACTTCTGGCATCGGGCTGTAGATGGCAGTAGATGGGGCAGCAGGAGCATCGCTGGAGTGTTTATTTCAAACCAAACCCCACAGTATTTCCAGTATTTCCATATTCCAGCTGTGCGGCCAGGGATATGTTACGTAGGCCTTCCAAATATGGAAGCTGCACGAGAGAAAGTGCCTTCATTCCATCTCGAGATTTAATCTCCGTCGCATAGCGAATTCACCATGATGTCAGTTAGATTCACACACGTTGCAACAGAAGATCGAAGCTTTCTCAAAGCCTGGACTCGAAACACTATATCAGCTGGAATATGTAAACTACCATAGGACCTTCGGATGAGAACCGGTTTGGACGTTGGCAGATCAAAGCGCTAAGGGGTAACCCTTTCCCTCTGCATGCCATTGAAGTTAACCCCCATTAGAATGTGGTCTCGGGTGAGTCTATCTAAGCTGTCTATGAGGCAGCCCGACGTGTTTCCCAAGTGTTTGGTACAGTTGGGCTCTCTTCCTTGGTTGATGTTCCGGCTTTTACCATGAGTCAAGTGAAGGATGGAATAATAAAGAACAAATAATGAAGAACAAACGTCGAGTATGTTAAAGCATTCATCCGGACTGCCATGAGAAATGCTTCGAGGATTACTTCCAGTCTCAGTTGGTCCGTATAAAGTAGAAAGAAGTTGAGCAGTCACAAATGGCCACAAATGCGTCGCGTCGCGGTTAAGCGCGTCATCGAGTCCCCGCACCCCTTAACTTTGTAACGTCTCTCCGGGGATCCCCAACATTAATTCTCCCAGGAACCGAGAGCCCGCTGGATGTGTCGTTCTCTTGCACGGCTCCTGCGTGGTCTGCCTGTAGAGCATGCCGGTTCCAGGTCTGATCTGGGGCCTCACCACCTCTCATCGCTGAGGATCTCCGATCGATCTGCTGTGGCGTACGTCAGATCGCCTGCGCCGGATTTGGGCCATGTTCGTCATGCTGTACCAAGTTTGCGCTCCCATTCTCAAAATGTTGCTAGCTTTGCACAATCCTCCAGTACCTCATTGAATCTTGTCGCGCCGTCTTTCCGAATACGCTCCCACAATCTCGCGCGCGATACACATCGTCTGTTACATACTGTGGCAATGGCGGTAGGCACGGACGATCCTGATGCGAAGCCTGTTGATATACTCAATGAGGACGTCGCATTGCCTGCAGATCAGGCAGAGGCTCTGTTGGATCCAGAGTCTGACGAAGACGTCGCTGTTGATGCGGAGGAGCTGAAGGAGGCTCTGGGACGACCCCCACCGGTGAATAGCAGCTACCTCCCACTGCCCTGGAAAGGACGCCTTGGCTATGTAAGTTGCGACGTACTCAATACAGCTTAGCGGAATCTGGCTTTTAACGTACCTATAGGCTTGTTTAAACACGTACTTGCGATACTCGACCCCTCCAGTTTTCTGTTCCCGTACATGTCGCATTGCTTCCATCTTGGAGAACCGACACCCTCTCCTAGACCCAGATCAACCTGCGCATCCGGTCAAGAACCGCCCCGACCGAGATCAACCAGCAGATGTGGCGCGGGGACAAGCATTCGTTGAAGCGCTGGGGTTGGCAAATGCGCGAGATCTCGTCAAGCTGATTCGCTGGAATGACAAGTATGGCATCAAGTTCATGCGGCTTAGCAGCGAGATGTTTCCGTTTGCCAGCCACAAGGAATATGGCTACAAGCTGGCTCCGTTTGCTTCAGAGGTATTGGCAGACGCTGGGAAAGTCGTCGCGGAGCTCGGCCACCGTGTATCTGTTCATCCCGGCCAATTCACCCAGCTTGGTTCTCCGAGAAAAGAAGTGGTGGAAAGCTCCTACCGGGACCTCGAGTATCACTCGGAAATGCTGCAGTTGCTCAAGTTACCTCCTCAACAAGATCGCGATGCTATTATGATTCTGCACATGGGAGGAGTCTTTGGCGACAAAGCGGCCACCTTGGATCGATTCCGAGAAAATTACGCCGTATTGTCGCAGGATATCAAGAACCGGTTGGTCCTGGAGAATGACGATGTGAGCTGGACAGTTCACGATTTACTGCCCATTTGCGAGGAATTGAATATCCCTCTTGTACTTGACTACCATCACCACAATATCATGTTCGATGCGGACAAGCTGCGCGAGGGGACGCAGGATATCATGGCGCTATATGACCGCATTGCAGCCACCTGGTCCCGGAAGAACATCACGCAGAAAATGCATTATTCCGAACCTACTGCCGCGGCCATTACACCGAGCCAGCGGCGCAAACATAGTGATCGAGTGGCCACTCTTCCGCCTTGCAGTCCTACGATGGACCTTATGATCGAGGCCAAGGACAAGGAGCAGGCCGTTTTTGAGCTGATGAGAACATTCAAGCTGCCGGGCCATGACCTTTTCAACGACATGATCCCATACACTCGCACAGATGAAAACAAGCCGTTCAAGCCCCCTCGCAAAACAAAGAAGAACGGTAGCTTTGTTGATCTCGAAGGCGCTGTTCCTCCGCCTCGCACAATCCCCGACGAGGAAGTCGGCATGGGTGGGCCGCAAAGACGAGTGTATTGGCCTCGAGGCATGGAAGAATGGCTCCGTCCGGCCAAGAAAGTCGTGAAGCCCAAGGCTAGCCCCAGGAAGATCAAAAAAGAACCTGATACAAACGGCGCCATGGAGATACCTGTGAAGAAACCCGCCCGTGCTCCTCGACGCACTCCATCCTCGACCAAGTCTCGTACTAAGCGAAAGGCTGAAGAGATCGAGACCACCCCGGAATTGGATGAGTTGAGTGATATATCTGCCGAGCTGGAAGAAGTTGTCGTCAAGGCGTCTACCCCGCGGAGAAGTAGTCGTGCGAAGAAGGTGAATTACACCGAGGAGAGCGCATAGTGATGGCTATTGTATACTAGATCTTTTACTTAGGTACTTACCCTTGCGCATATAAAGGAGCGGCCTGGCGTTATGGAGATTGACCAGCTTCGTTTGTTGATAATTTTAGACCCAACCTAACTAGGTAGTTGGTGGTAAACCAGGCCTCAACATATGGTTCTACCGAAGTCATTAATCAGGCATTACATAGATACGGGAGTATATAGCTAGTGCTATGACTTCCATAGCTGATACAATTTATACATAATTGTCTCTTTGATTTCGGGATGAGTAGTGTGAATTTCCTTTTTCTCTCTTAAGTCCCAAGAATGACACTGACTAGTAGTGAATTCCTCGAGGCAACTGAAGCGCAGAATTATCTAGTCCTATGGAGGCTGGAGCTTTCAGTGTTAGGTGGTTTTTATGTAGCAATCGAACACATCTGTGCTCATCGAGACTTGAAGAGGGATGGCACACAGTTATGCTAGGAGATATTTGCCTCTTTGCCTCTTTGCCTCTTAGATGGTTTGTAATAAGGAACGTATAACTAACTAATCCAACTGCGAGTAGATAACTAGTTAGGTAGATGATGCTGGCAACCGCGACTTGGCGTTATCTTCGCCCCGCAGGAACAGTAACCTAGAACGTCTCAGCCCTGCCAATCTTGATCCTCTCTGCATATTCTTTGCATTTTACTGGGCACTGTGAGTTGACTGCCTCTTCCACACGTATTACTATCAACTCATCATGCCTGCCTAAAAATCTAGTCTATTATTGCTCAAATCTCCCAGCCCATCGCACAGAACCAGCTTCGCTGGGCCCATCCGAGACCCTGGCGCCCAAACCTCGATTCCGCTGGCCGGCCGCTCAATTTAGAGCATCTATCTTCAGACGTTCACCCCTTGCTAGTCCTTCTACGAGCTCCTCCCTGCCCCGCCGCGAGCCTAGTCCTGGCAAACTCTCCACCCTCCTCCGCTTCCTCGTCGGACCCTTTGCAACCCGCAGAGCTCAGAACCGTCTCTGGAACCTCCGCTACGAGACTCTCCCCTCGCTCCGCCACCGTGCACAGTCGCGGCTCTACCGAGCCATCGTTCAGCGGCAGGCGCGGCTTTCAGCGCGCCATCGCAGACTCGGCGGCGGTTTCGTTGCCTATCTCTTTGGGCCACGGCGACGGTTGCGGGGCGGGAGAGTCACTGCAAATACCTGGACATCACGTACCAGAGCTATCCGCGGGCCTATAGAAGGACCGAGAGATGCTGTGAAAGACCCGATGGCGCAGTCTGGACTTTCGTCAACATGGGGTGCGGGGGGTGGTGACGGTGCTGGTAGTCGTCGGCGCAAGGTTTACGGGTACTTCAAGGCGGCAAATGAACTACGCCAGGCGTATCAGTCACAATGGAGCTCGCAGAGGAATGAGTACAATAATGAGGATTATTACAACACCCCCGGCGCGTTTCCGGACGTGGAGATTGCGCGGTCTGGCGATGAGGAGATGGTGCTTTTCCCTAGCTATGCGAGGCGCTTAACACCTAAGCCGAAGAAGCATGGTGATGCACCTTCACGCCGTGATTCTTGGTCTCGTGAACTCGACGAATATCACGGCGTGGATACTGAGTGTGATTCGCTGGACTGTGCAGAGGCCGACGATGCGGTCGTGGATGTCGACGTGCGTGGCTGGATCTATGCACCTGGTCGAGAACCGATGAGCAAGAAGCACCGCCTGATGATTACGCTGGCTAGGCAGCTGAGCGGTGTTCAAGCTCCTTCCGCCGCAAACAATGGACAGGGCGCCTCAACGAGCAAGGGCGAAGACGAGTACGCGAAGACCCTGGTTGAAACTGCGGAGAAAGACGCAGACCAGGCTTGGAAGAGCTCTCATGTCGATCAGTCCCGAAACGCCGATCGATCGACACCTTTGAGTAAAGATGAAATGACCATGGCCAACGCACATCTGATGGAAAGACTTAGGCCATTCTTGACGAACCCTATTGCTGGCCTGGGTGTCATGGTGTTCTTTTTCAATGAGGAGCAGAGCGTATCTCGAACCCTACGGACAGACGAGTCAGGACATTTCAATCTACGTGCTGCACTGCCCTTCGTTCCAACTCATGTACGGGTGTTGGCCTCCGAGGACCTATGTGCTGCCAAGCCGATACAGCTCATTGAGCCGGAGGGAATCAGCTTGATTAGCGACATTGATGACACCGTCAAACACTCCGCCATTGCTAGCGGTGCAAAAGAGATGTTCCGCAACACGTTCGTTCGCGACCTGGGTGAGCTGACCGTCAAGGGAGTCAGCGACTGGTATCAAGAGCTGGCCAAGCGGAATGTGGACTTCCACTACGTTTCTAACGCTCCATGGCAATTATATCCTCTGCTGGAGAAATACTTTCAACTCGTTGGACTTCCTCCGGGCTCCTTTCATCTCAAGGCTTACTCTGGCATGCTGCAAGGGATCTTCGAACCTACCGCCGAAAGGAAGCGAGGTTCGCTTGAGCAGATCCTGCGCGATTTTCCCGAACGCAAGTTCATTTTGGTTGGTGACAGCGGCGAAGCTGACCTGGAGGTCTACACCGACATTGTACTGGCCAACCCCGGCCGAGTCCTGGGTATCTTTATTCGTGACGTGACGACTACGGATCAGAAGCCTTTCTTCGAGCAGTCGGTCGGGCATCTTGAAGGGACTGGTCGCAGCCGCAGCACTCCGCAGCTGGTAGATCACTCAGACTCCCACGCCAATAGGCCTACTTTGCCGTCTCGCCGGGCTCGAGAAGATACTGCAGACGATGCGAAGAGCATAGACAATGGCGACTTGATCGACCTGCGAGAGGAAGAGGCACCGAAACCACCGGCTCCTGAGATTCCCACGTCTACGAAGCCGCGTGTGCCTCCCACAAAGCCATCCAAGCCATCTTCACTGCGCACAGCAACAGGACCGAAAGATATTGACTCTTCATCTGGCAAGGCGACATCGCCACCGCCGCCGCCAATTCGCCGAAAGGCTGCTCCTGCGTTGCCACCTCGACGACCCTCGACCCAGACCGACTCCTTGGTGGACCTTGAGCCATCTCCGCCGGTATCTCGCAGCCGCACCGAACCATTGTTAAACGAGAACTACTCAACCGAGACCACAGACACACCAGGCTCCGGGCAAGCGCGCTCGAGAAAGCCCCCTCCCGTCCCTCCGCCGCGACGCATCAACACGCCTTCGTCAAATACCAGCTCTGCATCCAGCGCAACGACCACCTCTCGACCTCCACCTCAGCCGCCTGCCAAGTCGTCGTACCTGCCATCATACCCAGTGTCTGCAGCTCAGTCTGCCCTGCAATATGCCACCGAGCGACTCAATTTGTCTTCCTCGTCTTCCACCGGACCGCGGAAGCCCGCATCGAGCCAGTCTCTGGGACGTGCGGCCAGTGAATCCGCTATGCCACCCGCACCACTCCCCAACAAGCGAGAAGAGCTCTGGCGACGTCGCTGGGACCGTGCAGCCGAAATCCTTCAGAAGCAGAATGTTGTCCTGGGCAGCTGGCGTGTAGGAAGCGATGCACAACCGGTATGCGTGTGGTTGGTGGACGAAGCACTGAAGGAAATTCAGGCGGGTGCTGGACGCCGGCCGTAGTCTCACGGGCTTGACCTGCTTGACTGGATTAGGATCCACTGCTGTACATAGTTATTCCTAGACCATCTGGGCATCTATACCATTTCTATTCATGCCCAGGTGTCTGTGTAGATTGAGATTAGTTGCTCAGCACTAAACACATATTGATGCAATAAAGTCAAAATAAAATAAGATAAAATAAAGAAAATAGAGGGATAGGTACTCCGTACAGAAGTGGCTAATGCAAAAATGAGGAAAAATGAACCTCGGAAGTTGGAAGAACGTGTAAAACGAGCTTCTCGGACCTCGGCTGACATTCACAGTGCTGCGATTGGTAAGGTCTACTCCCGAAAATCTGGGGTACGCTACGTCTACTCCATTTTCAAAGTCTCTGTTCCTTTCTCTGTATATGTTCTTTAACTGATCCAAATATGCCCTCGCAAACACTCACCCGCGCCGAGGTGGCCAAGCATAACACCGAGGACTCCCTCTGGTGCATCATCGACCACAACGTCTATGACCTCACGGACTTCCTCGACGCCCACCCCGGCGGTAGCGTCGTGCTCGCTCAGGTCGCTGGTCAAGATGCCACCACCGACTTTTACAACCTGCACCGCCAGGAGGTGCTGGAGAAGTACCGTGATCAGTTGTGCATTGGCACCATCGAGGGCGAGAAGCCCGAGGTGATCCAACCTGTGCCCGGCAGCTTGAGCCCTGTTCCTTATGCGGAGCCGCTCTGGTTGCGCCCGCATTTCAAGAGTCCTTACTACAAGGAAAGCCACCGCCGACTGCAAAAGGCTGTGCGCGAGTTTACCGATCGCTATGTTACACCAGAGGCACAGGAGAAAGAGCGTGATGGTACTTATATCAGCCAGGAGCTGATTAACCGTATGGCAGAGACGAATGTTCTGGCTATGCGCCTCGGTCCTGGCAAGCATCTTCATGGCCGCCAGCTGTTGGGTGGGGTTGTGGATGGGAAGGAATTTGACTACCTGCACGACATGATTGTTACGCAAGAGTTGGTTCGTGCCAATGCACGAGGTGAGTTCTGGTCCGATATACCTCCAACGGGGCCATAGTCCAATGCTTTGTATAGGTTTCCAAGATGGTAACATGGCTGGTATGGCCATTAGCCTTACTGCCGTGCAGCAGTGGCTGCACGATCCCGCTCTCAAGGAGCAGGTCACCGGCGAAGTTCTATCTGGACAGAAGAAGATGTGTCTGGCCATCACCGAAGCTTTTGCGGGCAGTGACGTCGCGGGCTTGAAGACTACCGCTGAGAAGACTCGGGATGGTAAATACTACATTGTCAACGGCACAAAGTAAGTTTTACTGTCGGGTTTGATACTTCCGTGCTGACCCTGGCCCTCTCCAGGAAATGGATCACCAACGGCATGTTCGCCGACTATTTTGTGACAGGCTGCAAGACGGAGAAGGGCTTCTCCGTCCTTTTGATCCCGCGCGGCGAGGGTGTCGAGACCAAGCAGATCAAGACCTCGTACTCGACTGCCGCTGCAACTGCATTCGTGCAATTTGAGAACGTCAAGGTGCCCGTCCAGAACTTGCTGGGAGAGGAGCACAAGGGTTTCATCGTTATTATGAGCAACTTCAACCACGAGCGCTTTATGATGGTTGCTGCTGTGGTTCGCATGTCGATGACTATCGTGGAAGAGTGCTTAAAATGGTGCAACCAGCGCATCGTCTTTGGCAAGAACCTAGTCTCCCAGCCGGCCATTCGTCAGAAGTGAGTTATCCTGCACCCGTCGTAAGACCTTGTACTCAACTTGTATGCTAACATTTGTCAGACTCGCTCGCATGATCTCCCTCACCGAATCAAACCAAGCGTGGCTTGAGTCCATCGCCTATCAGATGTGCAACATGAGCTATGCCGAGCAATCTGCACACCTGGGTGGTCCCATCGGTCTGCTCAAATCGCATGCTACCAAATCCGCGGGCGAGATTGCCGATCATGCTACCAATATCTTCGGCGGTCGTGGCATCACTCAGACTGGCATGGGCAAGATTGTGGAGATGTTCCACCGCACGTACAAGTTTGATGCCATCCTGGGCGGGACCGAGGAGATTCTGGCAGACCTGGGCGTGCGGCAGGCGATGAAGAAGTTCCCCAAGGCTATGTTGTAGACTTTAAGATTATTTCATAGTACATGCATCAGGATACCATTTTATCAGCCTTGAGAGACTCATTTTATCATACCTTGTTTGATCTGACTCTAAGACTGAAGAATAGTCAAAAAATAGATAGTGAGGCTCTGTGGATCATTGTTCATCCGCTTATCTCAGCTTGCATCATCACATCATCATTCAGGGACGAGAGAGCTACTTACAACAACCAAATACCAACTGGTATTTGCAGCTCTCAAATCACGACTTGAGTGCATCGCAGATCTCCCATTATGACAAGCACAGATGCCCTGAGCCCGGGCCGCGTCCTAGGCCTGGCAGCCAAAGCTCTCGGCGAGGGACAACCGAGTCTCAAAACACCCGCTGAAGCTATTGCTCTCATCGGCCATGCCTGCATGGCAGCAGTGGACTTTAGGTTGGTGGGACTCGGGGAAGATCACAATCTGCGTTTGTCTATCCCACGTTGACCATACTTTGCTCATCGCTAATCTTTCGTAGAGACCTCCACAGAGAATCCCGCCTTCCCCGCAGAATGGAACGCTAACGATACATTTGCCTTTCGCTACGCACACGCACAGTCCTCCATGCAGTATTTGCTCAAAGTGAGCCGACTTGGCAACAATGCGGTTGTATTTGCACTGGCCCTAGGGGACGATCGCACCAGCTCATTCGATCTTCCTACCAAAGACTACATCTCGGGGTCTGCTCTCCCGTTGCAGTCCACAGACAATCTCACAGGTGCTCTCCGCGATGTCTTCATTTCCCCAGCTCGACTGGGTGACCTCATCGGACTTTTCAAGATCAACGTGATCCAGAAACTCGCCCCCGGGTTGTACAAGGAAGGCTACGAGGATTCAACTCAAGCACCTCGAGGACGGCCTGAAGCCAGTCGGCCCCGCGATCCCCTCCGAGATGACTCCCTCCCACAACCGGCTCGTCCATATCCGTTTGACGACCCTTTGGCTGCCGCGCCCCGTCGACCCAACCCACCAGGTGACTTTGCCCCGCCCGGATTTGAGGATGAGTTCGAAATCAATCGCCCCCCGAGAGGGTATCAGCCAGGTTTCCCAGGGGGAAGAAGCCCCTACAATATTGGAGAGCGAGATCTGTATCCCCCGGGACTTGGGCCTAATGACCCGCTCCGGGGCACCATGGGTCCTGGCTTCGGTGGTGGTGGGATGCACCCGACTTTCGACGATCCTCTCTTCGGAGGATCCGGCGGAGTGGGTGGCTATGATCCCCGTGCACCGCCTGGAGCGAGGTATGATCCTCCTGGACCGGGTCAGCCGCCAATGGGTGGTAATCGAGGACCGTTTGGTCGAGGATCGGGCGGAGGCTTTGGTGGGTTTGGAGGTGGATTTGGCGACATTATCTGAGGATGAGTAAAACATGGGGAATATTCTCCCAAACGAATCATGACCATGCTATAATGAAACATGAACTCTGAAAAGTGTTCCAAGCACAATAGATCCCAACATTGGTAAATATAGTTGAAACTGCTCCGTATACTCCACAAGCGGTGTGGCTCGGTAGATGTGGCGCAAACTCACCTCCAAACTTGCTCTTCCCGCATCTCCCATCTCTTTCTCCCCTTGTTCCCCCCTCCCACTTCCCCAGCCTCTCATCCCTTGAGTCAGTTGGGAATCTTATTACAGCTATCTGTCTTTGACCCCGTTGCTTTCTTTCGTTCCACTTCATTTTATCCTCGATTCCCGCAAACTAGGTGTTTGTTTCTCACGAGACCGCCCCTCCCGTCCCCCCAGCTGGCCCCTCCTCCCCCTGTTCTCACACCGCCAGCTGTGCCCATCATGGATAACACCATGGAAATCGATACCGCGCGCTCACCCGAACCCCACCATCTCTCGCCTACAAGCGACCCCGGCTCCATACCCACCCTGGATGGCTGGATCGAGAGTTTGATGACGTGCAAGCAATTAGCGGAGGAGGATGTGCGGCGACTGTGCGATCGGGTGGGTTTCTTTACTAGATCGCCCTGCAGGATCGGAATTGACGATTTTCTGCTTCCAGGCACGAGAGGTATTGCAGGAGGAATCGAATGTCCAGCCAGTGGTATGTGATGATCCTCATCTCACCGGTCGGACCTTGTGGTCGGACCAAGTCAACACCACAGTCCACTGATGATCAAACCGTAGAAATGCCCAGTGACTGTGTGCGGTGATATACACGGCCAGTTTCACGATCTAATGGAACTCTTCCGCATCGGCGGTCCTAACCCTGACACAAACTATCTCTTCATGGGTACGTTTTTGTTTTGCCGGTCGGAATCGTTCCACCACTAACCTCGAGATCCAGGTGATTACGTCGACCGAGGCTACTATTCTGTCGAGACCGTGACCCTTCTGGTCTGCTTGAAGATTCGTTACCCCCAGCGTATTACCATCCTTCGTGGCAACCACGAATCCCGCCAGATCACCCAGGTGTACGGCTTCTACGACGAGTGTCTGCGCAAATACGGCAATGCCAACGTGTGGAAATACTTTACCGACCTCTTCGACTACCTTCCCCTTACAGCTCTCATTGAAAACCAGATCTTCTGTCTGCACGGTGGGCTGAGCCCGTCCATTGACACCCTCGACAACATTCGATCCCTGGACCGCATCCAAGAGGTTCCTCACGAGGGACCCATGTGCGATCTTTTATGGAGTGATCCCGACGATCGCTGCGGCTGGGGAATCTCTCCTCGCGGTGCGGGGTACACATTCGGTCAGGACATTTCAGAGGCATTCAACCACAACAACGGCTTGACTCTGGTTGCACGGGCGCACCAACTGGTGATGGAGGGATATAACTGGTCACAGGACCGCAACGTCGTGACCATTTTCTCAGGTACATTTTTTTCCCTGTGCTTTTGCTGTGGGAACTAGGGCTAACCGATGCAGCGCCCAATTACTGTTATCGCTGCGGCAACCAGGCCGCCATTATGGAGATCGACGAGCATTTGAAGTACACATTGTGAGTACACCGTCCATCTTCCTCGCTGATCCGTGCTAATGATCCCCCAGTCTACAATTTGACCCGTGCCCTCGAGCGGGAGAACCCATGGTATCGAGGCGCACACCCGATTACTTCCTGTGATAAATTTCATCGTTGTCCTGCAGGAGGCTACTGGACTAGCGGAGGAAGGTGGCATACAAACGGGCCTTATGTCCGCTTAATTCTGTATGGTTCGGCGCCTGGCTGCTTGTTGATACCAATCATGAAAATAAAAGAATTCGCGAGACTTCTAACTGCTGCACGGCCTACCTAGGTATAACAGTCCTGGTTGTCGACCTCGGAACTGCCCAGGTGGATGTGTGGTTGGGTACCTAGTTGTATCCTGTCGGACTGCAGTGTGGTGTGCTGTCTGTATATTCTGGCAGAACGTAGACATTGACACCAGCAGCGAATCCCTGCTGTTGTCTGCCATCACATCGGGTTTGATTAAGATATAAAGCAAATTGGAAAGTGAAAGCTCTGATTCATCGGTAGGAATACATAACCCATTACCTAGATATTGTATGCAAGCCATCAACTCCACCCTAGCAATATCCCCATTCCACACATTATCATTACATCTTAACGGTATTCCGAACTACATTAAGACGAATGAAACCAATCATCCCAAGATCAGGCAATTAATGACCCGCCTTCTCAAGACCCTTCTGCTCGGAAACTGTACTCATGTTCTCACCCTTCTCACCATCCTCAACAACCTCAACAGCTCCGACACGGTAATGCCGAACCTTACTATGTACTTCCATCCGGGACCCACATGCGCTTGTCATGTCGGATAACCAAGAAGAGCATCACAACCGTCCGGTCAATCGCGAAATTGAAGATGTAGAAACACGCCTTGAATTGGTACCATGTCGGACTCGTAGCCGGACGGGGATCTATCCAGATCGTCCTGCGCGAAACGAAGCACCAAGACAGAGAAGGAATCCAGCAAGGAGAATGACGTAGGCCCGTGTATGCCATGATCCAGAACCCGGATGCTCAATTGAGCGTAAGCGCGTGAGGATGAGAATCCCTCCTGCGACGGGGATGGGCAGGAACGAGACGATGGCGAGGCAGGTTACACCGTAGAGCGAGAGACTATATAAGCCTGGGAAGCATGCTCTTCGGTTTTTGACATGGACTAGTCGTATCTAGTCGTAGGGGACAGCGAGTGATATAAGAAGCCGCGATATAAAAGGCCCGGGCCTCTAAAATCAATATGACTGGTCATGATGTAGAGGCCCCAAATTATATCTACTGGCCGTGTCCGAGGTCAATCGGTGTTGGAGCTTGTCGCGGCGCGGGTGTTGATCGGAGGCCGAAGCCCCGGCTCACCGCGATTTCGGTTGATCCTGATTTTGATTCGCATTGCTTTCACCGGTGATCTATATAACAGAGACCAGGACAAATGAGATAGCGTACTCCAGGGCTGAGGCTAGGAACACTGAGAGAGAAACTACTGACAGGCAGAATCCCCACCGCCCCTGGAAAGCGGTGGGGATCCGCTGCTAGGTTGAGCCCTCCTTCCAGGGGTTACATACACTGTTTCTGAACCCATTGATTCCTGATACCAGGAGGGTGGTTCTTACGTACTGTGGTCAATTGGTGGAATATTCGAATGATTGAATAAAGAAAGGGTCAAAGTACACGCTGATTGAGTATCAATAGGGCTTCCTCCTGCACTAACTACAGCTTCTTGGTCTTCTCCATGATCTCCTCAACCTCCCTTGCATGCTTCGAGAAGTTGTCCACAAGACTATCCCACATCTTGGGCTCGTGCTCGTGCTTCTTGTCGCTGTTCCACGCAAAGTCGGTAATTGTGAACGGCCGACTAGATTCAAACATGAAGGCAATCGAGGCCTCGGAGATTTTCATCACCGGCGGTACGGTATCGCTCGCCGCTTTGAATTCCTCATAGGCGACGCCGTGCGGGACCACTATCGAGGTTAGCAGGTTGACTCGTAATACAAGATATAGGTGCGCATACTTCCGCATTCGAACGATACGCTGCCTGGCTTGAATGCATCACTTCGGCCACCGTAGTCACCGTAGATGAGACCCATTAATTCGGAGGCGACATTGCGGTGATAGTATGGGGGTCGATACGTGTCTAGAACGTGTTAAAAAGGCTTATACTTCTCTAGTAGAAAAGAGGCGAAGGAAGGGGGGGAACATACGAGATGCAACATCCCATCTCGGGGAAAAGATGAGTAGGTCGGCGAGGGGTGCGGTCAAATCACGCGATTTGGCCGTCAGCACGCAGAAAATACTCGGGTCGATGTGATCCACGGAGATCGAGCCGACATTGACGAATTTGGTCAGATCGTATTTATAGGGGACCTAGACAGTCAGCGATTTCTTCATTATTGCAACAGTGGTGGAATCCATACGTAGTTCCCGTGCCAGGCCACGACATCGAACGGATTGTGGTTCTGCGTGCTTCTGAAGAACTTGCCTCCCAGCTTATACACAATCTCCCAGGGCTCTCGGGCAATCTCATAATGAGCCTCGGGACTCAAAAAGTCCCGAGCATTCGCCAGGCCATTAGCGCCCAGTGGTCCCAATTCGGGTAGCTCGAAGCATGAACCCCAGATCTCGAGAATGTAGCCACGCGACGGGCCGTCCGGCAATTCCACGCGGAAGCGCAGTCCTCGCTGGATGACTACGATCTCTCCGGGCTGGACAAAGAGAGGTCCGAACTCGGTCTGGATGTCCAGGGCGCCCTGCTGCGGGACGATCAGAAATTCGCCGTCCGAGTTGACAAAGGCTTTCTTTTTCATGCTGGTGTTGGCGGCGTAGACGTGGGTGGCCAGGCCTTCGCGCAGTGTGGGCTCACCCGAGCCTGCAATGGTCTTCAACCCCTGGACAAAGTCGATCTCGCCGCTGGTGGGGATATCAAAGGGGTGCCAGGCCAACTGGGTCGGAGAGACATGGATCCGGGGGTTGAGCGGTAGAAAGTTGGACTCGGTGTCTTTGTTGTCTGGTAGTTCAGTCTGTATAGACCGTCAGTATCGATCCAGCCTACACACCATGTTCAAAAACATACGAAACCCAGGTGTGCAACTGCCGGCCGAGCACGGTACAGCCACGCCTTCTTGTTAGCATGTCGCGGTGCCACAAATGCAGTGGCGGTTAACTGCTCGGCGTAGAGACCGAAGCGAACATTGCGAGGATTGTTCTGGCCCTGTGGAATGGTACCAGGCACCGCTTCCGACATGAAGCTAATCGAGTGAGTACTACATCAGCCAGTTGAATCGCTAGATGCAGGAGACATGGACATACGCATTGCCAAAACCAGCTTGGTACTGCAAGAAGCAGATGTTAGCAATTTGAAGAAGATAATTCCGACTGACTGAGACATACTTTATAAGGATCGTTGCGCCTTGTTGCAAAGGAAGGGATGGTTGCGTCCTTTTGCGTCTCGGCCCAGTGGAAAATCTTCTGATATTCCTTGGGATCGGCGAGGTCACTTGTGGAAGGCATATTGTACTGATTGATTTCAACCAAAATAGCAGTGAATAAATAGTATTCCACGCGGGACACGCTTCCTATATATTCGTTCAAATAGCCAGGCTGTGGGGTCACGCCCCGGCTATGACCGAGAGTATAGGTCCGATGTCTAGGAAATCAGACCCGTGGAGAACCGAAAACATCGCCATGACGAACATAATCAGCTGGACAAGGCTGGAGGCCATAGAAATCGGCATGTCGCGACATAGGCGTTTGCCGATTTCCTCCCCGGGCATTGAATCCCGATTCGTTGCATTGCGATTGTGGAGAAGCTGGAAAAGTAGACTCTGTAGATTCGCGGTGTACGACCCCACATGAGTCAGGTCTGAGTAACGGCGGAGTCGATGACAGATTCGATGCTGGTGGGTCGCTTGTTCAGCGCTGAACAAGCAGCCGCGGGAATCATTCGAGTCTTCAACTGCCGAATCATGGAACACTTGATTACTGAAGAGATCACGAGGTCAGATTCACGGCACAAAACCAAACCAAACTATGTATATGTTCATTCGATCGACATTACACACGGAATCCAAGAGTTCCGTAAAGAAGTTCCTAGTTACTGGTAGATCTAAAGCCTAATTAAGAAGACTGATCCGCCCTGCCGTGAGTGCACCCAGGATAGGAAGATAGACCCCGGTTCCAGCTTCCCTGAGGACCTTACAGTGCTCGACTCGTCGTCGACTAGCAAACTGTGCCTCGCTAATCTCCTTGGACTCGCCTAGAGGCCCAAAGGCAAACCGACCATCCGCATTCCAGGGTGCCTCTCCCGAAACAAAACTGATCCAGCGCTGTCGCATTTCTTTCCCGACTGCCTGTGCAGCAGGGTTGAATGAGAGATCCACGCCATCAAAAAGGAACAGCAGATCCACGGCGTGGTGAGAGCGACTAGATGACTGCCAGGGATTTGGCTGGTCAACGACGTACTTGTAAACGGGTTTGTTGGCGGCGTTCAACTTGTCCGCGATGATCTCCACGGGAAGCGCATAGCGCGCATCATTGACCAAGTCTAAAGCACCAAGCTTTGCGGATGTCGGTCTATCGGGCACCACATGGTACAGTTTGCGAAGCTGGGAACCCCATCGCTTGTCGCTCTCGAAAGCAGCTGCGATGGTCTCACCGTCCATGGTCTCAATGCCGTTGCGCCAGATGACGGACTGTCAAAGTTATGGTTAGTTTCAGTGTATCCAGGCTTGTGCTTGCACGTACATCATATTCAGTATCACCGATCATAAGCTCTTCCACCTGCTCTGGTCTGGTCTCCCAGTTCGCCAGCTCGGGCTCTTCTTGAATCCACATTGTGTTCACATTGCATTCTTTCAGCGCTTGAATCAACATTGGAACGGAAGATTCTCGTAGCGAGGTCTGGCCGAGCTCTTGCACCTTTGCTTCCAGTGTTTTGATCAGACCGTCCCCTCGGGCCACGGGTAATGGAGAGGATAGGTACAAGCTACCCGATGCCAGCACAGCTCTTTTGACAGGAGGACCGGTGATAAGATGCGCATGGGTGTAGATGGCCCCAGCACTCTCACCAGAGAGTGTGATATTGTTCTATATACTGTTAGTGCATGAGAGAAATCGAGATACGAGGGTGCTCACAGGATCACCACCGAAGGATGTAATGTTTTTGCGAACCCATTCTATACCGAGTCGCTGATCCTTGAGGGCAAGGTTCTTCTCCTTGCCATCTCCAAAACTGAAGATATTCAGACGGTAGTTGATGGATACGAAGATGATGGGCTTTCCTGCTTTGATAGAATCTGCCACTAGCTTGGTTGGATCTGAACAAATGATTAGCATTGACGAAGTTACGGTTCCAGATTGCAATGCTCACCGCAAATCTTGGATGCTGCAGAGCAAAACGTGACGATCTGCGAGCCTCCTATACAAATATTATCAGTTTCAATGCATCTACCTATGTAAGAAAGGAAATCAACAAACCATGAATCCAGACCAGAACTGGGAGTGGTTCTTTGACAGAAGACACCGGAGGACAAGTGATTTCGAGATTCAAACACTCGAATTCATCCTCTGGTTCCGGGGCGATTGTAAATTCCTCGGGGATACGAAGCAGATGGCGCACATCTATCTCAACTTGAGGGCATCTCGGACTAATTATCGTTAGAATATTGGGAAAATAGTTCCACGAAGCTGGCATACCCATATTTGGTCGCATCAACGACCGCCCCGGAAAAATCATTCACGGGCTCAGCTCTTTCGAACCGCGCAGGAACATTGGCGTATTTAATGCCTAGAAAATGATGCACAGGCACTTGTTCGTCTCGCTGGGTGCCCTTGAAAGTGGCATTCAAAGCGGAGTGGTGAACTTCCGGGGTTGCCATAGTGTGTACCATGATGATGATATAATTCAATAGTATAGAATCCAGCGAAGATGTCAACCTTTAGGTAGCACCTGAGACACGGCTAATGTTGACTCTTTCAATTCCCGAGGCTCGTCGAATGCCGTGGGGCTGCGGGGAACCCACTTGTCGTCTCTTTGGGTTTCCAGGATAAAGTAACTCGAGTGTTTAATGAGGTTGTTGACAATAGTGCGATTGCATCTGACAAAATACCGAAAAACGAATGGTAGAGCCACCGTGTTAGTTTGATTTCTGATGCTCAAGTTGTTGAATGTCTGGATTATCAGGCAGCAAGGCATCCACTCCTCCCCGAGACCCGCAGTTATTCACAACTTTGGAATCAGAAACTAGTCAAAGTCTAATTTAGGTTTGAATGTACAGTACTTATGTACCTGAGTGGAGTATGACGCCAATTCTACGGAGTATATGCAACAAACAATACCGAGAGATGTGCAAGGCTAGGAACTGCCCGGCTCGGGCTGGACACCGGTCGCGGCTGGCTTTCTGAGGATCCAGCCTCCCACAAACAAGAGGTTCGGGATGGCAGAGACTCCGGCGATCAGTCCCATTGCCCAGCCCATGGTCCCCCAGCCAGCACTCTGGCGAATGCATCCGGCGAAGAATGGGCCGATGAGACTGCCCGCCGCAAAGCCCATATTGGAAAGTCCAAACGCCAAAGCCATGGCGCCTCCACGGCCAAAGATATTCGGTGCTTTGTCCTCCTTCTCTTTGACGGCATGAAACACTTCGGTCACGATTGGGGTCATTACCAGGGCAATACAGCATCCGAGTAAGGCGAGCAGGGCGCAAAGGACAATCTTGTCGTGCATTGTGTTCTCCTTGACGAGACGCAGGAGAGTGGCCACTGGGACGATACAGAGGAAGCCCGCCGCGGTGAGGTAACGCGGTGTTTGTGGATAGCGATCGATGACGAAGCCGGTGATTGGATCGAGAAGATGTGGCACCATGAGTGGGATGAAAATCAGTCCCTGTCCCGTCTGTTCCCATCCGAATGTCTCCTGAACAAAGATTGGGAGAACACTGTCGAAAGATGTCAACACTAGAGATATCACAAAGTATCCCCAGAGCGAGACCACGAGGCGATACGAGCTCAAGAGACTAGCGGTTTGTCTCAAAGGGCTCCGTGCCACGGGCTTCTCCTTTGAAGTCTCGGGCTGCTGGTCGTTGCTGAGCGCTGGGGAGTCCGTGATTGCACCCATAGAAGCCTTCGCCTTGTCCTGCTGTTCGGTTGATGCCAAGGGCTTCATTTCTGGTGCAATCCATGGGGCAGCATATCGTTTTTCAATCAACACTAACCGGAGAAAGATATCAACGCCAATTAACCCGAACGCAAGACCGAAGACGGAGTAGTATCCGCCGTCTTCATAGAGAACACCTCCCAGAAGAGGCCCGGCCACCGTGCCAATGCTCAATGACATGGAGACATATCCAATAGCCTGGCCGAGGCCTTCCTTTCCGACTGTATCAACCATCAGAGCTATGCCAACGGTCCAGACCACGGCTGCGGCCGCGCCCTGAAACAGACGGCCGGCGATCCAGAGACCGATGTTGGTTCCAACGCACAGAAGTGCAGTTGCAGCTCCTAGTGCAACTAGACCGAGAAGAAGAGGCCATCGCCGGGACTCGGCTCGGTCTGCTATGTAACCGATGACAGCTGATGGAGGGAGTCAGTCACAGTTCAATTTTGAGGATCGGATGAAGCTTACGAGAGAAGGCTAGCAATGCAGCAGAGTATAAAGCTAGCAGAGTGGAAGTCCATGTTTGGACTGTCATGTAGAACTTCCAGTCAGTCACAGTACCCAGGGAAACTCAAAAGACCTTGACTGACTTTTATCTGTTGGGAGACCGACTCTGCGTTCCAACGCCGTTGGTGTGACAGGCACAATCTGAAAAGTCGTTAGAATCATTGAATGCCATATACCATAATCCCTTTTAATATCATACCAGGCCATACATAAAAATGTCCTATTCGCAAGTCAGCAACTAATCTCCAATGTAAGAAGCAGATCGACACCTACCGTACAGGTCGCAAAAGAAACGGTAAACATGATGAACCACTTAGCAGACCTTAGCTCTACAAGTTTTGGCCGCGTTGGTTTCCCCCTTTTAGGGAATCTGATTCCGAGGAGATCTAACAACCTCATGGTTCCCAAGAATAAAGGTGGAGCGGGTCACAGTCGACGTCACATAGGAGAGACCGTTGTAGGTATTGCAAGTAACAGTCTGCTTTGAGATATTGGCAATCGCCGACAGACAAGAGGAACAGTAGAATTAGAAGTAAAATCTTCCGGTGTAAGTGGCTCTTATTCTTTTCGCGTGTAAGAGATTGAGTGACGAAAAATAGATCCTGATCCGAGCTCGGCGCCCGCGGACTCCGAGCGGACGTCACTTGCCGTGACTGATTAACGATCATTGACCTGCGAGCGCAGCTTATTGGACATCACACTTGGTGATGATCTGTTTCTAGCTCGATGCCAAGGTAGAGTTTTAGATCGATTTAGAATCGGTCTGCATGAGATTCTACTGCGGTCTACTAAGGCACTGACAACGTGGTTTATGTACGTGGGCTCCGTCTGAATATGAACAACCCGCTTACTATGAACGTAATGGGCTTATGCCCAAGATGCCCAGAGGTGCGCTTTGCGATGGCCTACAATTACGCATCTATCACCCTGTTTCAAGCCGTAAAAAATCTGTTGGAATTCAGACAAGCGATGGCGGAGATTAGCTGGTCATATATGTCACAAACACCTTTGCAAGGTCGTCTAGCGACACCGTGGAAGCGCTGTCGAATAGAATGCTTCTGCGCATACTATCACCTCCAAAAGCCTCTGACACCACGCCGGAAGCCTTTCCCTTTTCACTAGGACCGTAGACACGGGCTGAGAACCCAGAATGAATTTCACCGGGAGTAACGGCAGGCCACGGCGCAAGTCCGTGACAGAACTTGAAAAAGTCCTCTGCAAAGACAGTGCCGACCGCCTGCTGCTCCGGACTCAAATACTCATTGAACGTCTGGAAGAGATAGGCAGTGTCAAGGATGTGGTTTGCGCGGCCTTTCCATGGCCCGTCCCATGGATTGCCCTCATTGAAGTAGTATACATAGGCATTTCCATTCCAACCACGAGCGAAGCTAAGAGCAGCTGCGTGAAATAGAATGTCCGTGAGAAATGTGAGGATAGAGTGGATACTCTTCTCATCGGGCGTTCCCTCGGCGATTCCATAAGAATCGAGAATACGTTGTGCTTCCTCTGGGTGCGACGCGAGAACTCGACGAACTGCGGAAATGAAGCGCTCTGTGCAGTTAACGTTGATTTGCGGCGCGATTACCGGTAGAATGCTGGACTACGTTTGCAAGGGGTCAGTCAAACTCGAGGCAGCTAGTGCATATGCACGTACGTCAATTCCGGCATCTCCGATCAACAGATCCTGGCACCATGAATTGCCTGGGAGGGCCTTCGAATTGAGCTTTCCTAGCTCAGTGTACGTGACACCCGGAAGAACCAGATCGCTATCGAGGGCCGGGGCGACAAGGACAGTTGGAGGGAGCTTGGCGATAAGCTCATCCCCGGCCATCTCCAACAACGTCTTGACTCGCTCTTCGGATGGTGCATCGGCCAATCCCAAAGCGGCCATCGCCGTTTTGTAATTTTCCTCGTGCATCTCGTACGGAAGCGCCTGAACGAGTAGCGACGTACCGCTCATTACAATTGCGCGCTTGAAGAGTGGCTTTTGCGAATGAAGATGGTAGGTTACCGAAGCTTGAAGCAGTCAACGCGGAGTAATCAAACGGAATTCGTCACCTCTCACCTCCACCAGCGCTCATTCCTGCCGCAGTGATGTTTTCCGAATCCCCTCCAAAATCCCCAATGTGCTTCCGAACCCACTCCAGAGCCACGTGCTGGTCACGGAGCCCATTGTTTGCTCGATAGCCTGCATTCCGCAGCTCCTCAGAAGTCAAAAAGCCCGGGGCTCCCAATCGATAACTAAAAAGCTGTCAGCCAATGAAGAGGAGAAACGTTGGTTTCTATCTTACTTAATAGCGACAACCACGACAGGAAGATCCTTTTCGATGGATAACTTGACAATTCGAAGGAGATCACTTTGAGGCCAGGAGTTAGCCCCGATAAGAAGCCCTCCGCCATGGATATAGACGAGCACGGGGAGTTTCGACGAAGGAGTGGCAGTGGAAGGGACGGCAATATTGAGATTGAGACAGTCGATATCGGACTGTGTCAAGTCCTTTTTGGGCAGGAAATGCTGGACATGTCCGAGCTCTATATCACATCCAACTGGCAGGGACAGCGCCGTAGGTCTGTGGGAGACGTCAACAGAGGTTCAAATTGCCTCGGTTCGGTCACGCATAAACTCACCCATCGGCTGTGGCATCTAGAACATCACCCTTTCGCTCTTCAATCAGCTCTGCATCCGCGAACCGATTCTTGAGATTGGCATATTTGACCCCTAGGAATTGAGTGACATCCTCCAGGGTTTTGCCTCGGATGTCGCCAAGATGGCGGGTGGCTAGGATTGTTGTCATGATGTGGTGACTTTAGCGACGAGCATAAGTTGCACAAGACACGTACAGAGTGCCAGTTCCCAACAGGATCACGACAGTTGAGGGCGGCTCCAAACCGCTGCCCCTCATTGTTGACCCACGTTGAGTTCGGGGTTTTCCCGTGTTGTCGGATTCGGAATCTCGGATAGTTTCTTCCCCGCATGGCACATACATACATAGCTGGGTATATAACTCTTGCCATAGTTAACTATTAAAAATATATTCCGATGAAAAGTTTCTTTAATTTGAGGACTATAGATAGTACAGCAACCTCCTTCCACTCTCATCAAGACCTACTCCCCACACAATTTCAAACGCCCAACACCAAGTAGAAACAACCAAGATATTTTCCACGAGGCAACGATAAGAATGATTTCTTATTTCTTTCCCGTATTAATAACCGCTTTCTCTCCATCAGCAACGAGCGTATCTGCTTTGCTTATGATTGACTCCGAGTCTGTCTCATAAGACTTTTGTTTCGTTTCGGCCTTCGAATCTTGTTTTTGACGATGCTTGTCAATTTTCTGGCTCAAATACTTCCACGCGCCCTTGGCCAGCTCGATTTCACTTCGAGGGCGAGGACTTAGAGGTGAGGAGGGCGATCGTTGAATGGTGAAGCCAGCCATTGTTTTCAAAGCTTATTGGCAGGTAGAATGGTTTGGATGGAGTGGAGAATCGTGTTGGTAATCTTCGTGTCTCACAAAATACCAAGTCAAAGTGGAATGGAGATGATGTTACTCAGTTCTGAGTTGGCGATCCTACCTCAGGCAGAGAAGGACTCGTCTAATATAGACTCTCCCTCGATCCCAGTAACTCAATAACCATGACACCTAATGAGTCATCTGTGATAACCTGTAGGGACCAGTATAAGGCCTCACTCCCACTTCAAAAGGCTATCATTGTCTACCTGGATGATGTGGCCGTGGAAGCCTAGCCCTACGTAAATGGTAGTGCAGTGCGAGCATGCATGCTCGGGCACCCTTTTTGTCTAGCCTCACGGTGATCCTATGACGGGATAGGTGGGAGCTACCCGGAATCGGAGTAGATAACACTAAAAAGGGAAGGCGTGGTTGACTCATTCGCTTTGACATTCGTATACGGAGGAGAACCTTAAAAGTATAGACCTCATTCTGGACTCCGACCCCGACCGCTAACCCCAAACTATACTGTACCCGACATCGCCTTCCATGTCGTAGACAGATGCTCTTCCAAACCCTAAGCACATAATAGGATGAACCAAGCCAAGTTAATTTCGTATTTAAAAAGCTCTTCTGACATCGTAGAGTACTTATGTACATAGTACAAAAGATCCGTGACCGGTTATAAACCGAGGCAGCCATATAGACGTGCATTGTTACAGCCGTGTAAACACATCGCCGGGCGAAATTTCGCTTTAAATCAAGCTAAAGAATTGATTAGATATTTTGTTTTTCCTGGGGGAATACATGAATACATAAAGCCAATATACAGCGAGAAGACTCCTTCGGTTTCTAGTAAACGTGGTCCATGGCATGGACACCTAGGAATCATATCTGACGGTACGACTTATTTCCTGATCTGTAATGGCCCCTATCTTTTCACAAGGCCACAAAAAGAGTGGGAATCTTGTCAACATGGGATGATGCAGAAGGGGTTCCAGAATTGAAAATATAACTGTGTCTTTTGCAAAGTACATACGGAGCCTCCACAATTCCAGTCTAGAACTGAGAGAAAAAATTGGCACTCCAAATCTGGTTGGATAGCGAACCGTGTACTAAAGGTTGAAAACTGCCGACCGTGTATGGAGTCAATCCGCTCTTGGTAGTCTAGTATCTCGCATATGGGGCCTTAACTGTCTCAGATGATGCAGGCTTAGCACTGGCCGCTGTATTATTATCTGTTGTTTTTATATGCAAGTCACATGACGAATGGTGGTGCTTTTGTGTTCGGACCTGTCTTCCTCCTTTCTTCCCTGTGTTCTGGATCGAGGCCTTTTCCCTTCGCTATCATTCTATGGAATTCAGTGAGCTTTGGCCTTTACCGCAGTAAGCTTCGGTCTTTATCACCAGGAGCCGATAGCCGCTACTTCAGGAGACAACTGGTGCTCCCAGGAGATCGGTCTGCGGCTGCCATTATTCTGCTGGTTCTCACCGTTTCCCCCCGACTTCATTAAGTCCAATTGTCATAGCAGAGACATGTCTTTCAAGGATACTGGAAGAATTTAGCAACTTGAATCATCATGCTGTCTTTTACCAACCGTTTTCGCTGGCATATATGGTCATCGCTCTGGTTTTGTATCTCCAATTTCGTTAGAAGAATCAATCTCTTCCAATACCAGCTCAGCCAGACAGCAAGATCAACACTTGACGAGGATGTTGAATCTGGAGATACCGAGACACAATTGCAGCATCTCAGTGAGCTAATAATGCTACTACTATCTTTTACTAATTTGGCTATAGAATGCCAAATCATCCGAAGAGTCAAGCCACGTCATTGAGCTCCTAACTATCGAACAGTCTAGTGACGGAATCATCATACATGTGCAGCAGCCACCGAATTGCATATCGATTGGTTTTTCCGGAATCATCTGTGAAGTCGAGGAAGATACTATTGTGAAACACCCAAAGGTCATTCCGAATAATGATCCATACAATCAGATGTTAACGAGGCGCTGATCTACGAGCGCCTAGGTAATCATGAAGGGATTATTCTACATTTGATTGTCCACGATCAATCAACCGGCGCGATCAGGCTGGCATACGCAAAGCAAGGAGATCTGCAACATTATATTCAAAACCATAATGAGCCATCTAAAGCAATTCGCCCTATATGGATTCAATCGCTCGTGGAGACGTTCTGGTATATCTATTCTCGAAAGATTCTCCACCAAAATGTCAATCCCAACAATATACTTGTTGAGAATGGCAGATTGAAGGTTGTCGACTTTGCCAATGCTGCAATGGATGGATGCATTGGACGCTGATATGGAAGAGATCTGCATAAAAGACCCCTTGTCACGAGTCGATATACTGGGCCTTGGATGTATCATCTATTCTATCGCAGCATGGCATGTCTTCCACTATGACTACTTGGACACGATCGCTGGCCGGAGCCAGAGAATCTCCCAGCAATAGGTAATCTACTTTGTGAGGATATTATCAAAAAAATGCTGGAGGGACAGCTATGGCACTATAAAAGCGCTGTATGAAGATTTCAGTCACGGAGCGGTGACCTGAGAGGGGAGGATAAATCGATGTCGTCGAACAGTTATTGAGGCCGTATCATAGCCGCAGAAAATGGGTTTCTGGAGCGCAGGTCACATTACATGGAAGTAAGGTGCTTCCGATGTTACATTTTTATTTTTTTCAATGGGTTAGCTTAGTTCTTTATCAAAAGACTGAGGCCTTAGCACATAACCAAATGTGAATGAAAAAGCAGGAACATTATGTTGGACGACAAGCTGATCATAGCCATATATGGCCCTCTACGAAGCTTGTTCAATTTATAATTGTAATTTAAGTCTTAACCAAAATCCCGGTTTGTTTGCCGCAACAGATGGCATCACTCTAGATGACTAGCACTCACAGGGCTTTTTGATGCATTGTCTATCCCTTTGTGGCAAGCACTGCACCATATCAAAACTACATTGATTGTGTCATTTGTATACCGGGGTCACTAGGAAAATGACAGTCCTTTTTATACTCCATATACTTCAAGGCGATCTGTATACTTTTACATCCTGCTTTTATATTCTATTATTAAGTCTTATTTGGCTTGAATGAACAAGAATGTTCAATAACGTACCACCTGGGCATATTATATGACCCAACCAATGTAGTAAGTATTCTGATTTTCACAAAGCATTGTAGCTCCGGAATACAGCGCCGTCAGCTCGGCTTCCCGATCTCACCACCCTCACCGCTTGACTAGGCACGTGATGGACCCCGCAGCTTCCCCGCACATCACCGAGTAGCCGATGGCCCCTACATCCCCTAGACAGCCGCGTCAAACCCCCTTCCCTCCATCATAGGATCGTCTGCATTGCTTTTCTGCTTCATAAACATCTTACCCATTGCTAAGTCTTTCATACCTGCACCTGAACATAGCGATGAGTTTCCGAGTTGCATACTCTTTACCCCGGACGGCTCGCCTCCACACTCCGGGGAACCGACGCGCTAGAAGCTCGGTACGGTTGGCCCGAGCTTTCTCAACAACACTGCACCGCGACGCAACATGGGGGTTTGTCGGTTTAGGCCAAATGGGTATGCATGAATCGAAGACAGGATTCCTCGCTATGTGTGATGACTTTTGATTAACTTTGAATAGGATATAACATGGCGAAGAATCTGCGCGCCAAGATCCCCGCCGCTGACACGCTAATTATTCGTGATGTCAATGAGGAGACTGCAAAGCGCTTTGCCGCAGAAGCCCATGGGGCTGCAGTTGAGATTGCCCAGAATGCGCGTGAAGTTGCAGAGAAGTCGGTGAGTGTCATGTCATGCTCAATCCAAGCATTTGGGTGGCACTCATTATGCTCCGAGGGTGCCCTATGACATTTTTTTATGTCTGACATGGAGAGCAGCTAATGCCTGTCATTGCTTGTTAGTAGACCGTGATGATCACCAGTCTCCCCAATTCACAGCATGTCATTGATGTTTTTCATTCCATTCTCAAGGAGGGCAAGCTCCCAGAGCTCGAGGAAGAGCGCTTGTTCATTGATACATCAACCATCGACCCTGTGACATCCAAGGATATTGCGAATGCAATTCACAGTACCCAGGCCGGTCGATTTGTAGATGCCCCAGTCTCGGGTGGTGTGGTCGGTGCTCGAGCAGGCACTTTATCTTTTATGTTCGGGGCATCTTCGCAGACAGAAGAGCTGCTTGAGCGTGTCCGAGGTGTCCTCGCTCATATGGGTAAGAAGGCATGGCATCTCGGTGAGCCAGGCTCGGGCGTGTCAGGCAAGCTCGCCAACAACTATATGCTGGCCATCAACAACATTGCTACTGCCGAGGCAATGAATCTTGGTATCCGCTGGGGGCTGGACCCCAAGGCACTGGCCGATATGATCAACTCATCGACCGGCCGTTGCTGGCCTTCGGAGGTCAACAATCCCGTTCCCGGAGTGGTCGAGACTGCACCGGCGTCTCGGGATTATGAAGGCGGATTCGGAGTGACGCTGATGCACAAGGACCTGCGTCTGGCTCTCACGGCGGCGGAGAATTCAGGCACTCCTTTGGCCCTGGGCGATCAGGCACGGCAAGTATATAATGCCGTGGAGGAAGCTCACCGCGGCAAGGATTTCTCTGTTGTCTATCAGTGGCTGAAGAGCAAGTCTGAGTAACTCATTCTTGTGTTTCCAGTCTGCGCCATATGCGGTCCGTGAGTCAAAGACTCATTCCTTTTTCCTTCGCGTTCTTTGCCATAGACCGGGGATAGAGGAGTGTGATCCAATTGAATCGGATAGAGATTCGAATGGGCAGCTTATTGCCGTTATTGCTGGCGGTATTTCGCTGCTGGTTGTTGGTGGTTGTTGGTGTTTTGCTGGTGGTGTTTGCAGAAAGTCCAGGTGATCTATACTGGAGACTCTCCGTTCTGCCGTTCTGGTGGTTTATGGTCTCTGCCCTTGGTGTTCTATACCGCCCCCATCCCATCGCACTATTTGCTTTCTGATATTTCTTCACTGCTCTCTTCTCTTTATCTTCCTCCCATCCTCATCCGTTACCTCTCACATTCTTCCCACCATCTTAGGCTCTATCTGTCTGCTCTCTGTATCTGCCATTGAGCCCATTCTTCTACTCGCGACGTTCCTATTGGGGCGTCGCACTTGCTTCGTTCTCGCACTTTCCCTTCGACGCCCGCTGTCGTCATTCTACCCATTCTCCTCATCCCCCATCTCCTCTTTTCATCTTTTCATCTATCCTCATCACTTCTCTCTCATCCATTGCTTTATCCTCATCAATCTCTGTAAGTGTCCGCCCCATTCCAGCCCATTACAGAACCCCCTCCCCTTATGGCTTTGTAGCCCAAGACCCTCTGGCCGGTCTCGCTTGTTCCTATCGTCTTGTTTGAGAACCACCGCAAGAAAGCTTACTTTGTGTACATTTCATGCAGCCCTGGTGTACATTGTGTGTTTTTGCTGGGCGAATTGAGCTAACTTGCATGAAGTCGTTCATCGATTTGATTCTCTCCCATCGACCTGATTGTCTGTCCATCCAAGGTAAGAATCCCCTCTTGGACAAGGTGTCTGAACATGAACACGAACTCGGTCTCTTGTTGTCTGTAATGGCGCAAGACCTCGTCTATTCTTTTGTTTTGTTTTTTCGTGTCCATGGTTGATTGACATGGCTCATGAATATAACTAATGAAGCCGCAGTTGAATACAAACTACAAGATGCAGCATCAGGTTCAAAACAAGAACAGCCTGAGCACTGGCCCGGGTTCCGGCCAGTATGACCTTCGTTCGCCCTTTGTGTCTGTCTTTTCGCACAATGGCACTGTCTCGACCGACAGCAGCTTTGTGCCTCGCATGTATCAAAATGTGGGTATTCCAGGCCATCGGCCCATGTTTTCCAACAACGCCGTGCCTACGACTCCTATGAACAATGGCCTGGACTGGTCGGCAGGTAATCGCACTCCCTACAGCAGCCCATACATTGTGGTGCCCAACCAGCCAGCCTTCAATGGCATGACCCAGATCCCCCCATTTATGCCGGCGCCTGTTTCGGGACAGACTGACCAAATGGGACAATTCCCCTATTCGCCATCGGGAGTTTACCCAAATGTGAACTCCATTGTACCCCCATCAGCATGCCCTCCATTCCCCTACGGGATGAACTACGATATGCAGGATGGCTCCCACGTCAGGGCAAATGGGTTGACCACTGTTGACGGACAGCGACCAGAGAATGTTGGTCCCATGCAGCAGTATCCTTTGTCTCCGGTTCCCGCCATGGGTCCTAGTTCTCTCTCGGGATACGCCTACGGGAGCGTTATCCCACAGTTCAACACGTTGTCACTGCCTCTTCAGGTTATGAAGACCGCGACTGGGTACATGATTCAGAATCTTGAGATTCTGACCCAGCAAGAGCCCGCGATCCCCCGGGCAGTGCCAGCCATGTGGACCAACCCGTCTGAACTGACACTGGCCAAATGCCTGGAAAACCGCGAGGGTATTACGAACGTTTACATCCGCGGATTCCTTCCTGAGACAACCGACGAGATGCTGCACTCTTATGCCGCTCGCTTCGGCAAGATTGAACGCTGCAAAGCAATTGTCGATCTGGACTCGGGCCTTTGCAAGGGGTATGGTGATCCACAGACTAGGTTGTATTGCTGATACTAATCTCATGATCGCAGCTTTGGATTTGTTCAGTTCTTCAATTTTGAGTCTTGCGAGAATTGTATTCGTGGATTTTTCTACCTCGGATACCAGGCCAGCTTTGCTCAGAAGTCTCGCAACTCTCGACTGAAAGATCTGGAAGACGGCTTGTCCACAAATATCTATTGTACCAACATTCCCGTTGGTTGGACAGAGGCCGTATGTCTCCATTCTCATTTTCATACACCTGGGTAAAAATGCTGACTATCCCGCAGGACTTGCGTCGCCACTTCGAGCCCTACCGAGTAGTGTCTGAGAAGATCAGCCGCGACGAAAAGACTGGCATGAGCAAAGAAGTGGGCTTCGCTCGGTAAGAAAATCTCCAGGCCCTGAGTTTGATGTTCAAGGACTGAGCTTTCACTGCAGCTTCGAAACCCGTGAGATTGCCGAGCGGGTACTCAAAGAGTTCCATAATACCACCGTGCAGGATAGCGGCGTGAAGTTGTTGCTGCGCTTTGCTGATACCAAGGCTCAAAAGATGCTGAAGCAGCAGAGCAACGAGCGCCGTGCCTACCGTGCTGGTGAGTACAACTACTCTGTTGAGGTTGTGCAGGGGTCTACCCCATCGCCCTCGGCGCAGCATCACCAGCAGAATGGTACGCATCTCACGCCACCTGACTCGGCAAGCAACTACACTTCGCCGGTGCTTAACTCCAACTGGACCCCGGCATCTTCGATCTCCCCAACGTGAGTAACGCACATGCCAGATTGACACTTTTCGCAGCACGTTCTGATCAGGTACTACAGATACGCCCTGAAGAAGGATGCCTCTAAAGATGCAGGACACGGCTCCCTGTCATCCCGCAGCCTTAATGCCCTCGAGGGCATTCCCGTGTATCGCGGGCGCTCGTTCAAGACTCGCCGCTCCATGACTGACATCTCTGGGAGCTCTTCCAAGACCGTCATGCCCGAGTCTCCCAGCGGTGAACCTGGCCTCTACACGTCATTTTCGCGCAAGGAGAACGTGAAGGCCGGCTCGGTGTCTCCCATGCGCTCACGGGTGGAATTCAGAGTATCCACTCCCCGTTCGTGCACCTAATATGGCTCACATATCCGACGTGCATGGATGATACCCATCTCGTTCACGTCGATGCTTCAGTAGGCACCGGCATATGTAGGTGCCTACTGTGAGCTGATCTCGACATTTTCAATGCTTTTGAACTTGCGAATCCATATGTTACCATCCGCAGAATGTACTTCGATGTATTTCTTGCGATCCATATTTCTTTGCTGTTTTTCTACTGTCTTCCATTCTTATGTTGATCCGTTCTTCGTCGCAACTCAAAGCATGTTTCCGTGTTTTTTGCAGTGTGTGTTCGGAATTGCATGTTTTGCCAGTTCACTCAAAAATAATATCTTTACCAATTGAAATCTACAGCAGGCCCATTAGGTGCACAGTAGACCAGATAAATAGGATGACAGTGCATGGCACATTTCCACAGCGCACTCTATGGACAAATCGCCTAACGGCTCACTGAGGCTTTCCATCTGTACAAGGCGAGCGACATCGGGCCATCGCCAAAATTGTTTCCCAAACCAACCACTGACTTTCCAGAGGTCAATTGCGGCCAAGTCGCTCCTCCACGTCCTGCGTCAGCTCATACGCTGGCAGATACTCCCCGTCGTCTGCGGCTTCCTGAGTTCTTCTTAATTTCGGGTTGGGCTTGGTATCCGAAGTGCCTCCCAAGCTAGTGTATCCTTGCCGATAAAGATCGCAGAACTCAAGTTCCAAGTGCCGAATGAATGCCCAAATCTCCGCATAGTGCCAGTCGATGACCGGGTGCACGCGCATGAAATCTGGCCAGCCGTGATCTGTCCTGTCGAAATGAGTCAGGTTCGCTCCGTGCGGGTCGGTCCGTCGCGTGCCCACGAATATCGCCCGAATGCCCGGGTGTCGCTGCAGGTAGTCTCCAAAAACAGTGCGGATTGTGCTGTGCGGAGGGTTGGTTGTGTATTTCGTTATCGAGAGGTGGTACGCTTGTGCCGAGGACACAACGAATTCTTCCACGGAGGGGAAGGGGTCGGGAGGGAGGGCATAAATTGAGGGGATTGCTTCTTCTGTTGCGGGTCCGTTGGGAGTCTGGGTGGTTGTCTTGAGGTCGGTATGCGCGTGCTTAGAGTACGGGTGGAGGCCAGCCAGGAAGAGGATTAAGAGGACAAGGCAGTCTTTGCCACCGTTGTAGGAGAGAGACAATTCAGATAGTTTGTATTGGGAGAGTGATTTGGCGACCACGTCTAGGGAAATGCGTGTTTGATTCTGGACCGAGGCGAGGAGTGAGTCGGAGGGGTGTGACTCGCCCAGGAAAGCGTGAACGCGGGCGTGAACTCGCTCGATGACGGTGGCGAGAGATGGGATCTCTCTGTCGGTGACTCCATTGCTATTGTGTACATTCACGGATCCGTTCTGCTGACCGAGCGTTGTTGAGCTGCTCGCATGAGTAGCCTGATGCCCTGGATCGGGAATCGGAGGAAACGGACGCAAATGCTCTAGCGCGCGCGATACGGATACGGTCATGGGCATAGTAGGCTCAAGTGGCCTGTCTCCGGGTGCCACAGATTCGGCCATCATGGGACAATGGTGAATTATTGTAGGGAGGCGACGGAGGAGGCGGGGAGAGTGGGTTTCTCGGCGCTCGGATGTCAAGAATGATTTAATCTCATGTGGGGGAGCAGGGCGCAACACGGTGTCCGTTCCTCGTCCCTCGGTTCCAGCTGATTATATTATTATAATCATCCGACCAAGGAGGGCATTAGAATAAGAATGTATACTCTGCAGCTGCATCGAATCTTCGAGACATACCCCGCGCGGGCGCTTATCGTAGAAGTGCATGGACCCGTGTGGATGAGACAGTAGATAGTATCAAATCTGAAAGGTAGATAGTAGCTATGAGCTATGAGCTATTAATGCAATTGTAGAATCCCTAACACTGTGCAATTCATGCCGTTTGCTATCCGAGGACCTTCATTTTTTTCTTCTTTTTCTTCTCGTCTCCTGCAGGTTTGCGATTCTTTTGGAAGTCCCGCCAGGTCCCAATGCGCTCCTCGCGACTCTCTTCCCACGCCTTGTCATTCTCGCGCTTTCGCTTGCGCGCATCTAACTCTTCTTCCTCTTTGCGCGCCTCTCGTCCTTCTTCCTGCATTCGTGCCTTGGCCTGTCGCCGCCGTCGCGCCTCTTCTTCCAGCAGCACGTGGACCGTCTTTTGCCTCCATTCCACCTTGAATTCCTCGGTTTTCAACTCCGGCGAGTCCAGAGTGTACTTGTGCTCGCGAATGAGCAATCTTCGTGCGTCGGCAATGCATTCGTCGAGGTAGCTGCGCTGCTTCTCGTCTAGCAGCGCCGTTTGGGCTTTGGCGAGACGATCGAATGCATCGGGCGCGGCTGGATTCTTAGTTTTGTCCGGGTGAATCATGAGCGACTTCTTGCGGTACTGAATCTTTATGTCCTTCTCTGGTACACCGGGCTGTAGATCTAGCACGGCATAGCTGTTCGGCAGTGTTAGTTTGAGTTTCCTGGGAAGATGGTAGGAGACTTACGAATCCAGAGGAAAGGCCTTGCGGATGCGGTCGATTTCCGCATCCTGGGATTGTACGTTAGCAGAGGCCCATAAAATGACATGAGAGCAACATACCTTGCTAAATTCAGAGGCCTCGCGCTCGAGCGAGTCGAAAATATCCTGATCGTCGTCCGCCATGAAGAACGTGACGAGCAGTCGCTGGCGCCAACTCGCTCGCAGATAAGCGGCTTATCAGTGGCTGAGTCATCGCCAGGAATCAGACTACAGTAGGTACTTATACCCTAGGACACAGCCCTACAATATCAGTACTTGGTATAAGGCTTACTATGACAGCAGTGAGAGTAATATACTGGGAAAACCTTTCTATCAGCTCCATAATTACTTTAGAACTACATCCTTGTGCCGTTTGTTTCGCTCGTTTGTTCCCACTGATAAGGACTTATCTCCAGCTGACTCAGCAAGAAAAAAAAGCTGCGAGTTTGGCTTCGTCGACGATAAGAATTTCACGAACTACAGCATCATGGCTCCTGCCCGGACCTCTCGTGGAAAGCCCCCAAAAGCTCATCATGACTCTGGTCGCATCCTTAAACGAAAGCGTGGTGAAGAAACACTGTCCTCGCTCGTCCAGCGCGTTGAGGATCTCGACTTGAAAGCCTCCGTCAAAGCCTTCTCCGACATCCCACTCTCCGAGCCCACCGCAAAGGGCCTGGCGGCCTCACACTTCAAGACCCTTACCGACATCCAGTCGCGCGCCATCGTCCATGGTCTTAAGGGCCGCGACATCCTGGGCGCTGCCAAAACCGGATCCGGCAAGACTTTGGCCTTCATTATCCCCGTTCTCGAAAACCTGTATCGCAAGCAGGTGACCGAATTCGATGGCTTGAGTGCGTTGATCCTTTCCCCTACACGTGAATTGGCTATCCAGATTTTCGAGGTGCTACGCAAGGTGGGCCGCTACCATGGCTTCTCCGCCGGGTTGGTGATCGGTGGAAAGAGTCTTCGCGAGGAACAAGACCGACTGGGCCGCATGAACATTCTGGTCTGTACTCCGGGTCGTATGCTCCAGCATCTGGATCAGACTGCCATGTTCGAGACCCACAACTTGCAGATGCTGGTCTTCGATGAAGCAGACAGAATTCTCGATATGGGATTCCAGAAGACGGTGGATGCGATTATCGAGCACCTTCCCAAGGAGCGTCAGACTATGCTGTTTAGTGCGACACAGACGAAAAAGGTCTCCGATCTGGCTCGTCTCAGTCTCAAGGACCCCGAATACGTTGCTGTCCACGAAGCTGCCGCTGCGGCAACCCCATCGACTCTCCAGCAGCATTACGTCGTCACTCCTTTGGCGTCAAAGCTCGATACATTGTGGAGCTTCATTCGCAGCAATCTTAAGTCCAAGACCGTGGTTTTCCTGGCCTCTGGAAAGCAGGTCCGCTTCGTCTACGAATCATTCCGGCACCTGCAGCCCGGTATCCCCCTGATGCACCTTCACGGTCGACAGAAGCAGGGAGGCCGACTTGATATCACCACCAAGTTCTCGCAGTCTCAGCATTCGGTGCTCTTTGCCACCGATGTTGCGGCCCGTGGTCTGGATTTCCCCGCAGTTGACTGGGTCATTCAAATGGACTGCCCCGAAGATGCCGATACCTACATTCACAGAGTGGGACGTACTGCTCGTTATGAGCGTGTTGGTCGGGCCGTACTTTTCCTGGATCCCAGCGAAGAGAAGGGCATGTTGAGCCGACTCGAACAAAAGAAGGTTCCAATCGAACGGATTAATATCAAGGCGAGCAAACAGAGCAGCATCAAAACCCAGCTGCAAAATATGTGTTTCAAAGATCCGGAGTTGAAGTACCTCGGTCAAAAGGCATTTATCTCATATGTCAAGTCATGCTTCGTGCAACCCGACAAAACGGTATTCAATATTAAGGAGCTCAAGCTGGAAGACTTTGCAGCTAGCTTGGGTCTACCCGGTGCGCCGCGCATCAAGTTCATCAAAGGAGACGATACCAAGGAGCGCAAGAATGCTTCTTGGAAGATGGCACATCTCTCCAGTGGCGAGGACTCGAATGCCGAGGGTGAGAGCAAGAAGGAGAAGAAGAAGGATGAGAACCAGGTGCGGACGCGCTACGACCGTATGTTTGAGCGGCGCAACCAGGACGTGCTGGCGGATCACTATCACAAACTCATCAATGACGATGGGACCATGGTTGCGACTGGTGCCGGCAATGGCGCTGGTGAGGATGCAGACGAGGACGCCGACTTCCTGTCTGTCAAGCGTCGATTTGTTGCGGGTGATGAGGAACTCGACCAGGGTAGTTCTGACTCCGAAGTCTCTGCCGAGGAGAAAGAAACCAGGAAGGTGCAGATCGACGGCAAGGAGCCGCTGGTCATCGACTCCAAGCGACGCGAGAAGCTCCTCAAGTCGAAGAAGAAGTTGCTCAAGTTCAAGGGCAAGGGTACGAAGCTCATCTACGACGACGATGGCAACGCCCACGAGATCTACGAAATGGAAGACGAGGATCAGTTCAAGGCCCGCGGCGACGCCGATATCCAGCGCCAACGCTTCTTGGCGGAGGAGGCCGAACGTACTCGCCGTGCCGATATCGAGGACAAGGAGCTCGTGCGCGAGAAGAAACGCGAAAAGAAGGAGAAGCGTCGGGCCCGCGAGCGTGCCCTTGCCGAAGAAGAGGCCGGCGAGGAAGCCGGTATCCAGGGGCTACCCTACGTGCCCTTCGAGATTCCGGGATCCGATTCAGCTTCCGAAGCCGAAGAGCCTCGTGCCAGCAAGAAGGCGCGTGTTACATTTGCCGAGCCGGCCAGCGACAGCGACGAGGGCCGCAAGAGCAAGAAGAGCAAGAAGGACAACAAGGAGAAGACGGGAGCCCAGCCCCAAATCGAGACACTCGAAGATCTGGAGGCTCTGGCCAGTGGACTGCTGGGTTAATGTGCATATCTATATCTACGTTGGTGTATCTTGGGCGTCTTTCCGATTTTGTGCTAGCGAAGGCAGTAAAAGCATTGTTATTTGTGCATGAGTATATAGCGATATCATCAAGGCTTTCTTTTTGAATAATCCAAGCAGTAACGGTAGTAGATGAACGAGAGGCGTGTACTCCGAAAACAAGCATACCTAGTTGGATTGCCTCACACCTTCCAAAACAGTATACGAAGTGGATCCGATCGAGTTTTTCCAAGTCATAGCGTTCGGCTACAACCGACCTGTCATATTCAGTCATGCTTGCGCGCAATCACGCCATCGAAGGAATTCACTCTTTGAATACTGTTTTTCTCACATTCAAAATGGTTTCCCTTTCACTGCAGTGGTCAAGTGAACGGGATCTGTCATATTCAAGGAATCCGGGGTAAACCACGTGCGGGTCACGAGATCTTAGGGCTGGTGAGTTCACTTCTCTCTCAACTTGAAGGCCCCAACTGACTTATGACAGCTTTCAGCTTCTTTTTTGAGCGGTTGCTCTTTATTCCGGGGTTAAGGCCAGGGTCACAATATTCACAATGGCCGACCCCCAGAAACAACATGATTCCAAGACGGATACTCAGGACTATGTCGGCGATGTCCCCTCCCCCTTGGTGAATGCCGACAAGTTGACCCGTCGCTTGTCGTCGCGCCAGGTGCAGATGATTGCCATTGGCGGCACCATCGGTACAGGTCTATTCTTGGGTACTGGCGAGTCTATCGCCAAGGGTGGACCTGCTTCTACACTTATTGCCTACGCCATTTGCGGCGGTATCGTATTCGTCACGATGCTGAGTCTGGGCGAGATGGCGGCATTTGTGCCCGTTGCTGGGTCTTTCTGTACATTTGCGGGGTGAGTGGCGATCATTGCCAATGTAATGTTTTGACTTGCTAACTCTATTTATAGCCGTTTTGTGGATGATGCCCTGGGCTTTGCATTGACTTGGAATTACTGGTTTAACGACGCCGTTTCAACAGCTTCCGATATTATTGCATTACAATTACTGCTGCAATTTTGGACGGATAATTTTCCCGGTTGGGCGATTAGCTTGATCTTCTTGATTGTGGTCATTGGGCTCAATCTCCTCTCCGTGCGCGTCTACGGTGAAGTTGAGTACTGGCTCAGCTTATTGAAAGTGGTCACGATCATCATCTTTATCATTCTTGGAATCGCTGTCAACTGTGGCGGCAACAAAAACCACGAATATATTGGTGCCAGAAACTGGAAGATCGGAGACGCGCCCTTTGTCGGAGGCATCGGCGGATTTGCCTCGGTCTTCGTGACAGCTTCATTCGCATATGGTGGCACCGAGTCCATCGCCATTACAGCTGGCGAAACCAAGGATCCCGCCAAGAACCTGCCCAAGGTTGTGCGCAACGTCTTCTGGCGCATCATTCTGTTCTACCTCCTCTCCATCATTATCGTCGGCTTCAATGTCCCTTACAACTACCCCGACCTTTCCAATGGCGATAGCCGCACCAGTCCCTTCACCATCGTCTTTCAAGAGGCCGGCAGTGCCGTCGCTGGTAGCTTCATCAACGCTGTGATCATGACCTCGGTCATCTCTGCTGCCAATCACGCCCTATTCGCCGGTTCGCGTCTTCTCTACACCCTAGCTGTGGACGGCTATGCGCCGGGTTTCTTCGGCCGCTTGAACCGTTTCCACGTCCCCTGGGTCGCAGTCTTGTCCACATCCGTGATCAGCGGTCTGTGTTTCGGCGCCAGTTACATCGGCGCCGGGAAACTATGGTCATGGCTGCAGAACATCGTCGGTGTTTCCAACCAGCTATCCTGGATCTGCATCGGCCTCGCGTCCCTGCGATTCCGAGCTGCGGTTCGCGCTCAGGGTATCGAGCACCTGCTCCCCTTCAAGAACTGGACCTATCCCTTTGGGCCTATCATCGCCGTGGGGTTGAACATAGTTTTGGTTCTCGTGCAGGGCTGGGAATGCTTCAGTCCGCATTTCCAGAGCGTCGACTTTGTCTCGTACTATATCGAGATCCCTATCATGATTGTCATGTTCCTCGCATGGAAACTGATCAAGCGGACAAGCTTCGTCCGCAAGTCTGAGATGGACCTGCGCACGGATCGCTATGATGGAGGGCAGGAAGACACGCCCTATCCTCATGAGCTGGAGCAGGTGCCTGGCCGCAAGGGGTGGATAGGCAAGTTTCAGCGTATCGGCCAGTGGCTGTTTTTCTAGTTTGGATTTATGCAGTGAGACCTTCTTGTTCGATATACGTGCATATACATTTAGAGTTATGTTTAATATGCCTCGACATGATCCTGCATTATGCTTTGTACGTAATATATGCGAGATGATCATTTAATATCCAATATCTTTTGAGACACTGTCTCGTTATAGACGCAGTAGGACAGGGAAAAGAATCCTCAATATGCAATCGGCACATTCCATCAATGTACAGCTGATGTACAGTTCCCCGCATGCCGAGCATCACAGTCATATGCAAGCTCATTTCTAAACAAAGGAAACAAAACATAGTTAAAGAAAAAGAAAAAGAGAATAATGCGAGCCCGCCCCCTTCCACTCCGCCAACGCCATGCCATGTATAAAAACTGTAGGGGGTACTCGCGAGAAAAGAAGAGAATCCAACAAAAGAAATAACAAAAGAAAATGGTAAAAGACGCCCATCCATTCCAAGCGCACTGAAACAATTCAACCCAGAAATAACAACTGAGCCAGTGACAAAGGAAACAAAACAAAATGCATAGATCCTGTCGACGTTGGGTAAAATTCGTCAAGATAAAGACAATGATCATGAAATCAAAAACTCAGATGGTGCTCCCTGCTGCTTGCACTTCAATGTACTCGCTATGCTGGATATGTGTATCTGTCCCTGTAAGTCCTGCTACAGGATGGTGCGCGTTATACAATACAAGGAGCCTCCAGGGCTGCTAGTATGTTGATGGACAATGTCAAGAGCAAAATGCGTTCATCAGCCGTTGACCATGTCGTCGAGTGCCATCTTGCGTCGCTTGACAGGTCTTGGCTCTTGGTCTTCGGCCTCTGTATTCGGCTGGGTATCGGCTCGCGGTTCCGTTGGGGGAGACTGGCCTATTGTAACAGGGGATGGGAGCTCGACGGGCCCGAGATGCCGGGGAGTTGGATCGAGAGGGCTTGTTTGGGAGGACAAGCGCGGGTGCGGTGCTGAATAAGAGAAGAGCGAACTCGTTGGTCTGTGGAGGATGCCTGGGGAGCGCGGCTGCCGTGTGGCTTCTTCTCGAGCAGATGTCCAGGTTGCCGGGTATGGATCGCTCAGGCGGTGCGCGTGGTGATGGGCCGATCCTGGACTGGCAGTTGCCTGATGGATTGGAGGCAGTCGGAGTGGGGATTCGAGGTATGCTTCGCGCGGCCCTTGGGAAGCTCGGGGATTGCCCAACGGCTGGTGAAGGGTACTGCTAGGAGCTTCGTATGGTAGATAGGGTACGCCCGCTGGAAGGTGCTGCGGGGGAGATGTAGGTGGCGGCAGAGCCGGGCTGGGATATGGTGGAAATCGATGTTCCATTCCAGAAGGTATGGCTTCAACCCGGAACACTGGATTGAATCCACCAGTCGTCGGCATGAAAGCAGGAGGCGGATGAGGCGGGGCTCCATATGTTGGTGGGCCAGATGCAGAGAACGGTCGTCTGCCTGCTGTGTTTGGCATTGTCGTAGAAGGGTCCATCGGACGAGTTAGAGGGAACACGGATGCAGACCATCGATGCGGCTGGCCTCGAGGTATCTGCATAGCTGCGGCCACTGGTCCTGGCTCGCCTATTGCCTGAAGATCGGTCATCGGTCGTAATTCCCGAGAAGATGTAGCTCGATGCATAATGGTTCGCTGAGAGGACACAGATGGTTGAACCTCTGCTGAAACGGCTGGATTTTCCATGTGCGATGTATAGGACCGGAGAGACGAATCCTCCGCTTTTAGAGGGGGTCGTCCTCGCTTCTTGTGCGTTACATCCACACATGATGACTTGGTCTGGTCAGCTTCTATGTAGACCTTAACGGAGTGAAGTACAAAAGGACTACTCACTGCCTTGCCCGCCAGAACGCACCGTCGACATGGGCGTGCTGGATCACATCCCAGATGCTTCTTCTTGCAGTTAACGCAGGCTGAAGCTACGTGGGCTTTCGTTCGCCGGGTTGACTTTTGCGCCAACGAGCGCGTTGCAGGACCCGCAGCTGGAGATTCAAGTGTTGATAATGGACATGAGGATGGCCCGGGCAGCGGTCTTGGGGGATCCACATACGCCGGAGCCCTCTGCTCGCCATACCTAGGTGGGAGTAGTGCGGGCTGATGCTCAGTCTGGACTGGTAGAGCAGAGGTGGCAGCAGCAGACGACGAGGCCGGCCTCTCGGTCGTCAGCGCTGCCGAGGAGGATACTGGATAAGCCGGCTTTGGCTCTCCGGATGTCACCGAGGGCAGCTCAGCTGGGGGAGAGCCAGACATAGATTGACGAAGAACACTAGCCCTAGGGCTGCACCCTCGAGCATTGGTAGACCAAGGACGATTCAACGGCAGCCGCTCTGGGCCCGAGTTGAACCGGGGCTGACCAAACTGGGCAGTGGCAAGGCTCGGAGGGTGAAGCACGAGTGGTTGCATCGGGGGACCGGCAGGAAAAGGAAAGGTTAGTCCCACGAGGAAGTGCTGGATTGGGCGGGGATGTCCGTTCACAAAAGGAGACTGGGACTACTGGCTCTGGGTTCGGCACTTGGGGACAGCATAGCGGATCCCTGTCTGTTGCAAAGGGTGTAAAGGGCGAAATGGGAGGATCGGAAGATCAGAGAAGGGAGAGAGTTTCGAGGGTAGGGAAGAGGAATAGGAATAGAATAGGAATAAGATACGCAGTGCAGACGCAAGTATAAGATACGTCAGCGGTGAACACCTCCTTTAGACAAGGCAAGCTTATAATGGGGAGGGAATAAGTCCGCTATTGGAGGAGTCAGAAAATAGACTGCATCGATCAGCGGGAGATTTTCAGATCATGACAGCAAGGTTACTCGTTCGGGCGTCTTTATTGCATGATGGCGGTCGATCATGGAGCTAGGATCACAGATCACGCTGCAGCGTGTCAAAGCCCCTCTCCACGCCTTGCCTAGTGTCTCTCGTGCTCCTAGAATGGGGATATCCCGGTAGGGAAAAGGGAAAATAAAGATGAAAAAGGGAACTATACCCGAAAACGATGATTGATGATTGATGATCCCTTTAGGGCTTTAGACTAAGGTATGTCACTAGATCTTCCCCTATGGAATCCGATACGATATGGCAGGGGTGTGAAAGGTAGCGACGGAAGGAAATAATAATTTTATTACTGATTTATTACTATTTCTCGAGAGTAGCACACCCGACCTGCGGGTTCCAGCCTCGATAACAGTAAATAGCGTAGGAGAAAAAAGAGAAAAGAGAGTAAACTAAGTAAAGTAGGGCCGTAAATGGTCTATGCTGCACTAGTAACTGGTAGAACTCGGATCGACCATAGTTAATGGAGATCCTTTTTTGGGGAGACAAGTACAAAGTACGGAGAGAAAAGAGGGGAAAGAATCCAACGGTAGAAGAGTGGGGATTTACAATAGTTACTCTAGTTAGTCCCGGTAACTAACTAACTAGTTTACGAAACTAAGAAGAACTAGGGCCCGTTCACATCTTTGGGTCACGAACTGTGTCACTGATACCCTATACATTAGCATTGGAACGGAGTATAGTGATGGTGCATAAAGTGAAAGAACACGATAGAAAAATAAAATTAAAGTAAAAAATAAAATTAAAGTAAAAAATAAAATAAAAAGAGAGAAAAGAAGGGGATGCCAATCAAGACCGGGGACGCAAGGCGAAGGATTGACGGATTGACGGATCGACAGTGCAGCCATTGCCAATAGTGGGACTCGGCAATGAACTGCGCATTCCGTAGGTATAGACAGAGGGGATACACATACACCGAGGTGACAAGGTGAAAATCATGTTATTTAGATATGCTGCAACCCACCGGTGATGCTACATGCTACTCCATGAGTAAGTAGTCTTTTCCGCCTTTTCTTCTCACCTTAAATGTGATACTATTTCATACTCTGTATAACGTGCTCCACCGCTAATCAGCTGGTTCAACCACGTTCTCAGTTCCAAGTATTTACTACCTGGTAGTAGAGACGTTTCCGGACCCTTCTTCTCCGTCACACAAAGGTTAAGGGTTACTGTCGCAGTCTCGAGGGGCAAAGGTCTCACGACAGGTGCGGTTTGCCATGAACCATGAATCGGCCGGCTGCAGAGGCACCAACTTAGCCGTGCCACTATTCCCCTTTGGTTGGATCGGCGCCTATGGAGATAGTTCGCGGGAAAAACCCGCCCTGGAAGTTTAATGGTTCCTGCCTAGATATGGCCATTGACCATGAGCCATTTCTGACCGTTTCTGCCCAGAAAAGGGTTCCTCGAGGTGGTACCCATGTCGCGTCCCTGGTACTCCGTTGCACCAGAGTATATGATATTATTCAAGAGTCTCATTATTTTCCGAGGTCTGCCATCGCCTGATCATCCTGATCATCCTAAGCCATCCTTATGACTCTTGATCACTCCTAGACGTCATTGCCGACTCGGTCGGGGCCGAGGGAGGGGAGCAAGAGGAGCCCCTTTACGCCTTTCGGCTGAACGTGCGGCACGCGGACCAGCAAGGGGTCTGATACCCCGTTCATGCATGATCTGCTGCTTTTATTTCAATAGTGCGCCTCCAGTTTGGGACTGGATATTCACTCTAGTACGTGGGTATTTTCCTACGGGATTTTTAGGGTTACCAATCAGCTTATTCCAAATCTTGTTCCGATCGTCAAATTCGCCGATCAAGCCCCGGAGACTATTCGGGTCATTCGGGACTATTTCCTCGTGGGATTTTCAAAAAAAGAGCCCGAGCATGTGTGATCTCTGCTCCTTCAGTACGGACTATGGAGGTACTTATACACAGTGTACCGTGCATTAACGGCGCTTCACCGGGACCGGGACCGCGATCGTCGCGTGATGAGTTATGTACGTGTAGCTCAGTACTAAATGCTCTCTAAGCATGGGTAGCTATGAGCCTCTACCCAAGCAGTCAGCGTATAATAGATCCATAGAGCTACAGAGCCCTCTACAGGGGCTGCCCTGGTGGCCCGGGAAACATTAGACGTACTCCGTGTAACTGGAGACCTGAATAAAAAGATCAGAAAGCAAAGTATCCTTGCAACGCCTGTATACCCGTAGTGCAGGATCTGGAAATCACATCACTTCCCGTCGGCAACGTTGGTATCTCTAATGCAAAATATAGACAACATAAACAATCGGGTAACTAGGTACATGAGATTCCCGTTCAGCGCTTCTTGCGCTGTGGCCGCGCGTTCTTCTCCTGTCGCCGCTGCGTCAACTTGCGCGCCTTGCGAATGTCGTCCGTCGACTTGATCTCGCTCTTCACCCGCGAGCCAGTGGCTGCCGGGCCCTGCCGCTCGCGCGCTGCCTCGTTCTTCTTCTTCATCTTTTCATAGTCGTGCCGCAGCGGGTCGGCTCGTTTGGGTGCCTGCTGCTTGTGGTGCCGGAACCGCCCACCCGCGCCGCGATTACCGGGATTCGTGCCCGTGCCCGTGCCCATGCCGGGCGTCTCGGCCTCACCCACGCGTGGTATACCGCTCATGCGCTTGCCCTTCTTCCAGGACTGGAAGCGACCGCTGCGGAAGCTGGCGGCGATCTTGGCACCGCTCTCGCCGCGCACCAATCGCGCACCCTTCGATCCGTCTTCGTCGTTCTGACGCGCCACATACTTCTTGTGTCGTTTGTCCCAGCGCATGGTCGAGCGCGGTTCACCGAAGCCCTTGTGTCCTTCGTCGCCGTTCAGGTCCATGGCTGCATCGCGCGAGGCAGCCGTGAAGTTGGAGTCGGTACCGGAGTGCACACCGTATCCACGATCTTCGGCGGCATTGCTGTTGTTGGGTGTGTACCCCATGAAATAATCGGGGTTCTGGAACGACGCGGTGAATGGTGCCTTGGATTTATCGCTCTGATCCTTCTTCGAGTAGGCGCCAAAGGTCACCTCCAGGTCCGACTCGTCCGCCTCGGACATGTTGTCTCCAGCCTCTTCGGGGATGTCCTCATCGATTTCGTCGGCTCCATCCTCTCCGCCATGCCCACCGCCCAACTCGCTGAGCTCGGCCTGCTCCTTAGCATACGCTCGCTGCTTCTTCTTGTGGACCGTGGTGCGAATCCGCTTAATGGTCTCGATGGCCTCGTCACCTTCGGCCTTGCCGGTCTTGCCGGCACGCCGGTTGTGATGCTCGAAAATGGTCTCCTGCGGGCGGAAGCCACCAATGCGAGCAAGCATTTGCTCTCGCTCAGCCTCCAGCTGGCTGGTCGTGTCGTTGAAAAGGACATGGATGGTAGACCAGTCTTCGGTAGAAGTGACCTTCTTCGCTCGCTTCGCGCTCTCGATGGATGCGGCATTTCGGGTGCGCATATAGAGCTTCTCACCTCTCGTGGCCACCTGGCGCTGCGAGTGGATATCCGGAACCTCGGTCAAAACCTTGTTGACCCATTCACAGGTCCGGGACAGCGGGTCTCTTGGAATGGTTCCCACGACCACGTCCTCGGCATAGTTGACCTGGTCGCCATATTGACGACCAAGAACCAACCTTCGGCCCAGAAACAGCTGAAGGTCGAGCAGATAGGGGGCATCCGAATCACGCACAAGACTGTAACTCCAACCTGTTTTGCCGGCACGCGCGGTACGACCGACACGGTGAATGAAGATCTTTGGCTGCGATGGAAAATCGTAGTTGATGACGTTGGCAAGGACTGGGATATCGATACCACGAGCGGCCACATCGGTAACGACCAGGATATTGGAGATGCCGCTTCGGAAGTTCTGAACCTGGATCTTGCGAGCGGTCTGGTCCAGTGAACCGTATGCGTAGGAAGTAGCAAAACCGGCTTCGATGAGAAGAGCGTAGAGGTAGTCGACGTGATGCTTGGTGGCAGCAAACACAATGGTGGAATGTTCAGTGGGCGATTCCTTCCAGCTACTACCCTTTTCCCCATCCCTCTTGCGCTTCCTGTCATTGGACATGAGACGCTCCTTGAATCTTATGGTAGCTTCAGTCGGCCCTGTAGGCATCTTGATAATTTCATGTAGAATGTGAAGAAGCGCACCTTCCTTGTCGGACGACTTGACCGCAAAGAAAGCATTCTGAAGATCGGGGGAAATTTTGCTCTCGGCATCCAGGCGAACCAGGGTGGGCTCCTGCAAGCCAGCTCGTGCAAATTCAACAAGCGACTTGGGCAGTGTAGCGGAGAAGAGGAGCGTCTGGCGCGTCGATGGCAGGCCGTGCAGAATTTCGGCCAATTGCGCAGCGAAACCCATTTCAAAGAGTCGGTCAGCTTCGTCAAAGACGACATACTTAATAGAAGAGAGATCAAGACCCATTTCGACCTTCAGATGCAGGAAACGACCCGGTGTCGCGATGACGATGTCGGGGTTGCCTGCCATCATTCCAAACTGGTCTTCTAAGCTATCTCCACCGACTAGGAGCACACATCGTAGATCTGTACCACGTCCCATCTCCTTGACCACCTTGAGTGTTTGCAAAGCGAGCTCTCGGGAGGGCGACATGATCAATCCACGGGCTCCGAATGCGGTGCTGTGACTTTTCAATTTCTCGATCATGGGAATGACGAACGCCGCCGTCTTTCCAGAACCAGTGCGGGCCATACCCACCACATCCTTGTCATCCATAATCACGGGAATCGTCTTGCGCTGGATGGGAGTCGGGACCGAAAATCCTTTGCGGGCGATTGCCTTGAGCAGTTTGCCATTCAAACCCATGGCCTGGAAGCCACCACCTTTCTTCACGGTGCGGCCCTTGAGGTTCGAGCCCTTGCGATTCGCAGATGCCTGCCGATTCGCAATGAAGGTCTCGTCATCATCATCATCATCATCGGCGCCTAGAAAGTCGAGATCTTGAGTGGGAATGGGCTTCTGACGGGGTCGGGTGTCGCCGCCGTTGTCGGAATCGCTGTCATGCTGGAAGAGCGAGTTCGTGATGTCGAACTCGTTTTCCGACATGGCCGGAGACGAGTCGCGGTGAGGCATTGTTGATGCCTCGAAGTGATGCGCCTCGGCGGATCAAAGGCGGAAATGGAGATGATAACGACTAAACAGCTGGTTCATTCGTTGAAAAGAGACAAATGAGATATCGGGGAAATGAGAGCCCGTTAAATGATCAAATGTCAAACCTTGAGACAATTCCACACTTGAAAAATGCTTTTCCAAGGTGTTGGTTAGTCTGCCTCGAAACAATCTCGTTGGACTCCAAAAAAAAAATTCAAAGTAACCAAAGGCGGTGAACCATGGCTGCAAACAGCACAAACAGGCTCCCCGCGACGCGCGACACGCTCGCCCGATGAGGTAAAATGATTTTACGACTCTCATCTGTCTGTGTTCACACTCTCTCAGCATGGGTAGGTGACCCGGCTTGACGTGTCATTCGTTATATACTGACATGCTTCCAGATAACTACAACAATTACAACTCCTTTGGCGGAGGCGGCGGAGGCTTCATGCCAGGCGAGACGAACACCCCTTCTGGCGCAAAGGTATGATGAATTGTTGCTTTTCTATGGCATTGACACTGACTCTCCATAGAGTGGCGACCGTGATAACAAAACTCTTCGCCCCGTCACAGTCAAGCAGGTCGTCGATGCTTCGCAGCCCTACCCAGAAGCCAATTACCAGATCGACGGTGCGGACGTGGCCAACGTGCTTTTCGTTGGCCAGGTGCGCAACATCAGCTCCCAGAGCACAAACATCACATACAAGATTGACGATGGCACGGGCGAGGTCGAGGTCAAGAAGTGGGTGGACTCAGCCACGGCTGATAGCATGGACACGGATGAGGGCAAGGCACCTGGGGATGGCAAGATGGAGGTCGAGCTGAACGGATACGCCCGTGTGTTCGGAGCCATCAAGTCCTTCGGCAACAAGCGCTATATTGGCGCCCATAGCGTGCGCCCATTGACCAACATCAATGAGCTAAACTGCCACCTTCTCGAGGCTACTGCCGTGCACCTGTTTTTCACTCGTGGTCCCCCTGGCGGTGCCGGTGCCGATGCCGGTGCCAATGCTACCTCCGGTGATGCCGCTATGGGCGGTGCGGATAACTACGGTCCTGGTCAGAACCAGGCTCTCATGTCCATGTCGCCTCTGGCGAAGAAGATCTACAACTTGCTCAAGACGGAGCCCCATGACGAGACTGGTCTTCACATGCAGCAGATTGCCTCGAAACTCAACCTGCCTGCTACGGATGTGGCGCGTGCTGGTGAGGAATTGCTCGGAGCGGGTGTGATTTTCTCGACTATGGATGAACAGACATGGGCTATCCTTGAGTATTAAATTCCGCGGTGTGGGTTTACCCTTCGATTGGAAGCCATGTGCAGTCATCAAATGATATCATGAATTCATTTTGCATTGTAATTGACAGTCCAACGACATGTACAATTTGATTTTGGGCCGTATAACCAGGCACGGCAACTCCATCTATAGAGCCCATTTTGTGCTTTATTCTGGTCCATCATATCAACATGTATCAAATGCCAACCATTTCGTCAGATGTATCGTATGTGAAATTCAAGCAGATCATATATGGACCGTAAATTAGGTCAGCTCATTCCGCTGCTGGGCTTCTTCAACAGACCGTTCCCAGCTGATCCGGCCGATGAAGACAAACTCGGTCGCAGACACGAGCAGGAGAGCAAGGGCCACGCCGCTCCATAGACCCATCACACCCCAACCAAATGCAAATGTTGTGCCCATACTGATGGGCATGGCAACGGCGTAGTAGCAGAAGAGCTGGATATACCCGCCAATTTCCTGCCGGCCGAGGCCGCGAAGAATACCATTACAGTTGGCGGCCAGAGCATCGAAGAGCTGGAATGCAGCGCACAGAGGGAGCACCTGCGCAACCAGATCGATCACTTCTGGATCCGAGCTGAAGAGCATCGGGATATAGTTTCGCAAACACATGAGCAGGACCATGTTGAACAGGCCAACAATGGTAGCGCCGCAAAAGCTCACCTTGGCCGACGTCTTCGCGGCGCCGACGAGACTGGCACCGATCAAGTTCGCAATGCGGGTGCTACCGGCGATAGATAGCGGGAAGGGGATTTGCCATGTAATGCTCGAGATGGTCGAAAGGATCGACTGTGCAGCGAGCTCGGTGGTGCCGAGGTAGCTTGATGCCAACGTCAACACCTCGAATGCCAGACACTCGGCTTCCACCATGATCAACCCCGGCAGGGCGAGGCGGATCATGGGACCCCAGTTCTCGAATGCTCGCTTGGTGAAGCCACTCCAGCATTCAGAGCCCACGAAAAAGTAGGTGTATACAAAGAGGGAGAGCGCCATAAGATTCTCGGTGATGACAACGGCGATGGGCGCACCAATGAAGCCCAGCTCGAGTTTCTGAGGATCCTGTTAGTATCAACATGCCTCAAGCTAAAGGAAGATCAATTTACCCAGACGAAGAACCAATTCATGAACGCGTTCAGCGGCGCGCAGATAAGCAACACATACAAGGATGCCGAGAAAACTCCCTGGGCCTGGAGATATCGCTTGCCACTCTCGAAGCAAGCGAATGCCGGCGTCCCCATCAGAGCAATCTTCAAATACAGGCCCGCCATTTTAGCTACCTGTTTCTCCGGCACAATCTTCGCCAGAATGTGCTCAGAAAAGAACCAGAGAGTTGCAATGGGAATAGTCACCAGCCACAGGAAAAACACCATGCGCAGCATCTGCAGGCCGACGAGTTTCCTCTTGCCGGATCCGTATGCCTGGGCGCACAGCGTATCCAAACTAGTAGCCAGACCGGAATAAACAGCGTTCCCAGTGATGCTAACCGTCATACTGGCCAGACTGACTGCTCCGAGCTCTTCCTTGCCCAAATGGCCGATGGTGAAGATGCTCGCCACCGTCAGTGAGTACTGTAGCAGGAAGGTAACCATCAACGGCGCCGAGTATTTTCCAATGACCCGGGCCTCACGTTGCCATGTCGTGTTGATCAGCCCAGCCGTCACGGCCTCTTCCCATTTCCGATCGATCTCCTCCGGTCCCATCGCGTCTCCTTCCGCCCGGGGAGGCCCCAGTAACGCCGTGGACTCGGAGGGGACATCTCCATTCTCGGTATCCACCTCGCTCGAGCTTCGCGCAGAGCCATTGATAGAGCCATATTGTTTGGAAGAGCTCTCTTGAGCCGAGGTGGAGAATATACTGCTCAGCCTACGCTGTCGTCCATGGAAGTTCCCGTGAGCGTCCTCGGGAGCAATGACATGGTTATCGCTCAACAGCTGCCGCTCTTCTTCGATGGCTTGTTCCCGTTCGCTATGCGTCAAGGGCTGGTAGTCGCCGTCGGAGGGGATCACAGTCGTATGATTGACGGTTGTGAAGTGGTTGGGGCGGCGATAAGAGCCGGCCAACGAGTGAGGGTTGGTCCCTACATGGCTGCTGGACGGGCGCACGGTCGACGAACCGGAGGTGTCGTTGGTGTTGATGGAGTCTTCGTCGGCATAGTGAGCAAGGTCATGGGCAATGATTGACGCGGCAATGGGTGAGCTGGAGGTGAATGACCGGCCGTACGGAGTCTGATACTCGGCGGAATCCGCGGAGAGTGTGTTGCGGGGTGCCATGACGGAGGATTATTTTTACAGCACGGCCGGCATCGTCTACAGAGGGAGCTCTACCTAGAGGAAAGGCAAAGAAGAAAGCAACTGAAAGGGGAAGTTAGAAGCTGAAAGCTCGGAAAATACGGCACCTACGGGTGCGAAGTGGGGAGATCCGCGACCGCCGTTTCTGCTTTAGTCGCCTCCGCGATCTAGGATCAGCACGACGCGAGATGGCGAAAACCTATCTCTTGCCAGGTCTAGGCCCATGCGAGATCTGAGCGGCCTTCAATCGCTGTGAGGTCAAAGTACTCTGCAAGGGTGACTTGAAGTCCTGATCCATCACGGCTCCACTGCGTCCTCGCCGATTATTAGAAGCTTGACTCGTCCTAATTACATAACTAGTTAACTAACTAGGGACTTCAGTAATTAGTTACTATGTGCAACTGTTCATAACAGCGAGATAGCGCATTAGTTATCTACCTAGGCATGGTTAGAAAGGCATTTTGATAAAGCTTCAGGCATCCGCCTGAGGCGTTGGCAATTTCAGGATATAAAAATCAACCCCCTTCTCTCACTTCTTCCTTCTTCACCATCTCTCCATACTCATTTCTATCAACTACAGGCATCCAACGTGTGTATATCACCGCTCTTTCCTTCTTTCCTTCCCCCAACCGTCTTCACCAAGCTCTCTAAAACCCGCTGTTTTGCTACTCGACTACCCTCTGATTCCTTCAATCGTAACCTCCTCTAAGCGATCTTTGTCGATTTGTCCCAGAGTTGAAGGAGACTCTGGGACAAATCGAGGCGGAAGCTTCCGACCGCAACCTCCCGGGAGTGGCCATCGAAGATTGGCCTCTAGGTTCATCACCTGCTACCTTGCAGGGCGTTGCTGTCGTCTAACCCCATGTAAATAGCAATACTATGGAGGTAATCACATTTACACTCCCAGTCGATACTCCCGCACTCGCCACGTGCGATGACAGTGTGAAAGACCGACCCGTTCCAGGGCTGTCCATGGATCGTAATGACAGGAGAAGATCCCGAGAGCGGATCAAAATAATGGAGTGATACACAGAGCTAAACGCCCAGATGCTATTTCGCTCAGCAGTGACCCTTTCAAGGGCGTATACCGTAATGAGATAGAAATAAAAGAAGAATAAATGGCGGATGATCTGATGCTATGACATCAACCGCAGGTCAGGTGACCCTTGTACCTGAAGGCCTCATTCTTCCTTTCGGAGATCCTTATTCACGATAACCTCGATCATGGATCAGCCTGCCGGTGCTCCATCGCCGGGTCGCTATAATCCATTGATCAATCCGGCTCATTCGAAGCCTGCATTGGTGGAAGAGTAAGTCCAAACAAACCCGTGGGGACTGTGGGCCTGCGGTACGACAAGTTTACTCGAAAATTCCGGGGTTCTGATTGCTTGTCCACGTACCCCCTTTCGCCTGTCTTGTAGCCTCCCCACACTCTTGGATGGACACTAACATCACTGGTAGACATGTCGAGGATCAGCAGCACATCCTCTTCTCGCGACCCCTTTTGGGCGCGCTGCTCTTCGAAAACGCATCTTCAGATGCCCGCGATCACTGCGCCAACGAACGTACTTTTCTCGCCTGGCTGCGCCTGTCCATGTACATGTCCATCGTCTCTCTCGCCCTCATCATCTCTTTCCATTTCCGTCAACAGCCCTCGGTTCTGGAGCGGCGTATGGCTCTTCCCCTCGGCATTATTTTCTGGCTCCTGAGTCTGACCTGTCTGGCTAATGGGTTCGCCAACTATGCTCGAACGGTCATGAAGTACAGCCGCAAGGCAGCTCTCGTCCAGAGCGGTTGGAAAACCCAGGTCGTCTTTACGGTGATAGGCACGGTGATCCTGGGCAGTTGCATCCTCTTTTTGTCGACGGACCGACGCCAATAGACTTGAGTACGCCGACTCTTCTTTTCTTGCTTTTTGCTATGGCGTTGGGGTGGGAGAGCATTGCATTGCACTGTACAAGGCGGGTGCCTTTTATTTGACTGCATTCACATATTCATGTCATGAACAAAATTCGCTCATCTTGCTAATATCAGAATGAACCAAGCCAATTGCTGGAATTTCTTTATATTCAAAGGCATCTCAAAATGTTCCTAATGAAGTGGATTATATGGTATGTGAAAGGTGCAGTGCGCAGGTGAAACAAGGTGGAGGTATCGATAAACAAAGAAAAGGTGAAGATCACTCAACGTCTCTCACATCCGGCGAATCTCGGTCTCGCCCTTGTACTTGTCCAGGGCCGGGGTGCCCAGGTGGCTCCACCACTCAAACAGCATCGAGTTGCAGATCAGCTTGAACCAGGGAGTAAACGTCAGGTCGGGCTTTTGGAACATGGCCTTTAGCTCGTCAGCCGAGACGTAGCAGGTATCCCGCACCTCGTTCGGGCTGGGCTCCAGGTCAACATCTGCCTGGATGAAGAGAATGTAGTCCACTAGTAAGAAGTTAGCAATCATCCAACCCCAAGAATCTATGGCAACGACATACCCTCATGCTCACCCCACTTTCCATCACTGGGGGCCTTGTAGTGGATTCTGGTGAAGAACTCAAACTTGTCCAAGGGCACCTGCTCGGCCTTGATGCCCAGCTCGTGATTCAGCTTCCGCTGCGCAGCACGCTTTACACCCAGAATGGCCGCATCAAGCTCCGCACCGGTCTCACCGGGGATTCCAAGAGGGTGAGAGCAGCAGGTGTTGGTCCACATGTCGGGGAAGGTGATCTTCTCGCTGGCGCGCTGTTGCAGAAGGAGGCGCTTGTTGGAGTCGAACAGAAAAACGGAGAAGGCACGGTGCAGGAGACCCTTTTCAATGTTGGTCATCAAGTGGCCTGGAGAGAACGCCTGTATTAGCACGAGTTCCTGGGTAATCAAAGATGACCGCCCCTGCCCCTCTTGAAGGTATGGAGCGGGGCAGGTTGCGAGGCTAAGGCTTACAGGTCTTCTTGCTGGCGCTGCCAATGGGACGATCATTGTTATCCAAAACGATGCAGACTTCCTCCATCAGACGAACCTGCTCCTCATCGTAGCCCTCGAGTTCAACCCCCTGTGAAGCGGCGTTGCTGTTGGCGGTGGGGAGGACATCTCGAGCCAGCGAGGTGTCGACATCGGGGAAGATGGTAGCCACATTGTCGGCGGTAATCTCCGTCGGTGCTGTAACTGTCATAGTAGCACTCATTTTGAATAACTGCCTGTAAATTGTGGCTCCAGTCAAATTCGATAAACAGAAAAAATGCGGGCGGTGGCTTTGGGGCGGCACTTTCCCTAGGGCGGTGTGGATCGGCAGTTGGACTCTTCCAACAGTTCAACATCTTTAACTATTCTATATTCTATAATGACCTAGGCAATAATCTAAGGTTCGGGAATTGTTCAATTATTAGCTCCGGCTGCGAGGAGCAATACTGTGTAACATCTGAGTATCTGTGTGCATTGTGCCACCTTCGGACATGGAAGTGGGAAATATACAATTTGGACAGGCCTGGGAAAAAGGAGAGCGGCTTTTCTGCAACTTGAAAACTGAACTATAATATTCCATAGCTTTGCACCAAAGGCCAGCAGAGAGCATCCTATTTATCATGGTAATCGTGAATTTCCAGATCCGAACGGCTCAGGTCTGCCAGCTCCTGGATCTCCTCAGGGCCCAACAGTCCAAGTCCTTCTCGTCGAGTGGGTGCATTGGCATCGAAGATGGGCTTCTCTGCCAGCGACGTTACCCGAGTTCCATGTCTCGGCTGTGACCCTTCGTAGTCCCAGCTAGCATTGTGAATTGTGATACTGTAAGCACATCGGTTAGTCTGTACTCTCATAACCATCCTTCCCATCAGAGTTATGCCTTACCGGTTATCCCATAGCGCACTCGTCCGTGGACTCCACTTGAAACGAACCTGAATATCTGGGTTCTTCTCATAGACATCGAACAAGTATCCAAGAATCACATCACTTTCGGCCTTGTCTAGGCCGACGATTCGATCGGTCATGGCCCGGTTTACCCAGAGGGCTTTCCAGCCAGTGGCGGGATGAACGCGGACAATAGGATGCTCGCGCTCCACGTATTTGGGTCCGGCCTCAGGGTGCTTACGGTCCAGATAGGGGTGAGCAGACCGATAAATGGCTGTCTTTCCATCAATGAACTTGCGGAAAAGAGGTGATAGCTTTTCGTATGCTGAGTATCCACTAGCCCAGAGAGTGTCTCCGCCCACCGTCGGCACAGTGTCGTTATGAAGATGCGTCACTCCGGCGGGTTGTCTCTCATGAACCAGATCAGTATGCCAGCGCGATGATCCTCCCGGTCGACGGAAGCTGGCCGGTGTCTCTGTTGCTTGCAGTGCTGGCCAAATGACAGTCACACCGGGAACGCCAGGGACTTGGGGCACTTGTGGCTATATAAAGCGTCAGTAATGTTGATTGGGGCTATATGAGAGGACGAGCTCCGTACGTGGACTTCAATCTCGCCAAACCACTCCCCCAGTTTCTTCTGCTGCTGTGGGGAGATATCTTGATCCCGGAAGAAAACCACGCTTCGCTCGGCAATCAGCAGACCCAGTTCATCTTTCTGCTGGTCTGTGAGATCCTTGAGCTGCAAGCCCACAATCTCAGTACCGATGTGTCTGGTCAGAGGAATCACTTCCTTTGCGGCCGACAGCAATGCCTTCTTCTCGGGATCGGCCCGGGTCCCCGGATCTACATGCGGACGATCATAATTTCTCACGTTGTAAACATCATCTGCATAAAGAGGGCGAGATGGCCGATAGGGGTAGCCAGCACTGAGATCAATGCCTGCTTTATCCAAACGGTCTCGTGCCGGCGCTGGAATGCCGAGACTGTCCTTTCTCGGCGGCGCAACGTCTACAATGCGGGGGTCGATAGGAGCAGGAGCCATATTGATAATAAAGTATTCACTATATCTCTTGATCCTACAGTAGTCTCTGTCCTATTTAACGTTCTCATGGATATTCAAGTGCAAGCACATCATCACCAAGTCGTATTCGTCTTCTGCGCAAATATACGTCGCGCAGTGGACGAGATCTAGCCAGCCATTACAAGGATCTGTGTGTACCCCTCACCATTTTCCAATAAGAGAAATGTAGATACCGTCTCGTAGCATCTAACCAATCTTGAGCCGAACTCATGCAGCATCGTTACAAGCGGGGAAGTCATTATTCCACAATATTCGACGCAAATCACGAAGATCGCATATTTCTGATTGCTAATCCATTTATCATGATGCCGCGTATTCCGATAAGCACTTGGCATCGGACTTTGGGGGGTCGGGTTCATGACCCATGTCGTAACTTCGATTGCGAAATTTCGGACCCAAATGCTTCATCGCCGACAACGGGAGAGAATAAATGATTCGGGACCTTGTATATGGTTTTAAAATAAGAATTTTCCCTATTGATGTGACCTGAGTAATTCTCATTATGGCCGACGGTGCAATAAATCGTGTAGCAGTCATCGGCGCTGGCATTAGTGGTGTTGTCAGTGCCGCCCATCTTCTCGCTGCTGGGCTGAAAGTGACAGTATTTGAGAGAAGCCAAGCGGCCGGTGGAGTCTGGTGAGTCTTTAGAATTGATTAACAGAAAGATAGTTACCAATTACCCTAAATCAGGCTTTTTGACAAACGATTACCGATCGAAGTCCAGTATCCAAGTAATCGGCCATCGGATGTGGGAAAGTACAGCAGAGATGAGAGAAGCGAGAAGGAACAGCAGATTCTGATTCATGCTCCCCCGGGACCATGCTATGAGAGTCTCACCAACAATGTCTCAACCCCGTTGCTTCGTACAAAACTCAATGCCTGGCCGGAGGGAACCCCGCACTATGTCAATCACGATGTGCTCAGAGAATACATCCAGGACACCTCCAAGAAGTCTGGTGTTGACGATCTGACAATTTACGGTGCCTTGGTGACGGAGGTTTATAAACAAGGACGAGAATGGTATATTCACTGGACCGCATTGCATGGGGACTCTGAAACAGGAAACGTTATTGAGCAGCAAGAGACCACAGTAAGCTCCATGCCCAGATTAAAGCTTCAATTTCATTTTGCCTGATCAAACAGGTATTTGATGCTATTGTCGTTGCGTCCGGCCATTACCACACCCCTCTCGTCCCTGATATCACCGGCTTGGCCGAAGCAAAAGCTAAATGGCCGTCAAAGATCATGCATTCAAAGTCATTCCGAAGCTCTAAGGGGTTTGCAGGAAAGGTACGCTTTGCAGAGCCTAAGCGTGAGAATAATAGACTTTCATGCTGATTGTATTCAGAATGTACTGTTGATAGGAGGTGGAGTGTCCTCGGTGGACATAGCTCGCGAGATCAGCTCCGTCGCCAACCACGTCTATCAAAGCACTCGAAATGGTGCCTTCGATATTCCAGCCACCGCACTTCCTGAAGGAACCTCTAGAATTGAAGAGGTAACCTCTTTCGAATTGGTTCCATCTGCGATATCTTCAGACAACTATTTACCTCTAGTTGCGCACCTCAAATCCGGTCAATCACTGCATGAGATCGACAGAATCGTCCTGTGCACAGGTTACCAAATGGTTCTACCTTTTCTTTTGCAGTATAATGAGCCCAGTGTACCTGCTGCTTCAGCCAATGATTCGGTGATCGTGACAGATGGCACCCAGTTTCACAATTTGCATCGCGACATGTTCTATATCCCTGATCCAACATTGGCTTTTGTGGGTGTGCCATTCTATACCGCCACTTTTACTCTTTTCGAATTCCAAGCCATAGCCGTGTCAGCGGTTTTCTCTGGCATTGCACAACTACCATCTACGGAGAGCATGAAGGAAGAGTACGGAAATCGGCTTAAAGAAAAGGGTTACGGTCGGAGCTTTCATTCGCTCAAAGGCGAAGAGGAAGCCTACGTTAAGAGCTTGATTGAATGGATGAATGCCGGAAGAGCGCATCATGGATTACCGCTGATTGAGGGTCACACTCGTTCCTGGATGGAGGAGAAGAGAGTCCATGTTGAAAAGCTAAATATGCTTTGGCAAGGCCTCCAGTCTAGATCCGAGCCCGAAGCTCTTGTCGAGGGACACGCAGAAGTCGAGGCCATGGCATGAGATGGTGTCAGGAGATATTATATTGCCATTCAATGAAAGTATTCAGAGCTTGGTTATTTGATTTTCGAACTAGAGTAATTTACTCCCACCTCGACGTGGAAACATGATCAAGCTTCGAATAATCCAAGGCGAGAACAAACGGTTCCAACCAGATGATATACAGAAATAATGTAACAGATAGTATCGACCCGTTTTTTAATCATGTCCAAGCGAGGAAACCGGGATTCCTACTGTTGTGAGAGGTCAGTGGCACCATCGTTGCTTCGTATGACGAGCTCCACTGCGTGCGGGATGATAATCACCTCGCGCAATATGATACCAGAGATTAAGAATACCATGGCAGCAATTTCGACAAATCTCCGCCTATCGATAAGATTTTGGCGCTATTGTTCTGGTGTTGGCCATCCTCGCAGAAATTGCGCAAACAGAGCTAACGATTATTCGATACAGCAGGTAGCTACACCCCCTTGCTAGGCCAATGACAAGGAGCTAGGAGCTTAACCGAGGCTCTATCCCCCGCTCTCTCATAAATTCAAACATAAAGCCATGTAAGCACGCGATTTTACCATGTCCAATTCGAGCTCACTAGCTAGGATGCTCGGGGCGGATCCGATAACATTCTTCGCAACAGCATGCCATTCCACTCGATGCACACGCCTGGGCTCTACTTCTCTATTATCTTATAAGAATGTTGCTAGGTGTCGGCTAAAATCTGAGCTGATCTGAGCTGATCTGAGCTTTGTACGAGTCCACCATGTCAACTACACGTGTCAAGGAGGCAACTAGCGATCCGTCTGGTCCGCTGGTTCAGAAACCCGTGAAAAGAAAGTGGGTCGGCTACATTTGGGATACATTTGATAAGTCTCCAGAGGAGCGCAGACTGCTATTCAAGTTGGATTCGGCTATCTTGACTTTCGCATCCCTGGGTATGTTGTGTCGCTATAACCGTCTTGAGGTCGATACTGACGCGGCGTTTTCTGACTCCAGGTTACTTTATCAAGTACCTTGATCAGACCAATATTAACAATGCTTTTGTGTCTGGGATGTGTGTCTTGATTTATCCTCATTTAATCGCAGCGGCCTAACATTGTCTAGGAAAGAGGATCTGGGCCTCTACGGCAATCAACTCAATTATATGCAGACATGCTGGACCGTCGGTTACGTTATTGGCGAAATCCCTAGTAACATACTCTTGACGCGTATCAGGCCTCGATACTGGATTCCAGCTGCAGAGGTTATATCATGGATGTCCCACCTATGCTGATTTCTGCTAATTTTGTCCAGCTTCTTTGGACCGTGCTCACGTTTTCCATGTCAAGATGCAACACTGCCACTCAGTTCTATGTGCTAAGGTTCTTTATCGGTATGTACACCAATATAAGGGTTATTCTCTATTCATCTCTAACCGGATCTCTAAGGTCTCGCCGAGAGCACTTTTTACCCCGGAATGCAGTATATCATCGGGTCCTGGTACCGCAAAGACGAGCTAGCCAAGCGATCATGTATTTTCCACACAAGCAGTGGTATCGCTAGTATGTTTTCTGGGTATCTCATGGATGCCGTTTATCGACTAGGCGGTCGAGGGGGCTTCAAGGGATGGCAGTGGTAAGGCAGAAGAAAAGTGAGCGCTGCAGAAATGTCTTGTCTGACCCGAAATAGGCTCTTTCTGGTTGATGGAATCATTTCCCTCCCGGTTGCTCTTAGCGGTTTCTTTGTGTTGCCAGACGTGCCGGAAATTTCCAGTCCGTGGTATCTCAATAAGGAGGTAAGTCCACTTCGGAAACTCCTGGTTGACTTTTTGATACTAACATTCATGATTCCATTAGGAAGTTGCACTGGCGCAAAGGCGGATGAAACTAGAAGGTCGCCGGGATAGAGGGCCCTTTACTAAGGCAAAACTGAAGAAAATCTTCTCTTCATGGCACATCTACCTTCTTACACTATCGTACATGTAAGTTAGACGAGGCTTCCCTTTGATGATTTACTGACATGCAAATTACAGTCTCTTCAACAATGCTGCTGCTGGGTCCCAGCCGGTATTTCAACAGTATGATTGAAAATATGTTCTTGAAAGGAATTTGTTAAGCATTCGTCACAGGTTTTTGAAAGCGTCGAAAGACCCCAAATACTCAGTAAGCCAGATCAACGCATACCCTACAACCACCTATGCTGTTCAGGTCGTCACCACACTTGCTTATGCCTGTAAGTTGATAGGTTGATGCTGTTAAGCCTTCGGACAAGCTATACCTAACAGAATAAAGGGTCTTCGGACACGTTTCTTAACGGAAAGCGATGGCCGCCAATCATATTCGGTGCTGTGAGTCAAACCGCTCTGTCATACTATAACAAAGAAGCTTATAGATTTTAGGTGGTGAACATTATCAGTTATGTTTCGTTGGCAGTATGGGATATCCCAATTGGTTGGAAGTGGACTTGCTACATTATCTGTGGTAGTGGGTTTGGACTCAGTGGTCTCCTAATGGCGTGAGCAAATCTGATCCTATCAGACTCCCGTCAAGTAACTAACCACGTTCAACAGTTGGGCTCATGAAATCTGTTCTGAAGACAATGAAGAGCGATCTCTTGTCATTGGAAGTATGAACGAGATGGCATATGTCGTCCAGGCATGGCTACCTCTGATTGTGTGGCAGCAGGTGGATGCGCCCGAATATCGCAAGGGTTTTATCACAGTCTGTTGTCTATCGGCTGTTTTGATCGTCACCACCCTAATCGTGCGAAAGCTTGATCTTCAGGAAAGGCGAGAGAAAGCGTAAGTCTGCCTTCATCTTTTTTCTTCCATTATTTCCTCTATAAATTCAGGGTGTTAACTATGTTGTCAGTGACCGAGCAAGTCACATAGAAGGGACGGATGATAGCTTGTCAGACTCGCCTATAGCAACACAGGTAGACACTAAAGTATCCAAGCTCTAAATGACATAACCCTGCAATGACTCTTGTTACGTGATGTCCTAGGGTGCTTCGACACGGAATAGACATTTCACTTATACTGCGTAGGACTTAGGAATAATTATGACACCCTTGATACCTATCGCCCGCCGTACTCTATGGCCCGGTTGATTAGGTGAGTAGTGACTCCAACTTATGCATAAAAGTTGACAATTATCAGAACGACAATCTCGAGGTCTACAACCTCGGAGAATCTGGCCTATGCTTACGAGCTTATTTTGACTAGAATAAGCGTAGATATATCTGTCTTATAGTCATCTAAGGAGGTATATACTAGACGATGTCACGGAAACTCTTTAGCTTTGCCTTTACTTTGCCTTTACTTTGCCCTTAGTATATAGTTAACTAACTGGTTATTCAATCCTTTATAATATTTACCTTAACCTAACTCTTCATAGCATTAGCCTCAAACTAAGGAAATACTCTCCTATATCAACCCTGGAGACGTCGGATGCGACTTCCTTGACCCCGACACTTACTAACTAGTTAATCATCGACCTGGCACGATCCTGTGACTTGTTTGGCCCCACGAGACTAACCTTTTTCATCCCTACCAACCTACGTCGATTTCTGTCGTTCGACGGGTACTATATTTGAAGAGTCGGACCCGACCGAGCTAGCTGACTTAAACTTCTCTTTAGGTCTTGGTCATGGTCCCCCTCTCTGAGTCGTCCGGCAGCCTGAGTCCTCCTCTACTGAACGCGGAATTTGACGCTCACACCGCTGCCCGGCAGAAGATACTTGCTCGGCTGGATACGTATCAATCACTGAATGACAATGACGATACCGTCCGTTTCCTGACGTCTGCCTTCCGATTCTTTCCCATCCAAGGCCAGGTCCACTTGGCCGACGATGCAAAGAGCTGCAATGACGACGACCGCCTACGACAACTAGCAAAGCACCTGGATACAGCTTTGCTTAGACCGATGGTGGCCACAGGTGGGAAAACGCCCGCAATCACACCCTCCCCCCGCCCTAGGGTAGAAGATTCTAGTGAGGACCTACTGTCCCAGGACTTCGACTCGGCAACCCGGCGGCAGGACCAATTGCGGCGAGCTTGCCTGCAACGTGATAACCACCAATGTGTAGTGACAAAAGTGTGGGACTTCGACTATGAAAGCCGGCCCCGCGACGCACATACTGCTGACCTCGAAGCCGCCCACATCATCCCATTTGGCCTAGGAAATTTCCGGGAGGATGAACGACTACAGAATGCGCAAATCTGGAATTGCCTCTACCGCTACTTCCCAACCATCCGGGACCTCTTTCACCACAGCGATGAAGACGTTAATCGCATTGATAATGTGATGATGCTGGATGCAACCCTGCATCGAGAGTTCGGTCGCTTCTCATTCGTCTTGGAGGAGACCAATGTTCCTGGTCGCTACCGCGTGAAGATCTTTTCGCAATTTCGAAACACCCTCCTCCGGCTCCACATGCCCGAGTTCGTGGTAGTAGCAAGTCACGATCCCCAGTACCCCGCCCCTAACAAGTCCCTGCTCGCCGTGCACGCAGCCGTCGGCAACATCCTGCCCGCGACTGGGCACGGCGAACTGATCGCGAAAGCCATGAAGCATCTCGAAAGCAGTGGCGGCCATGCTCTTGCGAAGGACGGGAGCACCAATGTGGAAGAATTGCTATCTGTAACCGGTCTTTCTTCACTGGCAATTAATCCCAGCCACCGTTCGCCGGTCCGTGAGGAGAAGCATTCTCGTCATGTTGGGTCTGGGCTCCCCGTCGCGGAAAATCAACCGCCCAGCGTCACCAATGAGTCGTCGAGTCATCGAGGCGAATAAGTAACTAATGCGTGGTATCCTGAGGAAGCTAGCTTCTATTTGACTTTCTATTATCTCAACCACCTCCAGATTGACTTCCCACCGATCAACGAACAGAAATTACCTTGGTGCTATCCGCAGATCACCGCCAGATAAGGCATCTGGAGAGGACGATATTTGTTCTAGCTAGTTTCCTATTTTGCTATCCACACTGGAACCATGGCCATCATTCAGCCTATCTCTTTCCACTAACCCCAAGTAACCTTCTAAGTTATGAGACAGCCTGCCTCTTTTCAACTTGACCACTTCCTCCGCTGGTCTTCTCCACAAACAGCCCTGCCAGATCGAGAATCTTTCCATCGTATCCCATCCCGCCTAAAAAGGTTACTCCAAATGGTAGCCTTACCATTGCTTCCTTGCCGGAGGCCACCCAGCCGGCCGGCACGTTCACTGCACAGAGGTCCAGCACGTTGGCGGAATGTGTAAATGTACCCAGCCGCGAGTTCAGTGCTACTGGATCCGCTTCCATCTCCGCAATCGTGGGATGGAAGGGGGCCGTTGGCATAAACAAGAAGTCGATCCCATTTGACCCCAGCGGATCGAACATCTCCCGTGCTTGTCGTGCGCATTCCGCCTGGCGCATCTTATCTCGGAACACCATCCACGGCTCTATGGGGGCTTGGTCAGCCGCTGGGGCTAGTAATGGCCGGAAAACAGCTTGCGTGGTCGGATGGAGAGCGTGCAAGCTCTGACGGAGAAAGTCGGGGCCAATGGCGGCGATCCGCTCGTGGACCAGGGTGGCATCGTAGAGGAGATCAGTTGCCTCCTGGAACGGAGTGTAGTCGATTTCGACCAGGGTCCCGCCACAGGACTGTTGCAGTGTGGCAACCAGTTGTGCGAAAAGGTCCCGGTAGGGCTTGGAGCAGACGGCTTCCAGTATCGAGGTAGGGGGGATTGCGAACCGGAACCCGCTCGCTTGAGGACCACGAAAGTCGACATGCCAGGTAGGTAGGGCCGCGGGAATCTTGGCGAAGGGGTCATGGGGATCATGATGGGCGATCGTGAGCCAGATTGTCCGGGCCTCGTCGAGGCTCGGAGTCATGATGGATATGCAGTCCAGACTTGGACAGGCGGGAACGAGTCCATGGGTAGAGATGGTCCCTCTGGTCGGCTTCAGCCCCACGATGCCATTGAATGCGGCGGGGACACGCCCGCTGCCGGCGGTGTCGGTTGCAAGCGCAAACGAGACCAGCCCCGCACCAACGGCCACGGCAGAGCCGGATGAGGAACCACCAGAGATATGATGAGCGCTGTAGACAGAGTGCGGCATACCGAAGGGGGACCGACAGCCTGACAGGCCGGTGGCCAGCTGATCCAGGTTCAGTTTGCCAATATAGATGGCTCCTGCATCCAGGAGGTACTGCACCGATGTAGCGTTTATCGACGGGGTATAGGTGTAAGGTTCACAAGCAGCCGTAGTCGGAACACCCGCGACATCAATGGTATCTTTAACACCGAAGGGAATGCCGAATAGAGGAGGTAGCATCCGTGGTGCTGGCTGTCCATAGGAGTAGTTGTACTTGGTGGCCAGGGCAATAGCAGCGGCAATGCACTCCTCGCGACTCTGGATGGTGATCCAGACTGCAGGATCGATTTTCTGGTATTTCTCGATCCGGTCAAAGACCCGGTTCACGATCCGTACCGGGTCCTCCAGCCCGTTGCGGTACCGTTGCTGTAACTCTCGAATTGATGGTAGAGAGTCCTCAGCCGTATCAGCAGAAGGATGGAGAGGAGGGGTTGATGGGGGAGTAGAGGGTTCTTTTGGGTTTGGCAGATGCGCTAGGAAATCGGAGCTGTGGCCGACAAATCCAAAGAGACCATCTTGCGAGCAGATGGTGTCCATCGCCGAGGTTACCAACTGCGCATCGAAGCCGTCGGTACAATCGGCCAGGAGGCAGCATTGGTAACCGCGGTCATTACATTCGCGAAGCGTGCTGGTTACACAACATCTGGATTGGATGGATCGCAAATCAGCCCCTGATTTCTCGATCAATAAATAAATCACTAAGAAGTCATAACTTACTCAGTGGTTACTCCTGCGAGGAGTAGATGCGTAATGCCTCTGGCGAGAAGCTCTCGATGCAGCGAGGTGCCCCAGAAGCTGCCTTTACCCGGCTTGTCCACGACCAGCTCACCGGGCAACGGGGCCAGTTCGTCGATAATGTCGTGGCCGTATTCGCCTCGCACCAGCAGTCGGCCCATGGGACCCTGATCGCCAATTGCCATGCTGTGATGACCAGTGGGAGCACTGATCTGGCGCAATCGTTTCGCTGCTGCGAGATCCGTCAGCTCGGGTCGATGGCCTTCGCGCGTGTGGATGATGTGGAGGCCCATCGCGCGTGATCGCTCGAGCACGCGCTGGACGATGGGAACAATCTTGCGGACGGACGCAAAGATTGCAGGGTCACCGCATTGCATCCATCCAAAGCCATCTGGATCGAGAAAATCGCGCTGCATATCTATGATGAGAAGAGCGGTGGTGGCGGGTGAGAACTTGAAGCCATACGGGCGAGCATTGGGTAGGAGAAGATCTGCCATGATTCTTTCTTTTTTTTCTGAAGAAAGAGAGGAGGGATTTGATTGAACTGCATTGCAAGAAGAGAGGGGAGGAAAGAAGAAAACAAAATAAATAAAAAAAGACGTTAGTTCCTCCAAAGTAAACCGTATCGTGATAAAGTTGTAGTTGTGCGGGGAAGAAGGTGATAAGACGTTGTTTTGTCACAGATTCAACTCCCACTCTCTTCCACTCGCCGTCGCCCGCCGGCGGCCCATCGCTTCTTAAAAGATGCCGCGATTCCATTCGCTGCTTATCAGAAACAGTTGAAGATAAGCAGATAAAGATCGTCATCTGTTTATCGGACGTTGATAACTCTATTTCGCTCTCCATGCTTACATCCTTCCAGATGCCTCATATTTATTGTTCATCCATCATGACATCCTGGACTTCCCCAGACGTTGTTAGAGCTTGTTCTGGTAATATAGTCGGACTTCTCCTGCGCCATCTCATCCATCATGGATGGCATCCGTCGACGAATCCGCCCTGTCCAGCAGAAATGCAAAGACAAAATGAAGCCGTCCGGATGGTTGCTCCCTCAGCAAAAGTCCTCCTTTGCCGATGATGGCACCTGGACCAACGTCGATATGGATGTGACGCCGTTGGAGCGCCGCGTTTGGGGACCATGGACCATGCTAGGCTTCTGGTTCTCCGATGCCCTGAATGCTCAAGGCTGGGAAGCTCCTGCTGCCATCATTGCCGGAGGACTGACATGGTGAGTATTGAACTCTCAATCATCCTCTTATTTTTTTCCCCCTCCTCCCTCTGACACGAGTATAGGCGTGAGGCTATCTACTGCATTATTTTCGGCAATCTCACCACCACTCTCCCACTGGTCCTCAACGGTGCTATGGGAGCTAATTTACACATCCCATTCCCCGTCGCCATGCGCTCCTCCTTTGGCTGGTATTTCTCCCGCTTCGCCATCGTCGTGCGTATGGCCACCGCCCTGTTCTGGCACGCCATCCAGACCTACACCGGTTCGACGGCCATCACCCAGTGCATCCGCGCCATCTGGCCCTCCTATCTCAATATCCCGAACCATCTCCCCGCCTCGGCAGGCATCACCAGCCAGCAGCTGCTCAGCCATTTCATTTTCTGGTCCATTCAGCTTCCCTTCCTGCTCACCCCACCCCACAAGCTCAAGTGGTTCTTTAGCTTCAAAGCCGCCGTCGTGCTCATCTCCTCCGTCGGTGTCGTTATAGCCATGACCAGTAAGGCCCACGGCACCGGGGACATCTGGAACCAGTCCTACGGCGTACCCCCCGGTGCCAAGCGCAACTGGCTCATCCTCTCCAGCATGTCCAGCATTACCGGCAGCTGGGCCACCATGGCCACCAACATCCCAGACTTCACGCGCTACCTAGACCGTCCAAAGGGGGTCTACTGGCAGGTGGCGTTCCTGCCTGTCATCCAAATCATACTCGGCCTGTTTGGCATTATCTGCACCTCCGCCGCCAAGGTAGTCTACGGCTACTACATCTGGGACCCGGTCTCCCTGGCCGCCGAGTGGAAGGACGGGCCGGGGAACCGCGCCGGAGCCTTCTTCGTTGGCTTCACCTGGTGCGTGGCGCAGATAGGCACCAACCTCTCCGCGAACGTGATCTCTTGCGCCAACGACCTCACCAGCCTGTGTCCGCGCTACATCAACATCCGCCGCGGGGTCATCCTCACGACCATCACCGCCGGTTGGATCATGGTCCCCTGGAAAATCATCTCCTCGGCCGCGTCGTTGCTCAGCTTCATGTCCGGCCTAGGTATCTTCCTGGCTCCCATCGCCGCCATCATGGGAGCGGACTACTGGATCGTCAAACGGAAGCATGTCGACGTGCCGGCCCTGTACCGTGCGCATGGCCGGTATCGCTACCACGCACGCTGGGGCACGAACTGGCGCGCCGTCGTCGCCTTTTTCATCTCGGTCGTCCCCAACATCCCTGGAATGGCGGCCTCGGTGAATCCCTCACTGGCTCCTTCTGTCGGCAGCGCAGTCAAAATCTACGATATCTTTTATTTGTGGGGTTTCTTCTCTGCCTTTGTTGTATACTCGCTCCTGGGACGATTATTCCCTGCAACGGAGACTTTGGTCCCCGAGACGATCTCGGGGGATGATGTCTACTTTGGCATGGATGCTACTACTGGTGCCGGTGGATCGTTCTTTACGGACGGTGATGTTGATGAAGAGAAGAAAGGCGTAGAGGCGATGGTGGTTCGGTCTGCGTGTCCTATCTGAATGAATAAAGTGGAGAACAATATATGTTTGCACCATATATGAAGGGTGAACTGGCAGGTCCCTTTGGATTTAATTTTACTTTTTCTTTCGTGAATGTAATGACATAGTACTTCGACTTCTAATTTCATTGCATGTAGATAAAGAGGCTGTCACGGTCAGTATATGTACGTTTGTCTGTAACATGAGTACTCATGACAGTATGTATCTAGTCAGAGTCCTGGTCAATCCAAAGCCGCTCCTCGCTCTACTCGACCCTCCTCGAAAAGCTGTAAATTCGCATCTAATCGCGTAATCGCAGTGGTCATGAATCGCGCCCCGTTCTCACCGTGCATTTTCAGCATCCAGCGATACTCTCGTAATTTCTCGCGGTAGAACGTGGTCTCCATCTCCTTCTCCTTTTCCTGTTCCTCACCGTATGCCTCTGCCGTCGAGGCCAGAGACAGTAACAAGGTCCCAAAGAGGCCGATCAATGCCAAATTCTGGGCCGATGCAAAGTACCAAAATGATGACAAGTGCTGCGGTTTGAGCGCCTGCACAAAGTTGAGCGCAAACAGGAACCGTTCGCGAGCCACCGATCGACAGATCCGAGTCAGCTGGGGATCTGTATAAGACGACAAGGCAAGGAGGATGCGCCGGTGGAGTGTAATTTCTACCGCGATATACGCCAGTCGCAGGTAGCCCACAGAAGAGAGTTTCATGATATGCGTCACCTCCATGGTGGATAGGTAGTCTGGGAGAGTGGTAAACCACTCGCGTAGTTTCAACTGGACCGGCTTCGCCTTTTCCAGAATGAGATTCAGGCGTTGCTGATCGTCGCCGACCCGAGTGATCTCTCTACGGGCCTGCGCCGTGAACAACCGGTCCTGGAGTTCTGCCAGGATCTGAGTGAGAGAGATCATGCAGTGGAACAGTGCCTTGCCTTTCTCGACTTCCGAACTGCCTTCCTGGTCATCTTCGTGCGCGGCATTCTCGGGGAAGTCTGCGTCCGTGAGGGGCTGGACGGTCCAGTCAACCGAATGGATGAGACTGGGGTGGCCACTACTCAGGATGCTCCATTTATCCTGCATATATAAGGCCCAGGCCATCCGTTTTCGCAGCCCCTTCTCCCACGATGGGATATTCCAGTCTGAGGCGTCCAGGTGTAAACCCAGCGTGTGGGCCACGCTAGTCACTTGTGCCATCAGCTCTGCAGAATTTCCATGGCCGGTTTCGGTATTGTATTGCAGTAGGAGCAACCCTGCCTGGACGGTGGAGAGCTTGGGCCGGTGAATGGTGTCCCTCAGAGAGTTCCTCGCCAACACTTCTAGCCTACGTTCATCTGGTTTCGTCTTGTTAGAGTCATGGTCGTCATCGCCATCGTCATCGTCATCACAATTGCTCATGCTTCGGTGACGGCCACTCAGCCGATCGTCGTAGGCCCAGTATTGCAATGCGAGAAGGTACACGGCCGCTAAGCACGGCGGGGAGAACTCGCGGTAGGAGCGGGCGTACTTCTCGAGGAACACCTCCTTGTGTAAAATGGGGAAGCTTGGAAAGACGATTCGGAAGTAGAGGTCAATCAACGCCTTGCCGTGGGGCAGGACAGCCTCCTCGATGGCGTCCAGCTCTTTCAACTCATCCTCGTAGCTCTGCGTGTTTGCGTCGGCTAAGAGCAGAAATGCATGATCATCGTCTACACGTCGAAGGGTGGTGGTACTTTTGGTGCCAGAGGTCAAGGGAAGTTTGACCCTCGTCTCGGCCGATTGGGATAATCGTCGGACAAGGGCTGGCTCGATGGCTCCGTTGGCTCCGAGATACAGGCTGTGATGTGTGTTCTGTAGACCCAGTGTTTTCTTGAGAAGACTGGGGCCGTCAAAGTCATCATATTCCTCCACACCAGTCCCATGATTGGTGCGAATTACACGGGTAGGAGGGTTTATTGCACTAGACAAGCGTAGACTATTAGCCTGTGTTCTTCTCAACAGTATAACAAACTTACGGTCTCTTCAGGACAGCAGTCAATGATGATTGCTCATTCCGAGTAGCTGATGTAGAACGAGTTCGTTTCCGAGCCACAGGACTCTTGATGAAGGTACATTCCTGTCCATGAAAGTTGCATAGCACACAAACTGGTGAGCCTGGCTCCAAGACACAACGGCTCTTGCGTTTGCGCTATGAGCATATTTGATGGTCAGCCAGGTAATTATAATTGGCAAGAATGCAGATCCATTCGAAGGGTTTTATCCACACTATCCGCGGACACTAGCACCGCATCGTATTGAAGACATTGCTTACGGGTTACTTACACAGGCATCGCACGGGCGGTCTCTCCGCTTAGCAGAAGGCGGATTGGAAGCTCCCATATCTTACGGGCTTGTGAATAGACGATGGTCACTGATTCACGTCTCACATTATGCTAGAGAGGAGGAGGGGGAAAAGGCAAATAAGCACGGTAAGAGACTTCCAGTTTTGCAAATCTGATTGAGTAAAGCTGAAGAAGCAGCGAGCGAGGCTTATCGTGAGTCGTGCTTCAGTCGCTGATAAGGACATGCTGACTCAGCTACACATGGGCCAGTTAAGCGGGGCCAATCATGGCTAGCTAGGTGGGTCCTGGTCACGTGATATTATATGGCACTTCCAAAAAACAAGCCTCCCCTGCTCCGTAGATCCACTATAAAACGGCGAAAAAAGAATGACCAGACTGGGGCTCGATCCCAGGACCTTATCGGTGTTAACGATACGTGATAACCAACTACACCATCCGGCCAACTGTGTCGAGGTTTAACGAACACGGCTTCTTGGTGCAAAGGCCACGCACAATCATGTCATTTTCACCATCACCCGAAGTCACTCCGTAAAAGGTATACTAGCGATTGAATCATCAACCGATGATCGACATCCAGGCGCGAAGGCTCGCTTTGTTGCAGCTCTCATTCGAGGACAGTGGCCAGCAAACAGACCAGCATGGACCAGGATGAGTGGAGAGAGTGGGGACACGAGCAAAGTCCGAAATACCAACCGCGATTCAAAGGATATCCGTTAGAAATGACAGAACCCCCACAGGCCAGGGTGCGAGCTTGTTCTCGAGCATTACCCATACTCAACGGGAAATCGAAAGCCCGGAATTAAAAGGGTTGAAGGAGCTGAGAAATCAATGTATAAACGTGTATAAGCGTTGGATCTTTCCATTTATTACCGGAAAAGGTGCCATTCCACGCAATACGTACCTTTCAAAGCTAGCCGAGGAGCTTGACGCGCTTCGGAAGGTTCCCCGGTCTATTGCGCTAGGGGAAAGTGTTCCTTTCTCTCAAATCGCACTTAAAGTCGCCGATCATGGCCCGGTCTGTCTCGATGATCCCGTCTTAGCGTGTGACTCGGCTTTGATGGGTGGGGTACGGCAAGAGTCGGGACTCGTAGACCGGCCAAGGTGACGCGGTGTCTTTTTCTGTTAGTGAAGCTAACATGGTTAGGGGCGGGTTGGTGGGTTGGCGGGTTGTATAGGGGCTACGCGTGGGAGGGGTTTGGCTACACTTGCCCGGCTACTCACTCAATAATAGAGAGGTGGCATATACGAGATTTTACAGAAGTGCCGAAACAAACAAATCGGTCTCGTGTTCAAGTGCTGTTCAACCCTTCAATGTAAAGTGGCAGAGCTGCAGGTGCAAAGGTCCAAGGGACCCGCTAATTAACCGATGGGCTCCGGCTTACCGCGCGTCAGGTTAGTCCACTGCAATGATATCACACTAGATGGGAACATCACTTGTGATGCTAATACAAGAGGATTGAATGATATACTATAGTAAGGAAAACGAATCAAGGTAAAAACCAAAATAAATGCCGCCTTCGTCGTCCACTAATGCGTCGTAGGATTTGAGAATGAGAGAAGAAACAAACATCCCGAGATATAACGCCTGAGAAAAGAATCGGTCCAGCCTCACTAGAATGCTAGTTTGCGATAATGCTAATGTTCATGGGGTTAAAGCAAAGTTGTTGAGCATGGTTCTGCCCAGCAAACCTCGTCGAAGTCAAGAGGTATACCTAGGTAGAGAAGTGTCCGGAAAGAGACTCGGCACGGAATGCCTAACCCTTATACTGTTTGTGACATAACGCTTTTCAGTGCCTGATCTTAGAGCGATGGCGCCTGGAGGACAGCTTCTGGGCCGAGGCTGATGTAGGGTTGACGTCGTCTTTGGCAGGGGAACGTATAGAGGAACTCGCATCGCAGGGTCGCATCTCACATTCGATCGAGTGTCTGCAAAAGTCTCAGTATATGAAATGCAAAAGGGCTACTCATGTATCCATCTTACTTGACCAGGGAATCATGTCGACTTAATTTAAGGTTACACCACTCACAGACATACTTGCGCACCCCTCGATGAATCTGGATCAAAGTCAGCAACTATCATTTCCAGAGCCTATCGTTTGACTTGCACTTTCGATGTGTCTTCGGAGATCTGAATTTCTCCCAAATGTTTTTCTGCACTCGTCACAAGGATGGATTTTCTTGAAGCTAGGGTCATGCCGCTTTTGGTGCTCCGTGCAGTTAGAACGTCTGGTAAAGACGAAACCACACACACCACACTTGCGTCCTCCATGCATGTCCTTATCCGTTGAATTGTTGCTGCATCTGCGGCTCTTATTGACTCCCTCGATTGAGGTGGCGCTGCGAGGAGAAACGGAGAGTGGTGTTGTGTGGTGGTGATAATTCCCGTGAGGTCTGCTTTCGCCTGTGTAAGAGGCTGTCCCGACTGGTGCCGTCGGTGGGTTGACAGTGATGCACGACTCTGGAAAGTAGGACTTGTTCCAATGACCGGTTGCCGGGACGGCTTCCAGTGGAGTTGTCGGACCCGAACACGGCGTCGGAGCCCAGTAGCCAGGCGTCTGTGCAAAATTACCCTGCTCCCCAACATCTATGGACCCATTGTAGCTTGGGAGTACAGTCATAGTCTGTGAGTCGTAGAGGCTGAGCGGGGAGTTTGGAACGGGCGGAAGGCCATCGTAGACTGGGAAAGATGGTCTGGAGAAATCGTCGATTTTCAAAGGGATGGCGAAGTAGGTTTCAGTGGAGATTATTTGGTTCGAGGCTGCAGGTGAAGCTGCAAAGGGTATTGCACCGGCAAATGATGTGAAGTTGTCGAAGCTAGGCTCCAAGCCACAGCCAGAGATGCCTAGTCCAGCAGGCGAGAACCCTAATCCTTGAGAAGTTGTCGTGGAGACCGGCGATGGGTAGGTTGACGATGCATCAAAGTGCCGCGCCTCTTCGGGCATTGAGTGGGCCATCGAAGAAAGACGGTATGAGTCGGGAGTCTGATCCATAATGATGGTGTTAAGACAAGACACGGAGGACTGAAACACAAAAAGCCAACCAGATCAGGTCTATAGAAAGAAAAGTATAATTTGAGGAAGTGACGGGCAATATAAATAACGAATGCAACAGCTAGAGCCGTTGGCGACGAGTAGCCGCATACATGGACGGTGGCTGAGGGTCGTCAAGACACAAGACTAGAGACGAGTTTGCGCTGCATTGGAGGTGAAGAGTAGAGTAGAGTTGACGCCTCACCAGACAAGGCAGATTTTCGAAGAGAAGGGGGGGGGGGGATTTTCTGCAAATGCGGTGGGATGAATAAGTGGGGATGGTCGAATAACGGCCGGGGGGGGGGAGGCAAAGGGCCAGATCGATGAGGTCTTAGGTTTGCAAGTTCAATATTCAATATCCATTCCTATACGCCATGGGTTTAGCGCCGGAAAACAGCGATCGATGCCCGATGTTCTCCGTCAAGTGACATGCCATGGGTTAGGCAGGTCCGTCTCTTCCGGGCTTAGTCCTGGTATGAAATAGGGCAAGAAGGGGCAAACCCAGGTAACAGAACGAGAGATTGACATGGTGCAGGGCCACAAAAGAAACACCCCCGACCTGCGAATAAGCGCAATAACGGCGGCTGTGACCTATGGCTTTTGGGAAAGCTAACCATCCTTTCGATCACCGCCGAACTGGTCTGCCCAACAGCGTCACGTCCCATGCAATCCCGTGCATGAAAGGGTGGCCATACAGAAACATCATAAAGGCCCGAATTCTTGGATGCTGGCTTGGCGATATGCCATCGTACTCGACAGTTTTGCTCCCTACACAGTCATCTTTCAGAGCCCCCATGCCTGCGGAATGTTCATCTTTCACTCAATCAGGCAAGTCTTGTTATCGGTCTATTACTATATGCGGGACCACCCTTCTGAGCCGCCGATATGTATACCATCGCGGAAGACTCCACATGTGCACCGGCACACCCCACAGGTCGATCTCTGTAATACACTGACCCTAATGATAAAGTTACTGAAACATACCGAGTACTCACTTATGAAGATGGAGAAAAAAAAAAAATCACTCGAAAGACGGCCCGAATCGCTAGTTCTAACCGATCTAGTGTCACCCTCAAACCCGAGACGTTAGAGGGGGGACCGTGCGTGGCTTTAAGCGTTGAGGCGTCGATGAAGATGACCGATGACCCCCCTTTTCCCTTTCCATCCCGGAAGTAAAGTTGGGTAAAGTACTCCGTAACATGTCACGGATCTAGTTCACTCGACCCGTTCCTGGCGCGAGTGTCATGGCTACGCGCTCCACTTGCTCTCGAAGCTGTTCAATTGCGTCGATCACATCCGCGAGTTGTGTCTGTCCGCCCCGCACCGAGTCTGGTTCGTGCACATCGTGCTGCTCCACATCGGTTCGTTCATTTCCAGAGGCCGGGCGTGTTTCGGCTACGGAGGGGTGCTGTGGGTCCCGGCGCCTGGAGATACTCGGCTCGCCGCCAAAGGTCCCATTTCCTGCCATTGATAGTGGAGGAAGGCCAGTAGTACGTCGATTCAAATGGCGCCAGCTAGACTCATACATCCAGATGAGCATGACGAATGGAAGGTGAGTTGCGCGCAGGAGGATAATGCGCACGCGACGAACCGTTCCTGCGGACAGAAACAGTCGCATAGGACGAATACAAAAGAGCGGGAGAAGATTCTTTGTGACGTGTGAGCTTTCGATGTTCCAGAACACGGACAGAAGCCTTCAAGGTTTCTCGTGGGCGCCCAACTGACCAGGGGTGGCATAAAATACGTCAGGCGTCGGGAGTTGCTACTCTCCAAGACGTAGATGGATAGCCTGGTTACATTAGCAACGGGGCTACTTTTCTGCGGGGCAGTGCGATATTTAGAAGTAAACTTAGGTACTCACTGGAAACGGTATTCCTCACGAGCATGAAGCATCACCTGGAGTAGGATTAGTACAATGTGGTAATCTTGTTATACACCATGACCAAACCCACTCCTTCCATGCTCATGCTCATTAAACTGATCAGAGATGAGAGTAATAGAATGTTGCTCATCGAAACAAAAATCAACCTACAACCCCGTCAGCCATACGCCCGAGTATAGCTTAGGGAGCAAGATGCGTGGCAGTTAATGCGGGGCCATCGCTCCCCACCAGCCAAGGTATGGACGTGCCAAACTACCGCAGCCCAGCGTCACTGGCACTGGCACTGGCACGTCAAAACGTGATCACTGCAGTATGCGGTGTTTTTCTGCCCTAGCGTGGCGCCATCAATAAAAAAAAAAAAAAAGACTCACATCAAACCGTATCCGAAGATCGGGGAGATCTAAATTTTAGCGCGTCAGTCAACTAAACGCGATGCCCAACCATTTCGCCAACCTGCAGGGATCGTGCAGAAACAGCCGCTAGTTGCAGTAGACTTACTTCAGACGCGGAGTCCTATCAGCCAATCGATTTAGCCACCGTCAGTTCAGACCTGCAGTTAAGGAACAAGTGAAACCACCCACGAGTCCGAGAGCGCCGGATCTGCCTCACACGGTTAGAAAGAAGCGGTCGATATTGGGGATCTTCACCGCCATACCCAAAGAACACCTTCACTAGTATCCACGACATTTGTTTGAGCGACAGGCGGTCGCGAGCCAGCATCGTAAACGTGGTCAAGAACCCTACAACGATCCCGTCACCGTTAGTTGTCTCAGGGCTAATGGGCTATGCCATCTCAGCCACACTCACCGATATACAAGACTACCACTACCGGCATGAACCTGAAGAATGCTTTGGTCTGGAGATCAATCAGCCTTGGGGTGCCCACTCGGTTTCGGAGTGACACAGTACCATTTCTTTTAGCACCGGTATCTATCATAGCCAGTCAGAAGACAGATCCCCAATATAGGTCAGGAAACTCACTAGGCTGCCAAAGTAGGAGTTCAAGCTCACAAGTGAGCAAATTCTGTGGACCCTACGTCAGAGATCGACGTCGAACTGGACGCCACTCAAGATACGGAGGAACTGACCTTGGAACCAAAAACAGAGCCTCAAGAGACAGGATATCGAATGAGAGGTCGATAATGTAGTCGTTCCCCCTCGCGAGCCCAATGGCCCCTGCAAGTATGCCGTCAGCCCCATAGATCATGAAACTGAAGATGGCAAGGCAGATTGAGGACAATCGACTCACTTGTGATGATGAAAGAAAACCCCACACCGATAATACCCAAGTTCCAGAGGCTCCAAAAGTCCATCTGGTAGAACAGCATACCCGCATCAACCAGTCCACTCAGTTCATCATATGCGAAGGCAGCAATCCACACATCCATAAGTGTCTCAAAGAATCCAAGCCCATTTTGCTTTCTTTCCACAAGCACTGAATAGTACAGAAGCAGAAACGAAAGAAAGAATGCTGCTTCAAACATCTTTCGGTAGACGGGCACCCTCAACCTCGAATACGGATCTGCTGTTCTGTATAGGGGGTGAGCATGTCACCACCAACCATTGAAAACTTGTTTCTCACCTTCTGTTGAAGATATGAGGGTTTTTCTTCGAGTGGACGGTGAGCGAATCCCAGAACACAATTTCTCCGTTCCAGATGTCGTCAACCACCCGCTGAACGACTCGTTGGCTCAGAAACCTTTTGGCCTGGGCAATGGCTGCAATTTCTAGCGCGTTTAACCCGAAGAATCGAGAATATCGGGAGAGACCATGCGCTTCCGCGCTGATGCTTTGCCCACCGCTATCACCGCTCTGTGCTGGCTTCCCTAGCCCAAGCCGGTAGAGGACAGTCGAAGAGCCCGATAGAAGTGGAGTAGTCTCCATATTCCTTGAGCTCGCAAAGCCGGAGGTTCCTCTTTCCGCTTCGGTCGAATTCGTGGAGTTACGTCGGGGAATCGGGAGTTCTTCCAGTAGGAACTCGATGGTTTCACGCTGGTTCAAATGGCACAGGAACTGCCAAGCGACAAACTCACAGGCCGAACCTCGACTTTCATTGAGCCCCCAGTCATCATTTGGGGCATTGGTAAATTCCCATTTCAAAATCCTGTGTCACCTGGGTCAGCCTCGTCCTTCAGATGAGCAGGACATAGCTCACATCAACGCAACAATGATGAATGGGTTGTGGCTATCCTCGGCCAGAGCGTGGACTAGCTGTCGCAGGCGGTGGCCACGAGATCCATATCTCATTTGCTCAAACGAGTATGCCATGTCACCCACGGCCATGCTAATGAAACTACGCATGTCAATTAGATCCTTGTCAAACCAAGAGTAAACAAAGGTGGGATGCAAAATTTACCTAGATAGCTTAGGGATCACTTCGAGCAGAGGCTCATCTGTGCCGATATTGGGAATTCCAACCTGATCCATAGTATCTGAATCCATAAAGAGCGGATGTAAACTAGACTTGGCGGAATGCAAACTGTGGATTTCAACGGGAAGAGAGCCCATGTTTGACATGTGGAACCGAAATGCCAGTAAAAAGGCCTCTTGATGCAGCTGATCAAGACTTGACAGATCGTAGCCGGAATATGGACCTTTTGACTCTGTGTGATGATAATGCCTCTGCCCCTGCGATCTTTACTGCTCCCTTTGGAGTGGCTGCCCGAGGCGCGTCCTGGGATCCAGGCAAATCTTAACCTTGACACAAAGACATCGATGCAGATGGAAGAGAAAAAACACAATATATGGAGCCGATCAGACCTATCTAATCAAAAATTAACAATCACTGAGCATCGTTGTCGTGCTAACGAAGACCATCTTCCGAACCAGCCAGATAGCTTCGCTCACCGCCTGTTCATCACGTGCCGGCATTGTCAAGTGACTGCAACCTCCGCTTATCGACTTATCAATTGTTTCATCTCCGCGACTCTCCAAGTAAACTTGGGAGATGACGTCTTGGCAAAACCATGGGCCAAGGCTACTCCCTCACTACCCTGTCCGCGGGGTCGGCGGGGATCGACGTGCCGGAACTTTCCGATCTGGTATATGAGAAGTCGATGGGTGGAGGCAGATTCATGAAGAGCATCCGCGCGCGACAGCTGAATGGCCTGGTCTTCGTCAAAGTCATTATGAAACCATACCCGACGATGCAGCTGGAGCCATATGTGAAAGCTATCATCCGTATGTGATGTCTTCTCGGTGATTTATTTTCGATCAAGCTAATCAGTCCGTCACAGGGGAACGCACGCTTCTGTCAGACGTGCCAAACGCATTGAGCTATGAGAGGATTCTGGAGACCAGTACGAGTGGGTATCTGGTTCGCCAGTACATCCATAGCTCTCTGTATGATCGGATGAGGTATGTTTACTGATATCGATATCAGATAAACCAGTACTGACGGCTATACAGCACCCGCCCATTTCTAGAAGACATTGAAAAGAAATGGATTGCATTCCAATTATTATGTGCACTGCGTGACTGTCATTCCCTGGACGTCTTCCATGGAGATATCAAGACGGAGAACGTTCTGGTCACATCATGGAACTGGCTATATCTCTCCGATTTTTCTTCCTCGTTCAAGCCAACATTTCTACCAGAAGATAACCCAGCGGACTTTTCTTTTTACTTCGACATCTCAGGACGACGAACATGTTATCTAGCCCCCGAGCGTTTTCTCGAGGCCGGGGAAGAGCCTGGCGATCGTCACGTCAACTGGGCGATGGACATCTTCAGCGCCGGCTGCGTTATTGCAGAGCTCTTTCTCGAATCGCCGATTTTTACACTCAGTCAGATGTACAAGTATCGCAAAGGCGAATACAGCCCAGAGCACAGCCAGTTGGCGAAGATTGGAGACCCAGAAATCCGGGAGCTGATCTTGCACATGATTGCACTGGACCCTGAATCCCGATATTCGGCTGAGGAGTATCTTAACTTTTGGAAGAACAAAGCTTTCCCCGAATACTTTTACAGCTTCCTTCATCAATATATGTCCCTCATGACGGATCCATCTTCAGGAAGAACCAAGGTGGACGCTGAATCCACCAACCATGGCGAGACAGACGAGAGGATTGAGCGAGTCTGCTTCGACTTTGACAAGATATCCTACTTCCTTGGCTCTACATCCAAGGGCTCTCGAGAAGCACCCAATCCCGGTGTCTCTCGACTCATCGGAAACATTCTTCCTGTCAAACTCGATCTCCCCAACGGCGGAAACCAAACGTCAGGGCCGTCATCACAGTCCGATGAGGGCGTTTTGATCTTTTTGACACTGGTCGTCTCCAATCTTCGAACTACAGCTAAGGCTTCAGCTCGGATAAAAGCCTGCGATGTTCTTCTGGCCTTTGCAGAACGGTTATCGGATGAAGCAAAGCTCGATCGCGTCCTCCCCTACATCATGATTCTATTGGCGGACCGAATAGACGCGGTCAAGGTCGCAGCTATTCGTACGTTAACCCAATTACTAGATATGGTCCGTGTGGTTTCCCCAGTAAACGCCTATTTGTTCCCCGAATACATTTTCCCGAGGCTCCAGGCGTTCATCGTCTCATCCAAACACAATCCGAGCCCCTTGGTCCGTGCGGCATATGCCTCATGCATTGCGTCGCTGGCACGGTCGTCACTGAGGTTTCTGGATATGATCCAGGCACTACGTTCTGATTCCCGCTTGACGGCGCTGATTCCCGTCGGCTTTGAGCCACGGTGGACCGAGGATGCCACGTATCATAATCTTTACGATGTTGCTCGAATTGATCTTCTGGAATACTTTGAGGTCCACACAAAGGCGCTTTTAACAGATACGGATGCGTCCGTTCGTCGAGCCTTTCTGGGATCTGTCTCCAGTCTGTGCGTGTTCTTTGGCAACCTGAAAACGAACGAGGTAATTCTGAGCCATCTCAACACATACTTGAATGATCGGGACTGGATCTTGAAGTGCGCTTTCTTCGAGGCCGTGGTTGGTGTCGCCGCATACGTGGGAAGCATCAGCCTGGAGCAGTACATTCTTCCTCTGATGATCCAATCTATGACTGAGCCAGAAGAGTTCGTCGTGGAAAAGGTTATTCGCTCACTTGCAGCCATGGCAGACCTTGGACTGTTTCAACGGTCCACGACTTGGGACTTGCTTTATATTACTGTCGGCTTTTTGGTCCACCCAAACATCTGGATCCGCGAGGCTACTGTGAACCTTGTAGTCAAGACCATAAAGTTCATGTCAAAGGCAGATATGTATTCGATTCTAACGCCTCTTATTCGACCATTCCTAAAAGTCAAGATCGTTGGGTTCTCTGAGGTCGATTTTCTCGATGCGCTCAAACGTCCGATGTCTAGAAGCATCTACGACATGGCTCTTCTCTGGGCATCCAAAGCTGATAAAGGTCTCTTCTGGAAACCATCGAGCCGTGAAGGGGCATTCAGCCTCTCGGAGCCTGGTGGTCACAGCTCTCGCGTGGGACGGACCCCTACGTTTATGCTAGGCGCTCAATCGAAGAACGACGAAGACGAGCAGTGGCTCTCCAGGCTACGAAATCTTGGCATGAGTCCAGAGGATGAACTCAAGCTTCTTGCACTACGGGACTACATTTGGAGAGTCTCGCTGCGCCAATCAAGAGATGTCGATACTGATTCCTCTATGCCGTTGAATGATATCATCAGTTTATCGCAGCATGGGGTCACACCGCAAACAGTTTTCTTCGATAAGAATCTTCACGAAAAGCCCCGGAATTCACCAGTGGGTCGGAGTGAAGAGCCGGTCGCCGATGACCATAAGCCGAAGACGATCGCCGACGCACTACTCGATGCCTCTACAACAATCGAGCGAGGGCCAGGCGCTCATCGCAAACATGCTCGAGTCAGGAGTCAACTTCACAAAGAGATAGAAATCCCACGTCCAGGTCGCCTGGATCATATCGGGGTCGATTCTTCGTCTGCATCGTCTCCTGCTGCAGGTCCTGGGTCTCGTCCATTGTCTCCTCCAGTCTCGGACGTTGATCGGGATCTCATTCCTGTCGATCGCCAACTGAGCTCCGGTCAAGAGAGCTCATCAACAACTCCTACCATTACCGACACCCTTTCTACCAGAGGCGACAGAGCGCAGCGAAAGTCAAGCGCAATCAACCTTCTCAATCGCAACGAGACTACCAAGACATATGCGAAGACCAGCACAAGCCCGGCAAATGCGTTTGGAAAGGTGGATGCCCCCATGCATCGAGGAGGAACTCCTCAGCCATCAGCTCTCTCCCACGCCTATGAACGTAAACCGGTCCAGGCGCCCGCACGGCGATATCGTGCCAATCATTCCTATACAGGTGATGATCCCGCGGTTCTGCAGCTGCTAGACAACGTGTTTGCGGAGAATTACCCGACCGACCTATTTGATCTGGGTCCGTATGTCAAGGAGCTGGACCCTCGACTACCTATCCATCGACCCAACACCCAAGACCCCACGAAGATGTGGAGGCCAGAGGGACATCTGGTGGCCATCTTTGGTGAACACAGCGGGCCAGTGAACCGTATCGCTGTACCCCCCGACCACTCTTTCTTTATCACGGCATCCGATGATGGTACGGTCAAGGTCTGGGACACAACTCGCCTTGAGCGAAATCTGACCCCGCGCTCCCGACAGACCCATCGACATGCCTCTGGAGCACGGGTGAAGGCACTAACGTTCGTCGAGAATACCTATACTTTCGTCAGCGGTGCCACCGACGGCAGCATTCATGCCGTCCGAGTAGACTACCAGAAGGTCAATGAAACTGCTCGGTATGGAAAGCTCCAGATCGTGCGCGAATATCAGCTTCCAATGGCCGAGAATGGATTACCTGAATATGCTGTTTGGATGGAACACTTCCGGGACGAGGGCCAGTCAACCCTGCTGGTTGCCACCAATACCTGCCGAATCATCGCGCTGGACATGAAGACCATGTTACCCATCTACACACTTGAAAATCCGGTCCACCATGGAACCCCGACCACCTTTTGCTGCGACCGACGGCACACCTGGCTGCTAGTGGGGACGAAGCATGGCATCATGGATCTATGGGATCTCCGTTTCCGTGTACGTTTGAGGGCATGGGGCCTTCCAGGCTGGGGATATGTCCACCGAATCCAGCTTCACCCGCTGAAGCCGCGAGGACGTTGGGTCTGCGTGTCCAGTGGCGGTTCCCGCGGTAATCAAATCACCGCATGGGATATTGAGAAGTTTCGCTGTCGCGAGGTCTATCAGATGGCACCGCTGACTCTCAATAATGGCACTTCAAGCGGTGCGCATCGAGGCTCCTCTCGGCCTGCCGCTCCCCGTGGACAACGCCTCAATGTTAGGGACTTTGAGGCATGGCCCGTTGACGATGACCGACCGGAGGGTATGCTTCGACGATTTGCCAATGCTCCCGCTGCAGCTGGAATGGGCGCCGCCCCCGAGGGGAACGGCTATGCATCTTTAAAGCACCCATTCGGGGATCAGCTCGGGAGCTGGGCATTTGCGACCGGGCTCAATCCGCCCGACGACGACAAAGCGACCAGCAACAAATGCGGGTTCATTATCTCGGCGGGTTGCGACCGGAAGATTCGATTCTGGGACCTTGCACGGCCAGAGGCGAGCATGATTGTCAGTGGTGGAGACGCAGCGGGTAAGCCGACGTACGAAATAGCATCGATTGCAGCCAATATCCAAGTTGTCTTGGAACACCAGCCCTCGGCGCCGGCCACCACCGGAACCACTGGCAACTCTAAGAAGGGCACCAGCCCGCAGCCCCCGCGTAGCACTGTCATCAGTCTCCAGCAGCAACAGCTTCTGAAGAGTCATCTGGATATCATCCAGGATGTTGCAGTGCTGCGACAGCCTTATGGGATGATAGTGAGTGTTGACCGGGCGGGCATGGTCTACGTCTTTCGGTAATGTGTGTGCTTGCTTTTTGACGAGACAATTCATAGGACCAATAGATACCCATAGTCTGAATGGAATCAATTTCGTGGTAGTCAAAGAAGTATGTAACTACTTGTTCTCAGTCACATCAACCGTAAGAAGTGGATCTCCCTATTCTATGACGCTCATACACTCTCTGATGTCTAGATATGCGTTTAGCTCTCTAGGGGTATAAGTTAAGTCTAGCCGAATCTGGTCGAGGGCAAAACAGAGAAAGAAAAAAAAAGATGAGAGCGACGCGATTCGAACGCGCGCGGGCGGACCCATTACGGTAGTAATACCTAAACGTAACGCCATAACCAACTCGGCCACACTCCCAACGATAAAATTAAGATCCAAGTTTCCTTTTCAGAGGCCGGTACGCATAGGCCCAAAACAGTTAACAATTAAACAGAGTACATACGGAGTACAATCATTCTTTATCGCGAGGGTCGGCCGCGTTAGCGTTAGATTCCTAGGTTTTAAGAGTGTCCTCCCTAGGTAGATAATAGGCTACGCACCTGGTAGAGAAATAATATTTTCATTTGCTTGAAGTTCGACCGATCCCGCCACCTGGGTAGGTGTCGACATCTATTTCCATTCAGGTAGGGGACCTATACTATTCGCACGATTTGAATATTAAGCACAGGCTCGCTAATTATCTTTTGTTGTGACATTTGTGTGGTAATCAAAAGCGGTATTGTATGAGCAATATAAAAGCGTCGATATGTCGAGGGTGATTATCGGCGTAGGTTTCGGATATATTTCTTTGCCGGGACCTCGGGAGTCGACCCCTCACAATCGAAATCTTGTCGATTTGCTCTTATCTCTAGACTTGAAACCTCATAACAATTGTCTTACATTGACACTTTGGTATCTCTAAGTACGTAATAATGCAACTATTCAAATGCTCCGGGAAATATAGAAGCACCGATATCCATGGATAGCGGCCGGGACAGGAATGATGACACCTGAGCATGTACCTAATCATAGCCCTAGAGCTTAGGTGGAGAAAAGTGACATGCCCGGAAGTACGCGGTACTTCCAGGCCCTACAAAGTATGGCGTGGAGACTGTCCCCGGTTCGAAGTAGTGGATACAATGTCCGCGAGTACTCCGTAAATCAGGTGTTCATAAGCTTGAAACTGTGGTTACCGCCTATTTTCTGCCGCATTTTCTGCCATCGTAAAGCTGAATTTTCTGGCTATATATAGGACCCCTAATATTTCGTATGCCAACAGTCCGGCTCAATACCCATATACCTTGCGTATAGCCGGTCATTTTAGTGGTGTACAGAGCCATGGGGGGTTTCGAGACTTAGTAGAAGGCAGAACAGCATCAAAAAAATATAGAACTATCAAGGAAATAGCATAATAAACTAACGAAATACACCAGGGCGGTGAGTGCTTCAGGTAGGCGGTAAAAACGTGGGTTCACACTTATGCAGGGTGGAAACTGGCGCTACCGGGTCCAAGCTGGACGGTGGAGACAGACTATGCAAGCCGCTGTTTCGGCCTGCTGGATCGGTGGTTGATCGGCGTACACGGCCCCATCTCCGACCAGGTTCCTTGCTCTTCTTTTTTTCTTTGCGTATTGATAGTCCCTGCTTCCCTGCAGCCCAGGGCGACAAGATGCGCAGCTGCATGTTATTGATCGGATCGATTGGCTCCCGTGGGTTGATCAGATGCGGCCGAAGATCTCTGAAATCACTGTACTCCGTATACTGATTCATGATCCCTGTCTATCGGTCGGTCTGGATCTTTCACCTCCGCTTCGGCCGCTTCTAGTTAGGAGATGGTTACGCGCGAATGACAGGCCAATGGAGACAAGGTTGCCCATCCCGATTGAGGGGATTGGCCAGATGAGAAGAGGAGGATCACCGTCGCGAACTTCCTCAGATGGCTCAGCGGATTTTGAAAGAGGTGGAGATGGTGAGAAACCGAGCAGGATAAGGGGAGCTTCAACGTGACGTGGACGGTCGGATACAGGAGTGAGGAGAGTACACGGAGAGAGTATGTATGTATGATCTTTTCATATTTCAGGGGAAAGTCAGCACACGGACCACCCTCGTGTCAACACGGAAAATAAACGGCAAATGAACGCCAACTCCAATTCCAACGATTCCATCCTAAGGAACCATGGGTCCCAGCCTAACTAGTTAGTATCTGATGAACCGTTGCTTCCAAATCATGGATCTTGATCGTCCGATCGTACAGTGTGTACCTTGGAGGATGGCATCACAAGTCCATTGTCGCATCATTGTGCACTGGGACTCCTCGCTTTCATTCAGTACCGAGACATAGTTCTGGACGGTCGCACTGATAGATGCACGTAGATGTAACTTGAGAATTGGACCATGGTTCCTGTGAGTACGATCTGACCTATCGATTCGCGGGGATGAAACGATGCATGAAACGGCTTGGATGTGTCGAGTAGGTAGAGTCGAAGCACGGGTATCGGCATATAGTAGGGAGTAGAGTACTGTAGGGAGTAGTTCTACACGCATTCCTAAGCATCTACATGCAGCGCAGCCGCAGACACTACACACTCCCTGACCGACTAAATTTCAATTTCCATGTCAAATCCTCTCCATCCTATGTGAAAATTCTCCGTCCAAATTTAATTTAACGGACCGACCCCAAGTGGAGAACTGCCTGGTGTTCCTTAGTCTCGAACCATCCCCCCTTCAGTTTAGTCTCGAGCTCGCCTCCTATTCTTCTCTCTTCTCCCCCCCCTAAACTTCGTGAACCCTTTCAACCTCGGCGGACATTCTCTTCGGTCTGGGGCTCATCTTGACTCTCCTTCCATCCAACTTGGCCTCAATCGTTTTTAATTGCTTTTTCACTTTTAATAGACCCGGCACTCCAGTAGTGCAGAGGTTCCCTCAACCCCGAGGCCCCCTTATATATCGACATCTGGTTATACTACCGACACAATGGCTCCGTCTTTGAGCAATCACGGGTCCTTTGTTCGGCCAGCCACCAGGGACCGGCCAACGACTCGCGGCGAGGGGGAAAATTCGCTGGTCGTCCCCAGTCGCACGTCGTCACTGCACTCCCGCATCACTCAACCTATTCCTTCTTCTCTCAACACTAAGCCCGCTCAGCGAACTCCCAAAACTCTCACTCATGCTTACATGGTCTGCGGTGTTGGCCGTGAACCCTCACAATGGGTCAAGGCACCTGTACCCGAACAGGGTAAGATTGGCCACATGAAAGGCGCCGTTGGCCAATTCTGGCTCCCCGAGATATTGGGCAGCAGCCCCCGGTTAGAGCAGGACAACGAGATTGCAAAAGCCCTGCACTCGGCTATGAGGGTAAGCGTTGGAACCGCGGGCGGAAATCCGTAACTGGAATATTAACCAAGTCGATGTATAGGCCTGCTTCCCCCACGACGTTGAAATTTGCACCGGCAAGAGCCAGCCTCACTGTGCTCACCACGCCTTTGTCCTGCAGCAGGACTCTTCTCACACTCTGTACGGTATCGCGCTGCGCGTTTGGTCCCGTGCCGATGAGAAGCGTGCCGAGACCATCCGTGAGCTTCGCAAGAAGACCGAACCCGACTTTTACGACAACCCCGATGAGACCTACTGGATCCCCTATTGCTTGAGTTTCCTCTCCCGGTATCCCCTGTACGACCTTTTGGGAGACTACCTCCGTGGCATGTGGATCCATTGGAACAAGGCTACCAACCTCTTCCACGCCGAGGAGGTCTCGCGCATCCTGAGCTTCCCGGCTCCCCGTCTCAATGACCTGGTCCGTATCGACATGAAGGACTACGCCCTCTGCTACCAGTTCCCTTCGTCACCCACCGGTTTCCAGAACTTCTCCATGTGGCCCCTGTTCAACTGTCTGTCGATCCCCAACATTGTCGGTGTCACCGAGGCCGCTGTTTCGCCCACTCGCCGTATCATTTTCGTCAGTCACTACCCGGCCATGCTGACCGTGGCCTCGGAGACTGTTCGCTACTGCGTGCGCGTCTACGAATGGAGCGGTCTGTACGTGCCCGTGGTGCACGCCCGCCACGTGAAGGAGCTTGTCCAGGAGCCTGGTCCCTACATCCTGGGTATCACTGCCGAGTGCCGCACTCTATTCAACGCACCCTCAGATGCTCTTGTCGTTGACCTCGATCGCAACTTTGTCCTGACCTCGAGCCCTCCCAACGTCCTGAACCAGGGCCAGCGCACCAAGTTCATTAACCGCTTGACACAGGCCCTGAACGGCGATGTGTCGCCCTCTGGTGTCCCAGCCCACCTGCGGTCGGCCTACGCTGGCGGCAAGCTGATTCCTGCCGGTCAGATTATCGTCATGCGCGGCGAGGTCGAGAGTGTTCAGGACCCCAACTGGTGGAACCAGGATGCCGTCATGAGCGTCATGGATCACGTCTGCGAGAAGCTAGGCCGCAACACCGGCATGAAGGCCATCTTCGGTGGCTCCGTCAAGAAGCCCCTGATGACCAAGGTGTCGATGCGTCACCTCAATGAAATCGTTCGTGAGCGCAACCAGTACTCTCGTGATGCCATGGAGGCCTGGCAGGACTTTATCAACCTCAAGGGACGTATGGATACCGAGCTCAGCAAGGTCACCAAGCGCAACAACTTCCTTGTCGAGGAACTTGAGACCTGGAAGCAGCAGTTCCTCAAGTTCCAGGCCTTTGCGGAGCAGCTCACCAAGGAGACTTCCGAACTCAAGGTCAAGATCGAGAACCACAAGCGCGAGAACCGTCGCCTTACCGGTCTCATTGACCAGCAGAAGGATGACGTTGCCCGTCTTACTCTTCGTCTGTCCGGCACTGAGAAGCAGCGCGATGATGCTCTTGAGGCTCTGGTTCTGCAGCAGGAGATTGCTGAGGAGCTAGAGCGCGAGCGCAAGCGTAACCAGAAGGAGCTCTCCGCTCTCACCCACACTAACTCGACGCTCGCCCGCCAGCGTGACGATGCTCAACGGGTCGTTCTGCATCTGCGCAGCCTGATTAGCGGCCAGAGGCACCACATGGAGCATATCGTGCGCTCCATCGGTAGCGCTACGGATATTACTGAGATGATCGAGCAGGGTTACCTAGACGCCCCCGAAGAGCTTACCGAGGAGCAGTCGGAGGTTTCAAAGGACACATTGGCAGGCAAGAATAGCGCAGCCAGCAAATCGGTAAATGATATGAGCCCGGCCCTAGAACAGCACCTGCTGAACCTTGGCAAGAACCCCAAGTCCGTTGCTCGTCTGAGCATGTCCGACGTGGCGGACCGTTACCTCCAAGACAAGACAGATGCCATCGCGCACATCATCCGCAACATCAGTGACCAGTGCGCCGCCGCCGTCCAGGGTCTGCACCTCGCCCAGGATGCCGAGGACGAGGAGGCTTCCAAGGCATCCGTTAGCCAGACCGACTTCGCCCGTCTGGGTTCTGATTATGAGAGTCAGGATGGCCGCACCACCCGTGCCACCAGTGAAGTGAGCGATGCCGACAACACCTCGCTGCACCCGGACAACCGCCACTCGAGCATCCCGCCAACCCCGGACCTGGTTCACAATCGCTCTAGCACGTCCATGTCCATGATTAGCAGCTCGACCTTTCCGGAGCGTTCGAGCCAGCAGTACGGGCCTGGTGACATCCCGACCCGCATCGTAGAGGATGACGACGAGCACGCCCATGAATCCGGCGAGGATCAGCAGACTGAGACTGGCACTCTGTCCAAGCAGGCCAGTGAAGATCTCATGCGGCCCAACACCGCCCGTGTGATATCGTAATTTCGCTCCCATCACCCTTTCAAGGATGATTGCAACGCTTGACTGAGACGACACTGTTTTCTTCTTTCTTCTTTTCTTTTACTTTGGGCGCGGTCTTATTCCCATCTTCTGACTGGCGCCGTGAGCCTTCTAGACCCGGCATCGTTTTGTTTCGCTTCGTCGTGTCGATCATTCTGATACACCCATTATATCCATCCGCCTGATTGTATCCCCGATCTTCTTGTCTATCAAATTTTGCGGTTTCGTTTCCAACAGGTGTTTTTTTCCTCCCTGGGAATCTGTTACTATTCGTCGTGCCTTCTGGGATGGGCGACTCATTTATTGTCTGCTTCCGCTCCTTATCCTGCGCCGTGACTTGAAGGCTCGTCGTGAGGAAGGGCTCTACTCTGCACTTCTACCCCTGCATCAGAATTCGTCGCAGGCTTTCCTTATATTGTGCCACTCCCTCTTTCCTTTTGTCCGCAGTCGTTGATCTGGACTCATTCGATTGCCTAGAGGGATTCCGTCCCTGCTGTATTTAAAAATGGACTCTGTCATTACTTCTACTTGTGTGCCAACTCTGTAGCTAGTTATTACTTGCAGTGAAGATAATAAGACCGTGTTATGCTAGATTTGCACTATGTACATGTCACTATGCAAACATCACCACTACGCCAGCTTCCCGGGGACAAAGGGGTGTCCTGCACTCAACCCACCACATACAGCCCAGGCCTGGCCATTAACATAGCTGCTCTCATCACTGCCCAGGAACAAGGCCACACGCGCAACCTCATCGGCAACCGCACCCCGCTGAGTCGGGTTCAATTGCCCGATCTTGCGCTGCGTGCCGCGCGCCCGAGCGTGGTCAAAGACTGCCTGGGTCATGCCCGTCTCGATCAGACCCGGGCAAATGGCATTGATGCGAATACCAGTGCCGGCCAGCTGATACGAACAGGTCTGCGCGATGGACACAACCGCTGCCTTGGACGCAGAGTAATCTGTTGAGCCGGCATTGGAGCGCAACCCAGCCACTGATGCAGTGCAAATAATGGAACCACTAGGGTACGGCTTCGCTTCTGAGGTAACTTTCATTGCCGGGGCGGCATGCTTGGCTGCCAGGAAAACACTGTGCAACATTTCAGTTTGCGACATGCAATGAAATGAGAAATAGAGCATACCTCAATGCATTAGTCCTCATAGTCTTCATAAACCCATCACCGTCAATGTCGGTGAACACCTTCGGCTGACCCAGAATGCCGGCGTTGGCAAAGAAGATGTCCAGCCGCCCGTACTTGGCAATCGCTTCGTCGATAACTGCCACCAGGGCCTTTTCCTCAGCGGCATCAAATCGCCGCACATGCACGTCCACGGCTGGGTACAGTGACTCGATCTCGCGTTTATGTGTTGCGAGGTGCGAATCGGCGTAGTCGCAGATGTAGACGGCTTTGGCGCCGTTGTGGGCGAATTGGTGAGCGCTGGCGCGGCCAATTCCATTGGGAGAGTTTGTCCCTATATTGGTATTAGAATTATGAATTTATAGTAGCTTATGGGTGCTATGCAGAGCTTACCGGTGACAATTACCACCTTGTCCTTTGTCCGACTATACCGAGGTTAGCTTTGACATAGGCCTCGAGAGAGTATCTCAATAAGGTATGCTTTTTTCATAATATGACAAATGGACAACCCTGGATGACACTCACGGGCCTACAGAGTCCGAGGCAATATGGCGGATCTTGGGAATACCTTCAAAGGTGCCTTCATCGGGAATGCCCTCGACCAGCTGTTTGCTAAGGCTTTGGAGGCGCTGCCGAGCTGCAGCAGACATGATGAGCAGAGGGGGGACTTAGAAGTGTATATATAAAAAGGGTATAAATTTGCTCGATTGCTCAGCTCGGAAGTTGACCAAGGCCAAACAATAAGAGTTCCAAGGTTATACCGCTCATAGCACCTTCCCCAGTTCGGTTACTTTGCGGAGAACCGAGGCAGAAGTCATGTGACCAACATATCACATGATCGACATTTCGCTAATCACGTGATAAACCATCACGTCATGTGCCATTGCTTGTTTTGGATGTGAAGCCTTAGCTTGTGTCATCTTCGGAGACTTTTTTGTGCTCTGGTGTGAGCCTGCGATTTCCTCCAGGCCGCTTTGATAAATCCCTTCCCAGCGCCGTTGGCCTTGAGAATTGCCGCCGATCTCCCTTCATTCCCAAGATCCACAACAGATCGCCTCGGATCGCCAAGGACGCGCGACAAAGGGAAGAAAGGCACCTGCTGCAAGGATCGCTGCTTTTATCCGCCAATTCTCGTTCGAAAGACTCTCGACGATCTGCGTCTGCCAGAGGAAACAAGCATTCATGAAGTCCGCAACTACCCATTCCGACATCTATGCCATCCACAAGTCGTTGAGTCATGGCCGAGCCCGTTTCTCATATCCAGCGACGGTCCTCCTCTCAGGCCTCCTCTGCGTCCAACAGGAGCCAACAGGCTAGAAAACTTCGCATCAAAGGCCAGAAACGAAATTCGGCTTCCTCCAATGCGACCACCGACCTCACATCATTCCCTTCGCTCTCCCCGCCCGACGACGCCCCCACTTTGACACGAGACTTGACGAGTACTTTGATGACAGGAAACGGTGCGGGTGGGACTGCCGACGTTGGCCGGGGGCGCAAAGCCACCTTGGCTAAGCTTACCACTGGGGTGTCTCATAATTCAGGACGGGCCGCCTTATTCCAGGACTCGGCCCCGATACGCGACATTCCGGGGGCCCTGCACTTAGCGGATGATACACACATTGAGCGTTTAATTTTGAGCACCGGGGCCGTGAAGATTGTCAGGCAGTATGCGCGGGATCTGGCTCAACGGGATGCTGAGATCTCGGCTCTGCGGCAGCGTGCCGATACAAGAGAGCGGGAGCTCAAGCGGATGCTTCGAGAAGTATCTGTATCGAATCAGGATATTGAGCGCCGCCTATACCAGCTGGAAAACCATCCGGAGGACCGATCCTCGGACGGAGACAGCAGCCACAGTGGTGAAAATCCCGCGGGACTGAATGGTCTCATGTCCCAGGCCATGACTGATGCAGTTGGCTCCCAACCCGATGGAGAGGACTCGGAATTTCAGACTACTGTTCGTGCTCAGCGATCGGACAATGACGGTCGTACTGGAGGGTCAAGCATTGACCCAAGCAACGGTCGGAAGCGGACGGGGTCACTTCGCGGCTGGGGGGATTATTTCTTTGGTGGCTCGACCAATGCGAGCCGGAAGACCAGCCGTGCCAGCAGTATGACGAGTGATATGCAGGGTATTGAAGAGGAAGGCGCTGAGCGCCCTCGATTGCTTAACAACCCTTCTGTCCGTCGCAAGGCCCTTAACGACCAGCTTTTCCAGCCCCCGGGCATATCTGCGAGTGAAGCGAAACGCATTGCCAGTGGCTCTACAAATGGTGATGACTCGAGTATACATTCCCGCAAATCCTCGCGCTCGCTTGGCTCGTGGACTGTGAAGTTATTTACTGGCAACACACAAACGTCAAAAGATGCGAGCGACTCCGAGACCAGGAGCAGCAAGTGTGACAATCCAGACAAAACGATGAACCAGCCGGGTACTCCAAAAGGCGGGATGTCTGCCATTGCTGCATTGAAGAGGATCAACGGCAACACCGCGGTTTCAGCAGGACGTACTGCCAGTGCGGGCAGTGGTACGGTCAGAACAAACCCCCCGAGCACACGAAGGAATGCAGCGGGAAGTGTGTCACAAGGTGCGGCCGCCGAGCCTACGGATCGAAGCGCGACCAATCTTGGCCCTGTCGAGATGGATGCCATTTTGCCTGTCGAGTCTCGGCCTCCAACTTTAGCTCCAATCTACAACAATTCACAGCCTGGCGAGTTCCTTACGGATCGATTCGGGTTCATCTATGATCAGCGTCGGAAGAGGCGACAGAGGGAAGCTACCTCGGAAAGGTCGATTGGCGCTCGTTTGAGCATTGCCGAGACTCTTGGAAACCTTCGGGTCGATGCATCGGACGTGGAAGATGGCCACGGCCATCCTGAAAACGCACCTGAAACTCCAGGGTCGCCTCCCGGCTCCCCCGACGACCCCGAGAGTGGTGCTGTCGGCCTTCGCCGCTGGCAGGACTACCTGAGGATTCCATCTCGTCCGACAGAGCTTCTTTCGCATACACCATCTGCGGCCCCGATCGTTTCTCTGACTACTGCAGGAGATAGTCGCCCCCGCAGCTCGTCTCTCTCGACGGATAAGGGACTCTCTGTCAGTTCGAGCGCACAGCCGTCGGCATCCACGTCGGCTATCACTGCAGACCGTCCTGAATTTTCTGGTGGCATCGCGGAAGAGCCTGTTGCTATATCGGCAAAAACAAACCCGGCCGAAGTCGAGCCGGTAAAGATACTACTAGAGCAATTGACTGACCTCCATGATACGTTGCAACGCGATCGTACGGTCCGATGGAACGAGTTTCTCCGCAAAGTGCGCGCAGAGCGCAGAAAGGAGGGTGAAGCAGCAGCGGCAGCATCCTCCGACCGATCCCTCACTGCAGTTGACACACCTGAAGCAACGCTCGCGGACGGCGAGGTCATCGGCATTGCTGGTTTGGGCAATAAAGGCAAGGTTGGCCGCAACAAGTGGCGAGAATTTCGCTCGCTTGTTCTCGGTGGTATCCCAGTTGCTCTCCGTGCCAAGGTATGGTCTGAGTGCAGCGGTGCATCTGCGATGCGCATTCCTGGATACTATGATGAGCTCGTGCGGGGAGTTGGCGGGACTGAACCCGATCCTTCGGTTGTGGCCCAGATCGACATGGATATTCGTCGTACGCTCACCGACAATGTGTTCTTCCGGAAAGGCCCCGGCGTTGATAAGCTCAGGGAGGTTCTTCTGGCGTATTCGCGCCGCAACGAGGAAGTGGGATACTGCCAGGGCATGAACCTCATTGCAGCCTCACTTTTACTCATTATGCCAACGGCCGAGGATGCATTTTGGATTTTGACTTCCATGATTGAGATGATCCTGCCTCAGCATTATTATGATCATGGACTCCTGGCGTCTCGTGCCGACCAGACGGTGCTGCGCCAGTACATCTCGGAGCTTCTTCCCAAGCTGTCGGCACACCTTGAGGATCTCGGTGTCGAACTGGAGGCCCTCACATTCCAGTGGTTTCTTTCCGTGTTTACGGACTGCCTCTCCGCGGAAGCGCTCTATCGAGTATGGGATGTGGTATTGTGCCTCAACGTCACCAGCGCGGTATCCAATGGCCCTGGCCCGACCGTTTCTTCGGCGTCCAGCGTGAAAGAGAGCAGTGACAAGACGACCTCAACTTCTGACGATGGTGCATCCGGCAGTGGAGGTGGAAGCACGTTCCTTTTTCAAGTCGCTCTGGCCCTGCTCAAACTCAATGAGCCGCAACTGCTCACAACGTGCTCCACGCCGGCCGCTCTCTATACGTACATCAACCACCAGATGACCAATCACGCCATTAGCATTGATGGGTTGATCCAAGCCAGCGAGGCACTGCGCAATATGGTCCGTCGCGAGGACGTCGTTGCTCGCCGAGCCCTCGCTCTCCGAGAAATGCGGGAATTCAGCGAGGGTCAAAACTAGATCTCGACTGGTCTGGGCCCACGGCCAAATTGGCAACATTCCTTTTCCTTGTTTCCTCTTTCTTCTTCTCACATTAGATCTTGACGATGCCAACATGACGAGCATTGGGCAAGGAGTTCTGGCTATTTTGATTCGTTGATATCCTACCAGCATTCATTCCTTGGGCGCTATTTTCTCTTTGATTTTCCTTCTGATTTTCCTTCAGCCAGACATTTTGACTTGGGCTTGTCTCTGCTGGCCGTGTTTTATACTCAGCATTTTGAGATACCCCTGACTTTTACGTGGGATCGTTAAGAGTTCAAAAGAATAGCATTTTATCTCTCTGTGATGTACTCTACACTCTTTCTCCAAGGTTGGTTGGTGGTTCTATATGTCCCCGACGGGAAAACGACTCCAGCTCTTCATAAATCATGAACAATATGGAAGACAACATGATTACTGCTGATAGACCGGCAAGCAGAGTGGCCGACCAGTTGATGCCCAAGCTGTTGTACACAGGTCCCTCGAACAGAGGGAAGATGGCCGCTGCCATGCAACGCACCATTACGTGGATACTGATTGCGGACATGGTGTTGAGTAGATAGACATCTACGATGAACACGATACTTACTGGGATGCGTTCCATAGATTCAGGGCTCAGACAAGTCCCGTGAGTCAGGAGGATCTGCAAACATGATTCGTGCAGATAGGTTATACTCGCTTCATACTCGAGACGTAGTTATATCTTCTACTTGGTCTGGATCTAGGTGGGAAAGGACTTTAAACATAGACCGGGATACCTAGGTATATCATGAGACTCAGGACCTGGCTCAGGCCTAAATATGGAACTAAGCTGCAGGAAGATTCTCTAGTTTGATTGCTAACAATCATCGATTTCTCGTATTTCTCGTATTTGAGTTTTGTGCCACCCGGATTGAGGTGCTTTGGCTAATTTTATTCAATCTTACAGTAAGCACTAAATCGAAATGAAAAAGCCACAAATCGTAACTCAGAAAAGATCCTTTGAAGACCCACAATCTGTTTCACAATATTGGATGCCCAAAGCCTAACTAGTTATTGTCAATCCGTAAGGCGAGTTTGTCAGCGTCCATGAGTTCCAAGGTTGCATCTTACGCTCAGCCTCGAATGCTCCTACTGCATTTCGAGACATGTCTAGCTTCAATTGCCTGGATACTGACGCAAATGCTGGGCGCCTTATGAAGAGTAGATGTTGTTTCCAGCAAGATATCGAGGTATATAATGTGTTCTTCCCGCGCATTGCAACATACCTAAAACCACTACAACCCTGATATCTCGTTGATCTAATACGCCGACAATCGATAAAATGAAGTTTACTACTATTTCTATTATCCTATCTGCTACTGCTAGCTCGGCCATCGCTGCTCCGATTAATGCCAGCAATTCTATTCAAATCGGCGCTCTCTCGGCTCAAGCCGCGCCCACGTCCCCCGGCGCGAGCATGCACTTCACTGTAACCGATCCAAACTATCCAGACGACACTCCCACTGATTGCAATCTAATCTGGTAAATTAACAATCACCCGTGAAAGTGAAAGCTGCAAGCCCTAATTGTCGCTCGTGTGGTCTAGGACGTATGGGGAACTGCCCAAGGAGAATGCACGCTGCAATAACGGCGAATACTACATCAAGTTCCCTCAAGGTCCTCCCGATTTTAACCGGTTTACCCTGGAGCTCGAGAGGGTTTCTGGCTCGATCCCTGAAGATGGTCAGGTTTTGCTGAGTTCGAATGCCAACGGAGAGGCCCCTGGAACCAAGTGGATATGCGTGAACAATCCCGACTCGCACATTGAAATCAGCTGCTCCTATGATGGGGTCCTCGAAATGCAGGTCTAGTCGGAATAAGACTGAGAGATATGGTGCCAGGAGAGAGTACCTAGGTATAAGTTGCATGTATTGTTCATAATCCTGCACATACGGAGTACCTGGAAGGTTGAGAGCTCAATATTACGCTTTATATCCCACCAAGCCCAGAAACATGACTCAATCAGGTGGCAATGCTAGTTGGTTCAATGCAGCAGCTAGTAACGAGAATATTCAACACAGGGAGAAAGAGGACGTGAGAAAAGAAATCGGGATCTGAACATGTTATGAGTCAGCCCGAGTGATCAGGCCTCAGAGCATCAGCTATCACATCGTGTTCCTCCATGTGCTCGTTCACAGAGCTGCCCAAATAGAGAAGAACAGGATTCAAAGCGACGGTGAGAAGTATGGGAATCGGACAGGGGTCCATGGCTCTTGAAATCCTGGAGGGTTGCCTTCCGTAGCCCAAGATGCACAGCGTGAGAGGCTGAGAGGCTGAGAGCAAGAGGCGTCGGGTTCGGAGAAGGCAAGAATCTAGACAGATACACAACTCTTTATCCGTCCGGGGCTGAACAGGGTATAAATGTGTCCAACAAGAATGGCATGCTCGAGTTCAAGTGATTTTCCACCCGGTCCATATGCCGTTTTCCCTGTCAATTTCAGTAAGGCTCATTTCTGCTATTCTTGACAATGTCAGTTTGGAGAAACCGAGAGTTTGGAGAAACCGAGAATCCGGATTGAAACTGACTTTGTGAGACAGATACCATTCCACCCAGGGGTTTACAACCTCCTTGATATACTTCCTAAGAGATGCCCCGAAGCGCACGCGAGAAGATGCACGATGCAATAATGCCCATTCAAACGACTACATCTCTGCTCCATAGGTCCCTTCAGCTGGGACCTTCCTGAACCCAGAAAGTCAGATCAAGCGGGTCCATGCTCGGGCGCACACCCACGTCCAACACATCGCGGGAGACGGCTTTGATCTGTCGCATGATGGACTGCGAAATAGCCCAGGTACGGCCCAGTGATTTGAAGACGCCGATTGTCAGACCAATACGATCACGACTCGGGTCGGGCATAGAGCCCGCCTTGACGGAGCAGGCTGCCAGCTGGACAATGGAACTAAGTGTAAGAGCACAGATGAAGAATGGCGTATGCCTTTCGACGGGTAAGCGGATGGCAGCTAAGGAGGACAGCTCACTAGCCGCCTTGATGGCCTTCATAGCATGGACGTGGTGAGAAAAGGCCGGAACACTAATGGGGCCATGATGACCACAGATAACCTCCGACGCGACTGCGGGTGAGGAGAGAAGATCAGAACGGGGAAAGTTCAGGTAGATGGTAGCACCGTTCACGATCATGGTTGCCTGGAACATGATCTCGTCGACGGTGCCGTCTGGACGCAGCAGTTCCGCCTTGGACTCTGGAAGATGATGGAACCAGCTAGCAATGCGGGCATCGATAGCTTCGACATGGTCCTGCTGACCCTCCGCCATTTCCTGTGTTGCGACCACTCGGCCAAGAATGCGCACGGCCTCAATTCGATAAGTGTAAGAGGAGAAGTCGCGCTCCACGTCGGCGAACACACGCTGGTCGAATTGCGCGATAGTTGGCGGAGGTGGTGCGGTCAATCCGTCCTGGTAGATTCGCTCTTCGCAAGGGAGAGGCACCACCGGTGGTACTAGGTTAGTGCGGTAGACGCGTTGTACTCCAAGAGCCGTTAACAGACCCTCGATCACGAAAAGTTCCCACCAGGTTCGACGCAAACATTCAGCGCGAATGGGATCGCCGTTGCTGGCGGTTTCCGCATAAGTTGCCTCGTGCATACCGAGGTCAAATGCCAGGTCCACGGCGCTAGCCAAGCACTCCCCCGCTTCGCCACGCTCATTGCGCGAATGTAACACGATGGCCAGCAGAAGCAGTGCCTGCACCTTCTCGACCGAAGGTGCTTGGTCTCGGACCGCCGCGACAACCATGGGTCGATACGTTTCACTGGAGGCGGCGGGGGTGAAGTGGGAGGCGATGAACTTCATCGCCTGCTCCAGATAATGCGGGAAATGTTCCCGGTAGAGAAATCGCAATGGTGGTAAGATCGGGTGGGCGGAATGGAAGTACGTATAGTAGATATCGAGTAGGTACCCATCCCCGCCGACTGACGAGGAAGAATCCGGGGTCAGCGGTCCGGTAATGGGTCGGGAAGAGGGCGCCATTGCTACGGGCATATCATGCAATCCGGGACTCGCAGATCCGGAAGATGACGGGGGCATGGTGCGTGTATAGTGGAAGCCACCATGTAGATTCCAGTCCACGGGGACATCGACCAGGCCTCCGGCGGGATCAACAGGTAACTGGTCCGGGGAGCCCGGTTCAGCGCGGCGCTTCTTCGACTGGCCTCCTTTATAGCCTCTGCGTGATTTGGTGTAGTTGCACTCGGCGCCTATGAGGGAACATCGACCACACACGGGGGTCTGCCCATCACATTTAAGGTGCTTGTGCCGGCAGAAGAGGCAGGCCAGTTGGGAGGGTCTCGTGGGTTTCGAGAGCCCAGGAGCAAAGTGGGCCTGCGGTTCGGTCATGACGAAGGATGCAAGCACATATAGAGAGAAAGCGATTGTGAAAGAGGGAAACCGGGCGGAAGATTCCAAGGAGGGGGTTTGAGAGACAAGGATGTCCCCAGCTGCGGGCGGTAAAACCGATGTGACACGTCCCGTTTGTCCACCTTCAACCTTCCCACCTTTCACATTCATCTCTCTGCGTACCACTCTATCCTTGTGTCGCATTGTCGCATTGATCTGTCTTTTCTCATCTCCTAAACTAAACTTCGGCTCAATTGCTCCCCACCTCCACCATGATCTCCGACGGCGACCTCTACCGCCTGGCTATCTTTCTGGGATCCTGCGCCATGATGATGATTGTCCTCTATCACTTCCTCGATGTCAATGCCCGCGACGATGAGACCTCAGACAACGCAAAATCCAAATCCACGAAGCCATCTAGGACCACCGCCGAGTCCGCAGCATCATAGAAATGCCTTAGCTGGCCTCTACAGGAGACATCAAGATGCAGGTCATATACGAAGCTGTGAAGAAAAGGGCAGGAATCCTCATCACTCACAGCTTAATCAGTCTATACGGAGGAAAGTGGACTACAAGCATGTACAATACCCGCTCATGGTCATAACGGCCTTTGGGCAAAATGCCAATTGGCTTCTCTTTTTCCTTTTTTTGCTGCAGTTGCAATTCATTCACATTGTTTATCCGCAAGTTGCTCCGAAATTATTGACACCGCCATGCCATGCGAAATGATGGAGTGCCCAGAAGGCCGGTTGGCCTCCCAAAATAAATTGTGCTATCATCAGGTATCATAAAGTCACATACGGCCGTTTAAATTAATCAAGAGGGTCATTGGCGATCGTAACTGCCATCTCCTGGTCTTGCACAAAGGGCTGCATCGCCGGGCGGCAGAGGGTCCGGTCACTCATATCTGTGTCGACTCCAGTCTCCTCTTTCCAGTGGCTGCCCCCTTCCAGGATCTTCTCCGCCTTTTGCTTATGGTTGTAAGCGCCGTGAACGCGACTAAAGGTGTCGATCGTGTTTTCGTCGGCTGGCAGGGTCATGGTATCCGGGCGGGGATTCCGCAAAGAAAGCTGGAATCCGGATGAATCAGGTTGATCAACCGCTAACATAGCGATTCCGTTAGACAGCTCATGCAAGTGAAATCAAAGAGAATCACACAAGTGACTCCCGCGCAGAATTATCAATTGTAGCCAGGTGGTTTCTCACCAGATGTAGGTACCACTGGACCGTCCCCAAGAGTCCAGCCCACTTTTTGGATATGCTGCTCGTTGACATGTTGCCACATATCCGCCGCAGCCCGTAGGGTCTTGTCCGTACATGCTATCCAACCACATTGGAGGTTGTGCGGGATATGAGCCTTGAGGACATGGTTACGAAGCGCTTGCAGATTGTGAAGTTCTGCCTGACAGTCGGTCCATTGGCAGTGATACACCTGATAGGGGACTGTCGGCTCGTGGTGAATGGCCACCTCCAAGTTGTTGCTAGTCTTCCCAGGCCGGCCGACCTGGACCTTCTTGCGTGGGGGCATCCTGTGGGCACTTGAAGGGATCTCTACCTGGACTTCCGTGCGAGGCAAGGAACGCGGAGACCTCGATGGCACTTTAGATATCGGTGACTCCAAATCCCGCCTTGAGCTAGACCCAGACGGCGTTTGCAGTTGGATTTGGGCTGCCGATGTCGGTGTGGGTGTCGGGGCTGGGGCTGGTGTTTGCCTTGAGTTGGGCGATAGCGCTGCCGGCGGCTGTGATGATGGCTGTGGTACGGGCGTGGATGTGGGCCTGGGTACGAATGGGGACTTCGACGTTGACGCCGGCCTTGTAAACACCCGAGGCGAGGTCGGATGCGGGGCCGGATGCGGGGATCGGGGCGAAGGTGGGGGAGGAGGAAGCGACCGAAGGGATTGCTGAATATCGGGGGTCGTGGAAGCAGGAGCAGGAGCAGGAGGGGGCAGAGATTGTGATGGACGAGTAGGCGCGCTGAGAGCGCTCGACGGACGCGACTGGGCACGCGCGGGCGAGCGGTGAATGACCGGATCACGTGATACGTCCGGGTCGATCAAATCCCAGCGAATCGTTTCCAAGTCTGAGGCGATACCGACGGAGGATATGTTTTGACTGACTATCTCTAGGTGATAGTTCAGATTGGGCTCATTGGGGTGCTTGTCAGCATTGATCAATACATCGCGTGCGATGGTGGCAGGATCGTAGCACTCTTTAAGAGCTGCATCTTTAGCATCAACCGGCTGGACAAGCTCGCCTTGCTTCTTGCCGTACGGTCGAGCCGGAGACCGATAAGCATATTTCGAGAACTGAGATGTACCAGATGGAGAATTCACCGCGTGTCCGGAGCCATCCTTGAGTCGCTGCTTTTTAGCAGGCGGGACAGGCGGAGCCGCTTTGGCCTGACTCCCCGACACACCAGAAGCTCTCGATGAAGGGAGCCCCCTTGAGGCCATCGACGGCTTAGGACCAGTATTTCTTGAGTTTGACTCTTGAGGCGGCCGGTGTTGGGTTTTGAATGACGGCGGGGCAGTTTGGGAAGGAGGTCTTGGTGGATGCGAGTGAGGGGAATCCGACATGATGTTTCGGGCCTCGGAAGATTGGAACTGGGATGCTAACTGAGTGATTGGGTTGGTCATTCCTTGAGTTGAGGCTGGCTGAGAAGGATTCGCCGGGTAATTGTGGGTGCGACGCGAGGTATTAGACGGATACGAGGACGATGGCTTGGTGGTAGGTTGCCTTGTGTACTGCTGGGTCCCATCATTTGGAAAGAACGGCTGTCCAAAAGGCCCCTGACCTTGCTGCCTCTGGTTTCCTTGAGTTATCGGATACGCTGGCTGTGCCTGCTGAGCTTGCTGCTGAGCTTGCTGCTGAGCTTGCTGCTGAGCTTGCTGCTGAGCTTGCTGCTGAGCCTGCTGTTGGGCCTGCTGTGCCTGCCACTGAGCCTGCTGTGCCTGCTGCCCTTGTTGATAGGGATAGCTGGGACTGATGAAGCTCTGGTTCAAACGCGTGTTCGAACTGTGATCTCTTCCTCCCAGTGAGGAGAACCGCGAAGCCTGAATTGGTTTCCGGGTCTGCTGCTGTCGCTGTAACACAGTCGCTTGCCAAAGCCACTCATCCAAACTCATGTTCGCATAATCCCCTCCTCCCTGTGGGGATGCCCGCGAAGCTTGAATTGCACGCCGGGCCTGCTGCTGTTGCAGCAACGCATCCTGCAGTACGAGCGCGGATTCATCAATTGTCAGATGCCCATAAGCACTCTCTGGATCCTGGGACTGCTCATATTCGTCCCGCACATCCATATCGGAGTCACGATGGGTCAATTCGAGGACGAAAGCGACAGACTAAGAGAGCATTGCTGGAGCTGGACGAGATAGGGGATTCGAGGGAAGCACTGTCGCACATTCGCCGGGCCTAGGTAAGCGATATGGCACAGGACAAGCACAGAATGAAGATTCAAGGTTGAAGATCTCAAAGGAGCTCCAGACCTTGCGTGACGATTTAACTCGTCGCGGAGCTCGCCAATCATCGAGCAGAGATGGATCCACCAAAAGCACGTGATGTGGGTGATGCACGTGACGCACAGCCTTTTAAAAGACTCGAGACTCGACCTTAACCTCAAGCTCAACCTTAATGTCAACCCTGAATAACAACGGAGCTTCGAGTGAGGTCATGAGGCGCACGTCGTCGTATAGGCCCCGAGTTTGTCGCTGAGCATTTTCAATGGCCATGATGGTATGGGAGAACTTAATGTGTGTTTCCCTAGCTACGATCAGCACCATCTGCAGACAAAGGTGCATCGCGACAAAACGGGAAAAAGGAGAATCATCATCCTATGAGCTTCCCTTTACTGAACTACTTATCCTTTCGTGATGTGTAGGTATGCAAGAGCAACCGTCAACAGCTGTAGCTCAACTTCAAAAGACCGTTCTTCCTGTTCAACTGCGTTCCCGGTCTATACTACATGTTCACTCAAGCTACATTGCAGCGAGCTTTGCCCTTATCCCTGATTCTGAAAACATTGCAATTCGCCCAATTATCTCCTCGTCAATCCCGTTTCGACGGACCCATGGTTGGAGAGGTAACGGAATGGCGGAGAAAGGACACAGAACTATCCTCTGGTCAACGACCGGTTGGTTCTGTCTCGCTTGCAGACCGACACTGATGCCTGATGATGTGGGTTTGATAGTGAGGTACATGCCTTCATAGCGATTAGTCTAGGTTGTACTGGCCTCTTTAAAATAGACAAAGCTCTGAACAGGCATAGGGTCTCCGATATATTTTATGTTTGCTTGGTATCGCTTTCCTTGGAATCAATTAAGAACATCTTGAGCCCAGTCTTAAATGGTCCCAGGCCAGATAGTGCTCAGAGGAATAGTACCTGGGTATTGCGCAGGCGTATATATTCCAGATTCCATGTGAGAATTAAATGTAAATGGCTAGATTTAATGTACACAAGAGAAGAAAAAACCATCGTATCATACCTCATCAGAGTCCACTTAGGAAACAATCAAAAAGAGGAAGTAAAAGACGCAGGGCTACGCTCGCTGAAAAGTTGAATCTGTAGTATGGAAAGCGACCTCCTGATCACTCACGGGCTTCACTCCGACTTCTTATGCCCGACGCAACTCGACCACGCCGGTAGCCCGCAGCCCATACCAATAAACAGATACAGCAGGAAGATAATTACCACGCCGAGCAGGACCATCAGCTTGATGTTCTTCCACCACATCCGCCGCCGTAGACCACGGCTCCGGATACGGAAATCGTGCGCGCTTCCGCCCAGACGATCCGTTTTATCCACCAGCAGATCGATCCGCTCGCCGCGCTCAAGCACCCGCTCAATGTTCTCGGTCATGATGTCGCGGACACTGTCGATCTCGCGCCGCGCCGTGGCGAGTGAGTCGGCTGGCGGGGCGGTGTTGTATGTTTGGAGCAGAGACCGTAGCTCTCCATTGAAGGCTGCGCATCCGTAGGCGGGTAAGGTGGAAAAGTCCGTACTGGAGGGTGGGTAGGTGGCGAGGAATTTGCGCTTCATCTCCAGCAGGTAGGCGAATGGGACGCGGCGGCCTTGCTCGGCGGATGCGACCACAAGATAGGTGAGGGGCGCATGACTACTGGTCTCGGTGCGACCGGTTTGGTCGTCGGCCGAGTCGCCTGTCGGGGAGTCGGCGATGTAATGGACGAACAGTCGTTCATGGGTGTAAGTCAACTTCTGGGGTTTGTCGTGGGTGATTTTGGGGAGGATGATCGACGCGATGGATGAGGCAGAGGTCGAAGAGGTGCCCGGAGATGAATGTTCGGCTAGAATGGTGGTGCGATGGGCAATACAGGAGCTGTTGGTATCCAGTGTCGTTAGTGCCCTGATGCTCGGTCTCCTCGGAGGGAGGTCACTCACTAGAGCAGGTAGCTAGGAGCCTTGGAGGAGGAAGCCATGGCTGATATCTGCAGATGTGAGAGCGGAGGGAATACAAATGGTCAGATCCTAAACAGGAAAAAGCCGAGCTGAGTGGAACAGGTAAGTTGCGTCCGCAGTAGTTGCGGTAGTTCCCATGCGCAGGTGGACACCGCTTAGTCACGTCATCAGGTGTCGGGGCGTATCATCCTTGGACTGTATTTACTTCTCTACTTCCCTAATTCATCATTCATGGCGTCGTCTTGATTCGTCTTGATCTCTTTTTAAAAATTTCCAAGCTCATCGCATTCATATTAGCGATATTACCATCTCATGAGTCATAAAGAAAACAGCCCTAACTCCTTTTGATCTGTGTTTCCATCTCCATCAAATCAGCTCGAACTCCCCATCGTCCAGCTCCTCAACAATGTCGGGATGATCCGCATCAGTATCGTCCCAAAGACTGGGAGACCCCATGATCACAGTACTAACGCCGTCACAGCAATCGTCCAAGTCCAATTCCTCTTCACTAGACTGGATCGATAGTACCAAACTTGCAGCGTCACTAAACACCGACTCAACGGCTTTGTGCCCAGCTCCCTCATCTTTCTTCTCAATTAGAGCCATACCAGCAGAGTTGACCGACATGAAATCGGACATGTGAGAAAATGTAGCGTGGTGCGAGGCACCATGGATGGTGCTCATAGAATCACTTGGGCCGATCTCGCTGAACGAGTCATCGGTCGAGGCATCGCTGCCAGTGTGCACTGCAGGGCCGGGCGCAGAGAAACCACCGTTGCTCATGATGGGAATGTTGGGGTCTGTGAAAACACCCCCGGTCCCATCGTCGTTACCACCTGCCCATAGAGGCAAAAACTGGAACTGATTGTCTCCCAAGCAAGTCAGAGTATCGGTTGCGTCGAGCGATATGACATGTATATCACGGGGGTAAATTAGTCTTAATGTATAGCTTCTCACATATGATGAGACTTGGATGAAGAAAATGTGGAGATTGAATTTTTTGTCGTCCACATCCGAATTGAAGAGCCTTTCTAACCTCATATCCTCGGCGATTGAGTCGAATACATCGTAAAATTCGTCTGACGGGGAACTCGGGTTCTTCTGCGATGGAACCTGCCTGGATGGAAGTGAAATGTTCACATCGATGTTCGTGAAGGCGTTGGCACCGGGAGCCGGCCTAAATGGAAGGGTAGTATTGGCATCAGCGCTCGTGGAGGGATCAGTCCCAGAAAGAGGGCTACGGTGATTCAAGCTGAAGTTCCCCCGCTTCTTCTCGTTTTCGGTTGGAGAATTCGCAGCTCGCAGGTTGATGCCTGTATTGACCCGGGTGACGGCGCAATTGAAATGATCAACACGTTGACCGAGCCATATGTGAGAGGGGTGGCGAATCCGCGCAGCTTTTTGGCCTCGAAACGCGAGAAGACCACTGCCAACTTCCGCAATCGAAGAGTGCTCTTCTGTCCCATAAAGCCCACTTGATTTAAAATCCAGGGTCAGAAGCTCTACCCAGAACTTCTTACCGATAATCCGCTGCAGAATGTCACGGTGCCGAAAGGCGTTTGAGTATGGAGCAGTACCTCTCTTTGGCACAGTATCGGACGATCGCAACGGGTCTCTGACTGCCACCAGAGCCCTGTAGATCTTGTATCGAATGTAGTCTCTCAGCGCGGCGATCAGCGCAAGAACCATATTCTTGTCGACAGGGCTATTCTGAATGTGCTGTGTAAGTTTCCTGAACTCCACGATATCCGCTAGCCAGGTCATATCGGTCCCGGCCAGATGCAGAAAGTGTCCAATGACATCTTCTGCAAAGCTCTTGCTGGCATACTCGATGCGTTGGACCTCGATGTCATCCAAGCAATCAGAGAAGCGGCTACGAGCAAAGTGTCTCTCCCACGCCTTCAGTGGGCGCAGCCGGCCAGATCGGATCAGATACAACATGGCCTCATCACCAACTAAGCCAACGAATGCATCGCGGCAAAGGGCCTGGGATTTGATCCCACAGGCCACCCGATATGCAATCTTCGGGTGAATTTCGATGAACCGCGTGTTGTTCGCCATGTAGAACCAGGAGCTGATCAAATCGCCCACGGCGGGAACCGTTGCTACATCGAAGAGCTTGGCCACTGCAAAAAAGGTCCATAGCTTACACGGGGTATCGAGGATGACATTCAGCCCCTCCAGAACATGCAAGATCTGCTCAATGCCATCGCGGTGGCGCTTGGCCGAGTATTCGACTGGGAGGCCAGCCCGTTGGCGGGTGAGAGGAAGTGCATGTTCCTCTTCTTTGTCCGCACTCTCTTCGTCATCCAGATTTTCGTCATCTTCTTCCATTGGCGAGGTGTCTAATACAAATGGAAGAATGACCTCTTCCACCGTCTCGCATTCGTCGACTCCCCCAACACACTGAGAGGGCAGATCCCACATGGGCCCGAAGCGTACCCAAGTTCTGATTCCCATCGGGCATGATACCTCAGTCATCGAAATGATAGCATCCTCTTCCAGCATAGGGGGTGTCAGATCTAGAACGTATTTGATGCCCTCGGGCAGTTTATGCGAAAAGCCACGCTGCTTTCGTACTCGGTTCTGTGATCGCGGACCTAAACGGCACTGAAAATAGTTTGAGCCGGTCGCCAGAAGCATGTCACTGTGGACGCGATGAACGGCTGTCGGCCTCGGTAAGTTCTGAGCCCCATCCTTTGGTGCTGGATCAATGTAGACCAGGGTATCCCCGTCAGGGAAGAGAAGAAGCGGTAGCGCCATTGTTTTGCTCAGCTTGTTTAGATTGGGTTGATGGCTGGCGAGTGAACAACTTGAGAGAGAGTCGAGGTACACCTGGCAGTTCGGGGCCGGATGTAAAAGATGAGTGACAATCCGAGGCCACTGTAAAGGAACAAGTGAGGATTACAAGATTACCCTGAGTACAAGTGGAAAAGCAGATAAGTCTCAGTAAGATGCGTATGAGGGGCAGGAGCAAATGAGGCTCATTGTATCAACACCGCTGCCTATTCGATGCGGCCAATCACAAGTGTGCGCAGCCACATTATTGGCTGACTCATTCAAGCCAAAGACAGGATGAGAAGCATTGGAGAATTTGTGACTAGGCAGTTAGACAATCGCCCCGTCTTTCCTTGCTCGAGACGTTAATTGATCTTCTCAACTTATATTTTCATGACTGTTATGGTGCCTATATACCCTTTGACGATTTCACACATAAACAGAGTCTCCTGTAGACTCTACATCTCTAGAAGTCTAAGAGTTGACCGGGGTTTTCAATGACATAGCTCTTTTATTCTCATGTCTTTACCTATGATGCCTGATTCACGATAGGGATCGGTATCCGAACTTTGTTAAAGCCATCTTTGTACATCTTTAAGCAGGACCCAAGTACTCTCAAACATATCCCCCCAATTTCCTGCAATCATGTGATAATGGGCGATCAAAGGTGACCTCACTACGGAGTAACACATCGTAGGAGCTTCAAGGGTTCGTACATGAATATAGGACCGAGTGGAGCAGCAAGGAAGCAAAAAGGCTAGGATCCTCCTAGGTAACACCATTCTGGTCTCCATCCAGAAGCTGGCCCATAAACTTATCTGATTGGCACGTTAATTTGAAAGAGCTTCCAGAGGCTAATTAAGAAAAGCATGAGTGCTGAATAAATGTTGAACCGATAATAGCGACATGAAGCCGCATCACAATATTGACGACAAATGGGATAAACCACCACACAAGGAGATGCGAGAAGACAAAGCATGATCCTAGACAGTAGAGGATCAGAATGGCAAAACATCGGATAGTTGGGACTAGAAATAACTCGAATGTACAAGACCGGATGATGATAGAACCCCATCTTTTGTAACATGAGCTCTGGAAGACCAAGGCGAGGTCTATCAGGGCGGTCAGCCATTGTACCTGTAGATACTGAAGAGGGACAGAAGTTTCCATGCCCATAATGAAGTTCAACATGCAGCACAGAAGAGAAGATTGATCAGCATGGCTTATATAAGTGGGCCATTCAAAGAGGCCCGTGCATCCATCTTAGTCAAATGGAGCCAATCACCGTCCTCTGTTCCCCTTTCTTAGTTTTCCCCCTTCTTAGGTTCCATGTCTCACTTAGAAAACGCCACCGAACTTTACAGTCAACCCGCACCGCTCTTCCATGATCCCAAGTCCAGAGCCATAATATGCCCAGAATTGCGTCTCGCGTGTGAAGTGATTTTGCGGGCTGATGCGGTCATAGTCATTCAATATCGTGAGTCGTTTAGAATCCGAATAGTGTGAATAGACCAGAACCAAGCAGTCAAAGAGGGCGCAAGAAGAGTGATTACAGTCCGCAACTTCACTATTTCCGGGTATCCAGAGGACAGGTAAGGACCCGTGAGGCTTATTCCTCAACCATGGTCGACTGATCCAGATCCAGAGATTTGTCAATGTGCTCATCTCGATGTCATTCCTCGGAGCCCTTGCCATAAAACTCTCTTCTTCCGCTCTGCTTCGCTAATATACAAACTATACGAAGAGTGCGACTGTGAAAACAACAGATATGGCTACCTTGAAGGGACGGTCTATCAATGGGCGCAAACCTATAAAGTTGGTCTCTCTTCCCCTCTAATGCCACGGACTCTGACAAAGTCCGATCAAGGTCCAGCTCTATCGCCATGATGAGTGCTGCCGGAGTAATGGGAGGTAGCTGGTTCATGTTTCACTTGTTGGCATGGAAGCGTTGGCATGGCGGAGAGTAACTCAGTCACAACCAACGAAGGGCTGGGCATACATGGGTAATCAGACATCCGCCGCGCTACGCGAAAGGCAGTGGATCCAAGGGGCTAGGTGTGGGTGACATTCCTAAAGGAGATAAGAGACTAAAGTGTCAAGAAGACGGAGTACGGAGAGACTGCTATACGTACTATCTAGGTAGCTGATATTCACCATTCCAAATGCGATGGTATAGTACAGGATATTTCATGAGCAGAGCGATAAAGTCTAAAATATTACATTTTCAAATGCCTCGTGGAGCCCTTTCGTCCCCAACCAGGCTTCCAACGCCTGCATATCCCCCCGATTGGCCCGCTGTCCGCCTCTTTCCCCTAGGGAATCCGTGATTTCCTCCATCCCTGAAAATACTCTCTGAATACCCTCCGTCTCTCGAAACCTCTCGCGGACCTTTTTCTGATGACTAGGAATATCACCCCACGAATGTGTCTTGATGAAGCTCATGTAGGCATCGATGTCCGTCGACGCGCCCTCCAGACATAATACACCCGGCTTGCCCGCCAGCACAAAGCCCGTCAAAGAGTATTCTGGCGCGAGGTTGACCATATCATCCCTCTTTTTACGGGTTGACAGAGACGGGAAATAGAACCACACTCTCACGAGCGGTCCTCTGGAGCTTTCTTCTGGAGTCGCAGCCTGTGACTGCGACTGCTTGTCTTGAAGAAAGCGGTTGGCTCCGGCTTGAATGTATTCAAATGCCTCTAGAGCGTCGCCTTGCGGTATTGAGGGGGCAAGTCTGGCTAGCTCGGCTTTGGACATCCAGTCCGGCTGTCGAAGTGAATAGCCTAATGACGGTGGCTGGTCGCAGCCAACTGTCTCCGAATCCTCACATTGTAGTGGGACGGAAACATTGACCTCGATTGTTTTATCTCCATCTGCAATCGGTAGACGGACGGCGAGAGATATACTTGGAGGGATGCCTTCTGGGACCCCAGAAGGCATGGAGCACCAGTCCCGGAGTCTCTCGACACATCGAGTGGTTGATTCAGGGATTTCCAGCTCGCCTGGTGACGGGAACATCGCCGCTAGGAGGTCAATTGTGCACAATTGTGACTCCATCATGTCCGCCGGTAGAATGGATAGTTTTTTTGCCGCCATTTCTGATTGCGGGTGTTTGATGGTGACGGAATGGATGTACTACCCCCAAGGTAAAATGGAGCGACCGTTCCCAAATGAAAGATATGAGATATCTCAGGGTTTTCGAATTAGAGCGACCAATTTAGCATTGAAAATGCCGGCTTTATTTTTTCTTCCTTTTTTTGAGGTGATCCCGGGAAGAACCCAAAATTAGGCTGGGGGCACCCAAGATCTGAGTAACGTGGATTGTGCTCGGTGGGTACAAAAGCGGCGAGGGGCGCGCACTAAAATGGAAATCGTGGTATAGCATCACAACTTTACAACGTTTTCTCCATCTTTTAATGAATGTTTTGTATTTTTTTCCAAGATGATCTACATAGAAACCTCCCCTAGGTATGTTCATGATATTTTGTAGATAGACAAGATAAAAGCGCCATAAGACAAGTGCCACCCATGATACATATACAATAGTAACACCGGAAATCATTCATGCTTCCTCGTCGGGTCCCCTGTCGCGCCCGGCACTATTTCCCTCCGATTTAGGCCTGCGCTTTTGGGGGTCCTTCTTCCCTCCTCGCTTCTTCTTCTCCTTCTCACGTCCAACTGCTCGAAGCTGGTCGGGCCGGCTGCGGCTGCGGCTGCGGCTGCGGCTGCGACTGCGACTGCGACTGCGACTGGACCCGCCACGTGCAAGATCTTTGACTTCTTTGATCACCTCGCGGAAGCCTTCTTCAATATTATTCATACGAGCCAAAACTAACTTGCTCAGCATGTCCTGATTAGGCACATCTCGGCGGAGACCCTCAGTGGCGAGTCCCATCTGGGTATTGAAGCTGCTGGGGATGGCGCCCGCAAAGCCACCGGCCACTGCTCTATTATCTCCCAGATCAGACCCTAGGTCAAACAGCAGAGAGCGCTGTCGTCGTGCAGAAGGACGGTCGGAGAGATAGTCCATCTCCGGAACAGATATTGGGTTCAAGCCGACAGACGCATTGCGAGCCAGTATCGCATTCAACGTATGCTTTCTCATCGTACCTTGGTCTGCGGACGCAGAGACAGGAGCGGCAAGTTCATCCTCGGAGGAGCTGTCGTTTGGTCGTAGAGGGGTGGTTCGACCCTCGGTTCCTTCATTCGGGGACCCGATCGGATTATAGAGCATGGTAATGCCGGAAGCATTTCGTGTGTGCTTGGGCCGGCGTGTGGGACTGCCACGTCGTGACACTCGCGCAGTGGATGGCCGAGAACTGTAAAACTTGGGAGTCGTTTTCTCGGTGCTCCCGATATGCTTGTCGTCATCAATGGATTCTTTATCCGAATATTTGCCATCTGACTCTGCGTCGTCACTAGTAAGTTCATCATCCCCTTCCATATCCGTGTGCGGGGATAGTTGCCGGGTGCGAGTAGGCGAGACCGCTTTGCGACGAGGTCGGAATGCGGGGCTAACAATATGACTGACTCGGTCTTCGGGATTTGATGCCACTGAACGAGTAGTCTCAGTAAAGTTGCGTCCATGTGCAGTCAATGTCTTCCGGAACGGGAGCCGAGGTCGACGTGGCAGCATTTCAAGGACGGCTGAATCTTGTTCATCGGGGGTATGAGCCGGACCAGAGCCAATCTCCTGCATCCAGTCTTTGATCACGTTGTTTGTCTGTCGCTTCCGAATGCTGCTCGGTCGTTCGTGCACCCCCTCGTCCCCAAGAGGCCTTCGGAACACTTCTTCTAATGCCTGGTCTTTCTGATGTGTCGCAACAGATGGCTGTCGCACCAGCCGGTGTACTCTCGAGCTAAACCCACGGAAACGACTGGGTCGCCAATTTTGCAGGGGGGCTGATGCTTCCTCACCAGTCGTGTTTTCGACCAGATCCATCGGCTCAACTACTCGAGCGCTGAGAATTGTCTTCTCGTAAAAGCAGATGGTGAATAAGATCGGTAGGTGTGTGATCTTGATGATTGTCCGATTTAGCTTAATGAATTGGCGGAACGGTATCGCAGATCGCAAAGGCGTCACAAGCCAAGCGATGATGTTTGCCGGGGCCACGTAGGAGAAGAGGGCATCGGATTTGACCATGGAAATGGTGTTGACGGCGAACAGGAATTGGTGCTCTTGGTTGGCATTTTGAACAATCCTCATGAAGGAGTTGGTGAGAACCGTAATTAGTATAGTCACCACAACGAAGTGACATATAAAGAGGAAGACTGTCAGAATAATCTTTCCCACGAAGTTGTACTCTTCCCACATTGCCCAGGCAGTGGGTGTAAAACCCATAAGCATTTGGAACAAGCCGTATGCCACTGCTTTCGGAGAGTTATTGTCTCCAAAGGACAAGAAGGCGACGAAGAAGCCGCTACATGCAATCACAATTAGCACAAATACCGCGATCAGGTCCGATGCCATAATGCGGAACGCAATCAGCAGTTGCGAAAAATAGCGGTAGTGGTCAAGGATCGAAAAAAGGCGCGGAAACAGCAGTACCGCATTGGCAGCCAGAATGTCGTATGCTTGATCGGCCAACTCACGGTTCCGCGGATATGTCAAGAAAGCCCCGTAGATCCGCAGGCAGTAGTAACAAAAGAGCAGCAACAATATCCCCAAGTCAAAAAGGTTCCAAAAGCTCATGAGGTAAAGACTGAACCCCTGCTCATTAAACCCGACAATCTCATCCAGCATGAAACCTGCACTCCAGAACCAGAATACAATCTCCAGGGATGTGATCGACCGACTACGTTGTTCCAGGACCGCCAAGAACAGCCCTAGAAGCACCGCGAAAGATAATGTCGAGAGAAATTGTCGATAGCGCGGAACTCGCAACCGGGAGAGCTTGAACAATGATGCGTCGCGGGGGTTGTACAAAGTCACAGAGCGCCGAAGCGCCGCACTGCCCGGGACGGGCACCTGGTTTCCATTCAGATCCGCCGATGTTCCATAGTCCAGCTCGCCAGCGGCATTTCTGTTAACGTGCCGATGCAAATGATCGGCGGCAGAGTGAAAGACGATTGTGCCCGCCCAAATGGCTTCCAATTGTTGCACAACGACTGGATGGGCTAGGAATCGTTTGGCCTGGGCACGAATGGCCACCTCCAGACACGACACGCGCGCCGAACCTACCAACCGCCTCCCCCGAGGGCCAGATGGCCATGCAGTAGCGGGGTCCTGACCCTGAAGAGGGTGAAACTCATATGACAAGGCGTCGATCAATTCTCTGGTTGTATATTCCCGCAATAACTTGATGGCAAGCAGTTCGCTCACCATCGCCCTGGTCTGATTAGCACCACTGTTTCCAGGATTCAGTTGTATTTCCTTGTCGAACTGCAGGCAGTTGGCCATCAAAGCATAGAGGGTGGCTCGTGAAAAGTGTGCCGACATGATTTTCTGCTGGATCGGCTTGACTAGGAACTGGGACACCTGCGGCGAGCGAAGTTGGTCCCAGGTCAAGGTTGTCTCGCAGCGGGAGGCGATCAGTGGACGGATGGCATGGGTGATATCGTACACGGGCAGAGCATCTGTCGTAATTTTTTTTGTTAATCACCTGCTACGATCTATCTTGTATCTGGTCTGGCGGTACCCAAGTGCGATACAGAGAACATGGGAAGAAGAGGGGTTGACTCGACTGGCCCATCGTCCTCGTCCTCGTGCTCGTCTTCCCCCACCCAGTCCTCATCCACTCCCTCGTCGATCTCTTCGAGCTCTGGCGCGTCGCATTCGCTGCTGTGGTCGGCATCCAGGGCGCGTCGCGGACCGCGTCGCGCGACCGTTCGAAACCAAGGGGAGGCCTCACTGGGCGAGAGTGGGGAATAGAAAGTAGTCTGGTCAATGCGATCTCGCCGTCCTTTTGGACGAAGCAAAGAGGCCAGCATTGTAAGGAGCGAGAAATTCACGTGTGTCTCTGCATGACCGAGGAATGTTGAGGAGAGGTCTTTTGTCACCACATTGAAGTGGCAAGTATATACACGAGAAGGGCAAGAAAGACACGATAAATCCGGAGTAGCAGGCCCGGAAGAAATCGACGAGGTAAGGTCCTCGGGTAGCGCATGTTAAACACGCGAGTCGGAACTATCGAAGATCTGGGCGCTCCGCACGTCATTGTGCAGCCTCATGGTGCAGCTGACCGCACATTCCACCTCTTTCAGGTTTAATACAAACTATGTAAGTCACTGCAAATGACTGAATTTTGCTCTTTCTAGTAGGAGTGACGGATATTGTAGTCATATAATAGGTTGGAGATACCAGATCTCTTGATAGAGGGAAAACATGAAAGATCTTGTAGGAACTCGTGTCATAAGTTACATGGGTATTTCCATGTGAACATTGGAGGTTCTTCAAGCACTCGTAGATATCTAAATGCGTATTCAAAGAGTACGGAGTCGACAGGTACTTCCACGCTTGTCCTCTACAGCTACACGGCCCGAAATGTCCTCATTCGTCATTGTATATGTCGATCTTCAGAGGTCCTGAACATGCCCTTTAACTCACCCCGATCCTCCATCCTAGCTTCATCAACATCAAGTCCCAGGCTATCTCCTTCAATAGCATACCTATTACCTAGGTACTCGTATATCAAGCATCGCTGCATCTCCGATCGCCTATCGTGCTTATCAGCACTCACCGCCTGCACGCCCTGCAGACTTTTGGAGGGGAACATCGACATTGCATTTGCTTAGCTATATCGCAATCGAATGCTCTGAAGAATGCATTCTCAGCAATACAATCGGAAACTATGGAGGGCCATCGTATACACAGTAAACACAGTACAGTACTACCCGACTATTACATTCTACTATGAGCACATTGCCGAATCAGGGCGAAAACTCTGAGGCGGTCAGCCCCACTCAACACCGAAACCGGTGGACCCTCAGTGGCACGAAAATTTTATTCTGCCATAATTTCTCTTCTTCTTCTTCTTCCTTCATACCTCCAGCTCTTGCAGCTGTTCTCTTCATCTCCTCTAATTATACCTCTTCCCCGCCTTTATAAACCCTCCACATCCCCGACAAGGACCAAAAAAATCAAAATCCTATTCAAGAAAAGTCATACTGGTGGATGCTGCAGTAGAGTGACCTGCACTCGCTCACATCGTCCTCGAGAGGACTTGTCCCCTCTTTTTCGCTGCTCCAATTCCGATGTCCCAGTCGGTCCCTCACGAGGAATTGACCTCCCCGACCAGTCCCAACTTGGGCGGCGCAGTAGCCTACAAGAACAACAAGGACCTGCTGCCCAAGATGGCCTCTGCTGCCATGATCACCCCGGCGTCTCTACCCGTCCGCGGTGGCAGTGACCGGCTCGTGGCCCTTGAGCTGGAGGATGGCACCGTCTACCAGGGTTACAACTTCGGTGCGGAGAAGAGCGTGGCCGGTGAATTGGTCTTCCAGACCGGTATGGTCGGCTATCCCGAGTCCATCACCGACCCTTCATACCGCGGCCAAATTCTGGTCATCACCTTCCCGCTCGTCGGTAACTACGGTGTGCCGGACCGCGAGCAGATGGATGAACTGCTCAAGACTCTGCCCAAGCACTTTGAGTCGACCCAGATTCACGTCTCCGCATTGGTGGTGGCAACCTATGCTGGCGAAGACTTCTCTCACTTCCTGGCCAAATCTTCTTTGGGCCAATGGCTCAAGGAGCAGGGCGTTCCCGCCATGCACGGTGTCGATACCCGTGCGCTGACCAAGCGCATTCGTCAGAAGGGTAGCATGCTTGGCCGCATGCTACTCCAAAACGCTGGTGCCACCAACGATATGGCCGCTGGCATCGATGCGGCAAATTGGAAGTCGCACTTTGAGCAGATCGACTGGGTGGACCCCAACACCAAGAACCTCGTCAATGAGGGTGAGTGATCCTGATATGCATCTGATAAAATAATTGAGAGAATTGTGTTTCTGACCGCGATGGTGTCAACTGCAGTCTCCATTCGTGAGCCTCGTCTATTCATCCCCCCCGAAAATGTTGCCCTCAAGCACCCCTCGGGTCGTCCCGTTCGGGTTTTGTGTTTGGACGTCGGTATGAAACACAACCAGCTCCGTTGCCTCCTTGCCCGTGGCGTCGAGGTCCTGGTCGTCCCTTGGGACTACGACTTCCCTACCCTGGCCGGAAAGGACTACGACGGTCTGTTCGTCTCGAATGGTCCCGGTGACCCTGCCACCTTGACCACTACTATCAACAACCTGTCCAAGACACTGAAGGATGCCCGGACACCTGTCTTTGGTATCTGTTTGGGCCACCAGCTCATCGCTCGCTCGGTTGGTGCTACCACGAGCAAGATGAAGTTCGGTAACCGTGGTCACAACATTCCTTGCACGAGCTTGATCTCGGGCAAGTGCCACATCACCTCTCAGAACCACGGTTATGCTGTGGACGCTTCCAGCCTTCAGGACGGCTGGGAGGAGTTGTTCGTCAACGCCAACGATGGCAGCAACGAAGGTATCCGTCATATCAGCCGCCCCTTCTTCAGTGTTCAGTTCCACCCGGAGAGCACCCCTGGCCCTCGGGACACCGAATATCTGTTTGACGTCTTCATCAACACCATCAAGAAGAGCCTTGCCTCTCCCGAGCCCCTCAACAAGCCCGTGGAGTTTCCCGGTGGCCTCAAGGCTGACAACGTCAAGGCTGCCCCCCGCGTGCACGTCAAGAAGGTCCTGGTTCTGGGTAGTGGTGGCCTGAGTATTGGACAGGCTGGAGAGTTCGATTACTCAGGTAGCCAGGCTATCAAGGCGCTGAAGGAGGAAGGCATCTACACCATCTTGATCAACCCCAACATTGCCACCATTCAGACTTCCAAGGGTTTGGCAGACAAGGTCTACTTCCTGCCTGTCAACGCCGAGTTTGTTCGCAAGGTCATCAAGCATGAGCGCCCCGATGCCATTTACGTCACATTTGGTGGCCAGACCGCTCTTCAGGTCGGTATTCAGCTCAAGGATGAGTTCGAGTCCCTCGGTGTCAAGGTCCTGGGTACTCCTATTGACACCATCATCACCACCGAGGACCGTGAGCTATTCGCTCGTAGCATGGATTCAATCCAGGAGAAATGTGCCAAATCCGCTTCTGCCTCGACCATTGAGGAATCGCTGCGAGTCGTTGAGGACATCGGCTTCCCCGTCATTGTGCGTGCAGCTTACGCCCTTGGTGGTCTCGGCAGTGGTTTCGCCGACAACATGGAGCAGCTGAAGGACCTGTGCACTAAGGCTCTGGCCGTCAGCCCTCAGGTGCTGATCGAGCGCAGTATGAAGGGCTGGAAGGAAATCGAATACGAGGTCGTGCGTGATTGCCAGGACAACTGTATCACCGTCTGCAACATGGAGAACTTCGATCCTCTCGGTATTCACACTGGTGACTCTATTGTCGTCGCCCCCTCCCAGACCCTCTCCGACGAGGACTACAACATGCTGCGGACGACTGCGGTCAATGTCATTCGCCACCTTGGTGTTGTCGGTGAATGTAACATCCAGTACGCCCTGAACCCCTTCTCCAAAGAATACTGCATCATTGAGGTCAACGCCCGTTTGTCCCGTTCCTCGGCCCTTGCCTCCAAGGCTACTGGCTACCCGCTTGCCTTCATTGCCGCTAAGTTGGGTCTGGGTATTCCTCTTAACGAGATCAAGAACTCCGTCACCAAGTCCACTTGTGCTTGCTTCGAGCCCTCGCTCGACTACTGCGTTGTCAAGATTCCCCGCTGGGATCTGAAGAAGTTCACTCGTGTTTCGACCCAGCTAGGTTCGTCCATGAAGAGTGTCGGTGAAGTCATGAGCATTGGTCGCACTTTTGAAGAAGCCATCCAGAAGGCCATTCGTTCCGTTGATTTCCACAACCTCGGCTTCAACGAGACCAGTGCTCTCATGTCTATCAAGGGCGAGCTCCAGACTCCTTCTGACCAGCGTTTGTTTGCCATTGCCAACGCTATGCACGCCGGCTACAGCGTTGATGACATCTGGAAGCTGACCAACATCGACAAGTGGTTCCTGAGCCGCCTCAAGGGACTGAGCGACTTTGGCAAGTCCCTGAGTACCTTCAATGCCACCATCGTTCCCATCAACATGATCCGTCAGGCTAAGCAGCTTGGTTTCTCGGATGGTCAGCTTGCCAAGTTCTTGAGCTCCAATGAGCTGGCTATTCGCCGCATGCGTGTTGAGGCAGGTATTACGCCCATTGTCAAGCAGATCGATACTGTTGCTGCTGAATTCCCGGCCGTGACCAACTACCTTTACCTGACCTACAATGCCTCTGAGCACGATCTGAGCTTTGAAGATCACGGTATCATGGTCTTGGGCTCTGGTGTCTACCGTATTGGTTCTTCCGTCGAGTTCGATTGGTGCTCGGTGCGCACTATCCGCACTCTCCGCGAGCAAGGCCACAAGACTATCATGGTTAACTACAACCCTGAGACCGTCAGTACCGACTACGACGAGGCTGACCGCTTGTACTTCGAGAACATCAACTTGGAGACCGTCCTTGACATCTACCAGCTTGAGGCTTCAAGCGGTGTGATCATGTCCATGGGTGGTCAGACCCCGAACAACATTGCTCTACCCCTGCACCGTCTGAATGTGAACATCCTGGGTACTTCGCCCGAGATGATCGATGGAGCCGAGAACCGTTACAAGTTCTCGCGCATGCTGGACCGTATCGGGGTTGACCAGCCTGCCTGGAAGGAACTGACCAGCATCGATGAAGCCCGTGATTTCTGCGACAAAGTCGGCTACCCCGTGCTGGTCCGTCCCTCCTACGTCCTTTCCGGTGCTGCCATGAACACTGTCTACTCCGAGCACGACCTGGCGAACTACCTGAACCAGGCTGCTGATGTTTCTCGCGAGCACCCTGTCGTCATCACCAAGTACATCGAGAACGCCAAGGAAATTGAGATGGATGCCGTGGCCCGCAACGGTGTCATGGTTGGCCACTTCATCTCGGAGCACGTCGAGAACGCTGGTGTCCACTCTGGTGACGCCACCCTTATCCTGCCTCCGCAGGACCTGAGTGAGGAGACTGTCCGTCGCATTGTGGAAGCGACCCGCAAGATCGGTAACGCTTTGAACGTTACTGGTCCTTACAACATCCAGTTCATTGCCAAGGACAATGACATCAAGGTCATTGAGTGCAATGTTCGTGCTTCGCGCTCGTTCCCATTCGTGTCCAAGGTCATGGGCGTTGACCTGATCGAGATGGCCACTAAGGCTATGATCGGTATTCCGTTTACCGAGTACCCCCCTGTCAACGTTCCCAAGGACTATGTTGGTGTCAAGGTGCCCCAGTTCTCTTTCTCGCGTCTCTCGGGTGCTGATCCCGTGCTGGGTGTTGAGATGGCCTCGACTGGTGAGGTTGCCTCTTTCGGCCGTGACAAGTACGAGGCCTACCTCAAGGCCCTTCTGTCTACTGGCTTCCGTCTCCCCAAGCGCAACATCCTCTTCTCCATCGGTTCATACAAGGAGAAGATGGAGATGCTGCCTTCCATCCAGAAGCTGTCCAACCTCGGATACAACCTGTTTGCTACTTCTGGTACTGCTGATTTCCTGAAGGAGAACGGTATCTCCGTCAAGTACCTGGAGCACCTGCCTGGTGAGGAGGATGACATCAAGTCGGAGTACTCCTTGACCCAGCACTTGTCGAACAACCTCATCGATCTTTACATCAACTTGCCGTCCAACAACCGCTTCCGCCGCCCTGCCAACTACATGTCGAAGGGTTACCGCACCCGTCGTATGGCTGTGGACTACCAGACTCCCCTGGTTACCAATGTCAAGAATGCGAAGATCCTGATTGAGGCCATCGCCCGTCACTTCCCTCTGAACATCCAGACCTCTGACTTCCAGACCAGCCACCGTACCGTGGTCCTCCCCGGTCTGATCAACATTGCTGCCTTCGTCCCGGATCTTGTTACCCCGGGTTCCAAGGACTTCGAGTTGGTTAGCAAGGCCTCGATCGCTGCTGGTTTCAGCATGGTCCGTGTGATGCCGGTGGGCGTTGACAGCTCCGTTACCGAGGCTAGTGACCTGAAGATCGTTCAACTGAACGCTCAAGACAAGTCCTACTGCGACTTCAACATCTCTGTTGCTGCCACTGCCACCAACTCTGATCAGGTCACCCAAGTCACCAGCGAGGTCGGCTCCCTGTTCATCCCCTTCAACCACCTTTCGGGCAACATCAACAAGGTGGCCGCTGTGACCAACCACTTCGGAGCCTGGCCCTCGACCAAGCCTCTGATCACCGATGCCAAGGGCACTGATCTGGCCTCGATCCTGCTGCTGGCCTCTCTGCATAGCCGCAACATCCACGTCATGAGCGTGACGTCTAAGGAGGACATCAGACTCATTGCGCTGAGCAAGGAGAAGGGTTTGAAGGTGACATGTGACGTTTCCATCTTCTGCCTCTTCCTTTCGCGGGAGGACTTCCCGGCCTGCAGCTCGCTTCCTTCGACTGAGGACCAGAAGGCTCTGTGGGAGCACATGAGCATCATTGACGTCTTCTCGATTGGCAGCATCCCCTTCCAGCTTGCTGGCAAGGATGCGTCCCCCGTGGCCGGTATTGCGGAATCGCTTCCCCTGCTCTTCACCGCTGTCGCCGAGGGCCGCCTGACTGTAGACGACGTCTCCGCTCGTCTCTACGAGAACCCGAAGAAGATCTTCGAGCTGCACGATCAGGCTGATACCTCGCTTGAGATCGAGGTTGACCGCCCGTACGTGTTCCAGAGCTCCGAGGCTTGGTCTCCATTCAATGGCAAGACGATGCGCGGTTCCGTCCAGCGGGTCATCTTCCAGGGCAAGACCTCTTGCCTTGATGGTGCCGTCACCAAGGATGCCCCCAAGGGTACCGACATGTCTTCTCACCGGATCGTTCCCACCTCGCCCGTGCAGAAGCCCATGACTCCCATGGTTCGGCCCGAGAGCTCTCTTGATCGCCATGTGTCGGTGTCTGGTACCCCCGGTCGTCGTACTACCCGCGGTCTGGAGGCCAATGTCCCGTCGGTTGGTGAGCTCGGTCCTCCTCTGTACCCTTCTGCTCAGCTGTCGTCCTCGCTGTACGACATGCTTGCACGCTCTCCTTTCCGTGGAAAGCACGTGCTGTCTGTGAACCAGTTCTCTCGTGCAGACTTGCACCTGCTGTTCACTGTCGCCCAGGAGATGCGTCTTGGTGTCCAGCGCCAGGGTGTTCTTGACATCCTCAAGGGCCGTGTTCTGTGCACTCTCTTCTACGAGCCATCGACCCGCACTTCGGCCTCGTTCGATGCCGCTATGCAGCGCCTGGGTGGACGGACCATTCCCATCTCCACCGAGCACTCGTCCACTCAGAAGGGCGAGACCCTGCAGGACACCATTCGCACTCTCGCCTGCTACGGTGACGCTGTTGTTCTGCGCCACCCCAGCCCCACCAGCACGGATGTTGCGGCCAAGTTCTCCCCCGTGCCTATCATCAATGGCGGCAACGGCTCCATTGAGCACCCGACCCAGGCCTTCCTGGACCTCTTCACCATCCGTGAGGAGTTGGGTACTGTCAACGGCCTGACCATCACCTTCACCGGTGATCTCAAGCACGGTCGCACCGTGCACTCCTTGATGAAGCTTCTCCGATTCTACGAGGTCAGCGTCCAGCTCGTCTCTCCCAATGAGCTGGCTCTTCCCGAAGAGATCCGCAAGGAGCTCGTGTCCTCTGGCAAGCTCATCTGCGAGTCTGAGGAGCTGACTCCCGAGATTGTCGCCCGCTCCGATGTTCTGTACTCTACTCGTGTGCAGAAGGAGCGCTTCACCGACCTTGCCCAGTACGAGCGTCTGAAGAACAGCTTCGTCATCGACAACGCCCTGCTCAAGCACGCCAAGAGCCACATGGTGGTCATGCACCCGCTGCCCCGGAACGCTGAAATCGCCGAGGAGGTTGACTTTGACCAGCGGGCTGCCTACTTCCGCCAGGTACGTCAACTTTCCCTCACATTCACTTGAGGAACATGCTAACATAGTGACTACAGATGAGATACGGTCTGTACTGCCGCATGGCCCTGCTGGCCCTGGTATTGACGCCTTAGACGTCTTTTCATCCCGTAATGTCCCTGGAACAGGGACAACGAAAAGCGCGTCGTCGATTTCCATCACGCACGTCGTGTCTTCCTTTTCCTGTTCCGTTTTCAAAAGTTGTGCGCGTTCTGTCTGGATATCTTTCGTAGGTGCAGCTGCCTCGATAGAACGTGAGCTGTATAGATTAGACGAATCTCCGTTTCATGAATTTGATGAACCCCGTGTTATGTATGTCTTGTATATTATGTGGTTATCTGGTTATGTGTGTGTCGTGTGTTACGTTTGGTGTGTTTTTTTGCGTGGCGTGCGTTGCGTTCGGTCTGTTTTTGGCTTGGTTTGGGGATTTTGGCGTTTTGGGGGTTCATTGGGGCATCTTTTCATTGCATTGGCATTTGGCAGCCGAAATCCCACCTTCATCCTTGATTTTGGATTCGTTTTGATATCCATCTTGCATTCTCTCTTCAAGCTACAAGGTCTCTCCAGTCAGGACCCACCCGATTCTCAGCAATGAATAATAAGGATCTCATCTGATTCTATCTCAATCGAAACCTTGGAATGACTCTCGTATATATCTTGTGCTTCTTCTTGTTCTGCCTGTCTGGTTTTCTGTGATACCTGAATCCGGTTATAACTAGCAAGCAGAATGCCATTGGCTGGCACCTACATAAGACTCTTTCTGGGCTTCATTTTGTATCTGTACTCGCAATAACGTACCTAGATACTGCTAAATGTTCTGATATCCTCGGGACAAAGATCAGTCTGCCCTGGAAACAGTGCCACTAATCCAGTGATGATCTACCGAGGTTTTCCTCGATCGGCCGCATGCCAGTTAGGGCAACAGACTGTAGCAGTCAAAGTTGATTTATTTCGATACAAAAGCAAACCTTGGAACTACGGAGTATGAATAGGGTGAAACTTTAGAACAAGTACAACCCAGTTACCTACTCTCCGATACTTAGCACCCCTGATCCAAAGTTTCAAAGTTTGTTGCATCTCCACCACGCGATGACACCATCAACGCCTCGATATTGCTCATCGATTTGCATCTTCACCAACCAATATCGATTGCAATTACCTCCACTGATTCAATTCGCTGTTTCACAAGCTTCTCGGCCGAACTGACATTTGCGCATGATGTAACTTTTTGATATCGCGTGCAATGGATAGAAATGATGTGCTCTGGGATTGACATGGCCATTTTTGCGGCCATCTGTCACCCTTGGAGTTTGTCTGTGAACTACTTCAATTTTGGACCGTTGTTCTCATCGTCATGTCCACATCTAGTGAGAAGAAGGAGGCTCAAGCCGATCCCGACCCCGGATTTAAGCATTCCGGAGCTTCGCCCTCATCTAGCACCATAGCAGAAACCGTCGGTATCAACGAAAAGTCCTTACTGCGAAAGCTCGACTATAAGCTGCTGCCACCGTTGACAATTTTGTATTTACTGTCATTTTTGGATCGAAGCAATGGTTCGTTCTTGGTTGATCTGGTTACAAACAGTATTCAAAAAATTGACATGATATGTTATAGTTGGAAATGCCAAACTCGAGGGCATGGCCACCGACGTGGGTATGACCGGAGATCAGTACCTTACCGGCTTGACATTATACTTTATCGGTTACGTTCTTTTCGAGGTTCCTGCGAATACGGTTTTGAAGCTGGGTACACCGAAAATCTGGCTTCCCACTGTCAGCTTGGTCTGGGGCGTGGTTGCGACCTTGTTGGGCGTCGTTCAGAACTATCCCGGCTATCTATCTTCACGATTCTTTCTGGGTGTTGCGGAAAGTGGGCTTTTTCCTGGCGTGGTATACTACTTGTCTATGTGGTATAAGCGAAATGAACAACATTATCGCGTCGCTCTGTTCTTCAGTGCTGCCAGTCTTGCCGGTGCCTTTGGAGGTGTACTCGCTTGGGTTGGTCGCGGCTTCAGTTGTATGGCCGATCGATTGCTAAATTTGCTGTCAGGGTATCGCACATATGAAGGGAGTTGGAGGTTTAAATGGATGGCGCTGGATCTTCATCCTGGTAAGACTTTAAAAATTCGACCATCAATGGGAAATATGCTAATATGGCTGGTTCTTATCAGGAAGGTCTCTTGACTGTCGTCGTTTCTATCATTGCCTATTTCTGGGTGCACAACTACCCAGCGACCGCTGGTTTCCTGTCCAAAGAAGAACGCGAATTCATTCAATTTCGGCTTAGAAATGACAACGATTCTACGCGGGAAGAGAAGTTTTCGTGGTCGGCAGTTTTGGACGCATTCAAGGATCCCAAGGTCTGGCTCTATGGGTTAGGGTTTCACACCTTGTCGTTACCTATGTACACACTCTCACTGTTTTTTGTCAGTTCGTGTGCTACAAACTGGGTCGTCTCAGAAGCTGACTACTATTTAGCCAACCATTATCAAGGAGCTCGGTTACTCCGCCGCTGAAGCCCAACTTCTCACTGTTCCGCCATATGCGGTAGCATTCGTTTTGACGATCACTGTTGCCGTGCTCTCGGAAAAGACACACCGCCGTGCGCCTTTTATGATGGGCTCGTCTGCCCTCGGTTGTATTGGATACATCATGTTACTTGCGCAGGACCGGGCCGGCGTATCCTACGCCGGTACTTTCTTCGCCGCAGCGGGCATCTATCCCGCCGTTGCTATTATGCTATCGTGGCCGGCAAATAATGTTTCGGGCCAGACCAAGCGCTGCATTGCCAATGCCATGCAAATTTCTATTGGTAATTTGGGTGCTGTTATCGGCACACAGCTTTACCGTAGCGAGAGCAGTCCACGGTATTTCATTGGACATGGATTCGCCCTCGGTTACCTTGTGGCCAATATCATTGTCGTCGCCATTCTGTGGCAGGTACTTCGTCGCGAGAATGCCGAGAAAGAGCGTGTTCGGGAAGCGCAAGGTATGAGGCCTTTGATGGGTGATATTGGAGATGCAGAGGGAGAGTTTCTGGGGGACAAGGACCCCCGCTGGGTCTTTCAATTATAAAATCATCGCGTGCACGCGTGGGATAAGAATCTAGACAAGGAATTTATGTTTAATCATCTTGGCGAGCTATAGCGCTGTTCCTACAAAGAAAGCGCTAGGCGCCTTCAATGTTAGGAAGAAGGACGTGGCTTCTAGTATTGGACAGGTGTGTGACTAGTTATATTGTAAATCTTTCTATCTTTGTATATCACTCTATAGGTATTCTCGCTCGCCTTAGGCCTTGTCCGGCCAGTACTTCTGCACAAGGGTCTTTTTGTTAACTTTGCCCATGGCATTCCGCTCAATGGCATCTACGACTTCCAGAACGGTGGGGACTTTGTACGCTGCCATTTCAGTCTTCAGCTTGCCGCGTAGAGTCTGCAGGTCCAATGGGGTGCCCTAGATAATATTAGCAACCTCCAAGACCCATTGGGATTTGCCGGAGACCTACTCGGAATTTGACCACGGCTCCCACTCTCTGACCCCATTCTTCATCTTTCAGTCCGACCACAGCCACCTCCTGGATAGATTCCAAGGCCAGCATTTTGCGTTCGACCTCAAGGGCAGAGATTTTGTAGCCACCCGATTTGATCAGGTCCACGGACGCACGGCCCTGGATGAAGTATGCACCATCCGAGTCGCGCTTGGCGACATCTCCAGTCTTGAACCATCCATCTGCCGTAAATTCAGAGGCCGTAGCCTCGGGCTTACGCCAATACTCGAGGAAGACATTGCCGCCCTTGATTTCGATCATGCCGTCCTCGTCGACTTCCTCCACAACGCGACCGGTTTCTTTATCAGTCAACCGAACCTGGACCCCAGGAAGCGGCCAGCCGACACTTCCGTCAATACGCTTCTCCACTTGCAGTCCGCAGCTCAAAGCCATGCCGATCTCTGTCATTCCATACCGCTCCAGCAGGGTCTGACCGGTGATCTCACTAAATTTGGCTTTGATGGGAGTCGGTAGCGCTGCCGAGCCGCTGACCACGAGACGCAAGGCATGAGCGCCAGCTCGGGCGGCACTCTCCTGGGGCGTTCCGCGAATGTAAGTGTCGAAATAATCATTGAGACGGGAATAGATCGTAGGCACCGCGAAGAAGAGAGTAGAGTCTTGGGCCTGCCAGCGCCCCCAAATCACTTGAGGGTCGAACTTTTGATGCATCTCCACTGTAGCGCCACTCAAATGGCTAGCGACTAGCCCATTGATGATGCCATGAATGTGATGGAGTGGAAGGACGTGAATGAGATGGTCCTTTGGGTTGTATTTCCAAGCTTTGACCAGACAGTCTGCCTGGAAGGTTATGTTCTCGTGCGTGGTGACGCATCCTTTCGGGTTTGATGTAGTTCCGCTAGTATAGATCATGAGGGCGCGTCTATCCAGGGCCAATGATGGTGAGAAGGATGGCAAAGACGGCGCCTCATTCTTGGTGAATGGATCCAGACCCATGAAGGGGATATCGGTGCTGCATCCCTCACGCAGGGCCGGTGCAACCTTGTGAAAAGTAGGATGAACAATGACGAGCGATGGATCCGAATCGCCAACGACGTATAGCAATTCTTTGACGGGGTGACTGGTGCCTATTTTTCAAGATTAGTTATCTATTCAGTTGATCGAGAAAGATGTCAAAGCATCTCTCAACATGAACATGTTTGAACACAGCAACATACAAAGCGGCACGCAAACTCCACCAGCAGCCCAAACTGCCCAGCTGGTCACGACATAATCGTAGCCATTCGGCACAAGAAAAGCAATGCGCCGCTCTTCCAAGTCGATCAATCCCAGCTTCTCTGTGATCTGCTTTCTAAGGCCAGCTGCATCTTCAAGAAGCTGCGTGTATGTGAAGGACTGTTGCTTGGTTGCATCCAAGACGGCCACCTTCGCGGGGTCATTTTGCGCATGCTGTTGCGCCGCCAGGAACAGCGGGAGCGAGGGGATCGGCATGAGTTCGAGGGGTCAGATGATGGTAGACAAGCTATAGGGGAAATGGAAACCACTGTTTCTAGGTGTTAGGAGAGAGAAACACAAGACCCGAGTCCGATCCACCGAGGCCGTTCATTTAGCCGGTTGATCATCGCGACCAAATACTCTCAGAGTCTGTACCCAGTCTATTTGGATTGAGGAATCTTGCCATATTTCCATTAAAATAACAAGAGCGATCCCTTTCCCATGCATTGAACGTCCTTTTCCAAGTAGTTTCTCATTCTCTCTCCTGGTTCGGCATCCAAATGTAGCTCCGAGGTCGGCTATAGATCTGGATCCAACACGGAGCTCTTGAAGCTTCATGCAGACTGCGCAGAGTACCAATTGAATGCTATGCTTTTTCTGTATGACCTCAATCTCCTATTATGAATTCATTATGATGTTTCACATGGGTCTTATGCTTCGTCTACTCTTCAACGCCGGTCCACGTGACCCGCCCCTACTAACGCCGCCAAACTCCGAGACGCGCTCTGACTCTTCACCTGCCAGCGACAATGCTTCGAACAGCGCTGCGCTCTTGGCTGCGGCCGTCCTTGCGCGCAACCCGGTTCGTATCATCGGTGCCGCTTATTCGCATCCAAGACGGGACCTTTTACAAGCAGTACCCGACGGAGCAAGATGGTACCTCGAACCCGCCTTTATACCGAAACTTCAACTTTACCCTCCCCTCCAGTGCTTCACCTCCGTCGGAGGGTGCGAAGCCCGCGCAGCAATTTTGGGCCGTAATTGGTCCATCGGAGCGAACTGACATGCTCAATATTCTGCGCGGCCAGCACATCTCTATCCCGCCCAACGCACGATCATATCCCTACCTCCTCACCGATGAACTCGCTGCCAAAGACCCTCGGTTACGAGTTGTCGAAAATGCGATTCAATACATCGGATTCAGTGGTGAAGGCTCCGGAGCCATTGGTGGCACTCGAGGCGCATACCTGAGTGCTCGTTATGAGAGCCATCGCGAGGAGACCGATTGGACTGTAGAGCAATTCCTAAGAGGTCAAACCTCACTCAATCCTATGGAAGGAGAGGAAAAGGGCACGTTACACGATGAGGAGCTACTGCAGCAAGTGATCACCGATCTGCACCTGACCAAGTTACTTGATATGCCGGTCGCGAATCTTAGCAATGGCCAGACTCGACGAGCACGTATTGCGAAAGCTCTACTGAAGAAGCCAGAGCTGCTGCTTCTCGACGAGCCTTTTATGGGACTGGATCCCGTTACGGTTCGTAGCATCAGTGCTCTGCTGTTCCGGCTGGCTCAAAAATCCTCTCCGCGGCTAGTTCTGGCCCTCCGCCCGCAGGATGCGGTGCCCGAGTGGATCACACACATGATCATGGTGGGAAATTCCCACAATATCATCCAACAGGGCTTGCGGTCCGAGATCGACAAGAAATTGCGAGTCTGGAAACGTCTTGCGACGAATCCGAAAAGCCGTGTCCTGAGTGGCCCTGAAAATGAGATGGCGCGAGAAGCTCGTGGTCTTTTGAAGTCTGGTGTTCTCGATGAACAGCTGCTCCGAGACTTCACCTTGAGCCGGACTGACGGCCGTCGGAAATCTCATCCCACTTCTCTGGGTGGGGAGGCGCTGATTGAGATGGACGGCGTGCGTGTCCAATACGGTGACAAGGCGGTCCTGGGTGACTGGGAACAGAAAGTGGACAATGAGACAACACAAGGGCTGCACTGGACGGTGCGTCGAGGCCAGCGCTGGGCGATTCTCGGTGCCAATGGCTCGGGCAAGACGACGCTGCTGTCGCTCATTACCTCGGACCATCCCCAGGCATATGCCCTCCCAATCAAATTATTTGGACGGTCTCGTCTTCCTGAAGTCGGCAAGCCTGGCATCTCGATCTTCGAGCTTCAGTCCCGGCTGGGACATTCGTCGCCCGAGATCCATGCATTCTTCCCGCGTCAATTGACGGTGCGTGAATCCATAGAGTCGGCGTTTGCCGAGACTTTCTTGTCCAAACCAAAGCTTGTCCACGAAAATGACATGGACATCAATGCTTTTCTTCGCGCCTTCAAGGCCGAGCTCGATCCAAATGGGTCGAATGCAGGGCAGAAGAAGAATGGACCCCCCCGGGTCGACCTCTCTCAACACTTCCCCAAACTCCCCGGGGTGAGCCACAATGAACCATTTTTCCCACCCGACTACGACGTGGAATACGCCGACACTGTTCGATTCGGGCAACTCAGTACCGCGCAGCAGCGCATTGTGTTGTTCCTGCGTGCCTTGATCCACAAGCCGGACATTGTGATTCTAGACGAGCCCTTCTCGGGGTTGACTGCTTCCCAACGTGACAAGTGTCTGGCATTCCTTGAACATGGCGAGGCCCTGTCCAAATTCTCTCCCAAGAGCGGCAAGTCTCGGTATAGAGGTCTTTCGGATGACCAGGCTTTGGTTCTCATCAGCCATGTGAAGGAGGAAATTCCCGACAGCGTCCGGTACTATATGAGACTGCCGTCTGGAACTAGCGATGACCCCGAAGCCTTGGATTTCCGGTTCGGGATTCTCAAGGCCACGAGCTATCTCAATGACCCCAAGGTTTGGGACGCGGCTTGGGCTCCGGCGTCGCGATTTGAGCTGAATGGTAGACGATCATGGCGCAAGAATCAGGAACATCTTAAACAGGACGACATGTCCAGGTACGAGTGGTATTCAATCTAGAGTTGTCTTTGATGCATAGAATTTGCCGATGCTCGGGTTGACATGGACCCTCAAAGCGTGATAGACTCTGTACATTAACAAGCATATGGATTCCCCTGTCAATATGATATCGAATGGTCTTTAAAAGTTTTGGCTAGTAAGACGACGAGTATGAGTCTTGGGAAGGGCTGGGCGCTATCATCGAGTTAGCTTCACCATGCAGATGCAGTCTCTTCGGATCTCTTCCTCTACTATATACCTTGTTGCACTGATCTAAACACCTATTTGTACTACGCACTCAACACATAACATCTTTTGCGAGAAATTTTCATTCACTCTAAAATACAGCCTGTATATCGTCTCAGTCTCTTGTCCATGATGTGAAATGCAGAAAACTGGGAAACGATAATAAATCATTGGCGCCGAGAAATACCAAGGCTCCCGATGCCACCGGCCTAGGCCAAAACCCAATACATATACAAGAGCGCACATGAAGAAAAGGGAATAGTGGAGAGTGGAGGCAGGAAGAAGGGGGGACTGAAAAATGGGGGGTGAAAGGAAGAGGGTGATATGATAGTGAGGGAGACGGTGAAGGCGAGAGAGAATATTACAGCCGAGGCGAGCCAAGGGATTTTCAAGACGAAGTTGTCGGGTCCAAGCGGTCTTGGACTGGACCTGATGGTCCACGGAAATTGAATGTTTACTCAACGCCGTGGTTGTCGGCACTGCTCTCTCCGGTGAAAGACCCACCCAGCTTAAGACTGGTGTCCATGGCGACCATCTCCGCCAGGATCTCCAGCACCTCCTTGGGCACGGTCTTGTCGTATATGGCGATGAGGTCCTTGGGCTGCGGGTAGACCTTGAGGGCCTTGTAGAAAGCGAGAGCTGCGTCAATCTGGGCAGAGCCTGCAATTGAGTTAGCACATGTGGTTCAATCCGTTCTTTGGCAGACGGCGTACCCTCGGCGCAAAGGCCTTCACCCTTGGCGACCTGGCTCATGAAGTAGGACTCCTTCTCCTCCAGGTCAGCGGGGAATCCCTCCTGCTTGGCGCGCTGAATGGCGGCCTTGATGGCCTCGCGCTGCTCGGCACCCTGGGCTTCCTCCTCTTCCTTGACAGCCTTGGCGAGACGGCGGTTGTTCCGCTTCAGTGATTTGCGGAAGTTGGGATCGGTCTGGCGCTTGCGGTCAAAGTATACTGCGTAGGCTGTAGTCCCATGGAAGATCAATGGATTAGCGACGTGTTGGTTTCCCGGAGGTTAACGAGCTTCTTACCGAGCAGTCCGGTCACGATAGTGCCGGCCGACGCGGCCACCAAAACAGACGTCCGCATGATGAAAGGAAGGATATATGAATAGGCGGATTGGGGGGGCGGCAGAAGGGCTCCGAGAGCACGGAAACGATGGGAAGGAGATGCGAGCGGGAGTGACCGACGATGATGCGTTGGTTGTTTGGACGATAAATTTGATGAGGGGATTTACGTTCTTCCGTCGGCCTTTCTCTCCCGCTCTGTCGACGCGACGTCAGTGCAGAACGTTGCTCTAATTGAAGAGAGTAATGAAATTGATGGAGCGAGACACTAAGAGAGTTGTTACAAATGGCAGCAGTGAAGGTTCCAAGGTTCAGATATGCTCAAAATGCTGGTGGACAGCTGTGCGAAGTATATAAGGCGCTGCCGGAGGATCACGTTACCTATATGACTTGTTCAATTGTTTTGTTCTAAGGTTATGCCGGATAATAAGAAGAGCATTGATATTCATTCATTTATTATACGATTATTTCCCTAGGTAGTGTCTTCTTTTCATTTCTATATTCTAATTCTTGGTGAGTTTCAGGATTAGGGCTTCTATGCGTAGAAGTTGTGCCAGGTTACATAGTTAAGGTAAAAGAATATGCAAGAATAGCTAAAGCCTGAATTAGTTAACTAGTTAGTTAACTGTTCCAAAGTGCCAGTTGACTAACGTCGTAAACGTTCGAGGCTGCCGGGCGCATTCGACTCGATGTAACTCGCCGAGCTGTGACCGCCATCCCCAACTCGCTCTCCTCATCTCCACCTTCTACCTCCGCTTCCACCTGGCCCTTCCACTTCTCCCCCTTGTCACCATGGAAGGCCGAGGCTTGACCCTGCGAAGCAAGTCTCGCAGGCAGCGCCCGCAGATCAGTGCTCCCAAGCCCATTTCCGGCCCCTTGCCCGCCAATACCAGATCCCCCGATGCCGGTCAGGCTGCAATAGCCGCGAGCCGCGACCGAGCTCCCCAGAGCGGTGCCACATCCGATCTGGTCAAGCGGCGCTATTCTACCAGGTACAATGCCGTCCCCGACTTCGATGCCAATGCTCCTCCGGTCCCGGCCCTCCCAACTGCGGCACAAGGAGGTTATGGTGGGCTAGGTGCCCCGGTCATGGCCTCCAAACAACTATCGCCAGTTGAAGGAGCAACACCCGCACCCGTGGTAGACCTGAATGCATTGCGAGACCCCAGTCTGCCGGTAGAACGATGTACGTGTAGTGCATTTGCTCTGACACAACCGCTGTATTGACACCCTAGCACAGATGTCGCCAACCTCCTTGCCAACGCGTCCGAAGAGGAGATCCAGAATTACCAGGACAAGCTGCGAAAAGTGAAGAACCGAACATCAACCGACCTCCAGCAGAATGTGTACCAGAACCGCACACAATTTATTAAGATCAGTAGAGAGGCGGAAAAGCTCAAGGATGAAATGCGAACCCTACGTACGTTGATGTCCGAGCTCACAAACGCGTTGGGCCAGACCTCTGTGGGCAACACGCCCAATCCCATGTCGCCGACAGATGATCATTTTCCCAAACGCAACGCGAACCGCAGCTCCGTTGCCAACTTGGAAAGCATGTGGAGCGTCCAGTTGCAGACTTTGTGGAAAACCGTCGAAGGCTCCCAAAAATTCCTGCCGGCCGTTCCGGGTCGACATATCGTGTTGGAGACGGGCAATTGGGCTGAGCTGGATTCGGCAACCTGGAAGCCGAGGCGTCCGGTCCACATCGTCCTGCTGAATGATCATCTGCTGGTGGCCGCGAAGAAGCGCAAGCGAGTCGACCAGAATAACCCCAACCACCGCGGACCCGTACCCACCAAGCTCGTGGCCGAGGAATGCTGGCCACTGCAGGACATCGACATGATTGATCTGGCCGCCAACTTGGGCACGGGCGCCGCGCGAGAAGAAGCCCTGGACCGCGGCATCGGAAACGCGATCAGTATTCGGGTCGGAACCAAGCCGTTTACCTACCGTCAAGACAAACGTGACACGTCGACCAAGAACGAGCTTCTGGCGACATTCCGCAAGACGGTCGAAGACCTGCGACGTACCCTGCGAACAGAAACTGAGGCTGCCAGCAAGCCTCTAGAGACGTATGGGTACCTCGTCGGGCGACACATGTCACAATCGCTCAAATCCGAACCGTTTGACCTCTCGGAAGGGCCTCGCGATAAGTCCGAACTGCGCATCGATGTCGATGGCAAACAGCAAAACCTCCGCTGGGTGGAGGGACAGGTGGACGAATTGGACATTGACATCGCTCTTCAAAGTTTCGAGGCGGCGGTATCCAGCATCGAACGACTGCGGAAACTCGCCAAAGGACTCAAGGGAAACCCTGTCGCCCAGGAGATTATCAATGCCAAAGTGGATGGAAGAGCGACACGGCTGGCAGGCATTCTGTCGCGTGCCCTGGTGGACACACACTCGTTCCCGGTGGCAACGAAAACCAACGTCACCTGGCTTAGCCGTTTGGGATTCGAGGATCAGGCGCGTGAGACGTACCTCAAGGCTCGATCCGACGTGATTGCCACACGCATCCGGTGCGTGAATCCAGATGACCCGAAACGCGCAATAGTAGCCGTATATTAACGCTTTTATAGGGCCTGCGTCTTCGAGGGCGACCTCCCACTGTATATTTTTCAAATTTCATACGTCTACTTTTCGCTCATCAAGAACACCATCAGCATCTACCAACAGTGCTTTCCAGCCGTGTTGACCAGCTCTTGTATCCGCTGGGCCAAGCATCATCTGGATGGATTCAATGCCCTACTCAGCCGCCAGCTCAGCAGTGTACAGCGCGGCACCTCGGTCTGGCAGAAGTGTCTCGACATTGTTCATGAACATGCCGACTTGCTGACGGAGGTAGGCGTCGATTTCACCGACATGGTGGCGCGGGGTCTAGAAGAGCACGATGAACTGGCTCCTGTTAGTCGTACTGTACAGCCGGATAAGATGGTGGCGACGTCGGCGCCGTCAACTCCAGCGCTTTAGAGCTGCGATAATTGCATTTTACAGAACCATTTTTCCATTGATCGCCACCAGGTCTTCAAATTCCAGTGCAAGCACCGAGATACCCGTAAAAGAGTATTTGAGAGAAGTTAAGAGTCGAGAATCTACAAAGTCTCTTGCCCAGGTGACTGATCAACTACTATTTAATGTTCAATTGAGAGCATGAATGCATGAATTCCGAGCATTAACGACGCGTTGACCTATGATTATAGCAATGCTTCATGGGAACCCTAGGTGTGACACTACAAAAGAAATGTTCAGATTACCACTTGGCACCCATTGAGCAATGGTCTGAGTACTGCCCAGCAGCAGAATATCTTGGTAGAGGAAATTCGGTACATAGTCTTGAAACCGTTTGGCAAACGAGCTTTTTGCTTTTTGTTCATTTTGAATTAATCATGCTAACTGTCACTTACATATTTCGCAGCGTGTTTCCTTATGGCTACTATTAACCTGTGTGCTATAAATAGGACAACGGTCAACCCTTCTAGGTCCACGAGGCTAACGTTGAGGAGACCATTACTCTGGCACGTAGCGGATATGGATGCTTCGGATTATAAGAGTATGCATTCATGAGTGATCATAATCGAAATATATCAACGCTAGACTGTAAATATGGAAATGCATCCAAAAACCGATCACCGCCGTCGCCTTGAGCTGGAACTCTGCACGGGTTCAAAGGCATCGTCATCATCGTCATCGTCATCAATATCATCACTGATGACACTCACACTGCGAGTGGTCATGCTTGGCCGTGACGAACGAGGAGCACTGGCCTGCGAACTAGCAAAATTCAGAGTTGATTGCGTCGGTTTAGCAGACCGCGCAGCTGTTCGACGAGTCGCAGTTCCACCGACGGTGGCCGACGAGGGTGCTGGAGAAGCCGCTGGGCGTCCGCCTCGACGTCCAGTAGCAGACGTCGTGGATGTGACTTTGGTCCCCCGCTTAGAGCTAGCGGTTGCACGAGGTTGCTTGACAAACAGTGCCTGGGAGTCATCGTCGTCATCAGATATGACATGAGAGGCTCCGGCATCGTCTGCAGCGTCATCGAGCATTATCACGTCGTTATCGGAAGCCGACTCATCGGTGAGGGCTTGCTTCTTGCGCCCTCTGGCAGAGCCAGCCTTGGTTGTTGTGGCCCTGGAACTGGCAGCCGCTCCTCGAGCAGCGCCCCGACCTCTACCGCGGCCACGCGTGATTGTCGCCGTCACACGACTGCGGGCTGGAGCGGTACCGTCCTCTCTGGCCTCTTCTTCAGCTGGATCCTCATCCTCGTTATCGGAATGGATGAGGGCACCGGGTTGATCCTCCCACACACCGTCGAACTCGGTATCCCAACCATCCGGCTTGGGCTTAAACCGCTTCTTCCCACGAGTGGTACGCTTCTTGTTCCCCTGGGAGAACATGGTTTCCATCTGCGTGCGGTACTTCTCCATGGCCGTGACCAAGGAACTTTGGGCCCTCTCTACGTCGTCCATGTCATCTGCATCGCGATCCAAGGACATCAAATGCTTGACCTGTCCTTCCAAGGACTCATTGACAAACATCTCCATCGCATGTTTGTCATCCTTGTCGATAAACTGAGCCACTGCATCCCCGAAAGAGTTTTGGGGAAGGATACTTAGTGATTGTGAAGCGAGGAATTCTTTCACCAATTGCTCTACTTTCACTGTATCCAGCGCTGCCAGGTTGGATGTAGTTGCCTCGTCAATATTGACATCCGTCTTTCTTGAAGCGATCTTCTTCTTTCGATGGAACTGCACCACATCGTTCACGTTCGCGACTTTACCCACAAAGCGATTCGAAAACCGTTGCGGATTCTCACATTCATAACTTCCGCCCTCTGGCGTGGAAGTCTCAACGCGGAGACGCACAAGTGGGAGGGGAATCTCTTGCGGCTCGTCCTCTTCCTCGTCATCGGGTTGACCATGCATCTCCCGCCATTGGGCATTGGCTTCTTCGATCAGCTCTTCGACAATGGACATGAGGAACCGCGTCACTTCGGTTCGATTGTTGTCTTTTCGAGCAAACTTCTGGGCTCCTTTTTCTTCGGACAACACAATTTCTCGCATCACGAAAGGTCGGACCGTTTTTAAACGAATAGGTTCAGACTTGAACTCGCGACCCGTGACGCTGATAATGGAGACGTGTTTCGCCACTGCCTCTCCGGGGACGAGAGATGTCGCAACCGAAGATCCTGGCTGCATGACGCGGAATTTTGTCTCTGGGTTGAGCCGAGGGTCAATCAGACACTCGTGCTCGTGCCCCCATATGACCAAATCCATGAATTCTGGTAGGAAGTTTTCAGGCAGGTATCCCGTTGCTGTGTATGCATGATGATTTTGATGCACCGACATTAGATTGAACCAGTCGTCCTTCTGCACAGACGGTTGGAAAAATTTAACTTTGCCGTCGCGAAACGTACGGAAAAGTCGCTCATCTCTGACGTTGCTCATACCATACAACGCGAGCTTTGTTCGGCCTTTCTGAAGCAAGACTGGCTTGATCTCGATGTTATCAGACTCAGGAGTTCGTCCGTAGTAGTTAAGAAGACCTGACACCTGGAGCAGATCCAGAGCGGCCAGATGACCCTCGCCAGAGGGATCGTCATGATTGCCATGAATGGAAAAAATTGGGATGGCGATGTTCATGTCCATGTCCTCGTAGTTGACATGGTTGAACGCACCCTGAAAACTCTCGCTAGCATCACTGAGCATCTCCAGCTCGCAGGGCTTGTCACCAAAGCAGTTCATCCGGATTGAGCGCATGACTTGGTACATGGATTTGCGGGAGGGCTTGTTCTCATGGAACAGATCTCCCGCCAGCAAAACCATGTCGACATCGCGCTCTCTGGCCAGACACATGATCTCATGGAAGGTCTTCCAGCTGTCGTCCCCGCGGATAGGATCTCGCTCATTGTATCCGACATGGTTGTCGGTTGAGATGAGGATTCGGATGGTCTCTGCATCTACAGATGAAGTCAGACGATTGCTAGGTGATGATGTTGCTGAAGAATGCTCACCATTGATCCCCGGCATGTTGCTTAACTGCCCGCGAATATGCGCGCGCCAACTGTCGGGTCTCAGGGCCCGCCCGGTAGTCTGGCTGTGTCTAATGAGGAGAGTCGGCTTAGCAAGAGACAAGCATCGGTGATCGGATCACCAGCAGACCATCACCTCCGACGAGTGACGTTCTTTGCGAGTTGCCAAAGTTGCGCGCTGCGTGTTGCCTCGCGCTATCACGTGCCGTGCGACGCGTTGAGAGCGGCCAAGTAGCAAAATCAAGTTGTCACTTTTGAAGGAAGATTTAACAGAAATAAAGATCGGGTCGACAGAGAAGATCAGAGAACGCTTTAGCCTGCCGGAATCAAAAGGAACTATTTTGCTTAGTCGTGAAAACTGCGCGTGTCAAGGTACTTGCGGCTTGGCCGCTGCAAGTTGCCTCTCCGCTTTTCCCGGCTTCGTCTCTTCCCTTCTACAACGCCTCGCTTTCACACGCTTCCACCCCTCTTCAATTCACAGCATCGTCTCGGCTGATCCAGGTCTAGTCACTGGCTCAGTCGCTTTTGTCCTCGGTTATATCCCAAATTCTTTTTATGCAATCAGACCCGACTGCCGTATCTCAACATACGCCTTCACTTGACTCATCCCACGCCAAGCCCAGCTCTGCCCAGCATGGAAATGACTTCGATGGCCCTCCGGTCTCCGGCCCTCTTGACCATGAGATGCTTGGAGACCGCTCAGGCCTGGACCTACCGGCGCCAGGCGCGAGCCTTCCGCCCCTGAATGACACTGCAGAAGCCCCGCCATCCTCACCTGTCAACCGTGTGAGTCAGTACGAAAGTGCTAGAGCTCCCGTTAAAAATGGCAATGATCTAGCTTTTCGGGTTGTTGCTTCCACAGGCCAGTCCAACTTCGCTCTCGAATCTATGCCGAACGGTACACCCCGCTCCGAAAATGCCCCGCAGAGGGAGTCCTTACTAACATTTCTATGCGCAGAGGTTCTCACGCATATCTTGTCGCACCTGCCTCCGCAGACCCTCTCGGCCATCACCTTGGTATCTCGTCGGTTTCACTCCCTGGTCACCACTCCCCATGCCTGGAGAATCGCCTTCTCCCGGTTCTTCCCGGGTCCCCGGGCCGCGGACAACGGACGTCGTCCGTCGACAGATGAGGTGGATTTGGCGTCGGACCGGCGACTCTTTGCGCGACTGACGGCATTGGCATCCTGGCGCAGTGAGTATATCTTGCGGACTCGTCTGATGCGGTCATTATCTCGAGGCAAGCCAGCGCAATTCCAGCCATCCAAGAAGAACGGAACTGTGCGCTCGGCCAACGCTCGCAGCGGAAGTGCCGTGGCAACCTACACCTCGCAGTTGATCTTCCCCGTGAGCAAAATCCACGGGACCTTCAATAGCTCCAAGCAGGACCCAACCTTCATCCATGGCGCTTCGGAGCAGGGGGTCTGTTCTGCTAGTGATCCTTCGGCAGTGAAGGTCAGCACCTGGGGGCTATCTGATCTCCAGATGTTCCGGCACTTCGCAGACATCTTCCCTGGCGATTCACCGTACGGCCTTGGGTCAGGAGAGATGGTCGGTGTGCCCAACTCGATGGATGTAAGCCAGCCGTACGGCATGATCTACGGGGAGGGTTGTCCAGGGGGCCGTAGCTACTTTATCTCGACCCTGGAGCAACGAGGCCGCTTCTTGGGACCTTCCGACTTGGGTTCCCGTCATCGCCAGGGTATTCCCGCAGTGACGACTACCATGCATTCTATTTGTTCAGTCTGGATTGCCAAGTCGTCGTCTATCCTCAAGACAACCGGTGGCTTGATTTCCATGATGTCTGGTTCTTCATCTGGTGTGATTTCGGCATATGCGCTGGGTCCCCATCCAACATATGAGAAACGATATGAACGAGGGCAGGTGACCGCTACATGGGTTCTGAGTCCTGGTGTTCCCATTATTGGCATCGCCGTGGATGATAATTATTCACCTAAGCGCCATTCCCAGCGGCGCATTTGGGCTGTTGCCCTCAATGCCCTGGGTGAAGTTTTCTACCTCACGGATATCCCGAGCCAACAACCCGAGGACCCTTCGACGACCAAACTGGATGCTGAGCAGTTGGATGAACTCGCTTGGAAGACTGGCAGAAGTGTACGATGGGGGCTCATTGAATTGAGTCGACGTAAAGCACGCCCAGACCCTTTCAGCCGAGATCCGGTTGATGGCAGTTACAGCCCACGATCCTCGTCCGATTCGATGCACCTTGATGAGGCGCAGATTGCGGCGGAGACGAAGGAAATTGAGAAATTCCTTTCGTACAAACCGAAGCACTTCCGCAAGGTCTGCGAAGGCTGGAATATGCGACGTGATCTCCACGTTGATTTCGCAGGTGATGATGGGCTTGGTTTCGGTGAATCAGTTCTCGTTATCGCCCGCGGAGGTGAGCCTGAGAAAGCATCTGTCCGACGATATTTTCGCTCTGTTGTCAAACCTGGCTTGAGCGCAGCTGTATCGGTACCCTACCCAAAAGCTGAGGAACTCCCTACCTCCCTGTTTGGAGGCCCTGCCAATCTGCCGAGTTCAGCCGCTAGCGATGCGCTTCCTTCCCGATCATCAGCCCGGTCAAGTGAGCCGATATCTGACGGGAACACAGAGTGGCGAATCTCCGATTTTACCTTTGGGGATCTCAAGTCCGCGGAAATTACAAGCACTTCATTGGACAACTCTACATTTGCTACTCTGACTGCGGCGGAGGATCCTCTCCTAGCAATGTCCGGAAGCTCCTTTTCGTCTGCCATGTCCTCGCCAATGCTCCCGCACCTAGACAAGCCTCGATCAGCTCTCGAAGTTCCTGGGCAACGAGCACGATACCTTGCAGTTGGAACAAACACTGGCGTCGTCTTTGTTTGGGATGTTCGCGCACTTGCTGCCAAGAATGTGGATGTCATCAACTCTATACCTCCGCTACATATCATCAAAACGGAATCCCCCCAAATCTCCTGCGTGGCACTGACGTCCTTGTACCTCGTGCACGGTGGCAATGACGGCCTGGTGCAAGCGTGGGATCCCTTGGCGTCCTCGACTCGCCCGATCAGGACCATCAATTCCCGGTTCTCGTCCCGCGCTCGTCGCCGACTGGTACAGGCTGAAGCATCCATGCTTGGGGTCGGAAACAACTTTTTCGCCACTGGAGCTATTTGTTTAGACCCGGATCCGACAAATCTACGTGGAATGGTCTCCCTTGGCACACATCTACGTTATTGGTCATACAGCTCATCTGCTGCTGATCAATACAAGACTAGCAAACGACGTCTTCGCCGTGGAATGCGCGGTGACAATGGAGTCGGCGAGGGTCAGCGTTTCAATAACAGTGGACGTGGTGCCATCCAAGACTTCATTGAGGATGAACGCATCGAAATTGAGCGGCAGAAGATTGCGGACGAGAAGGAAAGAGCGCACTTGAGTCAAAGGTTCGGCGTGGATCTCCTTGGTCCAGACATTGACGAGGAACAACTTCTCCAGTATGCCCAACTTTTGAGCCAGGAAGCTTATGCTGGGGACGTAGTCAAACAGGGTGGTTCGGCAGTGGCCGCAAGCTCAGTTGCCAGCTCTTCCCTTCCCGACACTACCGGGCCGAGTTCTTTCGGAGTAGCTGAAGTGTCATCCTCATCTTCTCCCTATCATGATGCTGCAGATGAGGAAGTCGACGCTGATCTAGCCGAGGCCATTCGACTCAGCCTTCTCGATGATGCGTCTGCATCTTCGGTTGACCCAACACCGTCCATCCCAATCAAGTACGGCAAGGGGATGCGACGACATGCTCCATCTACCACCGGCAATGGGAATAGGAATGCCGAGAGCAGCCAACAAAAGGAAATGGACGATTTGGACTTTGCCATTCAGCTCAGCTTGGCCGAAGACCAAAGCCGCGGGACTGACGAGGAATGGGCAGAATTCCCGGCTCGTGAACCGGGGGCATTTCCATCTTCCCAGTCATCTGGCAAGGGAAAAGGAAAGGCCAGGGCATGGTAGTTTCGTGTGTCTTGATTGTCACTTTGGTCTGATTGATTGGCTTTATTTACATTTAGATCTCCGTTGTATATTTTCAATCTTATTGAATTTTGACAAGTTACGAGACATGGAAGCGCTTAACTTAGTGGGTTTGGATCCTACCACCCTTCCGAGGGTTAAATGTTATTATGTACATGTATTCGTTGTGCAGTTGGAGCCCTTCATAAGGAGCGGCTAGAAGAACTTGAAGCTATTTATCAGATCGAACCCCGCATTTTCGCCTTTCCAGCCGAGTTACCTCGGTGCAACTGACCTTGGAAGATGCAACAGACTGACATCTCTTACGCTTTTGGACATTACCTTGCACAAGGTAATCACAATACCATGGCTTATTCGGGTCGTCCGATTAGAATTGCAAGTAGGTCACTGGAAGCTCGATCGAAAAGTCGCTAATCATACATAATCCATAATCCATAATCCATAATCCATACAGGCGCTTCGGGCTCTGCCTCAGACCGTCGCCATGCGATTGCGGAGTTTGCACGGCATCACCCAACCGACCTGGTGGATGCCATCATCGCCGATTCCATGAGCGAGTTCAACATGGCCGCTGCCGCGGGTCGGCGAGTGGACCAGGTAAACCACCCCAGATACAGCACCAGCATACGACCTCTCATTCTTGGAGGTATTGGATCCTGCACTGGAAGATCTGGCCAACTATGGGATCAAACTAGCGGTCAATGCAGGTGTGACGGACACAAAAGGTTTCTACGAGGTGGTCATACAGATGGTTCAGAAGAAATGGCTGGATTTGAAGGCCAATATCCTCTCCCATCATAGGAAATCTCTCGGTGCCACTTACTCGATCGATAGGTCGTGCGGGCGTCTGGAGACGAAATTCTTCCACTGCGCAAGGATTGTTGGCGGTTGGTGCCGAATTTCGCAAGGTCTACACGGGGTAGCGACTAGCAGACTGGCCCTTCAAGCCCATCTACGCACAATCTGGAAACATGATGAGCTAGACAAGCTCGCCAACGCGCTCGTCGCGGGTCATCACGTCGAATGTAGCAACTACGTCTGCGGAGGGAACTTCACAGGTTTCAAGAGCCTCGGACATGGCAGCGGTTGGGGGAACATTGGATACCCGATTGTCGAGATCTCCAAGGAAGGCGACGTGATCATCACGGTGCAGAAGTACGCTTCAGGCAGTGCGATGACCGTTGACACCTGCAAGTCACAGTTGCTGTATGAGATACAGGGACCCTGGTACTACAATTTGGACGCCACCGCGATGCTGGATGGCATCCACTTCGAGCAGCGAGGCATCAATCGAGCGGCCATCCACGGAGTACAGTCTGGACCCCCTCCGCCAACCACCAAGGTCGGCATCACCGCTCGGGGTGGGTTTCAGGCGAGGCCCGACTCCAACTGCGGATTTTGGGGTTCGCTACCGCGACGAGTATCTACAGCTCTGCACGTTGTTGTCGGTGGACCGGCCGCAGTCAGTCGCAGCTAGCGATAGAGCGTCTTGAGCTCCCGGGTCTCTACGCCGTACAACTTTTATTCCGGAATCTGTTGGATCGAGGAGTCGGGTTGACAAGCACGGTGGACATGTTGGGAAAGAACGTCGCGGAGTTCCTGCGAGCGCGACACGTCGATCTCCCCATGGGTTTTCTGAACCGGGGAAAACTGTAGAATCTACAGATGGTCTATATTCGCAGCCTAGGGTACCCGATACCCTGGCGGACTAGCTCTACAATAGTTCGAACTAAGCTCGTAACCATTTGCCGAATAAGGAAACGAAAGCAGAAGATCTCGGGATTTGTCGGTCAGCAGTACGGAGTTTACGGAGGAACATACAATAGTGTACTCTGTATATGCACCCCGTACCCCGTACCCCGTATCGCGTACCCCACCGAAGTAAACCGGGGAGATAATACTTCGCACATACATCACGATGATCGTATAGGATCCACACACCCCTCCTCTGCCTTTGGTCCGACGTAGAGTTTGACCATTTAGTAATCTATGCGGATTACTCCGGTGTATGAGGGGGAATGAAATGATGAAATGATGAAATCCCCCGCCAAGAAGAAAGGTGGGGGAGGGTCAGTACGAGATGGGGACTTGCTCCACTGCCCAGAACATGCGGATCCGCATGTATCACAAGGTACCCTTGGGAAACCTGAACTATGTACTGTCCGAACTCCCCGAAGGGAAGACCCCCGCATTACCAATTCATCTCATCTCTATAAGAAAGGCCTACTACTCCAGACTTTCTCCTCTTCATCTGCAATAACTCATCAATCATGGCGCTTTCCACTACCATCAAGACTCCCACCCTGACCTACGAGCAGCCTCTCGGCTTGTACGTAACAAACCACCCTCACCCCCCACCCTGCTATCCCAACTACTTCACCCTGATTATATCAACCATCTAACCCTCATTCTCCAGGTTCATCAACAACGAGTTCGTCAAGGGTGTCGAGGGCAAGACCTTCGAGACCATCAACCCTACCACCGAGAAGCCCATTGTCGCCGTGCACGAGGCTACCGAAAAGGATGTCGACGTCGCCGTCAAGGCCGCTCGCACTGCCTTCGAGGGCGTCTGGCACAATGTGACCCCCTCGGACCGCGGCCGCATGCTCACCAAGTTGGCCGACCTGTTTGAGAGTAATATCGAGACACTGGCCGCCGTCGAGGCCCTTGATAACGGCAAGGCCGTCACCATGGCTAAGATCGATATCGGAAACGCCGCCGGCTGCCTGCGCTACTACGGTGGCTGGGCCGACAAGATTCACGGTCAGACCATCGACACCAACACCGAGACCCTCTCATACACGCGTCACGAGCCCATCGGTGTTTGCGGTCAGATCATCCCCTGGAACTTCCCTCTCCTCATGTGGTCCTGGAAGATCGGCCCCGCCATCGCCGCCGGTAACACCGTTGTTCTCAAGACCGCTGAACAGACCCCTCTGTCCGGTCTGTACGCCGCGAAGCTGATCGTCGAGGCTGGCTTCCCTCCCGGTGTGATTAACATCATCTCCGGCTTCGGCCGCACCGCCGGTGCCGCTATTGCTAGCCACATGGGAATTGACAAGGTTGCCTTCACTGGTTCTACGCTGGTCGGCCGCATGATTCTACAGGCCTCCGCCAAGAGTAACTTGAAGAAGGTTACTCTCGAGCTGGGCGGTAAGTCACCCAACATTGTCTTTGACGATGCCGATATCGACAACGCCATCTCCTGGTCCAACTTCGGTATCTTCTTCAACCACGGCCAGTGCTGCTGCGCCGCTTCCCGCCTGCTGGTTCAGGAAGGTATCTATGACAACTTCGTTGCCCGCTTCAAGGAGCGTGCGGCCAAGAACCAGCTCGGCAACCCCTTCGATGCCGACACCTTCCAAGGTCCTCAGATTTCTCAGCTTCAGTTTGACCGCATCATGGAGTACATCAAGCATGGCAAGCAGGAGGGTGCCACGGTCGCCGTCGGCGGTGAACGCCACGGCACCGAGGGCTACTTCATTCAGCCCACCGTCTTCACCGACGTGACTCCTGATATGAAGATCGCCCAGGAGGAGATCTTCGGCCCCGTCGTCGTCATCCAGAAGTTTAAGGATGAGGCCGACGCCATTAAGATCGGCAACAACACCAGCTACGGTAAGCCCCTTTCCATTCTGCGCTCTGAGTGTGGTACTAATCCGACCCAGGTCTTGCTGCCGCCGTCCACACCAAGAACGTCAACACCGCCATCCGTGTCTCCAACGCCATCAAGGCCGGTACCGTATGGATCAACAACTACAACCTGATCAACTACCAGGCTCCCTTCGGCGGCTTCAAGGAGTCCGGCATGGGCCGCGAGCTCGGCTCCTACGCTTTGGAAAACTACACCCAGATCAAGACCGTTCACTACCGTCTTGGTGACGCCCTGTTCTCGTAGAGGAATCCTTCGATGAAGAAATGATGAATATGAACAAGTTTGTATATACCACAATTTGAATGCACCTGATGTTTAGTACCATATCTTGATGCCTTATCTGGATGTCTTTAATTGCTCGTTCGTTTTTTTTTTTTTTTTTTTTTCCCCCGTACAGTATCATAGCCTATATAGCCGTTCAATTCCCCGTTTCATGCTGATTCTCCGATCGTGATTCCACTGGGTAATTCCAGACCAATTGGCAACCCGCAGATGAATTCTCCTGTATATAGATCTCCGCGTTTGGCTGCCAATTTCTCCTCGACGTCTCTGTACATATCGTAACTGTAGCACAACGTTGGCAACTCAGCATATGGATACCAGCCAGAACTAAATGACTTACGCATTCATCTCTTCAATCGTTAGGATCTTCTTCGGATCTTCAACCTTGTATGTGGCGGTGTTCTTGTTGACGGAAAACCCTGGAAAAGTTAGGGTTGATCGTGCGAATCGTTCACCAAAGGTGGCTCACCAATTCGTTCGTTGATGTTGTACGCTGCTTTGGCTGCTGCGGTCTGCACTCGAGTGGCCCGAGGAAGCCGAACTTCCTCATACACTGCAAGGGACTGCCCGACGTCGCCGTTAAAGTACTTTTTATTGAATATAATGCCCAGCGCGGCTGCATCTTCGATGGCCATACAGGCTCCCTGGCTCTGGTGAGGCATCATCGGGTGTCCGGCATCACCTAAAAGGCAGACATGGCCCTTGTGAATGTATGGGTATGGTTCATGAACCCATAGACGCCATGGCTGGATCTCTTTGCCGATGGAGAGATGCTTGTGGACCTGGGGATCCAGATTGGGGTAGGGCTTCAACAATTCTTCCACTGGGCGAGGTTCGGCACCCCACGCCTGCGTGGCATAATCGCCCTGTTCACGAGGGAAAAAGCAGTAATACGACAGTAGCTTTCCGCCGTTGCAGGGTGACAGCACGATCTTGTCCCATTTGCCTTCCTGGCCACCCCAATACTCCAGTGCGCTGTCCTGAGAATAGTCGACTAGGCCCAGCTTGACTGCTTCGTCGGTGTCCACATTAGCGTGCAGACAGCTGGAATCGGACGGCTTCTTGTCGGGTCGAATGCCCAGGATGCCTCGCACGGCAGATCCAATGCCATCTGCGCCGACGATAAGATCATGTTGCGCCGTGACTCCATTCTCAAAGGCGATTGCGTGTGTGTTCATATCGATATCACGACACTGTTGCAACGATTAGCCGATGGGATCATCTTCTACTTTTCACCGACCACTTACGCGATGATTCACGACCAGCTTCGCCGGGATTCCTTCGCCCTCGCCCATCGCCGAGTCCTTCAGCATAGCGTGCATATACTGTCGATGGAACATATTGTACACGTATCCCCATCGCTCCTCGTAGTCATCCAAGTCATAAACGCTCACGGGCTCTCCAGTCTTCCAGTCGCGGTTGATCAGCTTCTTCAAGACTACCGGATCACCTTTGGCAACATCGACTCCCCATTCGTGCAACCAGCGAGTTCCGTTGGCTGCACATGAGACAGAAGCACCTACTTCGCCTGCAAAATCGGACTTTTCATACATCGTCACCTCGTGGCCTGCTCTGCGCAGAGCGACGGCGACGGACATACCGCCGACGCCGCCGCCAACTACGCCGACGTTCAAACGTCTCCAACCGGACATGTTGATCGAGATATGAATTGCCTGAGTATCTGTGAATCCCCAAATCATCCCCTATGCTTCTCCTTTTATGTTGTTTTCTACGTCGGATAATGCACGGCGGTTCACAGAGCGCGGGCCGCGCACTGCTTATCGTCGGATCTGGGGAATCAGACCCGCTTATCTGGACATGATGGAAGGAAGACGGATCTTAGTTTGTCGAGCTAGTTGAGCAGTAAGTTCGTGATATTATTAGATAATATGGCTAGTTATAGACGCATTGGTTTACACAATAATGGTCCCTAGATTGTATATCGTCTCATAACACAGACGATGCCGGCCCGTTAAATGGAAAACTATCCCACAGCGGCAGCTCCATGCCCTCCCAGTCCAAAAAATCTCCGTCTATTGCTGGAGGTGTTATCGTCGGGCCGTCATCCTGCGGAATCCACGGATAGAACGGTCCGCCCTGCATTAGCAGCGGAGTGGCGGTTCGGCCTTCATCTTCACTCGGCATTCGCGCAGATATAGGGCCATCGTCTAAACTAAAGATACGATTCACGTATTGGCTGCGCCGATGCCGTGCTTGGGCAGCTAGTCGCCGTCGCTGCTGTGTGACGGCTGCCTCGAGTAAGGTCAATATCTCGAGATAGTGGGCGGCCTGTGCAGACTGGTGAGCGAGCATTCGCAGGATACTGAGGGCGCCTGCAAATGAACCGTCAATGTCAGGGTCGACTTCGCGGTGGGAGAACATGGAGAATCCTAATACTAGAGCTGCGGCGAAGACGAATGCCCTATACACCCATTAGTACCAAATTCCGTCCTGTGGAAAAGCACGTACTTCAGAATCGCCATATTCCGCAAAAGGAGCTCCGATTCATGGATTTCCGTGCACGTCTGAAGCATGTATACGGCCGAATCAACACAAGCAGCTGCAAGTCGTGAGTGTGCCGGATCTTCCTCGAGCGTGTCGATAGCCACACCCGAGAGAGTCTGATGCAACCGGGCCAGCCGGATGCTGAGTGTGGAGATGAGAAAAGGGCGGGTAACAAGTATGACCGCAAAATGATATGAGCATGCAACATGCATATTGCCAATGATGCGCTCTTGCGCCGTGATAGATTCTTCATTTTCGGATGATGTAGACGAACGGAGCGAGTCGGGTAAATGATCACTCCAGCGGTTCAGTTTAGTGAGTACTGAATCCGCCGTTTCTGCAGATGCCGCCTTTTCGCTGTATAGGCGACTGATGATCTCTTCTAATATCGAAGACAATTGATACGAAGCAAATAGGCGGGCCTCAGTAGCTGTCATCCTAGGGATCTCTCGTTTATTTTCCCGGAGTAAAGATGCCGTGGCAGCCGGGCGTCCAAGGATCGAGCTTGCTAGTAGGTCGATGACACAGAGGCTCATCCACAATCGCGACCTGTTGGAATCAGAAGATGCTCCTACCCTGTATTGAAGAGTGCTCCATACCGTTCCTGTTGTTCACCCAGACTCAGCGATCCGTAGGAGTCCGTATGCAGCCCTAATGCAACGGCGGACCGGGCCGCCACACCCAGATACATGAACGCTGCGTTACGGCGACAGGCACCGAACATATAGAACGACATGAGCAAAAACATGCGAACGAGATCCATACTCGGGTCTTCCAAGAAATTGGCAAATGTCCTTTGTTGGCCCCGAGCAAAGAAGAAGCGCTCTATCTGAACGGTTTCCGGTTGGTTGGAACATGACTGCGCTCCAATGGCAATGACGAGGTCGCGGACGGCCGCCCGAGACTTTCCTCTGTCTGTCTTTGGTTCCGGACCATCGGATATTAAGGAATGTGTATGGCATCCAAGGTAAAGAAAGCCGCTGGTCTGTTGCAAACATTAGGTGTGCAGTCTCGACCCTGGATGGGACCCGACTTACTACTGTATGGAAGGTCTGAATGAATCGGCGCTTCTCCTCATTATCGCAACGCTCGGCCGAAAAATCCAATGGATCATGATGGACTTCAGTCTCCAGCATATCCTCACTACTGAAGTTATGGGAGAACTGCGAAGGTCCAATATGTTGAGTGACCGTGTCCCGGAGGAGCTGAAGAAATGAAAGTGAAGCGGCCTTGCCAACGTAAACTGTACTAGAGTGTCAGTCATGCGACGGCATCAGATATGCGAAATCCGAGATACCTCTTTCACCCTGCAGGTTTCGCAGCATGCGCGGGAGCGTGCGATGCGTGGCCTCGGGCGATCGCGAGCCCGTCTCTATCACCCGTTCGAGCTGGCGATCGGCGTCGCCAGTATGTGAAGCTGTCGGGCTGTGTGAATTAACACTCGACCTGCTCGGAACACCCTGTATCGCTGTTTGAGTCGCAGGTGATGGCCGACTCTGGGAACTGGCATGTATCGACTTGAAGGGAATACAGGCGCGGCCGCGTCCCTTGTGGATACAATTGGTACAGGGAAAAGACCCGCTGCATCGCTTCTTGGACGCCCGACATGTAGTGCAGGCTGTATTTGCTCGCAGGCGATTCGAGGGATGAACCTTAGGACGGCCCATGATGGAGGAGTCGAGAATCCGCGGTCGTGTTTGGCTCCCCGCATCGATAAGCACGTTTATCGTGTGTGGGCCGACGCTATCCGTCGATCTTCAGACGCCTGTGAACATTCATCACTTGGGCATCGGCCTCCCCAGTAGAATGTCTTTGTTGCAGGGGATCTCAATGAGACTCATTAGATTGCTTGGTGCAGCCAGCAAATGTGAATGTGGCACCCGGGCACTTCAGAGGCTCAAAGGCTTTTGTGGTGGACCGAGGTCATCGGGAATGTCCAGGTATACATTCAAGATATATATCGACCACCTCCAGGGTTGCACTCGATCCGGGTAACTACTACAGCTCCTGGTTTAACTCCTACGAAAGGAATACCAAATGATACCCGTGGACATACGTAAACATGAGAAAAATGTGGTTCAAAAGGACCCTCGAGCTCAGAGCTCTTTCCAAGATCAAATTCTACAGAGTCACCTCCAAGTAGAGTTCATAGTTCATCCATGGATGCCCAGGTGGTCCACGGGTTCCAATCTCCAGGGCCAGTGTAAAGAATGCAGATACAAAGTACATAACTGGAAGTCAAGGGTACGGACTACAACCTTCGTCAATTTTCTAGCTCAACATTGCACGGTGAACTCTGTACATGAGCTGGAGTCATGATAAGTCCCAGTCAAGTTTTGGCTGGTCACGCTCAGTTAGAACCCGGAGCTGAACCGGCAAGCCGAACAGCATCTAGACACGGTGGATAGCCGAGACTAGTTAGGCGAGAACGGGCTAAGAGCGTAAAGAGCGACACGGTGTGAATAACAAGTGGAGCGTGGCCAATCAGTTGTGTGCAAAACGCAAGCTAACAAACTTTTCTGCCGTGGGTCCCACGGGCGGTGCAATTGGAAGAATGTGATTGAAGGGCATGAGTCACTGCCCCCACCAACGAAATGCAAACACGACAAACTGGAGCGCAACTCGCTTAGTCGCTAGCGCACACCGCCTGCCGGCTCCAAATATAAAAAGGCCGCGCTCCCCCGAACTTTCTTCTCTTTTTCAAGCGACTCTACGTATGTGCCTCCCCCCCCATACATTTGACTCTTCAGATGTTTCTTCGGACAACTCTTGCTAACAACAGCCACAGTTCAAAGAATCACTTTAGAGTAGACGTCCCACCATAAAGCTCTTTAAAAGAGCCACAGAATCTCCACCCTTGCTGATGACTGCTATGTCCTCGATGCCCTAAAGTGAAGCCATTTGGACTCCCGCCTCGACTGGCACGCGTGCTGCTTGCAGTGTCTGCGTGTTCGGTCCAGGGAGTGGTGATGATCTTAACCTGGTCTCGACGTCTGACTTCGGTCGGTCGGGCCTGGTGGGTGTCGAGGAGGTCTGAAAGGTCCTGTTTCTTCCATTTCTTCTCTTTGATGCTGGAGATTGATTTGGTAAGATGATGGTGTGGATGATTCTGTGTTGGTTTTTGAGTCACTTTCAATGCAAATATCTTTCTCTGTACACTTTACTCTACAAAACTTTCGTAGATTTTATGGTCCATCAGTAGCATTTTAACATGGAGGATTGCTGTCGGCGTCGTATGCATCGGGTATCTTGTCATTAACATTGAGCTAGTTTACCTGGATATCATGCCTGCGTTACACATTGCTAGTGCTAGATCTCATTTGGCTTCGCTGCCTCCTGTTTTCTCTGCTCCCCCTTTCGACCCTTCACCCTTCCCTTTGTTACGTCCTCCGCGTCCTCCACGAGAACCCCGAGAAGATCCCGTTGCCGCTGCGACATTGCCTTCACCCGTCTTCGCCTTGCCGTCCTTGGCTTGCTGCGAGTCGGCTCGAGCCTTCCGAGTTTTCTCTCCTCCGGGATTCGCCTTGCGCTCGAGAACCACAACCTGACTCTGCGCGACGGCCACCGGACTGGCGAGCATGGCCCTTTGGAGACTTTCGGACTCGACAAAGTCCACGTATCCAAATCCTTTCTTCTTGTCGATCTCCACCTTGGTTACTGCGCCGAAGGGAAGGAACGCTGCCGTTAGCAGTGCTTCAGTGACACCCTGAGAAGGATTGGCGTGTTTGAGGAAGGCTTGAGTGGACCCAGGTGCCGGTTTCGCGGGAACCGCGGCATTGGGTTTGGCAGCTTTGGGTGGTCTGGCGGGCGGTGCGCTGGTGGTCCCAGTCGTGACTGCATCCGATGCCTTGGCCTCCCCATCCTTCGCCTTGTTGGAGCTGGGGGTTGACGGTGTACCCTTGGGCGGTTTGGAAGCAGCCTCTTTCTTGCTTCTCTCCGCCGCTGTGGGCGCCGAAGAGTCCCGCGAGCCCTCGGGTTTGGGTGACCCTGACTCGGTCGAGCCGCCTTTACCACGTCGCCGGCCCCCGGAGGGCGAAGGTGACAGCCCAAGATCGCGTTGTAAAATCTTGGTGGCGGCGGTGGCAGTACCCCGTTCCCTCTTTCTCTCCGTAGCGGAAGTTGAGGCCTCTTTGGTGGCGTTCGAGGTGCTCGACTTTCCAGTCTTTGTAATAGCTGCAGCTTGCTTGGCCGCCTTGCCGGACTCCTTGCTCGGCTTATCACCCTTGGTTCTTCTGTCTGATGATGAGTTGGTTACAAGCTCTTTGTCAGATCGCTGTAGAAGCTTCTTGGCCTGGACTTTTTCCTGCTTTGACTCCTTTTCCGCTCGCTTGGATGACTTGGATGAGGGGACGTCCTTTGCCTTGCTCGCCTTCTTGTCCTTGATGAATTGCACTAGGGGCGTCGTCGTCACCGTCTGCTTCTTTTCATCGTTTTCTGCCGAATCCACAGGCGTCGGTTTGGTAAGAGGCTGGGTCAAGCTTTCGAGGAAGGCAATGAACTCGGGATCTTGGTCAATCGTGCCCTGTCGAGCATCCTTGCGCATGCGGGTGCCGGGAGTTTTGGCGTAGGGGGAGAACTCTAGGGTCGGAGGTCCTAGTAGAACTGGGTCGTGGGTCGTGTTACGAGCATCCTGAAATGAAGTCTGTCGCACTCGATCCGCCAGCGGGGCGATATGCTCGTTGGATGTGACGTGAATGTAGGCTCTGGACGGGCGGGATGGTTTGGCGGGGCTGCAACGAGAGTGAGCTTCAATTCTTGTCAATTGCCTCCGGGAGCCATACTCTTTTGAGACTTTGCCAGGCTTGTACTGAAGCCAATCCACCTTGCCTCCACCCACTGTCCAGTCCTGCCCAAGGGCGCCTTCAAGCTCCGTCTGTGTCAGTCCCGGAGGCAGCCGACGGATCAGCAGTTTCAGACGCGGTGCTGGGGGCTTCGGGGCTTTCTTCGCTGGCGCGCCGGGTTTTGTGGCCGCTACCGAAATCTGGAGCACACCGGCGGTGTGTTTGCCGGGCTGTGTCATTCTAGAAGGAGCGTATGTTAAGTTGGGTACCCAGCGACAGTAAAAAGTGTAGGTCAATAGTGACAGTGTGAACATCTGCGATATTCGAAGCGCAGCGTCCAACGGCTACCCGCTGAGTCAGCGGCGAGCATCACCTTCAACCGATCTACAAGTACGAAAATACGAAATTACTCTGAAAGAGTCGGGGCAGGAGCTTTGGTGAAACCTGGAATGAGTCCGCGATCTACAGTCTCAGGGAAAGCCGTCAATTTTTGCATTTTGGACGTGTGAGCGAGTAAAGCGGAGCAAAGACACATACAATACACACCTTCACATCCACCAGGGGACCAACATTCGAAGTAAATACCGTAAGTAGGCTGCTTTCAAAAGTAGATATATTAGAGCTCGACATCTTTTGAGAAAGTCCAAAGGAATACATATCCGTGGGCCTGGAAATGAAACAAAACATATGTGGAAAGACGGTTAAAGAATCTAAAGAAACGCCTAGGAAGATGTAGAAGTAATAGGCGAATAAGGTCACTAGTTAGGCCCACTTACAATAGTTCCTCAGACACTCGGTAGTTTCAAGGTTGAGGTAGTAAATACAAGGCCATTCTTGCAGGGATGTGCAGGTGTAACCACGTAAATTGTTTCCCTCCCAGGAGCTACGCTACGTACAAACCCGGAGAGGATTCCGACTGACTGATAGTTGAATACTCTTATTATCCTTCTTTTCTAATCTCGCCGACATCTCCATCTCCGCACTGCTATCATGGAACCCGAACCCCGTTATCGCCGAACCATCGATAGCGCCCGGACTTCACCTTCGACACTCCTCGCCATGGACGAGAAACACCCCCAGAGCCCCCGTAACGATGCGCCTATCCAAAAGCCCAAGTCATCTTGGCGTAGCTGGAGCCTGGTCCTCTGTGTTCTGTTGGCCGGTGGCTGGCTCCTGTGGCCGCGTTGTCACCCCGCGCGCGTGCTCAGCATTGAAGACCGAGTACACAACATCCTGACCCAGACTCCTCTGATCGGTGAGATAAAGGCAAAGTTGGAGTAACCCAAGAGAACGAACCCTGATGATCCGCACAGACGGTCACGATGACTTCCCCATCTTCATCCGGCAGTTCTATCACAACCACATCCATGAGACCAATTTTACCAAGTCGTTTGCTGATGGCACCCTGGATGGCCACGTTGATCTGCCTCGTCTGAAGCACGGCTATGTCGGCGGCACTTTCTGGAGCGTCTATGTACCCTGCCCGGCAGATTGGACTGACTTTTCGGACGAGAACTATGCGGCGAGTATGTGAAAAGCCCAACTCTGCCATCGAACAGCTTATATTGACGGACTCTGAACAGGCATCCGCATGACCGTGGAGCAAGTTGATGTCATGAAGCGTGTGCAGCAGGCCTATCCAGATGTTTTCTCCACACCTCCCAACGGCACCACGGCCCTGAGCGCTTTCCAGGAGGGCAAGATCATCTCACCCCTGGGCATCGAAGGGTTGCATTCCATTGGCAACTCGTTCGCCCATCTGCGCATGTTCTACGACATGGGTGTGTCCTACTCCACTCTCACCCACAACTGCCATAACCGGTATGCCGACGCTGCACTCGTCGAGCAGCCGGACGGCAGCTTGCGAAAGGCGGATCCGCTGTGGCACGGTGTGAGCCCGACCGGTCAGAAACTGGTGTCTGAAATGAATCGACTCGGAATGATCATTGACCTGGCCCACGTGAGCGAAGATACCATGCGCGATGTTTTGGGCTCCGGTAAGACCGACTGGACTGGCAGTCGTGCTCCTGTTATCTTTAGCCACAGCTCGGCTCAGGCCTTGTGTCCACATCCTCGCAATGTGCCCGACGATATCTTGGAGTTGGTCCGGCAGCGCAATTCGATCGTGATGGTTAACTTTGCGCCCGACTTCATCTCCTGCTCGGCATCCGACCGTGACGACGGCCTGCCGGACGTAGATATTACTCACGCCACTTTGGAGCGGGTTGCGGATCACATCATGCATATTGGAACCGTCGCGGGCTTTGACCATGTCGGCTTGGGGAGTGACTTTGACGGGATTCCCAGCGTGCCGCGGGGCTTAGATGATGTATCGAAATTTCCGGCTCTGATTGCCGAGCTCCTCCGGCGGGGACTCAGTGACGAAGGTGCGGCCAAAGTAGCGGGAGACAATCTACTGCGAGTGTGGAGGGAGGTTGATCGGGTTGCTCTCGCGATGCAGGCCGAAGGTGTTCTCCCTGCCGAGGACTAATACAATAGGAACGTAGGGATTATTTCGGTGAAGAAGCCATATTCCCTCAATTCCAGTTCCAGCTTTGTATAATCTCACTCTACAGTTCTCTGTACAATTCAAAAGACCGAACAATGTTGGGTGAGGCCGGAGGCAGTTGATATTTGCCGCTTTGAAGAGAATGTCGCACATCTTCTTCGGTCGCCCAATCGAATGCCTGGTGCTCGCTGGCCATCAATTGAACGGGCATGTCCTCACTGCAAACAGGTTGTGTATCGGATTGTCGCACTGATTCGTAGACTTGGACGATGAACGAGTATTTAGCGATGCGAAATTTGCTGCTGTTGCGGCGCGTGTGTATCCACGTGTCAACGGCCACCAGCTCGACGACGCGCGACACATGCAACCCGGTCTCTTCCAGCACTTCGCGAGCCACTGCGTCTAGCAAAGTTCCGTCAATACCGGGTTCGTATGAGCCTCCGGGACACTCCCAGCATCCGGGCATTGAGTCGGTCAGCGCGCGCTGAAGCAGCAGGACGCGCGGGGTTGCGGATTCATCCTGCGAGAAAATATAGCCGCCGACGCCGAAGCTCTCGAATTCAGGCCGAGCCGCCGTGAATTCTGCGAGGGGAGTATTGAAGTACTGGAGATGGGATGCCAGCGTGTAAGGACGAGCCATGACTGCAGGTGAGGTCGAAAGAGGTTGGTGATGCCCCGCCAGTGACTCACTTAATAGAGGATGTTTCTACTACTATCATCTACTCCTCCCGTGTGATGGTAGATAACAATCTGCTGGAATTCCCGTCTTCCAAACCATGCTTGATTTTGGTTTGAAGCCCAACCTCGTCAAGAGAACCCTCTACTTTGTCCATTTGGTGCCCGTTGCCATCCCGACCTTCTTCCACATCTCTGCCAAAGTACTCGGATCACGCCTGAAGCTAGTAGTTCCTGCTCTGATAGCCGGGACCTCTGTGGGCTTCACACTGCCACTATGCTTCCGACAATGATGTCGCCCTTTCTGACCACTTTGGCGATGATCTTGGCAACATCGATCTGTTGTGGGAGTGGAAACAGGTGGAAGAATGCAGAGCAGTGCACGATGTCCGCTCCCTTTGCGACCGATTCTGTCCAGGGTTCACCCTGTGCCTCGCCCTTGAAGATGTCGACAACCACGAATTTGCTCTCTATAGTCTTATGGTCAAGGAATAATTCGTAGCCGAGATCCATCAATGGGCCTCCAATGTCAAACCCGATCAGCTGCGACGAGGGTACTTCATCGAGAACGAGCTGGCGCAACAACCAAGGTCTAGATAGATCGCGGATGTGTCAGATTTCAAGTTCGAGACGATCGACTCGGAAAGTGGATGATTGAGCAGGGCGACATTCAGAAAACGGTAGTTGCCCATGCACGGATAGGGATTCGCAGCGAAACCCCGCGCACGCTGAATTATAGTGGTCAGAAGAGGTACACTAATTGAGAGAGCAGCATGCAATGTTGTTGGTATGGCTTACTACATCTGCCGGTGGGACTTTTGCATACTTTTCCAGTAGATGTCTCATCTGCGGATTGGCTTCTTCAAGATCTGGATCGTACCACTTCCGGTAGCGTTCTGCATCCGAGTCATTCCTTGCGGCCATCACGAAGGTGATAGAAAGGGCCAGGAAGAGCCAAGTAAATGGATAGAGATCGGAATAAATTCAAACTAATGCATAGAGGAGAGGAGATATTCCTATCAACCCCGCCCAGGTGGGGCATCATTGCACCGAAGCTTTGTGATATTTGAATAGATCATCGTGATGAAGAGTATACTGATTTGCGACTCATATATATTGGCACTCCTCGGGTGGTAGGTTACACAGATTGCTTGACAAGACCCTCAATTTCAGGCTCCGACAGCCTTTGAACTCCCAGTAACTCATTATCAATCGTTGTGAACAAACTACCGTATTTGCTGCCGAAGATGGCTCGCCGGATCAAATTGACAGCAAATATGCGTAGATCAGGTGTAGGTTGCTTGACGGCTTCATAGGCCTGCCGCTCCAACTCTTCAGTCTGCACAGGCTGAGGCTGCAACTTCTGCTCTGGATCAGCCAAGCCGAGTAGTTGGTTTTGAGTGACTTCGGCCTCGGAGACGTAGACATGACGGTTCTGAGTTTCCTCGGGGTGCTTCAACACCCCAGCAACCGCATGACCAATACCTCCGAGGGTAGTGGTACTGAACAGAACATCTCCACCATCGTACACGGGAGTAGTCGGCCCAGAAAAGTTGATGAACATGCCGTTCTTGAGACCCCAATCAAAGAATGGGCCGGTGTGGACGGCTGTGTAGCTAAAGGCACCGCCTTGCTCAACTAGTTCCTTCAGACGTTGAATCACTGCAATCTTGTCACCAAATACGGGCAGCTGTGATGTGAGCGGATGAGCTGTGTCGCAGCCAAACTCGGATGGAATGAACCGCCGAATGCCAGCAGCGTAGGCTGCTTCGACAAGACGAAGATGGATTTCACGGGGAACCACGCCAACTCCAAGCGTGCTGACCAGGGCTTCCTGCCCATCGAGAGCGGCGATGAGAGATTCCAAAGAGCGGTAATCAACAATTTGGACTTTGACGCGTGAGTCCAACTGATTTGATGCCGACCGACTCAGAACGGTCACATCAAAGCCAGCCTCCACGAGTGCGTTGACAATGGCAGGGCCGAGATTGCCAGTTCCCTACTCCAACTTACGATTAGTGCCAAATGAGTACTTTGTGATGCGGCACTTACTCCAGCAACGACTACTTTGGTAATGGTCATAGTGCAATAGAACGGTTCCAGGGTAGTCCAGGGGAAAGGAGGTCAGAGGAACAATGATTGTAACCTCGCAGGCTATATAACCCTGCAGTGCTCTTATGAGCTATGCTATGGCGAATATGTCACCAGCCTTGGAATTGTAAGCCGTATCACCTCATCTGCCGAGATTATTGATCGTAGCGGAAATGCTCCGCTGTGAACCCTGTCGGCTGACAAACAGCACCATCGGACGTCGAATCGGGCTAGTACATCGCCAGGTTCTTTGTAGGTGGCATAAACAACATCGAAGAGACGGTGTTGCACGTCTGTAAATAGAATAGTCGAAGGAATGCATATCAATTCTGTATCTACTCCATCCGTGAAGTACTGAACTAATAATGCAAAGCGAGGAACCATGAGACACGAGTATAAACCCCAAAAAGGAGAACCTTATTTTCGTTTATTCCAATATCACAGTGTAGCGATTATTATGCCACTAAAGTCTGCCTTCAATGGCGTTGGCAACTCGATAACTACCGCTTGCAGTCCTAAATGGTGCCTGACTGATCAACCTACGGTTGTGATTTGAGAAATACACGGAAAAAGCTGCCAATTTCGGAGTAGTCACTGGCGCTGATGACAGCGGAGACATCTATATCAGGAACTTAGCACGAGCGACGGATTCAGGTCCGGAAGAGGACGACTCACATTGGTCAGGACGGACGATAACCAGAGCACCCTGAGCCGGATCAATACCCAAGAATTCATAAGCATACCCGCGGCCCTCGTTATAGCTCTCGTCGTCGTAATAGATTTTGTGCAAATCTGGGGGCAGGTTAGGATGTGTTCCAAATCCCGCTGGACAAAGACTGACCTCTTGTTTGGTTTTGGCCGGTTGCCGGATAGAAACATTCAGGGATATCCTCCAGTTTCACATCGTGACGGTTTCCATGGCCCACAACGATCGTCTCAATCAGACTGTCGACGTCTTGGGAATTTGGCGTAAATGTGTGAATTGGTCCCTCCGGCGAGGAAAGATATTTCCCGAGCTGATACTTCCATTAGAAGTCATTTAACTCACTTGAACATGATCCAACTTACGGCGTTCAATTTGTTGCCATTTTCTGGGATGCTCAAATCCCCCAAAAAGGCCATGATGCGCCATTTCCCATCGGATTTGAGACACTTCATCAGTTGTTGGGTTTGGAGTCGCAGAATCGCACAACCTGTGCGCTGGGTAGCCTCATGCCAACAACGACATTCGAGGCCAGCTGGGTGGACTCCAAGGTCGACGCGATGGTGATGGAGGAAGCATCATATTTAGCTGTCAGGCCGGCGGTGTATTTGCCGGATTGGATGAAGCCTTGTTGGAACTCAGCAGAGGTAGTTTTGGCACCGGTGGAAAAGAGCTTGGAGAAGTAGCGGTCGAAGTCGATCAGGTCAACGGCCACCTTTTGTCTCTCCAGGACATAAGTTTCAAGAAGAGAAGAGGTAGCTACGCCGGTCAAGACCTCGCCCAACTTCCATCCAATGTTATACCCGTCCTGCAAGCTGACATTCATCCCTTGACCGGCCTTATGAGAATGGGTGTGGCAGGCATCGCCAGCCAAGAAGACCCGGTGGTCTTTGTGGAAAGAGTTGGCCAGACGCTGACCGATGGAGTACGCCGACCACCCTAACGTCTCGGCATAGTCTACCTTGTAGGGATGGAAAATAGCCTGCGCCTGTCGTTGCAGGCTCTCTAGAGTCACGTCCGTCGGGTTGGTCCCCGGTGCAAGTTCAATATAGAACCGCGTCAAGTTGTTGTTCTCGCCCTCTCTGGGAATGATCAGGATGTTACCCGCCTTTGAGCGAAGAGCAGACTTTTTGCGAATGTCTGGAAAGTTTGTTTTTGGAACCATGTCCATCACACCCCAGACGGCGTCGCTGCTATCACCGATCATTTTGTAACCCAGCGACTTGCGATGGGCACCGTCGCATGCCTATATAAGGCGTAAGTATTCGGTTGACAATCGAACAAGGCAACGCACCAGAGCATATTTGGCTGCAAAGGTTTCAACTTTACCGTCTTTCTCTGCAGTTACCTTGACTGGATAGGCATCCGGGTCTATAGCGGAGGCGGTATCGACTAAGACATGGGTGACGTTGTATCCATAGTCGATTTCTTGGTGATTATATTTGTGCATAAGCTCAATGAGGAGCCCATTGATCCGAGCTTGATTCAAGATAACGTGCGGCTGGTGCGATAGGCCCGGCTGGGTATCCGCCGTGCGTCCCGTACGTCTGATGGCGCCGGTGCCATCGTCCGCCCAAAAGTTCACCTCAAGGACGTGATAGGCCTCTCTTAAAAGCTCCTCACCAACCCCGAAACTCTCAAAGATCTCCACGGTACGACATTGCACGCCGTCTGCCCGGCCCATCTCTGGCCCATCTTCATAGGACCGCTGCGTCGTTCGAGCACCTTGCATTGCACACCATAGCGAGCCAGCCATGTCGCAGCGCAAAGGCCAGCTGTCCCGCTACCACAGATGAGCACGTCGACCTTTTCCATTTATGTGACTGATTTGAAGTGTTTGCACTCAGTGTGTGCACCGTTTCCTCGGACGCATCTTTTATGGAGGTCCGGCATGCAAGCCGAGCTCTCTTCGGGATCAGCTCCGGGTGCAGATCCGACAGCACGTCCCTCGGCAAGCGATGTACCGATGTACCCCACACGAACATAGCTCCCGTTCATTGCCATTGTGCTGTGTACCCGATGCCGGATGCCGTCAGCTCGTGCCCTCTCGGGAGCCTGGAGATAAGGTAAGAGGGAGGTGGCTTTAAAAAGGAAGGCGAGAGGCAATGCCAATTTTTGACTGCCTACAATATTCAAACAGATTGCAACTTCGTATGCGCTTCGAGGCGACACTCATTATACAAGACATGGGCGCCTTCTCGGCCTCTTTGGTGAAGCCAGTTCAAGTATGTAGCGCACCAAGTATAGATCTGAACTTCTGATTTTGTCGGATCGCCAGTATAATTCTTCGCCCCGACACCAAATCCTATGAACCTTTGTGCCGTCCCTACGTTCCTGTAAGAATTGAGGCGGTTGCTCAACATTTTAAGAGCGCCCAGACATACCTATGTGGATTATGTCGAATTCTGTGTGGGACAGGAAGTCGAGCGACGACCAAACTACTATGCTCGATATCATCAATGAATTCGCCGATGTGTTCATCGAGAGAAGGTTATCACCAAAGAAACGCAAACCAGACTACCTACTACGTAGGCCTGGTCTGAACCAGGAACCAAGTCTGAATCTAGCATATTATGCGCAATTCTAGTTACCCAATTAGGCCTAGTTTGTCTAGTATGCGCGCGCCGTAGTGTAGTAGAACACACTAGTCCCGATCGGGTTAGGCCATGCATACTTCTTCCTCTCTAGTTCGCAATCACGACTCACATCAGTACTGTCTCGCACCTGGCCATGCATCCCATAGTTAGAGATAGGATTGGTATAGTAGTATTAATCATTGGGCTAAATACAGGGTGGAGGAGCTGGTGCTATCGGAACGACTAGGTTCCGAGTCTATAATAGTATCAGAGCCATAGTCTAGGAAAAATTCACGTAAGAGATTAAATTAAGAGGCCCAGAAGAGGCGTACCAAAACAAGGGTAGGAAGGGAGGGTGAATACCAAGAAAGATAGGGGAAGGGCGGTATTCTATATACAGGCGAGGACAGGCAAGAGGAGGGAGAGCTGGCTGCAGAGGGAGCCATTTCCGGCGTCGTTTTGCGAAACAGTGAGACCAACTTGCTGAAGGCGGAGCGCCAACAACAGCTCAGGAGGGTAACTAAAGATGCTTAGCGAGTGCAGAATAGTGGCGTTACTCAGTAGTGGGCGGCGGCTCGCCGTTACAAGTTACGGAAAGGCGGCCGTTTCTGGTCTCAGAAGCGGTTATTTTCGGCCCTAATGTCATAAGTCCTCACATTCTAGTTGTAATGCTCGTCATTTCCCAAAACCAAAACCCAAACGCCGGCACCCATGCAAAGCTCGTCGCGAAACATCTTACAAAAAGTACTCGCTGCGGCCCGGCCGCGAGGCGGGCATATGCCGTTGGTCGTCACTAACAGCGCTGAACAGCTTGAAGGTGGGCTTGAGATCGGCTCCAATCTCACATACGGAAGCCAAATTGCCACATCGGTAGCAGTAGTTGGGAGCACTCCACACGGTGACCACATTTTGGTTGGAGAAGTGATACTTATAGCCCTCGTTCACCAGCTGATGAGCGCGAGCAATCAACGAAAGATCGTTGACATGGCAGAACTCGTCCGCTACTCGATCACCGAATAGCCAACCTAGAAGGGTTTCACGTTAACTTTTTGAGGATTCGACACAGATAGCACGTGCCATCTTACCTGCTCCGCGAGGGCTGACTGCCCATGTTTCCACGTCGTCGGGGTCGGACCACACCAGATCGCAGAACGCACCCTCATGGGGGATTTCCTGCGCACGAGCTACCACGCGTACCTGGTCCAGGGTACGGATCTCTGGGCTCAGTCCACCGTGGACACATAAGACTTTGCCGTCGATGATGGCGCCCAGCGTCATGAAGTCGAAGACCTGGCAGCAGGCCTTCCACACCGACGCACTTCCATATTTCTGGAAACACTCCTCGTAAAATCCGTAGACTTGCGTGATCTGGCGAGATTCGTGATTGCCACGTACCAATGTGACCCGATCAGGATACCTAAGAAGGGATGATGTCAGCCTCGGCCGATACTTCTCGTGGGGGTGTACACTCACTTCGCCTTGAGACAGAGCAATAGTGTCAATGTCTCCAGACTGAAATATCCACGATCCACGTAGTCACCCAGGAACACAAAGTTACGGTTGAGCTGGACCTCCGACGTCTGACTCCCGGACCGGCTCCGCTGGGCTTCCTTCTCATCCTCGTTCGAACTATTCGGGCCTCGTAACTTCTTCCGGATCTTGGGGTCTGTGATGGTGGACGGGGGCTCGATATCGGCAGAGGAGATGACGGAGGGAGAAGTTTTCGGGGCGTCGAGTCCCGAGCCGTCGGGCATCCCACCAGAGACACGAAAGAGCTCGAGAAGATCGTAGAACTGGCCGTGAATATCACCGCAGATTGTGACGGGAGTGGAAACGGGCTGAATATTCGATTCTGATATACAGGATTAATATCTTCAGGGGAGAAGTCCCGGGGGGACAGCTTACCCTCCATCATATACTCCTTGACGATCTCACAGAGTTGCTTCATGTGGGCCTCGGACAGGTATTTGCAGTCCTTGGCGGCCTCAAGCCACTCGTCAGGGCCCGCATTGCGCTTCAGTTTTGCCGGCCCCGGCTGAGGGACCTTACTGTCGGTCATGGCGGGTTGGGGAAGGATAAAAAGGTGAGAAGAGGACGGAGAACGGAGAAGAAGGCGGGGAACTTGCGCCCTTGGCGGGACTCGGGCGCCGCACGGGCGAGGGTTTGCACCTGCTCGGGTCACGTAGTTGCTGTTAATGTGGTCAATATCATCTTCTTATTTTGTATCGTATGATATTACAGTGATCATCAGCACTCAGAAAATACAATTAATGGATCCAATACGGGGATATGTGCTGTCGGGTCATGAAATATCAAATTATTTTTCGCCATATGCCATCAAAAATCCAGGTTTATCTACAATCACGCAACATATACACATTCAACCATCGATCTTGCCCAGGAACTCGGTGACGACGTCCGCAAAGGCTTCCGGCTGCTCCACCATAGGCAAGTGACCCGCCTTGTCTATGATCTTCAGCTCGGCGCCACCACGCAGATCGCCCGCCATCTTCTGCATGGTCTGGGGCAGAACGCCGTCGTTGGCACCTGCAACAAACAAGCCGGGAACAGTAGCGTTGGCCATACGGTCGCGGACGTCGTAGGCACAGAGGGCCTGCACACTATGTGCGAAGCCCTTCAGGCTGTTGGTGCGCACCGCCTCCTTGACCGGTGCCAGTACCTCAGGCTGGGTCTCGTACGACTCCGGGACGAACCAACGTCGCGTCGTCGCCTCGGCCAGCTGCTCGCCGACAATGGGCTCCTTGGTCTCGGGGTCGACGGAGCCATCCTGCTCGCACATGGCGATACGGTCCCCCCAGGCCTTGCGGTTCGACTCCGGGGCGGACGAGTTGGTGTCGCAGGCGATGAATGCCCCCACACGCTCGGGGAACAGAAGAGCAGTGTTGAGGACGGTCACACCACCCAGACTAACGCCGATCAAGCGGGCGGCCTTGGGCGGTACGCGAAGTGCCTCGAGCAGAGTCGCCAGGTCGGAAGCCAAAACGTCTACGGTGACGGGCTGCTCGCCGCTCGCAGAATAACGGCCACGCGTTAGGTATCGCACGACACGGTAGCGTTGGTTCTCCTTGCGAGAGAAGAAGCTATCGACAAAGCGGTCCCAGATGTTCCAGTTGACCAGGATAGGGTTGCTAAGCACGACCACGGGAGCGGTAGGGTTGGGGCTCCCTTCTAAGCGGTATGGGATGTCGACGCCATCCTTGGTGGTCACGAATGACTCTACTGCCGGTCGTGTGGGCGAGGGGAAGGTACGAGTACGGCCGTCATTTGAGGACCAGGGTCCAACGACGTCGGGAGCGGCCAGCGAGGAGAGCTCACGCGGCGCAGGACCAAAAGTGTAGTACCACTCGTAGACCCGACGACGTTTGGAGGTCACCACGTCCTTCATGAGACGCTGGCGCCAGGGAGTGTTCATGGCGGCCTGATGGGCCTCACCGCCCAAGCCATTGACGGGGGCATATTCGTGGAGAGCCAGAGACTCGCGCGGGGCCGAGGAGTCAATGGCAGCAGTGACGAACAGACGGCTACGACGCCAGCCGGGCACACGCGAGAGCATCTCGAAATGTTCCTCGCGATACCAACGGTCATGCTCGGCCTGCTTCTCGGGGTCGGGGTGTGTAGCCGTGGTCACGGCAACCAGAATGCTTCCGCGGGTCTCGGCATCGGTGTCGGCTCGCTCCTCCAGCGGGCGGAAGTTGGGGGAGCTTCGCTCCTCCACTAGGTCGTACAGAAAGCGGCCGACGTCGATCTGGGCCATGGTCTCCTTTTCGCGTTTCGTCTTGATCACGTCCGTCCGTAGGTCCAAGTAGGTCTTGCGGGTCAACTCGTCCATATCCGTAATATCGTACAACGCCACATACTCGGGCTGCTCGCCATCGGTTGCACGGAAGCGGAAGCCATTGGTAATGAAGGGCAGACGTAGTCGCAGAGGGCCATGCTCGGTATTGTACCAGTCGTGGAACTGGGTATCCGGCAGCGAGCTCTGAGGCTGCATCGTCACGTAGAGAAGGCCGGAGGTAGGCATAGCGAATTGATGGTAGGCAGATAAGAAAGGAGAGTTCAGCGATTCCTACGTAGAGTAGGTCCCAAGCCCGTTATATTGACTCGATCCATAACGAAGTGATCCCGGCAGTGGAAAGTTGCCCCTCACCGGAAGAAAGCTGAGCGCAACCGATATTGACTGCCGAAGTCGGCCCGGTTTTAATCCCCGCAATTTGCGGGGAGTTTTATATACTATATCCATGTGTTTGAGCGTTCAACTCAATTCAATTCATATCTACATCAGGATTTTACGTCTGTTTCATTTAATCGTACCAGATCGCGTTCATGCCAAAGCCCTGCTCCGGTATGTCTACTCGGGCCACGCGGGCTAGCGTCTCGTCGCGCCAGCGGTACATCTCGACGAAGCCCAGCTGGTCGTCACACAGTGCTAGCCATTCGTCGCTGAAGTCGCATGGGCTGACGGCGTTGGAGTGGCCGCCACTGGTAGAGGTGGGGTTGATGAAGAGCTGGCGCTCGATCTCACCGCTAGGTCCTAGCTTGAACGCGGTGATATAGCCCGTCACATCGACGTGGTTGGACCGGGTAGTTGCGAAGAGATACTTGCCGCTGCGAGTAGTGAATGTCACATCTCCACGGTACTTGTTACGGGGCGGCAGTCCTAGATCTAGTTAGCTTCTGACGGTATGTGGGTATGGGTGTAGGTATACGTGTATCACCGCGATTGGACTTACCAGAGGGGAGTAATGGGTAGGTGATGTGAATAAAGACCGGCTTATGCGTGCGCTCGTCGATCACGTAGACGGCCAGGCGGTTGCCCGCCTCCATCAGGGCGTATAGGTATTTACCGCTAGGGTGCATCTCGACCCAGCGAGGATGATCGCCGGGGTCCGGAGCCTCCAGGCAGTCTAAAAGGGTCAATTGGCCAGTCTCCGCATCCTTCTTGTGAGTCCAGATCTTGTTGGCTTGTAGGTCCGCGGAGTATAGGTAGGTTTCGGTAGGGTCGAACACCATGCCATGAATGCCCGTGTTCTCCTGGTACTCGTAGTTCTGGACGTTGGTATCCAGGGCACCGTCGGGCTTGACCGAGAAGACATTGCCAAAGCCTGCATGCTTGTAAAAGGGGTTGCCATACACGTTGTAGGGAGGCTTGTGTGCCGCGAGCACGAAGATGGCGCGAGTGTTGGTTTCACTGCTTGGGGCTAGGGCTGGTAAAAGTCAAGCAGACAGGGTCAACAGAAGTCAATTGAAGATGATCGAGCCGATGGCATACGTACGGTGACCCGCAACCGGGTGCGACGCCTGGTGGACGATGTCGGTCGGGCTGTTGACGGCGAAGCTGTTCCACTTCTTCATCGCGGCGCCGTAGATGGCCTTCTTGTCGTGAGAGAAAGTCATCCAGGAGATAGGCTCGGCCTCGGGAATCTTGGTCGTCTTGAGCAGCTCCAGTGTGAGGGCTTCGTCGTCGAATTGCACGGTGTAGATACGCCCGGGGGCGGTCCATGTCCCGACCATCAAATGATGCTTCATGGCGGCGCTGGCAGTGTGGGAGAAAGGTCGAACTGAGGAAGAGGAAAAGGCGAATGCCTTGCAGATTGCAGATCTGGTCATACGAAAGAAACTGTTGAGGACGGTATACAGAGGTCTCGGCCAGCGGGTGCGGGGAGAATGTAGCCCCGGCACCGAAGGCCGGCACGCACAGGGCAGATGCGTTTAGTCCGACACGGAATTCTGGAATTCTGGGGCATTGTAGCGATCGCCATGAGTGGATCCCCGTGGACGAGCAGCTATGGAGAAGAGTGTCGGTACCGGTCGAACCAAAAAAAGGCCGGCACTGAGTGAAGCATAATCCCGGGTCTCGCGGGATTTGATTGCCGAGTGCCACTTGGGTTATACTGTACTTCAGTCTATCAATCAGGTTCAAGATGGTTCAATTGACCCTGCTGTAGTGTCTTCATTCTTTATTGTTTCTTCTCCTAATCTCTAATCCTTAGGTCTGCCCCATCATCACGACAATCTTCGGCGCGAGGATCGGAAGTAATTCTCGCGTACACGGTGATTAGACTGTTTGAAATGGCACGTAGGTGCCTGTAATCGACTGATAGACTGGCCGATACATAGTACAGTCTATAACTACGCCCGTAGTGAACTCGGCACATCTTTGGAAGGCTCGAGTCTAATCGTTGACTTCGAAATGACCGTTTGGGCTCTGCTGTCTGCTACGGTTTCCCTTTGACTTCCTTAAAACTTAGGGTCTGCCGAAGGGTACTAACGTATACAATGTAACAATGTAACCCCCAGTCAGAAAGAGTCGGGCGCAACTTAGAATAGAGACAGATTAAAAAAGATTTATGCAGGGTTTGAAAGTGGACTGTTTGAACCCTTCAGCATCAAATTCCCCAGAATATGACAGCCATGGGCTGATAAAAGGTACGGCAAAGCACTTATCCGCCCGGACAGACTTCGCGGCAGCGATAGTCGCTCGGTTCAATCTCCACGACGTGGGGCATAACACCGAGAACTTGAGATGTTGTCAGCTTGACAGATCGATGTATACTTCGCGAAGATTTACCATTCGTCTCTTGAACTCCTTGAACAAAATCAAACTCGTACCATGCGGCTTCCTTACGCCCCCTCCACCCCGCCGGTCGATGCGCCTACCGACACAGCGGATATATATGCCCGCATCGCGGCGCGTAGAAACCCACGTCCCTTGATTCCGCTCGACCTGTCTCTACTACACAGCCCGCCCGTGGCCGACGGCTGGAACAGCTTTCTAGGTGCGATTCGCTCGCGGACGATTGTCGACTCCGGCATCCTCGAACTGGCGGTCTGTCGCGTCGCCGTGCTCAATCACGCCGTATATGAGTGGAATGCCCATGCGCCGCTGGCCCTGAAGGGTGGGATCAAGCCCGAGGAGCTCCAGGTTGCCCGGACTTTGCCCTCAACTACCGAGGGGGACCTTACCCAGCTGGAGAGTAGTGCGCTCACCTTGCAGCAGCGTGCGGTCCTGCGCTACACCGACCAAATGACCCGCTCAATCACTGTCCAGGATGAGGTGTTTGCGCAGCTCCAGGCCGTTGGTTTCAACGATCGTGAGATTGTGGAGCTTACTGCTGGCATTGCCGGATACAACTGTGTGAGCCGGTTCCTGGTTGCCCTAGATGTGGGCGAGAACAACGACCGTGACATGAAGAGCGTCGAAGAATTGGTCTCCCTGCAATAATGGAAGTTTATGGACATATGGCTTTCGCTGGGGAAAGGTTTGGGCCCAAAGATGTCTGTGAACCGGGTAGAAGGATGCAAACTATGTATATATCCTCTTCGACTTTGGCTAGAGCCTCATCTGTATATAGTGGAGTTGCTTTTTGTGCGTTGTTTTTCACCAAATGATCTACTATAACACCCATTTTATCCGATAGGGGGTTTCACTCTTCAAAGATGGGAATATATGACTGATATACCAAAGTGACCAAACTAGACACGGACACACGCCAGTGACTGAAAATGTCGGTCATGAGGGTACCTGTAGGGTATGTAACCCATTTGTCCGTCTAGTGACAAAGAATAAATCAAGTTTATGCCCCCATCCCAGGCTCTCAGGACTGGACATTTTGTATCAAGTCCCTAAGCGCTCGAAGCACAAGCCAAAAGAGCAGAGGATACTCGGCAAAATTTCCAAAATTATTTGGTTACTAAAGCAATATGCTATTCTCAACCGATGGGACTAAGAAAACAGAAGATGAAGATGAAGATGTTTGAAGCCGGAGCGGGGCATCGGATGAGTCATCGCGATCTGCGGGATGTTTGAAATGTGGGATTTTCGGTTGCGGATCAATTTGCGTGTTCATTGTTCGTGAATTCTTGTTTCAGGGATTCATGGGATTCAACACCCGTTTCTCTACCTAGGTACTCGATTTAAAATCAATTTCAACATGGCTCCAAGTTTCATTCTAATCCTTTCGGGTCCCGATCGCCCTGGCATCGTGCACGCCGTGACGGCCTTCCTCGTCCAGCACAACCTCAACATCATTGATTCGTCCCAATTCGGTGATCCCACTTCTCAGCGCTTCTTCATGCGCATGCAATTTGCATCTGCTACTGGTAGCGAGAATGGGCCCGATCTCGAGAAGCTGCGTGCCGACTTCGAGCCTACAGCTCGGTCATTCTCAATGGACTTTGAGATCCACCCGACCAGCCAGAAGCCCCGTGTGCTCATCATGGTCTCTAAGATCGGCCACTGCCTCAACGACCTACTTTTCCGCCAGTCCACCGGCCAGCTGAACATTGAGGTTCCTCTGATCATCTCCAACCACCCCGACTTTGCGGCTCTCGCGGCCACCTACAATATTCCCTTCCTCCACCTTCCCGTGACTGCCGATACCAAAACCCAGCAGGAGACCAAGGTGCTGGAGCTGGTGCGTGAGCACAATATTGATCTGGTGGTGCTGGCCCGCTACATGCAGGTGCTGTCGCCGAAGCTGTGCGAGGCCATGTCCGGGCGCATCATCAATATCCACCACAGCTTCCTGCCTTCCTTCAAGGGCGCCAAGCCCTACCACCAGGCCTATGACCGCGGCGTGAAGATCATCGGTGCCACCGCCCATTTCGTCACTAGCGATCTTGATGAGGGGCCCATTATCGAGCAGAACGTCGTCCGGGTCAACCACGGCCTGAGCCCCAAGGAGCTGACTCACGCCGGTAGCAACGTCGAAAGCAACGTGCTCGCCACAGCTGTGAAATATGTTACTGAGCGGCGCGTGCTACTCAATGGACACAAAACCGTTGTCTTCAACTGAAGATCCTTGAATCACCACATGCATATGCGAACGTGACTCATGCCCTCAAATACAGCGCTTCCTCTTTGGTATCTCCTGGATTCAAACCTACGTATAGACATTTTTGGGGCAATCGAGGGCGAAACAATAAATAGGTCGCCAGCCAAATAATTCATGTTCCATTACGGATATTATGTCCATCCCATTTTGTGGAATTTATAGGTGGGAGTAGACGAGCCACATACGAGTAAAACAGGGCGTAAAACGGCCCGAGGCAACAACAGCTCAACTGCTGTACGTATATTCGAACTACAGCTACTATGATATGCTAGTCTTCGCCTGCAATCTCCTCCTGCCATTGGTGTCGTGCCGTTTCGAACAATGCATCATTTGTGATCATGTCCCACCCGCTCAGCGCCAGCGACTTGCCCACGATGACAGCCTCTGCATGCGCCTCGTCCGTTCCGGCCGCCGCGGCGAAGTTGGGGTGATGGGGGAAGGTGTTTTCCGGGGTAGGAATCCCAAACATCGTGTGCAGTGTGGGTGTCACGTAGCTAACATTTCCTACGGCCAAAAAGTGTCAATTCTACTCCGGCGAATGGCTCTCCAAGGTACCTAGGCTGGCATGACATACCGATATCCGAGGAAGCGGTCAATACTTTGTCGTGGCGCTTCAAGACCTTTCGGTCGTATTCTTCCATGTGGAGTTGATATCGCTCACAAAGGGTATCGTTTAGTCGCACGTCAGTGTAGAGCTCCTCCCTGCAATATACCCTGTCAATGATAACATCGGGGATGATAATAAAGAAAACATGAGGTAAACACACTCCCTGATATACACTTCGCATCCCGTTGCCAGTGCACCGGCCTCAATACAGTTGCGTACCTTGGCCACGAGGGTGTTAAGGCCCTTGAGCGACGGGCTTCGAACCTGCCAGAATGCTGTGGTAAACTCGGGAATGATATTGGCCACTTTCGGGGTGTCCATAAAGGCACAGTGAATGCGCTGGTCCGGCAGAAGCTGCTGTCTCAACACGGCAACATTATTGTAAGATGAAACTAATGCATCCAGTGCGTTAATTCCATTCCATGGGTTGCCGCCCGCATGTGCACTTTTGCCCGTGAACTGGCAGTGGATATTCTTCCGAGCGTTCATTAGCGTCCCGGCGATTCCATCGGCAGATCCCTGGTCTGGAAAGATGTTCTTGGGTCCGCCATGTCTATGTTCAAATCATCAGTATTTCGAATGGATAAACCGGGATGAAATTGGGGCTTCAACACACGCCATGAGAGAGATATCCACGTTCTTATATGCTCCCGCGTCGATAAGCTTGGCCTTGCCGCCTCCATTTTCCTCGGCTGGTGTACCCAGCAACTGTGTCCGTCCGGGAATACCGTATTTCTTCAATGTAAATGAAAGGGCTAGAAAGGCCGCGATACTGCTAGTGGCAATGAGGTTGTGACCACAAGCATGTCCGATGCCGGGGAGGGCGTCGTATTCCGCATTGAAATTGATCAACCGCCCCCCCGATCCGTGCAATGCTTCAAAGGAAGTATCGAGACCATAGGCATGACGTGTAACGGTGAATCCCTGTCTCTCGAGAAAATCGCAAATGGTATCGTGAGCACGATGTTCCTGATAGGCGAGCTCGGGATTGGACCAGATCTACCAAGCGCGCAGATTAACCATCTGCAAATCGGAACTCAAAAAGAACACCGCATTCGGTCTGGTAAGGTGATTTACCTCGTGGTTAAGCCGGCGCAGGGACTCTTCGAGCGTTGCAAGGGCCGCGTCTACAGATGTCCGTACATCGTCTGTTCCCGCCATTGAGAGAGCCATAGATTGATTCAGAGTATGCGACATAGATTCGGTTACTAACCCTCTACTTCCACAAAGCCTGGGAGAAGACTGTTCTTTTAAATCGACGGAGTCCCAGGAGAGAGGCACTGCTATCTTGCGGCACATCCGAGGAATCCTATCCTATCCTCCAAAGGCAGCATCCTATCTTGTTACCCCCACCCCGAACTTTGCCGACGATCCACTAAAATCTGCACTGCGATAGCGGAAGCATGCCGCGAATATTCCGATTGCACGAGCGCGTCAATTGTAGCCACTCGGCAATTTAGTGAGTCTCCCCGCGATTGAAGCTGCGGGGTAAACATGACGGCCATAGGGTTGCTAATTACGTCGAGTCAGATTCAACCCCTACTTCCTTTTTGACTGTTGCAGATAGGCAAGTTCATTGCCGACAGGAGGAGGCCGGGATTGGACTGCCGATGTTGAGCCCTAATCTCGGTCCCGTCAGGAACAATGTTATCAATCTTGAAGCCCAGCAGTCCAGTTGTCATCCCCTATGATAGTGTGTCGGCTACGATCATGGTAACCACCCTAGCGCAGCGATCTGATCTGATTATCCTGCTTTGGATCGGCAGGTAGGCGATGATGACCTCCACATCTGTCATGACTTGGCGTTGATTTACGCCAGTTGGGGGCTTCTCTATTCCATGTAATCCACCTATTGCCACATGCTGGTATGTGTGTAGTGTGAGGCCTTAGCCTCGATGGTAGCAACCCTTTCTCTTGTTTCGTGAAAATCCCGAGAGGTTACGCAGGATAATTGACCCAAAGACGAATTGAAATATGCCACTGTCATGCCTCGTGATGGGCCAATCACCGATCTCGACCTAATCTCTCAGAAGACGAGTTTGCCTATCCCCGATGCTTCTTCGCAAGGGTTGGGCAGTGGAAAGCTAAGCCCGGCCATAATCTTTGCAAGTTCTCAAAAATACTCTATAGCACACGGATACTTGCATTAGCACGCTTTAGGACCGAAGACAAATATACATTCATCGATATCTAGGTCCTATGGGGCTATAAAGAAAATCCAAAGGAGCCAACAATTCCTTCGTTAGCAAGCACCACCGTCAATAGCAAAGGGTCCACAGATCACGACATCACGGATATGATATACAGAGAAGTAAACAATGCTCTGTATCTCGAAAGAAAGAGCAACTCGGCTACCAAAGTAGCCCTTTATTGTTTCTCAGCTGAGACATCTGGATTTTCCGTGGATTCCTCCTTTACCTCCGCCGACCGCTCGATCTCATCGGGGAATGGCTTGCGCGCCCACACACGTCGGCTGCGTATTGGTTAGTTCAGGTCCAGTAGGGGATTTGTTGTCCGATCAAAACTTACGCGCGTTGATAGATGTGAAATCGCGGGTTCTTGAGCTCCTTGCGTAGCTTGGCCACGTACACCAGGACTTCATCTTTGGTCCACGGCTCGGGGGAGCCAAACTTGGTCAGCAACCACATGCACCAGCCCTCCATGCCGGACATCCAGTGATGGAAGTTGACCGTGCCGGCCTCTTTGTAGCGTTGGTCGCGGGCCCATGGCCCAATCGGCCACTTGTAGGTCTTGTCGTGGACATCCACAAAGCCCGCCTTGCGAATGGTTTCGTGCATCGTGTCGATAACGTCGCATTCGCGACCGGCAGCTTCGCCACAGGCGAAAATGTTCGGGCCCCAGCTTTGGAGGATGTTGTCCGCGGGCAAAGTGCCATCATCACATTCAATACAGGGACTGGCTTCTAGCTGTTCCAGCCACCCGCCAGGCTGCAGTTTGCTGTTCGGATGTCGTCAGCGCCAATGAATGAATCGATTGGAATGCCGCGACACCAGAAGACTCACTCATAGCATTGCTTGTAGACCCGATCCCACTCGGCCGGATCGAAAGAGCCGATCATAATACGCATGTGAATGAGGTCGAAGGGCTCACGCCAGGTCCATTCCTGGAGAACGTCGTCGACTTCCAACACACAATTGGGCGGCATCCAAGAAACGGGAGGCGGGAAGAGGTCAACTCCTCGCACGGTCGCTAAAACGAGTCAGCATTCGGTCCAAAAGACGATCAATAAACTCCCGAAACGATCTACCATTGGGGAACATATCGGCGACGTCACTAAGATCGGGTAAGCAGGCTTGTTGAAATAGAAGTACCTATTAGGTTAGATTCAACATACATGGCCCAGATGCCTTTGCCGGTTCCAACATCCAGAATCTGCTTGGGATCGTGGACAGGAGCCCGGAACAGAGGATTCTGTCGGTCTGATTCCAATACGAGAGCCACCAAATGGCTAGAACCCGGTCAGTAAGGACGATTGGAAGGAACGAGATCACATACCCAGCTTCGTATGCCTCGAACATTTGGTCGTCCGAGGGAATGCTAATCGAGTCAGACGGATTTCGGCATTCCTGGACTTGTTCCGTTCTTACAGGTAATCTTCATGGCGCAGATTTTGATATCTAGGCGTGATCAGCAAACCCGACCGTTGTGAATGTAGACATGGTGACCGGAATACTTACCGCCGACCATTTTCAATCAAGCCCCGATAGATCGAGGAACCAATGGAGGTCGTTTCCCTGAGTCGTCAGAAGAAAAGCAGAGATGACTCCGACGGATGGCTAACTTACGACTGCCAATCATCCGGGTAGTGAGGGTCTTCCGCCGAATAGATGTCCGGGTCCTATTGAGTCAGTTATGATAAAAGACGACAAACAAAAAACACCAACGAGTAGACATACCGCGGCAATCCGCTCCGTCGCGACCCGCCTGTCCTCCATGATGCCCACGGTAGTGTATGAGAATGGGGAGAAACAGAAGGTGGGGTTTTAGGGGGGAGGCGTGGGTGTGAAGAATCAAAAAAGGAGGTTCAGAATGGAATTGTGCACTTCGACTATGTATTTTGACGGCCCCGCAATGCGCTGTCTGAGCTATCATCAACCACTGATACTGTACCGTCTGACGGATTGGCACGGATTGATTGACCCGCATCCGCATGAAGAAAAAGAGGGTTGCGCCGATAGTCGGGAAAGCTTTTCCCTACCAACTGAATGCGTGTAATCGGTACGATGTACTCCGTATGGAGTAGAGTACATATGTGGATAGACTGATAAACACCGTCCTGCGAGAGGAGAGAGATACAAATGGATACATCAGATACACTATAGTAGTGGGTCGCTATACTTTTATTCTAGACATTCTATTTTGCACTAACCACTTCTATACTCCCTAGTGATACCGAAATATTAAGACGGGACAACAAATCCGGTCGCGTTCCGTGCCGTGGCCCACACGTGGCACACGAAGAAGCGGGGCGGGGCATCGAAAATTTGAGTGAAATGTGAAAGGTGAAATGTAAAATATCTGCAGAAAAGGCGTTTTCTGGTCTTCTAGGCGATCGTTTGTCATTCAATCCTTTACAAGTTTCTCCAGGATTGATTTCCAGGGGTAAGTAGCTGGCAATATCCCCTTGACTCGAAGTTAAACCACAGAAGCAGTTCGGATCGTAATCCCTGAACTCCACCGTTCGGGTCACATGCTGGTCACATGCGGTAAACGGTATTTCATTGGAAACAGAAATGCAAAAGTACATATTGATCAACCCTGCAATTGACCCTTTAGTGAGGCGCATCCGAGGGCACGTTGTCGGACCCGAGATATGTAGTGGGTTCATCGAGGGAGTGGAAGCAACGGCCTCCTATTCCCGAGGTCGCCCTTAGTGCTCATCTACAAAAGCACATATTCAGCGAGAGGGCAAGAGATAAAATTGGGAATATTTTCGCTCGCCATCGCAAATTACAACCCAGTGACTACCAAGATGTAGAGTGAAGACCTTCAAATCAATAATCAAATGGAGACTTTCATAGGTCACGGTCACGTGCCCACGCGACGAGTTTTCAACGGTCGTCAATTAGTTAGCTCCTCACATCGCGCAGCTACCATGACAAAGCCGGAGAGAAGGCACACCAAAGTTGCGGGTGCCCCGGACTATGACGACCCCGAATTCTGGGATTCCAGATTCGCCACCGGTGGTGATGTCGGCGAATGGCTGAACTCGGGTGAGGCACTCCTAGATGTAGTCCTATCAGATCTGGAGCGCCGGCCCGGCTTCAAAGGTACACCACGCGTCTTGCACTTGGGCCCCGGCGTTTCAGAGCTGGGGATGAAGCTACGAGATGCATATACGCAGCGCGAATGGACGGGAAACGGCATAGTCGTAAGTCCGATACGTCGGATGCATACTCTCGGTCATTGATCGCAGACTTCTCACAAAGCACTGCCCCTTACAGAATGTTGATTTCTCCGCCGAAGCCGTTCGCCTCGGCCGAGAAGCTGAACGGCAGAGAGCTCCTGGTCAGGCAATGCATTGGATACGCGCCGACTTGCTCTCCTGGGAACATGTTTCCACCCTGACTCCTTTTGCGCCCTTCGATGTAATCTTAGACAAGAGCACGAGCGATGCTATTGCCACTTTCAGCGACCGAAAGATCTCCCCCGCAGACGATCTGTCGCACATCTGCCCCACCGTACAGAAGTTTCTCTCCAGCGAGGCCGTCACGTTGTCTCCCGTGGAGGCGCTCGCTTTGCATCTCGTGCCGTTGACACAGAAGAACACCACGTGGATCGCGCTTTCGTACTCCACACTGCGTTTTGACGGCTTGCCGTTTCTCGCCGAATATTGGTCATTGCGCTCGCGCACGCCGTTGAAAGCGCCGTTGGGCGACGTCTCCTTATCGGCCTATACCCCTGAGATATTCCACTGGATATACATTTTGGACCGTAAATAACCCTGTCCTTCTCTGTTGGCATTAGCGACCACCGGAAGGCGCTGGTCGCATTTTCATATCCGGAGTACTTCAACGAGGTATATCGAAGTTCGAAAGCCAGACTACAGGACTGCCCGTGTTTCTGCATGCTTTTTGTTCCGCGTGGAATTGGACTTGCAGTTACGCGATGACACGTTACATAGGAATTACAAGAAGGGTCTGTGGGTACCGGGTTTTTCGGATACTTCGCTTAGAGGAGCGATTGGATGGTACGACTCACTACATTGTACAGCCAGCGACATTCTTTGGCACGGAGAGCCATTTCCAACGAAGCTCAGTCAATTTCGACCTCAGATCCCCTAATACAGTTGAATCTGCATTTGCTTCATCTCCACCAAGCACGGCATTCATCTCTACGTCTCTTCTATCCCCTGAGAGGGACTGCGGCCCCCTTGCCAATCATCTTTCAGCAGTTGAGGTTGACCGCTGTTTTGTGGTTAGCCTAACATCGATGGGCTGAGGAGACTCGAGGGACTGCAGAACGTACCGTTCGCGTATAGAGCATACGAGTCCGCATTCAAAACAGCGTCGCTGCTGCTGAGGGATGTGGAGGCCGAGTAGCCATACCCAAGATCTTCCGTGCCAGGCGTGTACACCCCCGGGGCGTGAGTGAGCTCGTGCAGGGTCGTGGTGGCCCGGTCCTGATCGTGGCAGGTGCTCGCTAAGTCGGCCAGATACGAGTAGTAGAGGTCACAGTTTGCAATCACGTTCAGAGAAGGCACCGTGTAGGCCAGCACGTTTATCTCACAATATCCATATACATCAGTGCAGTAGTACGTGGTGGAACCGGAGTCGGTCGACTGAGCCTCCTTTGCCACTGCCTGCAGCCGAGCGGCCACGACCTGGCGTGTCGAACTGGATGTCGTCTTGAAATATTCGCTGAACTTGGATGCAGAACCGGAGAGGGCAGCCTGCGCCGCGGCAGTGGCCAGGGATGCAGTGTTTGTCAGTGCCCTGTCGAGGGTGGCGTTTCGGCTTGAATTACTGCAGCTCTTCTCGGTCCGACGAGTGAGAGGCTTGATCGCCTTGGAGACTTGAGATGCCTTCATCGCATCTACTTCGATCTCGAGGTAGTTCGAGTGGTACGGCAAGTACCCAAAGACGGAACCGTTGTTCACCAAAGGCACTAGACCGCTGGAATGCAGCTTCATCAGCCCGCCGTGGGATAGATCACTAGTTGCGGCAATGTCGAACTCATCCTCGATGGTTTCTCCGACCGCAAGGGTTGTGAGAGCCTCCGACGTGAGCTCTTGAAGCTTCAAACGGCGCATGATGCCCTGAAATGCTACTTCGGCATCTAAACTAATAATCAGCATCATATCAGGCCTTCACGGGAACGGAAAGCATACCGTCTTTGAAAACGGCGACTTTATTCACAGGGGCGCTATCACTAAAGAAGTTGAGGTGTACAAAGGTCACTTTCTCGTTGCCGGCGTTCTTCACCACGGCTTTGATGTGAGTATGGTCCGCCTGGCTCAGGGTGACATCCAGACCCGATGCCTGACCGGCTTCGACCGGAAAAGCGCATACATGCTGTGCGAGGACTAGAATGGCCGCAGATAAGGCAATAAAACGCATGACTAACAATAGCGATGCGACACAAATTGTTCGATTCCACAAGGGCTAAATTTAACCGACTTAATGATGGTCCTCAAAGCGTGGAAAGCCCCGACTTCCCGGAGCGACACACTCTTCTTTATAGAGAATCCGGCCATCTGCGATATCAAACGTTATCCCCCTGCTCTAAGGAAGCCCCGATGATCGCCAACAAAAGTAGCTGAGTTGAGAAGGTAACATTCTTTTGTTGCAAGCCACGGTGTCCATCACATTTGTTACTCGCCTTTGAACTGGTGAGGTCTTGGATCTCATCTCATCACTGGTTGTAGATATCTCGAGGTGCCCTGAACCACTCGGAATCCTGCACGGGAAGGGCGACATCGCCTTGGCCCGGCAGAACCCAATGTTATACATTGCTTTCTGAGTTCGGAAATCTAAGTTAGTCGCGGAATGGTGCTGAAACCCATTGTGTTTGGTGACCTTAGACTCGGGAAGGTACGTAACTGTCTACGATCCGATACAGGGAAGTAAACTGAATGGGCCGTGCGTTTGCATATTGGACGTTCGACTCGCATAGATTTTGGCCTCCAAAGTGAGGAGGAAAGGGGCCAACATCCTCATCCTCGGTAGGAAAGTTGAAGTAGATATCTTCCCAAGCCCGTAGGCTTCTGCATCAGCGTCGGACTCCGGCGCCAAGATACAACCCAAGCCTTGACTCCAGACTTCGTACTGATCCCTCATTTGGTGGCTTCAGCCAAAGTCTCGGCTTGGTATTGGCAAGCCCTATATTTAATTGTAGTAACCTACTCGCGATTTCCTGGCTATAAAACAGCTCTCCGACTATAGTATTCTGCTCGACTAATAACCTTTGTGGTCGCAGTAAGGCCCATCGCGAAGCTAGTCTCGTCAAAGTTGTAGATATCCTCCGGTAGGATACCGTATTGCTGAGCCGTAGCTTATACGCTATTAAACCGCCCTTGAATGACCTTTGGATCTTCTTGCTTTGCTCGTTGGTAGTTATAGCGTCGTGAGAAGCGAGATTTTAGCTCTGAATAACGATGGGTATAGTTATACACCTATTTTTCGCCGACCGTCTGGATTAGGGTAGAACCGCGCTTTACAAGCAAAAGATTCGCTAGTTATTTCTCGCACCATAGAGGGCCTAGGGGCTGCCCCACGCGTATCTACAGTATTGATAGTACCCACTTCTTGAGCGATTCCTCTTCAGTTTGGGCCCATTTATGGCAATTGGCACGCGTTTCAGCGCGATATGTATGACCGGTAAGGCGGCGTTGAAACGCAAAGGACGTTGAAATGCTCTGCAGCTTAACAGATAGTGCTGATTCCATTATATTTTATAGCTCTTATAGCTAATAGAAGACGGCCCTCTTGCTATATAGAATTTTGGTCTGATTGAGCGCGTTTTGGAGGCATAGTGGTTGGTACCAAAAAAAAAAAAAAAAAAAAAAAAAAAAAGGGAAA